>Ga0268360_1000020_pt1 | contig 495391 bp, 416 predicted proteins | sample BioMet11_FD_192465 | JGI IMG/M metagenome (GOLD analysis project Ga0268360, IMG submission 192465) | Sewage microbial communities from Oakland, California, United States - Biofuel 11 (Illumina Assembly) | ecosystem: Engineered > Wastewater > Sewage > Unclassified | place: USA: California... | reverse complement strand
GGATGACGATCACTTGACGATGATTAGAACTGCCTAGCGTCGCTTCGCTCCGACGGCGATCAACATCACCCCGGAACAGCGATCGCCATCAGATCGGAATCACTGATCGGCTTCGCCGGAATACGCACCAAAGACGCCGCGCTCAAACGGCAAGCTGCCTAGGGCACGCTTAAGAAAGCGTCGTTCTTGCTTCTAACCTCGGCCGAACGAACGCCCTATCCGGGAAACGATCTCGTCAACGAGAGCTGGTACCGGCACCGGAGCGCAAGACCGCCAAGGCACCCAAGCAGGCCATCGTGGTAATCCCGCAGTGGAGTGCCGACACCCTCCGGCACAGTTTCCGATGCTTGTCTCCCGTGGGAGCCGGCTTACTCTCGGATTTCTCTGCTAGCCGCAGGCGTGCCATGAATGAAAAAGCCTGATCTTGCATGCCTGCTGGCCGATCGTCCACGCAAAGCTGCGCCCGTGCTCGGTACTGTGGAGCGGTGCAGCGTGATTCGGCAGTACGAGAACCGGCGGCGCAGGCGAGCCGAGCTTCTCGTGCCGATCTTCGGCGGCGAGCACCGGCGCAAGGTTTTCGGGCACTGTACGATTTCCTCGTACAAAACCCACCATCAATCCTTCCTGCATTGCCCAAGCATAGTCGCCGCTGACGAATCGCATGATGCCTTGGTCGCAGTAGTGTTTGCCGACCGCATGGCTATCGTCCACGGGCTTACATTCCGCAAAAATGCCATCCTGGGAATTTCTGACCGACCAGCGTTCGCGCCTCAGAAGAAACAGGACGAGGTCTGGCTTCTTGGCCGGATGGGAGCCGTCATGATTGGATACCTCGGGCGCTCGAATGACATTGCGGATTCGACGCCGATCAAAACCCGCAATCTCTTGGCTGGTCAGAAAACGATCTTCGAGAATTGCATGGAGTTGTCTAGTAATGTCATCTTCCTTCGCGTCTTTCAAATGAAATCCAGCAGGCGGGCTGCTCCTCAAAAGCTCGAAGGCGCGTGTTAAGGCCGTATGCGTCGCGAGAATCACCCGGAGTGGCACAGCCGGGTGCGGTAGCCGGTGAGGGGAGGCTGTAAAGAAACCAGATTCCGTCATTTCGCCTCAACCGGAAACGCGTTCAGGTGGTTTTGCTCGATGTGGAGACTGCAAAGCCATGCTCGGCTGCGAGTCCAGAAGCGTTGCTGATTGATGATTCCAATCAGAAGTCCGCCACCCTGAGGGATTCGAACGACAACACGACTGGCACCCGTTTTGTTTGCCTCCGCCGTTATCTTCGTCAGGAAGCCCCTCCAATTCGTCGATCCTCGATTCGACATGGCAACCGTGACAAACTGCCAGGCTGGGATTCCCCACCCTGGGTCCTGATCGACAGGCTGAACGACGACACGTTGGTCGGTCAATCCAAAGAGCGGCTGCATCATCGCTTCCAGATATTCGCAAAACGACTTCGAGATGTCCGGAGTAATTGGACTTTCGGCCCGTTCACGAACCGATCGATAAGGTCCGCAGTAAGTGACAGTGTCTCTTACGACGACCTCGTCATGCTCATCCAAACCGCATATCTCAAAGACGAGCTTGTCAATCTCATCCCAAGGCTGTTCGTTTCTCTCCAGGGATTGCGCGAGGTTGAGAATTCGAGCGCGGACCTCCGAAGGGAGCTTGCGCGGGTCCTGGAACGGAAAACCCTCGATGTCCTCTTTCAGGATCGTCCGATAACTAGCACCTTGCCGAGAACTCCGCATCAGGCAAAAGTGTTGAAAAAGCGAACTATGGACGAGTAAATAGATCAACGCCGATATAACATCGCCCTGTTCCGCCCCGGCGGCCGAAAAGCCATAGAAACTCTGGGAGAAGGCCAATGCGCTCGCTAACGATAGGAATGCCTTCGGAGTCGCGCGATTCTCGCCCTGTGCCTGAGGTACGATTGCCAAGGGCGGTTGGTAGAGCTTTGAATTGCGCGGCATATGCGCCGTTCGTCTCTGATGCCTCACTCCCCAGACTTCCAGATCATCCGGAACGCCGAATCCATTTTCTGGGATTTCCAGGTCTCGAAGCTGAACCAAATGATCGGCTGGGTATTGCTTCAGCCCGGCCCCCAGATGGTAGCCCTCGCCGGAATAGAGGTGCTCGGTTCTCCAGAATTCGCGGACAGAATTGTGAGGCAGTCGCTCGATGACATCGACATCCAGAGTCGTCCCAACCGCGAGCGCCTTCAATAACCAGGGTTTGTCGATGACCTCCTGCACGCTGACCATTTCGGCGGACTTGTAGTCGACTCTGAATTGACCGATCGAGCTGAGACGGTTCTCCCGAATCGGGGTCACAAAGTGAAAGGTATGGTCAGGCTTCGGCACAGCGTTCCGCGCGAAGAGCAACATGAACGGGAGATCCATGTTGGGCCAAACTGGTGTCTTCTCCAAATCCGAACCATTCAAGATTCCAGTGACGGTTACGGCCCGCAGGAGCGTGTCCCTGGCTTCCTTCCCCTTGCCCGCCTGTTTCAGTATGATGCGCGCGGGCAAAGCCATCGCGATTAGTCCACCGGGCCGCACCCATTCGGTGGCACGCCAAAGAAAGGGAAAATCGGGATTATGGTCCGGATTCTCGTACTCATCAGCGGTTCCCAGCCACCTTCTGGCTTTCAGTGCCCGTCGGGAGATAGCAGTGAATTCGGCGTTTATCTCGGTGACGAGCTTTGGGCCGTCAACCTCGTTCCGGCCGGCCCGGAGCCGAGTCCATGGGGGGTTCGTGACGACGATGTCGAAAGTTCCATTCAAAGCTGCCGGAACTTGGTCTCCTAGGCTGCCTAGAACGAAGCCCCTTTTCCCATCTGAGTTGTCGTGGCCAAAATCGAAGAGGACTTCTCCCCTCAGAGGCCGCGGAAACTTCAGGCTGCGTGGCGGCCGCTGCGTTCCGTTAACTTCGATCGCGGTGATATAGAGTGCGAGCGCTGATAGCCGAAGTGCCGATTCGCTGATTTCGAAGCCGCGCAACTGCCGATAGAGGATGCGCTGTATCGCGCGCGTGTCCGGCCGATTGCCGACCTTCTTCCAATGTTCGTGGACCAGTCGGCGGAATGCGAGTACGAGGAAAACACCCGCTCCGCAGGCGGGATCTAGGACCACGGCCTCGGCTCTGTTGTCGACTCCTGAAAATGCCTCATCGACCAGAATCCTCGCCAGGGTCCTCGGTGTGTAGTGGACGCTGGTCTCCTGCGCTTGCTCTTCGTCCCACTGATGGCTGAAGCTTTCGTAAACCTGACTTAACACACCGATCGGGATGTGAGCGAAGTTCAGATCATCCCAATCCACATCAAACAATGGAGGCTGAAAGCTTCCCTTGCCAAGATGCTTCCACCCTCGCAGGATAGCCTCCAGATGCCGGAATAGCTGGCCGCCGGTCTTTTCCTCTGCCGCTTTGTAATATTCACGATAGGTTCGAAGCCGCCGCGCAGTGCTGGCGTCGCCTGGCAATTCCGGTTGCAGCGGCAATAGATCGCCGTTGAACGTCTCATCCAGCCAGCACGATGTAGCCGCCGCCTTGGCCGCAGTCGAAAAAGTATCGCGAAGGTCAGCAGCGCCCGGACAAATCTCCTGCACTTCACCATCGAGGACGATCCGCCGATCTACAAGGAAGCGGAAAAACAGCGCACGCCCTGTCGTTGAAAGAACATCAAGACCCGGCAGGTGGCCCTGTTTCCGTGAGGTGCCGGCCAGGGCCTGTGAAGCCGCTGTCAAAAGGCCGTGGATGGTCTCAAAAACGTAGTCCGCCTTCTCTGGTCGGCCGTCCAGGTCATAGGTGCCGGTGGCGAGGCCCTGAAAGAACATCGGCGCGGCACTGCTCGAAGCCTCGATTGTCCGAAAGTTGGCCGTTTTCAGCGCCTGTCGGTCGAGGTTGATCGGATAGACGTCCAATGAGCCTGGCTTCACAACGCCGAGACAGGCGTGCTCGCCGCGATTTGCCAAAAGTTGCTGGAGGCGCTCAATATACTGCGGCGTCACTGACGGGGCGGCACCATCAATAAGGTACAGGAGAGCGCGTCCCTGGAACTCAGCGACGGCGTCAGGCAGTACCGTCCCTTTCGGATGCTTTCCAGGAAGCAAGTCCAGGTAATCGAGGTGAGCGGGTATCGGCTCCCCGTCAAAGAAAAGCAGAGAGGGGCATCCGAAGGCTCGTGCGCTCGAACTCAGCCGTCTCGTCGTCTCGTTTGGTGTCGCTGTCGGCATGATCAGATGCTCCTCACGACGCCGACCAGGCTCCCCATCACCCGCACGCGCTCTAAATCGTCCGGATCGATCTCTATATCAGGGAAGGCCGGATTGGCGGCCTTCAAAACGAGGCTCCGCTTTCTGCGATGAACGTACTTCAGAGTGGCTTCGTCTTCGATCAATATGGCGCCGATTCCACCGGAGGTCACTTCGGCAGCAGCGTCAAGTATCGCCAGGTCCCCGCCCAGAATCCCGGCGCGGTCCATACTCTGGCCTTTCACCCGCAGCGCAAAGAGTTCGGTTCCCCTGAAAAACTGAGCGGGAAACTCCAAGGTCGATTCGACGTTTTCTGTCGCCAGAATCGGGTTTCCGGCAGCAATGCTGCCGAGCAGCGGCACGCGGACCAGACCGGAACGTGCCCGGCTCTTGGCTCCCTGGACAACCAACGCCCGCGAGCGACGAGGCACTCGTTTGAGCCGACCTTTGTTCTCTATTAACCGCAAATGCTGACGCACCGAGTTCGCGCTACGGAATCCGAAATGATCTGCTGTTTCCTTCAGGGTAGGAGCGAACCCGGCGGATCGCTGCCGCTCTTCAATAAACGTCAGGATTTCTTGTTGCCGCTCTGTCAGTTCGCGTCCAGGCATGTTCAACAGGATACTGTTCAGAATAGCAGTATAGCAAAAACAAAACAAGCACAAAATGTTCCACTGGCAGCGCGGACGGGCAGGCCCGGTGTGGTGGCATGAAGCGCGCAGCGAACCGCGGGTGAGGGGCTTCACCTCGCTCGACACGCCCGCTTGCGCGTTGAGATGTGCCAACCGCTAATCGAAACTGCACGAAAGCGGATCGAAGCTCGTTCGAATAGAAATCCAACGTCTCGGTGCCCCGGAGCTTGTTCCGGTCCGAATCGAAGTCAATCGCGGTGATACACGAGGACGGCAATCCTGCAGCAAGCCGTTGCAAGATTGGCTGGTCCGGCCAAGCTGCCGCGCCGCCGGTCGGTGTGGAATTTCGTGACGGGAGCATCGGCGGCCGTATGGAGTCCGCCGCTGGACCGGACGATCAGGCCCTGCAGTTCCGCCAGCCGCAATACTGGAGTGCGATGCCGTGGGCGTCCAGGTCGTGGGGACAGAGAACGCTGACGCTTCGCGCCAGCTCAGTAGTTCGGACATAGAAAGTGGCACTCCTGCCTTTTACGAAACGTCGGGAGTTGCAAGCGGTTTCCGACGAGATCAGTGCCGACGCAGACCAGAGCCGCCGGAGTCCACTTCAAATCCAGAGTCCAATAAGAGTCCATTAACGAACTCGGAAAGTCTGCCCTTGTAGAATCAATAGCTTGGGATCGTCAGCATCGACGCCGTAGACGCTAAGGTCTTTATTTTCAATCTACGATCGATTTCCCAAGCTGGACGTCGCGGGTTCGAGTCCCGTCTCCCGCTCCATGTTTTCAAATACTTAACACCCATTTTGGGAAACCCACCGATCCCTCGTTAGGCGCTCCGGCTCACCGCCAAAGTCGGGGACCCCATCCCGAATTTCCTTCCAGTTCAGCACAGAGCACCTTGACGCGCAGTCTGTAGTTGTCGAAGTTGCGAGGCTGCCCCGCTGAAATCGGTGGATCCGGGTGGAAGCCGGAGGGAATTCACGGCTACAGAGTCGCCACAGTTGAAAAACTGATACTCTGCCCGAGCCAACCGTCTGACTCCTCCTCCCGATGGCGCCTTCTTCCTTCTGACCGCGGGAGGCAATTGTGACCGGCCCCGGTCTTCCTACCACCGGTAACCGAGCAACCCGTCCACGAGGGTTGGAACCGCTTGAGGCGTTCGCATGACGCGTGCAGTTGCATTACCCTGCCCCAGGCGCCATCGGCAAGAGATCAATCTCGACCAGGATGTGCGGAGGTCCGCATGATGCGTCGCGGATTCCTTCAACACGCCGCCGTCCGCTGGGTGGGCGGAATGCTGTTGTTCACCGCGCTGCTCGGATTCGCGCACTATAAGCCGTGGCGGCATACCGCAGGTCCGGCGCGCGAAACTCTGGTTGTCGGTTTCCTGCCGGTAACCTGCCATCTCACCTGCCCCGTGACCGACTACGCCACGCGCCACGGCTCCGGCACGCACTTCAAATCCCAGCTCTTCCTCGACTTCCCCAGCGTCGCCGAACTGGATGGCTCCGGCCGCGTGCTCTATTACGCCAAAGACATCTGGCCGCGCTTCATCTCCTGCGTGCTGGCCGCCAATGAAAAGCTGATCCGGGAACGGCCCGCGGTGGTGCGCAAGTTAGTGCGCGGCATCGCTCAAAGCGGCGCGTGGGCCGAGACGCATCGCGAACAGGCGGCGCACATCGTCGCACCTTTTTTCCGCCAGGATGAGTCGCTGCTGCGCTTCGTCCTCACGCATCCGCGGGACCGCATCTCATACCGCTATATGACGCCCGATCCGGATGACCTCGCGCAGATCCGCGATATGGCGCTGCAGACGGGGATCCTCACGCAGCGTATCGACATTGGCGCGCTCGTCGACCGCAGCTTCTTGCCAGCGGACACTACGCCCGCATCCATCCCGGCCGATCCGGCTGCCGTGCAGAAATAGCCGGCGCTCGATGGATCGGGGCGTCCACGTCCTTGCGGGCAAGACAAACGCAAACGCTGTTGCAGGGCCGCGGGCCTGCCTCGCTTGCGGAGATTCGGAAGGCAGAGATCGCCACCATGTGGCGCTTCACCCGCAACAACGGCATCACCGAAGGCTTCCACAACAAGATGGAAACCATCAGCCGCCAGGCTTACGGCTTTCGCAACTTCAACAACTACAGACTCCGCGTCAAGGTGCTCTGTGCTTAACTGAAAGGAAATTCGGGATGGGGTCCCCCGACTTTGGCGGTGAGCCGGCGGAAGCCCGCAGCTACAAAATCATCTACAGCGGAATTTTGACGGCGGCCGGAAGCGACCGTATCTGCTTGATTCTATTGGTCGGGGCGCCGAGATTTGAACTCGGGACCCCCTGCGCCCAAGGCAGGTGCGCTACCAGGCTGCGCTACGCCCCGACAGGTGGTGAACTCCTTTTATCCTACCATTGACCATGCCATGGCTCCGCGTGCGATGGCGGCGGGAGGCGCGCCCCGCGCGAAGGTGTCCGGCGCTACCGCGCGGCTACTTCACCGGGCGAAGGACCATCTTGGCCAACCCGCAGGCATCATGGATGCGTTCGCCGCAGGGCCGAAAATTCAGGTTCTTGTCCAGGCACACGCGCACTTCCCGCAGATACCGTTCGTCGCAATACAGCGCGAAGTTTTCGCTTTTGAGCCCCGGGGTGGCGTCGACCAGCGCCTGCCGGAACTCCTTCACCGGGACGACGATTGGCGCCGGCGGAGCCTGATATTTCGCCGGGATCCTGACCTTCTGCCAGGCCGCGCGCGTCAGTTTGAAATAGTTGGCTGGCGGGAGCCCGCTGCACGTGCCGTGCGCGCCCCATTCATGCGTGACCAACTGCTGGCTGGGCATGATATCCAGCATCGACTTCTCCGTTTGCGGATCGAGCGCCGGCGCCGGCTTGCACGCACGCGGGTTCATGCCCGTCTGATTTTCCGGCCACAGGCCGTGAACGATGAAACCGAAACGCCGTCCTGGCGCGCACTGCAGATCGTTCGGGTCGTCCCCCATTTCCAGGCAATACTGCGGCGACCACGAGAGGCTCAGCAGGTAGTAATCGAACTGCCCAGGAGTGGACGGCAGCGCATCGCGCCGTTGGGCGGCGGCCGGCAGCAGCAGCGCCGCAAACAAGATCAAACCCGCGGTCAAACTTCGCGTCATCTTTCGCGTCATGGGATTCCCCTCGTAGCGTTATCGCATGTTTTGGCAAGCCGGGCCACTCCAGCGGCCGTCTAACGGCCCTCGCCGATGCGGTGCAACTTCATCAGATTCGTCGTACCCGGCCGGCCGATCGGCTGGCCCGCGACGAACACCACGCTGTCCCGTGGCTTGACATAACCGCGCTCCAGCAGGATGCGCTCCATCTGCGCCATCATCTCATCGGTCGAGTTCGTCTCGCGGGCGACGATCGGGTAGACGCCATAGACCACGCTGAGCATGCGCGCCACCTTCTCGCTCGCCGTGAAAACGAAAGTCGCCACCGGCGGGCGAAACTTCGACACCAGCCGTGCGCTCGAACCGCTGGCGCTGAAGACGACGATCGCCATCGCCTGCGACATGCGCGCCGCGCGGTAGGCGCTGTCCGCGACGATCTCGGCATGCGTGACGTAGTCGCGGTTCATCAATTCGCGGAAGCCGTGACGCCGCACCGACTCGTCGGCCTGCGCCGCCGTGCGCGCCATCATCCGCACTGTCTCAACCGGGTACTTGCCGACCGATGTTTCGGCCGACAGCATCACGGCGTCCGTGCCATCGTAGATCGCGTTGGCGACGTCGCTCACCTCGGCGCGCGTCGGAAACGGGTTGGTGATCATCGACTCCATCATCTGCGTGGCCGTGATGACGAACTTGCCCGCGCGGCGGGCCTTCTCAATGATCGACTTCTGAATGAACGGCACCTTCTCCATGGGCATCTCGACGCCCAGGTCGCCGCGCGCCACCATCACGCCGTCGCTCTCCTGCAGGATCTCGCCGATCGTGTCGACGGCTTCCGGCTTCTCGATCTTGGCGATGATCGGGACGTCGGCGCCCTTCTCTTCCAGGAACAGCCGCAGGCGCAGGACGTCGCTCGGCCGGCGTACGAAGCTCAGCGCCACCATGTCGATGCCTTTGTCGAGACCGGCCTGCAGATCGGCCATGTCCTTGCGCGTCATCGACGGCGTACTCAACTGCGCGCCGGGCAGGTTGATACCCTTGTTGTCGCGGATAATGCCGCCGGTCACTACGGTGCAACGCGCGCGGACGCCGTCGGCCTCCAGCACGCGCAGTTCCAGGCTGCCGTCGGCCAGCAGCACCCGGTCGCCAGACCGCACATCGCGCGCGAAATCCGGGTAAGTCGTTGACGCCTGCGTCGCGTCGCCGGGGACATCCTCCACCGTGATGATGAATTCGGCGCCCGGTTCCAGCGTCGCCTGCCCGTCCTTGAACTTGCCCAGGCGAATCTTCGGCCCTTGCAGATCCAGCAGAATTCCGGTGTGCGTGCCGCGCGCCTGGGACTCATTCCGGATCGTGCCGATCCATTGCGTCCGTTCTTCCGCCGAACCGTGCGAGGCGTTCAAACGAAAAACATCGACGCCCGCTTCAATCAAAAGGCCGATTGTTGCCGCGTCACAACACGCGGGTCCCACCGTCGCAACAATTTTGGTGTTTGTCATGCGTGGAGAAAAGAGAGTGCGCTACGATGGCCTACATTGCCATTATGCCCCTCTACCAGGCTGTCATCCTCGCTATCGTTCAAGGCCTGACCGAGTTTCTGCCCATCAGCAGTTCGGGTCATCTCGCCTTGGCGCCGTGGCTGCTGGGCTGGAAAGACCCGGGCTTAACATTCGATATCGCCCTCCATCTGGGCACTCTCATCGCCATCATCATCTACTTTTTCAAGGACTGGGTCCAGGTTCTGGGCCAGGGCTTCGGGCTCGAATGGGGCTCCGATCCGGAGTTGAAGGTGAATCGCCGGTTGCTCTGGTTGATGGTGGCGGCCACGGTGCCCGCGGGCATCGCCGGCCTGGCGTTGCATAAGGCCGCGGACACGACCTTGCGCGAGCCGCCCTACGGCATGTACGTGATCGGCGGACTGCTGATCGGCGTCGGCCTGCTGATGTGGTGGGCCGAGCGCGCCGGCCGGAAGTACAAGGACATGCGCGACCTCGGGCTGTGGGATGCGATGTGGGTGGGCGTAGCTCAGGCGATTGCCGTTATCCCCGGCACCTCGCGCAGCGGCATCACGATCACCTGCGGACTCTGGCGCGGTTACACCCGCGAAGCCGCGGCGCGCTTTTCCTTCCTGCTCTCCACGCCGACCATCGCGGCGGCGGCCGCCAAAGCGGCCTGGGATCTGCACAAAACCGGCGGCATCCCGCCGGAGATGAAGCTGCCCTTCCTGGTGGGCATCCTTGTCAGCGGGCTGAGCGGAACCATTGTGGTCGCCTTCCTGATGCGCTTCCTGCGCCAGCACTCGCTGCGGGTTTTCGTTTGGTACCGGCTAGCCCTTGGTATACTTGTAATCGCTCTGGCTGTTGCTGGCCGGTAAATCCGGCATGAGATTGTTGTCTTTCGCCCAGCTTCCTCGCGTCCGGGAACTGATGGGGATATTGTGCCTCATCGCTCTCGTAGGCGCCGTCCTGCTGCTCGCCACCTACGATCCGGCCGATCCTTCCTGGAATACCGCTTCGCCCGCCGATCCCCCGCATAACGCGATCGGACGCGTCGGCGCCTGCTTTGCCGATCTTGGCTACCAGTGTTTTGGCCTCTCTATCTGGCTGTTGCCGCTGGTTTTACTTGTCGCGGGGCTCCGCTGCCTGCGCATGCGGCCGATCGGCCCGCCCGTCTCCCGGCTGGTAGGCTACCTCCTGGCAATCGTTTCGGTGAGTGGATTCCTGACGCTCGCGGGCCCACGCATTTACTGGCATGGTTCATTCGAGATCGGCGGAACCGCCGGCTTGCTGGTGGCCACCACGCTGACGCGCTATCTGAATCCGCCGGGAACGCTGCTGCTGCTCGGCACGTTCTTGGTGCTGGCGCTCTACCTCATTTCTTCGTTTTCATTGCGCGGGCACTTCCCGAACGTCGGTCCGAAGCTCGCCGCCCTGATGCCCGTGTGGCGCCGCCGGGTGAAGCCGGATGCGGCTTCCGAAGCTCCGCAAACGGCCGCGCCCGAGGGCGCGAATCATGACCATCACCGGCCTGGACCCGAGCCCGGGATGGAACCCGTCCCGCCCGGCACGCCGCCAGAGCTGGAACGGGATCTGGCGGCCTATTGCGAGGACAATAACGCGTATTACGCGCCCGCCCCGGCGGCGGCGCCCGCGGAGCGCTGGGAACCGCGCGAGCCACGTCCGGAAGAATCGCATCCGGTGACGGCGGCAACCGATCGTCCACCGTGGGAAGAGGACATTCCGATTCACAGTCTGGTGGACGAAGAGCCGCTACGTCCGGCCGAGCCCCGCCCGGCCGAACCCCACCATGTCGAGCCGAAGACCGATACCCCGCGCACAGCCGCGTGGGAATTGCCGCCGACTTCGCTGCTCAACGCGCCGGCCGACCGCGAAGCCTACGACAGCGCCGAGTTGAAAGAGACGGCGGCGCATATCAAGTCGAAGCTGGAAGAGTTCAGCGTCTCCGGCAACGTGGCGCAGATCAATCCCGGCCCGGTCGTGACCACCTTCGAATTCAAGCCCGATCCGGGCGTGAAGATCGCGCGCATCACGACGCTGAGCGAAGACCTCTGCCTCGGCTTGCAGGCCGAGTCGATTCTGATCGAGCGCATTCCCGGCAAGCCCACGGTCGGCATCGAGGTGCCGAACAAGCGGCGCGAGATGATCAGCTTGCGCCAGATTTTGGAATCCGACGAATTCGAGAGCGCGACCGCGCGGCTCAGCTTCGCCCTGGGCAAGGACATCAGCGGGCGCATCCGCGTCAGCGAGCTTGAGAAGATGCCCCACCTGCTGATCGCGGGCTCCACCGGCTCGGGCAAGAGCGTGATGCTGAACACGCTCATCATGTCGGTGCTGTTCAAATGCACGCCCGACGAAGTGCGTATGATCCTGGTCGACCCCAAGCGCGTCGAACTGGGCATCTACGAGGGCATCCCGCATCTGTTGACGCCCGTCATCACCGAGCCCAAGAAGGCCGTGAATGCCCTGCGCAATGCCGTGCTCGAAATGGAGCGCCGGCTGAAGCTGCTGGCGAGCTACGGCGTCCGCAACATCGACCAGTTCAACAAGAAGGTCGTCCAGCTCAAGAACAAGCCGCTCACGCTGTTCCCGAACGCCTCGGCGGAAAACGCCGAACCGGCCGAGCCGGAGAAGCCGCTGCCCTACGTCATGATCGTGATCGACGAATTGGCCGACCTGATGATGCTGGAACGCGCGGGCGTCGAGGAGTCCGTCATCCGCCTGGCGCAGATGGCGCGCGCCGTCGGCATGCACATCGTGCTGGCCACGCAGCGGCCTTCGGTCGACGTCATCACCGGCCTGATCAAAGCGAATTTCCCCGCGCGCATCAGCTTCCGCGTCGCCACGCGCGTCGACTCGCGCACGGTGCTCGACGTGATGGGCGCCGAGCATCTGCTGGGCAAGGGCGACATGCTCTTCCTGCCGCCGGGCACTTCGCGCTTGCTGCGCGTGCACGGCGCGTTCGTCACCGAGACCGAAATCACGAGCGTCGTCGATTTCTGGAAGAAGCAATCTTCGCCGGAATACGACCAGACCTTCCTGCTCGCTCCGCCCGCCGACGATGAAGAAGAGCCGGTGGACCTGGGCGACGAGGACCCGCTATACCGTGACGCCGTGGGCGTCGTCTGCGACATGGGTAAGGCGTCGACGTCGATTCTGCAACGCCGCCTGCGGCTCGGCTACGGCCGCGCGGCGCGCATCCTCGACCAGATGCAACACGAAGGCATCATCGGGCCGCCCGACGGGTCGCGCCCCAGGGACATCCTGCGCCGGCCCGACTGGCTGGACGCTCCCGGCGACTGAGTTCCCGCAGCTTCAGGGCTGCACTTGCATGCCCGGGAGGCCCATCTGAGCCGGGCCTCCCGGCCTTTTCTCCGGCCTGCCGATTCACTCGCGCTTTGCCGGTTTGTCATCGCTCCGGAACAGAACTTCGCGATCTTGTAAAAGACGCTTGTTGCGCGCCTCATTCATGCACCGCAATTCGTACCCGGAACCTCCGGCTGGATCGCCGCTCTGGCCAGTCATGGCCTGGGCGTTCTGGCATCCCATCGCGCTATTCGTCCACCGCTGGAACTGGAAATCGGCGCTGTTCAGCGCGCTGTTTCGCGGAGCCATTTTCTTTACCGTCAATCTGCAGGCCGGCGAGCGCGCCGCGCTGGGCGCGATGGCCGCCGAGTTTCTCTGGCGCGCGGCCACCAGCGGCGGTTGGGGCGCATTCACGCAGAAACTGGCGCGCGTGCAGCCACTGGGACAGGCGCTGATCGGCACCATGCTCGTGATGCCCGCGTCGTCCCACGCCATCGAATTCACCATTCATTACCTGCGCGGCACGCCGGAATTGGCGGAAAGCATTTTTGTCTCCGTATGTTTTACGCAGATCTCCGACCTGTTCAACCTTTACGTCATGCGCCACGGCGCGATGTTGACCGGCGCCGAGGCGCGCCCGTTCGCCGAAGACCTACGCCGTTTGCCGCCGCTGATCGCCGGGTTCCTGCTGGTCCTGCCCCGTCTCGCCTGGCGCGCTCTGGCGCGGCCCTTTTCCCGGGCGCAAAAACGACGAGGGCCGCTTCCCCCTTGCCAGGAAAGCGGCCCCTCGTTTTCTCCCACCAACGGAGAAAGGCGTGTATCTCGCGATTAGGCGTAGCTGGCGACGGCGCCGCGGTTGCGCTCGGCGCGATCGGCCTCGGCCTTTTCGTTGTAGCCGCTCTCGCGGTGCGCGGCCAGCGGATCCTCGGGCAGCCCCTTCGACTTGCGCCATTCGCGCAGCACCGGCCGCACGTCCGTGAAGAACGCCGCGCGCAGGCACTCCTCGGCATCAATCAGATTGCCCTTGGCCTGCTCCACCACCAGCTTCTCGTAGTCGATCAGCCGCGCCTTCAGGTACAACTCCTGCGCGGTGCAGGCCGTCTGGATCATCTCCTCGACCTTGCTCTTCAGGTTGTGGCTCTGATCCACCATGTAGGCGATGTCGGCCTTCTTGCCCTGCTGCCATTCGAAGAAGCAGATCTCGTGGAAGATGCGGAACGCCGCGTAGGGATCGATGCAACCGAGTGTCAAGTCGTCGTCGGCGTAGCGGCGGTCATTGAAGTGGAAGCCGCCCAGCATGTCCTCGCTCAGCAGCCAGGCCACGATCTGCTCGACGTTCTGCCCCTGGTAGTGGTGCCCGGTATCGACCAGCACCTTCGCCCGCGGGCCGGTCTTCTTCGAAAACACATACGACATGCCCCAATCGGCGATGTCGGTTGCGTAGAACGCCGGCTCGAAGGGCTTGTATTCCACCAGCATGCGCTCGTTGCCGATGAGCTCGGCGTGCACCGCCTTCAGCCCTTCCTCGAACCACTGCTTGCGCGCACGGATGGAGCCCGTGCCGGGATAGCTGATGCCGTCGGCGAACCACAGCGACAGGTCGCGCGAGCCGGTCTTCTTCTGGATCGCGATGCTGTCCAGAATGTGCTTGAGCGCCGCCTTGCGCACTTCCGGATCCGGGTTGCCCAGCGAGCCGTTCTTGTAGCACTGGTCCTGGAAAACGTTGGGATTGATGGCGCCGATCGCCACGCCGTTCTCTTTGGCGCAGGCGAGCACACTATCCACATCCGCGATGCCGTTCGGGAAGTCCCAGAGCACGTGGACGGCCACAGTCGGGGTGCAACCTGTCACCTTATGCACTTGGCCGGCGTCTGCTATTTTTTCGGGTGTCGTCGTGGCCGCCGAGGCCTGGATGAACTTACCGAAGCGAGTACCCGTATTCGCGAATCCCCAGGAGGGGACTTCAATGGCAAATCCGTCAAGAGCCCGGAAGGCGATTTCCTGCTGGCGCGCTGTGAGCGTCATGAATAGACTCCGTCGTAATCCGATGTATCCCGGTTTGGGACCGACGAACATTCTACTCCCCGCGCTCGTTGGCTGCTTGCTGCTGCCCTCCGCTTTTGCTCTTGACCGCCGTAACGATGTGATTCGCAACGTCAATTCGAAGATGGAAATGCCCGTGTACGAGACCTTGCTCGAGTGGCAGGCGCGCCGGAACGGCGTGCGCGCCCAGGTGCGCGCGGCGGCGTCTTTGTTCCCCCCGCGCACCCACACGCCGCTCAACCCGCGCTATTTCGGCAAACTCGACGAGGACGGCTACACCATCGAAACGGTCGTCATCGAGACCATGCCCGGCTTCTGGCTGGGCGGCAATCTTTATCGCCCCAAGGACGGCCAGAAGAAGCATCCCGCGATCCTCCACCCACATGGTCATTGGAAGAAGGGCCGGCTGGAAGACATTCCCACATATTCCAGCCCGCGGCTGGCGGCGAATCTCGCCAAACAGGGTTTCGTCGTCTTTGCCTATGACATGGTGGGCTACAACGACACGCGCCTGCTGCCGCACGACTTCGGCTCGCCGCAGGAGTCGCTGTGGGGGTTCCATCCGCTCGCCGTGCAGACCTGGGACTCGATCCGCGCGCTCGACTTCCTGCAAAGCCTGCCCGACGTCGACGCCGACAAGATCGGCATCACCGGCGCGTCCGGCGGCGGAACCCAAACCTTTCTGCTGACCGCTGCCGATAATCGCGTGCGGGCCGCCGCGCCGGTCAACATGGTGAGTTTCATCATGCAAGGCGATTGCATCTGCGAAAGCGCGCCGGGCCTGCGCGTCGGCACTAATAACGTCGAAATCGTCTCCACGTTCGCGCCCAAGCCGCTCCTGATCGTCTCGGCGACCGGCGACTGGACGAAGAACGATCCGCGGGAAGAGTTCCCCGCCGTGCAATCCGTTTACCGCCTGTATGGCCAATCGCAAAACGTGGAGGTCGTGCAGATCGACGCGCCGCACAACTACAACCGCGCCAGCCGCGAGGCCGTCTACGCGTTCTTCAACAAGGTCTTTTACAACCGCATCGGCGCCTTCCCCGAGGCCGACATTCACATCGAACCCGACGAGAAGATGTTGGCGTGGGGCAGCCGCGACCTGCCCGCGGACATGAAGGACCGGGCGAAGTCGCGCGTGGAGATCCTGGCCTGGTGGCAGGAGGAAGCGCGGCGCGCGGTCGCCTCGGCGCGCCGTTCGCAATTGCGCTATTGGCTCATGCACACGCTCGGCGTCGAGTGGCCCGCGAACGTCAACACCATCGAAGTCACGGGCGCGCTCTCCCGGGCCGGCCTGGGTGAACACATTCCTTACCGTTTCTTCGACGGTAAAGGCGACCCGGTGCTGTATCTGGACCCGAAGGGCATCGAGAGCGCAATGAAGTCGGACAAGGTGCAGGAGTGGCTGCGGGAGAAACGGCCGGTGCTCTTGATTGACGCGTTTCAGACCGCTTCGGCTCGCGAGATGCGCGACCGTAAAGGCGACAGCCAGTTTCTCACTTACAACGTCAGCGAAGATGCCGCGCGCGTGCAGGACGTGCTGACGGCGCTGCGCTGGCTCTCCTCGCGCAAGCACGGCACGGTGGAGTTGGACGCCGTGAACTCCGCTCGCTGGTGGGCGGTCTTTGCCGCTGCGCTCAGCCGGGCTCAGGTGCATTTCAATTTCAAGCCGGATGAGTTTAAGACCACCGACGAGGCGTTGCTGTCCGAGTTCTACGTGCCCGGCCTGCAACTGGCCGGCGGCGTCGGCACGGCCGTCACGCTCGCCTCCGGCGCGCGCCACTGACCCAACTTGGAAACGAAGCCCCCTTGGAAACGGAGCCGCGTTGGAAACGGAGCCGCGACCGTGAGGGAGCGGCTGCATCTCCTTGTTTATCATCCAGTTGCGGCGCGTTTGCCCACTCTCTCACGTTTGCGGTTCGGTGCTGAGAGGATCGTGCCCCGTGCGCGCACGTGGTCGACGGCCGCCAACTTGGAGCGTGAAGGCGGGGCGCTTCACCGCGCTATGCCACTGCCCGGAATGCTATCCGAAATACCGGCGATGCTCAATCAGCAGGCAGCGGTCCTGGACCGCCAGCAGCCCGGCCGCCTGCGCCCGCGCGATGGCCTGATCGTTGATGACACCGAGTTGCAGCCAGACGGCCTTCGCACCAACGGCGATCACCGCTTCGACAATGGCCGGCACGTACTCCGGACGGCGAAAAACGTCGACGCAGTCGACCTTCTCAGGGATGTCTTCCAGGCGCGCGTAGCAGGTCTCGCCGAGCACTTGCGACTCATTCGGATTCACCGGGATGATCCGGTAGCCGCGCCGCTGCATGAACCTCGCGACGTCATGGCTGGGACGCAACGGGTTGGAGGACAAGCCGACCACCGCAATGGTGTGGCAACTCTCGAGGATCTGCTGCTCCGCGGTCAAGCCTCACCTCCCTTGCGCGCACTGCCTAGTGTTCCGGGGGACGCCGTCCGCCGGGCTTCGGTCCGCGCGACGGCCGGAATCCCGGTCCTCTCCCGCCAGGTCCCTCGGAGCGCGGTCCGCGCGATCTGGGACCGCCATACGGACGCCTGCCCGGTCGATCCCCTGACGGTGCACCCGAAGACGGACGCTCGCCGCGCGGACCTTTGAACGGGCGCGCATCCGACTCGCCCGCCGCGGGCCGTTGGAACTTCGCACCGTACGGACGCCCGCCCGGCCGGTCTCCCGATGCCGGACGCTCGCCCCGCGGGCCACGGAAGGACCGCGACTCGGACTCGCCCGCCGCGGGCCGTTGGAACTTTGAGCCGTACGGACGCCCGCCCGGTCGATCCCCCGATGCCGGACGCTCACCCCGCGGGCCGCGGAAAGGCCGCGACTCGGACTCGCCTGCCGCGGGCCGCTGGAACTTCGCACCGTACGGACGCCCGCCCGGCCGATCTCCCGCCGCCGGACGCTCACCACGCGGGCCGCGGAAGGACCGCGACTCGGACTCGCCCGCCGCGGGCCGCTGATACTTCGCACCGTACGGACGCCCGCCCGGCCGATCTCCCGCCGCCGGACGCTCACCACGCGGGCCGCGGAAGGACCGCGACTCGGACTCGCCCGCCGCAGGCCGCTGGAACTTCGCACCGCCGGGACGCCCCCAACGGTTCTCGCGAGCGCCTTCCGCATGCCGCGGCGGCTTCTCGAATTCCGTCCCGCGCGGTCGCTTGCCGAACGCCGCGGGCCGTTCGCTCTCCGGGCGCGGCGTCATTGGCGGACGCTTCACCAGGCGATCGCCGCCGCGCGGCCCGGTCTGCTCCGCTGGCTCCTCGGTCTCTTCGGGCTTGTGGTATCGCGGACGCCGGAAACGCTCCTTAGGCAGCACCGGATACTCGCGCCGGGGCGCTTCGCCCGTGCCGTCCGCGGTCCGCTTTGCGCGCGCCTCGGTTTCGGCCTCGCGCCGCCGGATCAGCTTCCAGAACTGTTCGACTTCGTCCGGCTCCAGGTACCGCCACATGCCCGGCGGCAGCCCGCCGAGGGTCAGAAATCCGATCTTTACGCGCCGCAGCTTTTCCACCAGGCGATGGAAATGCTTGAACATGATACGAATCTGGTTCTGGCGGCCTTCCATCAGCCGGACTTCGTACCACGGGTTGTCGGTCTTCTTGATGAGCTTGATCTGGGCCGGCGCCGTGCGGCGTCCGCTCAAAGGGATGCCCGCCCGGAACGATTCCATCTGCTCGTCGCTGAGGAAGCCGTTCGCCTTGACGACGTAGACCTTTTCCACGTGACCGGCCGGCGACGTAATGCGGTTGGAAAACTCGCCGTCGGTGGTCAGCAATAGCAGCCCTTCCGACGAGTAATCGAGCCGTCCGACCGGAAAGACGCGCTCTTTCACGCCCTTGAGCAGGTGCATCACGGTCGTGCGGCCCTGCGGATCGCTTACGGTCGTCACCACCTCGCGCGGCTTGTTCAGCGCGATGTAAACATGGTGCTTCGGCAGGTGGATCAGCGTGCCGTCCACCTTGATATGGTCCTTTTCGGGATCGGCCTTCGACCCGAGTTCCTTCGTCACTTCGCCGTTTACCGTGACGCGGCCCTCGACGATCAGTTGCTCCGCTTTGCGCCGGCTGGCGAACCCGGCCAGGGCCAGAATCTTCTGCAGACGTTCCTCAGCCATGGTTCTCCTCGGTCTCCCCTTCCGCGGCCGTTCCGGACTCGTCGCCGGAGGCCGCCGGTGTTTCGGGCTGCGCTTCCGCTGCTGCCGCGGGCGCGGATTCGGCCACCACGCCAGCGGGCGCTTCATCTGCTGCCGGCTCTTCCGCCTCACTCCCGGCCGCGGCGGAAACATCCGCGTCCGGCTCTGCGGCGTCATCTTCGGCGGTATCGTCCGCCTCCGGCGCGTGCGTCTCGCTCTCAGCAGAGACGCTCTCCGCGCCGCCGTCCTCCAACTCCGCTGCCTGCTCCAGCAGCGGCGCCGAAGGATCCGCCTCGGGATGCTCCTCCACCTCTTCGTCGGAGATCGACTGCCGCCGGATCTCCTCGAATTCCTTCAACGTCGGCAGCTCCGAGAGGCGGTTCAATCCGAACTGCGTGAGAAACTCTTTAGTGGTTTTGTAGAGGATCGGCTTGCCGACCACGTTCTTCCGCCCGGCGGTGGTGATCAGCTTGCGGTCCAGCAGCGTCTTCAACACGCCCACGCCCTGCACGCCGCGGATCTCCATGATCTCCGGCGCGGTGACGGGCTGCTTGTAGGCGATGACGGCCAGCGTTTCGAGCGCCGCGTTAGAAAGCTTCAACGGCTGCTTCAGGTTTTTGACGAAGTTGCGGATCGCCTCGTGATGCTCCGGCTTCGTGGCCACCTGATAGCCGCCCGCGACCTCGCGGATGAAGACGCCGCGATCCGGCTTGGCCGTATCCGCCATCAGCTCGCGCAGAATCGTCTCCACGCGGTCCACCGGCTGGTTCAACGCCGATGCGATGTTCGCGGCGGGCACCGGCTCGGGCAGCACGTAGACGATCGCTTCGAGCACGGCCTTCAACGTGGCCGCATCGGTCTCGGCCTCCGAGGCCTGCTCTTCGGTGACGCCCAGCAGCTCGAACTCGTCCATTGACGCTTCCACAACGGGCGCCGCTGCCTCGGCTTCCGGCTCGTCCGCCGGGCCGGCTGCGGCGGCATCGGACCCGGCCGGCGCATCCGCCCGCAGCTCATCCGGTTCGCCGGACGCAGCCTCCGCGGGGGCGGTTTCCTCATCGCCGGCGTCTGCCGGCGCGGCCTCAGCGGGCGCTGCATCGTCTGCCGTTGGGGTCGACTGCGCGTCTCCCGACGGGCTGTCCTGCTGCTCTGCCGGCGCATCGGGCGCGGCGCCGGCGGTCACCGGGACCGCCTCTTCGCTCCCGGACGCCGCGGCGGGCGTTTCCGGCGCGGATGCGTCTCCAGTCAATGCTTCTGTCGCAGGCTGCCCGGCAGCCTCGTGTTGCTTCTCGTCTTCCATCTCGGTAATTCCGCGGTTGCTAACTCTTATACTCTTGCTCGATGCGCGTCGCGTCGTCATCCGCCGCGAGCATTTCATCGAACCGCTCGTCGCGCCGGATGTGGATTTCGCCGAAGAGTTCGGGCTGCGTCAGATGGACCGCCTGCTGTTTGACCATCTCCAGGATGGCCAGGAACAGGCAGATCATCGCGCGCCGCGAATGCTGCTGCTCAAACAGCGGCACCAGCGCCAAAGACTGCCGCTTCGGCAACGACGCCAGGGTTTGCTTCAAGAACCGGATCATGTCGGGCACGCCGACATCTTCCTTGCTCACCTCATAGGTAGGCCGCAGCTTGGCGCGCTCCAGCACCTTCTGGAAGGTCTTCACCAGATCGATCAGGCTGACCTCCAGCCCCGGCTCCTGGTCGTCCACCACGAACCCTTCGACCTGCGGATTGGTCCAGATCGCCTCCTCGATCATGCGCTTTTCCTGCAGCATCGCCGCCGCCGAGCGGTAGCGTTCATGCTCGATCAGGCGATCGACCAGCTCTTTGCGCGGGTCGTCTTCGTCCTCTTCCTTCGCCAGTTCCGGATCGCGCGGCAGCAGCATCTTGCTCTTGATATGGATGAGCGTCGCGGCCATATACACGAACTCGGCCGACAGCTCGATATCGAGCGCCATGGCGCGTTGGACGTAATCGAGGTACTGCTGGGTGATCTGCGCGATCGGTATGTCGTAGATGTTGATCTGCTGTTTGCGGATCAGATCGAGCAACAGGTCCAGCGGCCCCTCGTAATGCTCCAACTGGATGTTCAGAGGAGAAGACACCAGTACACAGGATAACAGGATGGGGTCAGACGAACCTCCCGGGAAATGCAGCTCCGCGAACGCCGCTCGGGGAACGCGCCCGGCCGGTGGCGGGACGTCACGTTTTCGCCAGTTTTTCGTAGTGCCAGGCACTTCCAGGCAGCGCGCGCAAAGCCGCGGCTGAACGCGCCGGGTTCATTCGGCCCCGAACCCCGAACGTCAGAGAGGGGGCATCCGGCGCGCCGTCGAGGCTTGCCGGGGTTGGGCATTCGATTGCGGCCGATGCTGTTGACAGCCGCAAACATGCAGACCGGGGATTCCACCGCTCGCTGACGCGCGCGGCTCCGTTTCAAGGTAGAAGTTCATTTCGGCGTCGATGCGGCCTCTCAACGCCGCACGCGGGTCTGAAATTCGCGACAATGGCTGACGATGAAACTGTCCGCCGCTCAGCTTGGCGCCATCGAGCGCACGGGGCAGGACGTCTGCTGCGTCGCCGGCCCCGGATCGGGCAAGACGCGCGTGCTGGTGGAGCGCTTTGCCTGGCTCGCCGGAACCACCGCGCGCCCCGAGGCGATCCTCGCCATCACCTTCACCGAGAAGGCCGCGCAGGAGATCAAGTCGCGCCTGGTCCAGCACTTCACTGAGCGCGGTAACGACGATCTGCGCCGCCGCGTCGAGCGCGCCCAGGTGTCGACGATCCACGGTTTTTGCAACGGCGTGCTGAACGAGTTCGCGCTCGACGCCGGGCTCGATCCCGCGTTCCGCGTGCTGGACGATTACGAGGCGCGGCTGGAGCACGCGCGCGCCGTCGAGTCCGCGCTGAACCGCTTCTGCCGCGAACACGCCGCGGATTTCCAGCAACTCGTCGAAAACTGGGCGAGCGACGATCTCGCCGCCGACCTCCGCGGCATCTCCGAAACGCTGCGCTACGCCGGAGGAGCCGCGCGGGCGCTGGCCACCCTGCCCACGTTCCATCCCGGCGACGCTCTGACGTCGATCGCCAGTGCACTGAGCGAGGGCCTGAACCAGTCGCAGGCGCAAACCGCGGCGCAGACCGCCTGTCGCGACGAGGTACGCGAGTGGCTGGCCGACCCGTCGCCGGACATCGTCGCGCGCCTGCGCGGCCTGCCGCGCATCAAGTTGCCGCGCGGCAAGACTGTGGAGCCGCTCAACGCTGCCCTGAAGACCGCGCGCGAGCTGGCTGTCCGCGGCGTCGAAGAGGCGATCGGCGAGCGCAACCTGCCATCGCTGGCCACGCTGCGCACGATTCTGATCGCGTGCGAGCAGGAGTACTCCGCGCGCAAACGCCAGCTCGGCGCGCTCGATTTCACCGGCCTCGAAGAGCAGGCCGTGGCGCTGCTGGAGGGCAATGACGCCATCCGCGAATCGGTCAGCGAGCGCTATGACGCCATTCTGATGGACGAGTTGCAGGACACCAATCCGATCCAGTGGCGCATCGTCAACGCCATCCGGCGGGAAGGGCGCTTCTTCGCGGTCGGCGATATCAACCAGTCGATCTTCGGCTTCCGCGGCGCCGAGCCGGAGCAGTTCCTCGCCCTGCAACACAGTTTCGAAAAGCGCCACTGGGCCATTGACCGTCTCGAGACGAACTACCGCAGCCGCGAGCCGATTCTCGAAGCGGTCACGCGCATTTGCGTTGCAACCCAGTTGCAAGGCATCCAGCCGCACAGCCTACAGGCGGGCCGCGAGTTTTCGACTCCGGCGGGCGTCTGCCTGGAGGCGATTCGGGCGGAAGAGGAGACGTCCGAGGCGGCCTGGGTGGCGCACCGCATTCTGGAACTGAAGCACAGCGTGCAAGCTGGCGACCCGCCGCATCCGCTGCGCTTCAGCGACATTGCGATCCTCGCGCGCGGCGCGGCGGTCTTCGACGACTACGAAGCAGCATTGCGCGCGGCGGGCATCCCGTGCCTGGTCCAGCGCGGCCGGAACTTTTTCGAAGAGCCCGAGATCGTCGACCTGACCAACCTGCTGCGCGTGCTGGTCAATCCGGAAAATGCCCCGGCGATGCTGGGCCTGCTGCGCTCGCCGCTCGCGGGCGTTTCGGACGAAGAGATTTTTGAACGCCACGCCGCGGGCCTGCCGCTCGCGCCGGATCGCGTGATGGAAAAGCTGACCGCGTTGCGCGCACTGCGCGAGGAGACGCCCGCCGAGCGCCTGCTGCTGCGCTTTCTCGACGAGTCGGGATATTGGAGCCGCCTCACGCCCGCACAGCGCGAAAACGTGCGCAAACTGCTGCGCCTGCTGCGCGGCGGTCTGGCAACCGCCAATGGATCGCTGGCCGCGCAGGTGGAAGAACTGGAGGGCCTGCGCGAGGCGGGCCGCGAGAACAATGCGCCGGTGCCCGGCTCGGGCGACGCGGTCCAGATGCTGACCGTACACGGCGCCAAGGGACTCGAATTCCCGATCGTCTTTCTTGTCTCCATGCACAAGGCGCCGGGCGGGCGGAGCAACAAGCCACATCTCACCTTGTCCCGCGCGCGCGGGCTTGGCGCGCAGTGGCGCATCGCGGGCCAGGACGAGACGCAGCAGGACGCCGCCATGCGCTCCGCGGAAGACGCCCGCAAAGCGCGCGAGTCTCGCGAAGAAGACCGTTTGCTGTACGTCGCGATGACACGCGCCGAGGAGCGCCTGATCCTGGTGTGGACCAATGGAAAGCGGCCCGACGGACACTGGCTCAATCCGGTCAACGCCGGCCTGGATTTGGATTGGGACTCCCCCGCCCTGCTCGACGGTCCGGCGGAACAGAACGGCGTCCGGCTCCTGCGCGCCGTGGGCGTGCCCCCGGCCGGCTTTGAAGACGGACAGCGCGCGGCCGCCGCCGAATGGGTTCGCATCGAACCCGCGGCGATCCCGTTGCCGCAGCCGCCTTCGGTCACCGCCACCGCGTTGGCGCGCTTCGCCACGTGCCCGCGCCGGCACTTCCTGCGTAACGTGCTGGGCTGGCCGGAGACGCTTCCCGTGGAAGAGGCCACCGCGCAGGATGAGGAAGACGCGCCGCTCGATGCCGATGCGGACAGCGCAGCGCCGCTCTCCGGCATGCGATTTGGCGACGAGGTCCACAAGCTGCTCGCCGGCGCCAGCCTTCCCGAAGCGTCCGCGGAAGCTCGCGAACTGGCCGCGCGCTTTGGCCAAAGCGAAACGGGCCGGCGCGCCGCGCGTGCGACAAACATCGGACGCGAGACGCCGTTCCTGTTCGACTACGAAGGGCTGCTCATTCGCGGGGCGATCGATCTCTGGTTCAAGGAAGGCGACGAACTGGTCCTGGTCGATTACAAAACCGACTCGTACATCAGCGCCGGGCGCTTAAGCGAATACTCGATGCAACTGCGGCTCTACGCCATCGCGCTCTCCCACGCGTTGGGACGGCCGGTGGACCGCGCCGTGCTCGCTGTGTTGAAACAGAACCGGGAGATTCGCGTGAACCTGACGCCGGACCACGAGCGCGCGCTGCGGACAGCCGTCGCGAGTTTCCGTGAGGCGCATCGGGCCGGCAGTTTCCCGTTGGCCCCCGGCAGCCAGTGTACGTGGTGCCCGTATGTGGAAGATGCCTGCCCCCAGACGAAACCGGCCGGACCGCAGCCCGGACCGGCTAATCCGCCGTTCTAGCCAGGCGCGCCGCGCCGTCCAGGTCCGCGAAATTGTCGACCACGGCCAGCAACTCGGCGCTGCTGAACGGCTTGCTCAGATAGCCGTTCATTCCGGCGCGCTCGCACTCGGCCCGCGTTTCCGCCATCACCGACGCCGTTAATGCGATGATCGGCGCGTGCCGCCGCCCGGCTTCGGCCTCCAGACGCCGGATCTCCGCGGTCGCCTCGAAGCCGCTCATCCCGGGCATCTGCAGGTCCATCAGAATCAGACTCAATGGCGCGCCTGCCAGTGATGCCTGGAAGGCTTCGATGGTGGCCCGCCCGTCGCTGGCCGTTAGCACGTCGTGGCCCGCCTTCGTCAGGATCGTCGTCCCGAGTTTCTGGTTGATCGCGTTGTCTTCGGCCAGCAGGATGCGCAATCCGCGCCGGAGATTGCGCGCCGCCGGCAATGCCGGACTCGCGGTTTCGGCAACGATCTGGCCGGCCAGCGCGGCCTGCATTTCGCGCTTCAGATCGTCCGGACAGACCGGCTTCACCAGATAGCGGTCAATACCGCATTGCGCGTGCTTCTCGGCGTAAGTTGTACGATCGAGCGAACTCAGCATGAGGATCGCGGTCCCGTCCTCGGGCCGTTGCTGTTTGTAGCGTCTTACGAACTCGAATCCGTCCATCCCCGGCATGTGCAGGTCGGACAGGAGGAAGTCGAAATGCCGCCGGCGGCCGGCTTCCGTCTCCAGCAGGTTCAGAGCAGCCACGCCGCTTTCCGCGAGCACGGCGGTCAAGCCCCATTTTTCGAGCAGGGCATCGAGGATCCGCCGGTTGGTGGCATTGTCGTCGACCACAAGGCAGGCCTTGCCGCGCAGATCGCCGCCACTCCCCGGTTCAAGGAGCAGATTAGGCCGCGCCTCGCAATCCAGTTCGAAGCTGAAGACACTGCCCACGCCCGGCGTACTCTCGACACTGAGCCGGCCCCCCATCAGGGCGACCAGACGGCGCGAGATCGCCAGTCCCAGGCCGGTGCCGCCGAATTGCCGCGTCGTGGTGCCGTCGGCCTGAGCAAAGGATTCGAAGATCAGATCGAGCTTGTCCGGTTCAATGCCGGTTCCCGTATCGAACACTTCGAATCGCAAGCGAACCCGGCCGTCCACCGCGCCGGGTTGCCGCACCCGCACGCCGACCTCGCCATGCTCGGTAAACTTGACGGCGTTGCCGATCAGGTTGAGCAGGACCTGACGCAGCCGCAGCGGATCGCCAGTTATGCACGGCGTCACGTCCGGCGCAATGTCGCACAGCACTTCCAGGTTCTTCTGCTGGGCACTCAACGCCACGCAGCGCACCGCCGACGCCACCTCGTCGTGCAGGGAGAACACGGCAGATTCGAGGGCCACCTTGCCGGCTTCGATCTTCGAGAAGTCCAGCACGTCGTTGATCACGCTGAGCAGGGCCTCGCCCGATTGCCGGGCCTGGGTCAACAGGTCGCGCTGTTCTCGGGTCAGATCCGTGTCCAGGGCGAGTTCGGTCATCCCGATTACACCGTTCAGCGGCGTCCGGATCTCATGGCTCATGTTCGCCAGGAACTCGCTCTTGGACCGGCTTGCAGCCTCCGCCATTTCCTTCGCCAGACGCAATTCCGTTTCGGTCCGCCGCTGATCCGTCACGTCGCGAAAACCCCAGACACGGCCGACCACCCGGTGATCCATGTGCTGCGGCTCCGAGTGGCAAGCAAAGGCGCGCCCATCCTGAAACTCCAGCAGCGCACCGTTTTCCACTTCGGTCGAACCGTTGAGGCACGCAAACCGGGCGCGGAATTCTTCCGGGCGCGTAAGCTGCCGCGCGAGAAACTCGACGACCTGCTGCAAGTCGCCGCTTTCCCGAAGCGCCGGCGGGAGGCGCCACATTTCGGCGAACTTCTGGTTCAGCAGTTGGATTCTGCCGTCCCGGGTGACAGCCAAAATTCCATCCGCCGTCGACTCGAGCGTCGCCCGTATGATGCCAGTGTGACGGCGGACCTGACGTCGCAGGCCAATCACCCAGACGAGCACCAGCATGGTGATGACCGCAAGGATGTTGAACGCAATCAGCCCACTCTTAACTGTCCAGAGCGGAGCTTCCTTGACAACCACGAGGTCCGCGGGCGTGCGCATCTGGATCTGGAACGACACCGGCGCCGCACGGCCCTGCGTCGATACCAGGCAGATGCCCGTCACCCTGACCCGGCTGCCCTCCCGCAGACCGTTGAGGCTGGGCGCGCCGCGGGTCATTCTCAGTATGGCGGTGAACGACTCGCGGCCCTGCCGCAGAACCAGCACTTCTTCGCCGGGCGGATGGCTCTCCCCCGCCAGCGTACCTTCCATGCTCACCAGGGCCAGATCGTGAGAGCCGTCCATCGCCTGCTCGACGCCGATGGGCGCCGGCGCCGGCGGCTTCCCGGGACCGATGCGGCGGTACGCCGAATCCAGCAGCGCGCTCCGCTCGTCGATGAGACGGGCGAATCCGGCGACTTCCACCTCGTCGCCGACGTGCAGATCGTCGGCGTGCGTATACGCAACGTAGATGTCGCTGGTCGTGTCCGATATATAGAACCCCGCCCGGTGAAACTGCGCGGTGACCGTGCCGCGAACCAGGACCCGCCGGGACGCGTCGCCGCTGGAACTGAACCGCAGCAGCGATTGGATCGGTTGCGCCGGTCCGTCGAAGGGGTCCGACGGAGCGCGGTCCAATACCTTCAGCCACTTCATCGACGGCACATGGATCATCGCCCCGATGACCTGATTCTTAGGGTTGAAGAGCGCTCCGAGGACGCCTTGCAGCCGCACCTTGGCATCTACCAGTTCCGCCGGTACGATCGTTCCCCGCTCCCACAGCGCCGCCTGCACACGGTTTCCCTTGATGTCGACGAAGAGCCGCAGAGAATTGGACGCACGGTCCACTTCCGCGGACTGCACGACGCCTTCAACCTCGACCCAACGCGAGTCCCAGGCCGTCGAGAGCATTTGCTCATAGGACGGACGCCAAGGGACCGGCAGTTTGGAACGGCCGAGGACCTTCCAATGCGTCTGGTACAGGTCGGGCGCAAAGTCCGTTTGGATCGTCGCACCCTCCAGATCCAGGCGCGACCCGGTCGCGGGGCAGGGCGCATCCGTTCGGGACGTCACCCAGACTCCGCCCGTGGAGTCCTGCACGAAAAGTCCAAGCAGGGGGAACTGGCAGGCCGTGACCACCGCGCGGACATGAACTGGATAATGCCTGTTCGCCTCGGCCGGCGTCAGGTTGCGGACTGCCGCCAGAGTCTCCAGAACAGGAAGCCGTCCGGGGCTGGGCGCCGGGATCGATGCTGCGCCACACCAACCGCTAAGCGCCAGAAGCGACCCTAGGGCGCGCCCTGACATCCCGATTCTGCGACAAGTCCACCCCAAGGATGGAAACCGCTGTGCCCCTGCCACCTGACTACCGCCGAAGGCCCACGCAGGGCTGACTTCATGCCAGCCGGGCCGATTCCTGCATTAGATCATATCGGCGCGGGCCGAAACGGCATGAGCGCGATCTCGCCCCCGGATGGGCGGCGGCAGCCGCCGTTCGCGTTCACGGCAGGGCTTGTGCACGCCTTGCCGTCCGTGCAAGCGGCCGTTCAGTCTTGCGGCTTCTGCCAGCGCAGCACCGGCTTGCGCGCGGCCGCCACTTCGTCGACGCGCGGCGTACGGCTCAGGTGCGGCGCCTTCAAAACGAGATCGGGATTTTCGTCGATCTCCTTGGAGATCGAGATCAGCGCGTCGCAGAACAGGTCGAGTTCCTGCTTCGGCTCGGTCTCGGTCGGCTCGATCATCAGTGCGCCGTGCACGATCATGGGGAAGCTGACCGTGTAGGGGTGGAAGCCGTAATCGATCAGCCGCTTGGCGATGTCGCCGGTCTTCACGCCTTTGGCCGCCTGGCGCGCGTCGCTGAAGACGCATTCGTGCATCGACGGCGCGGGATAACCGATCTGGTAATACGGTTCCAGCAGCTTGCGGATGTAGTTCGCGTTCAACAGCGCATCGAGCGTCGCTTTCTTGAGGCCCGCGCCGCCGTGCGCCAGGATGTAGGCGAACGCGCGGACGATAACGCCGAAGTTGCCGTAGAAGGCCTTCACGTGGCCGATCGATTGCGGCCGGTCGTAATCCCACGTCCAAGCGCCCGCGGCGTTTTTGCGCACGCGCGGCTTGGGCAGGAACGGCTCGATGTGCGAGCGCACGGCCACCGCGCCCGCGCCGGGTCCGCCGCCACCGTGCGGCGTAGAGAAGGTCTTATGCAGGTTGGCGTGCATCACATCGACGCCGAAATCGCCCGGCCGCGCGATACCCACCAACGCGTTCATGTTCGCGCCGTCCATGTAGACCAGCGCGCCCTTCGAGTGCAGCACGTCGCAGATCTTCGCGATGTTCTCTTCGAAGACGCCGACGGTGTTCGGGTTGGTGATCATCAGCGCGGCGACGTTCTCGTCGATCGACGCTTCGAGCGCGCCCACGTCCACCATGCCCTGCTCGTTCGAGTGGATGTTGCGGATCTCGTAACCCGCCATGTGCGCCGTGGCCGGGTTCGTGCCGTGCGCCGAATCGGGCACCAGCACGATCTTGCGCGGGTTGCCCTGCGCTTCCAGGTAGCTGCGCACCAGCATGATGCCGGTGAACTCGCCATGCGCGCCGGCGGCGGGCTGCAAGGTCACCGCGTCCATGCCGAAGATCTCGGCGAGCGAGCATTCGAGCGCCGCGATGATCTCCATCGCGCCCTGCGAGAGCGACTCGGGCTGATACGGATGCGCCCACGCAAGTCCGTCGATCTTGGCGACCGCTTCGTTGATGCGCGGGTTGTACTTCATCGTGCACGAGCCGAGCGGGAACATGCCCAGGTCGATGCCGTAATTCCACGTTGACAGGCGCGAGAAGTGGCGCAGCGTCTCGACCTCGCTCACCTCGGGGAAATCCGCGATCTCGCCGCGCACGTTCTTTGCGCCGAGCTCAGCGGCCGCATCCACGGCGGGCACGTCGAGTTCCGGCAACTGGTAACCGGCCTTGCCGGGGCTGGACATCTCGAACAGCAACTGTTCGTTCTGCGAGATATTGGAACGCGTCTTGCGGATCATGCCAGCGCCTCCTTCACCACGTCCATCTCCGCGCGCTTCGCCATCTCGGTCGCGCACAGCAGAACGCAATTGGCGAGTTCGGGATAGAACCGGCCGAGCGGCAATCCGCCGATGACCTTCTTTTCGAGCAGCGCCGCGTTCACGGCGTCCGGCGTCCGCGCTCCGCAGTCCACGACGAATTCGTTGAAGAACGGCCCGTCGAATTTGCGCTTGAGGCCGCCGGCCAGGTAATGCGCCTTGGCGAGATTCTGTTCGGCCAACTCGCGCATGCCCTGTTTGCCATAGACCGACATGAAGACGGTCGCCATCAGGGCGATGAGCGCCTGGTTCGTGCAGATGTTCGAGGTCGCCTTTTCGCGGCGGATGTGCTGCTCGCGCGTCGCGAGCGTCAGGCAGTAGGCGCGATTGCCGGCGGCGTCCTTCGTTTCGCCCACCAGGCGTCCCGGAATCTGTCGCATGAACTTCTCTTTGGTGGCGATGACGCCGGCGTACGGCCCGCCGTAGCTCGGCGGCGCGGCCAGCGATTGCAGTTCGCCGGCGACGATGTCGGCATCCTTCGGCGGCTCCAGCAGCCCGAGCGAAACGGCCTCGGTAAAGACGACGATCAGCAGCGCGCCGTGCTGGTGCGCAATCTCCGCGGCGGCGGGAATCTGTTCGATCACGCCGAAGAAGTTCGGCGATTGCACGATCACGCAGGCGGTGTTATCCGTGATCTTCGCTTCGAGCTCCGCCAGATTCAGGCGCCCGCTGCTGGCGTCGTAGCCGAACGTGTCTACGTCCCAGCGCCCGTTGCGGCCGTAGGTGTCGAGCACTTGGCGGTATTCGGGATGCACGCTGGCGGCGATCACGATGTGCTCGCGCCCGGTGATGCGCATGGCCATCATCGCCGCTTCGGGCACCGCCGTCGAGCCGTCGTACATGGAGGCGTTGGCAACCTCCATGCCGGTCAACTGGCAGATCATCGTCTGGAACTCGAAGATGCTCATCAGAGTTCCCTGCGCCATCTCGGCCTGGTACGGCGTGTAGGACGTCAGGAACTCGCCGCGGCTGGCGATGACGTCGCACAGCACGGGCCGGTAGTGCGCGTACACACCAGCCCCGAGGAACGAGGCGTAGCCGTCGGCGTTTTCCGCGGCGCGCGCCTTGAAATAGTCGTAGATCTCATATTCCGATTTGCCGCCCGGCAGCACGAGAGGCCGTTTGAGCTTCGTCTCCTCCGGCAAATGGGCGTAGAGCTGGTCGAGCGAATCGAGCCCGCAGACAGCGAGCATCTGACGCCGTTCGGCGTCAGACTTTGGTAAGTAGCGCAAGGTGGGTTACCTGCTCCGGTTGGAATTCGGCCTGGTAGGGATACCGCAAACCACATTCTAACGCGGAAAAAGCCAGGTCCCCGGGCTTACTCTCCGACGTACGCCGTATAGTCTTTGGCGTTCATCAAACCGTCGAGCTGCGACTTGTCCGACAGGCGGATTTTGATCAGCCAGGCATCGCCATGCGGGTCGTCATTCAGTTTTTCGGGCGCGTCTTTGAGCGCCTCGTTGGCCTCGATCACTTCGCCGCTGACCGGCGAGTAGATCTCGCTGACGGCCTTGACGCTCTCCACGCTGCCGAAGGATTCGCCCGCCGTCACGGCCGCTCCGGGCGCGGGCATGTCGACATAAACGATGTCGCCCAGTTCGTCCTGGGCGTGGAAGGTGATGCCCACGGTCCCCACGTCGCCGTTCACGGAGACCCATTCGTGCTCTTTGGTATAGCGGAAATTCTCGGGATAATTCATTTCGCTCTCTTATAGAAAGGCGTTGCCACCGTCACCGCTTCGACAGGCTGGTTCCGGATCATGATTTCGATCGTCACTCCCGGCTGCGCGCTGGCCGCCGGAAGATAGCAGAGTCCGATGTTCTTATTGAGCGTTGGAGCCGGCCCGCCCGAAGTGACCCACCCCGCCGGCGCGCCGTCCAGCCGTACTTCATAGCCGTCGCGGGCAATCCCGCGCCCCCGCATCTCAAAGCCAACCAGCTTGCGGTTGAGCCCCGCGGCCTTCTGCTTTTCGAGCGCCTCCCGGCCCAGGAAACCGCCCTTTTCGAACTTCACAATCCACGCCAGATCGGCTTCCAATGGAGTAATGGAGGCGTCGATCTCGTGGCCGTAGAGCGCCATCTTCGCTTCCAGCCGGAGGGTGTTACGCGCGCCCAGCCCGGCCGGCTTGATGCCGAATTCGCGCCCGGCTTCCAGGATCTCACCCCAGCGGGCCGCGGCCTGATCCGGCGCGACGTAGATCTCGAATCCGTCCTCGCCCGTGTAGCCGGTTCGCGCGATACGCGCCGGCGCACCGGAGACCTCGCCGTCCTTGAACCAGTAGTAGCGGATGGAAGCGAGATCGGTCTGCGTCAGCTTCTGCAATGTCGGGAGCGCCTGCGGTCCCTGAATGGCGAGCTGGGCATACCTCGGACCGGCATTCTCCACCGTGCAATTGAAGTGGTTCTGCGCGGCGATGTGCGCGTAGTCCTTGTCCTGGTTGGAGGCGTTGACGCAGATGAAGTAAGAATCGTCCGCGACCTTGTGCACCAGGATGTCGTCGACGAAGCCGCCATGGTCGTAGAGCAGGCCGGAGTAGTGCGCTTGCCCGGGCTGCAGTTTCGCGGCGTTGTTGGTCGAGATCCACTGCACCAGGTCGAGCGCCTGCGGGCCGCGCACCTCGATCTCGCCCATGTGCGAGACGTCGAAGAGGCCCACCGCGGTGCGTACGGTGCGGTGTTCGTCGAGGATGCCGGAATACTGAACCGGCATGTCCCAACCGCCAAAGTCCACCATTTTCGCTCCGGAGGCCCGGTGCACCTCGTTGAGCGGGGTTTTGCGCAATTGTGCCGTGTCACTCATGCCAACGCTCAATCTAACATAGCCATCGCCCGGGCTGGCGAAGGTCCCGGCGCGCGCGTGTGCCGCGCCGCCGGAGCCCCCTCGCAGCCTGTATAATTCATGCACTGAAGACTACGCTTATGAATGAACTCTCGTCCACCACCCGCCGGACATTTCTGGCTGCCACTCTCGCCGCGCCCGCGATCCTGCGCGCGCAGGACGCGCCCGCCCGCTTGAAAGTCGCTTTCATCGGAGTCGGCAATCGCGGCGGGTTTCTGCTCACACAGATGCTGAAGCTGCCCGACGTCGATATCGTCGCCGTCTGCGACCTGATTCCCGAGCGCGCCGCCAAGGCCGCCGCCGACGCTCGCGCCGCGGGCCATCATCCGGCCGAGTACGAAGACTTCCGCAAGATGCTCGAAGAGCACAAGGAGATTGAAGCCGTCGTCGCCGCCGTCCCCGTCGACACGCATCTGCACGTCGCCCTCGCGGTGCTCGAAGCCGGCAAGCATATCTACAGCGAGAAGCCCATGGGGCTGACGCCGCAGGAATGCACGACGACGGTGAAGGCGGCGCAGGCGGCCAAAGGCATCTATCAGATCGGCTTCCAGCTCCGCCATGACCCGAACCGCGCCGCGTCGATGGCCTTCATCAAGTCCGGCGGCATTGGCAAAGTGCTCTACTGCCAGGGCTACCGCCACACGAGCGACCTGCCCTACAACGAGCCATGGCTGTTTGACAAAAAGCGCTCCGGCGACATCATCGTCGAACAGGCCTGCCACATTCTCGACCTGCTGACCTGGGCCATCGGCAAGCCGCCGCTGCGCGCCATGGGCTCCGGCGGCATTAACCTGTTCAAAGATGTCCCGCCGGGCCGCAGCGTCATGGACAACTACTCCGTGATCTACGAGTTCCCGGACAACGTGCGCCTCAACTTCAGCCAGATCTACTTCGATCCGGCCGGATTCTCGGGCGTCAAGGAGCGGGTCTTCGGCTCGGAAGGGGCCATCGACCTGGCCAAGGCTCAATACGGCAAACTCAACCAGAAGGGCCCGCTGATCCAGCTCGACGTGCCCGACGCTGGGCAGGACGCCAACCTGATGAGTCTGAAGGCGTTCGTCGACAACGTCAAAAACGGCAAGAAGCCGCTGAACGACGCCGAGTCCGGGCGCATCTCGACCCTGGTCGGCATTCTGGGCCGCACCGCCATTGAGCAGCATCGCATCGTGACCTGGGAAGAGATCGCGGGCTAAGCCCGGTTGGTCTTGTGGCGCATGCCTGGGCGCAGAACCAGCCGCGTGCGCCACAGGCCGGTTCCCCGGCCGTCAGATCATCGGATGTTCGGCGTTTTCGGATGAAGAGAAATCCGCGCCCGCGCGCGGATGCAGGCGATGACCGGGCCATTCCAGACGCATGTCCTGGCAGATCTCGTCCAGCATGCCCAGCGTCGCCGCGTGAGATTCCTCGGCAAACGCGGTCAGCAGCAGATTGTCGCACAGCGCGTTGATCACGCGGGGAATGCCCTGGCTGCGCAGGTGGATCTCGCGCATCACGTCGTCGGAGAAAAACATCTGGTTGGGCATGCCCGCCTTATCGAGGCGGAAGTTGATGTACTCGGCGGTCTCCTGGGCGCGGAACGGCTTCAGGTTGCAGCGCAGCACGATCCGCTGCTTCAACTGACGCAGGTTCGGCGCGTCGAGCTTGCGGTCCAGTTCCGGCTGGCCGGCCAGAATAATCTGCAGGAGCTTGCCCAGCCGCGGGTTTTCGAGGTTCCCCAGCAGCCGGATCTCTTCGAGCACGTCCCATTCGAGGTTGTGCGCCTCGTCGACGATCAGCACCGTCGTCCGGCCCTCCTGGGCCTGCTGGACCAGCAACTGGCTCAATGCGATCAGTACTTCGGTCTTCGACTTGGCTTCGCAATGCAGGTCGAGATCGTAGGCGATCATCTCAAAGAACTGATCGACGTTGATGCGCGAATTGAAGATGAAGGCGAACTCGACGTACTGCGACTCCAGGTAATCGCGCAGGCATTCGAGCATCGTCGTCTTGCCCGTGCCCACTTCGCCGGTCAGAACAATGAACCCTTTACGGCTATGGACGCCGTAAATCAGGTTCGCCAGAGCCTCCTCGTGCTGCGGACTGCGATACAGGAAGGCGGGGTCCGGACTCAGGTTGAATGGATTTTCGCGAAAACCGAAGAAAGCGTTATACATCGCAGAAAGGTGCCGTTCCCGCTCAGTCGCTATCTGTAGCAGTAGCTGCGGATTTCAGTCTAACATGCCGGTTCAATGCGGCGGCCGGCCAGCACCTACGCCTTTACGCCGCGACGACTTCAACGACTGTGGATGCCGAACGCGGTTCGGGTACCGGGAGGCCGTCTTCGCGCAGACCCGCGATGTGAAATTCAATGGCCTCTTGGATATTCCGCTCGATTTCTTCGCGCGAATCCCCAACAGCGACACACCCGGGCAGATCGGGGACATACGCCGAGAGGTTATGGGGGCCCGTTTCGATAATCACGGTATACCGTCTCACGATGACCTCCTTAGCCCGGCCTGGGTAAGAATGCTTTTCAACGTTCCCGGGTGGGCTTCACTGGCGGGATGCCCGGGAATTGTTACCCGGCCAAGCTTGATTGGATGTTTGTACTGCCGGTGACTCCCCCGGGTTGCCACCAGCCGCCAACCGTCGTCTTCAATCAACTTAATAATATCGCGGATCTTCACGCGCCGCCCCCGCGGACACTTCACCGCCACGGCCGGCGACAATGCGGCCCCCGGGCAGAAGCTACAGCAGTTCCACTTCTACCCAGCCGGGCATGGACACCGGACGCCCGCCGCGAATGATAAGGCGGCGCGTCTTGGGGAACGGCAGTCCGGTCCGCAGCGCCTGGCCATAGCCGGGCACGGGCTTCAGCCCCTCCCGCATGGCTTCTTCTTCGGCGGCGGTCCAGACGGTCTTCGCGAGCAACCCCGTGCCCCAGCCGAGGCAGGTGAGGAACCGGCCGGCGGCCTGGGCTTCCTCGACGCGCTTCAGCAGAGCGTCGCACAGCACGCCCAGATGCGCCAGACCCGCGGTCTCGGCGAACTTCTTATGGGCGTTGAGCAGCAGCGTGGCGGCGTGGTTCGCAGCCTTGCCGATTTCCGCCGCGCCCGCCGGCGACTTCCAGCGGAAGGTCCGCGCGGTCTCGGCCTGGCGGAACAGCGGCGGCATGTGGAAACCGCCTTCGAAGACCGTACCGGGCGCGGCCATTTCGGCGAAAAACGGCGTGGAATCCGCGGCGCGGTTCAGGGGCAATGCACCGCGCGACTGGCCCTTCCAACCCGCTTCGAGCTTGCCGCCGCGCTCGGCCAGCGTGGCCGTCCGCAGCAGATAGACCTTCGTGGACGCGTTCCCGATCGGGCGGGAGTCCGCAACACTGACCGGCCGCGTGCGGCTCGCGCCGGAGGAACCCAGCACGGAGCTTTCGAGCACGCCCGCCGAGCGCCGCGGCATGTCAGAATTGAGCCCCTCGACGGCCACCTTGATCTGGCCGCCCGAGACGCGATCCACCAGCAGGCCCAGCCGGATGGCGCCCTTCAGGACGCTCGCCGGCAGGTAGATGCCGTGCAGGCCGTTCGCAAAGGTCGGGATGAAGCACTCTTCGGCCGGAGCCTTGGCATACACCTCGGCGCTGGCCGGATCGTCGAAGGCGATACGGCGCAACGCATAGTTCTGGGCGTAGCCGCCCCAGGAGGCGAAATCAAGCTTCTCCGACTTCCGTAACTGGCCCAGATAGCTTTCAATTCGCGGGCCGTGCGCCAGCAGGCGGAAGATCCGGCGCTGGTTGAGCACGTTCACCTGGTCTTTCCAGACCATGTAGTCGATCGGCGAGAGCTTCTGCCCGTCGCCGGCGAGCGTCGGTGTCAGGACCGTCACGCGATAGCGTGTGGGCTGCGGCGCGGCAGCAGCCGTATTGGTGGATTCTTCGTGCAAGAGTTCTTCCGTCATGCGGCGGCGCCTCCGGCATCGTCGGGTGCGGGCGTCTCCGCCGCGGGAGTCTCTGGAGCAGGTGTCTCTGGAACCACGGCAGCCTTCACGCCAGCGTCTTTCGCGGCGACGGTCTTCGCGGGCGGGTCTTTGCGCGGCACTTCCAAAGCGACTGCGAAACCCGCGCGCCAGACCGGGTGCGACGCGCCGTCGGGAGCAACGTCGCGGACCGAGCCCGTCAACGCTCCTTCGGCTACCACCAGCGAGCCCTCTTTCAAGAGCCGTGAAGACTTCTTCGCCAGTCCCGCGCTCGTGCGCGAACCGACGCGCCCGCTGCGCTCGACCAGCGAGTAATTGCCGCTGCCCCACGCCACCTTGTCGGCGGCGCCCGGTGAAAACAGCGACAGCAGCCACCACGAGCGCGTCGCCGCCGGAGCGGCGGACAACCTGGTTTCGAAATCAGGCAGCAGCAACTCGCGCAGCGTGCCCGGCTGCACGTCCGGCGTTCGCGACCGGCCGAAACCGCGGCTGCGCAATCCGCCCAGTCCGGAATCGGCCAGCAAACGGAAGGCGCAGGCCAGCTTGGGCGCCCAAATGGCATAGGCGGTGGCGTTCGCAAACTCCGCCGCGCACCACACTCCGGAGGCCGGCGCAAATTGCACGCAGCCCACGGCCCACGGCTGGATATTGCTGCCGGTCACGCGATCCACCGCGATGGCCGAACGGCGCATCCGGCGGAACGGACCGGTCGGAAAACGGCCGCCGGTCGGAATCAGGCACCCGCTGTAGGCATCGACGGTCCACGCCTTTTCATCCAGCGTCTCGCCGCGCAACAGAGCGGCGACAACCGTGGTGGGCACGAGTTTCGCGCCCTTCCAACGCAGCTTCGCGGGCGCGCCGGGCGTTTCGGGCGGAGGCCACAGCCCCATGGGCGGCGGGACGAACAACAGACCGCGCTGCCAGGGGAAACACGAGCTGAAGCGAACCACCGGCGGACAATAAGGGCCCGCCGTCGCGTTCAGCCACTCTTCCAGCCAGCCCAGTTGCTCGAAGGCGAGCGAGAGGGCCGAGTAAAGAGCGTCGCTGTGCAGTACGGCCTCGGATTGATCCAGGGCTCCGTGATCCGGCCCAATGCGCCACGGCGTGATGGGCCGGAGACGGATGAGCAGCGCGGGGTTCATGCGTCTCCGATCGGACCTAACTCAACTTCTCGGCGAAATCGGCGGCCAGCACGCCAGCTTGCAGGTCGGCCGTGGTCGCGGCTTCCAGAACGGCCGCTTCGGCGGCGCCCGTCGTGTAATAAGCGCGCGGACGCCACGCGGCCTTCCAACCGCCGAACTTGACGCGGCCGGAACCGCGCGAGCCGCCGCCGCCGAGGGCGTCGTCTTCGAGCAGCCGCAGTCCCTCGACCACCTTCGCCGCCAATTCCTTATCCTCGGCGCAGAGCACGTCGAGCACGAAGCGCACGCGGAACTTCGCGCCGGCCGGCACGCGCTCCAGCGTCCGGGCGCTGGCCTGCGCGGTCAAGCGGTCGATCGCGTTCTCGCTCTTCACCTCGGTCAACTCGTCGTCGAGGTTCTCGCGCATCGATTCCGTGATGCTGTCGAGCTCCAGCGGCGCGTCGTAGACCGTCAGCCGCGCGGGCGTGGCCGCGGTGCTGTCCGCCGTGTCGCCCGAAGCGCGCTCCGTGCGGCCCGGGTTGCGGCCGAAGAGCAGGCAGATCTCGTCGCCCGGTTCTTCGGTCTGGTGAATGCGGACTTCCTGCCCGCGCCGGCGCGACAGGTACACCAGCTCGGCGGGGCTGATCTGTCCGGAGCTTTGCTCCAGCAAGGAGCGCAGCTTGCCGCGCAACGACGAGCCGGGGACATAGGGACGCCCGAAAGCGTCCTTCACCACGGGATTGTCGGCGCCGCCCAGATCGAGCGAGCCCTTGCCCGCGCCGATGTGCAGACCGGTCTCACAGGTCATCTCGCCATCCAGCAAAAGTTTGCCAATCAGGCCCAGGCGCGTTTCGGCGGTGTGCGAACTCATGCGATTCTCTCCTCGCGAATATCCAATATCATTGCCAGAGCTTACTCGTTGTAGGCGACGATCGCCTCGAACAAGTCGCGGAAACGCTCGTAGCTGCGCGCTTCGTTGCGGCGGGTCACCTGCAACAGCAGCTTTTCGAGCACATCCAGGCTGCGCAGTTGATGCCGCGCGATGGTATAGGCCAGGCGCGCGCGCAACATCACGAACTGGTGCTGCCGGTCGCTCTCGGGAGCGCGGCAGGCCCGCCGGATGGCGCTATACATACGGCGCAACTGGCTGCGCGTGCCGGAGTCCATATCCCGCATCCGCGAGACGACGGCATGGGCCTGGTTATCCAGGTAGAGGCTGTCGCCGACCAGTTTGTCGAGATCGATCTCCGGGCTGAGGTCGGGACGCCCGCCTCGTTCGGGACGGCCACCGCGATCGTGCCCGCGGTCGCCGCCGCGATTGTCGCGGCCCTGGCCTTCGCGCGGCTGGCCTTCACGGCCTCCGCCATTGCGTTGCGGCTGACCGCCACGGCGCTCCGGACGCTCGCCGCGTTCCGGCCGTTCCTGGCGCGGTCTGCCTTCCGGCCGGCCACCACCGGCGGGACGGCTTTCGGCTGGAGCCGGAGCCGCGGCTTTCGGTTCGGGAGTGCTCGCGGGAGCGGTTTCCTGAGCGGAGCGCGGAGCCGTGCCCAGAGCCTTCTCCAGAGCGGCCTCCATCGCGGAGGGCGCCGAAGCGGCTTCGGGAGCGGTCTCGGGTTTGGCCTCGCTCTGGGCCTGCTGTGTATCTTTTTCTTCCATCTCGCTCATCTTGATTCGCCCTCTTGTGCCAGACGGGCCCAATCCAGCGCAACGCGCCCGGAAGGTTTCAACTTGACGGACGCCTGGCGGCGGTTCAGGAACTCCTCGAGAAGGCTCTTGCGGGCCTTCTGATACTCGCGGCTGCGCGCCGGAACGTCCAGCACGCGGCCCAGACGGCGGTAGAAGCGCCAAGGCCGGTCCTGGGTCTCCACCGTACGGCGGCCGGCTCGCGCCGGCAACACACGGTCTGTTTCACGGTAGAACGCCGCCAGTTCTCCAAGCAACTGCGGCGGGCAACCGAAATCGTCAATCAGCCGGGCCAGCGTCTTCTTCAGATCCGCCGCCGCGGCGAACTGTTTCCAGTCGAGCGTCCGGCCGAACAGGCAGATCGAATCCCGGCCCTCGCTCTTGGCGATTTCCAACTGGCGGCCGGCTTCCGCATACACGCTGGTAAGCGGCGCATCCACGGACGGCGCCAGCGCCAACGCCATGGACAGCGTCTTACCCTCGGCGCCGGCGAAATCTTCGAGAATCGCCTCGGAGCCCATGCCGAAAATGCGGTGCATCTCCTGGCCGAAGCCGAGCAGCGCATCCCACGCGCCGAAGACGGCGAAATCGTCGCCGCCCGTATAAAGGATGGTCACCTTGCGGCGGAACTCGGGCTGCGAAGCCAGCGCCTGCGCCTCACCGGCAAAAAGCTGTTTCAACAGGACTGAAATCTGAATGTGCTCTTCGACCGAGGCCGCCTTCTTCAAGCGGTCCGTAAAGCCGTCCACATCGCCGCGCAACACGCCCCAGGCCGGCGCTCCCTTGGCGCGCGCACCCAACTCGGCCGGCAGCGCCGGCGCATCGCCCGGACGGTTCAACGCCGCGTGCGTGGCCACGGGCAGCGGCAGTTCGGCCGGAGCCAGCATGCCCTGCGCCAGCGGATCCCAACGCACCGCGGCTGAATCCGGCAACCGCCGCCACAGATCGCGGTAAAAATCATCCGTCGCGCCGTTGCGCGGAACGAACGGCTCGAACAGCCCTTCGCTTTCGAACGCGGAAGCGCCACGCCAGCGGCTCATGGCGTCGTCCAGCCGCTTGCGCACGTCGCTCCAGGCGCCGAGGTTTTCGGTCAACGCCCACGCCAAGCGCAGTTTTGAGCCCGTGAAAGCGGAGACCCGCCGCGTCACTTCCGTAAGAAATTCGTGTGCGCCGCTCTGGTGTTCCGCCGCCAGCACCGCGAGAAATTGTCCGCCGCCGCTGGTGCCCAGCAACTCAGGCGAGAGCCCGAGCTGTGTCAACAACGCGCGCGGAACCGCCTCGCCCAATAGAGCGGCGTACAGGCAGCGCCCCGCGAAGACCGCGGCGTCGCCGCCCGCGTCATCGAGAAAGGCGTCCATGCCCAACAGCTTGCCCTGAAGGAATATCTGCACTGCCACCGCCTCAGGCGAAAGTCAATTCACCAATCTAACACTCCCGCCCGGCATCTGTGGTCAAATCTACCATCTGTCCCAGCAGGAGCGCAGTATTCATCATTCTACCGGTCAATCGCCCGCGAATACGAGGGCCTGGCCGGGCTCAGAAACGAAACGGCCGTGGATCGCCGTTGCTTGCGCGGCAACGATCCACGGCCATTGCTTTTCGTCTCCGGACGGAAGGCCGAAGCCCTCCGCCGGAGAGATGCGCGTCAGAAGCTGAAGCGTCCGACGAGCTGTACGCTGCGCTCACCATTCGAGCTGCGGATCTGGCCAAACAACGGTGCGGTGATGGTCTGATACGACGGACTCAGGAAGATGGGCGTATTGGTCAGGTTGAAAGCCTCGCCACGCAGCTCGAAGTACTTCTGTTCCGTGACGTGGAACTTCTTGCCGAGGGAGAGGTCCATGCGGGCCATACCCGGGCCGCGCACGATGCCGACGCCGGCGTTGCCGAACGTGCCGGCGGTGGGCGACGCGTAAGCGGTCGGGTCGAGATAGAGCGCGCCGGGTCCGATGTTGTGCGGATCGTGCGGCGTGCCGATCACATTGGCGCGGAAGCTGCGGGCGCCCGTGCCGGAAGGATCGCCGCTCATCTTGATGGTAAGCGGGAAGCCAGTGTGCATCATGACGATGCCGCCCAACTGCCAGCCGCCAGCCACGAGGTCGAGCGCGCGCGGCATGTTGGAGCCGAACTTCTTGTTCTTGCCAAGCGGCAGTTCATAAACGAACGAGGCGGAGACGCTGTGCTGGATGTCGAAGTAGGTCGGGCCCCACTCCGAACGCTGATTGAACAGGTTCTGCCAGTAAGCGGACTGGCTGCCCGCCTGGCCGCCCTGGCCGTAGTAGCCGATCGAATCGGACATGCCGTGCGACCAGGTGTAGGCGAACTGGTATTCCAGGCCCGAGCTGAAACGCTTGCGGACCGTGGTCTGCAAGGAGTCGTAGCGCTGATTGGCGCAGGAGCAGGTGCCCGAAATCTGCGTGATGGTCGACAGCAGAGTCGGATTGCCCGCGAGGAACGGGCTGGCCGTCACGACGCCGTTGACCAACTGCTTCTGCTTATACGGCATGGCCACCATCAGGTGCGTGCCGTGCTGGCCGACATAGCCGACCGTGAGGATGTTGCCCTTGGGCAGCGAGTACTCCGTCGTGAAGTTCCACTGCTGCACGATAGCCGGGCGCACGTCGGGGTTCCACACGCGCAGGTTGGCTCCCTTATAAGGATCCTTGGGGTTCAGCGTCGACAGACCGTCGGCCAGCGAGGAGCCGGGGAGGATGTCGGTCGGAGTGTTGTAGAGCTGGCCGTATTCGGTGGCGAACGGCGGGTTCATGGGCAGGCGCAGGTTGGTGCCGGTGCCTTCCAGGAACGACGAGATGGTGTAGCCGCCACGGATGACGACCTTCTTGCCCAGCGCTTCCGGCGTATAGGCGAAGCCGAGACGCGGCTGGAAGTCCTTCTTAAACGAGTTGTACAGCGCACGGCTGTTACCGTTCTGGCCAGCCAGTTCCAGTTGGCCGGTGATCAGATCGAAATTCGACTGCCGGTCCTTCACCTCGGTCCACGGGGTGTGATATTCCCAGCGCAGGCCCAGGTTCAGGGTCAGGCTGTCGGTCACGCGCCAGTCGTCCTGGCCGTAGAAGCCGTAGATGGTGCCGCGATGGCCCCACGTACCGGTGCTGAGGCCACGGCCGATGTCGGTCGGCATGCCCAGCATGAAGTCGGCCTCGCCGATCTGGGTGCCCGTCGGGCTGATGGCGTTAGCCGCCGTAAACCGGCCCGAAAAGTTCATGTAGCCGGTCCGGCCGTTGTTGCCGGAATAGAAGGTGTTCAGATCCTGGCGCAGGATCTGGCCGCCGACTTTCAGCATGTGCCGGCCCTTGATGAGCGTCAGATTGTCGGCGTAGTGATACGTGGTGTTGGCGAACAACTGCTGCGTACCGATGTTGGCGTTGCCGATCGAGCTCGCGTAGGCAAACGAGCCCAGGGACAGCAGGCCGACCGGGACGCCCTGAATTCCGACTTGGGAGGCAATATTGCCAAGGCCTTTGTCGGCGCCGCCGTTGTTCAACATGATGTTGTTCACGCCGATGCGCAGGTCGTTAACGATCGACGGGTTGATGGTCCGCGTCCAGCTCATCACGCCGTTCTGGAACGGAGCGATGTTGAAGCTGTTATAGAGCAGCGGAAACGTGTTGATGCCCGGCTGATCCTGGCGGGCATTCGTATAACGCGAAGTAAAGTAGTCCTTCGAGTTCGGCCGCCAGTCGAGTTTGATGTCGCCCTGGTCGGACTTGATGTAGCTGGCTGTCGAGTAGGCGTAGTTGTTCGTCAGACCGCTGAGAGTCGGCGCCGGATAGAGCTGCGTGTTCTGCAACAGTTTGGTCGCCGGAGAGGCGAGCTGAGCTGCCGGGATGATGTTGCCGGCGAACGGCGAGCGCGCGCCGGTCGTCGGGTTCTCCTGGGCGGGATTGTAGAGCTGAATCACCTTGCCGCCGGTCACCGCCGGATCGAGCAGGTTTGAAAAGTCGCCCGAGCGCCACGCCATCGGCATCACGCTGGTCGACGCGAGAGACATCGGGACCGCCTGCCGCAAGCCCTGATAGTCGGCGAAGAAGAACAGCTTGTCCTTGAAGACCGGGCCGCCGACGGTGCCGCCGAACTGATTCCAGCGGACGGGCGCGCGCTTCAGGCCCTGCCAGTTCCGGCCCCAGTTGTTGGCATTCAGCTTGTCGTTGCGGAACTGCTCGAAGAGCGTGCCGTGCAACTGGTTCGTTCCGGACTTGATCACGACATTGATAATGCCGCCCTGGAAGTTGCCGAATTCGGCCGAGGCATTGTTGGTGATGACCTTGAATTCCTCGATGGCGTCCGGGTTGGGCTGATACGACGTCAGGTTATCGGACACCTGGTTGTTGTCGACGCCATCCAGCAGGAAGTTGTTCGATTCCTCGCGGTTGCCATTGACATACGGACGGCCGCCGCCGCTGGTGCGCACACCGTTGTTCATGCTGTTCGGATCCGGCGTGGTCACGCCGGCGCCCAGCAGTGTCAGCGCGATCGGGTTGCGGCTGATCAGCGGCATATTGCTGATGGTCCGCGACGTGATCACGGCGCCCACCTGCGTGGTATCGGCCTGCAGCGCCACGGTCTCGGTCGAGACCGTCACGCTGTCGCTGATGGAGCCCACCAGCATCTGGGCGTCGACACGAGCGCGCTGGTTCACTTCCAAGGTCAGTTTGGTCTGAAACGTCTTGAAGCCCTTGGCCTCGACGTTGACCGTAAATCCGCCGACGGGCAGGCTGGGGAATACGTAAATGCCCTCATTGTTCGTCTGCGTAGTCCACTCAGTGCCACGTTCCACGCTCTTGACCTTGACCGTGGCTGTAGCAATGGCGCCACCCGACTGATCGGTGACCGTTCCGGTTATACCTGCTGTGACCTCCTGTGCGGAGGCAATACAGGTACAAAAAATTACGAGAGCGAGAACTCGCTTTAGCATTCAAATCTCCAATGGACGAAGGATCGATCAAGTCCGGAGATGGAGAGACGGGATGGGCCGCTCGCGATTGCCGCCCAGATGATCTGGGAAGGAACGGGCAAGGCAAAAGTCTGCTCCCGGCGAGTTGTGCGACGATCCATTCTCCCTCCTGGACCGCTAGCGACATAGCTCGAACGTACCGCTTGCAAGGCGGTTTAACTTGGCCGGTCGAAAAACCTGGACCCCAAAATTTTTAACGCCCCGAAGCCCAGAAGTATAGACAACTGGACAACTAAGGCGTAAGTATCTTGTAGCACCAGTCGCGGGCGATGTAAAGAATTTTCTTAATCCGCGCAACGGGCACCGCCGCCGGAGTGGCTGGCGATGGCACCAGTAACCCGTTCGCTGACAACAACTTGTGGTTGGCGACAGGCGCCGGATCCGGCCGGCCGTGCGGATTAACGTCCAGGTGAGAGGGATAGAATCAGATCGAATCCACTAGGAGTTTCGGATTTTGGACAGCCCATCGATTGACCGGCAGAGCGCCATCCCGCTTTACTACCAGATCCAGCAGTTCCTGCTCGGCCAGATCCAGAGCGGCGCCTACCACACCGGGCAGCCGATTCCATCCGAGCCGGAGATCTGCACCCAGTTCGGCGTCAGCCGGATGACCGCCCGGCAGGCGCTGAAGGCCCTATGCGACCAGGGCATTGTGTTCAGCCGCCGGGGCAAAGGCACCTTCGTGTGCGCCCCCAAGCTGGCCAAGGACTTCCGGCGCGTCATGTCGTTCACCGAGGAGATGGGCGTGCGCGGCTCGCGTCCCTCGACGCGGGTCATCTCCTTCGAGATCGTTCCGGCGGACTCCAGGGTCGCCGAAGAGTTGCAACTCGAATCCGGCGCGCTCGTTTTCAGCCTGAAACGCGTGCGTCTGGCCGACGGGATTCCGTTGGGCTTCGAACACAGCCGCGTCCCGTTGCGCCTGTGCCCCGATCTGCAAAGCATGTTCGACCCGCAGACGTCGCTGTACCGGACGCTGACCGAACGCTATGGCATCCAGATCGTCGTGACCGACGAAGTGGCCGAAGCGGGCCTGGCGCATCGCGAACACGCCCGGCTGCTCGAAGTTCCCGTCCGCAGCCCGGTGTTTCTGTTGACCCGGCTGTCGTTCATCCAGAGCGGCCGGCCGGTGGAATACGTCACCTCGGTGTATCGGGGCGACCGCTACAAGATTGTGAACCGGCTGACGGTCCGCCCGCCCGCTTGACGCCCGCGGCTCACACGCCCGAGCGCGGCCGGTAGCCAGGGCGCGCGCTGATGCGGTATTTCTTTCCGATGTCGGAGAGAATCTCGACGCTGATCTTGCGGAATCCCTCGTTGGGATTCGGCTGCGGATAGTAGGTGACGGTGTAGCTGTTGCCCAGGTCCTCGCGGATCGCCTCGAACGCCTCCACCTGCTTCTGCCACGAGCGCGCGAAGTAGCTCTTGCCGCCGGTGCGCGCCGCCAGGCGGCGGAAGACATTGGACGAGATCGGATCGCGGCTGATGTCGCTGGTGGAGATGACGTAGATCGGAATGCCTTCGTCCTCGGCGACCGCGCGCACATCGTCGGGCGCCACCATGCTGGCCGAATCCGGGCCGTTCGAAAAGACGATCACCACCTTGCGGCCCGGCACCCTGGCGGCGTCGCGCAGGGTCAGCAGCAGCGCGTTGTACAGGGCGGCATCGTCGCCCGCGACGGCGTTGCGCAGGCCTTCGAGCACGTTTTCGCGCTGCCGGTTCAGCGGCGCCAGGCGCGACAGGTTCCGCGAGAAGGCATAGACCGCCACGGAGTCGGCCCGTTCCAGCCCGCGCACGAAATCGGCAATCGCATCCGAGGCATAAACGAAACCGCGGTACATGTAATTGCTGGTGTCGAACAGCACGAAGACGTTGGTGCCCGTGAAAGCGTCGGTCGAGATGCCGCCGCGTGTGGCGTCGGCTTCCGTGGTCACCAGCGGCCGCGTCGCGCCGCCTTCTACCACCTGCAGCGGCGGCTTGCTGCCCTCGGTGAACGTCGAGAGCTTCTGCGGAATGCCATCCTCCAGGATGCGGAATTCCGACGGTTTCAGCCCGTTGACATAGCGCCCTTTCGAATCCGTAACCGTGAAGCTCAGCACGACCATGTCGACCTTGACCCGGAAGGTCGGACGTGTTTCCTGGGCCCGCAGGACCGGCGCCAGCAGAGCCATGGTTCCGCCGGCTCCGAGGAAACTCCTGCGCGTGAGTTGTGAGATCTGTTTCATGGCAGCTAGTCCTCCGCTTTGGAACGGTTCTCCATCGCCGTCAGCTTGCGGTTTTGCGAGCGCGCCTCCTCCGCCGTGCTCCGCATGGCGCGCAGCAGCGCCGGCCAGTCTTCGAGATGCGTGGCGAAGATCTGCTCCACGGAGCGTTTGGTCCACTCGGGAATCGCCAGGTTCAATTGCCCGGGCGGGAGCAGCAACTCGTCGGCGAGCGTCGCGAAGAAGAGGTTGTTCGACTCCCAGCTTTCCGCCAGAATGCGGCTCGAATACCCCATCAACGTCGGGAAGGTCCGCAGGCTCAGCAAGTCCGGCACGTAAGAGTGCGTCAAGGTCGGTTTCGGCGTGCCGAAGGCCCGCGCAATGGCCTGCGCGTTGCAAATCTTCGGCTCAGCCGCCGCCAGCCGCTGGATCTCACCGCTTACGAAGCCCGTCGGATCGACGCGCTCGGCGGACGCTTGCAGCCCCATCTGGTACAACTCCGACGGGGTCACCGATTCGAGCGCCGCGGCGGCGTCCCCGCCCTCCAGCGCGGCTTCCACGCGCCGCGCCCGCGGCGGCAGGGCGTAGCGTTCGAGCGTGGCGACGGCGCGCCCCCGCGCGGCGGGATCGAACGCCGCCTCCGTCAGAACCGCCTCGCCCAGACGCGTGTGCAAGGCGACCCAACGCACCTGCGACGGCGTAACGTTCCACCACCGCGCGACCTTGGCATCCACCAACATCTGCGGAACCAGGTCACCCCAGATCAGCGCCTGCTCGCGCGTCGGGATCAGGAAGTTCTGCTCCGCCTCGGCCAGCGCGTAAGGCAGGCCCGCGAGCGAACCGACCAGGCGCCCCCCCGCATTCGAGGGCCAGCCGGCGCCCACCACTTCGGTCGGCCGCCAGGTCTGCGCGATCACCTGGATGCCGATGAAATCGTGGCTGCGCACGAACAGCGGATTAGTATAGAGAACCTGCGCGCCCGGCGGGGCGTAATAGGCGTAGAGGAAGCCGACGAGCGCATCGCGCAGCGCGGGCGTCAACTGGCCGCGCAATTCGCGAAGCTTGTCGGGCGCGCCCTGGGCCTTGTCCAACTGCGCGCGGAGATTCAATTTGCGCTCGGCGTCCACGTGGCGGTCCACCCAATACCCGTAGGCACTGCTGAGCCGCTCGGCCCCGGAGAGGCTCGATTTCGGCAGGTCCAGATCGCTGGCTTTGGCCGCCAGTTTGCCCAGCGCCGCGGCGTCCACCTTTTCGCCCTTGGCCAGACGCTCTAACCCGTTGTCGAGATCGAAGAGCGTTTTCAGGCTGACCAGCTTCTGCGCCTCGATGACGCGCGCCAGATCCGTGAGCAGAGCGGCATGCGTATCGGCGTCGGAGGGCGCCAGCGACCCGGCCAGCAGGTCCATCAACCTGTCCTGCGGATCCGCGCCCGCCGCAACGCCGCAGGCGGCGAGCAGCAACTCCACGCCGGCGCGTCCACCGGCGAATACTTCCTCGCTGCTGCGCGGCTTTTCAAAAAGCGCCGCGACGCCCTCCAGCGCCGTCTCCGCCTTGCCGGGCGCGAATTCGCGATTCCTGTACAGGATCTGCCACACCCCCGCGAGCGACTGGAAAACGCCGACCGCGTTGGCGCGCAGGCCCGTATCCCGTATCCCGTCAATGGCATGGGCGGAATCGAAGTACGCCAGGATTGCGGCGTCGGAGAGCTCGGGATCCTCGCACAAGACCGCGATCTGTGCGCCGTAAGTTTTGAACTCGCGGATCAGGCGCTCCACCGTGGCGGCTTCGAGCGGCCGCGCGCGCTGGCGGTCCAGATCGCTCAAGGCGAGGAAAACCTTCAGCGGCTCGTTCTCCACCGACTTGCGGGAGAGGCCGAACAGAGCTTCGATCAGATCGTCGGGCGCGTTCCAGCCCGGCGCCGCTTTGGATATCCGCGCGTCGATCCTGGCGGTCCCGCGATCCGCGAAGAACGCCTTCCACACATCGAGGTTTCCGGGAATGCGAACGCGTCCGTTTTCGACGTTCAGGCGCGCGGTCAGCAGCATCAGATCGGTATTGGCGCGAAAAACGGGCCGCGCCGGACCGGGACTGGTCACCTTGCCCCGCAGCGCGGCATAGAACCGCTTCAGGCGCGCGGGTTCGGTCAGGTAGTCGAGTTGCGGTCCGGAGACGCGGCTCAGCGAATCGAAATAGCTGGCCAGCCAGCCGTCGTCCTTCGTCACAATCTTCTCGACAAAGGCGGCGCCCTTTTCCGGGCTCACGCCCGCCAGTTCGCCCCACGCCGCCGCCGCGCGTGCGCCGCCGGGCACGCTCGCCACGCCGTTGCGGATGCGGAACATGCCGCCGAAGAAATCGAAGACGTGCGCAAACGCCCGGATGCGCTGCAGCGGCATCGCCTTGCGGACATCTTCGGCCGTCTCGGGATCCAGCTTCGCCAGGCCGAGATAAAGCCGGCACATCGAGGGGTCGTTCAGAAAGGCGTCGATGAATTCGCCGGCCGACTTCTCCCGCGCCGAGAGCCAGTAATCGGAGCTGAAGATCACCGGTAGGCGCGTCGGCTTGAAATCATGTGCGAACGGCCGGTTGGTGCGCAGTGCCTGCTCGAGCTGCGCCAGCGGGAAGCCCGAGTCCATCGCCAGAAAGGCGCGCGAGGCGTTCACTGTCTCCAGCGCGACGTCGCCGCCGCAGGCGCCCCGCAGCCGGAAGCCGAGGATTTTCAGCAACTCCGCGGTCTGCTCCGACTCGCAGCTCTCAATCCGAATGACTTTCCCGTCGCCGGCGAATTTGTCCAGCTCGCGCGCCTGGGAAAGGTAGCGCAGGACAAGCTTCAGGTACTCGGTCTGATCGAGCGACTCGGCCCCGGAGACGGCCTGGTAGCCGTTCGTGACGATATTGCGCGCCAGGGCGAACAGCATGTCTTCCGGCGGCAGGTCCGGCGCCAGTGCCGCCATGCGGGCAAAGCCGCGCAGCGGGCCCGGCACTTCGATGGAGCCCATCGGAAAAAGCGGCCGCGCCGCGCGCGCGAGTTCGGGCGCCGTTCCGTCCGGCAGACGCAACCCTTGCAGGTGCGTCTCCGCCGCGGCCCGGTCGCCCGCCGCCAGATCCAGTTCCACCAGCCGCCGCAAGGCCGCCTGCCGCCGTTCCGCGGCGAGGCCCGGCGAGTCGATCAGACGCTGGTACAACGCCCGCGCCTGCGCAGACCGGTGCGTATCCTCAAAGTGGGCGGCGGCTGCGAGCACATCCGCGTCGCCGGGCGAGGACTGCAAGGCACGCTCCAGGACCTGGCGCGCCTGGCGCCCGTCCCCTGCTGCTTCCAGGCCGCGAACCTGCTCCGCCAGGCCGCCATCCGCACTCCAGATCATTCCAGCCGCTCCCAGAGCGGCAACCGTCAGCATCAGCAGCTTCACGGAAATCCCCCTGTCAGTCGTTCAGCGTACTGTTCGTCCGTTTGCCTGCACCGTGCCGGTCAACTTGCGGCCCGCCTTCTCCTCCTAATGCCGTCGAAAGCACCTGCGATTCAATCCGTTGTGCGTAACATCATATGCTGGAACCGGAGGCCCGGATTACCCCAAAATGCGCAAGCTCACGTTATTTCTTATTTCTCTTCTCGCCCTGCCTGCCTTCGGCGCGGAGCACACCATCGCTGTCGTCGGCCTGGTGCACTCCCACGTGTGGGGCCACTTCGACAAAATCGTCTCCGGCACCCCGGCCAAACTGGTCGGCGTCGCCGAGACCGAGCCGGAGCTCGTCGCCGAGGCGCAGAAGCACGGCGTGCCGGATAACCTGATCTTTTCCGACTGGAAGAAGATGCTCGATCAACAGAAGCCCGAGATGGTCTGGGCGTTTGTCGAGAATAACCGCCACCTCGAGATTGCGCAATACTGCGCCGCGCACAAGATCCACATTCTGTTCGAGAAACCGCTGGCGTCCACTTACAAAGACGCAGTGGCAATCCGCGACCTGGCGCGTAAGAACGGCATCTACGTCATGGCGAATTACCAGATGGCCTGGTGGCCCGCCAATTATGCCGCCAAGGACCTGGCCGACAGCGGCGCGGTCGGGAAAGTGTGGCGGCTCCACGGCGTCGTGGGTCACGGCGGGCCGACCTGGCACACGGGCACCACGCGCTTCTTCGTCGATTGGCTGACCGACCCGGTGAAGAACGGCGGCGGCGCGCTGGTGGACTTCGGCTGCTACAACGCGTTGTGGTCGCTGTGGTACCTCGGCCGGCCGGAGACGGTCTATGCTGAAGTGCTGCATCTGCGGCCGTCGGATTTCCCCAAGGTCGAGGACAACTCCACCATCCTGCTGCACTATCCGAACGCCGAAGCGATTCTGGAGGGCAGTTGGGACCTGCCAGCCGGCTTCCAGGAACTGGGCGTCTTCGGGCTCAACGGCATGATCCACATGCGGGACGGCAATGTGACGCTGCAAAAGACCGGCGAAAAGGCCGCGCAGAATGTGCCGCTGAAGCCGCTCGATCCCGCCGCCGCCGAGCCCATCGCCGCAATGATTCACTCGATCGAAACGCAGACCGAGCCGCAGGGCATGACCAGCCTCGACATGAACGTCCAGGTGATGGAGATCATCGACGCGGCGAAAGAGTCGATCCGCACGGGTAAGGCCGTCCGCCTGCCCAAGAAGTAAAGCCTGGAAACGGAGCCGCGCGCGTCAGCGAGCGGTGGCATAGCCGGTTGCGCCGGAAGTGAAACTTCCCGCCGTGACCTGCCGGCCGGCACCCTCGCCGGCTGGCAGGCCGCGTTCAAAACCGAGCACGCGCTCGGTTTTCATTTTTTAAGTTATTTCAAATCAATCAGATAGAAAACAGAAATCGACCGCTCGCTCGGTTTTGCCATTTTGGCGCACGGCCGGGCAGCCCGCCTTCCGGCCATCGGGAACCGCGCCCACGGCTTCGTTTCAAGCCTCTTTTTGCGCCGTCCGGCCCGCCGTCTTCCACAGCAGGAAGCCCCCGGCCGCGAGCAGTCCGATGGCGATCCATTGCGTCAACGAGAAGGGCAGTCCGAACGGCAGCGCCTGCTCGTGATTGCGCACAAACTCGACGCCGATGCGCGCGATGGAATAGAGCACCAGATACCATCCCAGAATTCGCCCCGGCTGGTGGGGCCGGCGCGTCGCATAGATGAGCGCTCCGGCGACGGCGAAGGTCAACGCCGATTCGTAAAGCTGCGCCGGGTGGAGCGCGACGTTCAGCGGCACGCCCGTAAAGTCGTGCGCGTCGCGATTGGTGAACACGACCGCCCAGGGCAGATCGCAATGCGTGCCCCAGCAGCAGCCCGCCGCGAAACAGCCCAGCCGGCCGATGGCGTGACCGAGCGCGGCGCCGGGCGCCAGCACATCGGCCGTGGCCAGGAACGGCAGCTTCAGATGCTTCAAATACCACCACGCGAAGGCCAGCGCCAGCAGAAACCCGCCGTAGTAGACGCCCGCCGAAAGCAGCGTGTCCAGTGAGAAGATGCGGTCCGGATTGCGCACGTAGTAGTCGAAGTCGAAGGCGAACATCAGCAGCTTCGCGCCCAGCAGGCCGACCAGCGCCGCGTAGATCGCGAGGTTCCCGACCAGTTCGGGGTTCAATCCGGCGCGGCGGGCCAACCGCTGCGCCAGCGCCATGCCGCACAGAAACCCGGTCGCAACCAACACGCCGTAGGTGGGCAGGTAGAAGCTGCCAATGGTGAAAAGCTTGGGAAACATGCGTCGTCTCAGTTCAACTCAACACGCCCGCGCGGCCAGGACCAGGAAATGCCGCTCCATGCGCCGCATCTCCAGAATCGCAAACCCGGCCTCTTTCAGCACAAGTTCGTACTCCTCCGGCTCCGGTGCATAACAGTGGGCCAGTTGCGCCGCGCCCTCCGGCAGGCCGCCGAACGCCGCCCCCAGCCGCCCGCCGGGCTTCAGCAACTGGTGCATCGCCCGCGCCGCTCCGGCCGCCGGCAGCACCCAGTGCAGCGTCGCGAACGCAAAGATCGCATCGAAGGGCGCGGCCGGATGGAACGCGAGCAGATCGGCAGCTTGGAACTCCGCCAGTGGACACGCAATGCGCGCCTGTTCGAGCAGCGGAGCCTGAATATCGATGCCGGTGACGCGCGCGCCCGTTGCCGCCAACGCCGCGCTCCAGCGGCCGATGCCGCAGCCCGCGTCCAGCACGCGCTCGCCCGGCCGCGGCGCCAGCATTTCCATCAACGTTTGACCAGAATTGTCCGCCACCGTTTACGAGTGTGGCTGGAGACGGGCGCGGCAGGCAAATCGCAGCGTTCGCGGCGGCGATCGGGGAAGATGGTGAACAGTACATGCCTGCTCGCAAAACCCTGCCGGTTCTGACGCTGGTCGTCTGCGCGCTGCTGTTCGCCACCGGCGGAGCCGCAATTAAGATGGCGTCGTTCACGGCCTGGCAGACGGCCGCATTCCGCAGCGGCATCGCCGCCGTGGCGTTGTTGATCGCGCTGCCCGAAGCGCGGCGCGGCTGGCGCCCGTCGATGTGGCCCGCGGCCGCGGCCTACGCCGCGACGCTGATCCTTTTCGTGCACTCGAACAAGCTCACCACGTCGGCCAACGCCGTCTTCCTGCAGGCCACCGCGCCCGTCTACCTGCTCCTGATCGGGCCGCTGTTTCTGAAGGAGAAGCTGCGCCGCGCCGACCTGTGGATGGGGCTGCTGATCGTCAGCGGCATGGCGCTCTTCTTCTGCGGCAATGCCACGCCGCAAGCCACCGCGCCGCATCCGCGGGCGGGCAATCTGCTGGCCGTCTCGTCCGGGCTGACCTGGGCCATCACGCTCGCCGGATTGCGCGCGGCGGCGCGAACGTCGGGCGGCAGCGCGCTGCCGGTGGTCGTCGCGGGCAACGTCATCGTCTTTCTGGTTTCGCTCCCGCAGACCTTCCCGCTGGTCCACGTGGACGGGCGGAGCGTCGCCGTCGTCGTTTATCTGGGCTGCGTGCAGATCGCGCTGGCCTACTGGCTGCTCTCCCGCGGGGTGCGCCACGTCCCGGCTTTCAAAGCGTCGCTGATCCTGCTGCTGGAACCCGTTTCGAATCCCATGTGGACGTGGCTGATCCACGGCGAGCGGATGGATCCGTGGGCCATGGCGGGCGCGGGACTGGTGCTCGCCGGAGTGGCCTTTCAGGCGTGGGTCTCCCAGCGTCAGGCGGACTGATCGCGCCGCTATTCGAGCCCCATCTGCGTCAACCGGTAGCGCAACGCGTTGCGCGTGAGGCCCAGCAGCCGCGCAGCCTGGCTCTTGTTGCCGTTGGCGCGGTGCAGAGCTTCCCGGATCAACTGCCGCTCGTGCTCTTCGAGCGTGATGCCCTCGCCCAGAAACTCCCCGCCGCCGTTGCCGCCGTTGACGGCCGGCACGCCGCGCCGGGGCGCGAAATCGAGCCGGATGTCGTCGGGCTGCAGGGCGTCACCGGTTGCCATCACCAGCGCGCGCTCAATGACGTTTTCGATCTCCCGCACGTTGCCCGGCCAATCGTAATCGACCAGTTTGCGCATGGCCTCCGGCGAGATGCTCCGCACCGGCGATTCCGGCTGCTCGGCGCGGAACTTCTTCAGAAAATGCTCGGCCAGCGGCGGGATGTCCTCGCGGCGCTCGCGCAGCGGCGGGATCGTCAGCGGGAAAACGTTCAGCCGGTAATACAGATCCTCGCGGAAATTGCCCTCTTCGATCGCCTGGCGCAGATCGACGTTCGTGGCGGCGATCACGCGCACGTCCACCGCATGCGTCTTGTTGCCGCCGAGCCGCTCCAGCTCGCGCTCCTGCAGCACGCGCAGCAGCTTGACCTGGATCGCCGGCGGGACGTCGCCGATCTCGTCGAGCATGACCGTGCCGCCGTCGGCCTGTTCGAACTTGCCGGCCCGCGCCGACGCCGCGCCGGTGAACGCGCCCTTTTCATAGCCGAAAAGCTCGCTCTCCATCAGCGTTTCGGGAATCGCCGTGCAGTTGATCTTGACGAACGGCATGGCCGCACGCGGCGAGTTGTGATGAATGGCGCGCGCGATCATGTCCTTGCCCACGCCGGATTCGCCGCAGAGCAGAACCGTGGACCGCGCCGGCGCGACGCGCGCCACGGCGGCGAGGATCTCCTGCATTTTGGGACTGTTGGCGATGATGGAATCGAAGCGGTAGCGGTGCCCGAGTTCTTCTTTCAGCCGCACGTTTTCGTCGCGCAGCGTCTGCACCTCGAGCGCTTTGCGCACCACCGTCAACATGTGGTCGAGGGAAAACGGCTTGGTCAGGAATTCCGCCGCGCCGCGTTTCATCGCCTCGACGGCGATCTCCACCGAGCCGTACGCCGTCATCACAATCACCGGTACGCGCGCATTCTGGCGCTGGATGGCGCCCAGCAGGTCCAGCCCGTTGACGAGCGGTGTGATGCCTCCCGCGGGAAGCCGGATGTCGGTGAGGATGAGGTCGGCGTGATCGACCAGGCGCAACGCCGTGGAGATGTCGCCGGCGGTTTCGACTTCGTAACCGGCGTCCTCCAGGTGCAGTTCAATCACCCGGCGGAGTTTCTCTTCGTCTTCGACGACGAGGATGCGCGATTCCATATTCGCCCTTATCATCGCGCATCTAAAGGACGGGCTGAGCGCCTGCCGGGCAATGGCAGGCGCGCCCTAGATTCACTACGGCTCAAAGAGAGCCGAGTCCGTTGGATGCTTCTGGCTCCGGGAACCAGCAGTATCCTTGACGGACGATCGTCTTGAGGGAATCGGCCGCCGCGCCGAGCTTACGGCGCAAGCGTTGCACATGGACATCCACTGTGCGGGTCCGCGTCCCTTCCGAGTACTGCCAGATCGTGCGGAGCAGAGTTTCCCGGCTGACGCATCTACCTGCGTTCTGAGTGAGCATCGCGAGCAGCTCTTTCTCTTTGCGAGTCAAGCGGATTTGCGGCACCGGCGAAACCTCCGAACGTCGAATTACGGGAGCAGGACGGGCAGAACCGATCCGTCCCAAGTCGGCGAATGCGGGCATACTCATGCTTTGATTGCCTCGTTCATTCTGGTTATTGCTTCGTGGGCGGGGCGCTTTTTGCAGCAGACCCTTCCCGTGAATGTGTAGACGATCAAGGCCGGGAAAAGTTCTGTGGAAAGTAGCGGGGATTCCAAAATTGGGAGATTTTCGGGTCCGGAGTTTACAAAGATTGAGACTCTGTTTCCTCCGTGGCGGGAAGCGGCCCCGCCGGGAGCTGGACAACAAACGCAGATCCTTGATCCGGCTCGCTTTGCACGACGAGTTTGCCCCCGTGCTCGTCCACAATTTTGGCGGCGATCGGCAGGCCCAATCCGACTCCGTTCGACTTGGTTGTGAAGAAAGGATTAAAAATCTGTTCGCGGTGCTCCGGACGGATGCCGCTGCCCCGGTCGATCACCGCGGCTTCCACACTCGACGCCAGCGCGCGCGTCTTCACCGTAACGACGCCGTCGGCGGGTGAGGCATCGGCCGCATTCTGAATCAGATTGAAGAACACGCGTTCCAGCAGCGTGGCGTCGCCTTGCACCGGCGGCAGCGCCGGATCGTAGGCGCGATGAATGGTCAACCGGCACTCGGGATCCTGTTTCTGGAAGTTCTGAATCGCTTCGTCGAGCAGCGAATGCAAATCGACTGCCGACAGACGGAGTTGCAGCGGGCGGGCGAATTCGAGAAAGCGCGTGACCAGCAGATTCGTCCGGTCCACCTCGCTCGTGATGTAGCTGGCCAGTTCCTGGGCTACGGCATTCGCGCCCTCCAGCCGCTTCGTCAACATTTCGGCCGACGTGCGGATGGTGCTCAGCGGATTGCGCAATTCGTGCGCCAGACCGGCGGAAAGCTGGCCCAGCGCCGCCAGACGCTCGCTGCGCCGCATGGACGCCTCGGCCTCGCGCAGACGCGCGTTGGCCCGCTCCAACTCACCCGCCGTCGACCGCGCCCGCCGGGCTTCATTGCGGTTCGACTCCGCCAGCCCATAGGTCGAATACGCCACCAGCGGCAGGAACAAAGCGCGCAGCAGGATGTTCTGGATATCCTCGGGATCGAACTTGTACCCCTGCGCCTGCGCTACCGGAAGAAAGACCAGATAGGCCGCGCACGCCAGCAGCGTGACCACCGAAGCGCCCCAGGCCCCGTAGGTCGTCGCCGCCGTCAGGATGGGCAGGAACAGGACCAGCGCGTAGTCGGAGTTGATGCCGTAGGTGACGCCGATCAGCAGGAACGCGAGCAGCAGCTTCAGACCGATCACGATGGCGGTCCCGGCGCGCGTATTCAACGCGCGAAAACGCGGCGCGAGGACCTGGAGCACGACCAGCGCGCTCAGCATTTCGATCTCCGCCGAGTTCCGGTTCGGCCGCACCGCGGCCAGCGATCCGAACAGGATCAACCAGACCACGTCCTGCCAGCGGAACCACTCCAGCCGGCCTCTCAAAAATTCCATTGCCGCCTCGCCGCCATCTTATACATGCGTTATGTCACAATGAAAGCGTTCCGCGAGTCGTTCCCATGAATTCCCTCGAGTCGCCCCATAATCTGGAGCAATCCGCCGCCTCGACTGACGAGTCCTCGTTCGGAGAAGTACTGCGTCAGTTCGAGGCTGAGCATCAGAACGTCGAAGGTCCCGAGACCGCCATCGAAGGCACAGTGCTATCGGTGTCGGACGACGGCGTCGTCGTCGGAGTCGGCCGCAAGATGGAGGGCATCCTCCGCGGCGATCTGTCGGCGTTGCCCGCCGGCCTCGCGCCCGGCGCCAAGCTCCCCGTGCACATCACCGGACGCACGGACGACGGTTATTACTCCCTCTCCACGATCCACGTCGAGAAGCCGAAAGATTTCTCCGGACTGCAGGCTGCCTTCGATGGCAAGGTGCCGATCAGTGGCACGGTCAAAGAGCAGGTGAAGGGCGGTTTGCGCGTGGAAGTGGCGGACGGCGTCGTCGCCTTCCTCCCGGCCTCGCGCAGCGGTGTGCGGGAGACGAGCGATCTGCAGAAACTGATCGGGCAACCGGTCGAGTGCCGCATCACGAAACTCGATCTCTCCAATCCCGAGCGTCCCGATGTCGTCGTCGACCGCCGCGGGCTTTTGGAAGAGCAGGCGGCGGTGGCCAAACAGAAGGCCTTCGAGACCTTGCAGGCCGACACTTTGGTGGAAGGCCGCGTCCGCAGTCTGACCGATTTCGGCGCCTTTATCGAGATCCTGCCGGGCATCGACGGACTGCTGCATGTCACCGATATGAGCTGGCAGCGGGTGGAGAAGCCGGCCGATCTGCTGACGGTGGGTCAGCACCTGCAGGTGAAGATCCTGAAGGTCAACCGCGAGAGCCGCAAGATCTCTCTTGGGCTGAAGCAGTTGACTCCCGACCCGTGGGCCCAGGCGCTGGAGAGCATGAAGCCGGGCGATCGCGTGCACGGCAAGGTGGTCCGGCTGGCCGAATTCGGCGCATTCGTCGAACTGGCGCCGGGCGTCGACGGCCTGATCCATCTGTCGGAGATGTCGTGGACCAAGCGCATCCGCAAGCCCAGCGACGTCCTGCAGTTGGGTGACATTGTCGAAGTCATCATCCTCGACGTCAAGAAGGACGACAAGCGCATCAGCCTCGGCCTGAAGCAGGCGCTGGGCAATCCCTGGGATACCGTGGAGAGCCGCTTCGCGCCCGGCACGGTGGTGGAAGTGCCCGTCACGAGCGTGGCCCAGTTCGGCGCGTTCGTCGACCTCGGCGACGGGATCGAGGGCATGATTCACGTCGGCGACATCACGCGCGAGAAACGCATCCAGCACGCCAAGGAAGTGCTCTCGCCGGGCCAGGTGGTCAAGGCGGCCGTTATCGAAGTGGACAAGGAGAAGCGCCGCATCCGCCTGAGCATGAAGCAGCTTGAGCCGACGTCGGCCGACGTCTTCATCTCCGAGCATGCAGTAGGCGAGACCCTGATGGGCCGCATCCTGGAAGTTCACGGCAATTCCGCCAAGGTGGAGCTGGCCGAAGGCGTGCACTCCCGCTGCAAGACGAAAGAGGAGTCCACCTCGCAAGCCACCGCCCAGCAGGCTTCGGACGTAACCGATCTGGCCGCCATGCTGGCCTCCCGTTGGAAGGGTGGCGGGAGCAGCAGCGCCGCGGAAGGGATCAAGCCCGGTCAGATCCGCAGCTTCAGGATTACCGCTATCGACGCGCCCAACAAGCGCATCGATATCGAGCTCGCCGAGTAAAGCGGAGCTATCGTTTTCGGTTTTGCCACGTCTATTCGCCGGGGGAGATCCCCCGGCGAGGAAGACTTGACTACCGACTCACCACTAGCCTGCCAGGCCGCGGGGCTTTCGCGTGCGCCGGTCCACGCGGTTATCGGGAACGGCATGGATGAAGAAGCGCTGATCCGTGCGGCGCAAGCCGGCGATCAAGAAGCCTTCGAACGGCTGGTCAGGCGCTACGACAGCAGCGTGCTGCGTCTGGCGATGAACCTGCTGCGCTCCGAGGACGATGCCTATGACATCTACCAGGAAGCGTTTCTGCGGGTCTTTCGCAACCTTTCGAAATTCCGCTTCGACTGTAGTTTCAATACCTGGCTCTATCGCATTGTCAACAACCTGTGCGTCGATTTTCTGCGCCGCCAGCGCGTCCGGCACACGGAACCGGCGATTGTTGAAACCGAAGACGGCTCAATCGACCGCCTGGAGTCCTTCCCGGACACGCGCGGCGGCGCCGATCCGCAGCGCCGTCTGCTGAGCCAGGAAGTCCGCGACCGGATTCAAGAGGTGCTCGCCGGGCTGACCGTCCGCGAGCGTATGGTCTTCGAGTTGCGTCATTTTCAGGGCATGCGACTGAAGGAGATTGGTGAATCGTTGGGCACCACCGAGGAAGCCGCCAAAAACTGTCTCTTCCGTGCCACGCGGAAACTCCGGGCAGAGTTGGGAGGCCTGCTGTGAACTGCGAAACCGTGAAAGATCTGCTGGTTCTGCTCAACTATGGCGAGCTGAGCTTCGAGGACGAAGACGCCGTGGAAAAGCATCTGGCGGTTTGTCCGTCATGCGCCGGAGAACAGCGCCGGTTGGAGCAACTGGACACGCTGCTGGAGCGCGGGACGATGGCAGCCCCGCCCGATCTGCTGGCGCGCTGCCGCCGCGACCTGGCCTCGAAACTGGCGCAGGAACAGCCGCTCCGCAATCGGTTCTCGCTCGCCGCCTGGTGGCAAAACGCGTGGGCGACGCCGTGGCTCAAGCCGGCAGCAGCCCTGACGCTGCTCTTTGTGGGGTTCTCCGCCGGCCGCCTGGTTCATCCGTCGCATCCGCAATTCGCGTCGGTCCAACCCGTCACGGCGCAACCCGCGCCCGAACGTGCGGACGCCGCGCCGCCGGCCGTGGAGACGGAAGGGCCGGTCTCGTATGAGCAGCCGCGGCCCAGCTACGTCCCGGTCGGCGCGAATGTTACTCCCGACGATCCGCGGCTGCGCGAGCTCCTGCTCACCGCGGTCAGCAATCAGGATCCCGCGCTGCGCGTGGAATCCATCGATCTGCTACAGCGCCGTTGCAGTGACGAAACGGTTCGCAAGGCGCTGCTCAGCGCGCTGCGCGCCGATCCGAATTCCGGCGTGCGGTTGAAGGCCCTGGAGGCGCTGCGGCCGTATGCGCAAAACGCGGAAACGCGCGCCGTGCTCGCCAACGTGGTCCTGAACGACACGAGCCCCGCCATCCGCACGCAGGCCATCGACCTGCTGGTGCAATCCCGCGATTCCGACGTGGCGCGGACCTTGCAGGAAGTGCTGAAGCGGGAAGAAATTCCTTATATCCGTGAGCGCAGCGTTCACGCTTTGCGGGCCATGAAAGCGTCCGAAGAGACGTTTTAGCAGGCGGTGCGATCATGCTTTCCCCCGTTGCCCGAAAAACCACCGGTCATTCCCCGGCGAACGCACAGCCCCCGGCGAACGCACAGCGTGCCGGCGCCCGGCTTTTCCGCGCAGGGGCCGCAATGCCGCCGGCCGGGGTTCAGATCATGTGCTCGCAAAATCGCCTTGTTACAGAGCCGCCCCAAGACGCAGGAAGTCCTGCTGCGTCCATTCGAGTGAGGTAAGAGAGTGATGCTGATTTCCAATCGCCTGGTTCAAGGAGCAATTCTCGGCACATCCCTGCTCGCCGGGATTCCCACGACGGGGCAGGCCCAGGTAGCTCCGGATGCGGCTTTCGCGCCGCGTGTGTTCGCGCAAACCATCGCTGAGCCACACGCTTATCTGGGAGTCGGCGTCCGGGACGTCGACGCGGAACGCGCGAAGGCTTTGAAACTGAAGGAAGAGTACGGCATCGAAGTGATCCGGGTCGACGAGAGCAGCCCGGCGGAAAGCGCGGGGCTCAAGGCCGGCGACGTCGTGCTCGCCTATAACGGACAGCGGGTGGAAGGCAAGGATCAGTTCGTGCGGTTCGTACGCGAAACCCCGCCCGGAAGAACGGTCAAGCTGTCGATCATCCGCAACGGGGAAGCGCTGGACATCTCCGTACCGCTGGGCACGTGGAAAGGCCAGATGTACGTGCCGGTGCCGCAGGATTTCCAGTTCACTATGCCGGATATGAACATCCAGATCCCCGACGTTCCCCGCGCGATGATGTCGTGGCGGAATGCCGTTCTCGGGGTCGAGGCAGAAGCTCTTGGCGACACGCAGTTGGCCAATTACTTCGGTGTGAAGGACGGCGTGTTGGTGCGCTCCGTGTTCAAGGGAACTGCGGCTGAAAAGGCCGGATTGAAAGCCGGGGACGTATTACTGAAGGTGAACAACAATCAGGTCACGACCCCGCGCGAGATCACCAACGCCATGCGTGAGGCGCGCAATGCCGGCAAGAAAACATTTCCCGTCGCGCTAATGCGCGAGCATAAGGAGATAACTCTCCCGGTGACGCTGGAAGAACCTCAGTCCCAGGGTCCTCAGAAGCTGCGCGTGGCGCCCGTGACGCACAAGTTGTAGATGTGCTTTGAGCCTCCCGAAGCGCCCCGTTGAAGGCCATCCGTCCCGACGAGTCAAGATACGGGCCGAAGCTGTAGAAACAAAATCGGTTATGTGCAGTCCTCGCCTCGCAGCGCCAGGACGGATGACTTTCATCGCTTTTGGCGACCCGCAGGGCCATGCGGACTCCCTGACGAGTCCCATCGGTTCTCGCCAAGGGGCTTTTCAAATTGTGAGTAGCCCAATGCGGCGTGGCTGGATGCCGGAGCGCCGAACCTTCTGTCGAACGTCGCGCCAGCCGCCAGGCACTCTGCGAGCCTCGCCGGGTTCGGATCATGGCCTTCCCGGCAACGTCTTCGGACGGGGCATGCGGCCGGCCCCCAAGCTTCACACCGCGCCAGGTGGCAACAGGCGCCGCGGCACTCAGGCCGTCGCCGCAGCTACCTTGCGCTCAACGCTGTCGTTCTTGGGCGTTTCGACCGCCGCACGGTCTGGACGATCCGATGGGGTTGTCATCGAAACAGGAGACCATGCGGCTGACGGCTGGACACTCCGATGGACCTTCAGGAGCAGGTCGACCTCGCTCTTACTGATGCGCAATGCAGTGGCGATTCTCGCCGGCGAATCCCCACGAAGATGCATGCGCAATACCTGATTCCTGCGGCTCAGGTTCATCGATTGCCCGATTGCCGCTGCGGTCGCCGGGGGCTGGTTCAGCGCCACCAGTTCCTCGCTGATCTGCAACATCTCAGAACGCAGGGACTCTTTGGTTTCCTTGCGCGCCTTGATGCGCGCCTCATAAGTTTTTCGCAGTTCCCGCACTTCCCTGCGCAGGCCGACGTACAGCCCGAATTGCAGGAACGCCGCTACTGCGAGCACAGCGACCGCCACAAATAAGGGATTCGCCAATTTTTCCAGATCCATATGAGTTGTCCACCAATTTAGCTAGAACAGAGTCCGCAGCCGTTCCTCCCGGCTGATGATCTCCAGAATCCTCACACCGTAATTACCTTCGACCACCACTACTTCGCCCCGTGCAATCACGCAGTTGTTCACAATGATTTCGACCGGCTCCGTGACCGAACGGTTCAGCTCAACGATTGATCCGGTGGTCAGTTTCAGCGCCTCCTTGAGACGCAGTTGTGTTCGTCCAAAAGAGACCCCGATCGGCAGGTCCACTTCGAGCAGCAGGTCAAGAGTCTTGGAGTTCCTGGCCGTGGGAGCAGTAGACGCAGGCTGCTCAACAGTGCCTCCGCTGGTGGGCGTTGTCACGGCGGATGGCGTGGCGCTCGCCTGAACCTCCTGACCGTCATCTTTCAGCGCGGCTTCAAGTTCGGGAGAAATGCCGATTGCGCACGGCGGAAGCGCACCACCGAAGGCAAGAGAGATCTCCTGCCATTGAAATTCCTGCGAATAGCCGCTGATTTCGCGGCCGTTCTTGGTCTCGACTTCAGTGCCGGTGCGATTCCCGACCTTCGTGGCAACCTGAGAGAGACTCTGCCTGACGATTTCGAGAAACGCGTCTTTCGACGACGCGTCGTCCGAGTTTTCAATGCCGGCAGACTGTAGGATGTGCGCACCGACGGACTTCCACACAGCTTCGGGCAGTCGCACCAGCACGCGGGCGCCTTCGGCGACGGTCAGCGTCTCCTGCCAGCCGAGGCCCTCGGGCGGTGAATTCACCCGCGGTCCGGCGCACGTTTCGGCCTGCTCGCCCGTCATCGCGTACAAGGCGTTCGAGAGCGTCGCGGACCACTCCTCGGCAAACCACCTCAGAATTGAGTCAGTCATCTTGATTCCCGCTATTCTACGGACGCCTAGACCGCTGCCCCTCGGCCCATCGGCCACTTCTTCTGGAGAAAGGCCCGGAGCCTTGCGATGGCCTGAGTCTTCAGTTGGGATATCCGCGACTCGTGAAGTTTTACGATGGAGGCGATTTCGCGCAACGTCAGCTCCTCCTGGAAATACAGAGCCAGGACGGTCCGCTCAATCGCGGGCATGCGGGCAATCGCCTGCGCCAGGATCCGCCGTAATTCTGAGCGTTCCAACAGGTTGGACGGCCACTCATCCTCATCGCTGGCGACAAAGCGCAGCAGCTCACGACCGTCTTCCTCGGGAGGGTGGCTCTCCAGGCTGCCCAGGTTCAAACCGCGGATCTCCGTCAGCCAGTCGTAGTATTCGCTCAGCGAAATGCCGAGTTCCTGGGCAATTTCCTCTTCTCCCGGAGAGCGGCGTAGTTCCTGTTCCAGTTTTGAGATCGCACTTTCGATCAGCTTGCTCCGGTGCCGTTGCTGGCGCGGCGCCCAGTCGAGCCCGCGTAAGCTGTCGAGAATGGCGCCGCGGATCTTGTATTCCGCATACGTCCTGAGCTTGACTCCATGGGATGGATCGTACTTGTCGATTGCAGAGATAAGTCCGACGACACCCGTGGAAACCAGATCTTCCAGGCTGACCGTCTCCGGCAAGCGATCGTGAACCCGTCGCGCAATGAGCCGGACCTGCGGCATGTGCTCAAGAATGAGGCGTTCCCGCTCCTTGGCGCTGATCAACGCGTTTTGTCCCTGATACGGATTCATAGGCAACTCCCGTGTTCAAAGCCTTAAGCTGCAGCGGCCGCCGCAAGCGGCTCCGCGCCAATCAGGCGGAGCAATGCCGGTCGCGAAGCAGGTGCAATATCTTCAGGTACACTCTGGCCAGCGCAAAGGAACGACACGGGTCTCCCGCTTTCCATCGCCAAACTGAGGATGCCGCCGCAGCACGCCGTTTCATCGAGGTGCGTGAAAATGAGATGCGCCGGGCGCAGTGGTTCGAAGCGCCGCGCCGTTCGGGCCAGATCCGTACCACGCATCGTTGCCGGCAACACCAGATGGACGTCAATTTCAGGTCGTGCGATCACAGGCCACCATTCGTGCATGAGCTCGGGCTCGCGTGGGCCAATGCCGGGCAGATCGACAAAGACCATCGCCTTCGACCGATGCTCTTCCAGCGCGCGAACCAAGGCGCCGGGCGTTTCGACGACCTCGCATGGAACGCCCAGAATCGCCGCATACGCACGAAGCTGGTCGGCCGCTGCCACGCGATAGGTGTCGGCGCTGAGAATCAGCGTCGGACTGTGCTGGGCCAGGCCCATTTTAACAGCGAGCTTCACAAGCGTGGTGGTCTTGCCGCTGCCGGCCGGGCCAGCGAGGGCAACGATTTTCCTGGACGCTCCGGGTGCGCCAATCTCAGGATCCACACGCAGCCGGCTGCCGATTTCACCGATGATCGCCCGTTGAAGAGCCGCTTCATCCGGGTTTGCTCCACCGTCAGACGCCAGACGGGCCGCACTGTGAAGAATCGACTCAACAAGCGAGGGTGAGAAATCGGCGGTGGCAAGGCGTATGCCCATCGGCAACAATTCAGCGGGCAGAGCCGGCGCCATCCGCACTGCGCAACGGGCCAAGAGCTCGCGCATGCCGGCGAGTTCCTGACGAATCTGCTCCAGATCGTGAGAACGCGCCGGGTCGCTGGGGGACGAAGACGACGTTGACTGTGCCTCGCCCGCTGAACCCTGTTCGGCCGGCGAGGGACCGGCAGCCTGCGTCGGATTGCCCTCAACAATCACCTCATACGCCCCCAGGTGGCGTTCCGCCGACGCGGTGCGGCGTGATTCCACAAGAAGCGTTTCCACGCCCATCTGGCGGGTTGCCTCGGCTATGGCATCTTCCACGGTCTCAGCAAAAAACGACTTGCGAACTGCCATTAACTGATACCTCCAAAGCCGCCCAGGGCAATCACCTTGACGCCGGGCGGAAGTTCCCCGTGTGAGAGCACGCTAATGGCGGGGAACTGGTTTTCCAGGATCTGGCGAACGAAGAATCGAGCCCCTGCACTCGTTAGCAATACGAAAGAGGCGCCATGTTTCGCGACAGCGGCTTTAGCGGCGTCCATCAAGACCCTGACCTGCTGTGGCGCCAGATTACAGTGAGACGTGCTCTCCTGGTGCTCCACTGCCTGTTCAATCGTCCTTTCGATGGCCCCGTCGACAATAACAGCAGGAAGGGAGCCGTCTGGAGAAATGAACGGCTTCACGACGGAGCGCCGCAGCGCCTGACGGACGTACTCGGTCAGCAAGATCGGATTGCGCGTGATGGCCGCTGCCTCACTAAGGCTTTCAAGGATCACGACTCCGTCCCGGATGGGCACGCGCTCGCGCAACAGGTTTTGCAGCACACGCTGAACGGTTGCCAGCGGCAGAAGCTTGGGAACAAGATCCTCGACCACGCGCGGATTATCTTGCGACACGCGGTCCAGCAGCCGCTTGGCATCCTGCCGCGTGAATAGCTCATGCATGTAGCGGCGGCACAGCTCCGACAGGTGCGTTCCCAGAACGCTCAGCGAATCGACAACTGTGCACCCTGAGGCACGGGCGTCCTCGGAATACTCATTAGGCACCCAGAAAGCGTCGATGCCGAAAGCCGGTTCCTTCGCGGCGGTTCCATGAGCGGGGGGCCTGCCGTCAGGCGCCGGGATGGCCAAAACGGAATTGGGAGGCAATTCGAACCGCGCAACTTCCGTGCCACGCACGAGAACCGTGTACTCTCGCGCCTTAAGCGACAGGTTGTCCGTCACACGCACAGGCGGCAGGATATAACCCAGTTCAGTAGTCATCTGGCGGCGAATTGCGGCGATTCTGCGCAGGAGTGGAGAGCCCGTCCCACCTTCGGCGAACTTGACCAGCCCAAGACCGAGTTCCACGGCCAGAGGCTCGACATGAAGCAGCGCCTCCAGATTCTCCTGGGGCGCAGTTGCCGCCGCCGGCGCCGCCGCAACTTCGCGCGCGTTTGCCTGCCGCCGGAGTTTTGATCCGACGTAAGCGGCACCGCCGCCAAAGACCAGGAACGGGATCTTCGGCATGCCCGGCAGAATGGCCATAGCCAGGAGAACACCCGAAGCAAGAAATAGTGGTTTGGACGAGCTGAACATCTGCTGGCTGACGTCGCTACCCATATCCTTGTCCGAGCTTGCACGGGTAACGATGAGGCCGCCGGAAATCGAGATCATCAGTGCCGGGATTACCGTGACAAGCCCGTCGCCGATGGTAAGCACAGTGTAGGTCTGAAGGGCCTGGCTCAATTCCATGCCGTGTTGAAACACACCGATCAGAAACCCCGCCACGATGTTGATCGAGGTGATCAGAATGCTGGCGACCGCGTCCCGCTGGGTGAAGCGCGTCGCACCATCCATTGCGCCGTAAAACTCCGCCTCGGAAGAAAGTGCCTTGCGACGGGCTCTTGCTTCCTGCTCGTTGATAAGCCCGGCGTTGAGGTCAGCGTCGATCGACATCTGCTTGCCCGGCAGAGCATCCAGGGTGAACCGCGCAGTCACCTCCGAAATGCGGACCGCGCCGTGGTTGATGACCACGTACTGGATGGCGATAAGGACGAGGAACATCACGATGCCGATGACGAAGTTTCCACCGACCACAAACCCGCCGAACGACTCGATCACTTCGCCGGCAGCGCTGGTCCCCCGTGCGCCATTCAGTAGAATCAGGCGCGACGATGAGACATTGAGAGCCAAGCGGAATAGCGTCATCAGGAGCAGGAGCGTGGGGAAGACGCTGAATTCCGCGGGGCGGCGGATGTTCATCGAGACGAGAAGGACGACAACCGACAGTGTGATGTTCGCGCTGATCAAGATGTCGAGCATGAAAGTCGGAAGAGGCGTGACCATCGCCAGGAGGATACCCAGCACAGACACGGGCAGGATGACTTCGCCTGCCGCGAATTTCTTCCAACCACTGGCGAAACTGCCATTCGACGAGACGGCAGACTTCTCCCGGCCTCTTGCAGAGTGAACAGTTGACGGCGCTTGCGCTAGAGCCGATGAACTTGAAATCGCTGGTGCTGAGAGTCCCACGTTATCTCCTGTCCTAGTTCGCTCTCCGGTTCAGAACTTTGAAAACGTACGCGAGTACTTCAGCAACAGCTTTATAGAGATTGGCTGGAATTTCCTGGCCAACTTCGCAGTTCTTGTACAGGGCCTGAGCGAGCGGTGGGTTTTCGATGATCGGAACCTGATTCTGCCGCGCCAGTTCGCGAATTCGCAGTGCCATGAAGTTTTTGCCCATGGCGACGACTTTTGGCGCTGCCATCGCCAGATGTTCATAGCGGAGCGCCACGGCGTAATGGGTCGGATTCACCACGACCGCCGTAGCTTTGGGCACGTCGGTCATCATGCGCCTGCGCAGCATCTCGTGGCGCAACCGGCGGATCCGTAATTTGATTTCGGGGCTTCCCTCGTTCTGCTTGTACTCTTCTTTTACCTCTTGCTTCGTCATCTTCAACTCGTTGGCATAGCGCCGTTTCTGCCGGGCCAAGTCGATCACGCCCCAAGAGAAAATGAGGATCGTGGAGAACATGAGCAGGCGCGAGAAGGCGGCACCCACCGACTGGAGAGCATCCCCCAAAGAGCGGTAAGGCAAACTGAGAAATTCCGGGGAGTATTGAGCGAAAACTCTCCATCCGATGTAGCAAATGATGGCGAGGAAGATGGCCGCCTGCCCGGCCGAACTGAGGTTGCGGCCGGGCATCTCCTTCAGCTTGGTCATGGGATTCAGGCGGCTGAAATCGGGTGCGATCTTCGACGATGCAAGTCCGAATCCGGTCACGCAGACCTGTGAAGCGACGACCGCGGCAACAATCCCCAGTCCCGCGAGACCAAGCGGCAAAAGCCAAAGAGAAGCCACGCCCCAAGCGATATGGGAGCAACTGCCGATGGTAAGTTCGGACGTGAAAGCTGAACGGACCATTGTCCGTGTACCCTGCAACAGCGAACTCAGCCACGGCTGAGCGGCGCCAACCAGAATGGCGGCAAAAACCGCGAACTGAACGCCGGACACAAACTCCTTGCTGGTCGGGTACTTACCCTCTTCTCGCGCTTTCTTGATGCGCTGAGGTGTGGCTTTCTCTGTTCGCTGGTCGCGTTCCGACACTGTTGCGTCTCACCTTGCCAAAAGATGCAAAACACTCACTGCGCGCGCCGCCAGCCGCTCGTAGAGCCAGCGCAGCGCCGGCGCCAGCACCGCCACCGCCGCCATCGTTCCCAGCAATTTCAGCGAAAACGACATTGACAGGAACTGGATCTGCGGCTGGAGCCGTCCAAACAAACCAATACAGAGATCGGCTAGAAACAGCAAAGCGATTATAGGTAGCGCAAGTTTTATTCCGACCTCCAGGCAATGCGCGGAGAATCCGATCAGGATTTGGGCCATCGCGGGCGCGTGATGCGCTGCCTGGTCTGGAGGGCGCAACAATCCTGCCATCAACGCCCGGATCAATTCGGCATACAGCGGCGACTGAAAGAGGAGCAGATTCGCCGCGAGGCTGAAAACAGACGGCAAGATGCCGGAATCCGAATCGCTGAAAGGATCAATGGTCGATGCATAAGAAAAGCCGGCCTGCACCGAGATGACCTGGCCGCTGAACGTGAAGGCCTCGACAACCAGCGTGGAGACCAGGCCAATGCTGACTCCGGTGAGCACGTCAGCCAGGAGCCGGGCCGCCACGTCGGAGCCCAAACGTGCCTCGTAAACTGACGGTGGAGCGGAAACGGCCAGGACGACGCCAAGCGAAAGGGCGAAGAAGACACGCGCGGCCGCGGGCAGACTCTTGTACCCCGGTAGAGGGAGAAACACAAGCATGGCCGACAGCCGCAACGCCACAGACGCGAGTTGAAACCACGCATCGGTCTTGAAGAGCTCAACGGGCATATTTCGAGAAGTCCTCGAACAGGTGGCCCGTGTAGGTGGTGAGACGCAGGATCATCCAAGGCAACATCAGCAGGATGGCTGCGAAAAAGGCCAGCAGCCGTGGCACTGCGGAGAAGGACGGATCCTGAATCGAGGTGATAACTTGTAGCAGGCTGATGATCACGCCCGCTATGAGTCCAATCGCCAGCAGTGGCAGACAGACCCAGAAGCTGTTCCAGAGCATTCCCGATATGAGGTCAACAACGGATTGAGGGTTCATGGCTTAATTGACGCTCTTGAGCAACGAGCCAACGACGAGGTTCCATCCGTCCACGAGGACGAACAGGAGGATCTTGAATGGCGCCGAGATCATCGCTGGCGGGAGTTGGACCATCCCGATAGAGAGCGTAACGGACGCCACGACGAGATCGATGATGAGAAACGGAAGAAACAGAACCGCGCCGATCTGGAACGATGCCCTCAATTCGGAGAGTACGTAGGCGGGCGCGAGGATCCGCAATCCAAGTTCATCCGGCTTCTTTGGCGGAGGAGTTTTTGTGATCTCGAGAATGAGAGCGAGATCCTTTTCGCGGCAAAAGCGGAGGAGGTAGGCACGGATGGGCTGTGTGCCACTTTCCCATGCCTGTTCTCCGGACACGCTGTGCTCCTGGTAGGGTACCCAGCCCTGCTGATATGCCTTTTCCGCGACCGGCTGCATTACCACGATCGTCAGGAAGAGAGACAGCCCCAGAAGGACCTGATTGCTGGGGACACTCTGAGTTCCAAGCGCCTGGCGCAGAAAGTGGAGGACGACGGTCAAACGCAGGAACGGGGTCACGGACACCAGAACTGCGGGAAGCACCGTGAGCGCAGTCAGCAGAACGACAATCTGCATGACAGAACCGGCAGAGCCCCCCAGCAAGGGTGAAAGCGCATCGCCCTGGCCCACTTTCGCCGGTGCGAGCAGTAAGAACCCGATCAATGTCCTGTCCTTTCGTCCAAATCCGTTCCGGAACATTCCGGCCGACGGCTGGCGGGGAACGTCGCAATCTCAGCGCCATGCGGATGAGTGACGACCAGGAACATCTCTCCAGCGGCCGCAACCAGGTGAAGCGTGTGCTGAGGCGTCAGGGGACGACGCGCGACGACGTCGATCTGACCGGCTGACTGGCTCTGGCTGCCAGGCCAGCGCAAAGCGTTAAGTTTGCCCTTCCGTAGCAGCCATGCAAGGACGGCCAATAGTCCACAGAAGAAAAGGGCTGCGAGTATCTGTTCGAGTGCGCTCACGATACTAAGCCTCAGTATTGAAATCGGTGATACGGACGCCCATCGTGTTCTCGATGATCACGATTTCTCCGAAGGCGATCACGATTCCTCCGGCACGGATGTCAATGTTCTCACCGGCCGAGCGGCGCATCTTTATAACACTGCCGGCGTCAAGCTCCAGGACTTCCCGAAGCGTGAGGATGCGCTGGTCCAGCTCGACAGATATGTCCACCGGGACGTCCGCCAGCAAACTGATTTGTTCCTCGGCTGTCATGACCGAATCAGGTTAATCGTGTCCTGGCTCAGCTGGTCGGTGGACGTAATCACCTTAGAATTCGCTTCGTAAGCACGCTGATAAACGATGAGGTTCGTGAATTCCTTGGCAATGTCGACAGTTGAGCTCTCCACAGAACCGCCAAGGATCTCACCGCGCCCGCCGGTGTTCGGCAGTCCGATGGCGGGCAGTGCCGATTTCGAGCTGAGCTGGTAGTTGTTATTGCCGGTGGCGATCAACGACTCAGGGTTGACGATCGAAGCCATGGCAAGCTGGCCGACTGCGATCTGTTGGCCGTTGGAGTACTTCGCAACAATCTGTCCGCCATCCGAAATGCCAATGTGGGTGAGTTGAGCCGCCGCGGAGCCGTCCTGCGAATTGGCCGAAACAGCCGATGATTGTGCGTAATTTGTAAGGCGCGACTGGCCGGAAGAGTCATACAGATTCCACGCGATGCTCATGTCTGACGCTCCGTCGGCAAGGCCCGAGACTGTTAGCGTCGGTGATGTAGTGGTAGGCGGATTCGGAGCTGTTGGAGAAATGAGTTTCCCATTCGAATCAAACGAAACGGTTCCCGTCAGCGTTGCAGCGGTACCGCTGGCCATATCTGAGCCAGGGATGCTCAACGAATAGTCCCACTGGCCCGATGTGGCGTCTTTCGTGAACTGAAGCGAGGCGTCATGGGATTCGCCAAGAGAATCGTAAACGGTAATCGACGTGGAGAACGTTGTCGGGGTTGGGGTCGACACGGCGTCTGCATCGAGGTTCATATCAAAGGAGATGTTGCTGGTCGCCACCGGCGCGGTGAGCGAACCGACCTGCACGCTGAGATTCGTCGGCGGCGTGGTCGTATCCAATACTCCGTTGATCGAGTTCCAGCCTTGTACCTGGTAGCCAGTTGCAGTCACAAGCTGTCCCGCTTTGTTCACTTCCAGGTTGCCGCCCCTCGTGTAGTACGTCCCTCCGTTGGAACTGGGATCGCTTACAACGAGGAACCCGTCACCCTGAATCGCCACGTCAAGAGCCCCACTCGAGGACTGGATGGCACCTTGAGAGAATTGCCGGATCGTGATGGGTGACGCCACGCCAAAGCCTACCTGCGTCTCGCCCAAGCCGGCGCCGAGCGACTCAGTGACCAAATCACTGAACGAGACCACACTGGCCTTGTAACCTGGGGTATTCAGGTTCGCCAGGTTGTTTCCGACTACGTCAATTGCGGTCGTATCCGCATTGAGAGCGGAAAGGGCCGTGTTAAAGGAAGTGAACATTGGGACAAGCCTCCATTCAATGTCGCGAAAAATCCGGGAATTGTGGCGTATTGTTCAGATCTTAGGCTGACGAACTGTCCGAAGTTGTGGTTTGTGTGCTCGATGTCACGCCAACGGCAGTACCAATGCTGCTCACTGTCGTGTTCAGCGAGATGAGCTGTTCCAAACTGGAAAACTGCGCAAGTTGGGCCACGAATTGGGTACCGTCAGCGGGGTTCATGGGGTCCTGGTTTTTAAGCTGAGCAACCAGAAGCTGCAGGAACACTTGCTCATTACCGAGTTGGCTCGTGGTGCCGCTGGACGAGCTGGATGAATTGTTTGTCGAAGAATTGGATGCGTCGGCCGGCTTGGGGCTGGCTGATGCGATTTGCATTGTCATCTTGAGACTCCTGCTAAGGCCCGGCCCATTGACGACGAGCTCAGGTCACTTTCCATTGATTCCAGCCAAGCCGCGGAACCTCGGGTTGAGCGCTGCTCATGCCGCTCTGAATCCGCGCCACCCGCGTCATGGCGTCCTTGCTGCCCATCTCTTTCCGAAGACTGTTGCCGGTCCGAGTGAGAATTGTCTTCGTTCCTGGCAGAATCGGAAGTGCCGGATTGAACGGTCTGAGCAGTAGTCACTTCGCTCGAACGCGGAACCGGGAATAATCCAGACTGTTCCGTTTCAGCGCGGACACGCTGCTCAAGGACAGCGTTCTGGGAACCTTGCGCGACCGGCGAAAGGCGTGCTTGCACGTCCCATCCCGTTTCATTCAGCGATGTCTTTAGGCCCGTGAGGTTCTCGGAAAGCGCTTGTGCGGTCTGGCTATCGCTCGACTTGAGCTGAATTTCGACGTGCCCCTGCCGTTCGACGAATCGCAGCCCCACGGCGCTGTCATCCGACGTTCTGACCTGCAACTCGATGGCTCCGACAGATGAACTGGCAGATTTGACATCGTCCGCCACCACCGGTGTCTGAAGGGTCGTGGTTGTTGGCGCCTGCTCGTGAGTAGCACTCTCCTGTTGAGTCGCGTCAGATGACTGACTGGAGGGTAGTGCAACACCGTTCTGTGCATTCCCGGTGAGGTTGACGTCGTCTCTGCGCTGCGGTCCGCCGCTGTCAGCCTTCTTCTTGGCCTCGACAGGTATTTCGGGTGATGACGAGTCCCGAGATGACTCGTCATTCTGCGCGGCATTTGTCTGGTTGATCCCCAGCGCAACCGGACGGGCCGCAAGTTCTGCGGCTGCGTTATCGGCCCTTGAAATTGTCCGTGCAGCGGGAGACTCCGACGCAACCGATGGAGCGGATGCAGAAGAAAGCGTCGCAACGGTGGAGGCGGACGAAGACAGCGGAGACAAAACGGCAGCAGGAACCGCCGACATCTGTTTCACGGAGCTCGCGACGACCTGAGAATTGGCCAGTTTCAGCGACAGTTCCGCAACGGAAACCGCAGAGGCAGCGCCATTGCCTGCTGTGACATTGCTGATCGTGTTCTCAGCTCCCGCAGCCGCGTTTGTCTTCATGTCGGCAAAAAGGCTGGAAGCTGAATCAGCCTCAGCGGGTTGGGCCGCGTCGCTTTGAATCAGGCTGGACAAGCCGGCTGGTGCCTGCGGCTCTCCGGAGGGCACGGATAGCGACTGCGATTGTTGCGCGTCGCCGTTTGAATCCGCGGACGCAGTCTCGGCAGTGGCTGATGTCTGGGCGCCTGGCGCCGAAAGCCACCAGAACACGGCTTTGGCCACGTCCGCGGCAGGCATGCAAAACGCCGGCGCGCTGGCATCACTCCCCGCCGTGGTCTTCTTGCGCTTTTGCCGGACCTCGTCAGAATCGGAAGTAATATCAGCCGACGACAAAGTCGCTTTCTTGAGAGCTTGTTTATCAGCAGGCCCGGTTTGAGCGGTTCCGGCGCCGAAAGCGTCAGATTCGAATGACGTGCCATCGGGCAAGACAGACTGCCCGGGGCTTCCGCCCTGAAAGAGAAGGCTCAGGAACGAGTCGGCAGGCGAACCTGCAGAGGAGGCTCCGGAAGCCGTATATGGGGAGGCTCCCGCTGCCCGGGACGCCGATCCTGCTGCATAGCTGGGTGTTTCCGCCACTGTCACGCCGAAGTGAGAGCAATTGATTCGCCAGATGTGATTTTTCCGCAGAATCAGAGTGTTACGGCGTCCCGGGTCAAATTGTGGACCGTTCGTGTTCCAATGTGAAACTGCACAGGCCGATTGCGTGTCTCAACGCGGGACACACAAACGGAGCTGCTCGGCAAGTCATTCAGTTTACTGGCGCTTGGTATTTGGCAAGCGCGTTGCACACACTTCGCCGGGCGTATGGATCCTCTTACCATCACTGCGGCGGCCGGTATGCGTTCCAGGCTGGAGTCGCTGGATCTCCTGGCGAACAATCTGTCGAACACATCCGCGCCCGGCTTCAAGGCAGACCGGGAACGATTCTCGCTGTATCTTTCGCAAGAATCGGCAGCCGCGCAGGACTATGGCGACGGAGTCGCTCAACCGTTTTCGCCCGTCATTGAGAGCCACTGGACGGACACTACCCAAGGCGAACTGCGTTCGACCGGAAACTCGGAAGATCTCGCCTTAAGCGGCAAAGGCTACTTCCAGTTGAGCAGTGCGGATGGCCCGCTGTTCACGCGCGACGGCCGGTTCAGCATTACGAAGGACGGCAAGCTGGTGACAGCTAGCGGCGACGCCTTCACCGGCGTTGATGGCAAACCTGTTCAGGTGGACCCGGCCCTGCCGGTCACCGTCGATTCCGACGGGACCGTGCGGCAACAGGGCCTTGAAGTAGCTCGCTTGAAGATCGTCGATTGGTCGTCGGAAACCGCAACACAGAAAACCGGCGGCGGCACGTTCCGCCTGGACTCCTCCTCGCTCCAATCGCTGATCACTTCCAACGCGCAAGTTCACCAGGGATATCAGGAACAGTCGAATCTGAGTCCGGCCGAGGCGTCGGTCCGGTTGATCGAAACTTTGCGCCAGTTTGAGTCGCTCACAAAGGCAGCACAGATCGGCGAAGACATGAGCCGCCACAGCGTGGAAGACGTGGCAAGAGTAACGGGATAGGCAAGGAGCACCAGATATGGTTCGGGCGTTAGCGAGCGCGGCCAGCGGCATGACCGCGCAACAGATGAACGTGGACAACATCGCCAATAACCTGGCCAACGCCAACACGGTCGGGTTCAAAGCGAGACGGGTGCAGTTTCAGGACCTGCTCTACCAGACGATGGTGCAACCTGGGGCGGCGGCGGGCGCGCAAACTTACGTTCCGAGCGGCTTGCAGTTGGGGCTCGGCACCAAACCCGTGTCCAACGAGATCATCTTCTCTCAGGGCAGCCCGCAGTCCACCGGCAATCCTTTGGACATGACCATCATGGGCAACGGATTTTTCCAGATCCGGCGCACCACTGGCGAAATCGCGTACACCAGGTCCGGAGAGTTTCACCTGGACAACAACGGCAATGTCGTGACGGCGGACGGCGACATGCTGGAGCCGCAGATGACAATTCCCTCCGACGCCCAATCCGTGACAATTGCCAAAGACGGAACCGTGAGCGTCAGTTTGCCCGGGCAAACGGCCACGCAAGTGATCGGGCAGATTCAGCTTGCCGGCTTCCCGAATCCGGCGGGCCTTAACGGCTTGGGCAGCAACCTGTACGTTCAGACGGATGCCTCCGGTTCACCAACCGTGGGAGTGCCGGGAGGGACCGAAGGACTGGGCAGCATCCAGCAGACCTATCTCGAGCAATCCAACGTGTCCGTCGTGCAAGAGTTCATCAACCTGATCGTCAGCCAGCGTGCGTACGAGGCAAACTCCAAGGTCGTCACGGCGGCGGACCAGATGCAGCAGCAGACCAACAACATGCGGGCGTCGTAATGCCAACGAAACGTATCCGATATGCGCGCATTTTGCTTTTCGCACTACTGACGCCGGTGGTGAACGCTGCGTGTATAGCCATTGACGGTCCCGGCGTGCCGCTGTCCGCGCTCATGCCCTATGTCGACGGTGTGCCAACTGTGCCGATGGGGAGCGTTTTGACCTCGACACCAGATCCCGGGCGGACACGTTGGATCACTGCGACGGAGTTGCGGCAGTGGGGACTTGTTCCGAAGGCGTCCGGCAGCGAAGAGGGCATTTGCGTCGAGAGGCGGCTCAAGCCCGTCGAACCCGAGACAGTGCGCGTCAACGTTCAAACGGCGCTCCAGTCCAGACTCGGAGGCGCACGGCTCCTGGGAATCACGTCGATTCAACCGTCACTGTTTCCCGAAGGTCGCCTAAGTCTGCCTGTAGGTGGGCTTAAGGTTATCTCGGCCGAAGACGGCGTGTGCAGTTTCCTATGGCAGGCGGCAATTGAATACGACGCACACCGGCTGACGCCGATCCGTATTCTTGGCCGGTATCAGGCTGAGACCCATCTGTTCGTCGCGAAACACGACATGAACGCCGGGGACGTGGTCGGCGCGGGCGATTACGAGCGAATCGCACGGCCAGGCTGCCCACACAGCGGAGCAGTAAATCCACTGCCGCCGGAAGGATCCATCTTGCGGCAGAGTGTGCAGCAAGGCGACATCATCAAAAACACGATGTTGAAGCCGCCACTCGCGGTTGATGAGGGAGACGTGGTTCGAGTTCTGGCGTCGGCTGGAGGAGCGTCAGTAAGCATTGAAGCTGTCGCTGAGAGGCCTGGGCACCGCGGTGAAAGCGTCACAGTCCTGAACAAGGCCAGCGGGAAGCACATTCGCGTCCTCCTGACGGGCAAGGGCGAAGGAACCGCGATTGTTCGAGGAGCAGCAAAATGAGATTGCAGGGTGTGTCGGCGCTCATCGTGGCGGCAGGCTTGACGATGTCGCCTGCCGGATGGGCAAAGTCGCAAAAGTCCAAGGCGCATGATTCTTCCTCGCCGTCGCAGATTGATCAAATCCTTAACGACCTGAAGGCCCACCCTCAAAAGCAGGCGCTTTCACCGGGCTCCACGTACGATCCGGCCGGCCGTTTTTCCGACATCTCCCGCGACATGCGAGCCACCAACATGAACGACTTCGTCACCGTAGTCATCTCGGACCACGCCAGTGCGTCTTCGTCGGGAACAACGTCAACCAAGCGCAAGAGCCAGACTTCCGCCAACGTCTCGGCGCTGGCCGGGGTAACGCGCGCGTCGGGGCCGTGGGCAAATCTGGCGGGAACAACGGCTAACACTCAACTGGATGGGCAGGGAGCGACAAACCGGACCAGTGACCTGACGACGACGCTCACGGCGCGAGTGATTGCGGTGTTGCCGAATGGGAATCTGATCGTCGAGGGCAGCAAGCTCGTCCAGATCAACTCTGAGAAGCAGAAAGTGACGCTGCGAGGAATCGTACGCTGGAACGACATCAATCCGGCGAACCAGGTGTCGTCCGACCGGCTGGCCGACCTTGAGGTGTTGATCGATGGCCGGGGCGTCGTGAATGACGCGGTCAGACGGCCAAACTTCCTGTACCGGTTGCTATTGGGATTGCTTCCGTTTTGATTGACTATGAGAACTCTAGATAGCCTTGCGCTGATTCTGCTGAGCTGCGTACCGGTCCTCCCCGTTGCGGCGAATCCCGTTCGGATCAAAGAGCTGGCCGCTCTTGAGGGCATACGGGACAACCAGTTGATCGGCTACGGCGTTGTTGTGGGATTGAATGGCACGGGGGACAAGCGCCAGCCGGTTTTCCCGGCGCAAACGCTGGCAAACCTCCTGGAAAGGATGGGGGTCCAGGTTGCGGCCTCGGCGATTCAGGTCCGGAACGTGGCCGCGGTAATGGTCAGCGCGAACCTACCGCCTTTCGCGCAACCCGGCGTCCGGATCGACGTGAACGTCGCAGCGGTTGGCGACTCGACCAACCTGCAGGGCGGCTTACTCGTGATGACTCCACTCAGGGGCGGCAACGCTGTCACATACGCGGTGGCGCAAGGTCCGGTCGTGACCGGCGGATTCGTGGCAGGACGCGGAGGCAATGGAACGACCGTGAATCACCCCACCGCTGGCCGCATCCCGAATGGGGCAATTGTCGAACAGGCGGCGCCATCGGTAATGCCCGGCGACCGGCTGCGTTGGCAGCTCAAGCAGAGCGATTTCACAACGGCGGCGAGGATGGCTGCCGTGATCAACAGACGATTCGAGGCGCCGGCAGCGAATTGTGAAAGCTCGGGCGTAGTCGTCGTGAAACTACCCGCGGAGTGGAAAAACCGCGAGGTTGAGTTCATCGCCGAAATCGAAGGGCTCACCCTCGACGCGGACCGGCAGAATCGCATTGTTATCAACGAAAGAACTGGAACAATCGTACTTGGCCGCGACGTTGTGATCCGGCCCGTCTCAATCCTGCAGGGCAACCTCACGGTGCAGATTGAGACCACGTACACAGCGTCGCAACCGAACCCGCTCTCACAGGGCGACACCGTGGTTGTACCGAAGGTAAACGTCAATGCAAAAGAAGACACGGCCAAGAACGTAACGCTGAAAAAGGGAGCCACCGTGGATGACCTGGTCCGGGCTTTGATGGCGGTGGGCTCGACGCCACGCGACATCATCGCGGTGCTTCAGAACTTGCGCAGCGCCGGGGCGCTCGAAGCCGAGATTGAGGTGATTTGAGATATGCAGGTTACGTCGAGCCCGGCGTGCCAACTGGTGGTGGACGCCAACGGGCCGCATTCTTCCGGGTGCACGTCGAAAGACCCGAAGAGCATCCATCGGGTCGCACAGGAATTTGAGTCGCTCATGATCTCGCAACTGCTGAAATCGATGAAGCAGGGCGCGCTGAGCGAAGAAGACAGCGGCAGCAACGATTCGGTCATGCAGTACGCCGAGGAAAGCATGGCGCGAGTCCTCAGCCAAAATGGCGGAATCGGGCTGGCGCCTATCATTGAGCGGGGGTTGGCGCCCAAGGAAACGTAGGTGTATGGCGGAGTTTTAGCTGCCATGAAGTCGAAGCCGAGGACAAAGCCAAGTTCGCCGTCAATGCGCGGCAGAAATCATCGCGCCGTGAGGACATATCCGTGCGGCGGACCCCGCACACGTGAGGTGGCGTTGCCGCACAAGAGGAAGCTCCTGTTCCTTGCACCCGGCCGCCTGCGCTACCGGGGTGTGGAACCGGCCACTCCCCGCATGGCTCATCATCAAGCCTCGCCGCCACCCGTCAAGGCGTGTACCGGCGCGTCCGCCTGGTGCGGCCTTGATGGCTCGCGGCGATGAGGCCAGAACGTACAACTGCCGGCAGGAGGGGAAAGGCCAGCCACGCTTGCGTGGCGGCGCCATTAAGAACTTTCTACTTTGCTCGATAAGAACTTCCTACTTTGTGCTGACAATCGTCCGGCAGCGAACGCGCACCAACGTCAACCCGATATAATGAACGGCGGCTGGAAGGCGGGAACAAGAACCCGGAAACAACCTGCGGATGCACGCTGCTCCGCCGAAGTGGCGATGGTGTTCTCTGGCACGCCGGTTCCCGCACGACGGCTGGTATCCCATTCCATGATTCAAGATGAACGAAATAGCGCGGCGCTGAGCTCACACTCAATCGGCCGCCGGGGCTTCCTGGCCGCGGCTGCAATTCCGGCTGCAATCGGCGTCGCAACACCGGTGGCACAGGCTCAAAGCAACTCGGGCTTCACTGACCTGTTTGACGGCCGCACTTTGGCCGGTTGGTCCATCGAGGAGGGCCCGGAGTCCTCCTTCCACGTAAAAGACGGCGCGATCGTCGCGCATGAGAGCGCAATGCCGCCCACGTGGCTGCGCTCGGAACACGAATACGAAAACTTCGAAGCGACGGGCGAGTTCTTTGTGCAGGGCTGGATGGATTCCGGCTTTTGCTTCCACGCTCCCGAGCACGGCCGCATCACGCCAACGGGCTTTCAACTCAAGCTGTTCGCGTACGGCGACAAGGTGCCGATGAACAACTCGGTAGGCGCTATCTTTCCCGTGGTGGCGCCCCGCACGGCCGCCGTGCGCCAGGACGCCTGGAACAACTTCCGCATCGTGATGGACTGGCCACGGCTGCAGGTGTGGATGAACGGAGAGCAGATTCACGATCTCGACGTCGAATCCGTGCCGGAACTGCGCTACCGGCTGCGCCGCGGCTACTTCGGTATCGCCACGACGTCGTATCCGATGCCCTTTCGCAACCTGAAGGTCCGCGAATTGCCCTCGAAAGAGCAGTGGATCACGCTCTACGAAGAGCCCAAGGACCTGGCGAACTGGGTGGTTACCGAAGGCGAGCCGAAGATGCAGGCGCTGGGCAAAGTGCTCCGGACGGACGGCAACGGCGAGTTCGGCATTCGCGAGAAATTTCGCGATTTCGAAATGCACCTTTACGTGCGCGGCTCGCACGGCCACAACGGCGGCGTGATGTTCCGGCGCGTCGGCGCGGGCGAAACGCGCAAGAACTTTGAAATCCAGATCCACGACATTGAGGAAGCCCATTATCCGACCGGGTCGCTGTATCACTACAAGCGCGCCATCTACCCGCGCCTGGAACCCGAAAAATGGTTCTTCATGCAGGTGGTGGTGAAGGACCGTTTCTGTCTGGTACGGGTCAATGGCGAAACGGTGATGGAGTACGACAAGCTGGATCGCGTAGAAGAGGGAAAGATCGAAATGCAGGCCCACACTTCGGGGCACTGGCTCGAATACAAGCACATTCGCATTAAACGGATTTAAGAATGCAGTCAAACAGACGTCAATTCCTGATGGGAACCGCCGCGGCCGCGGCGGCTCTCGGATTTGCCCCTCGCGGCGCGTGGGCACGAACAAGCGCGGGCGCGAACGAACGCATCAACATGGGCTTCGTCGGCCTGGGCGGCATGGGCAGCGGCCGGCTCGAAGAGTTCATGGACTTTGCCGATGTCAACGTCACGGCGCTCTGCGACGTCGACGAAACGCACCTGAATCGCGCCGTCGGCATGGTGGACAAGAAGCGCGGCGTACGCCCGGCGACGTTCCACGATTTCCGCAAGCTGCTGGAGCAGAAAGACGTGGACGCGGTGTGCGTTGCCACGCCCGATCACTGGCATGCCCTGCCCACCATTCTGGCCTGCAAGGCAGGCAAGGATGTCTTCTGCGAAAAACCGCTGAGCTACTCGATCGGCGAAGGACGCGCGATGGTCGCCGCGGCAACGGCGAACCGGCGCATCACGCAACTGGGCAATCACATCCACAACGCCTATCCGAACTACCGCCGGGCCGTGGAAATCATGCGCTCCGGCATGCTCGGCAAGATCGACCACGTTTATTGCTGGGTCCAGGCGAATGACAAAGGCATGGGCCGGCCCGCGGACGGCGCGCCGCCGAAGGAGCTCGACTACGACTTCTGGCTCGGCCCGGCGCCGAAGCGGCCGTATAACCCCAACCGGTCGCACTTCAATTACCGCTATTTCTGGGATTACTCGGGCGGCGTGTTCGCCGATTTCTGGTGCCACATCACCGACGTCGTTTATTGGGCGCTGGATCTGAAGGCTCCCGAAAGCGTGGTGGCGCTGGGCAAACGCGACCTGGATGACAACGGTGAGACGCCGAACCAGATGGAAGTCGTCTACAAGTACTCCGGCGGGCCGATGTTGACCTGGACGGTCGGGACGCGTGGCTTCCCGGGATTTGAGAACCGCTTCATCGGCTGCCTGTTCCAAGGCTCCGACGCGACGCTGCTGGTGGACTACACGAGCCACGAGCTATACGTCAAAGGCAAACGCGTGCCGGACTTCAAACGGCCGCCCGAGTCGATCCCGAATTCGCCGGGCCATCTGCGCGAGTTCCTCGACTCCATCAAGTCGCGCAAGCTGACGACGTGCAATGTCGAGTATGCGCACCACCTGACGAAGGGCGGTCTGCTCGGCGACATCGCCTACCGCACCGGCCGGCAGATTCGCTGGGACGACGAGAAGGAGCGCATCCTGGGCGATTCCGCGGCGCAGAAGCTGGTCACGCGGCGCTATCGCAAGCCCTGGAAGCTTGCGTGAGGCGGCGTCAGGAGTAAAGCAAAACCATCGAGAGGAACCCGGCGGCAGTTCGGCCCGACTTCCCGAATCGTACGGCTACCGCGCGTTGGGCCGGGCCGGTTGCAACCGTGCGCACACGGGACGCCGGGTCCGCATCGATGGCTGTTCTCAGTGGTCGCCGCGGTACGGCGCGGCAGTGCACTGGCGAACGAGTTGACAGTGGTGGGTGAGCCCGGCCAAACTGCGGCATCCGTTACATTCCGGCAGTATGTGGTCCTTCGGGCAAGCGCGGTCGACTGATCGGCGGCAGCGCCGTACGGACTGCGCATGGTCACATCCGCGAAGCAAGCCGGTGGCCCGGCGCCGGCGCACTGATGTGTCCTTTAGGATGTCTCGGGGATAGTATGTCTCGCGGAGACGGGTGCGAGGCCCGTGTCCGGGAAAGGTACAAGGACGAATGAGCTGGATCGGCGAGTTGGCGCTGCGGAAGCTCGTGGGGCCGCAACGGCGCAATGGCAAGGCGACGCCCCAGACGCACGAGGAGTATCACCGCTGGCAGTTTGAAACGAGCCCGGCACTGTTCGCCACATATCCGGGGTTCGATCCACGGGGGAAGACGATTCTGGACATCGGCTGCGGGATCGGCGGTCGAACCGTCTGGCTGGCCAGCCAGGGAGCGGCACGGGTCGTCGGCGTCGACATCAACGCCGCCGAGATCGAAGTGGCCCAGCGCATCCAGCGGGAGCAGTATCCGCAGTTGGCGGGCGTACTCTCATTTCATTGCTCGCAGGAAAACGACACGCTGGAGCCCGGTCAATTCGACTACGTTTTGCTGGTCGACTCCATGGAGCATGTCGTCTCGCCGCCAGCAATACTGCGGCTTGCTTACAAGAACACGCGGCTGGGGGGCAGTTGCTACTTCAGCACATTCGGGTGGTATAACCATAGCGCGTCGCACACCGGGTTGCTGCCCTGGGTGAACGTTCTGTTTTCCGACGAGACGATCATCAACTTCATACGCTGGCGGGTCTCACGGCCGGGTTACCGGCCCTCCCGTTTTGACTCCAACCCGCCGATTGAGCGTTGGCGCGGGCTGTACAATCTGCGCGACCGGCCCGGAGAGCATCTCAACAAGATCACGCTGAGCGAGATTCGCAAGCTCATCAAGTACAACATTTTCGGCCCTGGGGTGATGCGGCTGTCGCCGATCCGCCACCGGCCGCAATGGCTCTTCCAATGCCTGGTCGGGCTTCCGGGGCTCGATGAGCTGTTCCATGCCTACTTGGCCGTGCGCCTGGACAGGACAGCCTAAAGCCGTCTCGTTTTCTGCAGACGCCCGAATGCCGTCTCCCGCCGCGGCGAGGAAGCGTTCCTTTCATTCTCGGTCCGGCGCTGAAAGCGGGTGCCGGCGGACCGCCGGGCTCTGCTGCGATCGCGGACGAGTGCCAACCCGATAGGCGTCGATGGCCCGTTCGGACGCCCGTTCTCTCCCGTTCGGGGTTCGGTGCGGAAGAGGCGCTCCGCGGCGTGGCAAAGCGATTGCGGCTCCGGGCGTTGCTTCATCGGCTGCCTGGTCCAAGGCTCCGACGCAACGCTGCTGGTGGACTACACGAGCCACGAGCTATACGTCAAAGGCAAACGCGTGCCGGACTTCAAACGGCCGCCCGAGTCGATCCCGAATTCGCCGGGCCATCTGCGCGAGTTCCTCGACTCCATCAAGTCGCGCAAGCTGACGACGTGCAATGTCGAGTATGCGCACCACCTGACGCAAGGGCGGTCTGCTCGGCGACATCGCCTACCGCGCCGGCCGGCGGCAACCTGCTCCGGCCGGCGCGGTGTCTGCCCTCCCGGTTCCTGCCCGGCGTTCCCCAACTCCCGCTTGCACGCGTGACGGAAAGTCAACGTCAATGCAGACGGGAGAGTGATTCCTATGCGCTTGTTTTGCGTATTCCTGCTGGCGGTTCCCGTCTGGGCCGACCGTTGCACATTGCCGGCCGGCGTCGCGGAATTCGTTCAAACGCTGCCCGCCGAACGGGGCGCCCGGCATCAGTCGCTCGGCGAAGCCGCCCGGGCCAAGCCCGATGATTTTCACCTGAACCGGCTTTTCCTCGACGGCTCGGTGTATGAGAAACAGGCCGTACGCGAGCAGTACCGGCGCGAGTATGAGACTCATCCCGGAGATCTGGATTACACCTATCTGTACGCGCGGAGCCTGGTCGGCAGCAACACGCCCGAAGCGTTGCGAGTCTACTCTCAGATTCTCGCCAAAGATCCCGACTACCCGTGGGTGCACCTTTCGCAGCTCGAAATCTTCCGCGCGGAGCCGTTTCGCGATCGCAAGAAACTGGAATCGAGTTTTATGACGTTGCGGCGGGCATGCCCGGCACTTTGGGAGCCGTACGAGTATCTCGGTGAAATCGACAATGCCGGGCTGGTGGCGCGGGAGGCCGCGAACCTGCGCGAGTTGCTGGCAACCTCGAAAGACCCGCGGACGGTCGTCCTGTATCGCGCGTTGTGGGCCGCGGAGTTCCGCGGGCGTTCCCCAGCCGGGCAGGAAGTGGAACGGCAAATTGTCGCGGCGGATTTGAAACGGCTTGGCGCACTGGAGCGCACGCCGGAACTTCGCACAGTGCTGGCAAACGGCGCCCGGTTAACCGGCGATCAGACGCTCGTCAAAGAGCTGGCTCCACCGCCGCGATTCGATCCGGGCAATGAGCGCAGCGCATGGAACAAGGCGCATCCAAGGCCGCAACCCGGCGATCCGCCCGAGCAGAAGCGCGCCTGGGCGCAAGCGCAGTTGGCGGAAGCAACACGCTGGATCGCACGCGCTCCCGCCGAACGGCGGACGCTGGCGTATACCGACCGCCTGAAAGCGCTCGTAGCGTTGGACGCACCCGCGGACGAGATTGGTCAGGCGGGGGATGAATTGCTCGCGCTTACGCGCAGCCGGAGCGCGGGTTCCTACGCGCCGTTCCTCGCCGTAGCGCGGGCGTACATGGATCGCGGCGTGTTGCTCGACAGAGTGCCGGGCATCCTGCAAGAGGCGCTGATACACATTGACGATCCGGAGGCCGTCATCGAGATCGATCTCGCCCCGGCGCCGGAACATACCGCGATCAATCGGATGGCCTTTGTTGACGATCACGCCAACGCCGCGGCAATGCTCTCGGAGTTCGACGAAAAGCAAGGCCAGCCGGACACGGCCGCGGCGGTCCTGCAGTCGCTCGCCGACTACCTGGCCGCGAAAGCGCCGCCGCACGATGGGAAACATAGCGCGGTCGAGCGAATCTACGGTACCGCCCGGTTCTACTACTGGCGCCAGCGGGCCGCGCTGGCGGAACATGCCGGCCTGAAGCTGGACGCGCTGGTCGCCTACCGCGAAGCCGCTGTGTCTCTGGGCCACAGCAGCGAGGAACTCCTGGCCGCAGAGCGCCGCCTGTGGACCGGCCTGGGCGGCTCGAACGAGGCGTGGGTCCAATGGCTGAATACCGTCCGGGATCCGGCTCAGCTTGGTAAAGAGCCGGACCGCGTGGTATTCGCGCCACTCAATCGGCCGCTGCCGGATTTCACGTTGAAGGACATTGCCGGCGGGACGTGGACACCGGACCGGCTGAAAGGCAAAACGACGATCGCCGCCGTGTGGGCCACGTGGTGCGAACCGTGCCGCGCAGAGTTGCCCCATCTGGCAAAGCTTGCCGACGCGCTGAAGAGCCGCGGCGGCGTACAGGTGATTGCGCTCAACACCGATGAAAACGCCGGAGCTGTCGAGCCGTTCGTGAAACAGTCCGGCTACGGCTTCCCGGTTCTGCTGGCGCAACACTTCGCGGAAGATCTGATGCCGGTCTTTGCGATTCCGCGAACGTGGATCGTCCGCGACGGCGTACTGGTGGCCGAGACGGTTGGCTTCGGCGATCCGGAGCAATGGCGGGAGGCGGTCCTCGCGCAGATCAAGTGACGGGCCGGCCCGGCCAAGTCATCCGGGTGGCGCGCACAGCTCAGGCTGGCCCAGCACAGACGAACAAGATAATTTCAGGCGCTCAACCGCAGGCTGAAGTCCAGACCAGAACCGGCGTCTGGAGCGCCGATCGGGCTCGGAGCGGCTAGCCCCTCGGAACGCGAATGGTCCAGTTCCTGCCATGCGTCCCGCAAGGGCCGCAACGCCTGGAGCGCGTCGGTCAACGGTTGCTCGGTCTGCTGCGCCTGCGCCTCCACCAGCCGGCCGGCGATGAAGGCGTAAAGCTGCTGGAGATTGGCGGCGAGCTCACCGCCTCTTTCCACGTCGAGGGATTGCGACAGCTCGCCCAACAGGCCAAGCGCCTTCGCCAGGGCGCGGCCCCGCGCCATGCGGTCGCCGGCAAGCAAGTGCTGGCGGGCGTCCTGAACCGCGGCGACCAAGTGGTCGAACATGATCCGGACAAGCTCAACCGGATCCGCGCCCATGACCTGTTGTTCAAGTTGTCCCGCGTAGGGATTTGATGTCATCGTATGTTCCTCTTTGACCGGGCCTGCGACCCAAACGCCGGATGTCAGCGCGGCATGCGCTCCGGGTTTTCCGAGAGACGGAGGAGGTACTCCGCCGGTATCTGGCGGATCACTTCCTTAGTCTCCTTATTGATCAGGCGGATCACCGGACGGCCCGTCTCCGCGTCGGAAGAGAACGTCAATTCGTCCGAGCTGCCGAAGATCCCGCTCTCGTTTACGGACTTGACGGCCTGGATCAGCCTGGTCTGTTCAGCGCGTTCGCGCGGGGTGAGTACTTGTCCCTGCGCCTGCGCCGTGGCCTGATAGAGACCGAGGATGCCGATGCTGTTGAGATCCATAATCACCTCCCTGGCAGCCACACCTGCCACACTCTTCATATCGGAGCGATAACGGCAGACTTGAGGCGGTGTTTGACGCAAAGGGAGGAGCGCCCGCGTCCATGCGGGATGACGCCGAGCGCAGCGGAACGGGGCGAACGGGCGAACGGCTAGGAGAGATTGAGAATGTCGCGTGTGACGCCGGGCTGCTTGGCGATCTTTTTCTGCAGCAGCGTGATCGCGTAGATCAACTGCTCGGGACGCGGTGGGCAGCCGGGGACGTAGACGTCCACGGGAATGACCTGGTTCACCGGAATCAGAGCGTAATTGCTGAAGACTCCGGTCGAGGTGGCGCAGGCGCCCATGGAGATGACCCAACGCGGCTCGGGCATCTGTTGATACAGGCGCCGGATCACCGGAGCCATCTTGTTCGAGACGCGTCCGGCAATGATCATCAGGTCGCTCTGGCGCGGGCTGCCGCGGAAGACCTCGGCGCCGAAACGCGCGATGTCGAATCGCGACGCGGTCATCGCCATCATCTCGATAGCGCAACAGGCGAGGCCGAAGGTCATCGGCCAGATGGAGTTCTTGCGCGCCCAGTTGAGAGCTTTATCGGCCGTCGTGAACAGGAAACTTTCGTCGAAGCCTGCGGCCTCATCGGAGTCAATCCGCTGGTACAGGTCGGCGGGCGCCTCGCCAAGACGAATCTGATTTTCACGGATCGGGAATTCCATAACCCCTCAGTGCAGATTATCCCATGAATTGCGCGGCAGTTCCGGCCCGGAGTTTTCGCGATCTGGCGGAGATCCCTATTGTGCGGCATTCAAGGGTATCCGGGAGCGCTGAATGGAAGGCGCGTCCGGAAAGGCGCCGGGGCGACAGCGGGCTTGCGGGTCTTGCCCCTCTCTGACGCTCGGGGCCCGGTGCTGGAGAACGGCGCGGCCGGTCGCCGGGCTCCACTTGACCGCAAGCGAGAGCCAACCCGGTGAGCCTCGGTGGTCCGGCAAGTGCCCCCTCGCTGACGTTCGCGGTTCGGTGCTGGAGAACGGCGCGGCCGGTCGCCGGGCTCCATTTGACCGCAAGCGAGAGCCAACCCGATAAGCCTCGATGGCCCGTGAGATGCCCCCTCTCTGACGTTCGGGGTTCGGTGCTGGAGCGGCCGGCGCGCTCATCGCGCCGCGGATCGCGGACCAAGATTAGCGTCTGACTCGCGAAGAGTCGGCGGGCAGTGGTAAGAATGAGAAAGCAATTAAGGACACCCGTGAGCGAAGCACTCCCCAACGACCTTCTGGACCGCTTGTGCGAGGAATTCGGCGTCGACCGCGAGTATTGGGACATCTGGGGCAACCGGCACCAGGCGTCGGCGGAATGCCAGGCCGCCATTCTGTCCACGCTGGGCCTCGATACATCCAACGCCGCGCGGTTGCGCGCCTCGGCCGACGCCGTGGCGGCGCGCCAGTGGACGCGCGGTTTGCCGCCCGTGCTGGTGCAGGCGATGAGTGAAACCGCGGCGGTGGTGGTGCTGACGGCGCCGAGCGCGTGGCGCGAGACCGGCCAGGTCACGTTGAGCTGGAAATGGGAAGACGGCGGGACAGGCTCGCGGTTGTGCCTGCTGAATACGCTGGAGACGGCCGGGGGACGCACGCTCATGGGCAAAAGCTACACGGCCTTTCGTCTGCCGCTGCCCGCGCCCGAGGCCATCGGGTACCACGAACTCAGCGCCGTGGTAAGCGGCACGGACGGCGAGCAGCCGCCGTCGCGCTGCCAGTGGATTGTCGCACCCGAGCGGGCCTGGCTGCCGGAGCGGCTGCAGCAGGGCGGCAAGCTGGCCGGCCTGGCGGTGAGCCTGTTCGGCGTGCGCTCGGAGCGCAACTGGGGCATCGGCGATTGCACCGATCTGCGGCGGCTCACGCGCTGGGCGGCGGACTCGCTCGGCGTCTCCTTCCTGGGGCTGAACCCGCTGCACGCGCTGCACAATCGCGAGCCGTATAACGTCAGCCCGTACCTGCCGCTGTCGGCGTATTTTCGCAACCCGATCTACCTGGACGTGGAGGCGATCGAGGATTACGCGCAGTGCCCGCTGGCGCGGCGGATCGTTCAGGGCGAGGCTTTTCAGACAGAACTGGCGTCGCTGCGCGCGGCCGAGCAGGTCTGCTACGAGGCGATCGCGCGGATGAAGCGCGGCGTGCTGCGGCTGCTCTTCCGGCGCTTCCTGCGCGAGGAATGGCGCAAAGGAAGCGTGCGTGCGCGGCAGTTCGGCGCGTGGCGCGCACAGCAGGGCGATCTGCTGGAGCGCTTCGCCGTCTACTGCGCGTTGGACGAGGTCCTGCACGCCCAGGATCGCGAGATCTGGATCTGGCCGGACTGGCCGGCGGCGTACCAGTCGCCCGATACCCCGAAGGTGCGCGAGTTTGCCGACGCCCACTGGCGGCGCGTGCTGTTCCACGAGTGGGTGCAATGGCAGGTGGATTTGCAACTCGCCGCCGCGCAGGCAGTGGCGCGCGCCGCGGGCATGGAGTTGGGACTGTATCACGATCTGGCGCTGGCGACCGACAAGTGCGGCGCGGACCTGTGGGCGTACCGGAGATTCTACGCGAGCGGTTGCCGCGTGGGTTCGCCGCCCGACGGTTTCGCGCCCGAGGGCCAGGACTGGGCCTTCCCGCCGCCGAACTCCGCGGCACTTCGCGAGGACGGCTACCGGCTGTTCATCGAAAGCATCCGGCGCAACAGCCGGCACGGCGGAGCGCTGCGCATCGATCACTTCATGCGTTTCTTCCGCCTCTTCTGGATCCCCGACGGATGGCCGGCGAAAGACGGCACATACGTGCACGAACGCTGGATCGATCTGCTGCGGATTCTGGCTCTCGAAAGCGTGCGCGGCCAGTTCCTGGTGGTCGGCGAAGACCTGGGCACGGTGCCGCCGGAGTTGCGCGAAGCGATGGAGCGTTTCGGCATCCTCAGCTACCGGCTGTTCTATTTCGAGAAGGGCGACGACGGCCAACCGAAGCGCGTGCAGGATTACGTGCGGCAGGCGCTGGTCTCCTCGACGACGCACGATCTGCCGACGCTCGCCGGCTTTTGGGCCGGCCGCGATATTGAAGTGCGGCGCGCGGCGGAGATGATCGGCGACGACGGGCAATACCGGCGTCAGGTGGACGAGCGGCGCGCGGAAAAAGGACGCATGCTCGAAGCGCTGATCCGCGATGGGCTGCTGCCGCACGATTTTCCGCGCGACGCGGCCAATTGGACCGAGTTGACCGGCGAGTTGCACAACGCCGTCATCGGCTATCTGGCCTCAACGCCGTCGATGCTGTTGCTGCTCAATCAAGAGGACCTGACCAAGGAAACCGAGCAGCAGAACCTGCCCGGCACGACGTGGCAGTATCCGAATTGGAAACGCAAGATGCGCTTCAGCATCGAAGAACTGGAAACGCTGCCCGGCGCGCTGGATTTCGAGCGCATGTTCCGCGGCTGGCTGGAGCGGACGGGAAGGCTGAACGCCCGGCGCGGATAGCGGGCGTTCCGAAGCAGGTTCGGAAGAGCCTGCGCGCACGCGGCTCAGCGCAGGAGCGACTCGAAGCTGACGTTGCCGATCGGGTAACGGCGCCAGTCTTTGTAATCGAAGTGCCACCACTCGGAAGGCTCCACCTGGAAGCCCGCGGCCTCCATCGTGGCGCGCAGCAGGTCGCGCCGCGCGCGTTGCGCCGCAGTGCCGCCAGCGTAAGCGGGATAAGCACGCTCCGACATCTCGTCGTAACCGCTGGGCATTTCGGCCGGACGGCCGGTTTTCAAATCGTAAAGCGTCAGATCGACCGCGCAACCGCGATTGTGGCGCGAGCCGTGCGCCGGATCGGCGACGAACTCATGCTTATCCGCCGGCGTGGCCTGCCAGAAAATCCATGTGACGTACCAGGGACGGTAGCCGTCATGGATAAGCAATCCGTAGCCGTGTTTCGCCAACGCACGATGGGCGCGCACGAGCGCTTCCGCGGCGGGCCGTTGCAGAAATGCGCGCGCCTGCGTGTAGACGGGCGTGCCGAGAAAGTCGTTGGCTGTGGCGTAACGGATGTCGAGGTGGATGCCCGGGTCGAGCTTGACGAGTTCCACCAGGTCGAAGGGCAGGAAATCGCCCTGCTCGCGCGGCGGCGTCTGGACGGCTGCTTCGCGACGCAGTTCCGCGACCGGACGCAGCGGCTGGATGCGGAAAACGGCGGGCGTCTGCGCGGCCAGGCTGAGTCCCAGCAAGGCGCAAAAGAGCAGACGAAGGCGGCGGAAGCGGCGATTCAGAGGCATCACTACAAGGTGTACCGCAACGCGAGCGGCGGGGCCGTTTTCAGCGGCTGGAAATACGCGCGCCGGGTTTACACTCCATAACGTATGCGCTTCCCTCGTCAAAGCGGCATTCTGCTGCATCCGACTTCCCTGCCCGGCGGCCACGGCGTGGGCGACTTCGGCCCGGAGGCGTTTCGCTTCATCGAATTCCTGACCAGCGCGCGGCAGAGCCTGTGGCAGATGCTGCCACTGGGTCCGGCGGGCTACGGCGATTCGCCGTACCAGACCTTTTCGGTCTTCGCGGGCAACCCGCTGCTGATCTCGCTGGAACGGCTGGTGAATGACGGTCTGCTCGCGGCGTCCGATCTGGCGGGCGTGAGCTTCCAGGGAGGGCGCGCGCAGTACGCGGCGGCGATCGCGTTCAAGACGCCGTTGCTCGACCGCGCTGCGCAAGCGTTCCTCGGCGACGCTTCCGCGCCGCAGCGTGAACGCTATGCGCAGTTCCGCATGCGCGAATCCGCCTGGCTCGACGACTTCGCGCTGTTCATGGCGGCCAAGCGCGTCAACGGCCTGCGGGCCTGGACAGAATGGCCGGCGGAGTTGCGCGACCGGCAGCCGGCGGCGCTCGACGCGCTCGGCCGCGCTCAGGCGTCCGCCATCGAGAACGAGAAGCTGAAGCAATACCTGTTCTTCGAGCAGTTCGGCGCAGTGCGTGACGAATGCCACCGCCGCGGTATCCAGTTGATGGGCGACATCCCGATCTACGCGGCGGGCGACAGCGCGGACGTGTGGACGCAGCGGCGCTTCTGGCAGCTTAACGCGGATGGCACGCCGGCCTGGCAGTCAGGCGTGCCGCCGGATTACTTCAGCGCGACGGGCCAACTCTGGGGCAATCCGATCTACCGCTGGGACGAGTTGGAGCGCGACGGCTACCGCTGGTGGATAGACCGGATCCGGGCGACGTTCGCGCGGTTCGACGTGGTGCGGGTGGATCACTTCCGCGGCTTCCAGGCGTTCTGGCAGGTCCCTGGCGGCGACACGACGGCGGTCAACGGTTCCTGGGTGCCAGGACCGGGCCCGAAGCTCTTCGAGACCATCGAGCGCGAGCTGGGCGAGTTGTCGATTGTCGCCGAGAACCTGGGCGTGATTACGCCGGAGGTGGAGGCCATCCGCAACCAGTTCGGCTACCCCGGCATGGCGATTCTGCAATTCGCTTTTGGCCGGGACCCGCAGGCGCCGAGCTTCCAGCCGCACAACTACCCGCGCGGCGTGGTGGCCTACACCGGCACGCACGACAACGACACGACGCAGGGCTGGTGGACCAGCAGCGGCGCAAGCGATTCGACGCGGACACCGGAGATGATCGCCGAAGAGCGCGACCACGCCCTGCGCTACCTGGACCTCACGGACGGCGCGGAAATTCACTGGAGCTTCGTCCGGGCGCTGCTCGCCTCGGTGGCGAACACCGTCATCTTTCCGGTGCAGGATCTGCTGGGCCTGGGCAGTGCGGCGCGCATGAACATGCCGTCGACGCTCGGTCGCAATTGGCTGTGGCGGATGGAACCCGGCGCGCTGACTCCGGCGATCGCCGCGCGGCTGGCGGAGATGGTGGAGCTGTACGACCGGCTGCCCGCGGCCCGGACGCAACGCTGAAAGCGATTCCGCCACGGCTCGTGAAAACGAAGGCGAACGGCGGCGGCGCGATCGTCCGCAAGCCGGCTTTGCAGGCCGTTTGCGGAGCGAACAGCCGTGTTCGCGCGCTCGCCGCGATCACCCCCGCCCGTGCGCACGGCACAGAGAGCGCTTGCAGGAAGCCCTTCGGAACGGGACACTGGAAATGTGGAAGAGTTTTGCACTTGCGGGGCGAAGCTGGTTCCGGATGCGCTGTTCTGCCACCGCTGCGGGCGGCCGGTGCGGCCGTTGATCGCCGAGGAAGAGCCCGTCGAGGAACAGCCCGAAGCGGCGCCGCAGCCCGAGCCGGAACCGGACCGCGTCGTCATCACGAACGCCGTCGTCGAGCCGGAGCCGAACGTCGATTTTCGCAACCGGACCGTGATTAAGAGCTGCCTGCTCGCGGCCTGCTTCAGCTTGGTGTGCGGCATGCTGGTCTCGCCAATCGGCGCGGGCGCGTTGTTCCCGATTGTGCTGTTCGGCGGCGGCTGGATCGCGTCCTACCTGTACTGCCGCGGCAGCATGCGGCCGGTCAACGTCCGCAGCGGCGCGGCGCTGGGGTGGATCGCGGGACTCTTTACGTTTTTGATCCTGCTCGTCTTCATCACACTGCTGTTCGCGGCGCTCGCCAGCAATCCGGAAATCGTGCAGCTGCTGCGCGATAACTCGACCAGGTACGGGGCGCGCGCTGAGGACATGAACCAGCTTCTGGAGTTGCCCAAGCATCCGGACAGGCTGGCGCTGGGCCTGGCCCTGAACTTCGTGCAACTGACCGTTTTCAGCTCGCTGGGCGGCCTGCTGCACGCCTTCGCCCACCGCCGCCGCAGCCTTTAGCGCGTCTCAAAGCGCTTCACGAGCGCCACGCCGAGAAAAATGATCAGCATGGCGCACGTCTCGCGCCAGCCGAACGGCTCGCGGTAAACGAGGTAGCCGAGCAGCACCGCCACGACCGGATTCACATAGTTGTAGAGCGACACGAGCGCCAGCGGCAGGCGCTCCATGGAGTAGACGAAGGCGCTGTAACCCACAATCGAGCCGAAAACAACCAGGTAGGCCAGCGCGCTCACGCCGCGCACGGACCAGTGAATCTCGCCGCCGGAGATCAGCGCCCAGGGCAGACAGGCGAGGCCGGCGGCGAGTTGCTGCACAGCTCCGCTCACGATGGGGTGCGCGCGCGTCACCATACGGCGCTGCAACAGTGCGCCGCCGTTCCACCCGAGCATGCCCAACTGCAAGACCAGCACGCCCTTCACCAGCCCGCTGTGCCAGCCGCCCTGGAAGGCTCCAGGACCAATGAGCAGCGCCGCGCCGGCCAACCCGAGCAGCAGCCCGCCCCAGGTCGCCAGACGGACATGCTCGCGCGGTGGGAGTAATGCGTTGAGCCCCAGAATCCAGAAGGGCGAGATCGAGAGAATCAGCGCCGCCAGCCCGCTCGGGATCCACACTTCCGCCCAGGCCAGTGTGCCATTGCCCACACCGAGCACGAGCAGGCCCGTCAACGCCGTCTGCCACAGCTCGCGGCCCGCGGGCAATGGAACGCGCAGGGCGACCGCTCCGCCCAGCAGAATGGCGCCCGAAACGATGTAGCGGAGAGCCACCATCAGCATGGGCGGCCATGTCTCCAGCGACATGCGAATCGCCAGATAGGTGGTGCCCCAGAAGAAGCAGACGGCGATCAGCGCAGCGTAGGCAAGAAATTGCGAAGGACGTTGCAATTGTTCAGCGTAGCATCCGATATAATCGCGGTTTGGTTGTAACGCTCACAGTGAATCCGGCCATCGACCGCAACGTCACGGTCGACCGTCTGGTCTTCGAAGACCGGGCCTACATTCTGGCGTCGAACAAGTCGGCGGGCGGCCGGGGCATCAACGCTTCCTCCGTGCTGCGGTCGTTCGGCGCCGAGACGCTCGCTATCGCCACCTGCGGCGGCAAGTCGGGACGGCTGCTCGAAGAATTCCTGACGCGCGGCGAGTTTCCCTTCTCGCTGGTGCGGATCCGCCAGGAGATCCGCTCGAACATGACGGTCGCCGACCGGCAGGGGCTGGCGGTGAAGCTCAACGAGAAAGGGCCAACGCTCAGCCCGGCCGAGATCTCCCGGCTGGAGCGGACGGTTCGCGGCAGCTTGCGCGGCGCGGACTGGTTGATGCTGTGCGGCAGTCTGCCGCCGGGCGTGCCGGCGGACTTCTACGCACGGCTGATTCACTACGCCCACAAGATAGACGTGCCGGTGCTGCTGGACGCCGACGGCGAGGCATTGGAAGCGGCGCTCGAAGAAGAGCCCACCGTGGTGACGCCGAACCAGCAGGAGGCCGAACGGTTGTTGAGCCGCGCGCTGATCACGCGCAGCCACTTCTTCGAAGCCGTGGAGCGCATCCGCGCGATGGGCGCGAAGAGCATCATCCTGTCGCTCGGCGCCCGCGGCGCGCTGGCGGCCGACAGCACGGGCAAAGCCGTGGAGGTGGTTCCGCCGCGCGTGGACGCGTTGTGCCCGATCGGCGCGGGTGATGCGCTGGCGGCAGCCTTCGTATGGGCCACGACGCAGAAGCATGACTTTGCCGAGGCGGTGCGCTGGGGCGTGGCCGCCGGCACGGCGTCGGCGCGGCTGCCCGGCGTCAGCTTCGCTTCGCTCGAACAGACGCGCGAGATTCACGCCCGCGTCGAGACGCGCCCGCTGCAATAACCGTCAGTCGTATCTCTCGTAGTGGATCTGCGATCGCGCGAAGCCTCTGGCCTTGAGCAGCGCACGCACGTCGTCAACCATCGCCCGCAGGCCGCAGACGTAAACATCGACGTCGAGGCGATTCTCCAGCGCGTTGTCCAGATGATGCGACACCCAGCCCGTCAGCCCGTGATAAGCAGCGTCCGGACGCGTGACCGTGGGCAGGAAACGAAAGCCCGGACGGCGCCGGACCAGCGTCTCAAACTCGGCGTGAAAGGCCAGTCCATACGAGTAGCGCGCGCCGAACAGCAGCGTGATGCGCCGCCCGCTCGCCACCACGGGCGGCCAGCGCAGAAACGCGCGAAACGGAGCAATGCCCGTGCCGGTTGCGATCAACACCGCATCGCTGAAGGGCTGGCGCGGCACAAAGAAGCCGAGCGGCCCCGTCATATGCGTCGTATCGCCCGGCTGCATCTCAAACAGCCACGGCGACAGAAGCCCTTCCTTGACGCGGTTCAGGCAGAGTTCAAAACGGTTGCCCTGGGGCGCCGAGCAGATCGAGTAGGCGCGCGTGACCTCGCGGCTGAGAACCGTTTCCGTGAAGGAGACGAACTGGCCGGGCGTGAAATCGAGCCGCTCCAGTTCGGGCACGTCGAAGACGAAGTGCCGGACTTCGGGGCCGATTTCGCGATACTCGATGAGCCGCGCGCGCATGGCTGCTCCGCGTCTGTTCAGGCGGTGACGATGCCGCTGCCTTCGCCTGGCTTTTCTTCGGGCGGAGGCGGCAGAATCCCGTACAGCGATTCGATGAATGCCCGGCCTTTGCGGCGGCCATTGTTGCGCTGAAACTCCATGCGCTGCCAGAACACCAGCACGCCGAGCAGGTCCTTGTCGAGCACGGGATGGGCCGGAGCGCGCTCCGCAACGTCCGCCCGGAACTTGTCCAGTTCTTCGCGGAACCGGCTGACGACCGGAGCCGCGACGGAGTTGTCCGGCCGAACGTCGTAAATCAAGCCGGAGTTGGCGCTCTTGAAGGTGGTGACCAGCGCCGCCAGTGCGTCGCGCACGTCGGCGTCCACCACATTCTGATTGCTCATCACGGCCACAAAGAGCAGCCGGCCGGCGACGATCGCCAGTTCCTGATGATTATCCAGGAAAGTCTCGGTCAGCTCGAACTCGGGATTCGGCATCAGCTTCGGATCGAGTTCGGGAAAGCGCTCGTGCACGCGCGCCTCGCGCAGGTGTTCGCAGTCCAGCGGGCAGCCGATCGACTGCTCCCGCTCGGTCCCGCAGCAGACCGCACAGATCTCGCGCTCCAGCGCCGGGCAATGCCGCCGCGCCGGGCGGCGCTTACAGAGATGACACAGTTTCTTTTCGTCCATGTACCTTACTTCGACGCTGCTATCGTACCATCCGATTGATGAAGTGTATTGATCTCTACCTCAAGGTGGAAGTGGATCTGCCCGACGACGAGGCCCCGCAAGAGCTGGCCGAAGAGCTTTGCCGCATGCTGACCAAGGCCTATGCGGTCCGCAAGGCCGAGCTTTCCAGCTACGTGGACCACAACGGCGCAAGCTGAATCAGCCCACCAGCCGCCGGGCCGTCTTGCGGCAGAAACCGTCCGTCATGCCCGCGATGTAGTCGCAAACCACACGGTGCAGCGGCATTTGCGCGGTCCGCGCGCGGTGCGGTTCGGGCAATTCCTCCGGCTGGGCCAGGAGGAACTCGAAGAGGCGCGCGATGGTGCGCGTAGCCCGGGTGCGCTCCCGAACCAGGTGCGGCGAACGGTAGACGCGCTGCATGAGAAACTGCTTCAGCCCCCGATCCGCTTCACCCGCCTCGCGGGCGAGCGTTGCCAGACGCGTGGGACAGGCGCGGATCTCGCTCAGGCTGCTCACGCCGCTGCGGGCCACGGTCTCGCGCGTGCCCTCGATGAACCCCGACACGAGCAGGTTGATCAGGCGGCGCAGGACCTCCTGGAATTGAATGCCTTCTTCAGCGGCCGGGAAGCGTGCGCGGATCTCCGCGAGCAGTTCGCCGTAGTGGGGCACGGCGCCTGCGATGTCGTCCAGCGTGAAGAAGCCGGCGGAATAGGAATCGTCCAGATCGGCGCAGTTATACGCGATCTCGTCGGCCAGATCGATCAACTGCGCCTCCAGCGGCGGGCGCAGACCGGGCAGATACTCGTCAAACTCGGGCGCCTCTCCCGGCTTGATGTCGCGGGAGTGCTTGACCATGCCCTCGCGCACTTCAAACGTCAGGTTCAGGCCGGGAAAGCGCGCGTAACGTTGCTCAAAGCGCTCGACGATGTGCAGGGCGTGCAGGTTGTGATCGAAGCGTTCGCCGAAGCCGCGCATGATGCGGTCCAGTTCTTCTTCGCCGGCATGAGCGAAAGGCGGATGCCCGATGTCATGCGCCAGGGCCAGCGCCTCGGTGAAGTCCTCGTCCAAATCCAGGGACACCGCGACGGTCCGGGCGATCTGCGCTACTTCGATGGTATGGGTGAGCCGGTTACGGAAATGATCGGTCAGCCGCTCGCCGAAGACCTGGGTCTTGCCTTCCATCCGGCGGAAGGCGCGAGCATGGACAATGCGGTCCCGGTCCCGTTGGAATTCGGTCCTGTACGGATGGGGTGGTTCCGGATACCGCCGGCCTCGCAGTTCCTGAACCGGAAACCGCAGTCCCGTAAAGCTTACCGGGGCGCCTGGTTGTTCGGATAGGTCTCGGTCAGAAGATTCACGGCAATGCGGCCGACAGCCGTGGTCTGAGTCCGCAGCGGTTCCAGCAATTTGCGCGCTTCCAGCGGACGGCTCTTCAGATACAACTTAGCCAGCGAAACGGTGGCCTGTTCCTTGGAGACCATCACCGTCGGTTTGTTGATCAGCTCTTTCAGAAGCGTTTCGGCCTCGGCGGTCTTGCTCTCGGTGGCGCAGACGTCAGCCAGCGCCAGTTTGGCCAGCGAGCCGTACTCGGTGCCGCCATCGGACACGGCCTGGCGGAAGTAGCGCTCCGCCACGTCCATCTTGCCCAGATCGGCGGAACGGATACCGAGGAAATACTCCGCGGCGCCCGCTTCGTCCGAACCCGAATGATCCGCAATCAGTTGATTCGCTGCCTTGTAGAAGGCCTTGTCCTTCGTGGCTGCATCCGTGAAAGCATACTCCCCGCCCTCGGGCGCCCCAATCGGAGACGACCAGATGCGCATGACCTTGGAAAGCTCAGCCTCCCGGGACTGAACCCGGCTGTGGACGAACCAGTAAACGCCGCCAATCACCACGACGGCCGCGACGGCGATAATGCCATAGCGGATGACCTGAGACCGGTGCGCTTCGACTTCTTCAACAATATGGCCGACCTGCTCAGCGAACTGGTCGGTTTTTAGATCATGCCGGGTAATGCGATCCACGGAAGAAAACTCCAGCGGGCAAAATGTCAGTTTATCACACGGCGTTTACGCGGACTGGCATTAGAGCCCCTGGCCCGGCGGCGATGGGCAGCCGCCGGGCTGAGAGAGAAGTCGCCAGAAACGCCGTCCAGCAGGCTAGAAGCTGGCGAGAGCCTTGGCCTCGTCGTCGAACACTTCGAAAACGGTGTACAGCTTCGTGATCTGCAACAGATCCTGAATGCGCTTCGTCAACCTTAAAAGCTTCAAGCTGCCGCCCGCGTTGCTCACGCTGGTGAAACCGCTCACGAGCTCGCCAATGCCTGACGAATCGATGTAGCTGACCTCGGCCAGATTCAGCAACAGTTTCTTGTTGCCTTTGCTGACCAGATCTTTAACCGTCTCCCGGAAGGCTGAAGAGCCTTCGCCGAGGGTGATGCGCCCAATGGCGTCGATCACGGTGACGTCCCCGACCTGGCGGGTAATCAGTTTAGCGCTCACGGATGATGAACCTCCTTCCACACTGAGGGAACTTCGCTCGAACCCCTGTCGCGGGCGGCCGGACTTGCTGCCTGCTAAGCCACTTCGGGCGGTAGAAACTTCCGTAGTATAACGCGTGTGCCCGACGGCTGCGCGCTTTCGACCACCAACTCATCGGTGAAGGCCTTGATGAGGGCCAGGCCCCGCCCGGACTGGTTCATCAGATTCTCCTCCGACAGAGCATTCGACCGCTTGTCGAAGGTGAAGCCCCCTCCCTGATCCTGAACTATGACCTCAATGCCCCGCGGTAAGCAAGCCACCCGGAGGAGAACCCGCTTGTTGGCGCTGTAGCGGTTGCCGTGGACGACGGCGTTCACCAGCGCCTCCCGGACCGCATAGCCCAGGCGATACGTATCCTCTTCGGGGAACCCGGCCTCTTGTGCCAGAGCAACCACTTTCTCTTCAGACAGGTCGACGCTCTCAAGAGACGATTCAAGTCTCTGGTCGAGGACGATTTTTGCACGCCGTTCCTGTGCGCTCATCGCTCCGGTACCCGCCGGCAGGCTGCCCGGCGAAACCACCACGCTAGACGAGCACTGGGAACAATGTCAAGTAACCTTGTCCCAGCGCCTTACGGCAACAGCTCCGCATAGACTTTCCACGTCTCTTCCGCAGCCGCGCGCCACGGCCTCCGCCCCGCGCGCTCCCGTCCCCGCGCCGCCAGTGTTGCCGCCAGCGCGGGGTCGCCGATCAACGACCGCAGCGCCGCGCCGAGAGCCTCGGCGTCGCCGGGATCCACCAGCAACGCGGCGTCGCCGCACACCTCCGGCAGCGACGAACGGTTGGAAGCCACGACCGGCAAGCCCCACGCCATCGCCTCCAGAACCGGAATCCCGAAGCCCTCGTCGAGCGACGGAAACGCCAGCGCGGACGAGCGCGCGTAAAGGCCCTCAAGTTGTTGATCGTCCACCCAGCCAAGAAAGTCAATCCGGTCATGCGCGGGGCTGACCGCCGCGCGCGCATGAATCTCCGCCGCGCCGAAGCCCTCGCCGCCGGCGAGCCGCAGCCGCCACGGCGCCGGCGCCGCCGTCTCGAATGCGGCAATCAGCCGCAGGAGGTTCTTCCGCGTCTGGACCGCGCCGACGTGCAGGATCCAGGGCTGCCGCTCCGCGGTCCGCGGCGTGGCGGCATAGCGGGCGCCGTGATGGATCACCCGCAACCGGGCGCGTTCAACGTGGAGCAACGCTTCCACTTGCCGGGCCGTAAACTCCGAAACGCAGATGATCAGATCGGCCCGCTCGGCCGCGTCGCGCGCCTGCGCCGTGAAGCGCGCCCGGAACTCCGGAGTCGAATACTCCGAGGTCATCACGAACAGATCGTGAAACGTGCAGACCGCGCGCCGGAAGCGATGCGCGGGCAGGCGCTGGTTCAGGCCGTGAAACACGTCGCAGCGGAAAGGCTCCCACGCCTCGAACAGCGGTGCGACCCGGGTATTCGGCGGACGCCGCTCGCGCACGCCGCGCCACAGACGGTGCGGGCGGTAGCAGCGGACGAAGGCATCGTCCGGGCGAAGCCCCGCGAGCGCGTTGAGGATTTCACGGGAATAGACGCCGACGCCGCTCAGCGCGGAGCCAACGCTATATGTAGCATCCAGAGCGGCAATCAAGCTTTAATGTTGTACTCTTTGAGCTTCCGGTACAAGGTGGTGCGACCAATACCCAGCAGGTGCGCCGCCATCATGCGGTCGCCCTTGGTGTATTCGAGCGCATTGATGATCGCCGCGCGTTCCAGCTCAGTGAGCGGGATGACCACGCGTCCGGCCGTCTCGGGAGAGCGCCCTGGCGAAGAGCCGCCGGGGTTCGAAGCGGTGGAGCCAACCCCCGGGTACACTGCGCCATACCCTTCGGAGGAACCGCTCATGACATCCGGGCTGATGCCGATAGCCGCGTTGAGAACCGCGGATGGAGCATCGGCCGGATGCAACACGGGGCCGCTGTTGAGCGCCACCATGTGCTGGACGCAGTTTTCCAGTTCGCGCACGTTGCCCGGCCAGTCGTAATTCATCAACATTTCGCGCAGTTCGGAGCTGAGCACGTGCCGCGGGCCATACATGCGCAGGAAATGGTCGAGCAACACCGGCAGATCTTCCTTGCGGTCCCGCAGCGGCGCCAGCCGCACGGTAACGACGTTCAACCGGTAATACAGATCGCGGCGGAACGTGCCGCGCTCCACCTCTCGCAAGAGGTCGCGATTCGTCGCGGCGATCACGCGGAAGCTCGATTTGCGCGTCTGCAGACTGCCTACGGGCCGGAATTCGTGTTCCTGCAACACGCGCAGCAGCTTCGATTGCATTTCGAGGGGGAGTTCGCCGATTTCGTCGAAGAAGGCCGTACCGCCGTTGGCCATCTCGATCAGGCCGGGTTTGTTGCCCGTGGCGCCGGTGAACGCGCCCTTCACGTGGCCGAAGAGTTCACTCTCCATCAACGGGCCGACAATCGCGGCGCAGTCGATCGCAACAAACGGTCCGGCCGGTCCCTGCGAATGGACGGTGCGCGCGACCACTTCTTTCCCGGTGCCCGTCTCGCCCAGCAGCAGCACGGGCCAGCGGCCGCGGCCCAGTTTCGCCGTGAGCCGCGCCAGTTGGCGCAGCCGTGGCGATTGACCCACAAGCTGGTACTTCTTCTCAAATGCCGCAGCGGGCAATTCGTCCGCGGTGGCTGTCCGGGCAGAGACGGCTGAATACATGGCGGTCTATATGAGTAAGTTGCCCCGGCGGCGGAAAATCTCAAAACGGAACACAAAACTTCTGGCGGCCCTACGGCGGCGCGCCCGGCTCGACCGCCCGACTGTTCACTTCTTCAACATGCGCACGATGGCGCCGGCCGCTCCCGGCTGCACCATCGACAGTCTGCCTTACAGACGCGTAACAAAGCGCCGGGTGAGGCGCGGCCGTTGATCGCGGGTCGCTGCTGAGATGCCGTTGACGGAGAGTTGGACGGCCAGGAGCGGCGGTGGAACGCACGCCGCATGCCGCGCATGCGGACAGGCGCTAATCGCGCGCGACGACGAAAGCCTCGCCGACCTTCTTCCGCAACGTGATCGCGAGCAGCTCGGCCTCTTCTTCGGTCGGCTTGTCGCCGACCAGAACGCGCCACTGTACGCGTTCGCCCTGGCGCGGCACGAGCGTGACCGGCTGATAGTGCTTCTCCAGATGCTCTTTCAGCGTCTCGGCCCGGTTCTTGTCGTTGAAAAGGCCGACCTGCACCGCGTAGCCCGTGAGCGCTTCGGTCTCCGGCGCCTTCTCTTCTTCCTCGATCACGGGCTTCGCGCCAAGGCGCGCCGGCCCGTAGGCGATCAGTTGCAGCCGTACCTTCATGGTGCCCGGGCCAATCATGTCGATCCGGCGCGCGGCCTGCCGCGACAGATCGATGATGCGGTCGCCGACGAAGGGGCCGCGATCGGTGATGCGCACCGTCACGCTCTCGTTGTTGGGAACGCCGGTCACCTTCACGATCGCGCCGAAGGGCAGCGTGCGATGCGCGGCGGTGAGTTCATTCATGTTGTAGATCTCGCCGTTCGCCGCCTGACGGCCGTGATAGGGATAGCCGTACCAGCTTGCGACGCCGGTCTGCATCCATCCGACCTTCGGCCGCGCGACGCGCGCCGCCGGCGTGCCCGGTGTTCGCGCCCGCTTGTGCTTCTTATGGCATGCGGCCGGAGCGAGCAATCCGGCGATTCCTAAAGCCAATGCTTGACGGCGCGTCATCACATTCGATCCTATCGCCGAACGAGTCCGCGGCGAAACCGCCATAACATTTTGGCCCATTCTTGTCGATACGCTTCAAAGCCCCGTCCTGCGGGCAGTTCACAGCATCGTAAGTCGTATTTTTTCCTTGACTTTGCTGGAACACCGAGTTTATAAAGGGATCACAATGCGGTCGCGAGCGGCCGCAGATTCTGATGTTAGGGAGAACAGATCAATGAAGAACGCAACCAAGAAGGCGACCAAGAAGGCTGCCAAGAAGGCGGTTAAGAAGGCCGCAAAGAAAAAGTAAGATCCCTCGCTCGCAAGAGCGCAAGGTTCAGATCACACGAAGAGCCCCGGGCAACCGGGGCTCTTCGCTTTTGTACGTCAGCCTTTCTCCCACACGACCGCGCGAAACGTCTCGCCGATATCGAACAGCAACGCCTTCAACTGCAACCGCAACCGCAACGCTTCGGCTTCCGAACCCGCTGCCAGCGCGGCTCCGAATTGATCGGCCGCACCCGCCCACATCAGGAATTGGCCCATCGATTCGAAGCGCGCTTCCCGCCATCCGGCCGCTTGCGCGCAGCGCCGCAGCTCGTCAAACGGAACGTGCGCGGTGATGTCGCGCTCCGACGGATCCACCAGTACGTCGTCGCAGGCGCGGTGTTTCCGGTAGCTCATCAGCGTGCCTTGCGGAAAACGCAACAACTCGCGGTCCGTGTAACCGTAGTCGAACGTCACAACCCAACCGCGTTCCAGCTTGCGATCGATGCTTTCCACGCAGGAGCGCAATGCGACGGGCAGTTCCAGGACGGCGTCGTCGCAGTCCCAACGCGCCGCGCCGGCCGCGCGCTGCGCGTATTCAAGCCATTCGCCTTCCAACGCCGCGCCAGCCTGCCAGGCAAAGCCCGCGCCCTGCTCGACAATCCGCCACTCCCGCCACACGCCGTCCGCTCTGCGCGCCACGTCGACCGGCAGCGCATCGAACAGTTCGTTCGCCAGCACGATGCCGGAGAAGCGTTGCGGCGTTTCATCGCGGCCTGAATCGACGGCGCGGTAATCGTAGGCGCCGAGCGCTTCGCGCAAGTCCGATTGCCCCGCGCCCCAATCGGCGACCAGCACGCGTCCGCCGGATTGCGCGGGAGCGCCGAGTTGGCGGAATGCGCAGTCCAGCAGACGGCCGAAGACGGGCTGCAACTGCGCGGCGGTATAGAAATCGCCCTCCCGGCCGAAGACTTTTTGACCGCGCCGGTAGTAGCCAGACTCGGGATGGTAGAGCGCCAGCTCCATGAAACGCGAGAACGGCAGCGGGCCGTGCGCGCGGATCTCCGCGCGGATCAGATCGGCGGCGCCCGTCATTGCGCGTCTCCCGTCTGCTGCGGATTGCGGGTGAACAGCTCCGCCATGTAGTCGTGAATGCAATCGTACAGGTAGCGCTGAAACGTCCAGGCGAATTGCGGATGGTCGATGTCGCGCGGGTGGACCGGCGCCGTGTAGTCGGCGACGCCTTCGAGAGGCGTCTTCAGGCGGATCACGAGCTCCGGCGTGCCGGCGGGCGACTCATGGACACTGAACGCGAACAGCAGGTGTTCGTAACGCGCCGCCTCGAGCCGCACTCTGTCGAGATGGGTCATCTCCCCGGATTGTAAGCCGCGGGCGGCGTTCGCGCGAAGCACGGCGCGGCGCGGTTTCCAGGCGCTGACGATAGACTGGGGGCATGGCAGCGCCTGAAACCGTGCGCGTAAAGCTCAGCTCGGAAGCAGCGGAAGCCATCGCGATGACGCCGGTCGTCGTGCGCGAAATGCTCCTGCGCGAGCTGATCGAAGAGATCGCCGCCGTACGCGGCAAGGACGCGGAGCGCATCGCGGACTCTTTGAAGCGCGGCTCCATCACCAGCGGCGCCACGCGGTTCCGCTGGCAGCCGCTGGTGATGGCCGAGGCTGAACTCGCCGCCGCGCTCGCACTGCTGCCGGACGACGACCCGGCGCGCGCATTCAACGCCGCGCGTTGCACGCAGATTTTCCTCACCGGCCCCAGCCTGCGCATCCTGGTGACGCGTGAGATCGCGGACGCGCGGCGTCTGTTCCGCCGGAGTTCGTTCTGGAACGAGCTGGCGCGCATCGCCGGAGCGCTCGAGTACGCGTCCTATAGCTATCGCGAGCGGGCCGACGTCTTCCGCGCGCCACTGTCGATCGAACAGCGGAACGGCGTGCGGGCCGCGCTGCCGCTGCTGAAGCACAGCGGATTGGCCCGCCGGATTCACTTTGCGCGGTTCGATGCGATCGAATTCATCGTTACGCGATAAGCGCGTGAAGCCGGCGGCTATTCCTGCGTGGATTTGCGCCGCCCGCGCGTCTTGATGACGATGGGCGTGCCCTCGAACCCGAAAGCCTTGCGGATCTTGTTCGCCACCATGCGCTCCACCGAGAAATGCAGCGGCACGTAGGTGTCCATGAACAGCACGAACGTCGGCGGACGCACCGAAGGCTGCGTGAGGTAGTAAATCCGGCGCTGGTAGCCGAAATCGAGCGTGGCGGCGAAGCGGTTCAGTTCGGAGGTGGAGATGCGCTTGTCGAAGCTCTGATAGGCCGCCGCGATCTTCTTGAAAAGCCCTCGCACGCCGCGTTTCTCTTTCGCCGAAATGAACACGATCGGCGCGTAGTCGAGGAACTTGAACTGGTCGCGAATATCCTGCTCGTATTCCTTCTGCTTCTTCGCTTCCAGCAGATCCCATTTGTTCACGCAGATGATCAGCGCGCGGCCTTCTTCATGTGCGTAGCCGCCGATGGTGGCGTCGCTCGCCACGGCGCCTTCGGTGGCGTCCAGCACGAGCAGCGCGACGTGCGACATGCGGATGTTCTTGCGCGCCATCACCACGCTGAGCTTCTCCGCCATCTCGTTCGTCTTGCCCTTGCGGCGGATGCCGGCGGTGTCGATGAAGACGTATTCGCGGCCGTCGACGACGATCGATTCATCAACCGAGTCGCGCGTGGTGCCCGCGATGGGCGAGACGATCGCGCGCTCGCCGCCGATTAACGCATTGAGCAGCGTCGACTTGCCGACGTTCGGCCGGCCGATGATGGAAATGCGCACCGGCCGGGGCCGCGTGCCCGGCTGCTCGTCCTCTTCGGTTTCGGTCGCGGGGAAATCCTTCGTCAGCTCATCGAGCAGTTCCATCAGGCCCTTGCGATGTTCGGCGGAAACAGCCATCACGCGGGGAAAGCCAAGCGAATAGAACTCCGTGGTGAGCGTTTCGCGCTTGGGATCGTCGATCTTGTTCACCGCGACGGTCACCGGCTTGCCGAGCTTGCGGAGAATGCGCGCCAAGTCCCGGTCGGCCGACGTCATCTCGGTCCGTCCATCAACCACCAGGACAATCTGATCGGCCGCGTCGAGCGCCACGCGCGCCTGTTTCAGGATCTCCGCCGGGATGGTCGCCACGTCGTCGGGGATGATGCCGCCGGTGTCGATCAGCACGAAACGCCGGCGCCGGTAGACCGCTTCGCCATAGATCCGGTCGCGCGTAATTCCGGGCTCATCGCCCGTAATTGCCTTCCTCTGGCCGAGGATCGCATTGAAGATGGAGGACTTGCCGACGTTCGGCCGGCCCACGATCACGATCGTCGGCAGGCCGGCCGTCTCTTTCTCCACCGTTTGAGACATCACGGCTCCTAGTGTAACAATGGAAGTGATCCCCCTAATTCGGTTCCGTAATTATCAATGAGCACAATCCACGACCGTCTTCGCAACATCGCCATCATTGCGCACGTCGACCATGGCAAAACAACCCTGGTGGACGGCATGTTCCGGCAAAGTGGCATCTTCCGCGCCAATGAGCGCGTGGAGGAGCGGGTGATGGACTCCAACGAGTTGGAGCGCGAACGCGGCATCACCATCCTCTCCAAAACCACCGGCATCCACTATAACGGCGTCAAAATCAACATCGTCGACACACCGGGCCACTCCGATTTCGGCGGCGAAGTCGAGCGCGCGCTGAAGCTGGTCGACGGCGTCATGCTGCTGGTCGACGCCAGTGAAGGCCCGCTGCCGCAGACCCGCTACGTCCTGTCGAAGGCGCTGGAAGCGCACCTGCCGCAGATCATTGTCATCAATAAGATCGACCGTCAGGACGCCCGGCCGCAGGAAGTGCTGAACGAGATCTTCGACCTGTTCATCGACCTTGACGCGACCGAAGAGCAGCTCGATTTCCCGGTGATCTACGCCATTTCGCGCGACGGCATCGCCAAAAAGAACCTGGAGGACGATTCCAAGGACCTGCGCCCGCTGTTCGACGCCATTCTCGAACACATTCCGGCGCCCCAGGGCGATCCGGAAGCGCCGCTGCAATTCCAGGTGGCGAACCTCGACTACTCCGACTACCTCGGCCGCATCGCCATCGGCCGCGTCTTCCAGGGCACGTTCCGCACGGGCGAGGAAGTCGCCATCTGCAAGCTCGACGGCTCCATCCAGCGCACGAAGATCACCAAGATGTACTCCTTCGAGGGGTTGAAGCGCGTGGAGGAGACCGAGGGCCGGCCGGGCGACGTGCTCGCCATCTCGGGCGTCGAAGGCATCACCATCGGCGAGACGGTCAGCGATACGGAAAATCCGTTGCCACTGCCCATCATCCAGATCGACGAGCCGACGATCTCGATGCTGTTCACCATCAACACCTCGCCCTTCTCCGGACGCGAGGGACAGTTCGTCACGTCGCGCAATCTGCGCGACCGGCTGGAGAAAGAGCTGCTCACCAACGTCAGCCTGCGCGTCGAAGAGGCGGGCAGTCCCGAGCTGTTCAAGGTCCAGGGGCGCGGTGAGTTGCAGCTCGCCATTCTGGTTGAGATGATGCGCCGCGAAGGCTATGAGCTGTCGGTCGGCCGGCCGGAGATCCTGACCAAGGAAATTGACGGCAAGGTCCATGAGCCCCTCGAACTACTCGTCGTCGACGTCCCCGAGCACTACGTCGGCGTCGTCATCGAGAAACTGGGCGTGCGCAAGGGCAAGATGAACAAGATGGTGAACCACGGCTCGGGCCGGGCGCGCATCGAGTTCCTGATACCCTCGCGCGGCCTGATCGGCCTGCGCAACGAGATGCTGACCGACACGAAGGGCACGGCGATCATGAACTCGCTCTTCCACGGCTACATCGAGTGGCAGGGCGACATCCCGATGCGTCCGACCGGCGTGCTGGTAGCGGACCGCCCGGGCTCGGCCACCGCGTACGCCATCTGGAACCTCCAGGAGCGCGGCGAGATCTTCGTCGCGCCGAACACGGAGGTCTACGAGGGCATGATCGTCGGCGAGAATTCCCGCGCCGACGACATGAACGTGAACATCGTCAAAGAGAAGAAGCTGACGAACATGCGCCAGTCCACCGCGGACGAAGCGATCCGCCTGGTGCCGCCGCGCGTTCTCAATCTTGATCGCGCCATCGAATTCATCAAGGAAGACGAGCTCGTCGAGGTGACGCCGACGACGATCCGCCTCCGCAAGAAGATCCTCAAGGCGAATCAGCGCTAGACTCGGTCCCGCGTTGAACGCTTTCCTCGCGCTGTGCCCGGCGGGCCGTCCCGCCCGGTGCGGCGCGAGATTTGTCTGAGCCTGTATTATCTTCGACAGTAGATGCCGAAACCGACGCGCCCATCGTTCCGCCGCTCGCCCCGGCCGATGAAGCCGCGGGACATCGTGCGCCTCGGCATGTTCGATCCGCCCGCCGAAAAAGAGGCGCGCGACCAGCGTTTTCGCGCCGTCATTCACTCCATCCCGCGCGGCAAAGTGGCGAGCTATGGGCAAGTCGCCGCCGCGGCCGGCTACCCGCGTTATCACCGCCAGGTGGCGCGGCTGCTGCGCAATTGCGGCGACGCGTTACCGTGGCAACGCGTGGTCGGCGCCGGCGGCTACATCAAGACAAAGCTCGACACCGCCGAGGAGCAACGTTTGCGGTTGCTTGAGGAAGGCGTGCGCTTCATCGGCGGACACGTCGACCTGGAAGCGCACCAGCATGTTTTCCGGACGTGGGAATTCTGAAACGTTCCGTTCAGCGCAGAGGCTCGGTCCCCTCGCTCAGAATCTTAAGATACTCAGCGTAGCTGTACAGGCGAGGACGATGCGGCCCAGGGGCCGCACGCAGAATTCTGAGCTGCTCTAGCCTCTTCGCAGCCTTCGATACCGTGGGGAACGACTGTTGCAATGCCCCTGCGGCCGAGGGGATAGAGAAGATGGGACGCGAAGCGGCGTACTGGAATAATCGTAGTTCCGAGGCCGCTGGCTTGCCGCTAGACTCGATCTTCCGGCGGTCCTTATCGATCAGAGACAGTAGCTTTTGCGCAGCTGCTACCGCCTGCTCCGCCGTCTCTTTCACGCCGGTCAAAAAGAACTGGAGCCACGCTTCCCAGTCGCCATCGGTCCGTACACGGCTGAGCAGGTCATAGTACGTCTGGCGGTTGGACTTCAGGTATAGGCTGAGATACAGCAGCGGCTCGCTGAGCGCACCTTGAGCGCACAGCAGAAACGTCACCAGCAGGCGTCCGAGCCTTCCGTTACCGTCGAGGAACGGGTGGATCGTTTCGAACTGGACATGCACGAGGCCGGCCTTAATCAGTAGCGGCAACCCTGATTCATCTTCGTGCAGAAACAGTTCGAGTTGGCCCATGCAATCCATCACCAGGCGGCTCGGCGGAGGAACATAGACCGCGTTGCCCGGTCTGGTTCCGCCAATCCAGTTTTGACTGCGACGGAATTCACCTGGCTCTTTCTCGCTTCCACGCCCTTTGGAAAGCAGAATCGCGTGAATCTCGCGGATCAGCCGGAGAGACAGGGGAAAACCCTCGCGGAGCCGCAACAACCCATGATCCAGGGCCGCCACGTAATTAGAGACTTCCTGAACGTCCCCAACCGGCGCACCCGGCATTTCGCTGTTCTCGAACAGCAGCAAGTCGGACAGAGATGACTGGGTCCCCTCAATCTGCGAGGACAGCACCGCCTCTTTGCGAACGTAGGTATACAGAAAAAGCGCGGGATCCGGCAGAACGGTGGACATGCCGTCCAGACGGCCCAGGGCTCGGCTCGCCTGTTCCAGCAGCAGTTGGAGGCCCTCGAACTGGAGAGGCGGTACGGGCGGCAGTGGAGGCGGGACGAACGCGCGCACCGTTTCTCCGCCCGCGTTCGTCACCTCATAGCGTCCAAGCCTCTGATTCAGTTGATCTTCCAAGATGGATTAAAGCCTTCTTTAATTCGCTGCCAGCCAATTAAAGAATATGCCTCTTTTCTTTAATTGGCATACGGAATCAACTGAGTCGCCATGACTTAGCGAAGGCTCTCCCGCAGCGCAAGCCCTACCGCCCCGCCGCCTCGACGAGCTTCTTCACGCCCGGCACGATGGCGATCAGCACGTCGGCCTGCGGCTTGGCCGCGGCGTCCAGCGCCGTGAGCTGGGTCTTGGCCCAATCCGCGCCAGCCGGTTTGCCATCCCGCAGCGCCGCGAGCGCTTCGAGCCCGGCGTTGCTCACCGCGCCGAGCGTCTGCGCCACCGGCGCCGCTTCAGTCAGGATGCCGTTGCTCTCCAGGATGGGCAGCACCTGCGCGGTATTCCCCGCCCAGCAACGCAGACGGCGCTCGATGAGGGCCGCGGCCTGCTGATCGGTCTTGCCGGAAGCAAGATAACGGTCCACGGCGTTGCGGAACTCGCGCCCCATGTCGCTTTCCTGCGCGATGGAATCCACCAGCCGGTTCAGCGGCACAAAGAGCCCGAACAGGTGAATGTCCTTCTCCTCATGGCGTTTGTAGTCCCGCACCGGTTCGAGCGCGGTGACAAACGTGTCCAGCGGTTCCGTTGGATAGCTTCCCGCCAGCCGTTGCCGCATCGCCACCAGAATGCTGCGATGGCGCAGGTCCAGGCTCTCCAGCCAGCGGCTGGTCACATCGAGACGGCGGTACATCGAGTCAACGTCGGTGACGTTCTCCGGCGACCAGAGCCGCTCGGCGATCACGGCCAGACGCGGCCACAGCTTTGCGTCGATATTCTCCGCGCTGGCGATCTCTTCCCACATCGTGGCTTCGCCGCCGAGCACGCGCTTGCGCTCTTCCGGCGTCAGATTCGCGGTCTCGCCCTTGAGCGGATCCACGGCATAATGCTGCGACGCGGGCTGAGCAAGGTCGAGGTAATAACCTGCCGACAGAATCCCGTCATAGCCCTGCCGCGCGGCTTCCGCCAACGACTTCTGACCGCGCCAGGATTGGATCACGATGCTCTTCGGAATGTCGGGACGCAGGATCTCGTCCCAGCCCGCCGTGCGCTTGCCGTGCCTGGTGACGATCGTCTGCAGGCGCCGCGTGAAATAACCCTGCAAAGCGTCCTCGTTGGCCAGCTTGTGCAGCTTCATGAAGGCCTGGATCTTCGGGTTGGATTTCCAATCCGCCGGATCCACTTCATCGCCGCCGACGTGGAAATAGGCATCGGGGAACAGCGCGGCCATCTCGCCGACGAACCCGTCCAGGAAGGCGTACGTCGTTTCGCGCGTCGGATCCATCGTCATGCGGCGGTCGTTCGGCAAGTGCGCGATGGCGTATGGGCCCTTGACGCTGGCCAGCATCGGGTAGGCCACGAACCAGCAGGTGGAGTGGCCCGGAATATCGAACTCCGGCATGACGCGGATGCCGCGCTCATGAGCATAGGCAATGATCTCGCGAATCTCCGCCTGCGTGTAGTACATGCCGTCGGAGGCGAGTTGCTGCAACTTCGGATAGCGCTTGCTTTCGACGCGGAAGCCCTCGTCGTCGGAGAGGTGCCAATGCAGGACGTTCAGCTTCACCGCCGCCATGCCGTCCAGCGTCCGCTTCACCACGGGTACGGGCATGAAGTGCCGCGAGACGTCGAACGAAAGCCCGCGCCAGGGGAAGCGCGGCGAGTCTTCAATCTCCACCGCCGGCAGTTCGAAGCCCGTCTTGCCGGGCTGCACCAACTGGAGCAGCGTCTCCAGCCCGCGCACGGCGCCGAGCGGAGCCTTCGCGTCAATGCGGGCCTGCGTCGCCGTAATCGACAGGCGGTAATCCTCGTTGTCGCCGAGCTTCTGCGGCCCGGCGTGATCGGCCGCCGCGACATTGACGAGCAGCTTGGGCGTGGCGGTTGCGGGCGCCAGCTTCACCGCCACGGGGATGCCGGTTTGCGTATCCAGGCGGCGCAGCGCCCGCAACAGGCTGGCGCGAACTCTCACGTCCGCCGCGCCCGCGCCCCGGACGGCGGCGTTGAAGTCTTGTTGAATGGAAAGCGGAGCGCCGCCAGCAGTCTGTGAGACCTTGGCCGGCATGGGCATCAGCGGCAGTTCCGTCTGGCAATAGAGAGGAGTCGCGAGAGCCGCGAACAGGAGGAGTCGATTGAAGTGTGTCACGTTGATGAGGACCAAACCGCAATCTTATCTCATTGATCGCCCGGTTCTGCCCTTCATGGCACCATCCGCAGGCGCCATCCCAATCCGCGAAGTCCGTCGGCCGCGCCCAGATGCGGAAAGGGCCAGTCCCGGAAATGGCCGGAGCTGGCCCTGCTTTCGATCCGTAAAGACAAAAGGAGCCGCAGCCCCACGCGATAGCGCCGAACCCTGGCGCTACCGCACACTGGCGGCCGCGGCTCCGTTTTCAAGCCGTTAGAACTTCCAGCCCTTGCGGACGTACGGTTTCACGAACTTGTTCGCTTCGCTGTTGTTGGTGATCTTCATCTTCTTCGAATCCCACAACAGTTTGCCTTCGCTGCGCTGCGCGATGACGCCGAGCGCCACCCACTCAGTGAACGGACCGGCATAGTTGAAGTTCGAGCAGGCCGGATCGCCGCCCTTGCAGGCGCGGATCCAATCGCGATAGTGGCCGGGCGAACGGGTCAGCAACTTCGCCGGGAACTTGTATTCCTTCATCAACTCGTCGGGGATCAGACGCGTGCCATCGCCATACGTGCCGGTGGTGATGAAGCCTTTCGAGCCGATGAACAGGCTGCCGTTCGACGGATCGCCGATGTCGCCGAGTTTGACGTCGGCCGGCAGGCCGTCGGGCACCGGCGGGCGCAACCCGCCCTCGTACCAGAACACGTTCACCGCCGGCATGTTCGCGCGCGCGGCGAATTCGAACTTGACTACCGACTTGGTCGGGAACGTATAGGGGTTCTTGCCCTCGATCTTCACGCACTCGACGCTGACCGGCGCGTCGAGCATCAGCGCCCAGTTCACGGAGTCGAGAATGTGGCACGCCATGTCGCCGAGCGCGCCGCAGCCGAAGTCGTACCAACCGCGCCAATTGAACGGGTAATATCCCGTGTTGTGCGGGCGCGTCGCCGCCGTGCCCAGCCACAGGTCCCAATCCATCGTTTCCGGGATCGGCTGTTCGGGCAGCGGGTGGTCGATACCCTGGGGCCAGATCGGCCGGTTGGTCCACGCGTGGACTTCCTTCACCGTGCCGATGTCGCCGTTCCAGATCATCTCGCACAACTTGCGCGTGCCTTCGCCGGAGTGGCCCTGGTTGCCCATCTGCGTCGCGACGCCGTACTTGCGCGCGGCCTCGGTCAACATGCGGGCCTCGTACACCGTGTGCGTAAGCGGCTTCTGGCAATAGACGTGTTTGCCGCGTTCCATGGCCCACATCGCCGCCGGAGCGTGCGTGTGGTCGGGAGTAGCGACAATCACCGCGTCGATGTTGTTCGACTCCTTGTCGAACATCTCGCGGTAGTCCTTGTAGCGCTTGGCATTCGGAAACTCCGAAAACGTCTTGGCCGCGGTCTTCCAGTCCGGATCGGCGAAAGCAACGATGTTCTCGGTCGCGCAACCCGTGATGTCGCTATGGCCCTTGCCGCCCGCGCCGACGGCGGCAATGTTCAGCTTCTCGTTCGGGGACTTATAACCGGCCCGCTTCAGCGACGGCCGGCTCTTTGCTTCAAGCTGCGTGGCCGCCAGCGCGGCAGCCGACCCCATAAAGAAATACCTGCGTGATAGTCCGCTTGCCATGACCTCTCCAAAATGAATTGCCGGATTCCAGACGGCCGGCTGCACTCTATTAACATGGCGCGCCGTGCAACCAAGGCGTTACTTCAGGTCGACAAGAGTCGCGCCCCAGCCGCCAGCCTGTTCCGGAGCGTTCCGGAATCCGGCCACCAGTGGCGACTGCGACAGGACGGACCTGACGATTTCGCGCTGCACGCCGATGCCTTTGCCGTGGATGATCCTCAGCGCCTTCAATCCTATCGCGGATGCTTCCTCGATGTAGGCTTCGACGGCAGCTTTTACATCGCGCGGCGCGAAGGTGTGCAGGTCGAATTCACCGGTAATGGGGATGCGGACCGGCTCTTCGGGATCGCCATCGAACACGCCCTCACCCTCCGATCGCATACATCGGGCGCGGCGGAGCGACGAATTTCGCGCTGGAGATTTCGTGGCCCAGCCATTTGCGCGCCACCGTCGCGGCAATCGTCCGGGCAATCTCTTCATCGGGCGCGTCACTGCGCAGCAGACCTTTGACGTCAGTCTCTTCAATCGCGAACAGACAGTAGCGGAGCTTGCCGTCCGCGGTCAGCCGGATGCGGTTGCAGTTCAGGCAGAACGGATGGCTCACCGAGGCAATGAAACCGATGGTCCCGCCGCCGTCGACGTAGCGGTAGCGCAACGCCGGCGCCCGCGGATCGGCGTCCGGAATCGCCTCCAACGAGCCAATTTCGCGGCGGATGACGCCCAGGATCTCGTCCATCGTCAGCACCTTCGTGCGATCCCAAAGCTGCTGCGCGTCGAGCGGCATGAACTCGATGAAACGTACTTCAAAACCGTGTTCGCGGCCGAAGCGCGCGAGCGGCGCGATGTCCAGCTCGGTCAGGCCCTTCACCGCGACGGCGTTGATTTTGATGGACGCGAAGCCCAACTCTTTGGCCCGCCGCAGCCCGTTCAATACGCGGTCCAGTTCGTCACGGCGCGTGATCTGGCGGAACCGCTCGCGATCGAGCGTGTCGAGATGCACGTTCAGGCGGCGTAGTCCCGCCGCATACAGCGCCTCCGCCTGCTCGGCCAGCAGCACGGCATTCGTGGTGAGCGCGAGTTCGCGGATTCCATCAATCCGGCGCAGCGCGGAGACCAGCACCGGCAGATCGCGCCGGACCAATGGTTCGCCGCCGGTGATGCGCACTTTCGTCACGCCGAGCGCCACGGCCACGCGCACGAAGCGTTCGATCTCCTCGTAGCGCAGAATCTCGCCGTGCGGCGTGAAGGGCGCGCCGGTTTCGGGCATGCAGTAGTAACAGCGGATGTTGCAACGGTCCGTGACGCTCACGCGCAGGTTGTCGTGCCGCCGGCCGAAAGTGTCGATGAGCGGTCCGGGCACGTGCATGGCGTTGTTACCGCGTCAGCGCAGCGCGAGCATCCGTTCGACGGGACGCCGCGCCGTTTCCAGGATTTCGGGCGTAAGCTCCACGCGGGGCTCCAGATTCACCAGCGCGTCCCGCAATTTTTCGAGCGTGTTGCGCTTCATGTACGGGCATTCGCTGCAATTGCAGTGCTCGTTGGCGATGAAATGGAACGTCTTGGCCGGGGCCAGCTTTTCGAGCGAGTGGCGCACGCCGCTCTCGGTCATGATGATGAATTCGGAGGCCGGCTGCTCGACGCACCACTTGATAATGGCGGACGTGGAGCCGACAAAATCGGAGAGGCGCAGAACCTCGGCCGGACATTCCGGATGCGAAGCCACCAGGGCGTTGGGGTACTCGCTCTTCGCGGCAACCAGCCGGCGCGCCGGGAAAGTCGCATGCACGATGCAGGCGCCCTGCCAGATCTTCATATTCCGGCGGCCCGTCTGCTGCTGCACGTAGTTACCCAGGTTGAGGTCGGGCAGGAAGAGAATCGGCTGATCCGCGGGGATCGAATTGACTACATCGACGGCGTTGCGCGAGGTGCAGATGATGTCGCTTTCGGCCTTCACCTCGACGCTCGAATTGATATAGCTCACCACGACGTAGCCGGGATTGCGGGCCTTCCAGGCGCGGAGTTGATCCACGGGACAGGCATCCACCAGGCTGCAACCCGCTTCGCGGTCGGGCACGATCACGGTCTTCGTGGGATTCAGGAGCTTGGCCGTCTCGGCCATGAACCACACGCCGCAGAAGGCGATGACGTTGCCCTCGTATTTCTGCGCCTTGCGGGCGAGTTCCAGGCTGTCGCCGACGGCGTCGGCCAGGTCCTGGATCTCACTTTCCTGGTAATGGTGTGCGAGCAGCATTGCGCCGCGTTCGCGCTTCAAGTCGAGAATTTCTTCCGCCAGACTGCTCGTAGCGATCATGTACCCAGATGTCTCTATCTAGATTCTAACAGTCCCGTTTCAATCGGAATTCAGCCGGCGCCGGAAACCGGGCCCGGACATATGGATGGATGCGGCAGCGGGCCGGAAAGCTGCGGGCTCGCCCGCCGCGAGCGAGAGCGCGGGCCGTTGCTCGTAAATAGCTGATCAGCCATAAGATACAACCGCGCCCCACGGTCGCGGCGCCGTTTCCGATGGCTTTACTTGTCGATGTCCCGGTGCGTAATGCGCACGGGATAGCCTTCGCGCTGGAGGTAATGGGCCACGTCCTCGGCCATCATGACCGAACGATGGCGCCCGCCGGTACAGCCGAAGGAGATGGTCAGATAGGCCTTACCTTCGGCGACGTAGTGCGGCAGCAGGAAATCGAGCATCGAGTTGACGTGCTTCAGGAACTCGCCGGTCTGCGAAAAACCCCGGATATAGCGCGCTACACGCGGGTTTTTGCCCGAAAATGGCTTAAATTCGGGCACGTAATTCGGGTTCGGGAGAAAGCGCACGTCGAAAACGAGGTCGCTTTCGGCCGGCACGCCATGACGGAAACCGAAGCTCTCCACGGAGATGCGGAGCGAGGCGTCGCTCGTCGCCGAGAACGCCTCGCCAATCATCTTCCGCAGTTGCGCCGAAGTCAGGTCCGAGGTCACGATGACCTGGTCCGCCATGTCGCGGATGGCTTCGAGCTGTTTCCGCTCGGCATGCACGCTCTTGAGCACGCTCGCATGACCCAGCGGGTGAGGACGGCGCGTTTCGCTGAAACGGCGCACCAGCGCGTCGTCCTCGGCATCCAGGAACAGCAGGCAGGTCCGCAGCGTGCCGCGCAACCGCGCGTACACCTCGGGAAACTGGCTGATCACATCGCCTTCCCGGATGTCCACGACGATGGCCGCGCGCCGGATGCTGGCCGATTCGGTGACCAGCTTGGCAAAGGTCTCCAGGAGCGCCATCGGCAGGTTGTCCACGGCATAGTAGCCGAGATCCTCCAGCGCCTTCAGGACCGTGCCTTTTCCGGAGCCGCTGACTCCGGTGATAACAAACAGTTCAGGCCTCGCACCGAGGCTTTTCGCGGCCGGCTCCCGGGTGGAGACCGGCGTTCTCCGGCGTGTCGCCATGATGCCGGGTCTCAGGCTTCCACGAGATCGATCTGGCCGTCGCTGCGGCGGATCAGAACGCGAACGCGGTCGGTTTCGGCGTCACGATAGGCGATGTAATCCTGGCCGTCCTCCATGGCCAGCATGGCCTCGTCCACGGTCATCGGCTTGCTCTCTTCCATCGACGCCTGGACAATCTGTGCGGGCTTCATCCGCTTGGCCCCCTGGCGCTTCGCAGGAGCCTTCTTCGCCGCAACGGCCTTGGCGGCCTTCCCGGCCTTCGGCGCCGCGACGACCAGGGCCTCGTCGGGAAGGGGTTCGCCCGTCGACCGCACCTTCCGCTCGGGCGTCTCGCGCTTGGAGTCGCGCCACTTCTCGCGGCTCTTGAGCGCTTGCCGCTCCAGGTTCTCCACGGCCTCCATTATGGCCATGAACTGGTCCACGCCTTTGCCCTTCCCGATCATCGTCTGATCGAAAAAGTTCACGCGGACCTCCGCCATTTGGAGATGGCGTTGTGAGGATAAAGCGACCAGGGCAACCTTCTCCCCACCGCGCTCGATGAGCTTCGACACGCGCGTGAACGCGGTGGCGAGCTTGCGCTCCTGGGTAGGCGCCAACTTCTCCTGTTTCCCTGTAAAGGTGATTCTCATGGAGTCCTTTCTCCTCGATTACGCCGGACTAGACGGCTCTGATTCGGCGCTAATTCCGCACGCGGCGATGATGCGTTGAAGGGATCCGCAGATCCTCACGGTACTTGGCGACGGTGCGCCGCGTAACATCGATCCCCTGCTCCTTCAGACGCGCGGCGATCTGATCGTCGGTCAAGGGCTTGGCGGGATCTTCTTCTTCGATCATCTTTTTGACCATGCGTTTTAAAGTCTGGAGCGGGATGCCGCCGCCCGAAGGCCCTTGGACGGCCTCCGAGAAGAAGTACCGCAGCTCGAACACACCCTGCGGCGTGTGCACGTACTTATTGGAGACGGCGCGGCTGACGGTGGATGGATGCACGCCCACTTCCTCGGCGACTTCCTTGATCATCAGGGGACGCAACGCATCGGGTCCCTGTTCCAGGAATTCTACCTGGCGCCGCACAATCGCCTGGCACACCTTCAGGATGGTCTGGCGCCGCTGCTCGATGTTACGGATCAACTGCAGCGCCGAATTGAAGCGTTCGCGGACGTAATTCCGGGTGGTCTTGTCGGGGCTGCGATCCGGTTCGAGCATCCGGCGATAGCCGCCGTTCAGGCGCAATTGCGGCACATCTTCATCGGTGAGTTGCACCACCCACGTGTCGCCGTCCTTGAAGATCTCGACGTCCGGTTCGACTTCGCGCGCACCGGGCCCCGAGTAACGCAGGCCCGGTTTCGGGTCGAGTTTCCGGATCACGTCGAGCGCGATCTGAATATGCTCCGCGGGCCGCCCCAGCAGCTTGGTCAATTCCTTTACGCTGCGGGATTCGACCAGCTTCAGGTGATTCTCGACAATCTGCCACGCCACGCCGCCGCGCGCATTGCGGCTTTCGAGCTGCAGCAGCAGGCACTCCGGCAACGTCCGGGCGCCGACGCCCGCCGGATCGCACGTCTGAACGGCCTTCAGCGCCGCCTCCAGATCCGCGAGCGGCAGCGCATCGCGCGCGGCGATCTCGTCGAGCGACGTCGACAGATACCCGGTGTCCTCCAGGTTGCCGATGATCGAGTCCGCCGCCTCGCGCACGGCGGGCGGCAGAACCATCATGGCCAACTGGCTGCGCAGATGCGTGGTGAGCGTCACCGGCGAAGACAGGAAGAACTCGAAACCCGGCTTATCCGAATCGTCGGCGGTCTGGCTGCGGAATCCGGGCTCATTGAAATCGCGGAAGAACTCGTCCAGATCAACCTGTCCGAAGGCGTCCTCGGCGGGAGCGGCATCGGTTCCCGGTTCGGCGGCAACGCCGTCCGGCTCGGCGGCGCCAGCGGCGTCCGGCGGTTCGGCGTCGCCCTCGTAGGCTTGCTTCAGCGCGTCCTCGGTGACCTTCAGGACCTCGGTGTCGACCTGGTTGGGGTCCCGGTCCTGGGCCTCGAGCAGCGACTGCAGTTCGGCAGGGGTCAGCTCTTCGCCCCCTTCGCCAACCTCTTCGAGAAGCGGGTTCTGCGCGATCTCCTCGGCAATCATGTCCTTCAACTCCAGCCGGTTGAGTTGGAGTATCCGGACCATCTGCATGAGGGCAGGGGTCAGGATCTGCTTTTGCCTGAGAACGATCTGCAGCTTGTGCGAGATCGGGTTCATTCTGTGGTCAATGATACCACTCGGAGGCCGGATTCGATCCGCTAGAAGCGCTTCGCTTTCAAAGGTTTAAAGGCAACACGCCGGCGAGGGGGCCGGAACTACTGGCGAAAGCTGAACCCTTCCCCGAGATAGACCTTGCGCACTTCGGCATCGAGCGCCAGTTGCTCCGGCGTTCCGGCGCGGAAGATGCGGCCGTTGTTGATGATATAGGCCCGGTCCGTAACGGCCAGCGTCTCCCGGACGTTGTGATCGGTGATCAGGATGCCGATGCCGCTGAGCTTGAGATTGGCAATGATCTTCTGTAATTCCAGCACCTGAATCGGGTCGATGCCCGAAAACGGCTCGTCCAGCAACAGGAACTGCGGCTGGATCACAAGCGAGCGGCCGATTTCGACGCGGCGGCGCTCGCCGCCGGAGAGCATGTAGCCTTTGTTCTTACGAACTTTCTCCAGGCCCATCTGCTCCAGCAGCATTTCCAGCCGCTCGCGGCGCTGATGGGCGTTCAAGGAAAGCGTCTCCAGAATCGCCATCAGGTTATCTTCCACCGAGAGCTTGCGGAAAACGGACGGCTCCTGCGGCAGGTAACTGATGCCGACGCGTGCGCGCTCGTACATCGCCAGCGTGGTGATGTCCTTTTCGTCCAGGAAGACCTGCCCCGCGTCCGGCGTGATCAGCCCGACAATCATGTAGAAGGAAGTCGTCTTGCCGGCCCCGTTCGGCCCGAGCAGTCCAACAACCTCGCCCGTTTGTACTGACACCGAAACGCCGTCAACCACCCGGCGGCCCTGATAGGACTTGGAAATCTCGGCGGCTTTCAAAATGCTGCGCGAGACCGGCGATTCGCCGGCTTCCCGGCTGGAGTGTGAGCTCACGTTCACGATTATCTCCGATTCTGCACGCTTGGCCTCAATTGCAGAAATTCGTCAACGGACTATATTTCCTGAGACGCAGCTTGTCCTTAAAGGGCAGACGCATAAATTGTCACTTCCCGAAGGCTCAACCGGGAGGAAGGCGAAGGAGAGCGCCGCGACGCCGGGTTCCACTGCCCCGTCCAATCAGGAATCCGATCGTCAGCCTGCTCATCATCCGTAGCTGGACAGATATGTGTTAGCGGAACCGCTGCCGGGATGCGACGCCACTCTGAGTGCCGCCGCTTGTGTGCAACCCCCCGGTGGCTGCGCCCAGGGCGGTTCGCCGCCGTCCGGGTGTGGGAGCGTTTCGAGCGCTTCTGGTTCTCGCCCAAAGGCAGCTCCCGGGGCGGGCACCGCCGCGCCCGCCCTTTTTTTTAGTCCCGGAATCGCCTACTTCTTTTCCTTTACCGAACGGCTCTGAACACGGCTCTTTGCTTCGACCGTCTCCACCAGCATCCGGTCTTCCCGTGAGAACCAGGTGATGCGCGGTCCGCGGGTCGTGCCGCGCAACGAGTCAGTGACCTCGGGCTGCCCGCCGGTCAGCACCATGCGCTCTTCATTCAGATAGTATTCCCCGTGCTCAGCGCGGCCATGCCGGACGCGCCCTGGCGGCCGTTGAATGATCTCCACCGCGCCATCGGCTTCCATGTGTTCCAGCCTGGTCTCGGTGCCGCCGCCCTTCTTCGGAGAATCCTCAAAAAAGGTCCGCAGATAGCGGGAACGCACGTCCATGCCGGCGCGCTCCAGGTGAGCATTTTCACGGTACAGGCCCTGCTTGATCTTGCCGTCGTATGTGAATTCAGGCGCGGAAACGATCGAGAACCCCCGCGGCGTGGCCGCGTCCGGCCCCTTCTTTCCATCGCCCGCCGGAGCCGCCGAGCCGGATGAGCCGCCCGATTGACGCGCATCCGCCACTCGTGTAACGACGTCGCCGTGGGCTTCGAGCTTTTGCGCGTCCCGGTCAATCAGAATCTCGTGGCCCTGGATCCGCGTCGACCCCTGCCACAGCACGGCGTTGCCGGTGTAACGGATTTTCTGGTTCTTGTCCCACGTGCTCATCTCCGCCGCGCGCGCAAGCAACGGCTGATCGCCCTGGATCAGGCCGTCATTGGCGGTCCCTTTCGCATCCTTCTGGTCCTTGTGATCCGGCAGACGCGTCGACGAAACGCGGCCCCTGGCGTAAGTGGTCCCGGCGCGCTGGTCGATGCGAATGTCATCGGCATCCGTCGAACCGGTCTCATCCCACGCCCGGGCCTGGCCGTGCAGCAGGATCACATCGGTCGTTTCATCCAACTGCGCCGAATCGGATTTCGCCCGTCGCGTGTCCTGTTCGTATTCGAAATTCCCGCGCTGCTCCATGACTGTCATCTGGCCGTGCGCGTCAAAATGCGCTTCCAACTCGCGGCTGCGGGTGAGGGTGATTTGCGGCGGCTTGGGCCTGGCGCCGCGCACGGGTTTGGACGGCGGCGTTTCGGAGCGCGTTGAAGTCCGTGTCGCGCGGAAATCGCGCATGACATTCTTCGCGCCATACCAGACGGTCATCTGTTCGGCGTCGAGCAGACGTTTCGTGTCCTCCGGCCGCGCCGGCAGGAACTCCAGACGCCCGGGCGCCAGCGTACGGGCCTGGTCGATCTCCTGGCCGCCGGGCTTCATGGTCATTTCGAGCTTTTCGCTCGTCAGGATTCGCGGACCCGGCTGCGAGGGGCTCTTCTCTTTTCCGCCCTCTTTCTTTGCCGCAACCGCGGCCCGCGGCGCGGGATGCGTCTCAATGCGGCCCTGGCCGTCAGCCACCGCGTGACTGAGCTGGCTTTCGTGCCCCGCCGCGACGAAATCGAGGTCGAGCTGACGGCCGGTCATCACCGTCTCGCCGCTCGCGTCATGCGAGACCACGCGCGCGGCATCGGTGCCCGCCACGTGGTGCATCAGGCCCGCTTCGTCGAACCACATCTTCAAATGTTGCGCGCCGAAATCCACGCGCCGCGCGGGCAACTGGTCCACGCCCTGCGCCGGACTGGTCTCCACGGTGTTGATCTTGCCGTCGGCGAGTTCCACCAGCGTGTCGCCGCCATCGACGGTCAACGTGCCCCGCTTCAGCTTCACCGGCGCCCGCAGCTCCACCTTTTCTTCATGCTCGTGGTACAGGGCGTGCGAGGCTTCCAGGTCCATCCGCGCGCCGCCGCCTTTGCCCTGCCAGCGCATCTTCACGGCGCTGTTCAACTCGATCTGGTGAGCGCCGGGATCGTAACTGGCGCCGTCGCCTTCGCCGTCACCGCCTTCGAATTCCATCACCGCATGGCGCTCGGTCCACGCCTTCTGCGTTTTCGAGTCGTAGTGCACGCCGGAGCTGTGGATGATCATCTTTTTCCACGCGCCGCCGTTCTCGAGCGGCAGCCGCATCCGGATCTCCACGGGCCCGTCGGCGTAAAGCTGGCCGCTAGCCGTGTCGAAATTCGCCTGCGCGCTCTTGATCAGGTCGTAGGTACCGCCCTGTTTGCTCCGGATTTCCAGCTCAAGATCCGAGAGCAGCACGGAAGGCGGCTGGTGGATCTGCTGGAAACTGCGCGCCCGCAAACGCACCTGAATATCGTTTTTGCGGATCTCCCACTCCCACATATCGGCAGTGGCGCTCGTGTTTTCGGGCAGTGGAGTAGACGGTTTAGGCCGCCGGCGGGAAAGGTCCTCCCGCTTCACCAGGAGGATTGCCGTGACGGCGACACTGAGGAGAAGGATGGCGAGCAGCAGAAACCAGCGGGCTCGCCGGAACATGGTTTCAGGATAGCATTGCCGCCGCCGGGACGGGGAATGCGGCGGGTTTTGATTTTAGTGTTACACACTCACATTTTCTTCCATCCATCTCACGCGCCGCGTTCATCGGCTGTTTTTCCAGGATTCGTCAACGTGATTATTTCTTTTAATTTCAATCAATTGCAAGTTCATATTGTCACTCTAGCCGGGAGTGTGCTAATACAGTAGGCGTGTCTGGCCAAGGGCCGGGCAGAGCTTCGGTGTTCAGCTCGCGAGCTGCACCAAGCCCTGGATGCAGGCAAGATTGGCCAGGCTGGAATCCATATCGAGTTCCAGGATCGAAACCAACCGGAGGTTCTGAAGACTATGCAGATTCGTCCTTTGTACGACCGGCTCGTTGTGCGCCGGGTTGAGCAGAAGGAGAGTATCCAGAACGGGATCATCATCCCCGACTCGGCGAAAGAGAAACCCCAGGAAGCTGAGGTTGTGGCCGTGGGCCGCGGCAAGCGTCTGGAGAACGGGAATGTGGTCAGCCTTGATGTGAAGGTTGGCGATCGCATCCTGTTCGGCAAGTACAGCGGCAGCGAGATCAAACTCGACGGCGAAGAGTACCTGATCCTTCGTGAAGACGAAGTGCTCGGCATCCTCGACCCGGCCGCAAAGAAGTAGGACTCACGCAAAGCACGCGCTTCTTAATTAGGAGTTTGAATCATGGCAGCGAAACAGATTGTTTATAGCGAGAATTCCCGCCAGGCGATCCTGCGCGGCGTGAACCAGCTTGCCGATGCAGTGAAGGTCACGCTCGGCCCGAAGGGCCGGAACGTCGTCCTCGAAAAGAAGTTCGGCGGCCCGACCATTACCAAGGACGGCGTCACCGTCGCCAAGGAAGTTGAGCTGAAGGACCCGCTCGAGAACATGGGCGCGCAGATGGTCCGCGAGGTTGCTTCGAAGACCTCCGACGTGGCCGGCGACGGCACCACCACCGCCACCATCCTGGCCCAGTCGATCTTCCGCGAAGGCGTGAAGTCCGTGGCCGCCGGCGCCAACCCGATGGCGCTGAAGCGCGGTATTGAGAAGGCCGTCGGCGTTGTGGTCGGCGAAGTCGCCAAGCTCTCCACCAAGGTTGAGAACAACTCGAAGATCGCCCAGGTCGGAACCATTTCCGCCAACGGCGACACCGAGATCGGCTCCACCATCGCCGAAGCGATGCAGAAGGTCGGCAAAGACGGCGTCATCACCGTTGAAGAGTCGAAGACCATGCACACCGAGCTGGAGCTCGTCGAAGGCATGCAGTTCGACCGCGGCTATCTCTCGCCCTACTTCGTGACCGATCCGGACCGCATGGAAGCCGTTCTTGAGGATCCCTACATCCTGATCCACGAGAAGAAGATCAGCAACATGAAGGACCTGCTGCCGGTGCTCGAGCAGATCGCCCGCTCCGGCCGTCCGCTGGTCATCATCGCCGAGGAAGTGGAAGGCGAAGCCCTGGCCACCCTCGTGGTGAATAAGCTGCGTGGCACGTTGAACGTCGCTGCCGTGAAGGCCCCTGGTTTCGGCGACCGCCGCAAGGCCATGTTGGAAGACATCGCCATTCTCACCGGTGGCACCGCCATCATGGAAGAGACCGGCATCAAGCTGGAAGGCGTTTCGACCAAGGAACTCGGCCACGCCAAGCGCATCACGATCGACAAGGACAACACGACGATCGTGGAAGGCGCCGGCGACTCGAAGGCGATCGAAGGCCGCGTGAAGCAGCTCCGCACCCAGATTGAAGAGACGACCTCCGACTACGACCGCGAGAAGCTCCAGGAGCGCCTCGCGAAGTTGGCCGGCGGCGTGGCTGTCATCAAGGTCGGCGCCGCTACCGAGACCGAGATGAAAGAGAAGAAGGCCCGCGTCGAAGATGCTCTGCACGCCACCCGTGCGGCCGTTGAGGAAGGCATCGTTCCCGGCGGCGGCGTCGCGCTGGTCCGCGCGTCCAAGGCGCTCGACAGTCTGAAGGGCGAAGGCGACGAGCAGATCGGCATCAACATCATCCGTCGCGCCTGCCAGGAGCCGCTGCGCCAGATCATCGGCAACGCCGGTTACGAAGGCGCCATCGTGGTCGAGAAGGTCACCACGAGCGACAACCGCAACTTCGGCTTCAACGCCGCGACGGAAGAGTACCAGGATCTGGTCGAAGCCGGCGTCATCGATCCGGCCAAGGTCACCCGCACCGCGCTGCAGAACGCCGCTTCGGTCAGCGGCCTGATGCTGACCACCGAAGCCATGATCTGCGAGATCCCTGAAAAGAAGCCGGCCATGCCCGCCCCGGGCGGTCACGGCGGCCCCGACATGGACTACTAATCGGCAGTCCTGCCTGTTCGATTGAGACGGCCCGCCGCACCTCGCGGCGGGCCTTTTTTTTGATCGTCGGTCCGATCAAACACCCGCCAAAAGCAGCGTCTGGACGGGCTGCCCGGGGTCTCGCGAGCGGGAAAGCCTGTAAAATCGGGCTTCCGGCGCCAAAAATGCGCCAAAACCTCGAAAAATCGGGCATTTCAGAGCATTCTTCACTTGCTATCGCGCGTGTGCTTCCCTTATCATTGAGACCGGATAGACTCCCAACAAAAGTGGGAGTTTTTGTTTGAGACGCATGTTTGAACAGACTCCCGGCGGTTCCGGAACCGTCGGATCTGTCCCCGGTTCCATTCGGGAAGAAAAGAGATTCAAGGAGAGGCTATGGCCGAAGTCAAGAAGCTGACCCAGACTCAACTCGTCACCGAACTCGCAGAAGCCGTCGAGATCTCGAAGAAACAGGCCAAAGCAGTTCTGGATAAGTACGCGGAAATCGCTGTTCGCGAAACGAAGAAGAACGGCGTTTTCGTGCTGCCCGGTATCGGACGGCTTGTCCGCCAGGAGCGCAAGGCCCGCCTGGGCCGCAACCCGGCGACCGGTGAGAAGATCAAGATCGCGGCCAAGAAGGTCGTGAAGTTCCGCGTGGCCAAGACTGTGAAGGACGCCATCGTCCCGGCCAAGAAAGCCAAGGCGTAACGGCCGGCGGGTCCAGTCTCAGTTCAGGGAGTTGAAATATAAAAAGCCCCGCAGCCTGCGCTGCGGGGCTTTTGCTATCTTGCGGGAGCGATGCGGTCTATGAATGCGGTATGAAAGTCAGGCCTTCTTTTCGGGCTCCGCGTCGTTCTTGGCGGCGGTTTCGTCGCCCTTGAAAACGTCCTTGAAATTGCGAATCCCTTCGCCCAGCCCCTTGCCGACGTCGGACAGTTTCTTGCCGCCGCCGAACACGAGGAAAATCAAAACGGCAATCAGAAGGAATTTCATGGCGTCTCCAACGCTCTCCCGGTCTCCCTGCAGACCTAATTGTATCGCAGACTCAGCCTAAAAACGCCTCACGGGAGCGCCGCGGCCGCCTCCGCCCCGCCGCCGCGTGCGGCATCCCACCTGTCGAGCGGCCGACCGCCGCCCTTTTCGTCGTGGGCGTGAGAAATCGCCGGCCTTGCGCGCACTCCTTCACTACGGGGCATGCGCGATCCACTGGTACTTCCCTTCTTTGCCTTCGCTGCCGGCATCTGCGCCGCGCGGCTGGGTGGAGTCGCGCCCCGCGAAGCGGCACTGGCGGCGCTGGCGTTCACGCTCCTGGCCGCACTGAGCTGGCGGTTCTGTGCCCCACGTTTTCGCGCCGTGCCGGTGCTGTTCCTGCTGAGCGCGTTTGGCGCGCTCGACGCCGGCTTGCAGACGCATGCCGCACCGGACCCGTCGCCGTTCATTCCAGGCGCGATTCAGACGGTGCAAGGTTGCGCCATCGGCAACGGCGTCTATCGCGACGGGCGGTTGCGTGTAAAGCTGCAAGTCAGCCCCGGCGCGGCGATCTACGCCAGTGTCACGGCGCGCGGCGACGACCCGCTGCCGCCTCTGCCCGTGGCCGGTACGCCCATCTCCCTGGCCGGCGAGGTGCGCCTGCCGCGCAGTTACAAGAACCCCGGCTCGTTCGACTTTGGCACGTATCTCGCTCGCCAGGACATCTATTGGACCGTCTCGGCCAAGGCGGCGACGTACCGCGTGCTGCCGGGCACATGCGGACCCGCATGGCGCGCGGCGCTCGGGCAGGTGCAACAATCGGGCCTGAACTCGCTCGACAGGCTCTACGCCAACGACGATTACGCGCGCGGCATGATGCGCGGGCTGCTGCTCGGCGACGGCTCGGGCATCCGCGACGTCTGGACGCAGGACTGGCGTCGCACGGGCACCTATCACGCCCTGGTGATCTCGGGCAGCCAGATCACGTTCGTCACGGCGTTGCTGCTGCTGTGGCTCAGAGTTGCGAAGGCCGGCGAACGGCCGCTGCTGATCGCCGCCGCGCTGGTGGCGTGGATTTACGCGCTGGTGTGCGGCGGCAGCGCGCCCGTCCTGCGCGCCGCGGCCGGCTTCACATTGTTCGTCGGCGCGAAGTTTCTCTACCGGACGCCGCGCGTGCTGAACCTGCTGGCCGCGGTCGCTATCGGATTTCTCATCGTTGAGCCGGACGAACTGTTCGACGCGAGCTTTCAACTCACGTTTCTCTCGGTCGCGGCGATGGGCGCTCTCGACGAGCCGTTGAACGAACGCTGGTTGCGGCCCTGGCGGGATGCCTTCCGCAACCTGAACCGGCCGGATCTCGCGCCCAAGCTCGATCTGCACACGGCGGCCCTCCGCACGGAGTTGCTGCTGCTTGCCGAAACGATTGCCGCGTTGCTGCGCACCCCGCTGCGCTGGGTCGTGACCATGCTGCGCGCGGCGGGCGGCGCGGTGCTGTTCTGCCTGCAACTGATGCTGCTGTCGGCGTGCGTGCAATGGATGCTCGCCATGCCGATGATCCTCTATTTCCACCGGCTCTCGATCAGCGGCCTGACGGCCAACATCCTCATCGTGCCGCTGGTGTCGCTCGCTATTCCGTTCGGTTTCGCGGCCATCGCCACCGGCTGGCATCCCTTTGCGGCGATCGCATTATGGATGCTCAAGGGCTCGCAGTGGGCGGCGACGGTTCATGCGCGCTGGGAGCCGAAGTGGCGCGTGCCCGATCCGCCGCTGGTGATGCTGGTGCTGTTTCTGGCCTTGCTGGCCTGGTTCTGCGTGGCGCTGCGACGGCAATCGCGTTGGACGCTGCCGGCCGCGCTCGCGTGCGCCGCCGCGCTGGTGGCGATTGCGGTTCATCCCTTCGCGCCGCTAATCCGGCACGGCGAGTTGGAAGTCGCCATGATCGACGTCGGCCAGGGCGACAGCATTCTGCTCGGGCTGCCCTCCGGCGAGACGATGCTGGTCGACACCGGCGGCGTCCAGACGTTCGGCCGGAGAAAGCGCCAACGCGATTCGGCGTTCGACACCGGCGAAGATGTGGTCTCGCCCTACCTCTGGCGGCGCGGTCTGCGGCGGCTGGACGTGTTGATGATCAGCCACGCCCACGCCGATCACGCAGGCGGCGTGCCGGCGATTCTGGAGAATTTCCATCCGCGCGAAGTGTGGGGCGCGTTTGACGTTGACGACAAAGACTGGCGCCGTCTCGCAGAGCTGGCTCACGCCGCGGGCAGCCGCGTCCGCAGCCTGCATCGCGGCGACGCCATTGAGCTGGGCGGCATGCGCTGGGACGTCTATGCACCGCTGCCCGATCTCGCTCCGCACGACAAGAACGAAGCATCGCTCGTCGTGCGCGCGAGCTATGGACGGCACGCGCTGCTGCTGACCGGCGACATGGACCGCAAGACCGAAGCGCTGCTGCTCGAAGCGGGCTACAACGCGCGGGCGGACATTCTCAAAGTCGCACACCACGGCAGCAAAAACTCTTCGCTGCCCCGCTTTCTGGATGTGCTGAAACCGTCGGTCGCCATGATCTCGGCCGGTTACGAGAACAACTTCGGCCACCCGAATCCGGTGACCCTCGACGCGCTCAATGAGCGGCGCGCCCTGGTGTTGCGCACCGACCGGCAAGGCCTGGTCGTCACGCGCTGCAACCAGCGTTGGATTGACATCGACGGCCATCCCGCGGGCCTCGCGTTGCCGCCCGCCTGGGAAGGCTACTGACGCCTCCCGCCCCATCGCCGCGGAAGATGCTGGCGGCTAGTTCGCCGGGGGCAGATTCTCCTGCTCCTCTTCTTCGCCGGCCTGTTCCGCCTCGTCGGCGCCCTCCGGACCCGTCGAGCGCGCCTCGGCGATAATCTCCGCCGCTTCCTTGGCTTTGTCCGCGGGCACCTGGAGGCGATACGGCAGGTTGGGCATCATCTCGGCGCCCACCACCTCGGACTCAATCCCGTTGGCCTCCAGCAGGCTCTGCAGCGAAGTCGCCTCCATCTCGGTGACCTCAAGCGGGGTTCCGTCCGTGTCGAGGACCAGAACCAGATCGGAAGATTCGGACTGACTCATGGGCACCTCCTTGATTCGATTATCCCTCCGGGCAGGAAAAAACTAGCCCTCTGGCGGCAAATCTCCTTGGGCTTCGCCATCGAGTTCAGCCTGATCGGCGGCCGCCGCGCCGCCTGCGCGAGCTTCCGCAATCAATGCCGCCGCCCGCTCGGCGTCGGCTTCGGCTACGAGCAGCCGGAAGGGCAACACCGGCTCCTGGCGAAAGCCGGAGATGAGAGCCTCAATGCCATTCGCCTGCAGCAGACTCTGCAGCCCGGTCGCGACGATGAACGGCACACCGAGTGGCTCTCCGTCTTCCATCAACGGAACTAATTTCGCGTTATCGGGTGTTGTCATGCGTACCTCGGCTAAAATGGGCCATGGAGGATCACTTCTAATATGTACTCCGAAGATTACACCAGCAAGGCCACATGGTTTATTGCCGGCGCTGCCGTCGGCGCGACTTTGGCGCTGCTTTTTGCTCCTGCTTCCGGCCGTGTCACGCGCCGTCAGATCCGCCGCCGGGTCGAACAAGGCACGGACATGCTCAGCGAATCCGGGCACGATTTGTTGGAAAAGGGTAAGGACCTGTTCGACAAAGGCCGCAAAATGGCCGACGACGCCGCCGACATGATCGAGCGGGGCCGCCAGATGGTGGAGGGGTAATGAGCGTACGGCTGTGGGAGTTCCGCAACGAGCCAGCCGCCGATTTTTCCAAACCCGAAGCCGTTGAGGCGATGCGCGTCGCGCTCGGCGCCGTGCGATCTACGCTGGGCCGGGAGTACGACCTGCACATCGGAGGGGAAACCCTCCGCACGGGCGATCTGCTGAAATCGGTGAATCCCTCCAGGCCCGCGGAGATCATCGGGCTGCACCACAAGGCGACGGCGGCGCTGGCCGCGAAGGCCATCGGCGTGGCGGACGCGGCGTTCCCCGCATGGTCGCGCACACCGGCGGAGCAGCGCGTCGCGATCATCCGCAAGGCCGCTTCGATTCTTCGCAAGCGCAAGTTCGAGTTCAACGCCTGGCTCGTGGTCGAGGCCGGCAAGAGCTTTGCGGAGGCCGAGGCCGACACCTGCGAGGCGCTCGACTTCCTGGAGTATTACTCGCTCGAAATGCTGAAGTGGGCCGCGCCCGATCCGGTGGCGCAGTGGCCCGGCGAAGTCGACGAGTGGCGCTACATTCCGCTTGGCGTCGGCGTCGTCATTCCGCCATGGAACTTCCCGCTGGCGATCCTGGCAGGCATGACCGTCGCGGCGCTGGTGGCGGGCAACACCGTCGTACTGAAGCCGTCGAGCGACACGCCGACAGTCGCCGTCAAATTCATGGAAGTGCTCGCCGAGGCCGGGCTGCCGGCCGGCGCGTGCACGCTCGTGGTGGGCGGCGGCGGCGAGATCGGCGACCTGCTGGTGCAGCACCCGCGCACGCGTTTCATCTCGTTCACCGGCTCGCGCGAAGTCGGCCTGCGCATCAATGAGCTGGCCGCCAAGCCGCAAAAGGGCCAGATCTGGATCAAGCGCGTGGCCGCGGAAATGGGCGGCAAGGACGCGATTGTCGTCGACAGCAATTGCGACCTCGACGCCGCGGTGCAGGGCGTTTTCGTTTCGGCCTTTGGCTATCAGGGCCAGAAGTGCTCGGCCTGCTCGCGCGCCATCGTCGTGGACAGCGTCTACGATGAGTTCCTGAAGCGGCTGTTGCCCAAGGTCCAGGCGATCAAGGTCGGCCCGGCCGACGATCCGCAATACTACGTGGGCCCCGTGATCAACGAGCGCTCGCGCCAGACGATCCTCAAGTACATCGAAATCGGCAAGCAGGAGGCGCGCCTGCTGACGGGCGGCGGCACCGCGCCGGGCGAAGGCTACTACGTGCAGCCGACGGTGTTCGCCGACGTCGACGCGAAAGCGCATATCTTCCAGGAAGAGATCTTCGGACCCGTCCTGGCCGTGACGCGCGCCCGCGATTTCGACCATGCGCTGGAACTCGCGAACGACACCGAATATGGCCTGACCGGCTCGGCCTACACCAACGACCCGGCGAAGATCGAGGCCGCCAAGGCGCGCTTCCACGTCGGCAACCTGTACATCAACCGCAAGTGCACCGGCGCCATGACGGGCTGCCATCCATTCGGCGGCTTCAACATGTCCGGCACCGACTCGAAGGCCGGCGGACCCGACTACCTGCTGCAGTTCATGCAGGCCAAGTCGATCGGCACGAAAGTCAGCTAGACAGTGACGCTGCAATGGGAACCGCAGTTGTAGGTGGGGTTCTATCGATTGTCGTTACCGTGATCGGCTTCCTGTTCGCAAAGTGGAAGGAGCGGGAAGCCGATCAACGGAAGTTTAAATCCGAAAAATACCAGGAATTCGTCGCTGCGCTCAACGGCGTGGTCGGCAAGGATTCGACTCCAGAGGGACAACGAAGGTTCAATGCAGCCATAAACTCCTTGATTCTGGTCGCGCCGTGGCCGGTACTCCGCGCACTCTATAAGTTTCGCGACGAAATCGGAGCATCCAATCCCAGCAAAACTAGAGAGAGGCATGATCTGCTTCTTTCCAGCCTCATGTGGGAGATCCGAGAGGATCTAGGAATCCCGAACCCGAGACGGCGAAAAGAGTTTTGTCTGTCGCTCTACGAATCCGGGACGAATGGATGAGTTGCAGTAGGGGGCCGGCTACACCGGTGCCTGTCTCATATCAGCGTTGTCGACTACGCTCGGAGTATGAAGCTACTGGTCACGCTCACACGCGATGAAAGTGGCATGTTCGTGGTGGAGTGTCCGGCGATTCCCGGCTGCATCTCCGAAGGCGCAACGGAAGCCGAAGCGATCGACAACATCCGCGAGGCCATTGAGGGCTGCTTGGAAGCCCGCCGCACCAACCATTGAGCAGGCGACCGCGCGAATCGCCTCGGCTTCGCGCTATACTGGCTTCAGCCCCGATTGGAAGGGGACCATCAAGTTCGAAATTCAGGGTAAAAGTAGAACAACGTGGCGAGGGGAGATGCTTTCGGGCATCTCCCCTTTCCCTTTTCAGGGACAGTTTTCGCCGCTCCGGCGCTATTTCGCTTTGGCGGGCTTCGCGGCAGCCGCCTTGGCCACCTGCTTGGCGATAATCAGCGCCTTCACCTTCTCATACGCCGCCGCGGGAACGATCTTCTTCTGAACCAGCTCGTTCTTAGCGCGGTACGGGCGGCCCTGCACAATCTTGCCGGCATAGGTGTCGCCAATACCCGGCAGCGCTTTAAGTTGGTCAAGCGTCGCGGTGTTGATATCGAGCAGCGCCGCGGCCTTCGCCGGAGCGGCTTTGACATCGGCCTTGGCGGCGGACGCCTTGGCCTTGGCGTTCGCAACAGCAGCCTTGACGGCGGACGGCGCGGGCGTGGATGCCGGAGCCTGGGCAAAGCCCAGCGCCAGCGTCAGAGTGGTCAGACACAACAGACGAAGGAGTCTCATGCCCGCGAGCTTACCACCCGCCCGCGATCCGGCTAAAGACGAAAGGGCACTACGTCTACCCTCCGGAATTACGCTAGTTCGGACACCAGATACTCGGCCAACTCCGAGATCAGCTTCTCGCCCGGATTGTCGGGCGAGTAATCGACCACCGGCATATCGTCCACGGTGATGGCCATGGCGAGCCGCGACACCGGCAGATAGACCAGGCCCACGTCGCTGCGCAGCGCATCCAGCGCGCCGGACTTGCTCGCCACGCTGTCGGCCCGCCGCCGCCCGATGCACTCCTTGTATTGCTGGCGCTTGAGGATGGCGACAATCTCCTTTGACGCCTCGGGCGAAACGATCCGGCCGCGCTCGATCATTTCGAGCAGCGTCACCATCTCGCGCGGCGTCGTGACGCCAATCCCGTAGGCCTTATTCTCTTCCAACAAACCAGCCTTGGCCGGCACGGCCTCGCCTCCGCCAATCCGGTGCAACGAGCGCGTGACTTTCAGCCCGAGGCGATCCATGTAATCGTTGACCGCGTCGCTCGTGACGCGGCCGAGGATCAGGTTCGTCGCGGTGTTATCGCTCACGACGATCATGACGTGCGCGACGTCGCGCACGGTGAGTTGCGTGCCATCGGAGAATTCGTGCAGCACGCCGGAGCCGCCAACCATGTCCGCCGTATGAAGCGTCAGCTTCTCGTCCCAACTGAGCTTGCCTGCGGCCACCAGGTCGAACAGCGTACACAAGATCGGGAGCTTGATCGTGCTCGCCGTGCGGACACGCTCGTCGGGGCGCAGGCCGAACTCGGCGCCGCTGTCGAGGTTCTTTGCGTAGAGCCAGACCTTGCCTTCGCAGCGGCTCAGCAGGCTCCGGATCCCCGTCGCGAGGCCTTCGTGTTTTTCGCTATCGGCGCGCGCGACGGAACGGGAGAGGGCCAGCCCGGCGGGCACGCCCCACAGCAGCGCGCGGCGGTTCAGTTGGGTCATTTCTTCAGTCTGGCGCAACAGCCGCGCGGGACGCACGTCACGCGGCGAGCAGGCTGCTCAAATGTTTCAGACTGCGGCTGGCCTGCTCCGGCGTGCCGCACTCGACCGACAGCACGCCGCTCCAGTGCGCCGCGCGCAGAATCCCGACGACGCGCGCCCAGTCGATGACGCCGTCGCCGCAGGCGCAGCCCACCGGCGTGCCCGTCACTAGGCCCTTCTCTTTTTCGGCGTGCTGGATGCTGATGTCCTTGGCATGCACGTGAACCAGCAGTGGCAGGACCGCGGTCAGACCCGCATAGGGGTTTTCGCCGCCGAGAAACGCATTGCCCGTGTCGTAGTTGACGCGCAACAGCGGCGAGTCGACCAGCCGGGCGATGCGCAGCAGGCCGTCGGTCGTTTTGCTGATGCTCTGGTGCGGTTCGACGCCGATGCAGACGCCGTAGCGCGCGGCGGTACGCAACACCGTCGTGAGCGTGTAGCGCATCACGCCCCACGCTTCGTCGAGCGGCACCCAGGCGGGCCGGATGCCTTCATCGGTATTGACCACGGGCGCGCCGATGGCGGCGGCGACGCGAATCGCTTTCTGCAAATACGGGACCGCGATTTCGGGCCGCATCAACGGGCAATGCGCGCTCAGCGCGCTCGCCTTCAATCCATTTTTCTGGAGCAGTTCCAGCATCTCCAGCGGGTCGTCGTCCATGGAGAATGAATGGAAGTAACCCGCCTCGCTGAGCAGTTCGCGGCCGTTGTGGACCATCGGCTCAACGTACTGGAAGCCCAGTTGCGCGGCCCGTTCCAGGCCTTCCGCGAAGCTCTTGTCTTCGCAGCGGATGAACTCCATATTCACGCCGGCATAAATCGCCATGCGGGGCACCTCCCGGTGTTGCCCGCGATTCTATCGTGGGAGCGTTCAGGCGGCAATGGAGTGCCGCCCAACGCGCGGCTGAGCAGACGCCGTTCCCGCGGGGAGTGCAGACGGACGCCGTTGTTTTCACAGACTCTCAGCACCGAACCGCGAACGTGAGCGAGCGGGCGAATCTCCTGCAAGTAACTGATAAATAGTCAGATGCCACCACTCCCTGACGGTCGCGGCTCCGCTTCGAAGCCGCGGAGCCACGCCGGGGGCTGAGCGTCTGCAGAAAAGCCGAAACAGCTTAGCAGGCGCCGTTCTTCTTGCCGTTGCCCGAGGCGAAGGAGAAGTAGCGTGCGACGTTCTCGCTGAGAATCTGCGGGAACGTCTTGTCGAGATTCGAGCGAATGGCCACGTAGCATTCGTCGCACGTGTTGTGATTGGTGAATTCCTCGACCATTCGTTTCTGCTCGTGCAGATCGTATTTCTTGAACTGCATGGAGCACGGCTGCAGTTTGCCGTCGGCGGTGACCACCAGAAAACGGTGACCGGCGCGGCAGCCCGGGGCGCTGCCCTTCTCGAAATACTCCTGCGTCTGGTCGATGGTGCTATCCGGCGTGACGATCTGATGCGAGGAATTTTGCCGCCGGCGAATGCCGTCGAGTTCCCGGCGCAGCGTGGCCAGATCCTCGGGCCGCGTCGGAAACAGATCCTTGCAGCCGGTGCGGCGCGCGGAATAGGCGCTGTAGGCGATATTGACGCCCCACTCGGCCGCTTTGTCCGCCATGTGGTTGATCTCGCCGACATTCTCGCTATGGATGCACGTGTTCATGACAATGTCGTCGAAACCGTGCTTCGCGCAGCGCGGAATGATGTCGGAGAGATGGTCGAACAGGCCCGGATAGTGACGGAAATCGTCGTGCCGGCTGTCCGGGAAATCCAGGCTGACCGAAAACTGCGTCACGCCGGCGTCGTGCAGCGCGACGTACTTCTCTTCGGTCATCAAGGCCCAGTTCGAGACGAAGATGATGTACGGCAACCCGTTGGATTGCTTGATGTTCTTGACGATATCGAGCACGTCGGCGCGCAGCAGGGGCTCGCCCCCGGAAACCTGCACAACGCACGGCTTGAACACCTGCATGTACTCGCGGTACTGCGCCGGTTTGAGTTGCTGCGACTCGTCACGCGGTCCCCCGTGATCGCAGTGACGGCAGAAGCAGTTGCAGGAATCGGTGACCTCAAAGGACACCACAATAGGGCGGCCCGTAAACCAGTTCAGGCTCCCCTGACGGATAACCTGAAGCGATTCAGACAGTGAAACTTTGCGCATTGGGGGACTCGAAGAACCTTAATCGTACCAAGAGGCCCTTAAATCTGTCGATTCGAGTCAGTTAAGCGGTCGCAACAACGGCCTGAACGGCGTCTCCAGCCACTGAGCCGCGAGCGTCATTCGCTATCCTGAAGCCAGAGGGACTCCCGATGATCCTAGGCACCGGCGTCGACCTGGCCGAAGTGGCCCGCATTCGTGCTTCCGTCACCCGCTACGGCGAGCGTTTCACGCGGCGCGTTTTCACCGACGCGGAGATCGCCTACGTGGAGCGCAAAGCCAACAAATACGAGCGCTACGCCGCGCGTTTCGCGGCCAAGGAAGCGGGCATGAAGGCCATTGGAACGGGCTGGAGCAGCGGCGTCCGCTGGCAGGATCTGGAGGTTGCCAATCTGCCCTCGGGCCGGCCGACGCTCAAGCTGCATGGCGCGGCGGGAGAGATTGCCGCGCGGCTCGGCGTGAAAGCGGTTCATCTGTCGCTCACCCACACGGCCGAGCAGGCGGCGGCGTTTGTAGTTCTGGAAGACTGACCGTAAGCTCAGGCTACGGGAGCGACCGGCGCGGCGCTCTCGTGGACTTCATCCAACTGCTTCGCAGCGGTGAACGTAAACATCATGCGATGGATCACGGTGATGGTGCCAAGGCAGGCGATCACCCACAACACCGGCGCCATGCGATCGAAAAGTCCGCCGATGATCAGCAGGACCACGCGCTCGGGACGTTCGAGGAAACCGACTTTGCACAGCGGGATCACGTTCTCCGCCCGGCTGCGGGTGTAACTGATCATGACCGAAGTGGTCATCACCACGGCCGTCAGAACCACGTAGAACGGGCGGTTGATATTGCCGTAATAGACGAGCAGCCCCATCAGCAGAGCCAGATCCGAGTAGCGGTCCAGTACCGAATCGAAGAAGGCTCCGAAGCGCGTCACCTGATTGGTGGCGCGGGCCACGCGGCCGTCCACCATGTCGAAGATGCCTGCTCCGATGATGACCAGCGCCGCGGTCAGGAAGCGGCCTTGCGCCAGCATCCACGCCGCAAAAATGTTGATCACCAGCCCGATGAACGTCAGCACATTGGGATGGATCTTCGACAGCGCCAGACCACGCACAATCAGCAGCAGCAGCTTATTGCAGGTCACCCCGATCGCGCGCGTGAATGTCATCTATACCGCTCCGCCTCCGCCTACTCGACGTCGTCTACTTCGTGGATCGTCTTCAACTCCAGCAACTCCAGCGTGCGCTGGCCGCCCGGAATGGCGAAGGTCACCTCGTCCCCGACTTTCCTGCCCAGCAAGCTGCGGCCGATCGGCGAGCTCGTCGAGATCAGTCCATTGGCGACATCCGACTCTTCGCTCGCCACCAGCTTGTACTTGATCTCCTCGTCCTTCTTGACGTCGAGGACCAGCACTCTGGACCCCAAACCGACGCGGTCGCGCGGGATCTTGGTGACGTCAATCAGAGACAGCTCGGAGAGCCGGGCCTGCAGCTTGGAGAGACGCGCATCGACGTACCGCTGCCGGTCCTTCGCGGCGTGAAACTCCGCGTTTTCCCGCAGATCGCCGTGCGCGCGCGCCTTGAGAATCTCCTTAGGCAGTTCGTTGCGCAGCTCGTGTTCGAGCGTTGCAATCTCCTCCAGCATTTTGGCCTTCAGACGATCTAAGTTCGTGGTGTCATCCATCTGATTGGCGACAGCTCCTAACACACCCATTATAGTTTCGAGCGTTCCTGCCGGTAATCCGCAGCCGCAAATTGAACAGGAGCCCCCCGAGGCGCAAAAAAGGGCCGCCGTCAGTGTGGCTCCGACGGCGGCCGCCGTAAACTCGCCGCAAGCAGGGTTATTGCCGGCGAGAGGAAGTGCAAATCAGATCGAACCGAATGCCCCCCGGCAGTGAAGCGCGAACGCTATCTCCAGATTGGTATCGAAAGATAGAATAAGGCCAGCGAGGCGGAACAGTCAAGCGGAATCGGCGGCAAGGCGATCCCGGCCGCGCCGGGCGCGATTTGGCGCAGGGGCGCGCACATGAAATATTGGGTGTGTGAGCAGTATCCCGCCAGAAGTGCCCCATTTGCCAGGGTTCCAGGGCAGGCAGCATTGGAGCTGCCCGCTCGCGCTGGCGGTCGCGTTGATCTCCGGTGCGCCGTTTCTGGCGCGGGCGCAATCCGCCGCGGTGGATGGCGTCATTCAGGGCGTGGTGCTCGATGCGCAGCGGCTGCCGTCGCCCAACGCCGCCGTCGAAGTCGTCAACACGGCCACGTCGCTGCGGCGCCGGACCTTGACCGATGAGTTGGGCCTGTATCGCTTTCCACTGCTGCCGGTCGGCGAATACAGCGTGGATGTCCGCGCGGCCGGTTTCGCGCGCGTCGAAAAAGCGGGGATCGTACTGGAGGCCGGCGCGGTCGTCAGCGCCGATTTCGAGCTCACGGTCGCCAGTATCGAAAAGACCATCGCGCTGGAGCGTGGCGCGCCGGTGCTGGAACGGGCGCGCTCGGACCTGGGCACGAACCTGGGCAGCAACCTCGTTCAGAGCCTGCCGCTGCCCTCGCGCAATAATCTGAATTTCGTACTGCTCCAGCCCGGCGTGAGCGGGCACAGCAACCCGCAGTTCGGCGTGCCTTCCAAGGTGAATACGTCGGGGCTCACAAACCGTGTCAGCTACCAGTTCGACGGGTCCATCAACTCCGAGAGCGACCGCACGGGCGCGCGGCTGATGACGATTTCGAACACCTGGATCGAGGAGGTCCAGCAGGCGGGCAACGGGTTCCTGGCGGAGTTCGGCAACACGGCCGGCACGGTGTACAACGCGATCACGCGCTCCGGCTCCAACGATCTGCATGCGGAAATCGCCTACCTGATGCGCCGCACCGGCCTGACCTCGCGCTCCTCGCTGCTGCGCGACAGCGAGGATGCGCCCGACGCCAATATGAACAACCCGTATGGAAACATCGGGTTCCCGCTCCTCCATGACCGCCTGTTCCTCTTTGCGGGCTACGAATGGGTGAAGCGCGACCTGCCGCAGGACACAACCGTGGACCCCGCGGTTCTGGAGGAACTGCATCTCCCGTCCTCGTACGCAAAACCGATTCCCCGGGCGCAATCCAACCACTTCCTCATGGGTCGCGCCGATTGGCAATGGAACGACCGCAATCGCGCGTTTCTGCGCTGCACCGGCTATGCCAGCGACGCTCCCTACTCCGGAGCGGCATCATCGCTGCAGGTCGTGACGCAGACCTACACGCAGCAGGACCGCGCGCCGGCGCTGGCCGCACAATGGATCTCCTCGCTCGGTCCGGGACTCACCGGAGAAGTGCGTTTTCAGACGCCGTTGCGGACGCTAAAGGACCAATACGCCAATGCCAGCCTGCGCGGTCCGGCCATTGTCATCCCCGGCGTGATCAGTTTCGGCGGCTCGGAGTTTCTGGGCTACCGCTTCAGCGAAAAGGACCCCGAGGTCGCCGGCAATCTCGCCTACAGCAAGGGCGCGCATGCGTTGAAAGCCGGTTTCGCGTTGCGTTACGTGCTGGACGACAACACCTATCCGGCGTATTCGCAGTACACCTTCGCGACAGTCGAGGATTACCTGGAGGCGCGCTCCGGCGCCGACCGGAAGTCGTATCAGAACTACACCCAGACCTTCGGGCGTCCGACGATCGGATACGATTCCATGTTCCTCGGTCTCTACGTCGAGGACAGTTGGCGGGTGCGGCAGAATCTGACACTCAGCGGAGGCTTGCGCTGGGATCTCTACCGTGTGCCGGCGGGCCGGGCCGACGCCGCGTTTACCTGGTCCCAGCATTTCCGCACGGCGACGGCGAACTACGCGCCGCGCCTCGGCATCGCCTGGTCGCCGGGCCGCTCACAGCGAACCGTTGTGCGCCTGAATGGCGGGCTCTTCTATGACCCGCCGCAGACGGATTTGTACCGGCGCGCGTTCCAAAACGACGGCCGGCCGCGGTTCTTCACCGTGACCACCGGACCGGAGTCCGGATTCGCGCCAGATTTTCCGGGCATTTTCCGCACGCAGCCACCCGGCTACGGCGATACCGCGTTGGATATTACGACGGTCGATCCGAACTTCCGGCCGCTGCGCGCCGCGGAATGGAGCGCTCAGATCAGCCGCCAGGTCGCCGAGAATACGTATCTTGCGCTCACCTACTCCGGCGTCGCCGCCGCGGCGTTGCCGGTGTACCGCAACGTGAACGTCGTGCCCTCGGGCGAGCTCCTCGGCGACGGCCGCCCGATCTACGGTTCGGCGCGCGTCTGGCCGCAGTTCAACAACATCCTCTCCGCCGAATCGGTCGGCAACTCCAGCTACCACGCGTTCACCGCGACGTTGCGGCGGCGCATTGCGACATACGGGCAGTATTCAATCAGCTACACGTGGTCGCACGCCATCGACGACGCACCCGAGCAGAACGTGCTCGACTCGGCGGATCTGCTGCCTTCCGATCCTTCCGACCGCGCGCGCGACCGGGGCAACTCGCTCACCGACCGGCGGCACGCCCTCACGGCCTACGGCGTCTTTGAGCCGCGCTTCCGGATGGCTCCGGGATGGGCCGCACGCCTGGCGAATTCCAACCGCTTTTCGTTCGTTCTCACGGCGCTGAGCGGCGATGCGCTAAATCTGGGCTCGAACCGCGTATTGAACGCCGATGCGAGCATTCCGGCCGCGTTGCAGCGCCCGCTGTTCGTGGGGCGCAACACCTTGCGCGCGCCGGCCGTGGTCGAGGCCGACGTGCGTTATACGCGCATCATCCCGGTCTGGGAGCGTCTGCAAGCGGAGATATTCGCCGAATGCTCCAACGTTTTCAATCGCACGAACATCACCGGCCTCGACACCATCGCGCAGGTCGACGCCGCCGGCCGCATCACCGCCGCGCCGCCGCTGACATCCACGTCGGCGTTGGAGTCGCGCACCGTCCAGATCGGCGTCCGCTGGTCCTACTAGTTCGCCATAAATCACGCCGCCGGGGCGATGCACATCCAGCGGCATAGCCGGGCGCCTGCACATGGTTCCGGCAGCTATGATGGCAAGCGGGGGGACTGTCGCAAGTGTTCGGTACGGAGATCAAAGCATGAGCCGGATTCTGATGGTGGCCAGCGAGGCGACGCCCTTCGCCAAGACTGGCGGTCTGGCTGACGTAGTCGGCGCACTGCCCGTTGAGCTGGCCAAACTGGGCCACGAAGTGGCCATTGTGATGCCGCGCTACCGCCGCATCCCGTGGGACCAGACCGAGAGCGCGTTCGACAACATGGTCGTCTATGCCGGCTCCACACCCTACCGCGTGGACATCCGCAAGGCGGTCCGCAACGGCGTCACGTATTTCTTCGTCGAGGCCCCGTACTTTTTTGACCGCGACGGGCTGTACGACGACGGCGGACGCGAGTACGGCGACAACCACCGGCGCTTTGCCGTGCTCTCCCTCGCCGCGCTCGGCGTGGCCCAAACGGTGTTCCCCTGCGACATCCTGCATTGCCACGACTGGCAGGCGGCGATGGTGCCCATCTACAAGGCCGATCAACAGCACGGCAACCCGCTCTTCGATCATGTCCGCACCGTGCTGACCATCCACAACCTCGGCTATCAAGGCATCTACGGGCGGGAGAGTTTCTGGGATCTCGGCTTGAACGGCGGCTGGTTCACACCCGACAAGCTGGAGTTCCACGGCGATCTGAATATCCTGAAAGGCGGCCTGACGATGGCCGACTGGCTGACGACGGTCAGCCCGACGTACGCCCGGGAGATCCAGACGCCGGAAGGCGGCTTCGGGCTCGATCCCGTGCTGCGCTACCGCTCCGGGGCGCTGACGGGAATCCTGAACGGCGTCGATTACGCGCAATGGGACCCGGCCACGGACAAGCTGATTCCCGCGAATTACTCCGCCGCCGATCTGGCGGGCAAGCGCGCCTGCAAGCTGCAACTGCTGAAAGAATTCAATCTGCCGGCGGGCGACGGCAGCCGGCCGCTAATCGGAATTGTCTCCCGCTTCGTATCCCAGAAGGGCTTCGATCTGGTGGCTGGCCTGGCGCCGTTCTTCCGCGAGAACGATGTGCAACTCGTCGTGCTCGGCAGCGGCGAATGGCGCTACGAGCAACTCTTCAACGATTGGCAGCGCCAGCTTCCCGAGAAGGTCGGCGTCTGGATCGGCTACAACAATGCGCTCGCGCACAAGATCGAAGCCGGCAGCGACCTGTTCCTGATGCCGAGTCTGTATGAACCGTGCGGCTTGAATCAGATCTATAGCCTGAAGTACGGCACCGTCCCGGTGGTCCGCGCCACGGGAGGGCTGGATGATACTATTCAGGAGAACACCGGGTTCAAGTTCTCCTGGTATTCCACGGGAGCGCTTTACGATTGCCTGCGCACGGCTCTGGGCGCGTACCGCAATCGCGATGCGTGGACGGCGCGGATGGTCCGGGGGATGAAAGAAGATTTCTCCTGGTCCTTCTCCGCGGACACGTATTCGAAACTGTACGAGCGGCTGCTGGGCCGAGCTTGAATCCCGGCGCGCGCGAGGGTCATCAAAGCCGATTGGAGAGAGAAACAAGTAATGGGAAAGTTTACGGTTGAAATTACCGACGCCAATTTCGAACAGGAGGTCACATCCTCCAGCGTCCCCGTGCTGCTGGACTTCTGGGCAGAATGGTGCGGCCCGTGCCGCATGATCGGTCCGACCGTCGAAGACGTCGCCGCGGAATACACCGGCAAGCTGAAGGTCGGTAAAGTCAACGTCGATGAAAATGGCGGCACCGCGATGCGCTACAACATCCGGGGCATTCCCACGCTGTTGCTTTTCAAGGACGGGAAGATCGTCGACCAGCGCGTCGGCGCCGTGGGCAAGGGCGACATCGTCAAGATGCTCACGCCGCACGTCGTCTGAAAAGCGTCCCGTTCAACAGATATCGCCAAGGGCCGTCCGCGAGGGCGGCCCTTACTATCTCTGAAACTCGTCGTGTGTCAGGGCTGCCCGATCGCCGTGACTCGCCCAGTGAAGTAGTGCTGTTGCGACAGGTTCTTGTACACCTGGCCGGCCACGCCGGACGCCACCGGGCCGCTTACGCCAGGGCCGCCGGTCAGTAACACGACAACGACGAGTTTGCGCCCCGCCACTTCGTTGAAGCTGCCGAACCAGCCCAGGTGCGTCCGCTGGTCCGAGCACGTTCCGGTCTTACCAAAGATTGGCTCGCTCGGGTCGTAGTTCGCGCGCCGCGCGGTGCCGAAATCCGTCGCGCCCAGCATGCCGGGGCGCATCTTCGCCACAGCGTCGCGAATATCCAGGAAACGTTTTACGCGTGGGGCGAAGTGCTCGATTTCGGCCTCGTTCCGGGGATACTGCAGGAAGTACAACGTTCCTTCGTTGGCAATTGAGGTGACCAGCGCGGCCAGTTGCAACGGCGTGATCCCAATGGCCTCGCCGAAGCTGGTCATCATGCCGACCGGAATTTCGCGCGGCTGCCGGTCGGGGAAGATGCCTGGGCTTTCACCGTCCAGACCGTAACCCGCCTTCTCCCCCAGGCCGCACATCCGCCCATATTGCTGGACCTTTTCGAATCCGAGCTTTTCGCCAAGGTTGGCGAAATACACGTTGTTCGACCGGGCAATCGCCGTCGTCAGATCCATCGACACGCCGCGCGAGATCCGCACGCGCGTGTCCTTATCGATCATGCCCTCAGTCAGTCCGGCCAAACTGGCGACCAGCTTGATGGTGGAGCACGGCTGGTAGGCGCCGGTCAGCGCCAGGCGCTGGTTGACGATGCTGAGAATGCGGCCGCTGGCGGGATCGACGACGACCACCGACCCGTTATACGGCCCGAGCGCATCGACCGCCGCGCGCCGGACTTGCAGATCCTCGCCATCCAGCACGTCGCCCACGGTCGAGTCGGCGTACGTCGGCGCGTCCCACGGACTGGCCAGGCGCCGGGATCGCAGACGTTTCGCCGGCGACTTCGCCGCGGGCGCAGGAGTCCGGGCCGGAGCCGACACGGCCGTGCGGCGCGCCGGTGTCTTCGCCGCCGGCCGCCGCGCTTTCGCCGTCGTGGTCGCGCGCGGAGCAGCACTCTTCTTGCGGGTCTTGTGCGGCGTGGCGGCCGCGCCCGAGGCCACGGCCAGCGCCACCGAAGCGCCGAGGAGAATTCGAAGGAATCTGGTCATGTTCGCCACTGGTCCCGTCAACCCTTCCCGATGCTCCCGGTCGACTGCGGGAAATCTCCCCCATTCTGTTGTATCTGCACGAGATAAGTCAAGATACGCCCGCAACGTTACAGGTCTCACGCAATGCCGTAATGGCGCCGGATAGGCATCGGCGGCCCGGGGCGGGCGGCTTCAGACTTGCTCTCGCGGGCTCTTGACCGAACCTGTCAAGATGGAGTGGATACTATCGTCATGAAAATCTCGATGGGGGCCTGGTCGTTTACGTTCGGACCGCATGCCGCCACTCCCAGATCCCTCGAACCGATCTGCGAACGGCTGTCCCGGGCCGGCTACGATGGCATTGAACTCTGCGGTTTCCCGCCACACGTCACGCTGGAGAGTTATCCCGGCGCGGCCGAGCGGGCGCAATTGCGCCGCATGCTCGCAAACTGCGGGTTGGGGATTTCCGGCTATTCTTCCGACCTCACGGCGGTCAATCCGCTCGTGGCGGAAAATCACGCGCGCTATCTGGAGCGTTTCCAGCGGCTGCTCGATCTTTGTGCGGAAATTGGCTCCCCGTCGATCCGCGTCGACACGGTGGCGGCGCCCGGTTCACTCAGCAACACCGAATACCGCCAATCCTTCAATCGCTTAAGCGACCTGTGGCGCGAGTGCGCTGAACTCGCGCGCCGGGCTCAGGTAGCCATGGTGTGGGAGTTCGAGCCGGGCTTTGTCTTCAATAAACCCTCCGAGGTCGTCGCGCTCCACGACAAGATCGGACATCCCTGGTTCCAGCTTGTCTTCGACACCGCGCACGCCTACCTCTGCGGCGTCGTCGGAGCGCGGCAATTTGGCAAGAAAGAAACGCTGGAGGGCGGCGTGGACGAGTTCCTCGATCTGCTGAACGGCCGCATCGGGAGCGTTCATGCCGTCGACACGGACGGGTCGCTTTACGGCGATGAGACTTCCACGCACCGGCCCTTTCACGCGGGTGTGATTCCGTGGCGGACCGTGATCCCCAAGATGCTGCAGGTTTGCCCAACCGATTGGTGGTGCATCGACTTGTGCTTCTATCCCGGCGCCTGGGATGCGGTGGAGACGAGCCTGGCCGACTTGAAGAGAATGATTGCCAGCGCCTGAAGAACGCACTCGATCTTTGCCGGAGCGCCGGTGGCGCCGGCAAAGGGTGTCCCGGCAACAGCGGTCTCCGCAGGACTTCCTGCCGCGCCAGTGGCCGGGCAATCAGCTCTGCGAGCAGTCAACCATGAAGTTTCGGAACCACCTGGTGAACACGCCGCGGCATCAATAATAACAAAGAGCTAGTACTATAGCCCGCATAGTTCCATGGCCGCACAAGATTGTAGCGTAAGTACTCGTTTCCGCCAAGATAGTGTTGACATCAAACGAGTTAGCCGCACGAAGGCCCGTTCCGAAGGCATTTCCAGGAAATAGGTGATATCGGTCACAGGGCGAGCGGGCAAAAATACGAGAGATTTGTAGAGTATTCTTGCCGATTAACTCTTGGACCTGCACGAAATCTGTCGTAGCATGGGAGACAACCTGCCGGAGGATGAGGTACGAGGAGGCTGGGCGCGCTCTGTTGCCGCAAAAAGTCTCCCGGCGTTCCGGCAGGGGCTGCTGCAAGGGGTGTTGATGTTCACGCCTGAGGAGATCCGCAAAAGCTGATAGATTGGCAGCCCCATTCACACAGGTGAGGTGTGAATGGTCCCCAGGGTATGTTCCAACACATTCCTTGACGAGCAGGCACAGCGCGCGGCTGGCGCCGTGGGCTGTGGGCGAAGAATGGAATGGGGAGGAATATGCGCGCATGAAGAGAATTTTGTCGTGCCTGCTTTTGTGCCTTGGCGTGTCGGTCTGTGCACCGGCGGCAATTGTGGGATATGGCGACGCAAGCGCTTTTGCGAACGATACGGTGGACTGGTGCGCCAACTTCAGTTGTGACGGGTCGCAGTATCCCACGCCGCAACCTTGGGTTTCCACAGGTGGCTCCAACACCGGTCTGGTCGGTTTGGATGGTACGCTGAACGGGTTCTACTCGCTGCAGCAGGGCTCGACCTGGAGCGGCGGTTTCCCTGACGGCATGGGGCTGATTTACAACGGCGTCGCGTTTGAAAATACGCCGACCGGCATCGCACTGATGTTCGACCAGCCCCAGTGGGGCGTGGGCGCCTGGGTTCAAACCAATTACTTGGGTTCGTTCACCGCAACGATCACGTTTTTCGATGCGTTGTTTCAGCCTCTCGGCAGCTACACGACGAGCGGGAACTCAAGTTCCACGCCCGGCACCGCTCTGTTCCTAGGCGGACTCAGTTCTGAAGGCGGAATCTACGCGGCGACGTTCTCGGCAACGGGTAGCGGCCCCGCGGAACCCGACTTTGCGATCGGCAGTGTGGGCTTTGCTCCGTCGCCGGAGCCCGCTTCTCTGCTCCTGATTGCGCCCGCTCTGTTCGGGCTGGCGCTGCTCAGGCGGCGCCGCTCCTAGGCCGGAGCGGAAATAGGAAAGGGAACAGAACATGAAACATGCCACTCTGTTGAAAGCCGCCGCAGCGCTCGCCGTCGCCGTTACTATCGGCTTCTCTCAAACGGCCGTAACTCCCGTCGCCAAGATCGCGAAACAAGCCGCGGCGACGCATAAGCCGCTGCCCATCATGCCGGCGGTGTCCATCCCCGCCGGTTCCTTCCGCTCCCATGCGTGGATCGCCGGGCCGTTGGCCGCACCGGCGCCGGCGGCAAAAGCGCTGCCGGCTTTCTGTAACATCACGATTCCCGGCCTCGGACACATCAATTGTCCGAACGCACTGCGGACGGCCTATAGCGTTCCGTCCATCGTCGGCGGCAATGGCGGCGCGGGCATGACGATCGCGATTATCGACGCCTATCACTACGCCGGCGCCGAGTACGATCTGAACTATTTCAGCTCTGTGATGAACCTGCCGCTTTGCACCAGCGCCAGCGGCTGCTTCACCCAGGTGAATCAGGAAGGCGGAGCGCCCCGCGCCGTGAGCGACTCCGGCTGGGAGGGTGAGACCATGCTCGACATTGAGTGGGCGCACGCCATCGCACCGAACGCCAAGATCCTCCTGGTCGAGGGTGACAGCGCCTACTTCAGCGACATGTTGACCGCGCTCCTATATGCGATTCCGCAGGCCGATATCGTCTCCAACAGCTACGGCGCCTCCGAAGGGGACGGCGAGACCGACCTGGACTTCGTTTTCTCCGCCGCCAAGCCGATCCTGTTTTCGTCGGGCGACAATGGCGCTCCAACGCAGTATCCGTGCGCGTCACCCGGAGTCACTTGCGTCGGTGGCACAACTCTGAATGTCAACCCGACGACCTTCCAGCGCGTCTCGGAAACGGGCTGGGCGGGAAGCGGCGGCGGCTGCAGCGCATATGAACCGACGCCTGCTTTCCAGGCCGGTATCGCCACTACCTGCGAGACCAACGCCAGAGCCACCCCCGACGTGGCAGCGATCGCCGACCCGGCGACTGGTGTGGCGGTCCTCGACAGCGGCAATGGCGGGTGGTTCCTTGTCGGTGGCACCAGCCTGGCCTGTCCGGTCACCGCGGCACTCTACGCCAACGTGATGACGGCGCGGGTGAGCTTCGGCAAAACGAAGTTCGGCAACATGAACCAGACTCTCTACAACGCCTTCGTGTCCAACCCGTCGTGGTTCTACTATGACGTCACGTCGGGCAACAACGGCCTGCCGGCGGGACCGGGCTATGACCTGGTCACCGGTATGGGCGTCTCCAAGGCGTCCGCTATGGCGAACCGTTTCTTCGGACTCGTCGACGCTCCGCCTCTGGACTGATCCACCGCACTGGCGCCGGCCTGGTTGGAAAATTAGATGGCAGCGAGACCGCGGGGCTCCGGCTCCGCGGTTTTCGTTTTTTGTGCCGCTACGGAGCGCTGCTATTCGCGTACGCTCGCATTTCACGCCACCGCGAATGCGCCCGCTGCCGGAAGCCCTCAAACGCCGCCAGCTATCCTGAAAATCGCGCCGCTCTTCGGGTACTTGCGCCGCACAGCTACACCGCTGCCGTCGACCGCTGTTCCACAGTCGCCCAAGCTTCGGCGATCGGCTGAATCAGGTCGATAACCTCCTGCAACATTTTTGCTGATTGATGCACATGCGCTTGCATCAGCCGGCGATGAGCATAGTCGCAAAGCCGTCGCAGGTTCACGCAGAGTTCGGGAGCCGCCGCATCGTTCAGCGACGCCACGAACTCGGACAGAAGGTTCATCGCTTTGGTGATCGCCGAGGAGCGTTGAGCGATTTCGCCGGCGTTGAGGGAGGCCAGCGCCTGGCGCGCGGACCTCACCGCTTCCTCCAGCGCGATGCGTGCGAGCGTCGCGGGAGTAGCGGTAAGTAAACGTGTTTTCTGATAACTCATCAATCTTTCTGATCGCAAATCGTCACCTCTTGATCAAATGGCCGCCGAATTAGCGGCATGCCGGACCTGCCGGATACGGCATCGGGACTGCCTGCACAACGGCGTCCACAAGCCCTCTCCCCTTGTCGCGGACGCGTATGCAGATGCCGTTATTTGACCGCGTAATAATCCGTCAATATTGCCGACTTTTCCAACTATTTCCGCTCAATTCGAGCAATTTCCGCTAAATGTTATGGCCGCGCGGCCGATATGAGCCCTGAACCAGAGCAGTGTCCGGGTGCTAAGGAGAGCGTATCCCCCCCATGACCTCAGTGGGCATCATTTGGATCCAATCCGATTCGTCACTTGTTGCCAAGCAAGTCCGTGACCAATTTCCGGATCGACCAATCTACTTTGCCGAAGACTTACCCGGCATTGCCAAGGCCCTTGGCAGCGCCGAACAGGTTGCAGTTTTCATGCAACTCCCGCTGCCCGGCGTCATCCCGCAGGACGTTCTGACCCTGATCCGCAGCAGAAGTCCCCACTGCCCTGTTCTGGTTCAAGACCCCACTGCGGACAACGAACACGCCCACCTTTTCACGCCCGGGCGGGACGTCTACTACACCCCCGACGAGCTCCCTTTGAACATCCTGACGAGCCGCCTCAAGACGCTGATTGACGCGCACTTCAGCGTACAAGTGCATCGCATCGCCGAGACCCTGTCCGCACAGTCCGATCCCGAGCCGTGGCGCCAGATGCTGATCGGGGAAAGCCCGGCGATGTTGCGGGTCATCGAGCAAATCCGCCTGGTCGCTCCCAGAAGTTCGACCGTCCTCATTACCGGCGAGACCGGGACGGGCAAGGAGGTTGTAGCGCGGGCAATTCATCAGGCCAGCAACCGTGGTCAAAGGCCGCTTGTAGCGTTCAATTGCGGAGCGCTTCCGGAGACGTTGATCGAGGCCGAACTTTTTGGCCACGCCAAAGGGGCGTTCACGGGAGCCGTAACGCAGCGCGCCGGGCGGTTCGAGCAGGCTCAGCACAGCTCAATCTTTCTCGACGAAATCGGCGATCTGCCGCTCGACCTGCAATCCAAGTTGCTGCGCGTCTTGCAGGAGCGCGAATTTCAGCGGCTCGGTGGCACGGAAACGATCAAGGCAGACGTCCGTGTGATCGCGGCGACCAACGTCAACCTTGGCGAAGCGGTCAAGCACAAACGGTTCCGTGAAGATCTGTACTACCGCCTCAATGTGCTCACGATCCAACTGCCGCCGCTTCGCCACCGGATTGGCGACATTTCGCCACTGCTCGACCACTTCATCCAGAAAATCTGCCGCCGGGAAGGACTGCCCCTGAAGGTTGCCGCATCGGCCGTGGTTGAGCAGCTCAGCGGCTACTCGTGGCCGGGCAACGTGCGGCAACTCGAACATGCCACGGAAACGGCAATCGTGATGAGCGGCGACCGCAGGGTGCTGCACTATTCCGACTTTGATGTGCTGGACGAACCGCATGCCGTGCAATCGCCGCAGTATCCGGCGCTTCCGGACGAAGGCCTGGACTTCAATGAGCTGATCGCGCGGATCGAACGCAACCTCCTTTCACAGGCGCTTGAGAAGTGCAGCGGCAACAAATCGCGGGCCGCGGAAATCCTCCACATGAAGCGCAGCACGCTGGTCTCGAAAGTCAAGACGCTGTCCGACGAGCCCACTGAACGGGAGCGTTGAGTTTCGGCACGCGAGTTGCACTGACACGCCGGTACTGAACCATCGGCAGACACCGCGCCAGGCGCCACGTCGACGGGGTTCGCGCTTCCAGCATGTCAACAGCGCAGGTCATACCGTCCAAGCTTTCCATCGCGCTCTCCGGTCTGGGATCGGCCGGCGATATCGGCGTGCCCATCGCCGTTCTGGCGGTGATCCTCGCGCTGATCACGCCGCTGCCCAGCTTCCTCCTGGACGTGCTGCTCGTGCTCGACATCATGCTGTCCGTCGTCGTGTTGATGGTCGCCATGAACATCAACAAGCCGGTGGACTTCAACGTTTTCCCGACAATGCTTCTGCTGCTGACGCTGTTCCGCCTGGCGCTGAACGTTTCATCGTCACGGTTGATCCTGCTGAACGGCAACACCGGCACTACGGCGGCCGGGCACGTCATCGAGGCTTTTGGAAGCTTCGTGGTGGGTGGCAACTACATCATCGGTACGGTCATCTTTCTTGTCCTCATCGCGATTCAATATGTGGTTATCAATCACGGCGCGGTCCGCATCTCGGAGGTGACGGCGCGGTTCACTCTCGACGCATTACCCGGGAAGCAGATGTCGATCGACGCCGATCTGAACGCCGGTCTGATCGATGAAGCGCAGGCGCGCTCACGCCGCAGCGCCCTGTCGGCGGAGGCCGAGTTTTACGGCGCCATGGACGGAGCATCGCGTTTCACGCAGCGCGACGCGGTCGCCAGCATCCTCATCACATCCATCAACATCATCGCCGGCTTCCTCATTGGCGTGTTTCAGCACGACATGGACTTCCGCCACGCCTTGCAGACGTACACCGTGCTGACCATCGGTGACGGACTCGTGACGGTGATTCCCGCGCTGATGATCTCCATTTCCGGCGGCCTGATCATCACGCGGGCCAACTCCGACCGCAAACTCGGCGCTGAAGTGCACCGGCAACTGTTCGGCGCGTGGGCTCCGTTGATGCTCGCCAGCGGCGTTCTCGTTGTCCTGGCGGCCCTGCCCGGCCTGCCCGCCATCCCCTTCCTGGGAGTCGGCGGCGCGCTTGGCTTCTGGGCGTGGAAAAAGCGCAAGCTGGCCGCAATCGCAAACAGCGAAAACTCGCCGGTTGCGCAGCGCAAAGCCGTCGCCACCCAGGAACGCCTCGAAGCCGCGTTGAAGGCGGACCCGCTGGCTATTGAAGTCGGGCCGTCCCTGGCGCTGGTGGTGCAAGGAGGCTCGAATTCCGAACTGCTCGACCGGCTTTCCACGATCCGCCTGCAGATTGCTTTGCAGTCCGGTTACCTCGTGCCGCCGGTGCGGGTGAGCGACAACGTGACCTTGCCGCCGCACAGCTACACCGTGCAGGTGCGGGGAGTCGAGGTCTCGCGCTTCGACTTCATGCCCGGACATGAGCTGGCCATCGCCAGCGGTCCTCCGGAGCCGGGACTCGAGGGCAAGCCGGCCGTTGAGCCGGCCTTCGGACTGCCGGCGCTCTGGGTGTCCCGCGAGCGCTCGACCTACGCGCAATCGCTCGGCTACACCGTCGTCGACACGCTCAGCGTGATGGGCACGCACTTCGCGGAGATCGTCCGCCGGTACGCTCACGAGTTGTTCACGCGCCAGGACGCCAAATCCTATTGCGACCGCATTGCCCAGGAGCAGCCCAAGCTGGTCGAGGAACTCGTACCGAAACATCTCGTGACCGTGCAGCGCGTGCTGCAGAACCTGTTGCGCGAGCAAGTTTCCATTCGCGATGCCACATCGGTTCTGGAAGCCATTGGCGAGGCGCTGATTACATCGCGCAACCCCGTGCTGATCACCGAGTATGTCCGGCAACAGATCCGGCGGCTGATTATCGCCGGGTTCCTCAAGAACGACGAAATCGCCGTCTACTTTCTGAATCACGAAACCGAACAGACGCTCGAAGCCGCCGTGGACAACGGCGAGACCAACAGCGTTCTGACAATGGCTCCGCAGCAGGCCAAGGAAATCGTGGACCACTTGAAGGAGCGACTCGACCGGGATGAACCGGCCGTACTGGTCACCTCCCCCGGGGTCCGCCACTTTCTGCGCAAGCTTACCGAGATCTCGCACCCGAACCTGACGGTCCTCTCGCAGAATGAGATTCCGCCGAACGTAACCGTCCTCTCGCTGGGGGTGCTCTAGCAATGACAACTCACATCGATCCGAACACGCAAGCGGGCAACAAGTACCGCCCCATTGTCTATGCGCCGGTTTCTCAGCCGGCGCTTGCAGCCGTGAAGGGCACTGCGCCGGAGCCTTCGGCGGAGCCGGGCGCGTTCCGGATCAAGTCCTATTACGCCCGGACCGTCGAAGAAGCGCTGGCCCGCGCGCGGGAAGAGATGGGCGTCGACGCAGTGCTCGTTCATTCGAGAAAAACGCCGCTGGAATCGCGCCACCTGGGGCCCTATGAAGTAGTGTTTTCCTGCCCCGGCAAGCCGGTCCGCTCCGCGCCGGACGACGACGGGGCGAGACCATCAGGCGCCGCTTACGACGCGCAGCCCGCGGGCGGCAGTGCCGCCGGAGACTCCGTGGCGGCGCAACTGGCGCAGATGCGCAGGCAGATGGAAGAGATCCGCAGAGCGCTTGCCCAGCACAGCGTACAAGCCGCCGACCCGGCGGAGCCGGTTCCTGTTGAAGCGATGGCGCGCAAGAGGCTGATTGAGATCGGCCTGGACGATGAGACCGCGAGCGAAGTGCTGAGCGGGGCGGCCGACGCGTTGAGCCGCCTGACGCATGGCGCGGACGGCTCCGCCATCGCCGGCGCCACGGACGTCCCCGATCCGGCTTTGGATGGCATTCTGCGCGGCGAGCTTCTCCGCCGCTTGCCGCTCCCATTGCCGCAACGCGAACGCGATTCGACGGCCGATGTCGTCGCGTTTCTCGGCCCTCCCGGAGCCGGCAAGTCGGCGTCGCTGATCAAGCTGGCGCTGTTAACGGTTCAGGCCGCCGCACGGCCGATCCATCTCATCTCGGCGGATTGCTTCCGCGTCGGCAGCGCCGAGCAGATGAAGGCCTTTGCCTCGATTCTCGGCGCTTCTATCGACTTCGTGGACACACCCAGATCCATGGCGCAGGCGATCGAAGCCAATCGTCACAAGGAGAGAATCCTGATCGACACCCCCGGCCTCAGCGGGTCGGACTTCGAGCTCCTTGACGATCTGGCCGCATACCTCGGCGAACAGACGACGATCAGCAAGTACCTTGTTCTGCCAGCCACGATGCGGCCCAGGGATATGAAGCGGTGCCTGGCACGGTACGCGCAATTTGCCCCGACCGCGCTGGTGTTCACGCATCTCGACGAGACCGACTGTTTCGGCCCGCTCTATTGCGCATCCGCGGGGAGCGGCACGCCGATCGCCTACTTCTCGGCCGGCCAGCAGATTCCCGAAGACCTTGAGCGGGCAACGCCGGCGCGGCTCCTCGAACTCCTGCTGAGTACCGGTTGCGACGAGGCCGCGGCATGACACAACCAGCCATATCCGTTGCGGAGCACCCGACGCTTAGCGAGACCCGCCGCGCCGAGATGATCATGGAAAACTTGCCGCGCGTGCGTTGGATCGCCGGGCATATCCATCAGAAGCTGCCCGCCACCATAGTGCTCGAAGACCTGATCTCCATCGGCGTCATTGGGCTCATCGAAGCCCTGGACCGCTTCGACCCAACGCTGGGAGTGCAATTCAAAACCTTCGCCGAGCATCGCATTCGCGGGGCCATCCTGGATGGCATCAGCGAATTGGACGGCATTCCCGCGCACAAGCGGGCCAAGGCGCGGCTCTTCCGGCAGGCCGTCAGCAGCGCTGAGCAGCGCCTGGGCCGGACGCCGGACTCGGACGAGGTCGCCGATGAACTGGGGGTCAGCCTCCGGGAATATTACGAGGGCTTGAGCGAGATTCGCGGCGTAACGGTCAGCAGCTTGACGGGTGGATGCAAAACGGAGAGCGGAGAAATGCCGCTGGCCGACAGGATCGCCGACCGGGCCGGCGTTCCGGCCGATGACGCCATCGAACAGACCGAGCGCCGGCAACTGATCGAGCAGGGTGTACGAAAGCTGCCGCCCCTCGAGCACGCGGTCGTCCGCATGTACTTCCGCGACGGGCTGTGCTTGCGCGAGATCGCGTCGCAACTTGGCCTGCACATCACACGAGTCTCTCAGCTCAAGTCGCGCGCCACGGAGCGTCTGCGGCGCTTCGCGGAAATGCGCTGGACTTTGCGGAATGGAGGAGCCGTTGCCTGAGATCAAAGAAGCGGTTACAGCCGGGCCGGCGGACGCCACCGGCGGAGTGCGGCCGACCGGGCCGGCGCCGCATCTGCCCGCCGGCATGGAAATCATGCTGGGATTCGAACTCCCGGTACAGATCTCTCTCGCCAGGACCTCGGTGCCCCTGCGCGAAGTACTCAAGCTGTCCACCGGCTCGGTGCTCGGATTGAATCGCAGCCTGAACGATCTCGCCGACCTGGTGGTCAATGGCCGCGTGATTGCACAGGGAGAAATTGTCGTCGTGGAGGGCAACTATGGGATCCGTATCTGCCGCGTCAACGATCAAGCTCGCGATGCGGCGTCACGCCCTGAGCACCATGGGTGATCGCGCCGCCAGATCGCTGGTGCGCCTGCTGGCACGTCTCCGGCTCTGGTTCCGCCTGGGCTGGCGGCGCATCCGCGGGTGGGCAAACGCCGCCGGCGCGACGAGCGCAACGCAGTTCGCCGCGGTCGCCGAGCGCCAGGCTTCGACGCGGGCCGACGTTCAGCGGCTCGAAAAGGCGTTCCGGGAGTTGTGCGCCAACGTCGATACTCTGCATGCCCGTATTCATGAGCTGGAAGCACGGGAGCGGGGCACGGAGACGGCGCGCGCAAACGGTTCCCTCAACCTCAATACGAAAAGTCAGGTACTGAAGCTCGCACGCAACGGCGAGAGCGCGCGCTCTATCGCCGCGACCCTCGGCGTGCCGCTCGGAGAGGTGGACTTTGCGCTCAAGGTCCATCGGATCCTGACGCGCGCCGCACGACAGCAGAAGGGCGCCGTCGCGGAAGGCCAGGCAGACGCGGCCCCGGCAGGCCGCAAGCCGGCGCCGCCACGCGCAGAGGCACTGTATCGGGCCGAAGCCGGAGCCCTGGTCCAGTAAAAGGAGGAGCGGATGCCCGACGACACAACTCGCCAATCCGGTCCGCGCCAGCAGGCCGCGCGATGGCCCGTTTCGCTGGCCCGGTGGAGCGCGTCACCGGTGATTCCCGGTCCGGACGACTGCCTGGCGCAGGTACGCGCGGGCATTGCGCGCGCGCAACGCCTGCTGACAAACCCGTCGGCCGCCGCGTTGCTGCAATGCGAAGTCTGCCTGCGGGAACTGGCCGACCGGTTACGGCAGTTTCCGGCGACCTTGCGGAAAACCGAGGCGTCCGGCGGTGTCGACAGGATTGCGCTGCTGCACGCCGCCGGGGCGGCGCAGCAAGAGCTGGCGTACACGGCCACGCTGCTCCAGAATGCCGGGTGCTTCTACTCGTTCTGGATCCGGCACTTCAGCGCGCTGCGCTGCGGCTACACGCGAACGGGCTCGCCCGCCCGGCTGACGTGCGCCAGCCAAACGTCGGCGCGCGGATGATGCGCATTACAAGAGTTCACCGATGAGGAGTGGAAAAGATGTCGTCTCTACTGAATGTCCTGCAAAACGCCAGCAACGCGCTGGACGTGTTCCAGCAGCAGATCGGCGTTACCCAGGACAACGTGGTCAACGCCTCGACGCCCGGCTACGCCAAGCAGCAGCTCTCCGTTAACGCCGTAGCTATTCAGCCGTCGGCCGGCCTGTACGGCGGCGTGCAGGCCGGCGGCATTGAGAGTGCGCGCAGCCAGTTTGCCGAGAGCGCGGTCCGCGACGCTCTGACCCAGAGCGGATATCAAAGCGAACGGTCAAGTGTTTTGTCGAGCATCTCCAGTAACTTCGACGTCACGGGATCCAGCGGGCTCAGCTCCGCGATTAGCGGCCTGTTTGCGGCCTTTTCGTCCTGGAGCGAGTCGCCCACCGACTCCACACAACGGCAGAACGTCATCACGGCGGCTCAAAAGTTCGCGAGCAGCGCCAATCTCGCCGCGTCGCAGTTCGCGCTGAACGAAACGCAGCTCCAGCAGTCCGCCAGCTCCCAGATCACGGCGATCAACCAACTGGCCACGCAGATCAGGGACATCAACGTCAGCAATCAATCGACGCCCGGCGCCGCCACATCGAATGACGCCGAACTGAATTCCGCCCTGGAACAGTTGTCCGAATACGTTAACTACACGACGGTCACGGCTTCCGACGGAACGACCACGGTGCTACTGGACGGACAGACGCCACTGGTTTCAGGCAGCACGGTCTACCCGATCTCTCTGTCCATGGTGTCGGCGGGAACGCTCAATTCTCCACCCCAGGCCGAAGTCCTCGACGCGAGCGGAAACCCGATCACGGCGCAAATCACTGGCGGCAAACTGGGTGGCGACCTGACGGCGATCAACGGCGATCTGACGTCCATTCTTGGCGACTCGACCCAACCGGGCTCGCTCAACACGCTTGTCACCAAGCTGGCTACAGCGGTGAACAACCTGCTGACCAGCGGGCAGGTCGACACCGCGGGAACACCGGGCGTGGCGCTGTTTACGGTAACGGCGGACGCCACCGCGGCATCGACCATCGCGCTGAATGCGGCATGCACAGCGGACCAGTTAGCCGCGATCCAGACAACGCCGTCGCTGGTAAGCAACGGAATCGCCAATCAACTGGCGGCGCTGGCGACCGACACGTCCTCCATGCCGGGCAATCAGAGCTTCGTCGACTACTACGGCAGCCAGGCATCGGCGGCCGGCACAGCCGCGAATTCAGCAAAGACCGCGGCGACGCGCGAGGCCACTTTGGTCTCGCAGGCAAAGAGCCTGCGCACGCAAATTTCGGGCGTGTCGCTGAACGAAGAGGCGGCGGCCCTCGTGCAGATCCAACAGGCGTACGAGGCGTCTTCCCGCGTCTTCAGCACGGTGAACCAGTTGCTCACCGACTTGATGGACGCGCTCGCGCCGGTTTAGGCGTAGGACGAAAGGCCGCGGATTTGCGCAGATGATCAAGGGCTAACCGAGGAGCAAAACATGATCCGAACTTTCAGTGCGACCACAGAGACTTTCCTGACGAATTTGAATCTCATCGAACAGCGGGCAGCAACGGATTCCCGCCAGATCTCGTCCGGCTACGCCGTAAACGAGGCCTCCGACTCACCTGCCGACGTTGTGAATCTCCTTCAGGTCTCCAACAAAATGACGCAACTGCAGCAGGTAACCGCGAATCTCACGCGCCTCAAAACCGAAGTTGACTCCGGCGAGAGCGCGCTCGAAACCGCTGTTTCCCTGATGCAGAACGCGAACGTCCTCGCCGCTCAGGCTCTCGGCGTCGGCCAGACCGCGTCCACATTGCAGGCGCTGGCAGTGCAGGTGCAGAACCTGCAGCAGCAGATGGTCGGCCTGAGCCAGACCAACACCGCCGGCCATTACATTTTCAGTGGCGACAACGACCTGCAGCCGCAATACACAATGACGCCCACGCCGCCGGCGACCGTGGATTCCGCGACGGGCGTCTATCAGAATTTCGCGACGCAGGACACGCAGCAAATCGCCGACGTCACGGCCGGCACATTCACGGCCTCCAGTTCGGCGCAGGCGATCTTCGACCAGCGCGACGCCAGCAACGTACCGACCGCCAATAACGTGTTTGCCGCACTGCAGCAACTCTACACGGGGATGATGGCTAACGACAGCAGCGCGATCACCACCGCCGTCGGCAACATCAAGACCGCCAGCGTCTATCTGAATAACCAACTCGCTTTCTACGGCGCCGTGCAGACCCGTATCAGTTCTTCGATGAGCATCGCGACGAAGTATCAAACGCAGTACACGCAACAGATCAGCGCGATCCGCGATACGGACACGGCCGCCACGGCGTCCGATCTGCAGGCGTGCAAGACCCAGGAGCAGGCCGCGCTCGCCGCGCAGGCGAATTTCAGCCCGCAAAGCCTGTTCGACTATCTGCGTTGAGCAGCGCCCAGACCAGCGAAGCGAAAGGAATTGCGGCATACATGCCTCCGGAAATGGCTCGACATCAACTTACGCAGGACGAGATCGATGCCGTGTTCAAACATGGACCGGCCACCAGCCCGTCCGCCGGCGGGGCCAAAGTGTCCCGTTATAACTTCCTGCGTCCCAACCGGATCGCGGCTTCCGAACTACGCGCCATTCGCCTGCTGCACGAGAATTTCGCCCGGTCGCTGGCCTCGAGTCTTTCGGCATACCTGCGCTCCTACGTGACAGTGAACCTGGTGAGCTTCGAGCAATTTCCATTTCAGGAGTTCGTTGAAGGGCTGCCCTCGCCGACGATCGTCGCCGGACTGAGCCTGCGGCCTTTCGACGGATCGGGGATTCTCGAACTCGGGCCGGCCACTTTCTTTCCGATCCTGGAGATGCTGCTCGGCGGAGACGGCGAGGATCCCCAATCTCTGACGCGCGAGATCACCGACATTGAACAGCGCCTGGTGGAGATGCTGTTGCGGGTGATCGTACACGACCTGCGCGATGCCTGGAAGACGGTGGCGGCGATTGACTTCACCGTGCAGTGTATTGAGAAAGAGCCGCAGTTTCTCCAGTTGCTTCCTTCGAGTGAATCGGTCATTGCAATCGGAATGGAGATTCACGCCGGAAGCAGCGTCGGCCCGTTGAACATTGCGATCCCGTCGCTGGCGATCAAGATGATGCACGAAAAGTTGAATCAGCCTTGGGTCACCCAGCGCTCCGACCCGTCTGGCGACGAACAGCAGAAAATGTTCCGGCTCCTCGAACCCGCGCCGCTTGACGTGCAGGTCGCGCTGGACGGTTCAACGATCCGCATTGAGGACCTCACTCGCATTCAGGTGGGCGACGTTCTGGTTCTCGATCAGCCCGCCGAAAAGCCGCTGACGTGCCGGATCAACGGCCAGGAGCAGTTCCAGGGGCACATCGCACAATCGGGGACGCAATGCGCCTTCGTCATCGACGACGTTGTGGGCGCCAGCTAAAGCATGCGCCGATTGGCGTAAACTCCCGTCCGCCGATGGCGACATAGAGCATGTGAGCCTTCGCGTTAACAGAAAGTGAGATCGAGATCAGGCATCATGGCAAAACGATCACTGACCGCGGAAATCGGTAGACGCCGGGTCGACTTCATGGCGGCCGTAGGCCTGGTGGTGGGCATCGGCGGCATCCTCATCGGGCTCGTTCTGGAAGGCGGTCGCATCTCTGACGTTTCCCAACTCACCGCCGCTCTCATCGTCCTGGGAGGAACCAGCGGCGCCGTGATTGTCACCACGCCGCCATCCATGTTGAAAAGTGCGCTGCGCCGCATTCCACAACTGTTTTCCGAAGAAGAGGCGCCGCTCGATCAGATTATTGAACTGATTATCGGATTGGCCACAAAAGCCCGGAAAAACGGGATTGTCTCACTCGAATCCGAGATCGCTCAAATCCAATACCCGTTCCTTCATAAGGGCTTGATGCTGGCCGTCGACGGAACCGCGGTGAACAACATCCGCGACATGATGGAACTCGAGATCAAGCTCGAAACGTCCGAGGCGGAGATGGACGCCCGCGTTTTCGAGGCGGCGGGCGGCTACGCACCGACGATCGGGATTATCGGCGCGGTCATCGGACTGATCCAGGTCATGAAGCATCTCGATAACCTGAGCCAGGTTGGGTCGGGCATCGCCGTCGCTTTTGTCGCCACAATTTACGGCGTCGGCTCGGCGAACCTGCTGTTTCTTCCGCTGGGTCAGAAGATCCGGCTGCGCGCCTGGAAGGCGATGCGGGTGAAGCAGCTTATGCTCGAGGGTCTGATGAGCCTCAGCGAGGGTATCAATCCACGCCTCATTCGCCGCAAACTCGATGCGTTCGTTCGCACCGGCAATGGGTTGAGAGAACCGGGCCCGCAAATGGAAAGCCCGGCCCAGCGCGCAGTTTCGGCTTAGGAGATGGCAATGGAAGAAAACGGCCTCAATGGAAACGGCTCGGCGAGCCATGAACGGTGGATGATCTCGTACTCGGATTTCATGACCCTGCTGTTCGCTGTTTTTGTCGTACTTTTCACTTCGGCTTCTACTGACAAGAACACCGCCAAGCAGGTCTCCGAGGCCGTGGTCATCGCCTTGAAATCGGGCACCATCAGCTTTGTCTCTCACAGCCGCACTCCTGGACCGGTGAGCGTGAGCAAGGATCCCCAGACCCCCAGCGCCGGCAGCCGGATGCTCGAACAGCAGACGGTGGTCGAACTCGTCCCCAGTGTCAAGGCGTTGTCCGAAGAGTTCCGCGACGAGATCGCCAAGGGCAAGGTGGAGGTGTTCCTTGAGCCTCGTGGCTTGGTCATCAGTCTGCGGCAGGCCGCGTTCTTTCCTTCGGGGCAGGCAACCATCAACCGCGATACATATCCGATTGTCGATAAGCTCGCGGCATTGATCATGAGCTTGCCCAATCACGTGATCCTGGAAGGACACACCGACGCCGTGCCGATCCGCAATTCGCGATTCGCCAGCAACTGGGAGCTCTCGGCGGCGCGCAGCATCGCGATGCTCGACTTGCTGGCTGTCAGGAACCGGATTCCCCGCACGCGGCTGTCTGTTGCCGGCTACGCCGACACCGTACCCATGGAGTCGAATGACGATCCGCAGGGCCGCGCGCACAACCGCCGCGTCGATGTCATCATTCTGAACGAGCTCCTGCCCAAGAATTCGTCGGCAACGAAGCCGGCCGCGCACTGAGCTGGCCGGCCTCTTCCATTCACTGCGAGCGCATAGCGTCGCGACGTTGCCCGGGCAGCGTCGGACCGCAAGATCGCTGTCAGCACCGGATCCCGGCGCCGCGTATGCCGCGGCGGTCGCGCGCATTGCCCCGCCGGCGTGAACGCTCTCGCGGCAGGATTCGTTCCCGCTTCACTTCGACATGCTTTGGACGATGTACTTGGAAAGGCCAAGGCCGCCGTGCGAGGAGATTGCCTGCGCCAAACTCTCCTCCGCCATGCCGATCGCGGGCGATGCGGTGGTGTCATCGCCAGACCCGAGCCAGCCGCCTTCGTCGCTGTGCGCACAACGAAGCAGTTCCGCGATCAGTAGCGCTTCAAACTGCCGCGCCGCTTCGGGCAAGTTCTTCGGCCGCGCGGGAGAACCCGCGCCTCCATTGGAAGCTGCTCCAAGTTCGCCAACGGCGCCCGCGAGCGCCGCCTTGCTGTTGAGCGCGTCGATGCCGGCCATAGTCTTGCTCCTTACTCTTCACTCGCTGCCGTTCGTGGCCGCCAAGATGGTTCTGTGGGCCCTGAGGAAAGCCGCGCCAGCCGGTCCGCGGCAACCGTGTCTCAAAGCCGCGGCAACTAGATCACCTGAATCTCGGCTCGCAGCGCTCCGGCGCTCTGCAGAGCCTGCAGGATTGAGATCACGTCGCGCGCGGTGGCGCCGATTGCGTTCAGCGACTGGACGAGGTCTTCGACCGTACTGCCCTGCGGCAGCGAGATGTTCCGCGCTTTTTCCTCCCGTGCCTTCACCGTGGTCTGCGGCACAACCTGGGTCGTGCCCTGGGAGAACGGTCCAGGCTGAGAGACTTCGTAAGTGGTCTGGATCTCCACGGTGAGCGCGCCGTGCATCACCGTGACGGGCTGGATAGTGACTCTGCGTCCCATCACGATGGTCCCGGTACGTTCATTCACAACAACCCGCTCCACGGTATCCGCTTCCACGGTCAGCCTCTCGATCTCGGCAATGAACTCGGAAGGCTTCTGCGCATAGTCCGGCGGGATGGCCACCGACACGGCGGCGGAATCTTCGGTTTGGGCGGGAAGCGCCGCCGGCGCACCTGCTCCCGAATCGGCGAAACGGTGATTGATCGCGTCGGTAATGCGCGTTGCGGTGGTGAAATCCGCGTGCCGCAACTGCAACCGCAGGCTGCCGCGCAAAGAGCCGCGCGGCGCCGCAACTTCCACAATTGCGCCGGACGGAACGTTGCCCGTGGTCGGATGGTTCAGGGTCTGGCTGTTGTTCCCTCGGCCCGCGACGAAGGAGCCCAGCACGAGGGGCCCTTGCGCAATGGCGTAAACCCGGCCGTCCACGCCGCGCAGGCTGGTGAGGACGAGCACCCCTCCCTGCAGGCTCACCGCATCGCCGATCGCCGCCACCGAGATGTCCATCTTCGCCCCCGGCCGCGCGAACGGCGGCAGATTCCCGGTCACCATCACGGCCGCCGTGTCCTGAACGCGAATTGTGCCCGAAGTCACCGTCACGCCCATTTCCCGCAACATGTTGCTGAGACTCTGAACCGAAAACAGCGTCTGCTGGCGGTCGCCGGTACCGTTCAGGCCGACCACGATTCCATAGCCGACCAGCGGATTGTCGCGAACACCTTCGACTGACGCCAGTTCCTTAATTCGGACTCCGCTCTGCGGCGTTGCGGCGAGCGCCGCCACGGCTGTGATCAAGAACGCGCTAATACGCAGTCGCATAGTTTTCAAAATGGAAGAATCCCCATCAGCAGTCTGTACAGAAATGACGGCCGCCGGATCGCGTCGCCCACAACGCCCTTGCCGTTGACCGAAACTTCCATCTGCGCGATGTAATCCGACTGAATGCTGTTATCCGCGGCCAGGTCGATCGGGCGGACCACCCCGCGCACGACGATGATCTGCCGCTCCGTGTTCACCTGCACGGTCTTGCGCCCTTCAACGGCCAGATAGCCGTTGGGCAACACTCCAATGACACGCGCGCTCATCGATGTCGTCAGTGAGGTCTGCCGCATCGTGCTGCCCTGGCCGTCCAGCGAATTGCTGCCGTTCAGGTTGGCAAGATTCGCTAACGCCGAGCTGCCGCCGTACTTGTGGCCGAGCGCGCCGACACTCGCGCTCGCACTCGATGTGCGTGCGGTCTTGGTCGTGCCGCTGCTCAACGCTGACAGATTCTCATTCACAGTGATCGTCACGATGTCGTTCAACTGATACGCGCGGGGATCGCGCACCAGATTGGCGAGCGGCGCGCCGGGCTGCCACAACGAACCCGGCGCCGGCGGCGGCGTTTCACGCGCCTGGCGCGCCGCCTCCGCAACGTACTGGTCCATCGCCGACGCCTCCGGCGGCTTAGCGGCCGGGGATCGCCTCTTCGCCGCGAGCCCCGGCGCGCTCAGCAATGTCACGCACACGAGCAGCCTCAACGCGGCGCGATTGCGCAGCGCCATGCGCTCAGCCTCCGGCAAGCCTCTTTGTCGCACTAGCGTCCATCCTTCCTGCGTTGCGTCCGGCGCGGCTATTTCGGTTGCACGGTGAGACTCACGCGGCCGCGGCCCTCCACGCGCGCGCGGAAGTGCGCGGCGCTTTGGAGATTCGTCAGCCGGATCACGTCGCCGGCCCGCCCCGACTGCTCAGCTCGCGCCGCGGCGTAGATTCGCATGCTCCCGTTGCGCACTTCGACGCGCACGTCGTCGCCCGCGGCAATGTCCGGCCTGGCTTTCAGCGCCGCCAGGCGGATGGGAGTTCCAGGCTCGATTCTCGATACCGGAACGCGCCCGACCACGTCGCGCACGCTCGACGCGAATATGCCGTCGACGGTGGAATCCGTTACGTCGCGCTCGGCCACCTGGCTTTCCTCAATTGGCTGCCCCGGCGGCAGCACTGTTCGGGCGACGACACGCACGGCCGGCAGCGCAATGCGGACCCGCGCCCACACCGGCAGCCGGCGGCTTACGCCATATCGCACGTAGCCCCGCCAGAGCAGAACCCTTCCCGTGGCGCCGGGCACCGCGGACAGATCCTCCCGCGCAAATACCAGTTCACCCGGCGGTACCGGGAAGCGGCTATAGTCGACAAGTTCGATCGCGCCGGCATCGCAGTGCAGCACCCGCGCCAGCGTTTCAATGAGCGCTCGCGGCTGCAGCGGCTGCGCCTGCCATTCGAAGCAGGCGTCATGCAGTCCGGCGGTGCTCACGCCGAAGCGCCGTGCAAGTCCAGCCAGCTCGGGATAGCGGTACTCGCGCCGCGCGCCCGCCATGGGCGCCGGACCGACAACGAGGTGCGGATCGAGCGCGGCAAAGGCGTGGTTGTCGATGGCGAGATCACCGGCCACAATGGACTCGGCATGAACAGGCTGGCAGGCGGCCGGCGCCGGGCTCAGCGCCGAGGCTGCCTGAGCCAGACCGAATATCGCTGCAATGAGGCGCGCAAGCGTCATAAGGAACTGTTCTCGACCTCACCTGCGTCGATCAACGCGACAGATTGTTCACCTGCTGCGACATGTCGTCGGCGGCTTTCACCACTTTTGAATTGGCTTCGTAGGCGCGCTGGCTGACGATGAGATTCACGAACTCCTGCACAACATTTACGTTCGACTGTTCGAGGTGGTTTTGCAGCAGGGTGCCCGTTCCGCCCTGGTCTCCCGGCACGCCCACGATGGCGTCTCCGGATGCATCCGTCGGCAGGTACAGGTTCGCGCCGATACTGTTCAACCCGGCCGGGTTCTGGAAATTGGCGAGATGAATCTGGCCTGCCTGCTGCACTTGCGTCTGGCCCGGCAGGGCGTAGCTTACCGTGCCGTCCGGCGCTACCGTGATCGATTGCGCGTCCGCGGGAATGCGAATCTGCGGCTCCAAATAGTCGCCCTGGACCGTGACGATATTGCCGTCCCGATCCAGTTCGAATGAGCCGCAGCGCGTGTACGCCAATTCGCCATCCTGCCGGCGTATCTGGAAAAAGCCACGCCCTTGAATCGCCATATCCAGCGGCTTATCCGTCTCCGTGGGGTTGCCCTGGGTAAAGACCATTTCGTTGGATACCGCACGGGTGCCCAGTCCGATCTGCAGCCCGACAGGCAGAGCGTTCGAAGCGCCCGCCGCGGCGCCCGCCTGCGACATCGTCTGATAAAGCAAATCCTGAAAATTCGAACGCCGGGCCTTGAACCCTGTTGTGCTGGCGTTGGCCAGGTTATTGGCAATGTTGTCGACGTTCAACTGCTGCGCGCTCATTCCGCTCGCGGCGCTGTAAAGAGCTCTCATCATGGTTTGGCCTTCTCCTCTGTCCCGGCTTCCCGCCGTCATCGCCTGAACCCGGCTTATGACACGGGCCGCGCAACTTCCTCGGTCGCCTTCTTGTTCATGTCGGCGTTGATCTGGACGATCTTCGTGAGCATCTCGAACTGACGCATCACACTGATCAGCCGCACCGACGATTCCGGCGTGCTCACGTTCGAACCTTCCAGTCGTCCTTGAAGCACTTCCACGTCCGCTGGCTGAGGCGTTTCGGTTGTCCGGTAATACGCACCGCCGGCTTTGGTCAGATTGCCCGAAGTTGCAAAACGGACCATCGACAACCGCCCGATCTCCTGCCCGCCTTGCGAGAGGACTCCGGAGGAAGAGATCTCAACCGGATGGAGCGCGTCGGCCTGAGCGGCGGTGCCATCATCGAGCAAAACAGCGTGGCCCTCCGCGGTGCACAAATGCCCATCCGAGGTGATTTGAAAGTGCCCGTTGCGCGTATACAGCGGACCATCGCCGCCGCGCACAACGAAAAAGCCTTCTCCCGTCAGAGCGAGGTCCAGCGGATTGCCGGTCTCCTGCAGGATGCCCTGCGAAAAGTCGGTCCAGTTGCGTTCGATCACAGGCAAAGCGCTGGTGACAGGATCGGAGTCAGCGCCCGCGCCGAGCACGGCCGCCGACATGTAGAGGCTGTACGATTCGGAGTCTTTCTTGTATCCGGGCGTAGCCGCGTTGGCGAGGTTGTTGGCGAGCATATCCAACGATTCCGTGCGCGACCGGAGCCCGCTGGCTGCGGTGATGGTAAGCGGATCCATGGGAACACGAAAGTGGTTGCAAGCCACACGCCAATCGTCAGGCAGCGTCTGCGCCGCGGAAAACGCCGCTATTGCAGCGGTTGTTGCGGGCGGCACGGCGCGATCCGCCGAGAATCCGACAGCGACGCCCGCGAGATTTCGTCATTCTCCCGGTGAGAAGAAATAACGGAACTCGATTTGCAGAAAAGTCTGGCGGTTGCAATCGATAAGTAAACAAGATAAGGCCGTCAAATCATGATCAAGACTGAAGAACCCGTCGCAAACCTCCTGTCCATCGCCAAGCTGCCGCCTTTCCCGACCGTCGCGTTGCGGCTGATGGAGTTGATTGCCGAGGACACGATCAGCTTCGTGGAAGTCGGCGATCTGCTCAAGACCGACGCCACACTTTCCGCGGCCGTCTTGCGCGCCTCGAACTCCCCGCTGTTTTCGGCACGCGGAGAAATCAAAAGCATCCCTCTTGCGTTGGTCACTCTGGGACTGGACCGCGTAAGCCTGCTGATACTGACCACGGCGATGTGGCGTACGGTGCCCGGCGCGCTTTCGCCGCAGTCGATACGGCCGTGGTGGCGGCACAATCTGGCTACGGCATTACTGTGCAAGCAACTCGCCGGGCACGACATGGTGGACGAGTACTGCTACATGTGCGGTCTCTTGCACAGCATCGGACAACTGGTTCTCCTGTCGGCCTTCCCTTCGCAATACGCAGCGCTGCTGGCACGCACTTCCGCCTGCGGCTGCCGGCTCATGGAAGCCGAGCGGAGTCAATTCGGCGTCGACCATTGCGAGTTGGGCGCGGCTCTCCTGAAGAAATGGAATATCCCCGATGAGATGGTTGACGCGGCCGCGCATCATCATGACCCCGCAAGCGGGAGCCACCCGTTCACGCCCATCGTCAATGCCAGTTGTCTTGCCGCAACCTATCTTGGCTTTCCTGTCACGCCACATGTAGGCAGCGGCGTTGAAGAACTGCCCGCGGTGGCGCAGGAATTCCTGAACGATGAGCGGCTGTGCGCCGAGATCATGGACCGGGTTAAGGCGATGGAAGGCACGGTGGTGCCCGCCTGAGCAGTTTGGCCCTTCATCTGCTCGTACGTGTCCATCGTGCTTAGCGTCACCGCTGCCGTCAGCTTCGGCTCCCGTTTCCACACCCCTTCCGATACTGCTTTGGCGGCTGCCTCACCCGCTCTCGCGTCCACGGGCAACAGCTTTTCGCAGGAATTGCAGACTCTGCTCCAGTCTGCCGGCGCATCGGACGCCGGTCAGACTGGTGAGATCCCGGCAGTCGCTGGCGAGGGTTCGTCACTCGCCGCCATAGCGGGGGCGCCCGCGAGTGAGATCGCCACTACCGGAGCCGGTGCGGCTCACACTACTGGAAAGCGCTCGCGTGATTTCGAAGCGCCCGCGCATGCCCGCTGTGAGCTCACACTTTTACCCGGCGCAGCCACTGCACAAGATGCCGCCGCTGCCGGTTCCTCCTCCACGCACGTCGCACAAGCTCTCGCCACGACGTATGCGAGTCCCGCTTCTTCCTTAGCCGTAGCTCAGGCGTCCTTGCCGCTCGCGGCGGAGTCAGCCGGCAAACGTACGACGGCGGTTGAGGGTTCGCAGCACAGCGCGCAGTCAGCGGTCAGCGCCACAACCGTCGTGCCGCCGGCAAACCCGCTGTCTCGAACGACGACGAGCGAGATGGTTCAGGCAAGCGCTCCGGCTACGGCCGCATCAGAAGACATAGTCGCCGCCGCGACGCCGTCGCCGTCAGGGGGCGGCAGCGCGCCGGCGGCAATGCAGACCGCGCTGGACGGGGCTGCCGCCAGCCGGAGCGATATCATGCCGGCCGCGCCCGTCGCCCCGGAGCCCACTCCGCCCAGGCCCGAGCTCGCTTTTGGAGCGCGTGTCAGCCCGGCCTCGCAAGCGAGCGCAACAGACTCAACCGTCGGCCGCAGTGCGAACACCGCCGCTGATGCCGCCCGCGAGACGGCAGCCACGCCAGCAGTGAGCAGCATCAATCCCGGCGCCGGGCGGCCGGCGAATCAAAACGGCGCGGCGTTTGAGCACGCTGCCGGCCGGCAAAGCGCGAACGACGCTCAACACGCGTCGGAAAATGAATCCTTTCCCGCGATCCCTGCCTCCACGGCCGCCGCATCGTCTGACTCAGGTACCGCCAAGTCCGTCTCCGCGGCACCGGTTGCCCATACAGCAATGCCCGCCGGCGAGGAGGCCACTACGAATGCCAAGGCGCCAGTGCGCGAGTTGTCGCTAAGAATGTCGGGCGACAGCACGCAGAGCGCTGACGTGCGGCTCGTGGAGCGCAATGGCGAGATTCAGGTCTCTGTACGCGCTTCCGACCCCCGCCTTGCCGAGTCACTGCGGGCGAACGTCAACGACCTGGTCGGCAACCTCTCCCGTAACGATTTGACCGCCGAGGTATGGCGCCCCGGCGGCGCTGCGCAAAAGTCCTCCGCGCCGGACGCCCGTCAACATTCGGATGGAGGAGCGCCGTCCGATCAACCTGGCGACGACAGCTCGTCGCATTCCGGAGGCCAGCGGAACGGCCAGGAGAACCGGCAGCCTCCCGACTGGATGGAAGAACTCGACGCCGTTCCAGCCCGAACTTCAGCAAGGAGTAGTACAAGATGACTGTCAATCCGTTAACCCACGCCGCTTCGGCGATGCGCGAGGCGGCTGACGATTCGCAATCAAGCGGCTCGTCCGCGTCCTCATCGACAACCTCAACCGCCGCCGATGAGAACCAGTTTCTGACGTTACTGGTCGCACAGCTCAAGAATCAGGATCCGCTGAATCCCACTGACAGTGCGCAGTTCATGGGCGAACTCGCACAGTTCAGCACGTTGCAGGAAGTCATCGGCGTGCACCAGGATCTCGATTCGCTGGTGTCTGCCAGTGGCGTCAAAACGAGCGCAGCCTGAACCACGCACGGGTCTTATCGAACACGAAAGAAGGAACCGAGAAGAGAGTCATGTCCAACGCATTTTCAATCGGCCTGTCGGCACTGAATGCCAACGAACTGGGAATCGATGTTGCAGGCAACAACCTTGCGAACCTTAATACGCCGGGCTACAAAGAGACGGTCCTCGACTTCAGCGAGTTCATGTCGCAGTCCGCGGACGGCAACCAGGTGGGCATGGGCACGGCCGCCCCGTCGACGCGCCGTCTCGATACCCAAGGGCCCCTTCAGCCCAACACAGGTCCGCTGACCGCCGCCATTTCGGGCGAGGGATATTTCTGTGTCCAGGGCGCCGCGGGCCAGACGCTCTACACGCGCGTGGGCAATTTCAAAGTCGACAACCAGGGCTATCTGCTGACGCAGACCGGCGAAAAGGTGATGGGGACGAACGGCGTCATTCAAGTGCCGTCCGGCAACCTTCCACCCGCGGCAACCGGCAACATGACGATGGACCTGAATCTCGACTCGAGCGCCGCGGCAGGGGATACCTTTTCCGCCCCCATTACCGTGTACGACTCGCTCGGCAATACGCATTCGCTGCAGTTGAGTTTCAAGAAGACCGCGGCCAATACCTGGGACTATTCAGCGTCGACCGGCGAGACCGGCGTCACTGTCACGGTTGGTGGCGCGGCTACGGGAACGCTGACATTCGACTCGAACGGAAAGCTATCCAGTCCCACGGCCGCTTCGCCGGACGTCGCCATCAGCATCACCGGTCTGAGCAACGGCGCGACAACGCCGCTGAATCTCACCTGGGATCTCTACGGCGCCGACAAGGTCACGCCGCGCGTTACTCAGGACAACCTGGCGAGCGCTACGTCCGCCCAATGGCAGGACGGCACGGCGATGGCGACTTTTTCGAAGGTGAGCATCGGTGACGGCGGGGATGTCGTCGTTTCGTACAGCAACGGGCAGGACAAGACGGTTGCGCAACTGCAACTGGTCAGCTTCCGCAACCCCGACACGCTCGTCGATGTCGGCAACAACGAGTTCAAAGTCAGCGGCGCTACATCCGCGCCGGCCTTCGGCGTCGCCGGCACGGGCGGCCGCGGAACCGTTACGGGCGGCTCACTGGAAGGCTCGACCGTGGACATTGCCACCGAGTTTACAAATCTGATTGTCTACCAGCGCGGCTATGAAGCCGGCACGCGCGTCATTACCACCGCGAATCAGATCACGCAGGACACGATCAACCTGATCCGGGAGTAGCGGCGAATCATGCCCACGAAGTTGCCACTTGAGCAGGCCGGCCGCTTTGCCGCTCTGCCCATGCATGTTGATGTCTCGCTGGAGTGCGGGGTGCTTTCGGTGGAGCAGATCCTGCACCTCGAGCCCGGTTCTGTCATTCGCAGCCTCCGCCAGGCCGATGACAACGTCGACATTCGTATCAGTGGCGAACCGATCGCCTATGGCGAGATCGTTGCGTTGGAAGGTGTCACCAGTGTCCGGATCACGCGTCTGCGGGAGAGGTCATGACCGGTCGAGCCGGCCGGCGGGCCTCTCCGCCAATCGCGATGACCGTGCTGAGCGTGCTGTTTACGGCGGCGCAGACGCTCCACGCCGCGCCCAACGACTTTCTGGGCATCACCGAGTCCAGCGGCCAGGGCGGAACTACGCTCAGTACGCCGTTGCGCATTGCGCTTTCTCTGACCCTGCTTACATTTCTGCCCGCGGTTATCGTCTCCCTCACGCCGTTCCTGCGGATTTCCGTCGTGTTGCATTTCCTGCGGCAGGCGCTCGGAACGCAGACCACTCCATCTAACCAGGTGCTGGTCGGTCTGTCATTGTTTCTTTCGCTTGTGATCATGCAGCCTGTGGCGAAGGAGATGTACCAGACTGCGTGGATACCGCTGGAAAAGGGCCAGATCCAGTTCAATCAAGCCGTCGATAACGGATCCCGGCCGCTGAAAAAGTTCATGGCGCGCTTTGCCCGCGAGAAGGACGTCCAGCTCTTTATCGAGATGACCAAGTCCCCGGCGCCGAAGAGTCCCGCGGACCTCGACTTCACGGTGCTCGCGCCGGCCTACATTCTGTCTGAGCTGAAAACAGGGTTTCAGATTGGCGCTGTCCTCTACCTGCCTTTCCTGGTCATCGATCTGGTGGTGGCATCCATCACGGTCAGTATCGGGATGGTCCAGTTGCCGCCGGTCATGATCTCCGCCCCGTTCAAGCTCCTGCTGTTTGTGCTCATCGATGGCTGGAATCTGATTATCGGTTCGCTGGTGAAGACGTTCTATAGCTCATAGAGATCGATGCGAGGTAATGCCTAATGACCCCGGAAGTTGCAGTCCAACTTGTTCGCCATGCGCTGCTGATGACGCTGATACTCGGCGCGCCGATCCTGTTGATCGGTTTTTTCGTCGGCATTGCGGTCAATCTGATCCAGGTCGCCACTTCCATTCAGGATTCGGCCTTCAGCGCCGTGCCCCGCCTGGGGGCGTTTCTGGCCGGCGTCTTCATTCTTGCTCCGTGGATGCTGCGGCATGCCTCGACTTACGCCATATTGCTGTTTTCGGATTTGACTCCCTATGCACGCTAGCGTGACCCTGCCGGTCCACGTACTGGCGTCCTATCTGCTCGTCATGGCGCGGATGGGCGGGGTGATGACGTTCATTCCGATGCCCGGGCTGAAGAACGGTCCGGATATGGCGCGCGTCGCCTTCGCGGTCTTGTCGGCTTTCCTCCTCTTTCCGGTCTGGGCCAAGTCCCGCGCGCTGCCCATCGCACCCGAGTACTTCGTCGCCGGGATGGCGTCCGAGGCGGTGATGGGCGTCGGAGTCGGCTTAGCCATTGCCTATCTCGCGGAGATTCTCGCGATGGCGGCGCAGACGGTCAGCCTGCAGGCCGGTTATGGCTTCGCTTCGACGATCGACCCGACGACGGACGCCGACGCGGGTTTCCTGGTCGTACTGGCCCAGCTCCTCGCCGGCGTGCTGTTTTTTGCCTGCGGCATTGACCGTCAGGTGCTCGCGATTCTGGGACAGAGCTTCGAACGCGTGCCCCCGGGCGGTTGTGCACTTTCGCCATCGCTGGTCGCGGCGCTGGCTGAGGCCGGCTCAACCATATTCAGCACCGGTCTGCGCCTGGCGCTGCCGGTTATTGCCTTGCTGGCAATGACGGACATCGCACTCGCTCTGATCGGGCGCCTGAACGCGCACGTGCAGGTGCAGACGCTCGGTTTTCCGGCCAAGATGGTGGCCGGTCTCGCACTCCTCGCCTGGATCTCGACGCTGATCCCAACCGTCTTTCAGCAGGCTTCACGGGAGATCCTCACGCTGGTCGATCAGTTGACCGGGGGAGCCGTCCGCTAAGGCGACGAGTGGCAACGCGCCATGGCAGACAAGTCGCAAAAGACCGAGCAGCCCACGCAGAAGCGCATCGAGAAGGCGCGCAAGGACGGCGACTTTGTAACTTCCCGTGAGTTCACCGGAGCCCTGCAGTTCCTGGCCGCGGTCGTGATTCTGGGCAGCTACGGCCCGGGCTGGTTCCACGATCTGCAAACCCTCTGCCGCCGCTTTATCCTTAGTGCGTTCAAGCGCGACATCGGCATCGCCGAGATATCGCAACTCGGCTGGATGGCCGCCAGCAACGTCTTTCTCCCGCTCTGCATTGGAGGCGGACTGCTCGTCCTGGTCACCTTGGCCTCGCAACTCGCCATCTCCCGCTTTGGATTCTCTTTCGGCCGCCTGAAGCCGAAGTGGAGCAGGCTGAGCCCGCTGGGCAAGCTGAAGAGCCTGCCCAAACAAAATCTTTTTGCCACCGTCCAGACCGCTCTCACGCTGGGGCTCTGCCTGCTGGCGTTGTACGTCATTGCGCGGCGCAACGTGGAAGAGCTCTACATGCTGCCGCTTCAACCCCTCGCCAGCGGCCTCACTGCCACCTACGGTTCCATCCTCGACCTGCTGTGGAATGCCGTCGGCGTTTTCATCGTCTTCGGTTGCATCGATCTGCTGCGCCAGGTCCGGCGCTACGACAGTGAAATGCGCATGAGCCGGCAGGAGATTCGTGACGAGTTCAAGGAAGCCGAAGGCAACCCGATGATCAAGTCGCGGATCCGCCGTCTGCAGCGCGCCGCCCGCCGCCGCAAGATGCTCAAGGCCGTCGAGACGGCTGCTGCCGTGGTCGTGAATCCGACCCACTACGCCGTCGCGCTCAGCTACACCGTCGGCTCGGCAACAGCCCCGATGGTAGTGGCCAAAGGGCGCAACCAACTCGCGCTGCAGATACGCCGCATTGCCACAGCCCATAACATCCCACTCATCGAAAACCCGCCGCTCGCTCAGGCGCTGTACAAATCCGCGGCGGTCGATGCCGAGATACCGCCGCATTTCTACCGCGCCGTCGCGGAAGTGCTGGCGTATGTCTTTCAAGTGCTGTCGCGTTCGACGTGAGTGGCGAATTTTCGCTGCTCCCGCCGTTCAACTTTCGGCAGCAGCCCACATAACCCTCGCATTTCCGGCGACCGGCATATGGCACGCCACATGCACGGAGGAGTCGCGATGATTGAACAAATTGCGTCGGGTCTGGAGCACTACATGACGCTGCTCTCAATCCGGCAACAGCTTGTGGCCTCCAATATCGCCAACGCCGACACGCCTGGCTATCGCACCAGAGACATCGACTTCCAGCAGGAGTTTCAGAACGCCGTAAACGCTCATACTCCCGCGGTCATCGAGCCGCGGGGGCTGTATCTGAAAAACGACGGGAACAACGTGAGCCTCGATCGCGAGTCGCGTCTTCTGGCGGAAGACGACCTGCGCTTCAGCCTGGCATCCAACCTTGCCCGGTCCGAGTTCAAGCAATTGCGGATGGCCATGGATAACGGGAGCGCGTCATGAGTCTGTTTGGCGTCTTTTCGGTCAGCTCTTCCGGTATGGAAGCGCAACGGATCCGCACGCAACTGCTGGCGGAAAACATTGCCAACACCGAGACAACACGCACGGCCGAGGGTGGCCCCTACCGCCGCAAGGACGCCCTGTTTACTTCGCAAAATAGCGAGGAGCCATTCTCGTCGGTGCTCGACAGCGAAATGAACACAATGACAGGCGTCGCCGTGCGCGAAGTCATGGTCGATGAGAGCGCTCCCCAGCGGCGCTACCTGCCCGGCCATCCGGACGCGGACAAAGACGGTTACGTCTCATTTCCGCACCTCAATCCGGCCGAAGAGATGGTCAACCTGATGGGCGCCGCGCACAGCTACCAGGCCAATGTCGCCGCGATTTCCGCGGTCAAGGATATGATCCAGCGCTCGCTGGACCTGTTCCGCTAAGGCGCTCGATAGAACTCAAGAAAGTCAAGTCGGAGTGAAAGGCGTCATGACCGAAGCCATACAAAGCCTCAAACCGGTTGCCTCACTGGAGCCCATGGAAGCGCTCGCCGCGTCTTCCAAGAGCGCGCCAGGAAGCGGCGCGGTCTTTCAGGCGATGCTCGATTCCGCCATTCAAAGCGTGCAAAAGGTCCAGACCACCGCATCCAACGCCGTCGGCGCGGTGCTTGAGGGCAAGGGGGGAGAACTGCATTCGGCAATCCTGGCGACGCAGCGGGCGGAGCTGCAACTCCAGCTATTCCTGCAATACCGCAACAAGATTGTGAACGCCTACCAGGAAATCATGAAGGTCCAGATCTGACCGGAGCCGGTTTGAATGCCAACTTCTTCCAATCGCAAAGCTTTAACCCAAGTGGTCGAAATGCTCCGGGCCATCCCGCGCAAGCGGCTGATTCTGATCGGCTCCACCGCTCTCGTGATTGGCGCGGCCATCTTCGTGCTCGCCTATTGGAAGCGTAATAGCGACTACCGGCCGCTTTACAACTCGCTGTCGCCGGAAGATGCCGGCAGCATCGTAGCCAAGTTGAAAGAGAAGAACACGCCCTACCGGATCTCCGACGACGGCACAACGATTCTGGTTCCTCAGGATAAGGTTGCCGAGTCCCGGCTGGAAATGGCCGCCGCCGGGATCCCGAAGTCGGGGCGCATCGGCTTTGAACTCTTCGATCAAACGAAGTTCGGCGCAACCGACTTCATGGAGCACATCAACTATCGCCGCGCGCTCGAAGGAGAGCTGGAGCGCACGATGATGAGCATGAGCGAAGTGGAGCAGGCGCGCGTGCATCTCACTTTCGCCAAAGACTCCGTGTATACCGAGAACCGGCTTCCCGCCAAGGGCAGCGTGGTTCTGAAGTTGCGCTCGGAGCTTTCCGAACAGAACGTCAACGCCATTCGCTACATGGTTGCCAGCGCTGTCGAAGGACTCACGCCCGACGCGGTCTCGGTTGTCGATACTCACGGCAATTTGCTGGGGCGCCCGAAAGACCGAGCGGCCGGCGATGGCGCGGAGCCCTCCGAAGCCGCACTGGAGTACCGCCACAACCTGGAGAAGGAACTGCTGAACAAAGTCAACACCACGCTGGAACCGCTGCTCGGTCCCGAACGTTTCCGCTCATCGGTGTCGGCGGAGTGCGACTTCAGCAGTGGAGAGTTGAACGAGGAGACTTACGACCCCACGAAACAAGCGGTCTCCAGTGATCAGCATTCCAAGGAAACCACCAATAACAACGCCACCACCGGCGTGCCCGGCACGCAATCCAATCTGCCGCGGGCCACGCCCCGCCCGGGCACCAACATGCAGGTGACGCGCGAAACATCCAACGTTACGTACCAGACCACACATGCCATCCGCACGACCAAGACGCCGCAGGGCTCGATCAAGCGGATTTCAGTGGCGGTACTGCTCGACCAGACTGCTCATTGGGAGGGCCGCGGCCCCACGTTGCGCCGGGTGCTGACGCCGCCCGCCAAGGAGACGATCGATCGGATCACCGACGTCGTCTCGGCCGCTGTTGGTGTCATGCCCGAGCGCGGCGACCGTGTCGTCGTCGATTCGCTCCCGTTCGAATCGACGCTCGATCAGGCGCCGCCCGAAAACCTTCAGGATCATCCGCCGTCGCCGATATTCAACGAGAAGACCATCATGACCGTCGTCGCTCTGCTCACCTTACTCGCGGCAATCGCCTTCGTAATGCGATCGCATAAGAGACCGCCTGTGCCTGAGATCGCCACGGCTCTCGCCTTGCCTACGCCGGTCGCCGCCGCTCCGCAACCGCAGCCGCTTCCCGCTCCGCCGCCGGTAGCGATGCAGATCGCCGAAAAGCTCGAAACCCAGCGGAAAGACCGTGCCGATGAACACAAAAAGCAACTCGAGGCCGCCGGCGCGGAGCTTCAAGTCTTGACTGATGACGCGATCAACATGGCGCAAAACGACTCCGAGCTTTGCGCCGGCGTCCTGAGAAGCTGGCTCAACGAGAAGACGGAATCGATCTCATAGGGGCTCAAAAGTGGATCAGACCGCGGAATACCCAACGCAAACCCAACACCAGCCGATGCTGCAACTGCCTGGCCCGGACAGCCCGCCGGCCGCAGCGCCACTCGTTTCTCAATCGGCCGGATCCACGGCTCTGGCGGCGTCCTCGCCGGAGCACCTGAAGATGACCGGGCTCCGCAAAGCGGCGGTGCTGCTGATCACCATTGGGGAAGAAGCGAGCAGCAGTATTGTCAAGGGTCTCAGCGATGACGAAGTGCACCTCATCAGCAAGACCATCTCCACAACCGATCCCGTGACGTCCGAGGAAGCCTTCGCGGTGCTGAAGGAGTTCAACGATCTGGCGGTGGCGCGCAGCTACGTCGTGAAGGGCGGTTTGGAGTACGCCTCGAAGATGTTGCGCCGGGCCTTCGGCAACGAGACCGCCCGCCGGCTGCTCGATCGCGTAAATCAATCGATCAGCAACGAAGCCGCGAACTTCGATTCGCTGCAAAAGAGCGAACCGCAGCAGTTGGCGAATTTTATTCACGGCGAGCACCCGCAGACCATCGCCCTGATTCTGTCGCACCTCAATCCGATTCAGTCGGCCTCGCTCCTGGCCGCAATGCCCGAGGAGATGCGTCCCAACCTCGCGAAACGCATGGCCAATCTCGAACAGATTTCGCCGGAGATCATCAGCAAGATCGCCAATGTCATCGGCGACAAATTGAAGTCGCTCGGGGATATCAGCCGGCAATCGTATGGCGGCGTCAGAGCCGTCGCGGAGATGTTCAACCACATGGACACCGATATGCGGAAGGGCATCCTGAACGAAATGGCCAAGACCGAGCCGGAGCTGGTGGCCACCATCCGGCACTTGATGTTCGTCTTCGAAGACTTGCTCACGATTGATGCGGCCGGCATCCGTGAACTTCTTGCCGTGGTCGACCGCCACGTGTTAACCGTGGCGCTGAAAGGGACCAGCGAGAAGCTGCAGAACCACATCATGCAAAACCTTTCAATGGTGGGCGCCGACATGCTCCGCGAAGACATCGAGGCGTTGGGGCCCGTGAAGATCAAAGACGTGGAGGCGGCCCAGCAGCAGGTCATTTCCGCGCTGCGGGACCTTGAGAGCGCGGGCGTGCTGAGCCTGACCAGCGGACCGAGCGACCGTTATGTCATGTAAACTCATCGCCGGCAATCAATCCGCAAATGCGCGGCTGCTCACGCTACAGCCCCTGCCGGCTGTCGCGCCCGCCGGAGCGGCGACGCCCGAACTCGATCAGGCCCGCGTTGCGCTCGTCCAATCCACCGCCGAGGCCGAGCGCCTGCATCAACACATTGCCGAACTTGAGCAAGCCCTCGCTGCGCGCGAGAAGCTCGGCTTCGAAAAGGGCTTCGCGGAAGGGCAGCTCAAGGGCCGTCAGGAATCCGCGGAGGAGATGCAGCCGGCGCTGGCGCGCCTGGCTCGCGCCATTGCGGATACCGCGATGTTGCGCGCCCGTCTGCGCATGGACAGCGAGGCCGGTCTCGTCCGCCTCTGCGCGGCGATTGCGCGGCGCATCCTCAAGCGCGAACTGCATATGGATCCGCTGGCCATGGAAGGCATCGTGCACGTAGCCCTCGCGCGCGTCGGCGCCGCCGAGATATTCAAGGTGCGCGTTCATCCCAATCACGTCGCGGCGATCCGGACGCAACTGTCTAAACTCGGCGTGCCGGAGAGCGTGACGGTGGACGGCGCCGCATCGCTCGATGAAGGCGACCTGCTGATCGAGACCTCGGCGGGTGAGCTCGATGCGTCCATCAAGACGCAGATTGGGGAGGTGGAACGTGGGCTCGCCACTGCCATCGCTTCCTGAGCCTCCGGCGCGGGCCGCCTCGCCCGCGGCGGCGCAACCAAGCCTCTCCGGCGGCATCGCGATGGATCGCTATCTGGCACGCCTGGAGGACCTGGAGACGACCGTCTATTCCGGTCGCATTGCCGAAGTCATCGGCCTCACGGTGGAGTCGGTGGGACCGCCCGTCGCGCTCGGAGAGATGTGCGCGCTGCGCCTGTCGAACGGCCGCAAAGTGAGAAGCAGCGTCATCGGCTTCCGGAATGGCCGCGTCATCTCGATGCCGCTCGACGAGATGGACGGAATTCAACTTGGAGACCGCATCGTCGCCTGCGACGACGCGCGCAACCTGCGCGTCGGGCCGGACCTGCTGGGCAGAGTCCTCGATGGCTTCGGAGAACCCATGGACGGCGGCGCTCCGCTGCGCGGCGCCGCGCTATACGATCTCCACGCCGTTCCGCCCGACGCTATGGACCGCGAGCACATCACTGAACCGTTGATCACCGGCATTCGCGCTATCGATGCGTTTCTGCCGTGCGGCAAGGGTCAGCGAGTCGGTTTCTTCGGCGGCAGCGGCGTCGGCAAAAGCACACTCCTCGGCGCCATCACACGCCATAATCACTCGGATGTCACGGTCATCGCCCTCATCGGCGAACGCAATCGCGAAGTGCGCGCTTTCCTGGAGCAGGAGATGGGCCCCGAAGCGCGTAAACGCTCGGTGGTCGTGGTCGCTACTTCCGATCGGCCCGCGCCCTTGCGCGTTCGCGCCTGTTTCGTCGCCTTGGCCGTGGCCGAGTATTTCCGCGATCAGGGCAAGAGCGTGCTCCTGGTCATGGATTCGGTGACGCGTCTGGCCATGGCCCAGCGCGAGATCGGCCTGGCCGCGGGCGAGCCGCCGAGCCAGAAGGGTTATACCCCATCAGTGTTTGCGCTGCTGCCGAAGATCTTCGAACGGGCCGGCAACTTCAAAAAGGGCTCCATCACCGGCTTCTTCACTGTGCTGGTGGAAGGCGACGACTTCAACGAACCGATCTGCGACGCCTGCCGGTCGATTCTCGATGGTCACGTGATTCTCTCGCGGAAACTCGGCAGCGCCGGCCACTACCCGGCGATCGATATTCTGAATTCCGTCAGCCGTCTCAGCACGCGCGTTGCCAGTACGGCGCACCAGGCGGACGCGCAGAAGCTTCGCCAGGCCCTGGCGATCTATAGAAGTTCGGAGGACCTCATCCGCCTTGGCGCCTACGCGGCCGGCTCCGATGCGCGGCTCGACGCCAGCGTGAAACTCCATGACCGTCTGATGTCGTTCCTGCAGCAGCCCATGGAGGAATCGGCTTCCCTCGACGCAACGCTGCAATCGATGTCGGAGTTGGCGGCAGACCTGAAAGCGTAGAGGGCTCCGGCCGTGCAGCGTTTTCAGTTCTCTCTCGAACAGGCGTTGCGGTGGCGGGCCACGCGCCTCGATCTGGAGAATTCCGAGCTCGCGCGGCTCCGGCAGGAGCGGCACAACATCGTCCAACTTCGGGACCGCCTGCGAGCCGAGTCGCGGAGCGCGGCCATCGCCTTTCAGCAGAATACTCGGAGCACTACCGGCGTCGAATTGGCCATGGCCGCCGGCTATGCCAACGGAATCGCCAACCGCATTCGACGGCTGGACGCGCAGGTGGCAAAGTGTGACGGCCAGATCAAGAGACAGACCTCGGCGGTCGTGAAGGCGGATCGCGAAAAGCGGCTCCTCGAAAGGCTGAAGGAAGAGCGGTTCGACGAGTGGAACTACGAGATGAACCGCGAGACGGAGAATATTGCCGGCGAACTCTATCTGGCAAACCGGCGGCATTCGTCCCGCCGGTGAATGGCGAGCGCGTCAGGCACTTTATGGAAACGGCCTTCGGGTTTCCGGCTTCGTGTCGCGGGCGGGCTGGACGGACCTGAGCGGACGGCACGGTCAGAGCTTGACGGCGTGCTGGCGGACGTATTCGTCGATCGCCGGCGGCCGGGGACCGATGTAGTGGTACGCCTCGGCATAGCTCAGGCCGAAGCGCCGGCCCGTCTCGGCGTCGCGCGCGAGCACGAACTGCCGGGTGTATTCGCGGTTCGCCGTGGCGTCGTCGTCGCCGAGCAACGGCAGCCGCAGCCCCTGCTCCTTCAACCGGCGGCGCAGTTGCGCGCCCTGCTGCCCGGCCGGGCCCTGCGCTGTATTGAGCAGGTTGACGGCGATTTTGCCGTCCATGTAGTTCGTTGTATCCACCACGCGATTGACCACCTGCGGTCCGCGCGCGAAGTAGTATTTCTCCGTCACGGAGTGCGGCGCGAGCCCGGCGTCCATCTGCTCGGGATAGTCCTTGCCGGAGCCCGCCATCCAGCAGGCCGCCTCGACGCTGCGCGCCGTGACGTAGTGGTCGGGATTCTCCTCGTAGGCGGACCACGGGTCGTAGCAGACGACAGTATCCACCTTCAACAAACGGAACAGAAAGATGAGCCGCAGCCGGAGTTCGAGCGGCGAGACGGCGTCCAGCATATGGTTGCGGTAGTAAAGATCGTAGGTCTTCTTCAATCCGAAGGCCTTGGCCACTGCGAAGTTATCGCGCTCGTTAGCGAGCACGCCTTCGCCGACCGTGCCGGGGCCCGTGTGATCGTCGTTCGTGGTGCGGATCAGGTAACCGGTGTAGCCCTCCGCAATCAGTTTCAGCACCAGCCCGCCGGCGTAAAGCGGAAGATCGTCGGCGTGCGGCTGGATGGCGGCCAGCACCTTGCCGGCGCCCGGCTTGCCCGGCCGGTCCCGCTCGATCTCGACATCGGTTCTGGGGAACGGTCCCTCGTCTCTCGCCCCGCTCGCGCCAGACGCGGCGAACGCGCCGCCCGCCATGCTCACAAGAAACTCGCTGCGCTTCATCGGATCACCACCTCCTGCTACATTCTGGTCCATTGCCGGGCCAGTGCGGAACCACGACCGCGAAACGGAGCCGCGCGCGTCAGCAAGCGGTGGCATCGCTTTTCCACACGATCGGCCGGCGCACGATTCCAGGAAAACGCCGCCAGGAGGAGAAGTAATGGCGCTTGCCCGCACTCCTCCATCAGAGACAAGACGCCGGAGACAGGACGCAGAGCGATATCATTTCACGGGTTAGGCTCCATCGACGTTATTGCCCTCCAGGACCTCGCCATCGCCGGCCTGCTATGGACTGCGGCGCATCTGCTGAAACATGTGCGCCGCCTGCGGAATGCCGCCGCGGTGCGGATCCCACCGCCGCTGGCGAGCAAGCGCCCGATAGGGCGGGCCACGGTTTACGAGGACCGTGAAGAAACCGCCGGGCAACGGGAATGCCAGTCCCGGACCTTCACCGCGGCGGCGGGCTGACCGCTGCTCCATCCGCGTATTACGCAACGAGTTCGCGGCTGTCGAGCGCACGTGTATCTTAATGAAACCGGGTGACCGGAGCACGCGTCGCTTTGCCATACTGCAAGTAGTGGCAATGAGGTTTTCTGCTCTTTTACTCGCCGCGCCCGTCCTGCTTCTGCTCGCACCCGCGCCAGGCGCCGCCGCGTCGTCCGTTTGCGCTGGCGCCGTTTCCGTTTCCGAATTCCGGCTCGCGGTCCAGCCGACCTCGGACAAGACGCCGATTCCGCTGCGCGAAGTTCACGTCTTCGGCCAGGGCTACAAGCTGATCTACACGCCGGGGCAGCTCCCGGCGAACGTCAGCAAGAACGCCGAAGTGGCGATCGTGCTGGTGCCGGTCAACAAGGGCGGCGAAAAAAAGCCCGAGGTCACCGTGCTTGACCCGAAGCCGGCGACGGAATCGGCCGAATGGGAATCCCCCGTTTCGGTGGACGTCGCGGCGCTCGTCTACGGTCCGCAGGGACTGGACAAGAGCCGGGTGAAGCGGCTGGTGCAGAAAGACTCCGAGCTGATTTCGCAGCTCGCCGATTACGCGGAGAAGACCTCGCAGGCGGAAACGCTCCTGGAACAGCTAAAAGAGTCCAACGCCAGCCTGACCGGCCCGTCGGGCTCGCTCGACGCCGCCGTGAAGGGCCTGTCATCGGCTCCCGGGACGCCGGCCGCGGTGGACCGGACAGCGCCGACGAACCAGCAGATGTCCGCCGTGATCAACGGGCTGAATCCGGCCGTGGCGGGCTACGATCCGCTGGCTACCTCGGAAACCGCCAAGGTCGCCCAGACAGCGGGCGTTGCCGCGCGTGTGGCGGGCATGTTCTTTAACAACACGGTCGGTCTCGCGGTCGGCAGCGCGGCGCTCGCCGAGAATATGCGCACGCTGATGTTCCCGAATATGGATTTCCGCTCGACGTTCGCGCAATCCTCCTCGGACGGCAGCCAGACGCTGTGCGCGAAACGCGAAGCGCAGGCGGCGCGGACCAAGGTCGCCTACCTGTGGGCGATGCACATTTCCAACACGTCACAGCCCAACGTGCGCATCAAGTACGCGGCGTATCTGCCACAAGGCGGAGCGGGGCTGGTACCACTCGAAACGCTCCGGCAGACCACCTGGCCCGGGGTGAGCAGCGTCAAGCACTGGAGCCTTGCGCCCGCCTCCGGCGCCGCGGTGGCCGTGGCCGCCCAGGCGGAGCCCAAAGCGAATGAGTTGAAAGTCAATCTGGCCAGAGCCGAAGTCGCGCCGGGCGAGTACAAGCTGACCGGCAAATGGGATTGGGACACCTTCACGGCGGATGGCGCCGTGCATGTCGTCGCGCCGCCCGACCTGTCCAAGGCGGCGATCGATCCCACCTCCAGCGACCGGCTGATTCACGGCGCCAACGCCGTGGATGTGCGCCTGACGGGCACGGATTTCGAGTTCGTTGACGCGGTGAAGCTGACGTCCGACAAGCCCGACGCCAAGCATTTGGAACTGGTGGTGAAGCTGCCGAAGGGCGTGGGTGCCGGTCCGCAGGAGAGCGCCACGGTCAACATCAATCCAACCGCGCTGGCCGTCGGCCATTACAAGCTCGCGCTTTCGGAGCCGGGCGGCAAAACGGCTGAGATTCCGCTGCGCATCCTGCCGCCGGTGCCGGTGTTGAAGGATCTGCCCGCGCGCCTGAACCTCGGCGAAGCGACGCAGTCGCTCACCTTCGCGGGCACGGGGCTCGACCGCATTGAGAGCATGACCGCGGGTCCGGTGCAGATCGAGCTGGCCGCGGGCGACGCCACGGAGCGCAAAGCGACCATCCATCTGGGCTCCGGCGCCAAGGCCAACCAGGATGTGGACCTGCAGATGAAGGTGGAAGGCATGACGGCGCCGCAGACGGTGAAGAACGCCTTCCGCATCGCCACGGCGCGGCCGAAGATCACCGCGGCGTCGATGTCGCGCGTGGAGAATCTGGGCATTGAAGTGAAAACCGACGAGCTGCCGGCCGACACCTTCGTCACCTACTCGATGCGCGTCGAACACCTCGATGGCCCGGCTACAGTGCGCGTCGCGTGTGTGGATTCGAATCAGACGCTGGCCGCGCAGGAACTGCGTCCCGGCCAGAAGACGCCGGCCGCGCGGCTGGAGCGTTCCGGTTCGAACGGCCTGTTCCTGTCCTTGCTGCCCGGCGCCGTCGGGCAGCCCGGCTGCGAATTGACAGCGCTGGTGGAAACGACGGCCGCGGGAGCGTCGGACGTGAAGCAACTGGGCCGCGTGACCCGGCTGCCCAAAATCGAAAAATTCTCGGTCACCGACGAAAAAGCCGGGGACGCGCGCTTCGCCGGCGTGCTCGAAGGCGAGCACCTGGAGAGCATCGCCATGGTGGGCTGGGACGCCGAGCATGGCATCCCGGTGGATGGGTTGCCCGCGCCGGTCGCCGGCGATTCGCAGCGCCAGACACTGCGGGTGATCGTGACGTGGCCTTCGCCATCGCCCCGCGCGCCGCTCTACGTCTGGCTGCAGGGCGAAGACAAGGGCCGGCGCACGGAAAGCCGCTACTAAGGCCGTTTCGGCATCAGCGCGAAACGGAGTCGCGCCCTCCCGCTGAGCGCGACGGCGGGCGCAGGTGTCTGGCGCCGGTTTTCAGCACCGAACCGCGAACGTGAGAGAGCGGGCAAATTCGCTGCAATCATCTGATAAACAAGCAGATACCACCGCTCCCTCGCGGTCGCGGCTCCGTTTCCAGCGCGACTCCGTTTCGACGCGGCAGCCGCTCAGTTCGCCTTCGGTCCTTCCACGGACTTCCCTTCTTCCGGCGGAGCCATCTTGTTGAGCACGCGGCCGAGCGCCGTGAAGATGTCCACTGGCAACGGGAAGATGACCGTCGTGTTCTTTTCCGCGCCGATTTCGACAAGCGTCTGCAAATAGCGCAACTGGATCGCCGCGGGTTGCTGCTGCAACACGCCGGCCGCTTCGGCCAGTTTCCCGGAAGCGACAAACTCGCCGTCGGCGTGAATGATCTTGGCGCGGCGCTCGCGTTCGGCCTCGGCCTGGCGGGCGATGGCGCGGATCATGTTCTCCGGCAGGTCCACCTGCTTCACTTCCACCTTCGCCACCTTGATGCCCCATGGCGCGGTGTCGGTGTCGAGCACGCCCTGCAGCTTGACGTTCAGCGTCTCCCGCTGGCTCAACAGCTCGTCCAATTCCGCCTCGCCCAGAATGGAGCGCAGCGTCGTCTGCGCGAGTTGCGAGGTCGTGTAAAGGAAGTTGGAGACCTCCAGCACCGCCTTCTGCGGATCGATGACACGGAAGAAGACGACGGCATTCACTTTGACCGTGACGTTATCCTTGGTGACGATGTCCTGGGGCGGCACCTCCAGCGTTTCCAGGCGCAACGAGACGCGCACCAGCCGGTCGACCGGCCGGAAGATGAAAATCAGTCCGGGCCCTTTCGGTTGCGACAGCACGCGGCCGAGGCGAAAAACCACGCCGCGTTCATATTCGGCCAGCACGTTGATGCAGGAGAAAAGATACAGGAGCACAATCAGTGCGCCGACAAGGTAGACAGGTTCCATAGATCAGCTTCAGTCCTTTCAGGGCTCCGGCGGCTGAGAGCCTGCCCCCAGCCGCTCGACGTTCAAACACAGGCCATCGACCGCGGAGACGCGCACCGGCGTGCCGCGCAAAATCGGCTCGGCAGCACGCGCATTCCAGAATTCGCCGTGGATGCGCACCGTACCCGCGGGCGCGAGATCGGTGTGCGCGACGCCCGTCTCGTTCAGCAGGCCGCTCGCGCCGGTGACCACCGGCCGGCGCTGGGCGCGGACGACAAGAGAGACCAGGAAAACGGTGATCAAGGCGAAGGGCAGCGTCACGGCAAGCGCCGTCGAGAAGTGAATCCGCATCTCGGGCGGCCCCTCCACCAGCAGCAGCGCTCCGAAGAGCATCGCGATGGCCCCGCCGGTGGCCAGTACTCCGTGCGCGCCGGCTTTCGCCTCGATGATGAACAGCGCCACGGCCAGCACCAGCAGCCCCACGGCCGCTCCGCGAATCGGCAACACCGAGAGCGCCAGCAAGGCGACCAGCACCAGGATCGCACCCGCGGCCCCCGGCGCCACCATGCCCGGCGTATTGAACTCGACGTAGAGCAGCAGCCCGCCGATCACCAGCAGGATAAATGCGAGATTGGGATCGGCTACCAGCAGGACGGCGCGCTCGCGCAGCGTCGGGGTGTAGTCCACAACGGCTGCGCCAGCGGTGTGGAGCACCATCTTCGCGCCGTTGGGCCGGGTGATCTCGCGTCCCTCCAGACGGCTGAGCAATTCGTGCTCATCCCGAACCACCAGATCGACCAGACGCAAGTTCAGCGCTTCGTCACTGGTGAACGACTTGGCCTCGAAAACGGTCGCCTGCGCGGCCACCTCGTCGCGATTGTGGCGCGCGGCCAGGCTGCGCACCGCCGCGGCCGTGTCGTTTTCCACCTTGTGCCGCATGGTCGCATCCATCTCCTGCCCCAGCAGGACCGGCGACGCCGCGCCGGTGTGCGTGCCGTTCGCCATGGCGGCGGCATCGCCCGCCAGCAGCAGGATGAAGCCCGCCGAGGCGGCGCGCCCGCCCGAAGGGGTCACGAAGGTCACCACCGGCACGGGCGAGGCGTTGATGCGCTCCACCAGAGTCTGCGTCGCCTGCAGCATGCCGCCCGGCGTGTTGAGGCGGATCAGCACGCAGGGCGCCTGATCGTGCTGCGCCTGCTCGATGGCATGGGTGAGAATGTCCACCGTGATCGGGTGGATGACCGTGTCGAAATCGACAGCCACCACCGGCGGCGTCGCGCCAACAGGCGCGAGCAGAGCCGACAACAGGATCAGCGGCGGAAGCGGACGCATGTGCTACCCCGGCATCAACATACGCCAGTACAAGGCGCATGTAAACACTGGACGCGGGCGTGTCCCGGCTGCATTGCGCCGCCAGCGCCAACGCAGTCCACCGTGTGTGACAGATCGTCGCGTTGCTGGTCTGTCACAGCCGGCATCCGGCCGGCAACAGAATCGCGGATTGCAGGTCCCGCCATTTTGCCTTGTCAGTGAACCGTATTGCGGCTGGCACACCCCTGGCCGCGGCAGGCCGTCTCCCTGACGCCGCACGCAGTTTGTCGCAGCAAGCCATCGGGAATTGGACTCGAATCCAGTAGACTGGGAGGTGCGGGCGGTTAGCTCAGTTGGTTAGAGCGCCTGCCTTACAAGCAGGATGTCGGGGGTTCAAGTCCCTCACCGCCCACCAGTTTTTCCCTTCTGCCCGTTACTTCTTCACTTCCGGAAATGCCGTAATGCGCAGCTTCGCCGCGCCGTACGGGATCAGCACGATGCTCTCGTCCGGTCCGGCGGCGGCCACCGGGCTCTCGGGCACGGGTCCGGCCGAGTCGTTCACCAGTTGCCATTCCGCGATCCGGCGGCCGGTCGCCTTCAGCACCACGGGTGCGCCTTCAGGGCTGAACGGATAGTCGCCGATGGGCCGCTCTTCCGCAACGAACGACTTTGCGGGCGCGGCCGCGTTGAAGACCAGGCCGTAATTCCACGGCGTGGTGGGAGCCACGCCCCAATCGGGCGCTTGCGGCCGGTCTTTCACCTTGGTCCACTGCTCGCCGATCTGCAGCGAGTAAACGAGCGGGCCGCGCTCGACGGCGACGGAGTTGTGATACCAGCGCGAGAGGCGCGGCTGCATGGGAAACGTGGCGTCGATGGTGTCGCCCGGCTTCCACGTGCGCACGAGCTTGTAGAACGTGCCCGGCTTGACGCCGGCGACCGGCTTGCCGTTCACGCGGATGCGGACTTGCGAGGCCCAGGCGGGAATGCGCAGTTCCAGTGGGAACGTCGCGGGCTTGGCCGGCTGCACGGTGAAGTGAATGTCCTGACGGAACGGGTAGCCGGTGTCCTCAACGATGGTCACATTGACGCCGCCCTTCACCGTCGTCGTGACGCGGCTCGGGCCATAGGCGACGGCAGCGAGACCATCCTCGCGCGTGCCCATCCACAGATTCGCGATGAACTTCGGCCAACCCTGGTGCATGTTGGCCGTGCAGCAACCGAAGTTCGGCTCCAGGCCGAAGAGGTTCGAGTCCGGCCCATTGTCGCTCCAGGCGCGCTTGGCCACCGAGACGAGCACCTGGTTCGGCTGCTGATCGTATTGGTGCGCCCACATATCCTTCGAATACGTCCCCGGCTGCGGGTTGTAAGCGAGCTTCTCCAGGCGGTCGGCGAAGGCCGCATCGCCCGTCGCCGCGATGATGTGCTCCAGCGAAAACATCGCTTCCAGCACCGAGCACAACTCCGTGCCCTGCGAAGGGTCGCGGCCGGCATAGTGCTCGTCGGCGCTGTGCACGCCGTTGGGCAGCAGGTGGTATTTGTCGAGCACGCGAAACTGATTGTAGAGCCCGTCGAGATCGGCCTTGTCATTCGTGAATTGCCACCAGATCGCGCCGGTCTTCAGGCCCTGCGAATTGTTCACGCCGTGCGTCTTCAGCGTGCAATCCTTGCCCGTGATTTTGCTCTCGTACAGCACGGGAAAATTCTGGAATTGCGCGGGCCAGTAGTAACCCTGCTCGCGCAGCTTGCGCGCGAGGTCCAGCAGCTTGGCGTCGCCCGTGCGGTCGTAGAGCCAGATCAACGTCAGCGCCTCGTCCTGCCAGCGGTAGATGGCCCATTCTTTCAACGGCTGCTTGTCGAGGTTCGCCGCCTGATAAGCGAAGTAGCGCTCCATCAGCGGGATCACGCGCGGGTCGCCGGTAGCCTCCTGGTACTGCGTCAGCGCCTTCAACATGACGTAGCGCGGCCACCAGTCGTTATTCGACGCGGGCCCGATGGAGCCGTCCGGCCGCTGGTTGTTCAGGGTCCAATCCACCCATTTCCGAGCGCGCGCGATGAGCGCGGGATCGCCCAATTCGTAGGCCATCGGAATGAGCCCGTCCAAGTAATATGGACCGCGCTCCCAACTCTCGCCCTTGCCGCCGAGCCAGCCGCTGTTCGGCCCCAGGTCGGGCCAGAACTCTTCGATGTGACCGGAAAGTCCCGCGGCCTGAATCTGGAGCTGGCGCTTCAGCCAGCCTTCGGGCTTGACCGAACCCAACGGCAGCAGCGTGTACGGCGTGGAGGCCAGAGGCGCACGGTTCTTGACGGGCGCCTGCGGCGGCGGCGCCGCTCCGGCTGTGCAACAAAGAGCGAGGACAAGGGTGGGAAGAAGGAACCGCATGATCGAAATCTCTTTCTGACGAGATCGGGTGCGCTCCGGACGCCAGCTTCGGACCGGGAAGCAGGCAGGCCCAGCGAACGCTCCAAATTGAATACTACGCGGATCGCGCGGCCAAATGCGTGGCCACACGAGGCGAGTTGTACGAGTGGGCGCCGGAAGGCGCGCGCGGCGCTCGAATGCAGCCCACCCCGACGCGAAGCCGCCCCGAAGCCGCCCGCCTCGCGCTGCATGTAGAATGGCTCTGCTTAAAGAATCCAGCCATGCGTACTTTCCTCCCTCTGCTCTTCGTTGCCGCGTCGCTCGCCTCCGCGCAAAGCGTTCAGGTCACGCGCGGCGCCGTTCCGTTCCAGGTCTTCCAGCGCGACGCCGCGAACCACGCGACGATCCACCTCGAAGGCGCGTCCGACGGCAAGACCGTCGAAGCGCGCATCATCGCCGCCGGGCGCACCGTCTCTGGCTTCGATTGGAAACAACTGGCAAGCGTGTCGAAAAAGGCTTGGTCGGGCGATCTCGCCGCGGTGCCCACCGGCGGGCCCTACCGCATCGAGTTGCGCGCGCAGGGCGGCGCCATGACGGCATCGGTCGATAACATCCTGGTCGGCGACCTGTGGGTGCTGGCCGGCCAGTCGAACATGGAAGGCGTCGGGAACCTCGAAAACACGCCGCTGCCGAGCGCGCTGGTGAATTCGCTGGACCAGACCGACGTGTGGGTGGCCGCCGCCGATCCGCTGCATCGCCTGCCCGACGCGATCGATCCCGTGCATTGGGGCAGGAACGCGCAGGGCGTGCGCGAACGGCTGAGCGGTCCGGCGCTCGACCAATGGATTGCCAACCGCAAGAAGGGCGCAGGCGTGGGCCTGCCGTTCGCGGAAGAGATGGTCCGGCGCACGGGCGTGCCGGTCGGGTTGCTGCCCTGCGCACACGGCGGCACCTCGATGGATCAGTGGAGCCCGGCGTTGAAAGACAAGGGCGGCGAGTCACTCTACGGCGCGATGCTGCGCCGTTTCCATCTGGCCGGCGGCCGCGTCACGGGCGTGCTGTGGTATCAGGGCGAAGCCGAAGCATCGGCCGAAGCGCAGCCGCCCTTCGCGCAGAAGTTCAAGGATCTGATCGCCGCCATCCGCGCCGACTTCGGCCAGCCCGATCTGCCGTTCTACTACGTCCAGATCGGACGGCACGTCACCAGCGCGGGCGGCACGGAGTGGAACCGCGTGCAGCAGGATCAGCTCGCCGTCGAGTCGCAAGTGGCGCACACCGGCATGGTCACCTGTGCGGACTGCAACCTGGATGACGGCATTCACGTGAGCACGCGCGATCACGTCGTGCTCGGCCGCCGTCTGGCCAACCTCGCCTGCCACGACTTGTTCCCCGAAAAAGCCGGTTGCGGCGCGCTGCAAAGCGGTCCGCGGCCGGTGAGCGCGCGCATGGAAGGCCATCGCATTCTCGTCGAATTCAAGGGCGTGAACGGGCGTCTGCGCAGCGCGGGCCGGCTGAATGGCTTCGAAATTGTCGATGCCACGGGGAAGATCACGCCGACCATCTACAGCCAGCGCATCAGCGAGACGAGTCCGAACGTGGTCGAGTTGCTCTTCGGCGGCGAGAAGCTGCCCGACACGCCGATGCTCGGCTACGGCATCGGCTTCGGCCGCGACATGTACGTGAATCTCGTCGACGACGCCAACATGGCCGCGCCGGTCTTCGGGCCCATGCCGATTCAGAAATAGCGGAAACCGCTCATCTGTGCCGGACGGGCGAGCCGGGCAGCGGGTGCAGATCGCCGTGCCCGCCGCCTTGACGCGGCGGAAGGCTGCATTCATTGCCCGTGCACGGAGGCAACTGCGCCGGCACGAATACGGCGCTGTTTTGCGGGTTCTGGTAGATCATCGGCCAGTCGTTCAACGCGGCCCGGAAGGGGGCGCCCGTACTCAAAACCGTCACCACGCCGTTGGCCGATGTCGCCGAGCCAGTCATGTAGGAGACGGCAATGTCCGTAATGCCGTCGTGATTGAAGTCGCCAATGGTGACCCCGGCCAGCGGCGCCGGGTCGAGACTGCGCCGGCCGGTCAATTTCCATGACCGGGCCAGCGTGCCGTTGCTGCGATAGGCGCGCAGCGTCAGGTCATACATGTTCCAATGCGAGGTCACGATCTCGGGCATGCCGTCGCCGTCGATATCGCCAACCGCCACCGCGCCGAAGATCGAGCCGGCATCGTCAGCCGGCACGGGCCACGCTCCAGTAAAGGCCGTGCCGTCACTATTCAAGACGTAGATATGGCCCTCGTCAGAGACGATGATCTCTTCCTGCCCATTCCGCTTCAGATCGGCGACAGCCACGAAGACCTGTCCGTCGTAAGAAATGCCGACTGGCAGCGAGACGGGCCAGCCGCTTCTCAACGAACCGTCAGGCTGAAACACCGTCACCGAGAGATGCTCGCCGTCCGTCGCGGCCACAATCGTCTCCATGCGGCCGTTGCGGTCCAGGTCGGCCGCAGCCAGGGCGTGCGGCACGCCGCTCTGCACTGGCGCCAGCCATGACGCCGGTGAACCGTCGGCCTGGAATCGCTTCAGCGCGTATGTGGTCGCGTCCGGACCATCCAACGCCACGATGTCATTGTGCCCGTCGCCATCCAGGTCGGCGACAATGCACCGGATCCCCGAGTATACCCAGCTCATATCGTTGAGATCGTTGAGTTGAATGGGGAAGTTCACTCCAGCCGGAGAGCCGTCCGGCCGCCACGCATAAAGGTAGGCGGCGCCATCCAGATAGTCCTCTCCGACTGAGAGGATGTTCCATTCGGAATTTGAGCTCAAATGAACACTCTGCGGTTGCGCGGCACTGAAGTCGGCGCTCTGCGGAACGTGGATAGTGGAGAAGTTGACGCCGTCCGGCCGGAAGACCTCGGTAAAACTCTCGTCGCTTACGACTACTTCATCGGCTGCTCCACCATCCAGGCTGGCAACCGCCGGCTGTCCATAGCTGCCCGACAATGGCAGTCCGGTCACGAGCGGAGAGCCATCCATCGGGAACGTCCATAGCGCCGCGCCGAGATACGTGAGATCCTGTTGCGCCAGAACCAGCCGCGTGGTTCCATCGGCGTTCGCGGCCGGCACCAGGCCCGGCCCCTGCGCCGGTGCGCCGGAAAGTCCTATGGGCCAGCGGGAGGAGATCAGGTCAGGCTCCATGTACACGACGGCCTGAGCCGTCGTCACGCTGGATGGGCCATTGCTTCCGTTGACCGTCAACCGCAGGGTGTAATAGCCCGCGCCCAGGCCGGCCGGCGTGGTCCACGTGCCCAGCAGGCCATTGGTCACGGCGGTGGTGCCACCGTCGGCCAGACTCAGCCCGTCGCTGCTCCACCCCTCCGCGGGAGTGACGCCCGGAGCCCATTGGAGCTGACAATTCTGAAAGTCGGCCCGCACGGCCGAGCCCTTGATCTGAATCGCCGTGCCTGGTTTGTAAGTGTAGGCGGCGTACACGTCCGTGCCCACAGGGCTTTCAAAACTGGCCGTGCCCGTACTGACCCGGATCTGATCGGTGAACGCCTGCCCTGCCGTGTTGTAGACCGTCAGCCGGATGGCGCAGTCCACACAATTGGCCGTCGCGGGGTTGAAGACGCCGAGTTCGCCGACAGTCGCCGTCGTGCCGGAGTTGATGGTGACAAAGCCGGGTCCCGCCGGATATTGCCCATAGGAGAGCGTGTAGGAAGCAAAGCCGGCGCCGCGCGCGATCCCCAAAATTGTCAGCGGCGTCAGAGAAAATGTCCCGTCAACCGGGCCTTTGATCTTTGCCTCAACCACCCCCTGCACGGCGAGCGCGGCGCTGGCGTTCACATACCCGTAGCCGAGACCGCCGGCGAAATCGGAGCCGCTCGCCGAGACGCGCAGCGCCTGCCGTACGTCCTCGCTCGAATACTCGGGATGCGCGGCGAGCAGCAGCGCAGCCAAACCCGACACGTGCGGCGCCGCCATGCTGGTACCGCTGGCTACCACATAGCCGTCGCTGACCACCAGCCCAAGCGCTGTGCCCGCGGCCTGCAGCGAAAGAATGTCCATGCCCGGCGCGGCCATATCGATCCGGCTGCCCCAATTGGAAAAGCCGGCTCGCGCACCGGTGCTGTCGATTGCCGAAACGGCGATGACATTCCACAATGCGGCGGGACTGCCGGTGGAGACATCGGCGTCGCCATTGCCCGCACTAGCCACAATCACCGCTCCCAGATTGTAGGCGTAGTCGATCGCATCGGTAAGGATCTGCGGCTGGCCCTCCGTGCCCCAGGACAGGTTGATCACGTCCGCACCCCGGTCCGCGGCGTAGACAATACCCTGCACGCAAACCAGCATGTCGCACGTGCCGGTTGCGTCCATGATTTTAACGGGCATCACTCGCGCGCCGGGCGCCACGCCAATCACACCGATGCCGTTGTTACCCACTGCGGCGATGGTTCCCGCGACGTGCGTGCCATGCCCAAACTCGTCCGCCACATCACTATCGGAATAGGCGAAGTTCCAGCCGTACACATCGTCCGCATAGCCGTCGCCGTCGTCGTCGAGCGCGTTGCCGGCAATCTCATTCGGATTGGTCCAGACATTAGCTGCGATGTCCGGGTGGTTGCAGTCGAGGCCCGAGTCAACAACGGCAACCACGATGCCCTGCCCCATCGTCGTGTCCCACGCAGCGGGCGCGTTGATCTTCTTGATGCCCCACAGATCGTCGTAGGACTGGCCCCACGAGCCGGTGCTGTTGAAGTACGGATCGTTGGGCGTCAGGCTCGCGGAGGCTTTCTGGTCGGGCTCGGCGTAGACGACACGCGGATCGGCGCGCAATTGTTTCAGCACTGGATCGCTGTTCTGGCCGGGTTCCAGTTCCACCACATACGTCGGCGAAATGTCCGGCGGCGCAAACGCGCCGCGCAAACGTCCGGCGCGTTTGGCGAAACGCCGTTGAACGGCCGCCGCCATCTGGCGGTCGGTCCGGCCGCTCTGGTGTTTGACGGCCAGCAGATGGGGATAGACCGGAGTCAGACGATGAACCGCATACGTGTTCAGGAAGCCTTGCACGTCGGCGCTCGCCGCGCTCGAACGCGTGAGCGCCATCGAGTTCGCGGCCATGGCGCTCTCCATCGTCTCCGCGATGGGCGCGCGCAGTTTCACGACGATGCGCTGGGGAGCGGGAGCGGCTTTAGCAAACGATCCGCAGCCCGTGAACAGCAGCAGAGAGGTTGCCCAAGCAACCGAAAAGCGAAAAGACATTCGCGGACGCGGCATAGATGGAATCTGATCCGACTATGACCCATCCCGCCGCCTCCGATCAAGACCGGATCCAGAACCGCAAGTTGCGTGAAGTCAAATTCACGGAGCGCCGGACACGCTGCCACATCCCGTCCGGCCGCAAATCCATCATCTGCCCAGATGTTCAAAATGCATGGCAGCGTGACGCACGCGCGGCGCAACTCCGAGGCGGCCCATCGTTGATACGAGAGCCGCCGCTCACGCGGTCGCCGCGCGTGCGGCGCAGCAACGCAATCGCGAGCGCAAAGCGCTCAGACGGCTTTCTTCAGTGCCGCAGCCACGACATCCCGCAGCGGCGTAGTCGGGCGGCCGATGAGCTTCGAAAGCTGATGACCATCGTCGAACAGAGCGCCTTGCGCGGCGCCGGCGTCCCAGCCTGCAATGGCGTGCGCAAAGCCTGCGGGCACGCCCAAGCGGGCGAGCGCGGCGGCGTACTCGGCTTCGGATAGATTCTTGTAGGGGATCGTCTTGCCGGTCTGCCGCGAAATCTCCGCGGCCAGATCGCTCAGCGTATAGGCCTCGTCCCCGGCGAGTTCATAGGTCTGGCCCGCGGTCTCGTCGTCAGTCAGTGCGGCCACCGCAGCCGCGGCGTAGTCCGCCCGCGCGGCGGACGAAATCCTGCCGTCTCCCGCGCTCCCCAGGAACGCGCCGCCCGCGAGCGCGCCGGCGATCGAGCCGGTGTAGTTCTCGGTGTACCAGCCGTTGCGCAGAAGCGTGTAGGGGATGCCGGACGCCTTCAACTCGGCCTCCGTCTGACGATGCTCGTCGGCCAGGCCGAGCGGCGACGTGTCGGCGTGCAGCAGGCTCGTATAGACAACCCGCCGGACGCCCGCTTTCTTTGCCGCCGTGATCACATTGCGATGCTGGACGGCGCGCTGGCCCACCTCGCTCGACGAGATCAGCAGCAGCGTGCCGACGCCGCGCAACGCGATGTCCAGCGTTTCCAACTTGCCGTAATCGGCCTCGCGCACGGCGACGCCCAGGTCGGACGCTTTGGCCGTCGAACGCGCGAGCGCGACAATGCCGCCGGCCGCGACCTTGGTTTTCAGTTTATTGATGACGAGTTGCCCGAGTTTTCCCGTGGCTCCCGTAACGGCGATTGTCATGATGTTCACTCCTTACCCTCTGCTTGTCACCCGCTTCATTCGAAACTGCAGTGATTACGAATCAAGCGCAAAAAAATCAGGTCCGTTGCCGCGCCTGCACCGACCGCAGCAGCGACTGCACCGTCGTCCGCGCCAGCTCCGCATCCATGGCCCGCTCAGCCCGCTTGTACACCTGCCCGAGCGCCGCCTGGATATTTCGGCCCACCGGGCAGGCCGGATTCGGCGCCTGGCTGTGCATGGTGAACGGCGATCCTTCGTGCACCGCCTCCCGCACATTGAGGAGCGTGATCGAGTCCGCCTCAACGGTGAGCTGCCAGCCGCCGCCGTTGCCGGGCTGCGAGGAGACAAGCCCGCGTTCCCGCAGCAGGCCGAGCAGCCGCCGGATGACCACCGGGTTGGTGTTGACGCTCCCGGCGATGTACTCCGAGGTGAGCGGCTCTTCCCGCTTCGACGCCAGCAGCGTCAGGATGTGCAAAGCGATCGTGAATCGGGTGCTGACGTTCATATGCGTCTCAGGTCTATCTGTAACAACTATAGTTACAGTCGCCGCATCCGTCAAGAGCGAATCGCCTGAACACCTGCCAGCCATTGGCGGCCCGTGCAGCGCTGAAGCGCCGCTCCCCTTGCCGGCTCTTACCGCCGCGTCAGCGGCACGTCGGCGCGCAGTTCGACGAAAAAGCGGTCGCGCATGTGGCCGAGCCAGGGATCGGTGTAGCGCTGGTTCAGATCGATCTTCGCGGTCGCGACGCCCGGCTTCTCTGGCGCCGAAGCGACGGTCTTGCCATCGGGATCGACGATCTCCGTTGGATAATCGTAGCCCGACGAGACGAGGAACAGATGGTTCTCGATGGCGCGGGCGTGACCGAGCGTCAGGTTGCCGCCGGCGATCGGAATCGCGATCAATTCGGCGCCGCCCAAGGCGAGAGCGCGCGCCGGATCGGCATATTGCAGATCCCAGCAGATCATCAGCCCCAGGCGGCCGAAGTCGGTGTCGAAGACGGGATAGCTCTGGCCCGGCGTCAGTCCGCCCTCCACTTCTTCGCGCGGCAGATACACCTTGCGGTACTTGCCCAAGAGCACGCCGTGGCGGTCGATCAGCACGGCCGTGTTGTATGCGCTCGCGCCCTCGCGCTCCATCAGGCCAGCCACGACGTACGTGTTCAGATCGCGCGCCAGTTGGCCCAGCGCCGCGGTGCTCGGACCGGGGATGGGCTCGGCCGCATCGATGTAGCTCAGTCCGTTACCGCTGATCGTGATGGCCTCGGGCAGCACGAGCAGGTCCGCATGCTGGACATTCTTCTTCGCCACCGCGATGAACTGCGCGACGCTCTCCGCCGCGGAGTGCGCGTCTTGCGCGCGGTAGTTCACCGTGGCGACGCGCACCCGGCGCGGCTTCGGCGCGTCAATTTTTTCGAGCCGCACATGGTCCCACCAGACGGTCGCTTGCGGAGCGCCCGAAAGCAGCAGTTGCATGCGGACTTGCGTGGCTCCGGCGGGCGCGGGCGCTTCGAGCACGGTCCGGTTCCATTCGGCCGGCGTCGCGTGGAAAGTCCCGTAGTCCGGCTGCCCGGCGCGTTCGTCTCGCGCGTTGCGCCAATCCAGACGCGCGACAACCCGCTGCCGCTCAAAATCGACGCCCGCGCTGCGCGACTCGACGGTCAGGCGATACCACGCGCCGGTCTCGATTCCGTTCACCGTCTTCTGCCAGCCGCCGGAGACGCCGGCCTTGCCGTCGCCGGCGAGAGCCAGCGCGCCCTGCCCCGAGCGCCCGGCAGTTGGATCGACCCAGCCGCGCGGCGCGATCTCGGCGCGCTGCGCCACAACGCGCCAGCCGGCCGCGTCGGGTTCAACGGAGAAACGCGTCTGGTCCAGCAAGACGGCCGGATCGGAGAGGGCGAGAAGAAGGGCGAGATGGATCATCGGGAATGCACCTGGCAGTCACCTCATTGTGCAACCGTTTTGCCGCGGATTCCGCAGGTTTCCGCGAAGAGCACAGGAAAGCAGGATGCGGCTGGGCGCAGGGCGGCAGGAAGGTGAGGTCCAACCAGGGAACGGCGGAGCGGGCTTCAGGGAATGATTGATATCTCCAGATTTATCAGATAGCTACAGCCTGCCTGCTCGTGCGCGATCGCGGTCTTTGACGGAACGAAGATTCCCTGAACACGGCGGGCTCTGGAGAGCCCGCACGGATGTGGACGCCCGCCCCACACGGTCGCCTAAAGACTCTTCAACCACTGGACCGTGCCCGGCAGGTCGGGCGCTTTGCAGACCAGCGAACCGGGCACGATGGCGTCGGCGCCCGCCGCCCGCAGTAGCGGCACGCTTTCCCGCCGGATGCCGCCGTCGGCTACGACGCACACCCGGTTGCCCGCCAAGCGCTTCACGGCGGTGATCCGGTCGAAGACCCGCGGATCCGCGTCGCGTCCCTTCACGCCCGTTTCGGTGCCCATGACGACCACGGCGTCGAGCAGCGGCAGCCAGTTCCGGATCGCCTCCACGGGCGTATCGAGGTTGATAGACAGGCCCACCTTCTTGCCCCGTTCCTTGATGAAATCCAGCGCCGGGTGGACCCGCTTGCCCGCCTCGAACGGCAGCGTGATGCGGTCGGCGCCCGCCGCGAGGAACGCCCCGAGCAGGTCCATGGGCCGCGTGGCCATGAGATGCACGTGAAATTCGACGTGCGTCAGCTCGCGCAGGCGGGCCAGCAGATCGGGAAAAAAAAGCAGCGCCGGTACCAGATGCCCGTCCGCTGCGTCGAAATGAAAAGAATCGGCGAACGGCTCCAGCCGGTGGATCTCCGTCTCCAGGTTTGCAAGATCGGCCGACCATAGCGAGATGTCCAGCAAAATCGGGGCCATGACAACCGCATGTTAACATTCGATTTGAGCCCTATGAAGTCTTTGATTCTGCTGACGCTTTGCTCTCTCGCCCTCACCGCGCAATCCGCTCCCGATCCGGTCATCGTCGTGATCGACGGTCATGCCTGGACGCGCAACAATTTCGACGCCATGGTGCGCGCCCTTCCGCCCGAACTGCAACAGGGCTATATGGCCAACAAGAAGATGTGGCTGGAGCAGTACGCCCTGATGACCCGTCTGGCGGAGTCGGCCAAGAAGGACGGGATCGATCAGAAAGCGCCCTACAAGCAACAGCTTGAGTACAACAACCTGATGTTCCTGGCGCAGGCTTATCTCGACGCGAAGAGCAATGCGCCGCTGATCACCGACGCCGACATGCAACACTGGTTCGACGCGCACAAGAACCAGTACAAGCGGGCCAAAGTGCGCGGCATCGCGGTGCGCTGGGGCCAGGTTCCCAAGGAAGGCGAAAAACCGCGGACCGCGACCGAGGCCCAGACCGTCGCCGAGGACATCATCAAGCGGGTCAAGGCGGGCGAATCGTTCGTAGACCTGGCGAAGCAGCTTTCCGAAGACACGAATACCAAGGACAAGGGCGGCGAATACCCGCTCATCCGGCCGGAAGACGGCACCATCAACGCATCCATCAAGAGCGCGGTCTTCGCGCTCAAGCCCGGAGAGTTGAGCAAGCCCGTGCGCATGCCCGGCGCCATCTATGTCTTTCAACTGGAAGAGCTCGTCGACCCGACGGTCAAAGAGTTGAACGATACGATCATCACCGAGATCGGACGCGAGCAGTCAATTCAGTGGGTGGAAAAGAACCGTCAGAACGCGACAGTCGAGATCAAGGACCCGACCTACTTCGGGCTGCCGGACAACAAGTAACGGCCCGCATCCGCGATCTGCCGCCGCTCGCGGGCGCGGCCTTGCGCGTCGAGTGGGCGCCCGGGCTGCGCGTGGCGCATGGCCGCTTGCGCACTGGAGACGAGCGCGGAACCGAGGTCCACGCCGCCAGCTTTCTTCGCGAGCGCCGGATTGTCCTTGACGAGGCGCTGCGGCGCGATCCGGCCGAGATGGGCCGGATCCTCATCCACGAACTGTTTCATTTCGCCTGGATCCGCCTGTCGAACGCTACGCGTGCGTCGTGGCGCGAGTTGCTCGCCCGCGAGTTGACCCGGCATGCGCGCGGCGAGCTCGGCTGGTCGGCGGAGAGCCGCAAAGGCGCCGTCCAGGCCGCCTGGCCGCGCCCGGCGGTCCGCGCCTGGCGCGACTACTCCTGCGAGAGCTTCTGCGACACGGCGGCGTGGATTCACGCTTCGGCTGGCGAGCACGACGAGTACACGCTCGCCCGGCGCTGCCGTGAGATCCGGCGGGCGTGGTTTCAGACAATGGAAAGTCACCGCGCGGGCGCGCTCCGCATCTGAATAGACAGGCTGTGGAAGCCGGATTGGTACAATTCGAACGTGAAGTCCACCTCCCGAATGAGATTTCGCCTGCTGAGCGTCCTGACGGCGGCCCTGCTGGGGTTGAGCCTGGACGGCTGTTTCTCGCAGAACACGCGCGCCGACAGCGGGAGCAGCGTCAGACCGGCATCCAAACGGCAGGCGGCGCCGGACTTCGAAGTGAAAGACGCCAACGGCCAGTCCTTTCATCTCGCGGATTACCGGGGCAAAGTGGTGCTCCTGAATTTCTGGGCCACGTGGTGCGGCCCCTGCAAGATCGAGATCCCCTGGTTCATGGACTTCGAACGGAATTACAAGAGCCGCGGGTTCGCCGTCGTGGGCGTCTCGCTCGACGATGACGGATGGGAAGCGGTCCGGCCGTATCTGGCGCGGCGGCAGGTGAACTATCGCGTCGCGCTGGGGAACCTGCAGATCGAGCAGCTCTACGGCGGCAGCAGCGGGATCGAGTCGCTGCCCACGTCGTTCCTTATCGACCGCGACGGCAAAGTGGCCGGCGTGCACATCGGTCTCATCAGCAAGAGCGATTACCAGAATGAACTTGAAGAACTGCTTCGCTAGCGCCGCTTTCGGCGCGCTCGCCGCCGTGGCGGCCTGGGCGCAGACGCCCGGCGTGCTTTCAGTGGCGGATCCCGGAAAGGTGACCATGCCGCGCGGCCGTGAGGTCACCCAGGCGCTGAAGCTGCAAATGCAGCCCGGCTATCACGCCAACAGCAATGCGCCGAACGAGGAGTACCTCATCCCGATGCGGCTCACCTGGAATCCCGGGGCCGTGGAAGCCGTCTCCGTCCAGTATCCGAAGCCGCTGCTGGAGAAGGCCGATTTTAGCGATCAACCGCTCAGCGTGTTCACCGGAAGCTTCGAGATCGTCACGAAGTTCCGCCGCGCGGCGAAAGCGGCGCCGGGGCCGGGCTTTGTGACCGGCAAGCTGCGCTACCAGGCCTGCAACGACAAGATGTGCCTGCCGCCGAAGACGCTCGACGTGCGCGTCCCGCTGCTGGTGGAGTAGCGTCTCAGCCGTGCGGCGGCTCATCATCCGGCCGGGAGCGATTGGCGACACCATCGTCAGCCTGCCCGCGCTGGAGCAGCTTTGCCCACTGGGCAGCGGCGTAGCGTACGCCGAAATCTGGGCGCCCGAGCGCAACCGGCCCTTGCTCGCCCATCTCGCGCCGGTGCGCTCGATTGCGGCCATGCAATTGGACCTGCTCGAGCTCAGCCGTCCGCCGGCGCTCGTGCAAAGGCTGCGCGGTTTCGACGAAATCGTGTCGTGGTACGGCGCGGCGCGTGAGGAATTCCGCGCGGCGCTGGAAGCCACGGGCGTCCCGTTTCGCCTCTTCCGGGCCATCCCCCCGGAGGGTGCGGACTGTCACGCCGTCGATTTCTATCTGCGCCAGGTCGGCGCGGCGGCGGGTGCGATCCCGCGCATCCCTGTTCCTGCCGCGGCGCCGGAACGCCCCTACATCGCCATTCAGCCCTTCAGCGGCAGTCCAAAAAAGAACTGGCCGCTGGCGCGCTTCCGTGCGGTTGCCAGTGCACTGGAGCGCCGCACCGGACTGACGATCGAGTGGTGCGCGGGACCGGACGAGACGCTGCCGGGCGCCCGGCGCTTCAAGGGGCTCGACGAGGTCGCTCGCTGGCTCTCCGCGGCGTCGCTGTACATCGGCAACGACAGCGGCATCACGCATCTGGCGGCGGCCTGTGGAGTCCCCGTGGTGGCGATCTTCACCGTCACCGATGCAAAGATATGGTCACCGCGTGGCGAGCGGGTCCATGTGTTGCAGTCGCCTGAGCCGCGGGACGTGGCCGAAGCGGCGCTGGGCATACTCAGCCAGCCGGCCAAACTGACGAATCTTTACATTCATTGAGCGAATTCGCCTAACAAATCTCCCGATTCACCCGTCTTAGAGATCAGAGGGCCAGGATATGGATGCCAACCGGATGACGCGCTTCCCGTCCAGCGGCTTCGAGCTCTGGATCGCCCGCTGGACCGCAACCTGGAAAGAGTGGACGCCCAGAGTCGTTTTATGGACGCTGGCGGGGTTGATTGGCTTGTGGTTCGGGACGGCGACCCGTCCGGCGGCAGCGCGCACCCACACCGGCAAGCCCGCGACGGCATCCCAGGCCTCCCTTGCCGACGTTTTCCGTTGGGATATCCTCCTGGTCGGCCAGGAATCCTCCGTCAAGCCGGCCCGGACCGTGACGCCCAAGTCACGTCAATTCAGTCTGCCGGAAGCCTTCCTGGTGGCTCAGCAACAGCGCCCGGAGCCTGTTCCGTCCCCCGTCCCCAAGACGCTTTCCTGCACCCGCCCGCGGTTTGCGTTCGCGCCCCCGCCCAAGCCATCGATGGCGTGGCAGATGAAGTGGGATGGGCATATGGCCGGGATGAAACAGATGCGGCACAATCTGCACGCGGCGCTGGCCACCGTGCCCGGCTTGACTGCCGCTGACCGCGATGCGATTCAAGTTGAAGTGGATCAGGCCTGTGCGCAAGTCGGCGCGCTGCGGAATCTGCCGGCAGCGCCGCTTCCGGATCCGCCTGAGCCGCCGGTTCTTCCCGCGGCCGCCTGGCCGGAACCGCACGCCGCGCGGCTTCTGCCCTGAACCTTCCTGGAGAGTCCCGCCCTAGCTGCCCGCGTCGTGTTTCACGGGGTGCGCCTCATCGTGCTCATGCTCGTGCTCGTGCTTGCAGGTGCAGCGCTTTTCGAGGATCTGAATCAGCTTATCGTGGACCTTGGGCGGCAGCGGTTCAGGATCCATGCCCTTGTAAACCTGAATCGTCTTCTTCGTCGTGTCGCAGATCACCCAGCAATTCGGGCACTCGCTGATGTGCTGCTCCAGGTCGTGGCGTACGGCGGGATCGACATTCTCGTCGAGGAAGTCGCTAAGTTCCCGAAGGAAGTCTTTACACGTAACCAAGAATCTGATCCCCTTTCCGCTTGAAGATCCTGGTCAGTTTCTCGCGAAGCTGAAGACGAGCCCTCAGCAGGCGGCTTTTCACCGCCGCGACCGACAGGCCCAGTGTCTCGGCGGTCTCTTCCGTGGACAACTCTTCGACATCCCGCAACACGAATACGGCTCTAAAAATCGGCTTCAGGCCGGCAATCGCCTTGTCCAGGATTTCCCTCATCTCGGCCTGCGTGTAGCGCAGTTCCGGATTGTCATCCCAAACGGCGATCTCCCGCACAATTGGCTCTTCATCCGTTTCGATGTTCTCATCGAGCGAAACGGTGCGATCACTTTTGCGCTTTCTCAAGCGCATCAAGCTTTCGTTTACGGCAATCCGCACCAGCCAGGTATAGAACTTCGACTGCCCCTGGAAGGAGTCCAGGTGCTGGAAGGCCTTGAGAAAGCTATCTTGCAGAATGTCCTCGGCGTCCTCGTCGTTCTGCGTGATATTGCGGGCCATCCTGTAGATTTTCCGCTCGTAACGCGAGACCAGCTCGCTGAAAGCGTCCAAATCTCCCTGGCGGGCCCGTTCGACGAGCGCGGCTTCAGTGGGCAGTGGGCCACTCTGCTCGCGGTCGGTTTCCTGGAACGGCATCAGTGAGAGACTCCGACGAACAGAATAGCAGTCCTGAGCCTGGGAACGCCGAAATGGGCCGTGATACGCTGAAATTCAAAGCCGTAATTATGAGTAGTTCCTATTCGATAACCCTTCCGGATGGCAGCCAGAAGCAAGTTCCGGCCGGCTCATCGCCTCTGGATGTGGCGCGCTCCATCAGTTCGCGCCTCGCCGACGACGCCGTCGTAGCTCGCGTAAATGGGGAGTTGTGGGACCTGACTCGTCCGTTCGAGGGCGACGCCAAGTTCGAGATCCTCACTACCAGGAACGGCGAGGAAGCCTTGAAGGTTTATCGCCACTCGACGGCTCACCTGCTGGCCGCGGCAGTCCTGGAGCTGTATCCTGGCACGAAGCTGGGGATCGGACCGGCCATCGAGTCGGGTTTCTACTACGACTTCGAGCGGGAAGAGCCTTTCAGCAGCGAGGATCTGGAAGCGATTGAGAAGCGGATGCACGAGATCCGCGACCGCGACATTCCGTACGAGCGCGTGATCGTCGACAAGGCCGAAGGACTGAAGCAATACCAGGCGCTCGGCGAGGCGATGAAGTGCGAGCTGATTGACGAGAAAGCGGGCGCGACGTTCACCGAGTACAAGCTCGGTGACAAGTTCGCCGACTTCTGCCTGGGACCGCACGTGCCGACCACCAAGCGGCTGAAGGCCTTCAAGCTGCTTTCCGTCTCCGGCGCGTATTTCAAGGGCGACCAGAAGCGCCAGCAGTTGCAGCGCATCTACGGCACCGCGTTCTTCTCGCAGAAGGAACTCGACGCCTATCTCGAACGGCTGGAAGAGGCCAAGCGCCGCGACCACCGCGTGTTGGGCAAGCAGCTCGATCTGATCAGCATTCAGGACGTCGCCGGCCCGGGCCTGATCTTCTTCCACCCCAAGGGCGCGCTGGTGCGCAAGCAGCTCGAAGACTGGATGAGGGAGCAGTACCTGGCGCGCGGCTACTCGCTGGTCAACACGCCGCACGTGGCGCGCGAGAGCCTGTGGGCGGTTTCCGGCCACCTGCAGAACTATAAGGATTCGATGTTCACGGGCATGGAGCTCGACGACGGCGTCTACCGCCTGAAGCCGATGAACTGCCCGATGCACATCCTGATTTACAAGGACAGCCCGCGCAGCTACCGCGATCTGCCGGTCCGCCTGGGCGAGCTCGGCACCGTGTACCGCTACGAACGCTCTGGCACGCTGCACGGCCTGTTCCGCGTGCGTGGCTTTACGCAGGACGACGCGCACATCTTCTGCACGCCGGAGCAGATGGAAGACGAGATCACGGGCTGCCTGCAGTTTGCCGTCGACACGTTGAAAACCTATGGCTTCGACCGTTACAAGGCCGAGCTGTCAACCTGGGACGGCGGCGTCAGCAAGAAGTACCTGGGCTCGCCCGAGCAGTGGACGCGCGCCGAAAACGCGCTGCGCCACGCCACCGAGCGGGTGGGTCTGGAAGTGAAGGTCGTGCCCGACGAGGCCGCTTTCTACGGGCCGAAGATCGACGTCAAGCTCGTCGATTGCCTCGACCGTTCCTGGCAGCTCTCCACGGTGCAGTTCGATTGGAACCTGCCCGAGCGTTTCCACTTGGAATACATCGGCCAGGACAACGAAAAGCACCAGCCGATGATGGTGCACCGCGCGCTGTACGGTTCCGTGGAACGCTTCTTCGGCATTCTGCTGGAACATTACGCGGGAGCCTTCCCGGCCTGGCTCGCGCCGGTGCAGGCCATTGTGCTGCCCATCGCCGACCGGCATCTCGACTATGCCAAGAAAGTGCTGGCGCGGCTGGAGGCCGAGGGCTTCCGCGCCGAGCTGGATGCGCGCAGCGAGAAGGTCAATTACAAGATCCGCGAAGCGCAGCTCCAGAAGATCCCCTACATGCTCGTGGTCGGCGACCGCGAGGTGGAACAGGGCCAGGTGGGCGTGCGCAATCGCAAGCACGGCGACCAGGGCGCCAAGACCGTGGACGAATTCGTGGCCGAGCTGAAGAAGATCGTGGATTCCAAGGCGGTCTCGGAATAGTCCGTCGCAACATGATTCAGGCGGTCATACTCGCGGGCGGTTTGGGAACGCGTATGCGGCCCCGCACCCAGACCGTTCCGAAGCCCTTGCTGCCGGTGCTGGGGCGGCCGTTCCTGGAGTATCAGGTCGAGTTGTTGCGCCAGCAGGGCGTCGGCCGCATCCTGCTGCTGGTGGGTCATCTCGGCGAGATGATCCAGGCGCACTTCGGCGACGGCGCCGCGCGCGGCGTCCACATCGCCTATTCTTTTGAGCCGCCGGGCCTGCTCGGGACCGGCGGCGCATTGAAAAATGCCGCGAGCGTGCTGGAGGATGATTTCCTGCTGCTGAATGGCGACACGCTGCTGGAGATCGATTACGCCGCGCTGGTGCGCCAGTTCCGCGCGAGCGGCAAATGGGCGCTGGTGACGGCCGCGCGCCACGCCGGCGCCGGTCCCGGCAACCTGCGGATCGACGCACGCGGCGCCGTGCTGGACTATTCCAAACGCCAGCCGCGCGGCGCGCATGTCGACGCCGGCGTGGCCGCGTTTTCGCGGCGCATTCTGGAACTGATCCCGCCTGGGCGGCCGTGTTCGCTGGAGGAAGAGATTTATCCGCAACTCATCGCGCGGGGAGAATTGACGGCGCTGCCGGTCGATACCGCGTTTTTTGACATGGGCACGCCCGCGGGACTCGCGGCGCTTGAGGCGCATCTGGCATGATTGTCGTTCGCACGCCTTTCCGCATCAGCTTCACCGGTGGTGGCAGCGATCTGCCGTCGTACTATCGCCACGGCTACGGCGCCGTGGTGAGCGCGACGATCGACAAGTACATGTACATCGCCATCCACCCGTATTTCCAGGACAAGATCCGCATCAAGTACTCACGGACCGAGGACGTGGACCGCATCGAAGACATCCAGCATCCGATCGTGCGCGAGTGCCTGGCCTGGCAGCACATTCCGCTGGGCATGGAGCTGGCGAGCTTCGCCGATGTGCCCGCGGGCAGCGGCCTCGGCTCCAGCAGCTCGTTTGCGGTGGGCCTGTTGCACGCGCTGCACGCGCACCAGCACGAGGACGTCTCGGCCGAGGACCTAGCCCGCTCGGCCTGCCTGGTGGAGATCGAGCGGCTGAAGGAACCGATCGGCAAGCAGGACCAGTACGCCGCCGCGTATGGCGGCCTGAACTACCTCCGCTTCAACGCCGACGAGACCGTGTGCGTAGAGCCCGTCGCGCTCGACGCCGCCGGACGGAGCGAGTTCGAACGGCGCCTGCTGCTGTTCTACATCGGCCAGGAACACAAGTCCGGCGAGATCCTCGCCGAGCAGAGCCGCAACATGGCCGACAACGGCAAGTTCGGTCTGGTGACGCATATGGTGGAAATCGCTGAGCAGTTCCGCGCGGCGCTGGAGCGGCGGCGTTTCGCGGAGTGCGGCCGGCTGCTCGATGAGAACTGGCAGCTCAAACGCCGCTTGGCGTCGGGCGTCAGCAACACGCGCGTCGAGTCCATCTATGAGCGCGCGCTCGCCTGCGGCGCGACCGGTGGCAAGCTGCTGGGCGCCGGCGGCGGCGGCTTCCTGCTGCTGTATTGCGAGCCCGAACAGCAGGCGCGCCTGCGTGCGCAACTCGCGGACCTGCGCGAGATGCCGATCCACTTTTCGGAGGGCGGCTCCACGGTGCTCTATTCCGACACGGCAAATGCGGGCGAGCCGGATCTGACCCCGCTGGAGACGTTTTAGGTGCGCTCGCAATCCGCCGCCCGGGCGCGGGCCCTGGCGCTCTCGCTGCTGGTCATCGCGCTCAATAACTTTGGCAACCTGATCCTGACCTACGGGATGCGCCAACTGCCGGAGACGGTCGGCGTGAACCCGCTCGATTATATCCGCGCGATCTTCCACCCGGTGGTGGCGCTGGGCATCGTCCTGCTGATCGGCTGGCTGCTGACGCGCATGACGCTGTTGAGTTGGGCCGACCTCAGCTTCGTTCTGCCGGTCACCGCGACGGGCTACGTGCTGAACATGTTCTTATCGCAAGTTTTTCTGCACGAGTCCGTGAGCCCGCGCATGTGGGCCGGCGCGGTGCTGATCACGGCGGGAGCGGCGCTGGCGGGCAGCGCCTCGACGCGCGAGAGCGTACCGGCCCGGCCCAAGGACGGTGCGCAATGAAGTGGCTGTTGCTCACCCTGATCGTCGGCTGCACCGTGCTCGGCGACGTCCTGCAAAGCCACGAGATGAAGCGTGCCGGAGAACAGTCGGTCAGCGCCCGCGGGCTCGTGCGGATCCTGCAGACCATCTTCAGCCGCCGCTACCTGATCCTGGCCATCTTCTTCATGGCCATCTCGTTCTTCGCCTTCATGGCGCTGGTCCAGATCGCCCCGCTGAGCTTCGCCGTGCCGGCCTCCGCCGCGACCTTCGTACTGGAAACCCTGATGGCGCGTTTCGTGCTGCACGAGCGCATCGGCTGGCGCCGCGCTGCCGGCGCCTGTCTGGTCCTGGCCGGCGTGATTCTCGTAACGCGCTGACGCTTCCCTGCTCCTTTGATTCCGGCCCGCTTGGGGCGGGTTGATATCATGAAGATGCCGGTCTGCGGACCCGCAGGGCCGTAGCGTCCGGCAGGCGCACGGCCGCCCGGCATCTGTCCCACGGTTAGGAGAGTCCATGACTGTATTTGCGTTCCTGTTGCTGGCCATCGCGCTCATAGGGACGCTCAGCTCCACCATCTTCCTCGGCATCTCGTTGGTGGGCGTGCGCAAATTCCGCGCCGGGGCGGCCCGGCAGAAGCAGGCAGCGGACGCTATTCCCGACAGCCGGTTGCCCAAGGTCTCCATCCTCAAGCCGCTCCACGGCATGGAGCCGCAGCTCGAACGCAACCTGGAAAGCTTCTTCCAGCAGGACTATCCGTCATTTGAAATTCTGTTCGCGCTCGATACTGCGGACGACTCGGCGCTGCCGCTGGTCCGGACGTTGTGCGCGAAGTATGCGCACATCCCTTCGAAGGTCATGATTACGGGCGAGCCGCCGTGGCCCAATCCGCCCGCCTACGCCTTCTCACGCATGGCCGCCGAAGCAAGCACCGATCTGCTGATCACCAGCGACAGCGACGTCGAGGTCGAGCGCAATTACCTGCGCGAGGTCGTGCCCCCATTGCTGGAATCGAACAACGGCATGCTGACGTGCGTTTATCGCGGGCTCAGCACGGGCACGTTCTGGTCACTGATGGACGCCATCGGCATGAGCGTCGAGATGACCGCCGGCGTCATGGCCGCGAACCTCCTGGAGGGCATGAAATTCGGGCTCGGGCCGACCATCGCCGTGCGACGCGACGCGCTGGACTCGATCGGCGGCTACAGCGTGCTGGGCGACTATTTCTCGAACGACTTCGTCATTGGCAACATGATCGCCGCGCGCGGCTACAGCGTGGTGCTCTCGCGCCACATCATCGCCCACGTCAATCCGCCCATGACCTTCCGCAAGATGTGGCAGCGCCAGTTGCGCTGGGCGACGGGCACCCGGCACTCACGGCCCAAAGGCCACTTTGGCACGGTCTTTACCTACGCCGTTCCTTACGGCTTGCTGGGGCTGCCGGCCTGTGCGCTGCTCGGCCATCCGGGTTGGGGCCTGCTGTTGCTCGCCTGGGCGCTACTGAATCGCATGACGGAGGCGCTCGCCATCGGCTGGGGCGTCACGCGCGACCGTGAATGCCTGCGCCGCCCCTGGCTGTACGCCATCCGCGACCTGCTCGGGTTCTGCGTCTGGGTGACCAGCTACCTGAGCCGCAACATGCGCTGGCGCGAGGGGCGTTTCGAACTGGTGAAAGGCGGACGCATTCTCGTGCGCGACCGGAAGGGCGGCCAGGTGCGGATGCGCACTTCCGCTTAACCGCCCCGTTCCGGCGCCCGAAAGGTCATGGCGTCCAGATCACAGGCTGCTAGAATGGGGTCGATTTCCACTGAATTCCATTGCACAATAGCGGTCGCCGATGCGATATGAGTGAAACAGCAAGAGCGCAAACGAAGGTCTCTCCTGCGGACGAACATGAATTGCTCGCCCGCTTCCTCGACCCGCTCTTCAACCTCAGCCGCACGACAGTCTATGTGATCGTTCTGGCCATGATGGTCGGCATCGCCCTGGCCGACTGGTACGTCGAGCGGAATATCTCCCTGGGCGTGCTGTACACGTTCCCGATCGCTTTCGCGGCCTTGACCTTCCGGCGCAGCGAGATGGTTGTGCTGGTGGTGATCTGCACGGTCCTGCGCGAACACCTGGGTCCGTTTCCATGGCAGCCCGACGCACACCAACGCCTGTTTTACACGCTGCTTTCCTACGGCGGCATCGGGCTGCTGCTGAATGAGATCATCCGGAACCGGCGTCTGATGCTAACGCACTACCGCGAAATGCGCGCCGAAATGGAGCGCCGCCGCTCGGCGGAGGCGCGCCTCGAGGCTTTGATCGAGTCCAGTCCCGCGGCTATCATCACGCTGGACCCGCACGGTGTGATCGAGCTCGCCAATACGTCGGCCGAACAAATCTTCGGCGTGGAGCGCGGCAAGCTGCCGGGCCACAACGCCGCGGAGTTCGTCCCAGTGATCGCCGAATTGTCCAGGCAGAACACCAAGGGCATTGTCTGCCGCACGACGACAACCGGCGTCGGACGGCGGTCGAACGGCGAATCGTTTCACGCCTACATCTGGTGCTCGACGCTCCCAACCAGCAGCGGCAACCGTTTGTCGGCCATCATCGTCGACGGCAGCGAAGATCTGCGCGACTGGCAGGAGGCCAGCCTGCAGAGCATCCTGCGCAGCACCCGCGTGCTGATGGGCAGCGTTTCGCACGAGATCCGCAATCTCGCCGCCGCGATTGTGATGGTGCACTCCAACCTCGGCCGCATTCGGGGCGTCGCGGAATCGGAAGACTATAAGGCGCTGAACACGCTGGCCCAGGGCCTGGCCCGGCTGGCGACCGTGGAGCTCAATCAGGCTTCCGAAACGGAACTTAGCGGGGTGGATCTGCAACGGCTGTTGGAGGAGTTTTCGATCATCGTCGCGCCATCGCTGGAAGCGATTGACGGCGAACTGGTGCGCGAGGTGCCGCCCGACACGCCGCTGGTGCTGGGCGATCACCAGGGTTTGATCCAGGTGCTGATGAACCTGAGCCGCAACAGCATTCGGGCCATGCAGGAATCCACCGAGCGGAAGCTCTCCTTGCGTGTGAATTCGGACCAGCGCCACGTTTTCCTGCGGATGAGCGACAGCGGTCCCGGTGTCACGAACCCTGAACTGGCGTTCCAGCCCTTCCAGCCCGGCGCCGACGCGTCCGGGTTGGGGCTCTTCGTATCGCGGGCGATTATTCGGGCTTGCGAAGGAGAACTCTACCACGAGCCCACACCGGCCGGCTGTACGATGGTGATTAAATTGAAAGTCTATCCGGCGGATGAGTCCGCAGCGGACTTGAGTGAGATTGAGGTACAAGCATGACGCGCGTGCTGCTGGTGGATGACCATGCCCTGTTCCGTGAAGGACTGGCGAGGCTCCTTTCCTCCGAGCCCGGAATCGAGGTTGCAGGTCAATGCGCCACCGTGGAAGAGACATTGGCACAAGTCCAGAAGTCCGGTCTGGACCTGGTCCTTCTCGATTACGAGCTGGGCGACCGGCGTGGTAACGAGGTGATGCATTACCTGCGCAGCCACCAGATCGACGTCAAGGTGCTGATTGTCACGGTCGGTCTCACGCGGACCGAGTTGCGCCAGATGCTGAATCAGGGCGTGGCCGGCGTGTTCCTGAAGAACAACCCGCCCGAAATGCTGCTGGAGGCGATGCGCGCCGTCCTGGCGGGCGAGACGTGGGTGGATCCCAAGTACGCTGAAGCGCCCATCGAGAAGACGCCCGGCGAGATCTTCCGCCGCGTCCGCTTTACCGAGCGCGACCGGCACGTGCTGCGCGGCGTGTTCGAGGGCCTGGCAAACAAGGAAATCGCCGAACGCCTGCACGTCAGCGAGAGCGCCATCAAGGCTTCGCTGCAACAGCTTTTCAGCAAGACCGGCGTGCGCACGCGCGGCCAACTGGTGCGCATCGCGCTGGAACAGTTCCGCCGCGAATTGCTTTAAGGCCGTTTCGGTTTTTCTGTAGACACTCAGACTGCCGGCGCAGACTTGCCGCTGCGCCACGGAGAAATGCCTTGAAACGGAGCCGCGACCGTGAGGGAGCGGTTGTATCCCATTGGCTATCAGCCGCTTGCGGCGGGACCGCGCTTTTCATTCGCGGTTCTGTGCTGACAGCGGCGTCTATCTCCAGACGCCGCAGGAACGGCGCCCATCCGATCTACACTAATTCCGAAACAGCTCTAGTCGGCAAGATCCGCGAAACTCACCACACCGTTACGGCGACGATGTGCGGAGGGCCTGGACTGTTGTCAATGACTTCGGCGCCGATGACGATCTGCAGGTTCTTACGCTGCCAGTCGCGAGGCGCATTCCGCGCCATGGCTTGCAGATATTTCGGATCGGTCACGAACTGGCTCGCGGCCAGTGTGCCGTAGCCCCAGAGTCCCGCCAGAGTGACCGTCATACGGCCGGTGCGCGCGTTGGCGACCCGCGAGATGACGGCGTAATCGTGCTCCAGGCGCAGCGTTCCGGTCGCGTCAAAATCGCCAACCACGATACTCCACTGCCGCGCGGACGGGTGCTCCCGGTCGGCGATGTAGAAGACGTTGCCATCGCGCCGGAACTGGAAGCGCAGGTTCTCCATCAGGCGCAGCGCCCACTCGTCGTTCAACCCGCCGATCAGGACCGCGGGCCCCTGCTGCAAATCGCTGAACGTGGTCTGATCCTCGCGGCAGAATTCCGGTATGGCGCCGCGGGAGTGCAGGAACACACCCAATTTGGCGAGCGTCAACGCGTCCGCCCAGGAGACGGTGCCGCGGTTGGCGCCGGGCGTTCCAGGAGATCCGCCCTGCCGCGCCGGGACACCCGCCACGCCGGTGCAAAGCATGACGTTGCCCGGCGGCGAGACAACCGGCTGCCAGAACTGCTCCACGGGATCGGAAACACGTCCCATGCGAAGCCCCACGGCCGCCAGAACGGCCAATCCCAAGATGATCGCCGCCGGCGCCAGCCAACGCCGGTTCCGCCGCACCAGCGCGGGGACCTGCAGCGCCCCCGGCGCGGTAAACTCCGGGACGTACGACCCCATGGGCAACTGGATGCGAAGCTCGGTTTCGTGCGCGGGATCCTGATAATACTGCGCCAGACGCTTGCGAATTTCGCCGGCCGAGACGCGCACGACCGGGTCCGCGGCCGGATCGTAATTCGGCTCGCGGCCAAAGACGTCCACGCCCAGATTGCGCTCCTTGAGCTCCGCGGTGTCGCCGCTCAACGCGTGCTCCACGACGTGGCGCAACAGCGCCGGGTAGCGCCGGCTGTTCCGGAACGGCGGACTCGCCAGGACCGATTCCAACTGCTCGCGCACGCGCACCGGATCGCAGGCCGCGTGGGCCGCGGAAGGTTCACGGTTGCCGGACGGGCTTTCGGAATCGTGGGCTCCGGTCCTGAATCTCATTCTTCTCCGTCCGGCAGCGAACCGAATCGTGCGCTGGACCAATCCTCACGCAGGTAGCATACAGCACCGGATACAGCTACGTAAGGCATTGGCAGGAGGCCAGTTAATATTCGCTACAGGAATTTACAGGTAGCTCACCTGTTCGCCGGCGCCAAGACCGGCTTAAATCAACTCAACGGCCGACCGCGGTAACGAAATCCTGAGTTTGGCTGACCCCTTCTCATCGAAATCGCCCGGTTGGCCGGCCCTCTCTGGCTCCTGTGGTCAGAGAGGGTCAACCCATTGCCCGCCACGCGGCCTTGAATACAAGGTCTGGCGAGCAGAGATGGGGGCGAGTGACCGGTTCCTCTTAAGGTGCACTGTGGCGTCGCCGGTCTGTGGGTTGCTATGAAACGGCAGGGGCATGACAGCGCAGCGTTGAAAGGTCCGATGCGGGCGGAGCGCCAAACCGTCAGGCAGCACTGGACGCCGCCGTTGGAAATCGATCTCCGCGTCGCGACGGCGATGCAGTTAACGCGCCGCCTGGTTCGGCGCAGGGGCGTCGAGGCCGTGCTCCCCACGCACTGGGTGGAACTGCCTCCTCCACCCCGCCCCCCACGGGCCTCGACGCTCCTTAAAACTCTGTTCAAAACGCCTGGCGCGAGGTACGCTGCTTCCGCGGGCGAGGCGCGAACCACGGCGGTGCGCAGCCGTGGTCGCACCAGGCAATTGGCATCCCGTAGGAGATCATTCTTGTGCGGACAGGAGATAACGAAGTCATGTTTTGCGAATCTCAATCAGGAACAGCGCTGCGCGCGCGAAACCCGAAGCGCCGGTGGTTGCGCGATAGCGTATGCCTGTTCACCCTCTCGGCCATGGCCGTTCTCGGCGCAAGGGCCGTGGACGCCGCCACGCTCCGCGCCGGCGCGGCCCGCGTGGACATCACACCACAGGCCGATCCCGCAAACCCGCCGAGCGGCAAGTACACGCATGAGCGCCTGTACGTCCGCGCCATCGTGCTCGACAACGGCTCCACGCGCGCCGCGATGATTGGCGCCGATCAAAGCATGCTGTTCGAGCATGTCTGGGCCGCCGCGTCGAAGCAAGTCGCCGCGGAGCTGAATTGCCCAATCGAGAACGTCGTCATCTCAGTGACGCATACGCACAGCGCCTGGGGCCCCGGCGACCAGCCCTTCCGGCGCTTCGGGCAGGCCGGCGGCCCGGGCCGCTTTCCGCCCACGCCCGATCCCAACGCTCCGCCGCCGCCCATCGCCGGCCAGATTCTCGACGCCGTAAAGCAGGCCAAGGAGAATCTGCAACCCGCACGCGTCGGCTTCGGCACGGGCCTCTCGTACCTCAATGTGAGCCGTGACAACATTGACGCCGCGACGCACCTCTGGACGCAATCGCCAAACCTGAACGGGGCCTCGGACAAGACCGTCGCGGTCATCAAGTTCGAGTCGCTCGCCGGCGAGCCCATCGCCGTTTACATGGCCTATGCGATGCACCCGGTCAACGGCTTCCTGAGCGACATCGTCAGCGCCGACTTCTGCGGCGCGGCGTCGCGCCACGTCGAGCAGGCCTATGGCGACAAGGCTGTTGCGGTCTTTGCCCAAGGCGCCTCCGGCGATCAGAATCCGCTGTACCTGCGCGCCTCGACCAACGTCATGGCGTCGCGCTACGACGCGAAGATTACGGGGAACGTCATGACCCGGGAAGCGATCGAAGCCCCGCTGCGCGATGGCAAAGTACCCGCGCACAAGGCCGATCCGCAGGTGGTCGGCACAATGGAGAAGGTGATGGAAAGCGAGGGCGTGCTGCTGGGCGAAGAGGTGATTCGCGTGCTGTCGAATATCCAGCGTATGGATCCCGCCCCCGCGATTTCGGCCGTGCAAACCACCGCCACCTGCCCCGGCCGCAAGCGCCTGGACAACGCGCGCGAGGGCACGCCGGGATCCTATGAGGACGGCGATCCGGTGCACATCCGCCTCGGTGTACTGCGCATCGGCAACATCGCGCTGACCACGGCCAACGCGGAGATCTACACCGCGATCGGCATGAAGCTCAAGGCCGCTTCGCCGGTCGCCAATACGCTCTTCGTCACCATCGCCAACGGCATGGCCAACTCCGGCTACGTGCCGAACGACGCCTCCTTCGGCGCCTATACTTTTCAGGTGCTCGGCTCGCGCCTGAAGCCCGGCTGCGCCGAAGACGCGATTGTCAACGGGTTGCTGGACCTGATTCAGTCCAGATGGCCATAGGCCGGCCCGGCCTGAGCCCGCACTGCATCCGCGTTCGCGCCTGGACGCGGTGCGGGCCTCAGCTTTCGGTTTCCAGCGGAGCTTCGATTACGTCGCCCTCGCCCGGCGCCAGGAACAGATTCGACTCGAAGCCGTGCTGGCGGGTATAGAGGTCGTAATACCGCCCCTTTCTCTCGTACAGTTCGCTGTGCGAACCGCGCTCGACCACGCGGCCGTCCTCCATCACCAGGATCTGGTCGGCGCGCCGGATGGTGCTGAGGCGATGCGCGATGACAAACGTCGTCCGTCCGCGCATCAGGTGGCCCAGCCCTTCCTGAATCAGCGCCTCGGTCTCGCTGTCGAGGCTCGACGTCGCTTCGTCGAGAATCAGGATGCGCGGATCGGCGAGAATCGCCCGCGCGATCGAGACGCGCTGCCGCTGGCCGCCCGAAAGTTTCACGCCGCGCTCGCCAACCACCGTTCCATAGCCCTCGGGGAAGCGCTCGACGAACTCGTCCACGCGCGCCGTACGGCAGGCGTTCTCAATCTCTTCGTCCGTTGCGCCGGGCTTCGCGAAGGCCACATTCTCGCGAATCGATCCATCGAACAGAAACGACTCCTGCAGCACAACGCCGAGCTGCGAACGGTAGCTGTCCAGCCGCGCCGTGGACAGGTCGATACCGTCCACGAGCACGCGTCCCGCTCCCGGCTTGTGAAACGACGCGATCAGCCCGATCGTGGTCGATTTGCCCGAGCCCGAAGAGCCCACCAGCGCCGTGACCGTGCCGGGCGCCGCCTCGAACGAAACGTCGTGCAGCACGGGCTTGTCTTTGTCGTAGGCGAACGAGACGTGCTCGAACGCAACGTCGCCGTGCAGCGGGCCCAAGGTCACGACGCGCCGCGCGTCCTGGTCTTCGCGCGCTTCGTTCAGGATCTCGCGCGTGCGTTCCAGCCCGGCGACGGCTTCCGTGAGTTGCGTTCCGATGCCGACGATCTGAAACACCGGCGCCACCAGGAATCCGAGAAACGTCGTGAAGGCCACGAAGCCGCCCGTGGTGAGCGAGCCATTCAGGATCTGCCGCCCGCCGACGAACATCACCAGCGCGCCGACCAGGCCGAGCAGCACCGTTGCCGACAGACTGAGCACCGAAACGCCGGTCAACGATTTCAAAATGTTGGCCAGAATCCGGTTCGCGCCCTGCCGGAAGACGTTGTCCTCGCGCTCCTCGGCGTGATAGCCCTTCACCACGCGGATGCCGCCGAGCGTCTCGGTCAGCCGCCCGGTCACCTCGGCCGTAATCTTGCCGCGCTCGCGGAAAATCGGCCGCAGCGTGTGGAAAGCCCGCTGCAGCACCACGGAATAGGCAACCACGACGGCGGCGGTAAGGATGGTCATCAGCGGGCTGAGCCGCAACAGGAAAAAGAACGCCAGCACCGAGGTGAGCAACCCGCCGGCGAACTCGACCAGTCCCGTACCCACCAGATTCCGCACGCCCTCGACGTCGTTCATGATGCGCGAGACGAGCTGGCCGGATTTGTTCGCATCGAAGAACCGCACCGGCAGGCGCGCGACGTGCTGTTCCACCTTGCAGCGCAACTCGGCAATCAGACGCTGCGCCGATTTCGAAAGCAGTTGCGTCAACCAGAAACCGGTGACGCCCTGCACCGCCGTGGCCGCCACAATCGCCAGGATTAACGGCAGCAGGCGCTCGGTGTGGTGCTTGCCCAGAATGTCGTCGACAAAGTACTTGGTTGAGGCCGGCAGGACCAGCCCGCAGACGCGGCTGATCGCGATCAAAACCAGCCCCAACAGGAGTTGGTTCCGGCGCGGCCGGAGCAATTCGCGGATGTCGGGCCAGACTGCTTTCCAGTTGGCGGGTTTCCCGGCCGAATCGCGGTTCCGGGTGGTAGGCCTTTCTGCTGAGGCTCCTGGACGGGGTAGCATAGTTAAATGCGAACTCTCCTATTGTCGATGCTCGGAGCCACGCTTTGGGCGCAAGGGCAAGGCGTAACAGCGCCGCCCGCGTCCGCGGCGGCCGACCCGGTCGTCTTCTCGGTCTCCGGGGAGACAATGACCCAATCCCAGTTTGAACGCTTGATCGCGTCCCTGCCGTCGAATGTCCGGGCCCAAACCAATACGCCCGAGGGCAAACGCCAGCTTGCGGACCGTTTGGCCGAAATGAAGGTGATGGCCCAGGAAGCCCGGCGCCGCGGTCTGCCGGCCCAGCCCGAAGTCTCCGCGCAGATTAAGTTGCAGGAAGATAACCTGCTGGCGTCCGCGCTCTATCAGCAGCTCGTGCAAAAGGCCACGCCGGGCGACGCCGAACTGAAGGCCGCCTATGACGCGCACAAGTCGGAGTACGAACAGGCCAAAACGCGCCACATCCTGGTGCGCTTCCAGGGCTCGCGTGTCCCTGTCCGCAAGGATCAGAAAGAACTGACCGATGCGGAGGCCCTGGCCAAGGCGAAAGCGCTCCGCGAGCGCATCGTGAAGGGCGAAGATTTTGCGGCAGTCGCGAAGGCTGAATCCGACGACACCGGTTCCGGCGCCAGCGGCGGCGATCTCGGCGAAGTGACGCGCGGCCGCACGGTCCCGGAATTCGAGCAGGCGATCTTCACGCTGCCGGTCAACCAGGTCAGCGAGCCGATTAAGACTCAGTTCGGCTACCACCTGATTCAGGTCCAGGAGCGCAGCACGGTGCCGTTTGACAAGGTGAAATCGGAACTGGAACGCGAAAAGGCCGGTGAAGCGGCTGCCCAGCAGGTGAAAGTGCTGCACGACCAGGCCAAGATCACACTGAGCGAGAGCTATTTCGGCAAACCCGCGGCCGCCGAGACGGCACCGGCGAAATTGACGCCCGGCACGCCGGCTCCCAAGCCCGCGGCGGCTAAGCCCGCGGCTGCCGCGCCCGTCAAGAAATAGGCCGTTCCGGCTTCGCGTGGCGGCTGGAGCAGCTCCGCAAGACGATAGCAGTGAGCCCGCGGCGCAAGTCGCGGGCTCATCTGAAATTCAGCTTACCGTCGCAAGTGCCGCGCGCTGCCGGACTTCTACGGGTAGACCGGCTTGATCTCCAGGCCGCTCGCAAGCTGCCGGTCCGTCGGCAGCACCACCGAATCTCCCTCCCGCAATCCGGACCGGATTTCGGCCCGGCTCTCACTCGAAATCCCCACCTCCAGGTGGCGCCAGGCCAACCTGGTCCCCTCCAGCGCAAAGGCGCCGAACGATCCGTTCTCGCGGCGCAGACTGCCTTTTGAGATGGTCAGCGCGCCTTCCGCCACCTGCGCCTTCAGGCGGGCGTCGATATTCGCGCCCGGCGCCAGGTCCCGTTGCGGCGACTGGATTTGAACGACGACCTCCCCAACCTGACGGGAGCCAAGTTGCACCACCTGCGAAGGCATCTCGCCGATGCTGCCGCTCCACACCCGGCCCGGCAGGGCATCCCATGTGAGCGTGACCGGCAGGCCCATGCGGACCTTGCCCAGATCGGGTTCGTCGATGTAGACGACCACTTTCATGCGGTCCAGCGTCCCGACTTTGGCCACCAGATCGCCCGCATTGATCCACTCCCCGGCGTGCACCGGCAACTCGTAAACCACGCCGGCGCGCGGCGCGCGGAGGGTCCCCTCGCCGTTATGTTCCTTCACAAAAGCGAGCGCGGCCTGGGCTTCCCGCACGCGCGCCTCGATGGCGGTGCGGTCCTGCGCCGGAGCGAGCGCGGCGCGCTTCGCCCGCAACCCGGTGGCGTCGGCGCTGGCGCGCTTCAGCCGGTCCCGCGCGGCGTCCAGCTCGTCCCGTGTCGCGGCCTTCTGGCCCAGCAACCGCTCCAGCGACGCCACGTCGCGCTGCGCGGCGGCTTCCTCGACGTTCGCCTTGGCGAGCGCACCATCGATCTCGGCCCGGTCGGTGGCCCGTCCGCCTTGCTGATACTGGTCCAGATCGGCCCGGGCCTGCGCCAGACGCGCCTGTGCCGCCGCCAGATCCGACTGCGCGGCAGGCATCTCCAGTTGGACCAGGGGCGTTCCGGGCTGCACCTGCTGGCCGCGGGTCACCAGGACCCGGGCAATCCGGCCTTCGCGCAGCGCGGTGACCTCCTGCCAGTCCCACGGCTCCACTTTCCCATTGGTGGTCAGCAGGCTGACCAGCGTCTCGCGGCGCACCCGCTCCAGCGGGACCTCGGGCGGCGCGGCTTTCCGGGTCGCCAGCCATGCCCCGCCGCCGGCGATGACGGCCAACCCCGCATAGATCAAGAGCTTCTTCATCGGAATCTCCCTTTATCGTCGCATGCCGCGCCGTGCGCCCAGCGTCCACTTCCGGCCAGTCCGGGCGCGCCAGAATGTCACAATTTCACCCGGCTTTGTTTTGAGGCACAATGGAGGCGATGCCCTTGTTTCGTATTCACCGGATGAAGGACACGCCGCGCCAGTTGTTCCGCTGGGCCCCGCACACCAGCGGCGCCAGTACGCTGAAGCCCAAAGACTTCGAACTTGGCGATGAAGTGGAAGCCGCCGGGCCGTACGAGGTCTGGACGCTGCTGCGGGGAACCGACCGCGCACTGGACATCGGCGATGTGCTGGAACTGCCGTCCGGCGAGCTGCGCGTCTGCAAGTACGTCGGCTTCGAGGAAGCCCACTGGTTCGTTCCCGAGACGCGCCAGACGGCGCTGAGTCCCATTCCCGAAGTGCCACCGCCGGCCGCGTGCCCGGCCTCTTAGTGGGGCGGACGTCCACGTCCGCGCGGGCTCGCCAGAGCCCTCCGCGTTCAGCACATTCTCCTGTAGCGCTTAGCGTGTGCCGGCAAGAGCGGGAAATGCCAACAAGATGTTTATAATAAACAAGATGCAACCGCTACCTGACGATCGCGGCTCCGTTTCCAGGCTGGATTGATCGCGCGGCTGGGATCGCGCTCTGATTTCGCCGCAAATTCGCCATGGCAGGCGCGGCGACTAGCCCTGCTCGGCTTCCGAGAACAGCTTGAATTGCTTGAACGCCGGCGCCGCCGGACGCTCGCGGCGCGGCTTCGGCTTGCCGACAACGCCCAGCACCTGGACGCCGGCGAGCCCCGCGCGCGGCACGAAAATGCGTTGCGCATTGCCCGCGTTTTCGGGCGGCGTAGCGAACAACCCATCCGGCTCCATCTCCATCACGTTGTTGGAGATCATCGATTCCAGCGAGTCGCCGTCGAGAAAATGAAGCTCAATCCAGAGGCCGATCGCCTTCGGTCGCGCCAGGAACTCGCGGCGCTCGCCCAACGCGCTGGGCCCTTCCAGGTCCCGGACAAACGACACGCACTTGATCTGGGGATAGGGAATAATCGAGACGGCGCCCTCGGGACTCATCACTTCCAGCCCCTCCGGCGTACGGCAGGTCTGCGGCTGGACGTACCCGCGCAAAAGCGAGCGATCGTAGCGGTCTACAAGCACTTTCTTAGCCGTCGAGGCGCCCATCTGAGATTCCGTCTGCAACCCTTTTCTTTCAAACAATTACGCAGATATTGTATCATTGACGCGATGAACAGCGATGGCGGGCTAAGTTCCGCCGCGGCAGCGTTTCTGGCTTGGTGCCGGATCGAGAAAGGCCTGGCGCCACACACGTTGTCTGCCTATTCGCTGGACATTAAGAAATTTCAATCATTTTGGACGGAACGTCATCTGGAACGGCTGCCCACCGCGAGCGAGCTTGGCGTCTACGTCGATTCGCTGTATGCCGACGGCCTTTGCGGCCGTTCGGTGGCGCGCCACCTCACGACGCTGCGCAACTTTTACAAGTTCCTGCTGCGCGACGGCCGTATCGCCGAGGATGCCACCCGCTTCCTGCACGCGCCCAAGCAGTGGCGGAATCTGCCGAAGTACCTGACGCGAGAACAAGTTGACAAGCTGCTTGCCGAGCCGAAGCCCGATTCGCCCCGCGAGGCGCGGGACCGGGCCATGCTGGAGGTCCTGTACGCTAGCGGCCTGCGCGTCAGCGAGTTGTGCGGGCTGAAGCTGAGCGACGCGGACCTGAGCCTCGGCTACCTGCGGGTGACCGGCAAGGGCAGCAAGACGCGGATGGTCCCGATGGGGCAGAAGGCGCAAGAGGCGATCCGGGAATACCTGGAGTGCCCGCGCGCGCAACTGCTGCGCACCCGCCCTTCGCCGTACCTGTTCGTGACATCGCGCGGCGGCCCGCTGACGCGCCAGGCGTTCTGGAAGCGGCTGGGCTTCTACGGCCGGCGAGCGGGCATCGACGCGCCGCTGACGCCGCACGTTCTGCGCCACAGTTTCGCGACACATCTTCTGGAAGGCGGCGCCGACCTGCGCAGTGTCCAGGCCATGCTCGGCCACGCCGACATTGCCACGACCGAGATTTACATACACGTGGTCCGTTCCCGCCTGAGAGAGATCGTGGACCGCCATCACCCGCGCTCTCAAGCGCACGAGCCCCTGGAGATGAGGTAGACATGAGCGACTACATGTTCAATTTGGAAAGCCATCTGACGGCCGAGCAGAACGCTGCTCTGGCGGCGATTCAGGCAGCGGCGGCCGAGGCCAACCTGAGCCTTTACCTGACCGGTGGCGCACTCCGCGACATGCTGGGCGGATTCCCCATCCGGGACCTCGATTTCTCCGTGGAAGGCCCGGCCTTGAAGCTGGCGCGCGACGTGGCCAAGAAACACAACGCCGAATTGATCGCCACCGACGATCACCGCAAGAGCGCGGAGTTGCGCTTCGCCAGCGGCGTCGTCTGCGAGATTTCCATGGCGCGCCAGGAGAAGTTCTCCAAGCCGGGCGGCAAGCCGCAGGTGACGCCCGCGACGATTCACGACGACCTGCGCCGCCGCGATTTCACGATGAACGCCATCGCGCTGTCGCTCAACCGGGCCTCGCGCGGCCTGATGATCGACCCGACGAACGGCGTCTCCGATCTGGAGCAGAAAGAAATCCGGGCCATCACCAACTACACGCTTTACGACGATCCGGTGCGCATGTTGCGGCTGATCCGCTATCGCGCCCGGCTGCAGTTCGCCGTCAACGAGCGGACGTGGAAGCAGTTTGAGAACGCTCGCGAAGCCGGCGTCGTGACGTCCATCCAGCCGCGCGCGCTGTTCGGCGAGTTGAAACAGATCGCCACCGAGAACGACCCGTTCGCGGTTCTCAAGGCGCTGGACGAAGAGCAGCTTCTGACGCTGTTCTGCCCCGGGCTGACGGGTGAGAAGCTGAACGCCGCGGCGTTCCAGAAGATCGCCAAGCTGAAGGCGATGATCCCGTTCGGCTCCGAGTTGCCGACCGATTGGTACGCCCTGAATCTCTGGTGCCTGGTGCAGCCGCTCACGACGAAAGAGAAGAACGCGTTGATCGAGCACACCGAGATGACGAAGGAAGAAGCGGCGCCCTGGCAGAAGCTGGAAGCGCACTCGAAGAAGCTGGAAACGGCGCTGAAGGCGCCCAAGCTGAGCCGCGCGTCACTGATCTGGCAGACCGTGCGGACCGCGCCGGGCGAAGAGGTCTTCCTGCTGTCGCTCAAGTCCGATGAGCGTCTGGTGCAGGATCGCATTAAGAATTTCTTCGGCAAGTACCTGGCCATCGTCGGCGAGATCACCGACTCCGAGGTGACGGATTCAACCGGCGTCGCCGCGGGCACACCCGAATTCGCCAAGGCGCGCGAGACCTACACGATTGCCCGGCTCGACGGCCGCATCAAGAAGCCGATCCCGCCGGAGCCCGAACCGGAGCCCGTGCCCCAGCCGCGCGGACCGTTCGCACGGTCGGCGAAGCCCAAGCAAGTGTAACGCAGTGGGCGGACATTCACGGTTGTGGGGCGGTCCTCCAGGACCGCGCGGGCTCTCCAGAGCCCGCTCCGCCGGGTATTCTCGACGCCTGTTCCGCCTCCGCCGCCGTCGCCCGCAGTGTTCAGAGAAGCGGGAACGGCCCGCACTTCCCCAAAAGCGAAACCGCGCAAATGAGCGGTTTCACGCTTCTATCTTATTGATTCTAAACATGTGCTTTTAACGAAACCGCGCAAATGAGCGGTTTTGCTTTTCCGCGGGTTGCCGCGACCGGGCGCGTTCCGCCCCGCTCCTGCTCGCACCGATGTCCACGGACCGAACCGGGAATCCGCCGCTCGCTTGTCTTCGGACTGAACCGCGATACCACCGCTCCCTGACGGTCGCGGCTCCGTGTCCAGGTTGGACTTCGTTTCGCGGTGGTGTTTTATTCTTCGCCGCGGATGAGGTCGTCCCAGGTTTCGCGGCGGCGCACGGTGCGCCACACGGCGCCATCCACCAGCACTTCGCAGGCCCGCGGGCGCGCGTTGTAGTTCGACGCTTCGGTGAAGCCGTACGCCCCGGCGTTCAGCACCGCCAGCCCGTCGCCCGGCAGCATGTTCGCTACTTCGCGATCGCGCGCCAGAAAGTCGCCGCTTTCGCAGATCGGCCCGACGACGTCGGCCACGACCGTACCGAACTGGTTCTTACGCAGGGGGACGATCTCGTGCCAGGCCTGATACAACGCCGGGCGGATCAGGTCGTTCATGCCGGCGTCGACCACGATGAATTCCTTCTCGCCGTTGCGTTTGCGATAGAGCACGCGCGCCAGCAGCACGCCCGCGCGCGCCGCGATCCAGCGCCCCGGCTCGAACATCAGCGTCAGGTCCCGGCCTTCCACCAGCGACCGCACAGCCGCGAGGTAGCCGGCCAGATCCGGCTGCGTCTCGTCCGGCTCGTACGGCACACCGACGCTCCCGCCGAGATCCAGATGCCGGATGCCGAAGCCACGAGCGCGCAACCGCTCGACCAGCGCCACCATCTTCCGCGCCGATTCGAGCAGCGGCGCGGGGTCCAGCAGTTGCGAGCCGATGTGGCAGCTCACGCCATCGAGCGCGAGATTAGGCAGCGCCCGCGCGCGCTCGTAGACGTCTTCCACTTCGGCGATGTCGATGCCGAACTTGTGCTCGCGCAGTCCCGTTGAGATGTAGGGATGCGTCAGCGCGTCGACGTCCGGGTTCACGCGGATGGCGACAGACGCCGTCTTGCCCAGCCGCACCGCGAGCGAGCTGATCAGCGCCAGTTCCGCTTCGGATTCGCAGTTGAAGCCGCAGATGCCCTGCTCCAGCGCGTATTCAATCTCCTCGCGCGTCTTGCCGACTCCGGAAAAGACGACCGTCGCCGGATCGCCGCCCGCCTTCACCACGCGAAACAGTTCCCCGCCCGAGACAATGTCGAAGCCCGCGCCAAGCCCGCTCAGCAGACGCAGCACGCTCAGGTTGCTGTTCGCCTTCACGGCGTAGCAGACCCGGTGCGGCACGCCCTCCAGCGCGCGCTGATAAGCGAGAAAGCCCGCGCGCAGCGCCGCGGCCGAATAAACGTAGCAGGGCGTTCCCGTTTCCGCGATGATCCGGGCCAGTTCGACGTCCTCGCAATAGAGGACATTCTCCCTGTAGTGAAAAGTGGCAGTCATTTTTGAGAGTGTCAGTGAACCTTCAGCACGATCACGGTCTGGTCATCGTGCACCGGCGCCGCGCCGCGGAAATGCGTGATGTCGTCGAGCAGAGCCTTGGCCATGTCGCTCGCCGGAAGCTCCGTGATGGAGGTGAAATAGCGCGCCAGCCGGCGCTCGCCGTACAGGCGCCCGGCCTCGTCGGGCTGATCCGAAACGCCGTCGGAATAGAGCAGGATCACGTCGCCCGGTTGCGCGGGGAACTGGATTTCGTCATACTCGGCCCGTTCGAGCAGGCCGACCGGGAAGCCTGAAGCCGCCAGGTTGAGAATGGCGCAGTTGCGGCAGATCATGGGCGTGGTCGAGCCCGCGTTGGCGATGGTGAACTTCCGGTCGCGCGATTGCCACAGCATGGCGAGCAGCGTGACGTAGCGCGCCTCCACCTGCCGTTCCATCAGCGCCGAGTTCAACTCCGACAGCAATTGCGAAGGGCTGCGCCGCCGCGGCGCGATGCTGCGCGCCAGGCCGCTGAACAACGCGCCGTACAGCGCCGCCGCCGCGCCCTTGCCGCTGGAATCGCCGAAGACCAGCATGGACGATTCGCCGTCGTAATCGAAGAAATCGTAGACGTCGCCGCTGACCATGCGCGCCGGCTTGTAGCCCACGCCCATATCGAGGCCCGGCAATTGGGGCGCGGCGGGCAGCAGCACCTGCTGCAACTGGCGCGCCGCCTCCATATCCTGCTGGATCGCCTTTTCGCGCCGTTCCACCTCTTCGTACAGGCGCGCATTCTCGATCGCGATGGCGATCTGCGGCGCAATCAGGCCGAGCGTACGCACGTGCCCTTCGGTAAACGCGCCTACGCGCTCGCTTTCCAAATCGATGACGCCGATCACGCGGTCCTTCACAATCAACGGGACCGCCAGTTCGGCGCGGATGCCGGGATGCGACTCGATATAGCGCGGATCGGCGGCCGTATCCCGCGCCAGCACCGGCCGGCGCGAGCGGGCCGCGGCGCCCGTAATGCCCTTGTCCAGCGGCAGCACGTCCAACTGCACACGCTGGTCGTAGCGCTGGCTGAACAGGCTGCGCATCAGCTTCGCGCCGTCGTCCACCTGCAGGATGATGAACGCGTCATAGTTGATCAGCGTCCGCACGGACTTGGCGATCTTGTCGAGCAGCGTATCGAGCTGCAGGATCGAACTGAATTCCTGCGCCAGCAGCGCGAGCGTGCGTTGAATGCGGTTCTGCTGGTCCACGCGGCGGTACAGGCGGGCATTGTCGATCGCCGCGCCGACGCGTCCCGCGATGAGTTGCAACAGGGCGCGTTCCTGTCCGGAAAACGCGTTCAGCGAAGTGCTCTGCAGATCGATCACGCCGACCAGCTTGTGCCGCGCCACCATGGGCACGGCCAACTCGCTGCGCACGGCGTCCATCGCGTTCAGGTAGTTCTGCTCCTCGCGCACGTCCGCGATCATTACGGGCTTGCGGTCGCGCGCCGCGACGCCGGTCACGCCCTCGCCCAAGGGCACGACCAGGTTCTGCACCAGTTCCTGGCGGTGGCCGACGGCGTAGCGGATCTTCAACCCGCGCCGCTTCTCGCTGTAGAGCAGAATGGCGAACAACTCATGCGGAATCACGCGCCGCACGATATCGGCGACGTTCTCCAGCAGTTGGTCCAGGTCGAGTGTCTCGCCCGTAATGGCCGACACTTCGAGCAGGAAGTCCAGCAGTTCGGCGCGCTCCTGGAAGCGGACGCGGCTTTTCCCGGTCAGCGGCATGCAATCAGCCCTGGGCCGCCTCCACGATCTTGACGCCGGCGCTCGCTCCAATGCGGGACGCGCCGGCTTCGACCATGGCCCGCAACTCTTCCAGGCTGCGGATGCCGCCGGCCGCCTTCACGCCCAGACCGGGACCGACGACGCGGCGCATGAGCGCGACATCGGCCGCCGTCGCGCCGCTCTTGGAAAAGCCCGTTGAAGTCTTGACGAAATCCGCTCCGGCGAGCTTCGCCAGCGCGCAGGCAATCGCCTTCTCGCCATTGGTCAGCAGGCACGCTTCAATAATCACCTTGAGCAACGCACCGTGCTCGTGGCAGACCCGGACCAGACCATCGATGTCGTTCTTCACGATGTCGTAGGCGCGATCCCGCAACGCGCCGACGTTGATCACCATGTCGATTTCCTGCGCGCCGGCCCCGATCGCCAGTTCCGCTTCCCGCGCTTTGGCTTCGGTAAACGTGGCGCCCAGCGGAAAGCCTACCACGCTGCACGTCTTCACATTGCTGCCGCGCAGTTCGGCGGCCACCAGCGCCACCCGCGCCGGATTTACACACACGCTGGCGAAGCCGTAGTGACGCGCCTCGGCGCAGACCTTGCGGACTTCATCGGCCGTGGCATCGGGACGCAGGATGGTGTGGTCGATGAGCGCGGCAACCCGCGCATCGAAGCCTTTGGCCGAGGGCGTAAGGTCGATGGCGGGAGCGCGCACGGATCCCTTCGCGGCGAGCAGTTCGCCCACGACCACGGTCAGCAAGTGTTCGAGTTCTGAGTTTTCCACTTTGAGTTACGCCTTTTGACTGTGAACACTAATGAAAGCGGCGCTTCGCTGGAGGCACGGATTCTCCGCGAGTGCGCAGCACACCGTCGCTGCCCGGCCCGCACCCAGGCCCACATTACGAGGATAGCTGGTTCGGGTCGGCAAGCGGCCCGGACCATCCGTCATTCCCCGGCCTGCCCGGCAGGCGCGCCGGATTTCGACAGTACAGGCGCCCGCGGCCGCCGGCTACACGGTGATGACTTCCAACCCTTTGGCGTGAAAAGCCGCGGTCATCTCCGCCGGGATCCGGTCGTCGGTAATGAGCCGGTGAATCGAGGAAATGTCGCCGATGGCGGAGAGGCTCCGTTTGCCGACCTTGCTGGAATCGGCGACGGCGGTTACCTGGCTGGCGGCCTGCAGCATCAGGCTGTTGAGCTGAGCTTCCAGCAGGTCCGGCGTGGTAGGCCCATGTTCGGGGTCGAGTCCGTCCACGCCCAGAAAGCAATGGTCCGCATGGAGCTGGGCGAGCATACGCTCAGCCTGCGGACCGACGAATGAATTCGAAATCTGGCGCAGCACGCCGCCAATCATGATGAGCGACAGGCCCGGTGCATCGGCCAGTTCGTTGGCGATATTCAGGGCGTTGGTGACGACAGTTACGCCCTTCAGTCCGCGTAGTTTCAGATACCGGGCAACCTGCAACGCGGTAGTGCCCGAATCGATGATCGCGGTCTGGCCGGGCTGGATCAACTGCGCGGCAGCGCGCCCGATGCGAACCTTCTCGGTGTGGTGGATGGTGTTCTTGAAACCGATGGGGTAGTCCTGAACAGGATTTATGCGCCGGACGGCGCCGCCGTGGGCACGGACGAGGCTGCCAGCGGCCGCCAGCGCGTCCAGATCGGTGCGCACGGTGACGGAGGATACGCCGAAGCGCTCCACCAGTTCGCCCACCGTCAAACGCCCGTCCTGCTCCAGGAGGTCGAGAATCATGCGGCGCCGTTCCTCGGTCAATAAACGGGCTGGTTTCGTACTGGGCAAGTCACCCTCCCCCCACACTTAAGACAATCATTGTATGTCTTTGCTGGACAGTGGCAGGGCCGGACAGTGCCAGGGCCGGACAATGGCAGAGCAGGACAATGGCAAGTAAGATACGAAGTGTTCCGCGGCAAGGGAGCAGCACACAGTGCCACAGCGATTGATTGTCGCCATCACGGGCGCCTCGGGCGCCATCTACGGAATCCGCGCATTGGAGACCCTGGCGCGGGACCGCGCGCTGGAAACGCACCTGGTGCTGACGCCGGCCGCGCGCGCGACGATCGCGCAGGAGACCGATTGGAAAGTGCGGGACATCGAGGCGCTGGCGAGCGTCGTGCATTCCAACGCCAACGTCGGCGCGTCGATCGCCAGCGGATCGTTCGAGACCCTGGGCATGTTGGTGGCGCCGTGCTCGATCAAGACGCTCTCGGCGATCGCCAACTGTTATTCGGCCGAGTTGGTCGCACGCGCCGCCGACGTGCAGTTGAAGGAGGGACGGCCGGTGGTTCTGCTGGTGCGGGAAACGCCGCTCCATGCCGGTCATCTGCGGCTGATGCGGTTGGCTACGGAAAACGGCGCCGTCATCATGCCGCCCGTGCCGGCGTTCTACACGCGGCCGAAGACGTTGGACGATCTGATCAACGCCACGGTCGGACGGGCGCTGGCGCGGCTGGGCGTACGCAATCCGCTCTGTTACGAGTGGTTGGGGATGTCCAATCCCGCGGCGCCGGAGAAGTAGGCGCCCCGCGCGCCGATGGCGCGCGACACCCCGCTAATTGCGGCGCTGGCGCGGTCTGACCTGACATATGGGTATGGAATCAGTCCTTCGCCGTGTTGATTCCTTGCCGCTCGGCTTACTATATTGGTTCTTGGGTCTTTCCATTTCGACATTTGCGATCTTAACGTCCGCAACGAGCCGACCCAGCTCGTTGAAGAACAACAGCCCCAAATCCCCAGGGAGGATGAACTCGATGCTTGGAACAGAGGCCGTGCCCGCAATGCGGCGAACGGCGACTGGCAAAGATGGCCGGTGTGCGAATAAAATCGTGCGCGGCCTTCTGACGTTTTTTGTGCTGGCAATGCTATTGGCGGCGGTGACGCTGCCGTCGATGGCGCAGGGCCAGCCGAGCCCGGCGGCTCCGCCGGCTGCAACCACGACCGCTCCGGCCGACGCAGCTACGGCGCAGGCCCCGGCGACCACCCCGGCTCCGGCTCAGCCGTGTGCCCAGGCGCCCGCCGCGCCGAAGGCTTCCGACGAAGCGGCTGGCGGTGAAGCAAGCCTGAAGCTGCCCGATCTCGACAGTGAGTCGTTTCTGGGCGGAATGGGCGGCCGGACATTGTTTGAAATCGGTCTGGCGGTCTGCCTGCTGGGCCTGATCTTCGGCATGATCATCTACTTCCGCTTGAAGAACCTGCCGGTTCACAAGTCGATGCTGGATGTCTCCGAACTCATTTATGCGACGTGCAGAGCGTACCTGAACACCCAGGCCAAGTTCCTGGCGATCCTCGAGCTCTTCATCATCGCGATCATCATCTTCTACTTCGGCATCCTGCAGGCCATGGCGGTCTACAAGGTCGCCATCATCGTGGCGTTCAGCATCATCGGTATTCTGGGCAGCTTCTCGGTGGCCGCCTTCGGCATGCGCGTGAACACGTTCGCGAACTCGCGGACCGCTTTCGCTTCGCTGAAGGGCAAGCCGTATCCCTGCTCCGCCATCCCGACGCAGTCCGGCATGAGTATCGGCATGATGCTGATCTCGACCGAGCTGGTCATCATGCTCGGTATTTTCCTCTTCATCCCCGGTGACCTCGCCGGCCCGTGCTTCATCGGCTTCGCCATCGGCGAGTCGCTCGGCGCGGCGGCCCTGCGTATCGCGGGCGGCATCTTCACGAAGATCGCCGACATCGGCGCCGATCTGATGAAGATCGTGTTCAAGATCAAGGAAGACGACGCGCGCAACCCGGGCGTCATCGCGGACTGCGTGGGCGACAACGCCGGCGACTCGGTTGGCCCGACGGCCGACGGTTTCGAGACTTACGGCGTCACGGGCGTCGCGCTCATCACCTTCATCCTGCTGGCGGTCAAGAACCCGCACATCCAGGTTCAGCTCCTGGTGTGGATCTTCGTCATCCGCGTCATCCTGGTGATCACCTCCGCGCTGAGCTATTTCGTCAACAGCGCCATCACCGCCGCGAAGTCCAAGTCGGCCGACACGATGAACTTCGAAGGCCCGCTGACCAGCCTGATCTGGATCGGCTCCATCCTCGCGATCGCCGCGACGTACGTCACCAGCGCGGCCATGATTCCGAGCCTGGGCGGCGACACTTCGTTGTGGTGGAAACTCGCCACGATCATCACCTGCGGCACGCTCGCCGGCGCGATCATCCCCGAGTTGGTCAAGGCCTTTACGTCGACCAATTCCGGCCACGTGAAGGAAGTTGTGACCGCGGCCCGCGAAGGCGGCGCCTCGCTGAACATCCTGTCCGGTTTCGTCGCTGGCAACTTCAGCGGCTACTGGCTGGGCCTCTCGATCCTGGGCCTGATGGCCATCGCCTTCGGCGTGTCCACCACGTTCCCCGCTGACGTCATGGTGGCGCCTTCGGTCTTCGCGTTCGGCCTGGTGGCCTTCGGCTTCCTCGGCATGGGCCCGATCACGATCGCGGTCGACAGCTACGGCCCGGTCACCGACAACGCGCAGTCCGTGTACGAACTGTCCACGATCGAAGAGATCCCGAACATCTCCGGCGAGATCGAAAAGGACTTCGGCTTCAAGCCGAACTTCGACAAGGGCAAGGATTACCTCGAAGAGAACGACGGCGCGGGCAACACCTTCAAGGCGACCGCCAAGCCGGTGTTGATCGGCACGGCCGTGGTCGGCGCGACGACGATGATCTTCTCGATCATCGTGGCTCTCACCAACGGCTTGACCACTAACATGGACAAGCTGTCCATCATCCACGCTCCGTTCCTGCTCGGCCTCATCGCCGGCGGCGCCGTGATCTACTGGTTCACCGGCGCGGCCACGCAGGCCGTCTCCACGGGCGCCTATCGCGCGGTCGAGTTCATCAAGAACAACATCAAGCTGGAATCCAGCGACAAGGCCAGTGTGAAAGACTCCACCAAGGTGGTTGAAATCTGCACGCAGTATGCGCAGAAGGGCATGTTCAACATCTTCCTGGTCGTGTTCTTCACGGCGCTGGCGTTCGCGTTCCTCGACCCCTACTACTTCATCGGCTACCTGATTTCCATCGCGCTGTTCGGTCTGTTCCAGGCCATCTTCATGGCGGACGCCGGCGGCGCATGGGACAACGCCAAGAAGATTGTGGAAACCGAACTCAAGGCCAAGGGCACTCCGCTGCACGACGCCTGCGTGGTCGGCGACACGGTCGGCGACCCGTTCAAGGACACCTCTTCGGTGGCTTTGAACCCGGTCATCAAGTTCACCACCCTGTTCGGTCTGCTGGCCGTCGAGCTCGGCGTTTCGCTGCGCAACCACGACCAGGGTTCGCTGACGATCGGACTGGCCGTGGTGTTCTTCCTGGTCTCGGCCTACTTCGTGCACCGCAGCTTCTACGGCATGCGGATCGAAAATAAGTAGACCTCATCCGCTACGTTCGATGGAAAAGGGCGGGCCGCAAGGTCCGCCCTTTTTTTGTGTCCCGGCGCAGGCCGTCCCGGCCGGCTGCCAAGCCCGGCGTTTCCCCGCCGCGGTGTGGATTTCTTCCACGCTTGAATGCAGCCATGAACAATTCACTTGAACAGCAGGCGGATTCTGGTATCTACTGAACCCACGGGAGGGGCCATGGAACTGGGCGACCCTGTTCGTGTTCTGCTCGACCAGAAGGGCTGGGGAGCGATATCAATCGATGCGGAGCAGCCTGTCTATGACGCCATCCAGAAGCTGGCGGAACATGGGGTTGGCGCCCTCGTGGTCGTCGAGGGAGAGACGCTGGTGGGGATGTTTTCGGAGCGCGACTACGCCCGCCGGGTGATGCTGGAGGGGCGCACGTCGCACGGCACGCTGATCCGCGACATCATGACCCGCAACGTGATCACGGTGGAACCGGAGACGACGGTGGACCACTGCATGCACCTGATGACGGAGTATCGGGTCCGCCACCTGCCGGTCATGATCGGGACGCGCATCGTAGCCGTGGTCTCGGTAGGCGATCTGGTGAAATGGATCATCAGCCGCCAGAGCGACACGATCGAACATCTGGAGAGCTACATCTCGGGCCGGTATCCGCGTTAAGCGGCAGCCCAAATGACGTGGCGGCGCGGGCGCTCCGGACACCGGACGCAAAGTTCGCGGTGCGCCCGCCCGCGGGTCGATATAATTCCAACATGCAGTCTTTCCTCCAGCCCCGGCGGGCGTTTCTGGCGACGGCCGCGCGCGGCGCGGCGGTGTTCACGGCGTCCTCGTACATGCGGATTCTCGGCGCAAACGAGCGCGTCAACCTCGGGCTGATCGGCGCGGGCGAGCGCGGACGGCACGTGATGGGGCTGTTCCTGCAGACGGGCCAAGTAGACCTGCGCGCCGTGTGCGACATCTATCCCGCGATGATCGACAAGGCCAAGAGCAAGTCGCCCCGTGCGGCGAGCTTCGCCGATCACCGCAAGCTGCTGGAGATGAAAGAGCTGGATGCAATTCTGATCGGCGTGCCCGACCACTGGCACGCGGCGGTAGCGATCGACGCGTTGAACGCCGGCAAAGACGTCTACGTCGAGAAGCCGCTGACCCGGACCATCGCCGAAGGCGCGCCCATCATCCGGGCCGCGCGCGTCAACAACCGCATCTGCCAGGTGGGCCTGCAGCAGCGCTCCGGCGCGCACTACATCGAAGCGAAGAAGAAGTACATCGACACCGGCGCGCTCGGCAAGATCACGCTGGTGCGGACGTGGTGGCACGGCAACGGCTACCACCTGCGCAAAGCGCCGGACTATCTGCAAACCAAGCCCGCGGATCTCGACTGGAACCGCTTCCTCGGTCCGGTGAAGTGGCGCGAATGGGATCCGCAGCAGTATTGGAACTGGCGGGCGTATCTCGATTACGGCGGCGGGCAGGTCACCGACCTGTTCACGCATTGGATCGACGTCGCGCACATGTTCCTGGGCCAGGACATCCCGACCTCGGGCGTGGCGGCGGGCGGCGTCTATTACTACAAAGACGGCCGCACCGCGCCGGACACGATCAACGTGCTGCTCGAATACGGCGGCAGTCACACGGCGACGTTCGAGGCGACGCTCGCGCCGGGCGTTCAGGGCGCCGGCGTCGAATTCTGCGGCACGGAGGGCAAGCTCTATATCGACCGTGGCCGGTACGACTACCAGAGCGCGGAGCGCGGTGCCAAGCCGGTGACCGTGCTGGGACCGAACTACGACTTCACGCTGGACCACGTAAAGAACTTCCTCGATTGCTGCCGGACGCGAAAGACGCCGAACTGCGACGTGCTCGCCGGAGCCCGCTCGGCGCAGGCCTCGCATCTGGGCAATATCAGCTACGTGGAAAAACGGCGCATCGATTTCGACCCGGTGCGCGAGGAGATCCTGCCTTTCTGAGGTCGGCCGGCGACTGTGGCGGGACCGCTCTGTTCGCTTACGGTTGAGCGCCGCCAGAGCGGAATCACCACCTGGAAACGGAGCCGTGCGCGTCAGTAAGCGTTGGCATCGCTGCCACGCCGGTGGGCAGGTGAACCGGCTCCCGGCGCTGGGGGTGTGCTCCGTTCACGCGCAGTTGGGCGCCACGGGGAGGGGGCTCGCGGTAAGTTGAAAGCCGAGCGCTCGCTCGATTTTCGAAAATGCGGCCCAATCAAATCAACGCCTTACAAGCGGAAGCGGAGCGCAGCGCTCGGTTTTGACCTGCGCGCGGCACGGCCGTTTTCGTGTGCTGCCGGTGGCCGAAGCAGCGCACCGTCAGGCTTCACGAACGCCGCGAAGGAGCACACGCCCGATCAGCCTCAATGGGTCGCCGAGTGCCCCCCTCTCTGACGTTCGGGGTTCGGTGCTGCAGGGGGCGGCTTCCCGCGCCGGTTGGCACTTGTTCCGACGCCGCTCTATTGCGCCGGAGTGGCGCCGCCCGTAGCGCCGTGCTCACTCAGATACTCGTGCAGGTACTCCATGGTCGGGTTGGCCAAGTGCGCCTGCGCGAGCAGCAGTTCGCCCGGCTGGACCGTCTTGAGCGCGTGCTTGAAGGCGTTCAGGCCGCCCTGCACCTCTTCGATCTTCTTCACGCGGCCGGCGGATTCCAGGCCCTTGCGCAAGAGAGCCATGATTTCGCCCGGCTTGCGCTCGTACATGTCGCTCGGATCTTCGTAGGTGATCACGCGATCGAAGGCGTTGCCGAGAAACTCGCCCATCTTGATGATGTCACTGTCGCGGCGGTCACCCGATGAGGAGTACAGCGCGGCGCGGCGTTCGTGCGGGAACATCTCCAACGCCTCGATCATGGCGCGCAGCGCGTGCGTGTTGTGGCCGTAATCGACAATGACCGTGGCGCCCTTCAGCTCCAGGATGTTGAAACGGCTGGGGACCTTGGTCATGTCGCTGGCGAAGCAACGCGCGCGCTCGACGATCCGCTCCTTGGGCACGCCCATCGCCCAGGCCGCGCCGAGCGCGGCGAGCGCGTTTTCCACCTCGAACAGAACGCGGCCGCCGAAGGTCATCGGGATGTGCGTCAGCGGCATCAGCACTTCTTCCTGCTCGCCCTGGGCCAGTACGATTTCACTGTCCCGGACGAAGATGGCGGATCCGCCGCTGGCGCGGTGCAGCACGATCACCGGATGCTGGCCGTCGCGTGCGAAATAGAGCACGCTGCCGTGGCAATACGGAGCCATGCCCGCAACCAGCGGGTCGGCGGCATTCAGCACCGCCGTGCCGTTGTCCGCCACAACGTCCACAATGCAGCGCTTCACCTTGGCCAACTCCTCCACCGTGCTGGTGTCGGAGATGCCGAGATGATCGCCCTCGCCGATGTTGGTGACGACGGCGACTTTGCATTCATTGAAGGCCAGGCCGGCGCGAATGATGCCGCCGCGCGCGGTTTCCAGCACGGCGATGTCGATGTTCGGGTTCATCAGGACGTAGCCGGCGCTGATGGGGCCGCTGCAATCGCCGGTCATGATGCGCCGGTCGTCAATCCAGATGCCGTCGGTCGTGGTCATGCCCACGGTCTTGCCGGCGCCCTGCAACATGTAGGCGAGGAAGCGGGTGACCGTCGTCTTGCCGTTTGTGCCGGTGATGGCGGCAACAGGAATGCGGCCGTTTTCGCCCGGCGGGAAGAGCATGTCGACGATGGCGGCGCCCACCGGACGCGGCTCGCCGGTCGAAGGCGCCAGATGCATGCGCAAGCCCGGCGCGGCGTTCACTTCCACGACGATACCGCCCTGCTCTTCGAGCGGCTTGGTGATATCGGTGGCGATCACATCGATCCCCGCGATATCCAAACCGATGACCTTGGCGGCGTCCATGGCGCGGGCCGCCACGTCGGGATGCACCAGCTCGGTCACGTCGATGGCCGTGCCGCCCGTGCTCAGATTGGCGTTGCGGCGGATCAGCACCATCTGCCCGGCGGGCGGGACGGAATCAGGTGTATAACCCTGGTCCTTCAAAACGTTCGTGCCGATCTCGTCAATGTGAATCTTGCTCAGGATGCCGGAGTGGCGCTCAGCGCGGCGTGGATCGCGGTTCTCGATTTCCACGAGTTCGCGAATGGTCCTGCGGCCGTCGCCCATCACCTGAGCCGGCTCGCGCCGCGAGGCCGCCACCAGTTTGCCATTCACCACCAGCAGCCGGTAGTCGTTGCCCGGCGCGTATTTCTCAACGATGACGGAGGAGCTTTCTTCCAGCGCCGCGGCATAGGCCGCCAGCACCTGCTCTTTTGTCGTCACGTTGGTCGTCACGCCGCGGCCCTGATTGCCGTCCCGCGGCTTCACCACCACGGGCACGCCGATGTACTCGGCCGTCTCCCAGGCGTCCTCGGGACTGGTTACCGGGTAGCCCTCGGCCACGGGCACGCCGGCGGCCTGCAACAGCTTACGGGTCAGATCCTTATCCTGCGCGATGCCCTCGGCGATCGCCCGGGTCTCGTCGGTTTCCGAGGCGCGGATGCGGCGTTGTTTGGCGCCATAGCCGAGCTGCACCAGGCTGTATTCGTTCAAGCGGCGGAACGGGATGTTGCGTTTGCGGCCCGCCTGCACAATCGAATCGGTGCTGGGCCCGAGCACGTTCTCCTCGGCGACTTCGCGCAGATGCGCCACGGTCGCGGCGACATCGAAGGGCCGATCCTGATACGCGGCGAGCAGCAGTTCACGCCCGGCATCCAGGCACGCACGCGCCAGCGTTTCGTCCTTGTACTTGAAAACGACCCGGTACACGCCCTCCTGCGCCGTCTCGCGAGCCCGGCCGAAACCGCACTGCACGCCCGCGAGGTTCTGCAATTCCAGGGTGACGTGTTCGAGGATGTGGGCGGGGTATGTGCCATCCCGCAGACGCTCGAAAAACCCGCCACGCTCGCCGACGCTGCAGCGATGTTCGATCATCGTCGGCAGCCAGCTCATGATGCGCTCGTTGAAGCCGGGGACGGTGTTGGACGCGGTGTCCTTCCATTGGCCCAGATCGACCCAGGCTTCAATCACCGGAAAGTTCGCCCAGATATTGGGCCCGCGCAGTGCGTGTACTCTAAGAAATTCCATGTTGTTCAGCCGATGCCGATTGCTTTACCTATAGCTTTACCTACAGGGTAACCGAACCACGGCGCGGAGAATCTTCGATCTCGATGCAGACAAAATGCGGGCGCGGCCCGGCGGACGCGCGCGCCAGTTGCGATCTAATGGAAGTGACGGGGTGGGCTGGCCGCCGGCCTTCGCACCAGGCAAAAAAGGATGTTCAGCGAGGATTATCCGGAAACTCGGGCGCTCCCTCTTCCGAAGGAGAATACCGGCATTGTTTTCAACACGATGCGGTTCTCCGTCCACGACGGGCCGGGGATCCGCACAACCGTTTTCCTGAAGGGCTGCCCGCTGCGCTGCGCCTGGTGCCACAACCCGGAAAGCCAGGAGTTCCCGCCGCGCCTGATGCTGTTCGCCGAACGCTGCCGGCGCTGTGGCGAGTGCGTCGCGGTCTGCCCGCGGCACGCGATTCCGGATCCGGCGGAGGAATTGAAGATTCCGGACGAATGCGACGGGTGCGGCACGTGCGCGGAGGCCTGCGTGGCGGGAGCGCGCCAGATTGTCGGGCGCCGGGCGAGCGTAGCCGAAGTGCTCGCAGAGGTGCTGCGCGACGTCGTCTTCTTCGACCAATCGCGCGGCGGCGTGACAGTGTCCGGCGGCGAGCCCGCGGCGCAACCCGTTTTCACGCGCGGCCTGCTGGCGGCCTGCCGCGGGCAGGGCATTCATACAACGCTGGATACGTGCGGCTTCGCCGCGCCGGAGGCGTTCGCGAGCGTGAGCGCGCTGGCCGATCTGGTGCTGTTCGATTTGAAAGCGATGGACAGTGCGACGCATGAGCGCTTCACCGGCGTACCGAACGCGACAATCCTCGAAAACCTGAGCGCGCTGGCCCGGACGGGCCGGCCAGTGGTCGTCCGCGTGCCATTGATTCCCGGCGTGAATGATAGCGAGGAAGAGCTCAGTGCGATGGCGCGGTTCGTGCGTTCGTGCGGGCTGCCGCGCGTCGACGTGCTGCCCTACCACCGGATTGGCGCGGACAAGTATTCGCGATTGAATGGAAGCACCCGGCCGGGCGAGTTCACGACGCCGGACAGCGCAGCGATCGACCGGGCAGCCGGCGTGTTCCGGAGCGCCGGATTGAACGTTGGGATTGGGGGATAGGCATGAACGAACGCGTCGCCAGATTGCGCCAGCAGAGCCTGGACACGAAGCCTTGGCTGTCCATTGAACGGGCCGCGCTGCTCACCGAGTTTTACCGGCACGCCGAGGCGGACTCGATCCCGGTGACGCGCGCGAAGGCGTTCCGTTACCTGATGGAGCGCAAGGCCATCTACATCGGCGACGGCGAATTGATCGCCGGCGAGCGCGGTCCGGCGCCCAAGGGCACGCCGACGTTCCCCGAAATCTGCTGCCACAGCGTGCAGGATTTCGAGATCCTCAACACGCGCGAGAAGATCGCCTACAAAGTCAGCGACGAAGCCCTGCGCGTGCAGCGCGACGAAGTGATCCCGCAGTGGGCGGGCCGCTCGATGCGCGACCGTATGTTCCGCGAGATGACACCAGAATGGAAGGAGGCCTACGAGGCGGGCCTCTTCACCGAGTTCATGGAGCAGCGCTCGCCGGGCCACACGGTGCTCGGCGACGTGATCTACCGCAAGGGCCTGGTCGACCTGAAGGCCGACGTGCAGCGGGCGCTGGACGCGCTCGACTTCTATGGAGATCCGGCAGCGTACGCGCGGCAGCAGGAACTGCTCGCCATGGCAATCAGCCTGGACGCCGTGATGCGCTTTGCCGAGCGTCACGCGGAAAAGGCCGAGGAACTGGCCGCCGCGGAAGCGGAACCGCAGCGCAAGGCCGAACTGCTGCGCATGGCCGAAGTCTGCCGCCGCGTGCCGGCGCGCAAGCCGCGCAATTTCTGGGAAGCGGTGCAGGCCTACTGGTTCACGCATCTCTCCGTGGTGACCGAGCAGAACACGTGGGATTCGTTTTGCCCGGGCCGCTTCGATCAGCATTTGTACCCGTTCTACAAAGCAGAAATCGAAGCCGGCACGCTCACGCGCGAACAGGCGCAAGAGTTGCTCGAATGCCTGTGGGTGAAGTTCAACAGCCAGCCCGCGCCGCCCAAAGTCGGCGTGACCGCGGCCGAGAGCGGCACGTACACCGACTTCGCGAACATCAATAATGGCGGGCTGACGAGCGAGGGCGGCGACGGCGTCAACGACGTCACATACCTGATCCTCGACGTGATCGATGAGATGCGGCTGCTGCAACCGTCATCGAACCTGCAGCTCAGCAAGAAGAACCCGGACCGGTTTCTGCGACGCGGGCTGGAGATTGTCCGCAAAGGTTGGGGACAGCCGTCGATCTTCAACGCGGACATGGTGGTGGAAGAGCTGCTGCGGCAGGGCAAGTCGATTGAAGACGCGCGGCGGGGCGGGACGTCGGGCTGCGTGGAGACGGGCGCGTTCGGCACCGAGGCCTACATCCTGACGGGCTACTTCAACCTGCCCAAGGTGCTCGAAATCGCGCTCAATAACGGGCTGGATCCGCGCACCGGCAAGCGCATCGGCATCGAAACGGGCGACCCGCGCACGTTCACTTCCTATGAACAGGTGTTCGACGCCTACAAGCGCCAGTTGCACCACTTTGTCGATATCAAGGTGCGCGGCAACAACGTGATCGAGCGGCTGTACGCGGAGTACATGCCCGCGCCGTTCCTCTCGACGCTGGTGGACGATTGCATCGCCAAGGGCCGCGACTACAACGCCGGCGGGCCGCGCTACAACTCGACCTACATCATGGGCGTCGCGCCGGGCACGTGCACGGACAGCCTGTCGGCGATCCGGCATCACGTCTTCGAAGAAAAAGACGTGACGATGAGCGAGTTGCTTGACGCACTCGCGGCGAATTTCGTGGGTCACGAGAAGACGCGCCTGCTGCTGTGGAGCCGCACGCCGAAATACGGCAACGACGACGAGCGCGCCGATGCGATCCTGAGCCAGGTCTTCAACGCCTTCTACGACGAGATCAACGGCCGGCCGAACACCAAGGGCGGCACGTACCGCGTGAACTGGCTGTCGACGACGTGCCACGTTTACTTCGGCTCAGTGACCGGAGCGACACCGGACGGACGGCGGGCATATGAATCGCATTCGGACGGCATCTCGCCGGTGCAGGGCGCGGACCGGCGCGGGCCGACGGCGGTGATCCGCTCGGCGGCGCGGATGGACCATGTGCGTACGGGCGGCACGCTGCTGAATCAGAAGTTCACACCGAAGCTGCTGGAGGGCGACGCAGGGCTGGACAACCTGCTGCATCTGGTGCGGTCGTACTTCAAGCTCGACGGCCACCACATCCAGTTCAACGTGGTGACGGCGGAGACACTGCGCAAAGCGCAGGCGCATCCCGAACAGTATCGCGACCTGATTGTGCGCGTGGCGGGCTACAGCGACTACTTCTGCGATCTGACGCCGGCGCTGCAGGAAGAGATCATCGCGCGGACGGAGCAGACAGCGTTCTAAATGGCGGGCGGGAGCAACGCTACTTTTCGCGCCCGTCGCGCCACGCTAAGGCGGCCCGGACCGCCCGCCGGAACTGCTCAGGACGGTAAGGCTCAGAGATCACCTGAGCGGCGCCGGCCTGTAACACGAGATCCGCATCGCCGTTGTCCGCGGCAGTGCACACGAAAACCGGGACGGCGCGGCTTCTCTCGCGAGCCATCTGGAGAATATCTTCGTAGTCGCCATCGGCAAGCTTCGGTGCGCAAAACACAGCGGTGAGCTGGTAGTGCAGGTTCAGCACTTTGCGCGCTTCCGAACACGACGAGACCGGAAAGACCTCCATCCCGCAAGCCATGAGTTGTTCCCGGACCGGTGCCTGGCCGGCCGATGGCATGACCAGCAGGGCCCCGAGCCGCGCCACGTCACCCCAGTTCACGGGTTGAGCGCTCACGTTGCGCTGGAACGCCGCGCTCACGATCGGCTCGGCGATGTCACGCAGCGTAGTCCAGTCCAGCGAACTGCCAAGCTCGCTGTCGGAGCCGGCGGCCAGATTGGATCCGCCCCAGATCGGCACATCGGGCCGGTCCTCCGCGGCCTGGAACGCCGCGATCAGTTCGGGCACCTGGAACACGTCTTCGTCGTACGGGGAACCGCGAATGATGCTGTAAGTGCGGCGGCCCGAAGGGCGTGTACAGACGAGGCTGATGAGATTGGTGTAGCCCTTGGAAGCCAGGACGAGGCGGGAAGTGGGATCGCCTTTCTCATCGGCGATCACGAAGTTGTGGGGCGAGCGATAGAGGATCTCCGGCTGGGCCGTGATGGGCGCGGTGCCGGCTTTGCCCTCCAGCAGCGCCTGCAGACGTTCGCAGACCTGACGGATGGTGTCCGTCACCAGTTCGTCGTCGCCCTGCATCTTGCCTTGCATCCGCTGCTGGCGGTACGGCTCGAAGACCCAGGTGAAGTGATTGTCCACCAGCTCCGCAAGGTTCACCGGATAGATGCCGCCGCAAAGGTCGATCTTGTTGTTGTACTGGACGATCCAGCGCAGCAGCGGCGTGCCCTCGGAGCGTTCCAGCAACTCGTGATGCTCCAGAACGAAAACCGCAAGACAGACATCCTGGTCGGCGTTCCAGGTGTAAACCGGCACCGGGCGCTGCTTCAGCAGCCAGCGCTCCATCAGGCGCCCCTGGCGGACCGCGATGTAGGCTTGCATGGCCGCGCTCAGCGTCGCTTCCCGTACCACACCGGCATGGTGATCGAAGTGAACGTGGTGCCCCTGATGGCCGGGCGGGCTATCGACGACCTCCAGCCCGATAGAGTATTCGGGAGTCTCCCGGACAAACTGCTCCCAACTCGCAAAGCGCTTCGGGGCAACGCGCAGAACGATGTTGTGGAAGGAATAAGCCATCGTGAATCTCAAAAAAGAAGAGCGTCCCGCTGAACCGGCTTCGCCGGCTTCTGCCCCCGGCCGTGCCCAGCAGCCCCGGGAAAGCGACGACCTCATTCTGCACTTCCGTGCAAAGCGAGTCAATCAAACGGCGAGCCGGCTGGCAGGACTTGCCACTCTGTGTCTTTCCTGCTCCGGCTCTCTAACCATTTTCGCGCGCCGCGCGACGAACGCAAAGCGGATCCGGGCCCTCGCCGGGGACCGCGGAGCGCGGCGCGCCGCAGTCCGCCGCCCCAGTATCGAGCGTCCTACTGTGCTGCTACCTGCCCGACATTGAAGCCCTCCACCACCATGCGCGGGTCCTCACCACGCGTATCGGCCTGCAGCACTTCCGTGGCGATGGAACGCCGCTCGCCAGGCATCAGCGACACGTAGTTGTCGCCGTAGAGCGCGGGGAGAATGCGGTCGCCGCTCTTTTCGCGGACAACCTTCAGGCGCACCATCAGGGCCGGAGCCGGAGAAGGATTATGCAATTCGGTGGTCAGCAGCCAGCGCTCGCCCTGCCGCTCCACTTTGGTAGCCACTTCGATCTTCACCTTGGGCAACTGGCGCAACGCCTGGTAGTTGCCGTCTTCGGTACCGCGCCAGTAGAAGTTCCGCGAGATCGCCTTGGCGCCCTGGCCGAGCGTCAGACGGATGAAATGCGCCGGCGTGAGCCCGGCGGGATAGTCCATCTTGAAAAGCGTCGCAACGCTGTCTTCGGCGCTGTCCAGCGTGACATTCTTTTCCCACTTCACCGCGCCGTCCATGTTCAACACTTCGGCCTTCGCCGTCAATCCCGTCGCGTTGCCGCCGCTGTAGTTCACGACTTCGATGGTGTCGTCGGCCTGATTCCACTGGATGTGCAACGGCTCGCAGGCAAGCTTGGCGCCGAAGTACGCGGCGGTCGGTTCGAGATAGTAATCATAGGTCTGCCAGACGAAGGACGGCCACGTCGGATGGCTCATCCAGATCAGCAACCCCATGCGGTGCTTGCCTTGGGCCTCGAACATGCCCTTGTAGCCTTCGTAGTTGACGAACTGGGCCAGAGTGACCCAGTCGTTGACGTTCTCCGCGCCGCCGTAACTCTTTTCGATGCGCTGGACAAAAGACTTGCCGCCCTGCGCGCCATTCAACGAGAAGTCGTGCATGCCCCAGATGTCGCCCTGCGGCCACATCGCTTTCTCCGGCATCATCAGCTTCAAGCTGTCCATGGTGACGATGTTGGGCATGCCCAGTTCGCTGTGGAACTGCGTGGTGGCGCGCTCCGTAAAGTAGTACTTCGCGGGCATAGCCTGGTACGGGCCGTGGCCGCTCACGACGCCATCGGCCGAACTCGGGATGTAGTGCAGGCCCGGATGCAGTGCGGCGAGAATCTCGCGGATGCCCTTCTCCAACGGCTCCGGCGGGAAGCCCTCGTTGCGTCCGCAGTACAGACCGATCGACGCATGGTTGCGAATACGATCGACCGTGTCGCGCACGTTCTTCAGGAACAGATCGTTGTCGTTCGGATCAGGGCCGTCCCAGGGATTGGCGAGCCAGAAGTCCTGCCATACGACGACGCCGTTCCGGTCGCAGGCCTCGTAGAAAGCATCTTCGCCGATCTGTCCGACCCAGTTGCGGATCATGTTCATGTGCATGTCCGCGTGGTAGCGGACCGCGGCGTCATATTCCCGCGCGCGATAGCGCAGCATCGATTCGCTGAAGCCCCAGTTGCCGCCCTTGGGCACGAAGCGGCGGCCGTTGATCCAGATGCGCAGCGCGCCGCCATCCTCGCTATAGGTGAACTGGCGCACGCCTGCAAGAAACGACTTCGCATCGGAAACACCGTTGCCAGTGGTCTCGAATTTCAGTTCGACGGGATAGAGATTGGGGTCGCCATAGCCCGCGGGCCACCACAGCTTGGGATTCTTCAAATGCAAGGTGGGGACCGTCGACGGGTCGACCCTCACGGTCTTGGAGGAGGAAGCGTCGAGGGCGACCGGCAACTCGAACGCGGCATCGCCGAAGCTGCCGCGCAGCGTGCCGGAGACCGGCTTTGAGGTCACGTTGCGGAGCGTGACTTCCAGCTTCACATCCGCGCTAGTCGTATCGGGCAGCGGCAGAGTGGTCTGAACGAACGGATCTTCCACCGTGACGGCGCCCGTGGTGGTCAGAAAGACGTTATTCCAGATGCCGGTGTTCCGGCCGCGCACGGTCGGGATCCAATCCCAACCGACCGAAGCATGGAACGTCGGGTTATCCGCGCCGAGTGCGCCGCCGTTCTTGTCGGGGCTCTGCCAGTTCTTCTCGCGGACGCTGCCCGGCGTGGCGTTCTTTTCGATACGAATCGCCAGCGCATTCTTCCGGCCCGGAATCAGGAACGCAGTGACATCGAAGCGGCCCCGCATGAAGGCACCTTCGATGCGGCCGAGTTTGCTGCCGTTCAAAAAGACGTCGGCCTTCCAGTTGATGCCGTCGAAGTTCAGCCAGACATGCTTGCCGGGCGCCGCCGCCGGAGCGGCGAACTCATTGCGATACCAGAAATCGGCGTAGAAGTACGAGTCCGAAATCATGTTCTGGTTGTCGCCGAAGTTTGGATCGGGGACCGCGCCGGCGTTCAGATAACTGGTGAGCACGGTGCCGGGAACCGTTGCCACCATCCACCCGGCATCGGCGTAGCCGGGCTTGGAAAGGACCTCGCCGGATGCATGGACCTGGGAATCGCGCTGCAGCCGCCAGGCTCCGCCGGCGAGATCCAGACGTCCGTCCGCGCGGACAGCGGCGGCAGCCTTCGGTTCGGCGACCATGCCGCCGCGGCCGTAGACTTCGAGCTCGCTCAGGATGTAACCGAGCGGCGTCTGGGGCTTGGTCATCAGAACGCGAACGTAGCGGCCTTGCGCCGGCTTGGCGAGCTTGATGTCGTCGAGCGCGCCGGTCGCATGGGGCAGCGCCTGGATGGTTGTCCAGTGCTCCGCATCGTTCGATGTCTGCAGCGCACCTTCGGCGGCGCGCCGGATCCAGGCGAGCGCGATGCGATCGAACCGGCAGACCGCGCCGAGATCGACGTAGACCCACTCTTCGCCCTGGCCTTCGCTCATCCAGGCGCTGGTGAAATCGTGCGGACCACCGACGCCCAGGCGCTGGCCGTGATGGAAGAAGGCAACGTCGCCGACGCTCCACGTCAACTCGCTGGCCGCCTCGAATTCAAGGCGATAGAAGCGGCTTTTCGAAGCGGCGCCGAAAACGACGGAGGCAATTGACGGGTTCATCGCCTCCTTGGGCTTGGGCGGGTTCGACGCATGGCCCAATTCTTTCCAGGCCTTGCCGTCCGCGGAACCGAAAACGAGGCACGTCCAACTCTTTGAATGTCCGGCCCAGGATTGCACTCTGGCGTCAACGTCAACGCGATCGACGTCCAACGGAGCGTCGCCGCCGGCCAGCTCCACCTGAACCCAGGCGCGCTTCCCTTTGACGTCGAGATTGGTGACCGGGTTCTGGTCGAACAGCCACTGCCGCTCGTTCTTCTTGAGCGCGCCATGGGTGTTGGAGGAGACGGCCTCCCAGCGCGGCAGGCGGCTGTCCTTAATGCCATCGGTGACAAGCTGCGCGGTCAGGTTGTAATCGTAGCTGCTGGAATGAAACGCCGGACGATGCAGAGCGAGGTTGCGATAGGTGGCCGTATCGACGCGCAGACGCGGCCCGAACTCCTCTTGGGGGCTTCCGGGATAAACCCCGATTCCGCGCGTAAAGTCTTGCGCGGGCAGTACAAGGCCCGTCATCAGTGCCAGCAACACGGTCGTTCTCATAGCTCCTCTATCCCCAATCCGGCGCGGCGTCAACCGCCATTGCGTGGATGTAGTTCTCGTAGCACGCGGACACTCGCTACGGCCAATGCGCGAGAATCACGCCCTGCCGAATACTGTGGAATGAGGCCCGCCATGCAGCCTCGTGACGGGGAGACCGGGCATGCTGTCCCAAACCTGCAGCTCCGAGGGCCATTATATCGTTTGGGGTCTCTTACCATCGTCAGCCGGCGATGGGACCGCGCCGCCGCACCTTGGACGCCGCAGCTACGGCTCAATGTGAGTTGCGTCGGCCCTAACCGCGGACCAATGTCTGGAGCAGCAATCGGACGCGGGGTGGCATCCCCAGCACGAACGGCCAGCAGAACAACGAGTGGAGCAAAGGCTTGATGCGCGCGTGCGTCGCCGGGAGGGTGAGGGCAAGGCGGTAGTAAATCGAGGCCAGCAACTTGAGCCGCGTCCGGTGGTACGCGATGCCGTGCAGTCCCTCGAGCAGAGTCGTTTTCATCATGCGCAGCTCGGCTTCCACCATGCGCTCGCCGTCCGAGCTGGCGCTGCCCGGCGTCACGTAGTAACAGAACAGCTTGTCACCGACGACGCACAGCGGATGCCGGCGGTAAAGGCGAAAGGCCAGTTCCCAGTCTTCGGCGTAAGTCTCCTGGTCCACGCAAAACCCACCGAGCGCAAGGAATGCGTCGCGGCGGATCATATACCCCGAAGCCGAGCCGAAGCAGTTGCGGATGCGCGCGTCCCGTTCCACCACGCGGCGCGAACGTATGGACTCGCCAATGCACTGCTCGCCGCAGTAAACGTAAGCGCTGGCAATAGAAAATGCGGCGCCGGGCGTTCGCTCGATAGCATCGCACTGCACCGCGAGCTTGTCCGGCAGCCAGGTGTCATCCTGATCGAGGAATGCCACCCAATCGGTTCCGACCTCTGCTACGCCGCGATTGCGCGCCGCGGCGGCTCCCTGATTGGATTGCGTCACGCAGCGCACCGAGCTTCCGTACGTGGCGACGGCATCCAGCGTGGAGTCCGTAGAACCATCATTGACAATGACGATCTCGTCGGGCGGACGGGTCTGCGCCAGCACGCTGTCGATGGCCCGCCGCAGATACGCGGGGTTGTTGTAGGTCGGAATCACCGCCCCTACACTGAATGCGCGCCGTGTCTTCTGCTGCAAGCCCTGCATCGTCTAAAGAGTATCGTATGACGCCGGGCAAAGAAGTCCGCCGGAGCGCCCGGCATCTTCGTCCATGAAGCGCGGGAGCCGGCAGGTGGTGTTCGGCCAGACTCACCGGAACGGCGCTGTAGCGTCAGCGGAGATCCGCCTGCCTGGGCAGCGACGCCGCGGTCCAGCCGCCGCCAAGCGCCTTGATCAGCAGCACGCTCGCGTCCATGCGGCGCCGGAGGATGTCGAGTTCGTTGCGCTCGTTCGCCAGCGCCACGCTTTGCGCCGCGAGCACTTGCAGATACGGGTCCGCGCCCTCTTTGTAGCGGTTGGTGACCAGATCCAGCGATTCCCGCGCCGACGCCGTCGCCTGGCGCTGCTGCTGCTGCTCCACTTCCAGAGTCCGCAACGCGACCAGGTTATCCTCCACCTGCTGAAACGCGGCGAGCGCGGTCTGGCGGTAGACCGCCACGGTCGCGTCGTAGTTAGCCAATGCGGCTTCCGACGTAGCGCGGCGGCGGCCGCCATCGAAGACCGTCTCCGCGAGAGCCGGCCCGACGGCCCAGAAGCGGCTGGGCCACGTCAGCCAACTCGTCAGCGAGTGGCCCTCTAGTCCCAGGGCCGCCGCAAGCGTCAGCGTCGGATAGTAGGCCGCGCGGGCGAGCCCGATCTCTTCATTGGCCGCGGCGACACGCCGTTCGGCGGCGGCAATATCGGGACGGCGCTCCAACAACTCAGAAGGGAGCCCTACCGGAATCGCGGGCGGCGTGACGCCGGTTGCATTCGCGCCGATGCCGAGCGCCGACGGAGCTTTGCCCGTCAACACGGCAATGGCATGTTCGAACTGGGCGCGCTTCACGGTAATGTCCGTAGCGGTGACCGAGGCGCTCTCCAGTTGCGTTCTGGCCTGCGCCACATCGGTCTTCGGCACGGCGCCCTCTGCAAAGCGATTGGTCGTCACGCGCAGCGCTTCGCGGTAGGTCTCGAGCGTCGCGTCCAGCAGGCGCTTCTGCGCGTCGGCGTTGCACAATTCGAAGTAGTCGAACGCGAGTTCGGCATGCAGAATCAGCCGTACGGATTCGACATCCGCCGCGCCGGCCTGCGCCTGCTCGCGGCTAAGCGCGACCTGCTGGCGGACGCGGCCCCAGAGATCGGGTTCGTAAGACACGTCCAGAGGCAGCAGAAAATCGCCCGTGGCGACCCTGTTGGCGGAGGCGTAGGGAGCGTGGTTCGAGTCGCGCACGGAAGCGATGCCGGGCGCCACGGTGACGGTGGGGAGTTCGCCGGCCGCGTTGTAGCGGATCATCGCGCGCGCCTGGCGGAAACGCGCCTCGGCGGCTTTGAGATCCTGATTGGATACGTCCACCTGCTCTTCGAGCGCGTTCAATTCCGCGTCGCCGAAAAGCTCCCACCATCTGCCGCGCAAAGCCGTCTCGGCCGGCTGTGCCCGTTTCCAGCCGCCCAGTTCTTTGTACGTATCGCCGGGCGCGTTCGCCGGTGGTGCGGGAACCGCCGGTCGCACATACGCAACGGGATGGCGGCAACCGGCGAGGGCCAACGCCAGGCAACAGGCGGGGATCCACGAGATGCGCGTCATTTCACTTCCCGCACCGCGTGCACGCGCACGGCGGTCCCATCGGTGAGCGAATCCGGCGGATCGAGAATCAGCGCGTCCTGCGGTTGAACGCCGGATGCGACCTCGACACTCGTCCCGAGGTCACGGCCGATATGTATCGCGACCAGATGCGCACGCCCGTTTTGCACCACGCCGACATGCGGACCGTCGGGGCGGAACAGCAGCGTGTCGGAGGGAATGGTCAGCGCGGACGTGCCCGCCGGCAATTTCAGGTGCACCTGTACGTAGGCGCCCGGCAGCAGCGCGCCGGACGAGTTTTCGACATCGAACTCAACGAGCAATGTCCGCGTGGCCGCATCGATCGATCCGGAGTTGCGCACCGGGACGCACGGGAAGACGCGATCGGGAAACTCGGTTGCCGTGAGCGTTGCGGGCACTCCCGCGCGCACGATGCGCGACCACACTTCGGGCACCTGAACGTAAACGCGTAATTTGTTTGTTGAGCCGATATGAAACAGCTCCTTCGAGCCTCCGGAGCCGGCGGTAATCAAGGCGCCGACATCCGTGTTGCGCGCGGTGATCACGCCATCGAATGGCGCGTAGATGCGCTCGAACGATTGCAGTTGCTGGAGCCGTGCGACCTCGGCGCGGTTTGCCTCGGTGATTGCTTTGTCGGCGGCCGCCGTAGCCACGGCGTTGTCGCGTTCCTGCGTCGCGACCGAGTTCGTCTTCAACAGGCGTTCGGCACGGTTGGCAGTGATGTTGGCGATGTTCAGATTTGCTTCCGCCGTGGCAAGATTGGCGCGCGCCTGCATCAATTGCTTGTCCACCTCGGGCGCATCGATCACGGCGAGCAATTGGCCGCGCCGGACGTGCGCACCCATATCGAACTGCCAGCTCTTGAGGTAGCCATTGGTCCGCGCGTAGACCGGCGTATCCTGGTACGCCTGAGCATTGCCTGGCAACACCAGTTCGCCGCCTGCGCCGTCCGTGCGCGGGGACACGACATCCACGGTCGGCACCGCCGCGCGCTCGGTTTCTTTCGCCAGCGCCACGGACGCGCCGAGGCGGGCGCGAATGCCCACGAAGATCACGCAGGCCAGCGCCGCGCAGCCAATCAGCGCGCCGATGCGCCGCGCAGCCGCGCGCGGTCGCGCCGCTGGTTCCACTTCGCCAATACGTGTCGATTGCATGGTGTTATCCATTCTCCGAAGCAGAGCCGCTCTCCCGCGGCGTGCGGTGATGACTGTGCAGTCCGGCGAACACAGCCGGCACAAAGATAAGCGTCGAAATTGTGGCGCACAGCAGCCCGCCGACCACGGCGCGGCCCAGCGGCGCGTTCTCTTCCCCGCCCTCGCCCAGGCTGAGCGCCATGGGCAGCATGCCGATGATCATGGCGATGGCCGTCATCAGCACCGGACGGAAGCGCGTAAAGCCGGCCTCAATCGCGGCGCGCACGGCGTCGCCATGCTCGGTCAGCCGTTCCTTTGCAAACGAGACGACCAGAATGCTGTTCGCCGTCGCGACGCCCATGCACATGATGGCGCCCATCAGAGCGGGCACGCTCAGCGCCGTGTGCGTCACGAACAGCCCGAGGATAATGCCCGCCAGCGCAGCCGGGAGCGCGGTGATGATGATGAACGGATCGAGCCACGACTGAAAGTTCACGACGATCAGGGCATAGACCAAAATGATCGAGAACACGAGCCCGAGCAGCAAGCCTTCGTACGACGAGCTCATTGCCGACAGTTGGCCGCGAACGTTGATGAAGCTGCCGCGTGGGAGCTTCGGCGTCTGGGCGGCCACGATGCGCCTCACGTCCCGTCCAACGGCGCCGAGGTCGCGGTCCTGAACGCTTCCATAGATATCGAGAACGCGGCGCACGTTGTAGTGGGAAATCGCCTCCACCCCGCTGGTCCTCGAAAGCTCGGCCACGTCCGCGAGAATTCCGGGACGAGCGGCGCCGGTCGCGCTGATCGGAATGTTCTGGATGTCCTGCAAGCTCTGAATCCGGTATTGCGGAGTCTGCGTGACCAAGTTGTAGTTGACTCCGTTCTTCGGATTGAGGAAGTACTGCGGCGTGGTCTGCTGGCTGCCGCTGAGCGAATTCAGCATACTGCCCGCCACGTCACGCACCGTGTAGCCGGCCTGCGCGGCCCGCGTGCGGTCGATGGCGACGTGCAGACGCGGAAAGTTGAACGGCTGATGAATGTGCAGATCGGTCAGGCCCGGCACATGCCTGAGCTCGCCGAGCACGCGGTTCGCAATGATGCGATTAGCCTGTAGATCCGCGCCTTCAACCTGAATGTCGATGGGCGCCGGAAGGCCGAAATTCAGGACCTGACTGGTCATGTCGGCGGGCAGCGTGTAAAAGACGACGCCCGGGAATTCAGTGGCAAACTCGCGCCGCAGATCGCGCACATAGCTGGCCGTCGGACGATGATTCGCGTGCAGCGCCACCATGATGTCCGCGTCGGATACGCCAAGGACGCCGGAGGTCGTATGCAGCAGGTTGATGGTGCTGTACGGCAGGCCGATGTTATCGGAAATGCTGTCGATCTCGCGCGCCGGAATCTCGCGGCGAATCGCGTTTTCCACCAGGTCGCAGATCCGCGCGGTCTCCTCAATGCGCGTGCCGGGCGTGGCGCGCACATGGAAGATGAACTGGCCGCTGTCGATGCCGGGGAAGAAGTCCTGGCCGAGCCAGGGAATCAATGCGAATGCGGAAAGGCTCACCAGCAAGACCACAGGCACCACGACCACACGCCGGTGAACCAGTGAGGTCAGCATCTGGCGATAGCGCTCGCGAACCCCTTCGAACCAGCGGTCGAAGGCGCGCTGCCGCTGGGGCGCTGCCGTCGCGCCCGCAACACCGGCTCTCTCCCGGAGCAGATAGTTCGCCATGGTTGGAACGATCGTCCGGGACCAGAAATAGGACGCGAGCATTGCGAAGATCACGGCCTCGGCCAGCGGCACGAAGAGGTACTTCGCGACGCCGCTCAGGAAGAACATCGGCAGGAACACGATGCAGATGCACAGCGTTGAGACAAGCGCCGGCACGGCGATCTGCTGCGCGCCGTGGAGAATCGCGTCCACGCGCTTTTCGCCCAGGTCGAGAAAGCGAACGATGTTTTCGACGGTGACCGTCGCATCGTCGACCAGAATGCCGACGGCCAGCGCCAGGCCGCCAAGCGTCATCAGGTTGATCGTCTGGTGCAACCCGGCCAGGCAGAAGACAGAGACGAGAATCGAGAGCGGAATGGAGACGGCGATGATGAGCGTGCTGCGCCAGCTTCCCAGGAAGAGCAGCACCATCAACCCCGTCAGCAGAGCCGCGATCACGGCCTCGCGTACGACGCCGTTGACGGCCGCCCGAACGAAAACCGACTGATCGGCCAACGGCTGGATCTTCAGCGCCGGCGGCAACGTTGACTCCGCCCGCGGCAGGACGTGGCGGATGCCGTCCACAACATCGATCGTCGATACGTTCCCCGATTTGAGAATGCTCAGCAGCACGCCCCGCCGGCCGTCATGGCGCACGATGTTGGTCTGCGGCGCAAAGCCGTCACTCACGGTGGCTACATCCCGCAGGTAGATAATCGAGTTCCCCGAACCTTTGATGGGCAGATCGTTGATCTCCGCAACCGACCCGGGGCTCGCATTCGTATCCACGTCATATTCATAGCGGCCGATCTTGGCCGTCCCTGAAGGCAGGATCGGGATCTCCGCGTTGAGTCCGGTGAGGACATCCTGCGGCGACAGCCCCTTCGACTGCAACAGCGACGCGTCGAGGTTGACCATTACCTGCCGTTGCTTCCCGCCGTAAGTCGCCGGGATCGATGCGCCGCGCACACCGAGGAGCTGAATGCGCAGGAAGTTGCTGGAAAGATCGTTCAGTTGTTGCTCCGACAGGCCATCGCCTGACATCGCGAGCTGTAAAATCGGCACCGTGGAAGCGTCGAAATTGATCACCTGCGGCGGCTGCGTTCCTGGCGGCAGCGTCTTGAGGACGGTCTGCGACGTGCCCGTGACCTGTGCGCTCGCAATGGCAAGGTTCGTGTCCGGTTGGAGGAAGACCTTGGTCATCGACCGGCCATTGATAGTTGTCGATTCGATGTGCTCGATGTTATCTACCGTTGTCGTGAGGAAGCGTTCATAGAATGTGGTAAGACGCCCTTCCAATTCCTCCGGATTGAGGCCGGTGTACTGCCAGACGACCGCGATGACGGGAATATCGATATTCGGGAAAATGTCGGCCGGCGTCCGGAGGATCACAACGGGCGCCAGGACAAGAATGAGCAGCGCCAGGACAACAAATGTATAGGGGCGGTTGAGCGCAATTCTGACAATCCACATTGGGTGTCGTGACTCCTCCGGCCGGGCAAAACAGAAGCGGTGCCTGTGGGATCAAGGCGGCGATTCGCCAGCGTGGCGGTAGGGACCTGTCCGTAGCGGTTAGCTCTGCCGGGAACTTCAGGGTTCCAACAATTAGGATGGCACCCGGCGCACGTTTCTGTCCAATAGATCAATTGCAAGTATTGATAGGCAAAATAGAATGGTCTTATGGACCTGCGCCACCTGCGTTCATTTGTGGCAGTAGCAGAAGAGAAGAGCTTCCGCCGGGCCGCCGAGAGGCTGCATCTGGCGCAGCCCCCGGTGACCACGCAGATACAGCAACTGGAGCAAGAGCTGGGCGTGCGCTTGTTCGAGCGCACCAGCCGCTCGGTGCATTTGTGCAAAGTCGCGGAAGATCTGTTGCCGTTGGCGCGTAGCGTGCTCAATGGCGCGGACCGGCTCCGCCAGACGGCGGTCCAGTTCGGCGAGGGCGACGTGGGATCGCTGTCGATCGGCTATCTGCCTTCGTCTCTCAGCCCGCTCCTCGCCAGCGCGTTGCGGAGTTTCCACGCGGCACATCCCAACGTGGAAACGGTACTCTCCGAACGGCGCACGCCGCAGCAGATCGAAGCGCTTCTCGCGGGCGACCTCGACCTGGGATTGACGCACGGCAAGATGCGGCGTGAGGATCTCGCCTACGAACTATTCTGCGAGACACCGGTCGAATTGGCGCTGCCGCGCGGCCACCGGCTGGCGCGGTACGCGCGCATTCCGCTCAGCAGCTTGCGCGGAGAAACGCTGATCCTGCTGAAGCCTGAACTTTCCGGGGGCTTCTATGACTCGTTTCTCGCGGCATGCAGCGCCGCGGGATTGAACCTGCCGGTGTTCCAGTACACCAACGACTTCACAACCAAGCTGTGGCTGGTATCGGCAGGATTTGGCATCTCGCCGACGATGCTGCCGACGGTGCGCATACCGAATATCGACGTGGTCTTTCGCCCGCTGACGCCCCGTCTGCCGGCGGCGAAGGTCTTTCTCGTCTACCGCAAAAAAGACCCGTCGCCCCTGACACGGAAATTCCTGGCGCATGTCGAAAAGGCCAAGTCGACGTTGCTCCCGCATTTAAAGTGACGGACCGGGCAGGCCGCGGTCGCGCTGGCGCGCCCGGCCCGTCTCGCGCTGAGCTATTGTTCGAGCAACTCGCGCTGGAGCGCGCGGAAGCGGGCCACGTCACGCACGTAATCGGTGATATGCGGAATCGCCGTCGCGGCTAACCGTTTCGCCTTTTCGGGGTCGTGCTTCGCCAGCGCCGCCAGCAGTTCGTAGTCTTCGATGCCTTCGCGCATGGCCTCCAACCGGATCGAACTGAGGATCGATTCCTTGGCAGGATTCGGGTAGACAATCGCGTTGTCTCCCGCCGGCAGCAGCGTCGTATCGTCGTTGATCACCGGCTGCACGTCCAGGAACGGCTCCGGCCCCCAATAGTTGCCACCCCAGTGCAGGTAGCCCGTGAAGCCATAGCGGAAATTGAACCAGTGCAGCAATTGCGTCTTCACCAGCGGGAGGTCGATAAACCGGTTGAGATGGCGGCCCTGCGGCGCGATGCAGGTGTAGAACCAGGCGTGGCCGCCCTTGGCGGCGTGCGCCTGAATCTTGTCGAGCTGATTGTCGAAACTGCCCAGGACGGGGACCCAGATGTCGCTCACATCGGCGAAGAAGCTGACGTCCTGATCGAGTCCCACAGCGTCGATCGTCGGGATGCCCGGCAGGTTCTGACGGATGATTTTCGCGAAGCGATTGTAGATCGGTCCTTCCGCGCCATGTGGTTCATCGTGGATGTGCTGGATGTAGCGATCGGCCCAACCCTTTTCTTTCAGGTGCGCGTAGAGCGCCGGGAGAAACGCATTGAGAAACTGCTCGGCGCGCGGGTCGGTGGTGTCCAGTTGTTGCTCCACAGCCTTGCCATTCTCGATAACGTACGCCGGCACGACCATGGCGGTGTCGTAGCCCGACTTGCGGCTCAGCAGATGGCCGCCTTCGATGGTGCCAATGACGCCCGCCTTCTCGAACGTCTCCACCCAGCGGTCGAACTTCGCGAAGTCGTAGTGGATCTCGCCGCCCTCGACGCGCGGGCCGGCCAGGCTCAGCACCGGTGTCAGGAACACGTTCTGATGGTGCTCCGCCATCACCCGGCCGATATTCGCCAGCACGCGCCAATATGCTTCGGGATCCTTGTCGAGCTTGAAGTGCCGGCCCAGCTGCGCGGGCGTCAACGTAAACCAATTGGTCACCTGAAGCTGTTGCGTAGCGGGCACGGTGGCCCGGGTCACCTGCACCTTGAAAGCCTGTGTGCCGAGCGCCTCGGCGCCGGAGGAGAGCGAGACTTTGCCGGCGTACTCCCCGGGCTGCGCATTCGCCGGCGCATAGAGCGTGACCCAGATGGCCTCCGTCCGCTGCGCCTTCAGCGCGAACGGAAAGTCTTCGAACAACGGATCGGGATAGAGCGCGGGCGCGACGCGCACCAACTCGTCTTCCGGCGTGTTGCGCGGATCTGAGGCTACGGGCACATAGCCGACGTGCCGGACCTGCGCCGTGAGGGGCGCCTGCATTTCCACAGTCGCATTCAGGGCAGCGATGCCGGCGCCGCTGCGGATTGCGATCTGAATCGTCGCGTGGCCGTTGCGCGCCATCAGCGGGACGGCCGCACCGGACGCCGGCGCGCTCTTCACGTCGTCGGGAAACACTTTCGTCAGCGGATCCACACGCCAGCACGCGAGCTGCGGATCGGCGCCGGCCGCCAGAAGCGCAGAAACGAAAAGGAGGGATATTGTTTTTTTCATTGCTTCGGACTTACCTCAAAGATTTTGTATTCGTAGCCGTTCAATTGCGTTGTCAATGTGCCGTCCGATAAGCCGCCTGCGCTAAGTAGTTGCGCCTTGCCCGCGGTGGTATCCTTCACCTCGTAACGCGCGGCGGACATGCCCAACACGCCCGGATCGATGCGGAAGATCACGTTTTTGCGCGGCTCCTTGAACGTATTTGAAATCACCACCAGAGCGTGATCGCTCTTCGCGTAAAGCGCGCCGTAGACATCGTCCCAGCCCGTCTTCACCGCGCCGGAAAAGGCATCGTGAAAGCGGTACTCACCCAGGCGATAGGGCTGAAACGCGTGGAAGAGTTTCAATGTCGCCTCTTCAATCGGGTCGCCCTTGCCCGCCCCGCTCCACGGGAAGAAGCCCTGCACCACCATCTGCGCGATGTTGTTTTCGTTGCGTTCGAGCGCGGAGTCGGTGCGATAGGACGGGCACGGCGAGCGCGGAATGCTCTCGGCCAGTACCGTCACCAAAGGTGTCGAGCCCATCTTCAGCCACTCCTCGGCGCCGGAAATCTCTTCCATATTGACGACGAGATCGGCGTAATTTTCAAAAGCGATGGTGGGCATCATGCCATAGAGATGGAGGATCAGCGGGCCGTTCGGACCGACCAGCCGCCGGGTCCACGCCAGCAGGTCGATCACACCGTCGGCGCCCGTGTGCAGCTTCGCGTTGTGCTTCTTGTTATCGCAAGCGAGTTGCATCACCCAGTCGTAGTAAATGCCATCGAATTCCAACTCGCGATAGGCCTTTTCGATGTCGCTCTTACGCCGTTCCAGCCAACCCGACTGCGGGCACATCTGCGCGCCGAACTCGCCCCGGCCCCAGGTGTTGTGATAGAGCGCGCCTTGCGGATCGACCGTGCGCGCCCAATCGGCACTGTGCTCCGCGAAGCCTGCCGCCTTCGGATGGAACTCGTGGATCGAGAAGTACGGCACCACCTGAATGCCGTGCTGATGGCAAGTAGCGATCACGCGCCGCAACTCCGCCATGCCTTTCTCGTCGTAGGGCGGCCACGCGGCATCGTGCCAGAAGTTTTCGTCCTCCGTGTAATCGTTGTGCAGACGCGCGATATTCACGCCGTTTTCGGCCCAGTGCGCAATCTCGGAGTCCGCGGGCCACGGATGATTGCTGAAGGAAACGTGGCGCCATTTGCGGTCAGACCGTTCGACGATGCGCGGCAGGCCCAGGTAATAGCTGAACGTGTATTCGCCTTTCGTGATCGTGACGGGGCGCAGCGCGTGCAGCGGCTCACGTTCGACGCGAATTCCATCCACCTCCGCCGTGACCTGGAAGCTGCCCTGCCCCGCCCGCGCGAGACCGCGCTCCCACGTCTCCAGGTCCGAGGCCGTCGTCAGATCAAAGCCTTCCAGATTGCGATGGAACAGCAGCAGATAGAGCGGTGCGTGGCGCTCATCAATGAAGCGCACGCCATTGTCCGCGACGCGGCCGAAGTTCGCCGGAGCCTGCTTATGCGGATCCGGATCTTCCGCGGGACCACCGCGCAGGCCGAACTCATTCAAGTCCCGCCGCACCGTCGTGGAGCCGACGGCGACCGACGAAGCAGTCACGGGCGCGTCGAAGATCAGCGTGTGATCGGCGCGCACGGTGAACGGCGTGAGCGTCCAAATGGTGCGAAAACCGACCGGGCCCGTCTGCCTTCCCGCCGTGGCCAGGCGTCCCGCGAACTCGAGTTTGAGCACGTTATTGCCCGTAGAGGAGCGCACGGTCACGGCAGGCGCGTCGCGGTCGGACCAACGGTCCACCGCCGTACGAAACGGCTCGACCAGCAGGTTCTTGCCCGAGCCGTGGGGGAACACAATGGTGTCGAGCGCTCCGCCGTTGCGCAGGTCGAATTCCAGGCGCCAATAGTCGCTGGTCACCACGACGCGGTTGCCGGGTTGGGTTTGCGAGTGGATCCGGCCGCCGCCCGGCGCCGTGAGATCGCGCGGCGTTTCGCCCGCCGCGACGAGTCCGAGCACCGCCATCGATACCCCCAACACACTCCAACGCATCTTCTTCACTCGCCTCCTTCGGCCGGAGTCAAAATCCGGCATTCCGACAAAACCGCACGGCGGATCAAAACGTCACGCCGAGGCGCTTCCGCAGTACCAGCATGACCGCGAAGCTGACCACGCAGAACCACACCAGCCAATGCATGCCGAAGCCGCACACGCCGATTTCAGCAGATGGATATTCCACGTCAATCGAACGCACGGCGCCGTCCGGCAACCGTGCCTCGCCCGGATTGCACAACCATTCGTGCAGCGACGCCACGCGGCGTGCGGAGATATACCATCCCGCCGCGCCCGCCTGCACGCGCTTCAACATCGCGCCGCCGGGGGTGGCGAGCCGCACGGCGCCGGGCGCGTTCGCGAGTGCCCGTACGCGCCAGCATACACTTTGTTCTTGCGGCACGCGCAGCGCCGGAGTCTCCACGGCAATGCCGGGTCCAACGGCCGTCAGCGCCAGCATATTCAACGCTGCCGGATCGGCCACGCGCGCCGTGACAATCGCCGTCTCGCCCACCCGCAGCGCCCGCCGCCCGTAGACCGCGTCGAGATGGAACAGCAACGCTGCGAGCGGGATCATCGTGATCAGCGCTGGTTTCAGCATCAGCGCGAGATAGCGCAAGTTCCAGCGGAGCAACTGGCTCTGTGCGCGGAAAATCATCGCCGGCTCGTCAGCGAACAGGCGGAAGGCCAGCAGGTGCGCGCGCACTTTCCGTTTGGCCAGCGCGATGCGCGGCTGGTCCGAGAAGCGCCGGAAAGCCCACAGCAGAACGACGCCCACCGCGGCGGCAATCGCGCTCAGGCTCCAAGTGTAGCCGGCCCCAGGCATCAGTCGATGTAGCCCAGACCCTTCAGCCGGTTGACGATATCCTCGTCCGACTGCGCGTCTTCCAATTTGGCGATTTCGCGCTCAACAATGTGTTCGACGAACTCCTCGGGCGAGGAATAGCCGGCGGCCTCGGCCACCTTTTTGACCTTGGCCCAAAGCTCTTTTTTTAAGCGAATTGACGGTCCCATCGCATTCCCCTTCGTGGCATATCAGAAAATCGCGTGCCCGCGCATTTCCGCGGCCGGACGAACGTCGAACTCGTGCAGCAACGTCACGGTCAGATCGCCCAACCAGATGTTCGCCGCCGCCGCTTTCCGGTTGCACAGAAACGTCGCCGGCACCAAGTCCGCGGCGATGCAATGGTCGCCGCGCCATTCGTCCGTGTTGTCCTGGATCAGTTCGCGCGACACCGTGCCGAGCGCGGTCTGCCAGGACGACCGGTAACCCTCGTTCCATCCGACGATGATCTCGGGCGCCGCATTCGCCGCTGCGCCGTGATAGATTTCGCGCGTCCGGTAAGCGCGATACACCACGCGGTCGCCGTTCGCCGGATCGCGCAGCGCTTCGAGCCGTGCCGCAATTTCGTCGGTCAGGCGTTGGCGCTCGACGGGCGGCACAATACCGTGGCGTTCGCGCCCGGCGAGATTCAAATAGAGCGCGTTCAACCCGAGCCCGTAAGCGCGCGTACGCGACCAGTCGACATGCGCAAACATCTCACCCTGGTCCACGTTGGCCGGATTGTCGAGCGCCAGATAGCCGTTCTGATAAAGCCACGTATTCAGGTTCACCGCGCGGCGGAACGAGCCGAAGCCATGATCGGAGATGACCATCAGCGTCGCGTCGGGCGCCAGACGCATCACGCGCCCGACTTCAGCATCGACGCGCCGATAGGTGTTCAACAGCAGGTCCTCGTGCGCGCCCCAGAGCACGTGCGAGTCCTGGTCAATGCCGAGGATGTGGATGAACAGCACGCCGCCGTGAAAGCGTCCCAGAGCGTACTCGAGCATGCGGAACTGCTCCTGATCGACCTTGCAACTCTGTTGCAGATACTCGTCGCGGCTCAGCGTCCCCTGGCGCAAGGCGGCAGTGTCTTCCGCGATGCCTTGCGTGTAGAACGGACCGATTGCTTGCGCCAGCTCCTTGCTGTAAGCGGGCGGCGTGGAGATGGGCAACTCCGGCGCGGCGGGATCGAGATTCACCGGCGAGACATAGACGTGGAACTCGGGGTGGAGCTGCTTTGCATAGACGCGAAACATGCCGGCCGCGCTCTTCAAACCGGGCACAATCGGGAAGCGCACGCGGATCCAGCCCGACCATTCGCCTTCCTTGAGCAGGAACTTCTGGCCGTCAACTTCGAATTCCGCCACCGGACGATCCGGATCGCGCGTAACGTGCAGGACGACGCTGGAGCGCGCCCGGTCGCGGCGTAACGTATTCTCCGGTCCCTCGATCACGAGCGCCACGCGATTGTGCTCCACGGCCACGGGCACAATGCGTCCGCCCGCAACGTCGCGTGCAAGCTCCAACGGATCGTCGTTGAAATCGGTATAGGTGCCGTAGGTGCCGCGCATGTCGGGCGTGCCCATGCCAGAGAGCGTCTGGCTCCGCGAGTCGAGCGGCGGGAAGTTGTTCGGCATGCGCAGGAGCGTCACCGGAACGCCGGCGTCGTCCAGCAATTGCCAGAAGGCCGTGCCGCGCAGGAAGCGCCGCACACCACCGCCCCACAACGGCAGTTCATACGGTCCGATGCGCAGCGTGTGCGCCGGCGGCACAATCTCAGCCATGGAAGAGATCGGCGTCATCGTCTCCGGATGGCGGTGAACGAAATCGAAAATGCCATGCCCGCCCGGATCCATGCCTGTGATGAAAGTGGACCACGCCACCGGGCTCTGCGGAGGAACGGTGGTCGCCATGCGGCGGAACTCGCCCGTGCGCCGCAGCCGGTCGAGGTTCGGCAGTGCATTCCAGTGGCGCTCCAGAAAGCCGGCGTCCATGGCGTCGATGCCGAGTACGATGACCTGCCTGCTTGCCCGCGGATTCTGGCGCGCGCAGCCTGCAAGCGCGAGGCACAGCGCGACGGCGCTCCACACGCGTTTCATAGCACCGGCCTTCCGTCGATCCACGCAGGCGGAGCGACGCCGAAAAGGCGCAGGGCGGTGGGCGCCATGTCCTCGATACCCGGGTCGCCGGCCTCGATCTTGCGGTTTGAAAAAAGCACACCGGGCACGAGCACCGGATCGACGCAATGATCGCCGCTCCAGGTCTTGGGGTTGTCCTCGAGAACGTTCCGCGTCACTTTGCCGACGGCGCATTCCCACGACGCACGGTAGCCGTCGTTGTAGCCGACCAGAAAATCCGGCGCCGCGTCCAGGTACGGTCCGCGGTAGAGCGAGCGCGTGGCATAGACCGTGCGGACGGGCGCCTCGCCCGAGTCTTCGCGCAGCGCCGAGAGCCGCGCGATGATTTCCTGCTGCAACTCGTTTGCTTCCGCGCCACGTTCAACAATGCCTTGGGCCTCGCGCCCCTTGATATTGAGATAGAAGCCGGCCAGTCCGAAGGCGTACGCGCGGGTCCGGCTCCAATCGACTCCTTCAAAAAACGAGCCGCTCTCTGCCGCGCCGTCCTTGAGAAAGAGGTAGCCGTTTTCGCGCAGCCACGAATTCAAATTCACGCAGCGGCGAAAGGCGCAGAAGCCGTGGTCGGAAAGCACGAACAGCGCCGTTTCCGCGTCGACGAAAGGCAGCGTCTTGCCAGCCAGCTCATCCATGCGCCGGTACATTTCCTCGATCACTTGAGCATGGCGGTCCGACGCCGCCATGTGGCCGTAGAACATGTGCTGAACGCGATCGCTGGTATCGAAGACGCAGGCCACGACGCCCTGGCTGGTGCTCTTCAACGCGTTAAAAAACATCGCCTCGCGCTCTTCGTAAATCGAGTAAACCTGCCGCAGGAAATCGTCTTCATCGATCACGCGTTCATTCAAGGCCCACGTGTCTTCGGCCATGCCGGTGGTGGCGTAGGGCCCCAACAGGTTGGCGAGGTAGACGGCGTAGCACGACGGATGACTGATGGGCAACGCCGGCCGGCTCGGGTCGATGTTGAGCGGCGACATGTAGAGACTGCACTCGGGGCTCGTCTCTTTCAACAGAAAACGCGCGATGCCGATGGCCTTGGCGCCAATCGCCGTACGGAAATTCAGTTGCAACCAAGCGGTATAGACATCCGGCTCCAGGACAACCCGATGTTGCTGCACGCGTAATTCGTAATGGCCATTTGCGCGGAGCAGGCGCAACGGGATGCGCAGCGGCCTGGCGCCGGCGACAAACGTATCCTCGGGGCCTTCGATTTCACCGGCGTAGCCGTTAGCGATGGGCCGCAGCGGGTAGCGGCTGCCGTTCTCATAGACCGCCTTGTCCACGCGCGTGGTGAACTGCGCGAAGCTGCCTTGGGTGCCTTTGAGATCCGGCGTGCACATCGCGGAAAGCAGCTTGCCGTCGAACGGCTCCGGCGGAAACGAGATCGGCACGCGAAGGATGGTGCAGCCGACGTGGTGCTCGCCGAGGATCTTCCAGAACGGCTTGCTCTTCCGCCGCAGCTCCAGAGTGGGCGTGGAGAGCGGAATGCGCCAAAGCCCGATCTTGAGCACGCGGTCGGGCTTGCCCACGCGCGCCGAGGAAAGACGCGGCAGGTAAGATTTCACGTCGCGATCGAGGAAGTCGAAGATGTTGTGTTTGGCGGGGCTGACGCCGGTTGCAAAAGTGGACCAGGCCACGGGCGAGAGCGACGGATACGTAGTCCGCAGCCGCCGGTAGCTGCCTTCCCGCGCGAGCCGCGCGAGATTCGGCAGCTTGCCCTCGGCCATCAGCCGCTCGGTCAGCCGCGGATCGAGTCCGTCCAGCCCGAGGAAGATCACTTTCTTCACGAGCGCGTGGCGATAACCCTTGCGCCTCCGGATCAGCCGCCACAGCATGCGGAACGGCCAGAGCAGCAACGAAAACAGGGTCAGGAAGAATCCGGCTACGAGCGTCAGAAAGGAGCCGAGGAACGCGAAGCCCGCACCCGGTCCGATATAGGCGAGCGAAACGGAATCGCTGTCCCGGCGCACCACCGCCGCTCTCGGCAAGGCGGGCCGGCGGGTTAACGGCGAGACCGAAACCGCTGCCACCACGCCCTGACGGTCGCGGCCCCGTTGCCAGCCGCTCGATTGTTGTGCAGGGCTGGAAACCCACACGGCCGCCGCAATCACGAGGCCGGCGAGTAAAGCTCCCCACCCGACGTTGCAGCGCGCCAGCCAGCCGGGCTTCACCGCAGTTGTCCCTCGACAAACGGCACTTCCAGAACCTTGTCATGCAGGATCGGCCCGTGGCCGAAATAGCCCTCTTCGCCAAACAGTTCGCCGTGATCGGCCGTGATGGTGATGTAGGTGTTGCGGGGCACGCTGTCGAAGAGTTCTTCCACCACGGTGTCGAGATATTTAACCGCTGCGATCTGGCGCGCGCGCAGTTCGTCGAGCTTCTTCTGATTGAAAAAGCGCTCGCGTTTGCGCGGCAGTTTGCCGCCCACGACCGCGTCGTCCAGATGCTTGAAGACGCCGTGTACACCGTGCAGCACCGGCCACGCGTCATGCGGCTCGTCGGGCAGCGCATAGGGGTAATGCGTCTCCCCGACATTCAGAATCCAGAACGACGGACGCTCCTCGGAAAAGTGCAGCTCGTGAACCATGGCGCGCATGTCATTGTGACTCGGCATCAGCTTGAAGCTGTCGAAGCCGACGTTAATGGGCGTCTTCGGATTCAGCACGGGCAGCGAGACCCGCGCGTGCGTTGCGTAGCCCAGCGTGTCGTGGAGAAACGGCGGCAGGTAGAGCCGCGGCACCAGCGATTTGAATTCGAAATCGGAGCAGCCGAAGCGTTCGTTGAACTTCAGGAAGTCTTTCTTGTAATACTCCGACGCGAACACATGCTTCGGGCTGAGGTGCGGCATCAAACCCATCAGCAGGTTGAAATGCGACGGCGCAGTCCAAGTGGCATAGGACCAGCGTTTCTCCACGCGGCCGAGCTGGCGCATGATTTTGGGCCGCGCGCGGATGAACGAATCGTACCGGCAACTATCGAAAACGACCAGGACGTAATTGTTGCGCCGCGGGACGTTGCTGGAAGGAATGGCCATCACAGTAATTCGATTCTCGAGACGTAGCGATCTGGCTCTAAACGACGATCCGCCGTCAGCTATTCTAAACTCGATCGCAAGAAAACGAAATCAGAACAAAATCAGCGTAACAGCGATGACCCAGTTTCCCCTTCATTCCTGGGTGCAGCCTTCACGAAAGCGCCGGAACGTCGACTCCGATGCGCGGGCGATGATCGATCCAAATCGCGAAGGGCCGAGATGGACGATCCGGGCGCATGTCGCCCCACCGCCGGCCGCATAGCCGCTTGTGCGAACAATGTGCGTGGCCTGATCCTGAATAGGAAAATGACGAGGGTGGGGCAATGGCCGGGCGATACAGGACTGAACAGCGAGCGGCCGCTTCGCGGGGCGCCGAGAGGAGGGACCGGCAGTGAGTAGAGCCTCTGCATGCGCCCGCGCGTGGTTCTTCGGATTATCTGCCGCGGCCGTGACGCTCGCCGCGTTGCTTGCCATGCTCGGCTCGGCCGCCCGGCAGCAGGATCCCGTCATCGCTCCCATCCGCTTCCGCAATGTCGCGGCGGAGGCGGGTATCGATTTCGTGCTGGAGAACAGCGCCACGCCGGAGAAGCAGATCGTTGAAACCATGGCTGGCGGCGTTGTGGCGTTCGACTACGACGGCGATGGACGGATCGATCTCTTCTTCACCAACGGCGGTTCCATGCCGGGACTCGAAAAGAACGATCCCAAGTTTCGCAACCGCCTGTACCGCAACCTGGGCGGCAGGCGCTTCAAGGACGTCACCGACGAGGCGGGACTGGCCGGCTCGGGCTACTCGATGGGCGCCGCGGCGGCGGACTACGACAACGACGGTCACATCGACCTCTTCGTTGCTGGCGTGCGGGAGAACCACCTGTATCGCAATCTCGGCAACGGCAAGTTCGAGGACGTCACGCGGAAGGCGGGCATTCGCGGCGGCGTCTGGGCAATCGCCGGCGGCTGGCTCGACTACGACAACGACGGGCGGCTCGACCTGCTGGTGGTCAATTACCTGCAATGGAATCCGGACAATCCGCCATTCTGCGGCGATCGCGCCGTGGCGCGGGCGTATTGCCACCCGAAGCTCTTCAAAGGCCTGGCGAACACGCTTTACCACAACAAGGGTGACGGCACTTTCGAAGACGTGTCGGTCCAATCGGGGATCGCGAAATATGTTGGCAAGGGCATGAGCGTGGCCGTCGCCGACTATGACGAGGACGGGTTCCCCGACATCTTCGTGACGAACGACAAGATCCCCAATTCGCTCTTTCACAATCTCCGCAACGGAAAATTCGAAGAAGTCGGCCTGGAGGCCGGCGCCGGTCTGCCCGATCATGGCAAGGCGATCTCATCGATGGGTGCCGACTTCCGCGACTACGACAACGATGGCTTGCCGGACATCGCCGTCGCGGCATTGGCCGGCGAGACGTTCCCGCTATTCCGCAATGACGGCAAAGGCACGTTCTGGGACGCGGGGTATCGCAGCCGGTTGGGCCAGTTAAGCAACAAGCGCAGCGGCTGGAGCCCGCTGCTGATCGACCTCAACAACGACGGGTGGAAGGATCTGTTCGTCTCCGGCGCGCACGTGAACGATACCGTCGAATCTTTCGAAGCAGTGAAATATAAGCTGTCCAATTTCGTCTTCGGCAACGCCGGCAACGGAACATTCCAGGATTTGACCGGTGACGTGGGAGCGGATTTTCAGACACCGGGCGTGCACCGCGGAGCGGCGTTTGCCGATTTCAATAACGACGGCAAAATGGACGTCGCCGTGACTCTGATTGGCGGCCGGGCGGAGCTGTGGGAAAACACGAGTCCCGCGGCGAATACATGGCTGGACGTGAAGCTGACGGGAACACGCAGCAATCGCGACGGCCTCGGCGCTTGTGTTCGAATCGGCACACAACGAAACCTGATGACGTCCAATGCGGGCTATTCCTCGTCCAGTCTCGTCCCGGTGCACTTCGGGACCGGCACGGCGACGCAAGTTGACGTCGAAGTCCTCTGGCCGAGCGGCGTCCGGCAGACGCTGCGCAACGTGCGCACCAACCAGGTGCTCGCCGTTCGCGAGCCAGAGAAATAACCCGGTGGCCGTTGATGCGGGAGCAGCGGAGTACCCGGGTATTCGTGCGCAAACAGAGGATCCGCGTGAGGAAGCACCCAGCAGCGCAAGCGTTGCCGCACGACGAACGTTGCACGACGAACATTGCTGGCCAAAACGCGAGGAACTGCCATAGAATCGAAGCACAATTCATACCGGTTGCCCGGCGACAAAGCGCTTACGAACACCGCATGCCGAGTCAGCCGCCTGAAAGGGGTCAGGAAATGCACGGAAAGAAGGAGTTGAGATTTCATGCCGCGTCCCTGTCGTTCATTTCTGAAAGCCGGAGGTCTGATCGCCGCATCACTGCTGCTGTGCGGGGTTTCACTCACGGCCGCTGACCCGCAGTCTCGTCTTGAATATTTCCGGGTGGTGAAGGGCTTCGTTGCCGAAGCCAGGAACTCCTATGGTTGGGCGAAGGGCTCCGGCTTCGCCACAGAGAATCCGTGGGGACAATACACGGCGTACCTGATGCTGACGAACGCAAAAGGGCAACGCACCTGGCGCATTGAGCACTATCTGCCGTGGACGCCGGGACCATTCGTTTCGATACCGGATCCCGATACGTCGCAGGGCTCGACCATGTACCTGCTGGAAGGCTCCAGCCACGCAGTGCTGATCGACACCGCCAATCCGGCCAAGGCCGTTGAAGGCGTGAATGACCTGAAGACCGTCGTGCGCTATCTGCTCGCTCACGAAAACGACGGCAAGACGCGCGCCCACCCGCTCGACTTCGTGGTGGCCATTACACACAATCATCCCGACCACATCGGCGAGAACGCGCGCATGGCGGACCGGACCATTTACTATCCCGATCTCGACTGGCCGGCGCAGGCTCCCGCGAACTACGTTCCCATTCGTGAAGGCGGCGGGCCGACCAACCACGGCAACGGAACCGCGGTGAGCCGGATCGATCTCGGCGACCGGACGATCAGCGCCGTCGCGATTCCGCCGCACTCGATCGGTTCCATCGGCTACCTGGACGCGGACAACCGGCTCCTTTTCAGTGGCGACGCGCTCGGCTCGGCATGGCCATATATCCAGATGGGGCCGCTCTCGGTCTTTGCGCAGAGCACGCATCACACCGAGGAGGTAACCCGGCCGTATCCCGATCTCGCGGTTCTACCCGCCCACTACTATCAGATCGGCGCCTGGGCGCGAGGCCGCGCGCCGCTCAACGGCCGGCCGCTCGATCGCCAGTACATCACGGACATGGCGGCGCTCGCCGATGGCTTGCTGGCGGGGACCATCACGGGTGAGCCGTTTTTTGCCAGCCCGGAGTCCTATTGGGCGAAGTATGACTCCGCACAGTTGGCCTACGCGCTGCCCACAATCTACCGGGCCGGCGAGGCCGGGCAGCCGTATCATGCGGTGCGCATCCCCGGCAATTTCAAGCGCGACACGGGCGTGGCCTCCTTCGATCCGCGTATCGACGCCATCGCGAAAATCCCAGCCGAGTTCTACCTGATCCACGAGAGCGCCGACGAGACGCTGTTCCTGCTGCACGGTTCGAAGTCCGCGCTGCTGATTGGCGCGGGCGCTGGTGCGCCAGGGCTAGCCGCCTTCGTGCACTCGCTCATCGGCGACCTGCCGCTCGACGTGGCCGTGCTCGACCGCGACGCTCGCCAGATGGGCGGGCTCAAGCAACTCCACCCACGGCACATCTACGTCGCGGCGCCGAACATCCTGAATGGCATACCTGCAACGGTACTGAACGACGGCGCCACCATCGAACTCGGCCTCAATCCGGCTGGCCAACCGCTCACGCTGGAAGCGACTTCGTTCCAGTCCGATGGCGTCGCCAACCTGGCCTTGCTCAATGCCGCCGATCGCATCCTGTTCGCCGGCAACGCGTTCGAACCGCCGCCCTTGAGCCCGTTCATGATGATGATGCGCAGAAACAAGCCGGAAGACGACAAGGCGGCCCGCGCGGCGTGGCTGGCCAAGCTGGGCAACCGTTTCGACTTGGCCTATCTGGCTTCGAACACGCGTTGGTACAACGCGCCGAAGGATTTGGAAGAGCTGAACGCCAAACGGTAGCGCTCGCGCTGGCGCCGAAAGATGGCCGGGGCATCGACGGTGACGCCGTTGCATGCGAGCCCCGGCCATGAGATCTCGCGTGGAACTGCGCGTGCAATGTGTTGCCGCAGCGTATGTGTACAATGCGGCATAGGCACAGCATGCAAGGTATTGCGCGTTCTCTGGAATTTCAGACGATGGGCATGGCCGCTAACAGCGGTCGCAACAGGAGCCATGGGCGGCGGACCGCCGCTGCTCTGCTCGCCCTGCCGGCATGCCTGCTGACGGCTACCTGGGCTTATGCCCAGGACAGTAACGCACCGGCGCAAGCACCGGCGCCGCCGACGCCGGCGGCCGATCCACTGAACCGCACCACGCCGCAGAGTTCCGTTCTCGGGCTCCTGGAAGCCTGCCATGCGCACGACTACGCGCGCGCCATGCGCTACCTCGATTTCCGCCAGATTCCGCCAGACCAGCGCGGGAAGGAGGCCACCCAGCTCGCGCGCCAGCTCGGTGACATCCTGGACAACAGCGCGCTCGACATCACGACGTTAAGCGCGGACCCGCTGGGCGATGTTGCCGACGGACTGCCATTCACACGCGAGCGGCTGTTCTCCTGCAACATCAACGGACAGAACCAGAGCATCGAGCTGGAACGCGTGACGTTCAAATCGGGCCGGCGGGTATGGCTGGTCGCCGCCGACAAGCTCTGGCTGATTCCGCAGATCCATCAAGTCGCGGCCGAGACGCCGTTCGAACGCAAGTTGCCGCAGCCGCTGGTGACTATCGAGATTTTCGAAACGGCGTTGTGGCGTTGGATCGCCTTGCTCGCGATGGGCGCCGCGTTCTGGTACGCGGCCGGCCTGTTGATGTTCCTGGCGGCTCACTTGTCGCGGGCTGTGTTCGACGTCCGGCCCTTCCGCCGTAGTGTGCGAACGTTCCTGACGGCCGTGGCGTTCCGCGCGTCCATGAGCCTGGCTGCGCCCTCGGCCCTGCCGCGGCTTTATCTGCAGCGCGCCGTGGAACTCGCCTGCTTCCTCTCGCTGGCGTGGGTCGTGGGAGCGCTGATCGATTGGGGCACCGAGCGTTGGCGCTCGCGTCTGGACCAGCGTGCGCAGTCGATGAGCTACTCTGTGCTGCCGCTTGGCAGGCAGGTTCTCAAGCTCACGGTTCTCATGATCGCCATCCTGAGCGTACTGGGAGAGTGGGGTTACAACACGTCGACGATTCTGGCTGGCTTGGGCGTTGGCGGCCTCGCTGTCGCGCTCGCAGCGCAGAAGACGATTGAGAATCTCTTCGGCGGCATTTCGGTAATCGGCGACCGGCCCGTGCTGGTCGGCGACGTCTGCCGCGTCGGCAGCCACTCCGGCACGGTGATGCACATCGGCCTGCGCTCCACACGCATCCGCACGGCGGACCGCACCGTTGTCAGCATCCCGAACAGCCAGTTTTCCTCAATGGATCTGGAGAACTTCTCCGCGCGCGACAGGACATGGTTTCACCAGACGCTCAGCCTGCGCCGGGACAGCACAGCGCAAAAGATGCTGCAAGTTCTCGCATCGCTGACTGACATCCTCCACACCCACCCGAAGGTCGATGGCGGAAAGATCCCCGTGCGCTTCATCAACGTCGGGACGTACTCGTTCGACGTCGAGATCTCCGCCTACGTGCTGACGGCCGACGCCGACGAGTTCCTCGCCATCCAGCAGGAGTTGCTGCTCAAAATTCTCCAGACGTTGGAGAGCAGCGGCGTCAAACTCGCCGTTCCGCTCGTCGAAAATGTCGACGCAGCCAAAGCGGCGAAACCGAACGCCGGTCCAGACGGGCCCGGCGTCAGCGGTTCAACAAAGTCAGCGTAACTCCGCAAGCCGCCACGAGCGGCACGGGAAACGCTTGCTGGGTTGCCGGAAAATCTTACCGGGCATGCGGCCCCGCGGCATTGCAGTCCCTCATGTTTTCTGGGCGTTGACGCGGCCCGACTTTGGCCTCTGAATTGCCGGAGAAGACGCCGTAGGGCATCTCCATCGGAGGTCAGAGACCATGGCAAATCCAGAAGAAAACATGAGCGGTCACGAATTTCACGGGCGGCAGGAATGGAATCTGGAAGGCGGGCGCCTGTGGCTCGCGATTGTACTCGCAATCCTCGTCGCCGCAACCGGCTATTCGTTCCTGCGAATGTCATCGGAGGAACAGCACCGCGCCGAACTGCAACGCTCGAACCAGGCGCTGCAGGCATCGCTCGATCAGGCGAAGACACAGCTCCAGACGGCGGCGGAGCAGATCAATGCGGCCAACACGCGCGCTCAGGCCGCTCAACTGCAGCAGGCGGCTCCCGCGCCCGCCGAGCCGGTGGCGGAAACCGGCGCGGGCAGCGCGGCGGCAGTGCATTCTCACAGCCAGAGCGTGAAAACAAAGCGCGCCTTGACGGCCCGGGCGGGCGGTGCGGCCCGTCCCGCGCACAGGGCCGACGACCCGCGCTGGGGCGAGATGAACGCCAAGCTGGCGGAACAGCAGAAGCAGATCGACAGCACCCGGTCGGATATCGACAAGACGCGCTCGGACATGGAAGGCCAGTTGAGTTCGACGCGGGATGAGCTGAACGGATCCATCGCCCGGACGCATGACGACATCGTCGCACTGCGCAAGCGCGGCGAGCGCAACTACTACGAGTTCGATCTCAACAAGTCGTCGTCGTTCGAGCGGACCGGCCCGGTCAGCCTTTCGCTGCGGAAGACCAATGTAAAACGCCGCTACTTCGACATCGCGATGATCGTCGACGATCAGAAGCTGGAAAAGAAGCACGTGAACTTGTACGAGCCGGTGTGGATCAATTTGCCGGATCGCGCCGAGCCCGTCCAGCTTGTCGTGAACAGCATCTCGAAATCGAACGTCAAGGGCTATTTGAGCGAGCCGAAGTACAAGAAATCCGAGCTGAATCGCGTCGAGAGCGCCAGCACGGCAACGCCGAATGCGAGTGCCTCGCAAACGGACACGGCGACGGATTCATCGAAGCCGCTGCAACCTCGATAAGCGCGCGTCCCCAGGCTGCTCAGGCGCCAGCGGCGCGCCCAACGCTGCCTCGCAGTTGCCGTGATACGTGAGTTCCTGGCCGCCAAACAAAAGAGCCGTACTGGCGCTAACCAGTACGGCTCTTTGTCGGTTACTGCGAACGTGCTCAGTTCACCCGCATGTCAGTGCGCGCCACCGATCTCCGCGGTGCGGAACAACAGCAGCGCGGCGTCGCCACGCGTAATCGGCGCGTCAGCCGCCACCCTCGTTCCGGGATCGAGCAGCGGCGACGAGACCGGCAAATGCAGCAGCGCCGCCAGGATGCGCTGGAACTCAGCGCGCGTCATCGGCGCATCGGGGCAGAAGCGGGCGGGCGATTCCGCGCAAGCGGTCAGCACGCCGGCGTCGCCGAGCGCTTCAATCTCAGTCGACAGGCGATGGTAGAGCGGGACGTCGGCGAAGCGCGGCTCGTCGCGTTTGGCCGAGCGGTAGACGTTGAAGCCGCCCGTTAGCTTCGCGCGGCGCGCCAGCGTCTCGGCCGCCGCGGCGCGGGTCAACGGTTGATCCGGCTCAAACAGACCCTTCGCGCCGCCGGTGAGCCAGTCGTGCGTGACGCTCAGTTCCACGGCCGCCCACAGCGGATGCGTGCGCGGAATGTCGGTAAAGTTCGCGAGCGCGGTGGCGCTGTTCGCGGAGAGCAACGTCTTCTGCACCAGCTCGACCGGCACCTGGCGCGGCGGCACGCCGTTGGCGATGGCCAGCGCGGCAAGCGCTCCGGCGGCCTGGCCGGTCAGCATTGTAATGGGCTGCAAGCGCGTTGCGCCGTTGGCGAAACGGGTCTGCGAGATGTTTTTTTCGGCAGCCAGAAGTCCGTCGACTTTCTCGGGAATCAGCGCTTCCAACGGCACCTGGAAGCCGCCCATGCGGAAGCCCGGCGGCCGGTCGCCTTCATGCTCCAGGTCGCCTTCGAGCGTCGCTTCCTGATTACAGCCATGCAGATCGACAGCGTAATCGCCGATGGCAATCGAAGAATGGAAACGGCTGACCGCAAGTGGCGGAGTGCCTTCGCGCCGCAGCTCCAACGCCGTTAGCGTGTGCTCACCGATGAGGCGGTGGCTCTCGCGCAGGTAGGGCATGACGGGGAATTGGCGCTCGATCGCTTTGAATTCCGCCGGGATATTGTCGCAGAGATTCTCTTCGCGGTTGTACGGCGTATCGTAGCCTTCGTCATTGGCGACGGCCCATTGCGCTTCGCCCAGGTCGTGCTGCATGTAATACATGAACTGCAGCGTGCGCAGCTTGGCCTCGCAGAAGAGCTGCTTGCGGTTGGGCCGTTCGAGCGCGCCGATAGTCACGGGAAAATCGTTGAACCAGTTCAGCACGGTCTTAGTGATCGACGCAGCCTGCGTGCTGTCGTAGTTCGCCGGATTCGACGAATCTGGCAGCCCGCGATAGGCGTTGTGAACGGGCCACGTAATCGGCAGCAGGCGGTCCGTCGGGTTGCCGTCCGGCCGCAGATCGCGATGAAACTTCTGGCGCAGTTCGTCGGTATAGCCCGGCGGCGCGTGATGCAGCACCAGCTCCGGCGGCACCCCCCGCGGATACTTCTTCACCACCGCCGGGTAGGTGATCCACTGCACGCAGCCCGCGGGGTCAGCCGCGGCGCCGATGTAATGCCCGATGCGATAGCGCGCAGGGGTGAGTGGCAGCACGTCGCCGTACTCGGTCGCGTCGATGAGCACCTTACTGTGCAGCGTTGTGCCATCCTGCGTCACTACGCCGGTGACCGTGTCGCCGTCGCTCAGCACGCGCACGACGCGCTGGCGCAGGCGCACATCGAGCGGCGCGGTGCGGCGCGCCTCGACGATCATCTCATAGAGCACCTGCTGGCCCACCTTGGGCTCGAAGCAGTTGCTTTTGGCCGACCAATAGCACGTGCCGACGGTCTTGCCGAGCTTCGAGTAGTGCTCCCGGACGCGCGAGATGAAATCGAAATAGATGCCGGAGTCGCGATTCGCCCAGCCCTCATCCATGGTCGGCACGGCCGCCGCGGTCATCTGTCCGCCGATCCAGTCGGTCTCTTCGACGAGCGCCACGGAGCGGCCCTGACGCGCAGCCTGAATGGCGGCGCCGACGCCGCCACTACCCGCGCCCACGACGATGACGTCGTAGTTCTGGTCCGCGGCCTGCAAGGTCATCGCCGCCAACAGAGCGGCGCACGCGGATATGAGTCTCATCACTTCCCTTCCTCCTGCCGGTCCACATTCTCCCGGTGCCTGCGGTTGGCCCGCTCCTGCTGGGTCAACTTCGCCAGCGCGCGCGACTGCGCGGTCGGCGTATAACTCAACACCGCGCCCTGCGCTTCCAGCGTCTGCGACAGCTTGTGCTGGTCGATTTGCTGCACACTGGTCTGGCCTTCAAGCGCCATCTTCGCAGCTACGCCCGCGGCCTGGCCGAGGATCATGTACTGCGGTTCCATGCGCAGCGAGGAGTACGCCACGTGGCTTGCCGAAAAGCACACCGGCACCAGCAGGTTCGTCGCCTCGGCGCGTTTCGGCAACATGACGCCGTAAGGAATCTGGTACGGCTTCACGCTCACCTGCACGTCGCCTTCATTGCGCACGAAACCGTCGGCGGCGACGATGCGCTGGATGTTATGCGAGTCGCTGTTGTAGGACCCCATACCGATCGGGTCGGGCTTGGTCAGTTCCGTCTGCAGATCCTTCTGCGTCATGACGAACTCGCCGACCATGCGGCGCGCCTCGCGAATGTAGAGCTGATGCGGCCAGTTGCCCATGTCCGTAAATTCGTCTTTGCACAAACCCCAACGATTCATTTCGGCGCGCAGACTGGCGGGCACTTGCGGGTCGTTGGCGAGGAAATAAAACAGGCCCGCCTGATAGTCCTTGTGCGCCTTCCAGATCGCCTCGCGTTGGGCGTAGCTGGCGTTCGGATAGTCGCGGCTGCCACCGATATAGTCGGTGGAAAAGGCCCCGTTGTTGTTCACGTCGGCCTTGCCGTCCGGCAGCAGGTCGATCTTGAGTAGCGTGCGCAACGCGGGAACCTTACCCTCGGCCTTTGTGCGCGCCGCGATCAGCCGGGCCAACAGCGCATAGCGGCGCGGATTGTAACCGTCAGGCTTGGCAAACGCGACCTGGTTCGCTGCAACATTCGAAAAGCACATGCGGTAGTTGTAGCACTGCACGCCGCGATCGGCCGCGCCGAACGCAGCGGGCTGTGCGGGCGAGATTTCCGGCAGCAGGTTGCCAGCGCCATCTTTGGGCGAGACGTTCACCAGAAACTGATGGAACGGCGTCAGACCGCGCATGCCCGCGAGCGACTCGTTGTATTGGGCAATGCCTTCGCGGCCCCACGTATAGGAGACGCCGGCCTGCGCCATCAGATCGCCTTCGTACGACGAATCGATGAACACGCCGGCCGTGTACGACTCGCCGTTTTCCGTGCGGATCTCTTTGACCCGCGCGCCGTCTTTGAGCACACCGCCTTTCTCCGGCAGGCGGCTCTGTTCAATCAGCGTGACGTGCGCCTCGGCGAGCATCTGGCGGAAGATGTCTTCGGCGACGTGCGGCTCGTGCATCCAGGCGAGTTCATGACCGTAGCGCGACATGCGGTAATGGAGGCCGGCGCGGTAGTAGAACTCAAGCGCGTAACCGCCGATGACTTCCCTGGTCCCGTAATCGGTCCAACCCAGACCGCCGCTGACCATGCCGCCGACGTGCGTGCGCGGCTCCAGCAGGGCGACATTCAGGCCCTCGCGCGCGGCGCTGACCGCGGCCATGACGCCGCCGGCGGTACCGCCATAAACAACAACGTCGAAATGCCGCGTGGCGGCAAAACAAGAGCTGGCAAACGCCAGCAATAGTGCGACCTTCTTCATGCGTGTCCTCACTGCCGGCCAATTCGGATATGCCGGAATCGGTGTGAATGCCGCGGCCGTATGGAAGCATACTCCGTACGCCACCAGACCCGTCCAGATACGAAAAGAGGCAGGGCGCGGCAACGGCCGGAGCGCCCTGCCCTCAGAGTTATGCGGACTCTACCAAAGCACCTTGATCGCGGCCTGGATCGAACGCGGCGCGTTCGACTGGCCACTGATGATGCCGAATGAAGCGCTGCCCACCGTGGTGTTCGGACCGCCGAAGATCGGATGATTCAGCAGGTTGAACGCCTCGGCGCGCAGTTGCAGTTTCAGGCGCTCGTGGATGGGGAAGAACTTCATCATCGAGAAGTCGATGTTGCGGTTCCCCGGTCCCCGCACGCTGCCAGTCAGGCGCGGCACGTTGCCAAGCTGGAAGGACAGCGGCCGGCTGAACGCGCTGGCGTTCAGATAGCCCGCGCCACCCGAAACGCCGCCGAGCCGGTCGGTCATGCTGCCCGTCGTGTAGACGTTCGAGTCGGTGCCCGTGAAGTTCGGCCGCGAGCCGGCGAACGACTGCGCACCCTGAACGCCGAACGCCAGCGGGTAGCCGCTTTGAACGGTCAGAATCCCGTTCATCTGCCAGCCGCCCACAACGCCATTGACCCAGCGGTTCAGATGCGCGCCAAAGCGCTTGCCGGCGCCGAGCGGGAGTTCCCAGTTGCCGTTCCACACCAGGCGGTGCGGAACGTCGGTGGCGAGCACCGACTTTTCCAGATGACGGTTCCAGTTGTTCTGGTAGCCCGGCGTGCCGACGTCCAGGAATCCCGTCACGAGGTTGTTCGCATCGCCCAGGTTCTTCGACCAGGTGTAGGACACCAGCGTCGTGAAGCCGTGGCTGAAGCTCTTCTGCGCGCTGAACTGCAGCGAATTGTAGAAGGAGCTGGCGACATCCAGCGTCTCGCCCACGCCGGTGAATTGCGGGTACTGGGCCAGCAGCGCCTGGCGCTGCACGGTGGAAGCCGCGAGCGTGCCGGTCTTGATCACGTTATAAAACGGATTGGCGACCAGTTGCGTCAGGTAGGCCACCTGCGATTGATCGCCCGCGGCGCCGTAATACTGGAACTGCAGCGCGTTCGGGTTGAAGCCGGTGGGCAGCTTCACGCTGTGGCTGCCGGCGTAGGACAGGTTGACCATGAAGCCGGCGGGCAGTTGCCGCTGCACGCCGAAGTTCCACTGCTGGTTGTACGGCAAAGGCAGGTCGTTGGTGAAGCCGCTGACGCCGGAACCGAGCAGAGTGGCGGCGCCCAAAGTAGAGCCGGAGATTGGGATCGTCCCGGTGGGGAACGGATTCGAAATGGTGCCAACCGGCGTTACGCCATCGATGCTGGCAACGAAGGACGTGCCGACGGAGTAGCCGCTATTGGTGGACACGCCGTAGCCGCGCTGGCTGGTCGGCAGATAGAAGAGGCTGTACGCACCGCGCACAACGGTCTTGTCGTTGATCGAGTAGGCGATGCCCAGGCGCGGCGCAACGTGGGTGGATGTTTTCCAGAGCGCCCGTGGCTGGTTGCCGACGCCCGAGAACGCAAGCCCGCCCTTGAGGGCGAGACCCGTCTGCGCCGCGATGGGGCTGGTCAGAGACGGATCGAACAGCGACTGGCGGTTGTAGCGTTCAACAAAGCCCGTGTCGATATCGGTGCGGAAGCCGAGGTTCACGGTCAGCTTCGAGCTGATCTTCCAATCGTCCTGCACGTACAGGCCGTGGTAGAACTGGTCGCGGGCGAAGCTGCTCTGGTACGTGATGCCGCCGCTCGCCGGGGTGCCCAGCAGGAAACCGGCGAAGGAATCGTAAGGCGACTGCGTCCCGGCGATGGTGGAACGCGGATCGGGGCCGTTCGTGAAGCTGCTGTTGTAGGAGAAGCTCCCGGCGCCGCCGTCGAGCGAGATCTGGTTATCGACATACATACGGCCGTCCCAGCCGGCCTTGATCGTGTGGCCGCCGTGGATCCAGCTCAGGCTGGCGCCAAGCGCGTGGGTGTAATGCGACCAGTTGCGCGACGAGTCGAAACCGATGCTGCGATAGTTGGCGATGCCGAGCAGCGGAATCGCCCGCACCAGTTGCTGCGCTTCGAACGAAGAGGGAAAGCCAAGCGACGTCGCATCGGTGCCGAGGCTGAACGGAATCACTTTGTTGCGCTGGAAGGCAAAGCCATAATGAACGTCGATCACCGTGCTCGGCGTGGGCGATTTGACGTAGTCGAGCACCACCGTGCTGGCGTTGATGTCCTGGCCGTTGCCCGTAATGCCGTTGGCCCAGTCGCCGGCCGTGTAGTGATCGGTCATGCCGGACCAGCGGCCGAACAGACGGCTGGTGTCGCTCAGGTTGTGGTCGATGCGAACCGTGCCCTGGCTGTCGTCGGTGCTGATCGGCTGGATGTAGTTATAGTTGTTGATCACGCCGGCGATGCTCGGCTGCGGGAAATACTTCAGGTAATTCACGTTGATCGGATTGATCCGGTTGGCCGGAATCACGTTGCCCGAAAACGGCGTGCGAACGTAGTGGCCCGGGTTGGAGGGATCCGCCGTGGTCGTCATCGGATCGTACACGGCGTCGGGCGCGGAGCTCAGGTCGCCGCCGCGGATCGCGGTCGGCGGAGTGTTCGTCGTCACGTAGCTGTATTGCCGGACGTACGTGCCTTCCCAGCCGCCGAAGAAGAAGGTCTTATTCTTGCCCGAGTAGAGCTTCGGCAGGATCACGGGGCCGCCCAGGGTGAAACCGGCCTGGTTATAACGCAGCGGGGTGCGGAAATCGTCGCGGCCGGGAATGGGCGCTTTGCCCGAGCGATTCGTAAAGAAGTTGGCGGCGTTCAACTGATCGTTGCCCAGGAACTCATACATGTCGCCATGGAGTTCGTTGGCGCCGGACTTAGTAAGAATGTTCAGAATGCCGCCGCTGGTGCGTCCGAATTCGGCGGCCGAGGAGTTGGTTTGCACCTTGAACTCCTGCGTCACGTCCACGGACGGAATGATCGCGGGCTGGCCCTGGCAGCACACCATGATCGGCACGCCGTCGAGCAGCACTTCGTTGCTGCCGGCGATGCCGCCGTCCGCCATGAAGTTGTTCGCGCCAGCCATCTGCGCGGCCGAGCGGGTGGTGCCCAGGCCGACTCCGAAGGAGCCGCCGGGCCAGACGCCCGGCGTCAGCGCAGCCAGAGCGAACGGGTTGCGGCCATTCAACGGCAGATCCGTTACCTGCTTGCTGGAAATGACTTGGCCGAGAGAAGACGTTTCACTTTCAATCAGCACCGCGCTTTCGTTCACGGTGATGCTCTCCGAAAGCTGCCCGACGACGAGTTTCACGTCAATGCGCGCAGTCTGGTTCACCTGGAGGGTGAAGTCCTGCGAGAAAGCGCGGAACCCCGGCGCCTCGGTCGACAGGCGGTAAGCGCCCGGCTGAACCAAAGTAAACGAGTAGTTTCCGGTCTCGTTCGTGGTGGCGACAGACTTGATCGCCGTGCCGGTATTGGTAAGGATGACCTGGACGTTGGGCACTATTGCATTGGCGGAATCCGTGACGATGCCGGTGACCGTCCCGGTTGTGGATTGCGCGACTGCATAGGCGCCCATGGTCACAACGAGGGCCACGGTACGAATCCAATTCATTCGATCTCCCTTTCCCAGCAGCGTCATCGCGCGCGGGCGCCGGGTTCATTTCCCCGGCCGTGCGGCGGTGACAGCTTCTGGATTGCTATGCTCAGCGGGCCCCTGAATGTACCCGGTATTCTGAGCTACTTCGTACCCTAAGTCCACATGCGGCTCAAGCGGCAGCTAAGCGGGGTCGCTTGACTGCGAATTAACTTGTGAAGTCCTGATTTTTGATAGAATTGGAACCGCGTGAGGATGGCCTCCCGCTCATCGGCGCGCGCCGAAGTCCTTCGCGCTGGCGTCGCTTCACACGAGTTAACGGCCCCGATCTGACACAGGCATCCCAGCAGAATGAACCCTCCCGGTGCTGAAATCCCACGCGAACAGGTCCAATCCCAGGTAAACAGGATCCTGGCGAGCGATCCCTTTCGCGACTCGCCGGCCTTACAGCGCCTGCTCACTTACTTGGTGGAAGAGGCCAAAGAAGGGCGTTCCGAGGGGCTGAAAGAATACTCCATCGGCACTAGTGTTTTTCAGCGAGGCGCCGAGTTCGACCCGCGTACCGACTCTATCGTCCGGGTGCAGATGGGGGTGCTGCGCAAGAAGCTGGCCAAGTACTACGCCGAGGCGGGAGCCCGTGATGAGCTGGTGGTGGAGGTCCCGCGCGGACATTACGCGCCCGCCGTTCATCTCCGTCCGGCGGTCACGCCGCCAACCGCTGAGCATCAGACGCCGCAACGCCGCCTGCCGCGCTGGCTCGCAGCCGGCGTGCTGGCGCTGGCTATCGTGGCGGGAGTTGGATTCTTCCTTCTGCAGAACGCTCCCCGTCCTACGCGAGCCAGCGACTTGAAAGCCGCTCAATGGGCCAATCACCCGGTATGGAAGGGCTTTTTCGACTCCGGGAACCCCACGAAGCTCGTGGTTGGCGTGCCATTCATGTTCTCCATCGGCGGGATGATGGCCCGTGACCCGATGGTGAACAACGCCGAGGACATGCAGGCCAGCGACCACGTCAAATCGCTTGCCAAAACCGTCGGCCCGGTGCGGCCGTGCGAGGTCTACACCGGATTGGGCGAAGCGGCGGGCATCAACCTGCTGACGCGCTTTTTCGCCAGCGCCTCCCAGGATCTGACGCTGATTCGCAGCCGGTTGGCCAAATGGCAAGACCTGGCGACCGGCAATGCCATCTTTCTCTCCTCGGCGCGGTTCCGCACGCTGGACAAGCAGATCGACCGGCCGGTCGATTTTGAGTTCGTCGCCCACGGCAGCAGGCTTGTGGCTCATATCCGCAATCCGCGGCCAGGGGAGCAGAGCGACTATGACACGGCGATTGGCGGCGGTCCGGACGGCTCGGACGACGGGACCGATTATGCGCTGGTTTCGGTCTGGCCGGGCACACTGCCGGGCCGGCGCATCATTACCATGGGCGGCACTTATACGTGGGGTACGGAAGGAGCGGCCGAGTACCTGACCGATGGCCCCAGCCTGAGTGAGTTGAAGAACAGGCTCGCTACCGGTATGCCTGCCGATCCCGCCAGGCATGGCCTGCAGATTCTTTTGCGCGTGGTCGTCAAAAACAACCAGGTCGCTTCCACGTCCTACGTCACCCACCACTGGCTCCAGTAGCCGCCAGCGCGACGCTTATTGCGCCTGCAGGACCTGCCGCTTGAAGTTCGCCGCTTCGTCGGCTTCCCGCCCAGCCTCGATGGTGAAGTCGTGATCGCCGATCTTCACCCCAACCTTAGTGAGAAAGTCGTTCGGCGGGGTGCCGCCGGCGAACACCCAGACGTAGTCGTTGGGGATTGCCTGCAGCTCGCCGTTGATGTCGAGCACGACGGCTGTTTCATTGATCTCCACCGGTGTGGAATTGAAGATCACCCGCACCTTGTTCTGACGGATGGACTCCTCGATGCGCTGCCGGTTGCGCTCCTTGATGCGGCTGAATTCGCCTTTGCGGTACGACAAAGTCACGCGATTGCCGATCTGGTTGCCCAACCCCATGGCGGCCTCGATCGCGCTGTCGCCGCCGCCGACCACCAGGATGTTTTTGTTGATGTAATGATCCGCCTCAATCAGGCGGTACATAACCTTGGGCAGTTCCTCGCCGGGGACGCCGAGCTTGCGCGGCGTGCCGCTGCGGCCGATCGCCAGGATGACCGTACGCGCGCGATACTGCCCGCGGGTGGTGGTCAGGGTGAAGACGCCGTCTTCACCCTTCTTGATATCGTCAACGCCCTCGCCGGTTCGCACCTGAAAATCGGCCCGCTTCAGCACAGTCTGCCAGAAGGCGAGCAGGTTCTCCTTGGAAAGCTCCCGTTTTTTGAACTTGCCATACATCGGGAACTCGACGGGGCTGGTCATGACGAGTTTCTGCCGCGGATACTTCGCCACGGTGCCGCCCAATTCGTCGCGCTCGATCGTCAGATAACTGAGCTTGTTCTCAATGGCGCGCAGCGATGCGCTGATGCCGGCCGGACCGGCGCCGACGATGATGACGTCGTAGATGCCGGGCTGCGCGGCCGCGCCCGATTCCGCCAGCCGGCGTGTGATCGTGTCGATGCAGTCGCGCCCTTGATTGACCGCATTTTTGATCAGCGCCAACCCGCCGAGTTCACCGACGATGAACATGTTGCCCTGGCTGGTTTCGTAGTCGGGCGTCAAGGCCGGCATCTCCGAGCCGACGCGGGGCTTGGCCATCACCATCGTAATGGCGCCGACGGGACAGGCTTCGGCGCAAAGGCCATGCCCGATGCACTTGTATCCGTTCACAATCGCGGCCTTGCCACCGATCATCGCGAGCACATCGCCCTCGGGACACACCGTTGTGCACGTGCGGCAGCCGATGCACTGCGCCGCGTCGATATGCGGATGCTGTGCCGTCGGCCCGCCGGAATGGATCTGGCCTTTCTCCATGGCCGCACGCGCCTCGGCGTCGCGCTTCTTCAGGCTCCGCACATATATACACAGCGGCACAAGAAGTATAGCGGCGCACAGGCCCCACGTTGCCAGCGATTCAAGCATTTTCCCTAAACCTCCGGGAAGCGGGCCGCGGACTCAGGCCCAGAAAAAGCCCAGCACCATCACCACCACGACGTGCAGCAGCACCAACGCCGCGAACGAGTAGCTGAAAGGCCGGTGAATGACATGCCAGAGCTCAAACAGCTTGTGCATTTTCGAGAGGAACAGAATGCTCCTCGCCAGCGCCGCCTGCTTCTTGACAGCCGCCAGCACACGCGCGTACTCCTCGTGGTTGCGCCGTCTGACGGCATGCTTCCAGCGCAGGCGGAAGAGGTGGACTTTCCGCCGCGCGTCCAGGCGCAGGATCAGCAGCAGCGCCTTCCAGGCCGGTAGCGCCTGTACTTTTTCAAGCGGCGGCATGTCGAACAGTGGCCGCAGTTCATCGGCCGTGAAGACGCCCTGGCCTTCAAGCTGGGCGCCCAGATCCGCGCTGAGCTTTTGCATTTCGTCCATCGTCATCTCGGCCTCATCGATGCGCCGCGGGATGGAGCTGTACAGATAGCGGCCGACGATGCCACTGATTGCGACCAGAATCATGATCCAGTAGGCCACGCCGGCGATGCCGTTCGTCAGCTTGAAGGACGCATGGAAGGTGATGATCACCGGCGCCGTGATGCCCAGGACGATATGGTAGTCGAGCCAGTTCTTCGTCGTGCCCCACCCGGCAAGAAATGCGACGCGTTTCCGCAGCGGGTACAGAAACATGATGCCGAACATGGCCAGCCCGACAATGCCGAGCCCACGGCCAAACGTACCGCTTGGTTTGAGCAACGCATGTTGTGGCGAGCGGATCCGTTGCGCCAGCGGAAGGGTGTAGTACTGGAGTCCGTTGATGGCGACGAGCGCGACGAGGGCAGCCGCGCCCAGCGCCGCGAGCGTCAGCCACACGCGGTGCCGCAGTTGCAGCATGTTGCGGCGCGGCGGCGCGGAGGACTGCGCGGTGCTCGATGAAACGGCGGAAGCGGCGCTCATTGCGGCGCCCCCATTTCGGTCTTCACGTCGACCGAGAAGTGGCGGTATTGCGCAAACGTGTGCGTGTTGCGCCAATGCTGGTGCGCGGTCTCAACCTCAATGGACGCGCTCGCGGGCAATAGATGGGCCGTGGATTCCTCCTTGAATTGCACCGGCGCGTAGCGGACATCGGCCTTCAACGTGTTCAATCCGATCTCCGCGAGCGAGTTCAGGACCGATGCCGAGATCCGCGTAACCTCATACGTGTCCGGATCGAGCCACGCCGTGCCTTCCCACTCGATGGGATACTCGCGCGATTTGAGTTTCAGCACCGACGGCGAGCGCGTGCCGTGCACGTGGCGGAAATGCACCAGCAGCGCAGGCTTGCCGTCCGCCAGGACGCGCTCCGGCGGCGAATACTCGAACGAGTGCTGGTAAAGCGGATGGAAGATCAGTTCGAACGCCGGAAAGCCGTTCGTGACGGCCAAGGCCACCTTGGCCTCATCCGCCTTTTTCTTCTTCTCGGGCGGCTGCGGGATGACAGCCCGCGACTCGTCGAGCACGAGGTCATCCGGCGTGAACTCGATCATCACCAGATAGTCGAAGACGCTCTGTTGCTTGTACACGACCTTGCCTTGCCGGCTGAGCCGCGCCTGTTCGACCGTTTCGACACAGTTCACCGATTGGATTTGTTTCCAGAATTCGTCGGCCGAATGGCCGGCTCGAGTCAGCAAATCGTGCGTGGTCGGCGGAATGGATGGAGTTGCCGGCGCCACGAACGCCAGCACTGTAATCAGCAAAGTGTTCATCGGAAGCGCCATCCCAATGTGAAGTAGATCTGGTCGTAGTTCTGCGAGCCGCCGCGATAGACGGTCATGCCTCCGCCCAGGAAGTAGTGCGCGCTGAAGCTCCAGTCGATGCTGGAGTTGATAAAGCGGGAGCGCGATTGGCTGGTCAGCGACGATCCGAAGTTCTGCTGCCCTGCCTGCAGCATCAAGTGCAGGGTCTCGCCGAGCTGGCGCGTCAACGAGACTGCCTTGTAGGAACCCTTGGCAAAGGAGCTGTCGAACTGCGTCAGGTGAAAATCGGTGCTGAAGCCGGTGTGCAGCACATCGCGGAAGCCAATCCCGAACATCTTGTTCCAATTCGGCTTGGCGTCGCCCGAACGGCTGCTCTGGCCGATATTCGTATACACGCTTCCACGGAATGGCACGGCGAACCGCACGCCGCCGCTGAGTCCCTGGAACAGATATTTGTCGAGCAGGCCCGTGCCGAGCAGGCGCGGATCGTATGTCGGAAAGTCGCGGAAGTAGTTTTCGCTGAGGTCGAACTCGACATACTTGTTGGGCTCGACGCGCAACGTGAGGAAGCTGCGCGAAACACCCGGCGGCAGCGACGCGACGGTGATCGGCGAGACGTGCACCTGGTCGAACTGCAACTCGTGGTAGACGCTCACGTACCGCTTCCACGAAATCGTGTTCTCGAAGAACAGGAATTCACGATCGGGCTTCCATCCGATGCGCGACATCCCGATGCCGGTGGTGCTGTTGAGATGAAATGCCTCGTACGTGCCTCGCTCGAAATTGATGAACGTCCCGGCCAGCCGCCGCTGCGCGTTGTAATTCCATGACGCCGGATCGGGCGTGGTGCCGGCGAACAGACCTACCGTGACCGTCTTGTTCAACCGCCGTCCGATGTATCCGCCGTCGATAGTGTCCAGGCTGGTCGCCCAGGGCAGATAGAGCCGGCCTATCCCTGCTGTCCACCGCGACTTCGGACTGTCGTAGGTCAGTTGCAGCGTGTAGGTGCGGTTCAGCAGATCGGTGAGCGTAGTCTGCGAACCGGCGGCGTGAGAGTCGATCCGGAAGCGGCTGAAGCCGCTCAAGTTCCAGTACGATCCGCCAATGCGCGTCATGTCCGCGCGTACGGAGAGGCCCGTGTCCGAGCCATTCGCGCCCGTGCCGCCCGTGTCGATGATCGAGTTGTAATCCACGCCGATGCGCCCGCGAAAGCGGTTCACTTCAGGCAGCGGCGCATGGGGCAGGTAGTCGCGCGTCTCTTCGTCGATCGGGTCGCCTTCGGTGAAGGTGATCGTTTGCGCATAGTGGCGCCCCGCGCCGGCGTTCCGCAGAATCTGGCTCACCTGCTGATCTTCGACGTTCAACGTGGCAATATCGCCCTTCTGCAAAGGAGCGGTGCTGCTCTTGATCACGCACACCGCGGAGCTGTCCGCGATCGAGTAGACCTCGAGTTCAGCCACGACCTGCGGTTCGGTCGCCCCTGGCGCGGACAAGCCCGTGGGCGGCGCCACAATGCGCATGCGCCGCACCGTCAGGTGCATCTTTTCCGCGAGTCCCGCCGAGCGCCCGCCATCGAGATAGACAACGTCGTCGCCAACGTATTTGATGTGAAACTCGGTCCGCGCGGCCGTCTTCCCGGCAACGGCCACGGGTGTTGTATCCACGCGCGGCGCGGGTTCGCTCGATGCGGCAGTCTGCGCCTGGCAGGCGCCGGCGGCCAGTATTACGCCGAGGATAACGAAGATTAGTGAAAGCAACGTGTTCACGTTTAACCTCCGTTCCCCGACGGGTGACAACTGTAGCAACTGGTCGCGTTCCATACGTAGTTGCGCACTCCCGTATGGTGCGGATCCGTGCTCGTCTTCGAGTGGCAGGTCGCCGTGCAACTGAACACCGAGTAGTCGGACGAATTGATATGGCACGTCGCGCACGCAATGTTGGCGTGGCGTCCGCTCGTAATCGGAAACCACGTATGGTTGAACGTCGCACCGGTCCACGCCGTCGTCGTATGGCAGGTCGCGCAGGTCGTGGGGAATCCGGCCGCGACGTGGTTCGGATTGTTAGTGCCCGTGTAGTCGGCCTTGTGGCAGCTATAGCAATCCGTCGGCGTCCCCGCGAATACGTTGTTGATATGGCAGCTTGTGCACGCGACGTTCACGTGCGCCCCAGTCAGCGGGAACGGCGTGTTGTTGTGGTTGAACGTCGCGCCCGACCAGTTGACCGTCGTATGGCACAACGAGCAATCGGTCGGGAAGCCAGCCGCCTTGTGGCTCGGATTGGTCGTCGAGTTGTAATCGCCGGTATGGCAATTCGCGCAGGCCGCCGACGTCAGCGTGTAGTTGTTGTTCACGTGGCACTGCAGGCACGGCGTTGTCAGGTGCGTTCCGGTCAGCGTAAAGCCGGTCTTGCTGTGATCGAAGACGGCGCCGTTCCAATCGACCGTCGTGTGGCACAGTGAGCAGTCGGTCGGGAACCCGGCCGCCTTGTGGTTCGGGTTCGTCGTCGAGTTGTAAGTCGCGATGTGACAATTCGCGCAGGCCGCCGAAGTCAGGTTGTAGTTGTTGTTCACGTGACACTGCAGGCACGGCGTTGTCACGTGAGTGCCGGTCAGCGGGAAGCCGGTCTTGCTGTGATCGAATGTCGCGGGCTGCCACGCCGTCGTGTTGTGGCACGTGTCGCAGGTCTGCGGGAAGCCCGAAGCGACGTGGTTGGGATTCGTGGTCTTCTGGAAATCCGGCAAGTGGCAGCCCGAGCACTGCGTCGGCAGCGTCGTGTAGTTGTTGTTCACGTGGCATTGCGCACACTGCACCTGCACATGCGCGCCGGTCAGCGGGAACGGCGTGTTGTTGTGGTTGAACGTCGCTCCGGTCCAATTGACCGTGGAATGGCAGATCGAGCAATCGGTCGGAAAGCCGGCCGCCTTGTGGTTCGGGCTGGTCGTCGAATTATAGTCGGCGATGTGGCACGTCGCGCAGGCCGGCGAGTTCAGCGCGTAATTGTTGTTCACGTGGCACTGCAGACACGGCGTGGTCACATGCGTTCCGGTCAGCGGGAAACCGGTCTTGCTGTGATCAAACGTCGCCGGTTGCCATGCCGTGGTGGTGTGGCACGTGTCGCAGGTCTGCGGGAACCCGCCCGCCACGTGGTTAGGATTCGCGGTCTTCTGGAAATCCGGCAGGTGGCAGCCCGAGCACTGCGTCGGCAGCGTCGTGTAGTTGTTGTTCACGTGGCACACCGCGCACTGTGTCTGCACGTGCGCGCCGGTCAGCGGGAAAGCCGTCTTCGAATGATCGAACGTGGCATTCAACCACGTGACCGTTGTGTGGCACACCTGGCAATCCTGCGGGAAGCCGGAGGTCACGTGGTTCGGATTGGTCGTCTTCTGAAAATCGGGCAGGTGGCAACCCGAGCACGCCGTTGGCACGGTCGTGAAGTTGTTATTGGCGTGGCACAACGCGCACTGCGCCTGAACGTGCGCGCCGGTCAATGGGAAAGCCGTCTTGGAATGGTCAAAAGAAGCGGGCGTCCAGGCGGCTGTAGTGTGGCAGATTTCACAGTTCTGCGGGATACCCGTCGCCGCGTGATTTGGCGCGTTCGTCTTCTTGAAATCCAGCATGTGGCAGCCCGAGCACGCCGTCGGCGTGCTTGTGAATTGCCCGCCGACATGGCACGCGTTGCAGGCCACGGAGGTGTGCGCCCCCGTCAACGGGAATTTCGTCAGATTGTGATCGAACTTGGCGCTATCCCAGTTGGTGGTGGTGTGGCACTGGCTGCAATCGGTCGGGAAGCCCGCCGTGCGGTGGTTCGGGTTGTTCGTTGAATTGAACGCGTCCACGTGGCAGGAGTAGCAGGCGGTCGGAGTGCTCGCAAAGCGTCCGCCGATGTGGCAGGCGTTGCACGGGACGGTGACGTGCGCGCCCGTGAGCGGGAATTGCGACGTGCTGTGATCGAACTTCGCGTTGTTCCAGTCGAGCGAGTTGTGGCAGACCGCGCAGTCTTTCGGGAAACCCGCCGCGGCGTGAGGCGGATTGTTGGTCGTGTTGTAGTCCTTCGCGTGGCAACTGAAACAGTCGGCCGGCGTCCCCTGGAACCGGCCGCCGACATGGCATGCCGAGCAATCCAGAGTCGCATGCGTGCCGGCCAACACGAATCCAGTCTTGCTATGGTCGAAGACCGCGCCGCGCCAACTCGTCATGGTGTGGCAGGTCTCGCACATCACCGAGAATCCGGCAGACCGGTGGTTGAGCGCCGTCGTGTTGTTGTAGTCGTTGATGTGGCACGCGGCGCACTGCGTGGACAGCCCGACAAACCGGCCGACCGCGGCGCTGGTGTGGCAGGCGTCGCAGGTCACGGCCGCATGCGCACCGATGAGCGGGAACCGCGCGGAGTGCTCACGCATGGACTTCACGCCGTCCTGCCAGCCCTTCACCGTGTGGCAATCTTCGCACTGCGCGCCGAACTGGCGGCGGTGGATATCCGCATGACAGTCGGCGCACTTCGTGCCGACGTTCGTGAAGACCAGCTTGCTGTGGCATAACCCGCACTGCACTTTCTCGTGCATGCCGCGCAAAGGGAATTTCGTCTCGCGATTGTGATCGAATTCCGGAACCGTGCGAATGGGCGACCAACTCGTCGAGGTGTGACAACTGCCGCAGGGGATCTTTAGCGCCGATCCGTGAGGATTGGTCAACGGCCCGCGCTGCATGTCGTCCGGCTTGCGTTCGTCCGCGGCGACGCCACGGCATGCCAGCGCCACCAGGAGTGCCGGCAGGATGACTCTAGTTAGTGATCGTCGATCCATGGCAGTCCGAACACTCCTTCGGCGTCGGCGCGTAGAAGAGGACCAGGCGGCCCTCCACTTCCTTGCGCAGTTTGTGGCAACCGGCGCACGGCACATCCCTGTGCGCACCGCCGAGTTTGAACTTGGCTTTGTCGTGATCGAATCGCGCCGGGCGCCACTCTTGCGCGTCGTGGCACGCGGCGCAGTTCTTCGATTGGCCCGTCAGCGCGCGGAACTGGCCGAGATGCACGTCTTCATGGCAATCGGCGCACTCGCGCAGGACCGGGTCCCGGTAGACAACGCGCTTGAGCCCCACGGAACTGGCCGTGGCGCGGTGGCACTGATCGCACGGCACGGCCTTGTGAGCACCCGTTAACGCGAAGCGCGCCGTGGAATGGTCGAAGGCGGGAAGCTCGTGCCAGGACTTGACCACGTGGCAGACCTCGCAGCCCGTCCGCTCATGAAAATCACCCTTTGATGCCGCCGCACGCATCCGGCCGGCGAACTGGCCCTGATGCGGATCGACGTGGCACGTCTCGCAGGTGAGATTCGCGAAATGGTACACCGGCACATTGCGCCCATCCGGCAGGACCTTATGACATTCGCCGCAACTGACGGCGACATGGCCGCCCTCCAGCGGGAAGCCGGTTTCGCGATGCCGCGCCAACGTGAAGTTAGCCGGCCGGAAACGCTCCACCGAATGGCAATCCTCGCAGCGGTTCTTGTGCGGAGCGCCTGCGAATTGCGCCTTGTGCGCGTCCGTGTGGCAATCCAGGCAAGCCTGGAACTTCACGCGGTAGAGCGTCGCTTTGCCGGCCGGTCGATGGCATTTTCCGCATTCAACGGAGGCATGCCGCCCCTCCAGCGGATATTTCGTCTGGGCGTGCGCCGCCACCGTGAACGTCGCCGGCTTCCACCCTTCGACGTTGTGACAGCTTCCGCATTCGCCCTTATCGGCGCGCTGGATGAATTGGCCGCTGTGGATGTCTTCGTGGCAGTCCTTGCAGAGTCCGTGGGCGACGGGCACCTTGAAGTCCGCCGTCTTATGGCATTTCGCACAGAGGACGGCGGCGTGCTTGCCGAGCAGCGGGAACTTTGTTTTCGAGTGGTCGAACGCGGTCAGCGTCGTGGGGATGGACTTCCACCCGTGCTCGTTGTGGCATGCCGCGCAAGCGGCCTTGAAGGAGCCTTTGTGCGGATCCTGGTGGCAGTCCTGGCACTGCGCGAACGGAATGCCTGTGTAGCGGACACGCAACTTCGCGGCGCTGGCGACCGGCTCCGGTTTGTGGCACTTGGCGCATTGCACACGCTCATGCGCGCCGATCAGCCGGTAGCGCGCCGTCGCGTGATCGAAGCGCGTAATGTCCTTCCACTTCGCGAAAACATGGCACCGCTCGCACTTCGGACCGACCTGCCCGCCGTGCTGATCCTGGTGGCAGCCCAGGCACGCCGTGGTCAGCCCCAGATAAGTGCGGCGCAAGTCGCGAACCTTGATAAACTTGCGCTCCGCGGGCGCGATGTGTTCCGGGTTGTGGCATCGCTTACACTCCAGGTGGGCATGGCCGCCCTCGAGTGCATAGCCGGTCTTGCGGTGATCGAACTCATCCAGGCTGACATCCCAGAGAATCGGCACGAACTCCTTGCCGTTGTGCTCTGAGTGGCACTTGATGCAGGCATTGTCGCCGGTCTTGTGCGCCATCAGCACAGGATGCAATCCCTCCTTATGCGCCAATCTCGCGGCTATCTCCGTGTGGCATCTGGTGCATCTGAATTCGCGTTTCCCGGCGCCGCCGACATGGCAGCTTGTGCATTGCGTGGGCCCTTCAAGCCCCTGGTGCGCCCGGGACAAAGCACCGGGGGAAAATTGAGCGAGCAACGCCATCTGGGCCAGACCCCATAGGCCTGCCCAACGAAGCAGCGCCCCGCGCCAGAGCGTCCGCCTGCACTTCGAAATCGGATAACGTGTTGGTGCCGTCAACGCGAACCCATCCCAGATCGCCGCATGACGACAGCAGAGTGTTTACCCAGATCAATTTGCTGCCGCCCTATGAGTTCTTTTGTTGCAGCATCCGCCCACCAGGTTTCAAGAATCTTGCTGTTTTTCTCTTCCCGATGTAATGCCAGGCGCAGCCGCTCGCGCAGCGGGCTTACCGCATGGCGCCAAACGGCACTGTCCAGGCGGCCCGGCACAAAGCGATTTCTCCTTTCATTAGATCGGTCCGCGTGACAGTCTTCGGCCGTAGTTCGTCCAACGTCGTGCGTACTTTGCCTGCACTTGCGTATGGCATACCTTCCCTTGCTCCACTGTCCGGGAGCACTAGTTCGCCGGAAGGAAGTGCAATTCATGGGCCAGACGCCAGCCGGAGTGCATGGGGAACAAACGCTCCGCCCCTCCTGCCGAGCCGGATGCGGCGCCGGAAACGGCGTCAACGCCGTAGCAGACGGGTCGCAAGCGCGCCGTCTGGCGGGCGACCGGTTGCGCGTGTGCTGTACCGCCATGCCGGCGCGGCGTTAGAGGCGCGATGGAAGGCTGGAAGGGCGGGCGCATTCGCGGGCGCCAAATTGTGTGGCGCCGGCGCCGTCCGGCTTTGCCGCACGGCCCAAGTGGTTCTGGATGCTGGCGAATCTACCGGCGCGCCCGGCCGCGCCGGCGCCCGGAGACCGCTCTCGATCGGCACGTGGCGTCAAGCGCCAGCCGAGGTAGTTGAGGCTGCTTATGCCCGTGGACGCAGCCCGCAAATCCAGATAAATTTATCTTAAAGGCAGGCCATTTTGTGCGTAAATACAACACCGCACTTTGCGGTAGAGCAAACAGGCATTGTTGAATCTTCCATCACTCGGACGTGCTCATTTGCACATTGCCGGCACGGCCGCGTGAATTGTCATATGCAGACTAATATGTCCGATGTTTGAAGTATTTACGCCTATCTTTCGTCGGCCTTTCCGGCGCAGATCCGGTAATGTTTTCCGCGCCGCGGCCCCCGGCCGGGAAGTTCTTACGCCGTCCGCGCTGGCGCTCAATGCACTGTGACGGCCGAGCGCGGAAAAGCGAACTTTTTGCCCGTGAAGTCGATCAGGTTGAGCTGGGCGACGTAGCGGCCGGGCGCCAGCGATTTCAATGGCGTATCGATCAACAGCCGCCCCGATGCGGCACGCGCGCTCGCTGACTCCAACACTTTCCGGCCCTCGCTATTGAACAGGCTGAGCGTCGCGGCGATGTTCGCGGACTGCTCCTGTTCGTAGACCTCCACCAGCGCCGAAAGCGTTTGGCTCCGCCGGAAGACGTGCGTCACCGACGGGATCAGGCGCTCGCTGCCGACAATCAGCGGATGGCCCTCCACGGCTTTTGCGGCCTTCGGTTTTGCCGCGGCGATGGCGGCGGCCGACGCCGGCTCGCGCTGCGCGGTCAGTACCAGGCTCGATCGCGACAGCTCGGCCGCCCCGTATTGCGGCACCGTGAACGCGCGCTCATAAGTGCCCATCTTGCCCGTTTCGTTTTCCCGCACCAGCATCTTCAGCCGGTACTGGCCCGGTGCCAGACGGAAGCCGGTTTCATACAACAGGTTCTGCGTCTTGAGCTTGCCCGCCTCCTCTTCGCGCAAACGCATTTTGATGCTGTCGCGCAGCAGCGAGACCTGCGCGCCCTTCGCATTGTGGACCTCGCCCAGAAAATCGAACGTGGTCGTCTCTTCGGTCGAGCCTTTCTTGCGCAACGGGATCTCAGTCCCCGGGATCTTCACCGCCACCGGTACGAACCACTCGCTACCCTTGCGGAACCAGTTGATCTCAACGGCCAGCGGCAGGTCGGTGACCGGATCGCCGAGCAGCATCGCGTCCTGCAACTGCTTCTCGCGGCCGGTCGAGCCCATCGCCTTGAAATCCGCGTCGGCGTAATAGCCCGAGCGGTAGTCGAGCGAAGCGGCAATCCTGGGACTCAGTTTCACGTCGATCTTGCGGTACTTGCCGTCGCGGCGGTCGTCGCTCGAATAGAAGCCGAGCACGTAGTAGCTGCGCAGGTCGCTTTTCGCGAGCGTGACGCCCGCGCCCAGGTCGTTGTTATCGATCAGCGCCTTACCGCCCGTCTCTTCCGCGACGGTGACCAGCGTATCCTGTGAGCCGGTAAAGCGGTCCCGCTCGGCGTTCTGCTGCGTGCCCGTGTACATGCCCGAGCCGCGCACGGTGGCCGTCGACGCGTCGCCGCCCGGCACCGTGGCCTGCAGCCCACGCACGTCGACAGGATAAATGGCGACGTTCGAGCGGACCGCCAGATTCGCCGCCGAGCGCAACCACGCGAGGTTGTCCGTGCCCGACTGGCCCGCATCGGCGGTGAACCAGATGAGCGCTTTCTTTTCCGGCAGCGCGCCGTAGCGTTTGGCTGCTTCTTCGAGCGCGGCCATGCGGCGGTCTGTTGAGAAGAGATTGAACTCGGAGTTGTCCGCCGTGAATTGGGCGTTGTCCGCGCTTGAATCGTCGTTGTCGTCGATCACCTGCGTCATGTCCGTGGCCAAGCCCGGCGTGTGCCGGGCCAGCGCGGCGAGCAACAGGTCCTTGTCGCTGGTCAATTCCTGATCGACCACTACGCTGGTGCCAAAGCTGAGCAACGCCATCAAATCGTTCGGGCCAAGTTGCTCGCGAATTGCTTTCTCCGCGCCCTCCTTGGCGCGCAACTGCTGCGACGGATCCATCGACGTCCAGTCGATATAAAGGACCAGCAGACGCTTATCCTTGAACCGCACGCTGGAGGTCGAGGCAGTCATCTCAGGCGCCGGCGCCGCTTCTTCCGCGGGACGCGTCTCCAGCTTCTTTTCAACGGCCGGAGCCGGCGTCACGTCGTCCACGAGGTTCTGATATTCAAAAACCGAGATGGCCTGCTGCTTGCCGTTTTCGAGAATGGTGAAATCTTCGGGCTTCAGGTTGGCGACGGGCCTGCCGTCCTTGCCATGAACGTAGACCGTCACGATGACGAGGTTTGTCGATGCTTTGAAAGTGGGAATGCCATTGTCCTGGCCGGAACCCGCGGCGCTCTGCTGCGCGGGCAGCGTGCCCACCGCCCATGCGCCGAGAAAACACGTGGCGAGAAGGAATGAAATCGTGCGTCGCATGACCGTGCTAAAACCTCACCCGCAAAGAAAGTGACAGCGTGCGCATGGGGCCCGCCGCGACGGGGAGCCCGTAATTCGTGGCGTTCACCACCGTTCCCCAGGACGTGACATTGACGTGATTCAAGACGTTGTTCGCCATCAGCCGGATGTCCAGGCTGCGCCGCGCCGAGTCGCCGAATTGAATGGTGCGGCCGAAGGTCGTATTGAGCGAGATCATGCCAGGGCCGGGGATCGTGTTGCGCCCCGCGTTGCCGTACTGCCCGGCCGCTGGGACAGCGAAGGCCAGCAAGTTGAAAGGCCCGGCGCCGGCATCGACCGGCAAGCCCGTCGCGTCGGCGCGGCCCGAGCCCACCGCTCCGGTGCCGGAAGGATCGGCCGAGGTGCCGAGCACCGTGGCGGTCAGCGGCGCGCCGGTCTGCAACGTCAGGTTCGCCGTCGCGCTCCAATCGCTCAGTAGTCTTGAGACGAACGTGTCCCCGCGCTTCATGAACTGCCCGCGCGGGCCCCACGGCGAAATAGCCATCGTGCTGAACGTGAAGGTGTGCCGGCGGTCGAACGACGACAGGCCACGGTCGGCTTCAATGTCGTTGGCGTTCTGAATCACCGTGTTGCCCGCGCCGCCAATCGTGGTGGCGTCATCAATCGCCTTGGACCATTGATAGTACGCCGTGAACTGCACGCCCTTGCGCAAGCGCCGGTTCAGGCGCAATTGCAGCGCGTTGAAGATCGAGTTGCCCACGGTCGTGTCGTAGGTGTAACCCGCGGCATTCGCGGTGGTGGTCGTCGTGCTGGAAGTCGCGCGGTTCGGCCACAACGATACGTCGAGGTGCGTGCCTTTTGTGCCCAGATACGTCGCGCTCGCCACCAGCGAGCCCGGCAGCTCGTGCTCGATACTCAGGTTCCAGGTGGTCGCGTACGGCGTGCGCAGGTTCTTGTCCACCGCATAGGTATTGGTCACGGACTCGGTCGCCGGCCCCAGGAAGGGAGCCTGGAGCAGCAGGACGTTGCTCGCGTTCGTAATCAACGTGGACGTCTCGGCGTAGGGCGGCTGCGCCGTCAGCCGGCCGGGAATGCGGCTGTAGATTGAGTTGTCATAGAACAGCGAGAAGCCCGCGCGGATCACCGTGCGGCGCTTGGTGCCTGGACGGTAGGCGAGCCCCAGGCGCGGGGAGAATTTATTGAAGTCGGAGTTGATCAGCCCGTCGGAGAACTTGCCGCTATACGGCCCCGTCCCGCCTGCCGCGACCGGCGCCACAGCGGTGAAGCCGGGCGCGACATCCAAGTTCACCATGCGTCCGTACTTCTCGGTGAACGGGCTCGCGTAGTCGTAGCGCACGCCGAGATTGAGCGTCAGGTTTTTGCGCACATTCCACTGGTCCTGAACATAACCGTCGGCCGCGAAGGAGCGCGGATAGGTATCGTAGCCGCCCGAGCGCAACGTCGATTGCTGCACATAACCCAGCAGAAAATCGGCCAGATCGTAACCGGTCCCGGTCACCGCGCGGCCGTTCGCATCGAGTTGCGCCGTCGAAGAACCGCCGAAAAACAGCGTCCCGCGGGCGTTCTGCTCCAGCAGCAGATCCCAGATGTTGCGCGTGTAGTCGGCTCCAATGGCGATGGCGTGCGCGCCGCGCGTGTAGCGCACCCCCGTCGAGCCGGCCATCGTCTCCACCCGGCGCAGCGTAGGATTCGCATCGCTCAGTCCCGCGAAGTTCGTGAAGCTCAGGTTCGGCGGGCCGTAGTTCAACGGGTTCGTTGAGGCGCCCTGAATGCCCAGCTGGGCGGCGGTGTTCGCGCCGTTGGAGAAGTAGGATGCCGTCTCGTTGCGGTTCATGTTGTAGCGCGCCGACGCATTGAACACGAGGTGCGGAGAGAAGGTCCGGCTGTAGTTCAAAGCTGAATTGATCCCGTAGCCCGACGTCGGGTCCTGGAAGCCAAAGAGCTGCTGGTTGAGGCCCGAGTGGCGCTGCCAGTTGATGGAGCCGCTGAAGTTGTTCCTGCCAACCGACTTGTTGATGCGCGTGTTCAGCCCGTCGGTGTTCTGCGGCGCGGTGTACACCAGGCGATAATTCTGCGTCGCGCCCGTCTGGTTCGGCAGCGGATAGAAATTCAGCAGGCCGGCCGCGATGGAGCTGATCTGCGTGGCCGGGAGCACGCCGTTCGCGATGGGAGCATGGGTCGCGGGATCGAAAAGGCTGACTGGCGTTTGCGTCCGCCCCGTCACGGTTGACGAAAAATCGCCATTGCGCTCCGCCCCGGTCGGCACAATGCCGTACATCGAACTGCCCGTGTCGCCGCGAGCGCCGGTGTAATTGATAAAAAAGAAGCCGTTCCTGGACCACTTCGCGGGCAGCGGCAGCGGACCGCCGATCGACGCGCCGTAGCGCGAGTTATTGAAGTCCGGCTTGGTGACCGATGCGCCGTTGAGCGCGTATGGCGCCGCGTCCAGGCTCGAATTGCTGAAACTCCAAAAGGCGCTGCCGCGGTATTGCTGGCGCCGGTTTGACGTGTTGTTGCCAAACGTTTGCGGACCCGCATCGCCGCGCCGCCGGCGGAACTCCTCCATGACTTTCTGGCGCTCTTCGGGCGGCATATTGCGAAAATCCGGCATCCCGCCGCCGCCCATCATGCCGCCGCGCCCGCCGAACCCGCCGCCTCCGCGTCCACCGCCGCCCGGTCCACCTGCCGCGAAGCCGCCTCCTCTGTCGCCTCCGCCGAAGTTCCCGCCGCCGCCCATCATGCCGCCGTCCGGCCCCTGGCCCGGTCCGAACCCCAGCCCGCCGGGCGCAGAATCCATGCTGGCGCTTTGCATGCTGCCCTGCACGAGCACCGAGTCTGCCGACTCGGTCCCGTCGGGCAGGCGCGCTTCGCCACCACTGGGGGCAGCCGTCGCGGGCGCCGCCGCCTCGCTCTGTTGCGTCATGAGCGCCTGCGCCCATTCCGGCGCCGCTTGCCCGTTCTGGCCATTCTGTCCGCTACGCCCGTTCTGTCCGTTCCCATTCGCTTGCCAGGAGGGACCCCTGGGCGTGAGCAGGTCGAGGTTCAGATTCAACGGTTTGCCTGAGTCCTCGGCGCTGACCGTCTGCTTAAGCGGCTTGAATCCGAACAGCGTGACTTCCAATTCCACCGGACCGGAGGCCGCCAAGGGCAGCGCAAAGGCCCCGTCCTCGTTCGTTGACGCGGTTTCCGTCACCGTCCCGGCATGCGCTGTGATCACGGCCCCGGGCAGCGGCTTGCCGGAAGAGGTCACTCGTCCCGTCAGATCGGCAGCGCCCAGAAACGACGCCAAAGTCAGCGTTGCGAGCAATGTTCGAGGGAATAGCAAGCACTTCTCTCCAGTCGACTTCTAAGACGACAGGAGGGTAACCGTGATTACAGAGCCATCGAAAGAACGAGCCGCACGATAGGTTGCGCCGGATCCGCTTTTTCGCGGATATCGCTATAAAGTCAAAGCGGCAAAGAGCCGATTGTATGGTGCGTGAGAGCTTCCATAGCCGTGTTCCTCGCGCTGGCGAACCTGCTTGCGCAGGACAGCATCTCCAGGCAGATGGCCTCGGCGGCGCGGCAGCGGCTCGCCGCCGCCGGGCCCGGGACCTCGCTGGCACGGCAGCAACTCGCGGCTGCGCGGCAGCGAATTTCTGTAATGCGCACTCACAAAGAAGAGCCGTGGATCCTCTCGCCAGCGCCGGCGTGGGCTTGGAACGACGTGTTTCAGACGTTTCAGCCTCCGCCGTGTCCGAGTTTGAACTGGCAGCAGGCGCGGGATCGTTTCGAGGAGGAAGAGAAGCACAATGCGCTGCCCGCCGGGCTCCTGGAGGCGGTCGCAGTTCAGGAATCCGGTTTATATCCTTGCGCGGTCAGCAGCGCCGGGGCGACAGGTCTCATGCAGCTAATGCCGGCCACGGCGGCATCGCTGGGGGTTGCCAACCCGCTCGATCCCTGGCAGAACCTCCAGGGCGGAAGCCAGTTTCTGCGGCAACTTCTCGACCGCTATGGCGGCGATTTGCGGCTGGCGTTGGGAGCTTATAACGCCGGACCGGCGAACGTGGACTACTTTGGCGGGGTACCGCCGTTCGCTGAAACGCAGAATTACGTCGAGAGCGTCATGCAGCGGCTCAAACGCGAAGCCGCCGCGAAGAGCCCGCCGTCGCCTTGATTTACAAAAAGAAAGATGGAATAGAAACCGTATTTCCTGCCGATGAAATAGAATCATGACTGGAGTTTGTACTCGTGGAGTGCTGGCTTCGCGTGCCACCGTGGAAATACGAGACACATCGATCCAGAGCGCTCGAGAGACGCTGCTGGTTGTGGACAGCGACCCCGTAGGGCGCCAGCTCCTGCGCGGAGTGCTGAAGGCTGCGCATTACCGCATCCTTGAAGCCGTGGATGTCGCTGAAGCGCTCGCCATCCTTCGCAATGAGGCGGTCGATCTGGTCATCACGGATCTTGTTTTGCACGATCTGTCGGGCCTCGATCTCTGCCGCAAGCTCAAAGACGACAAGTCAACACGTCTGATCCCGATTCTCCTGGTCACCAGCATCCAGACGGTCGAATCCGAGATCGCAGGGTTGGACGCGGGCGCCACGGAGTTTCTCGTAAAGCCGATCTCGCCAGTGGCGCTCCGGACACGGATCCGCGCCATGCTCAAAACGAAACGCGTGGTAGACTCGCTGGACGAAGCCGAGTCGATCCTGTTTGCCATGGCACGCATTGTGGACACGCGGGACGCCGACACCGGCGGCCACTGCGAGCGTCTGGCGGAACTCAGCGTTCAGCTCGGATCGGCTCTGGGCCTGCCCGCCGACGACCTGAACGCCCTGCGCCAGGGCGGTTATCTACACGACATCGGCAAGGTTGCCACACCGGACGCGATCCTGTGCAAGCCGGGCCCGCTGGACGAGCATGAGTGGGTCATCATGCGGCAGCACACCACCATCGGAGAGTCTATCTGCCGCCCGATGCGCAGCCTGCGCCCGGTGCTGCCGATCATTCGCCACCACCATGAACGGTGGGACGGCGGTGGATACCCCGACGGCCTCGCTGGCGAACAGATTCCACTCCTGGCTCGCATCCTGCAACTGGCGGACATCTACGACGCCATCATCAGCCGGCGTGCCTACAAGGGGCCCCGGCCTCCGGAGGAGGCTCTGGAAATAATGCGGCAGGAGGTCGCGCGCGGCTGGCGCGACCCGGACCTTTTCAAGCTCTTCGTCAGCATCATCGAAGAACAGCGCAGGAAGGGCAAAGCCGCTGCTTCGGCCCACCGCACATAGACGCTGAACCAGACCCGTTCAGGCGTAAGATTGGGGCGGCGTCGGTGTGCCTTGAGTGTGCAGGGATGGATGACGAAGCTGCGTTGTGCCGTGAGTCCATCCAAACAGACATGTTGATCGTGTGTACGGCAACCGCTTCCGGCGATCTGCTGGGAACCGCAAGGCAACCGAAACCGTTCTAGCTGTGTGAGGGAGCGAGATCTCGAATGCCACTGAAGAACATCGCGTGGGCAGCGGCGCTTGCCCTGCTGGCCGGATTGAGCGGCTGCCGAATGGACCGGAACCACAGCCGCGAGCTCGACGAAGCCGGCGCGACGGTGCGTGAATCGAAAACGGTCGAGTTTTCCAAAGCTCAGGGCGTCGAGCGTCTGCGCGTGCAGCTCGACCTCCATGCGGGCCAACTGTACGTCGAGGGAGGCGCCAAGGAATTGATGGAAGCCGACTTCGCTTACAACGTCGCCCGCTGGAAACCCGAGGTCCGGTTCGACCGGAGCGGATTCCGCAGCACGCTGGAAGTGAAGCAGGGCGGTTCTGATGGAGCCCTGGGCGCGACGAAGAACGAGTGGCGGCTTAAGCTCAACGACGGCATACCCATTGACTTTTCCTTGAATTGCGGCGCCGGAGAGAACCGCCTTGATCTCGGGGATCTGGACTTACGGGACGTGGCCGTGCATATTGGCGCGGGACGGGTTGAACTGGACCTGCGGGGCCGTCCTCCGAAGCACGACTATTCCGTCAGCATCCACGGTGGCGTAGGCGAAGCCATCGTCCACCTCCCATCGGACGCCGGCGTGGTGGCGACAGCGAGCGGTGGACTGGGCGACATCGAGATCAACGGCCTGGAAAAGCAGGGCGGTGAATGGCGCAGCGGCGCGTCCGGCAAGGGCAAACCCACCATTCATGTCGACGTGCATGGCGGTATCGGGAAAATCACGTTCGACGCGCGCTAGCAGCTCCGCGCGGCCGCGCCGCGGGAGCGAGGGGCATTATGATCGGGGTACCTCTCCCCCCAAATGAAGGGGATATCCTCAGGGGGGCTTCTTCATCGACTATGAAGAGAGGTACCCGGTTTTGAGCTGGTTCAGGAAGTTCGGAAAGAACGGTCTCTCGGGCGCGTCCTGGGACCGCGCCATCACGGGCAATATCATCCTCCGCGTTCTGCTCGGAGGCTTCAGCCTCGTGATTCTGCTGCTGCTCGCCGCCGGTCTGTTGGGCGTCCGCAACATCAGTTCTATTCGAATGACCGCGACGGATCTGCTGGAAGAGCAGGTGCGCACCTCGGATCTGCTCGACGCTGTGCTGCGGGAGCAGCGCACCATCACCGCCATCTACGAAAACATCGCGCGCCGCCCGGAAACTCTGGACCGCGATCAGTTGCTGGGACAGCTCGTCGCCTCCGACAAAGACCTGGCCGACATCGTTGAGGCGGCCTCGGACGAGCCCGATCAGGGCCTCTGGAAGCAGCTTTTCACCGAGGCCACCAGCTTTTCCGACGAGGCGCGCAAGATTCTGGCCTCGGAAAGCCCCGTCAAACAGCCTTCCATCCGCCTGGTCGAGACGAACCGCCAGGTGCTGACCCTGGTGGACCGCCTGGTTGAGGTCGAATCGAGGCGTTCGAAGGAGTTGCAGCAACGTCTGGAGGCGTCCAGCGGCAATCTATTGCGCCAGTCCTCGGCCCTGCTGGGCGGGGGCCTGGTTCTCGCCGTTCTTTTTGCTTTCGTGACGGTACGGCTCACCGGGCAACTGGTCCACCAACTCGAATGGCAGACCGGCGAGTTGAGCCGCGTTTCATGGCAGCTTCTGGAAAAGCAGGAGACGACGGCCCGGCGGTTCTCGCACGAATTGCACGACGAACTGGGGCAGTCCTTGAGCGCGATCAAGGCCAATCTGACACCGCTGGTGGCTGCCGCCGGTCCCAACACGAAAGGCCGCGTGGAAGATTCCCTCGGCCTGGTCGACGAAGCCATCCGCGACGTCCGCGAGCTTTCGCAGCTCTTGCGGCCCACTATTCTGGACGACTTCGGGCTGGCCGCCAGCCTGCGCTGGCTGTGCGAGCGCGTCCAGCAGCGTACCGGCGTCGACATACAATTCAGCTCGAACTTCGATGGACGCATGGCGGACGAAATGGAGACGCACCTGTTCCGCATTGCGCAGGAGGCGCTCACGAATGTCGCGCGCCACTCCGGAGCGACGCGCGTGGAGATCAAGCTCGAACGCCAGAATGGCAAGGTCCGCCTGGCAATTCGCGATAATGGACGCGGCGTCTCTTCCGCGCCCGCCAAGGTTTCCGCGGAGCCCCAGCCGCGCGGTCTGGGTATCGTCGGCATGCGTGCACGCGCTCGCAGCGCGGGGGGAGAATTGAAGATAGGTTCCGCCCCCGGGGAAGGCACCCTGATCGAAGCGACATTCCCCTATCGCGAACGTAAGGAAGCATGAGCAAAATCCGAATTGTCCTGGCCGATGATCACAGCGTCGTGCGGCAAGGCTTCCGCCGGATTCTGGACGCACAGCCCGACATGGAAATCGTGGGCGAGGCGTCCAACGGCAAGGAAGCCCTGGATCTGGCCGCGCAGCTCACGCCCGACGTCGTTGTCATGGACGTCGCGATGCCTGAACTCAACGGCATTGAAGCCACACGCCGCATGGCCGAGGCCGCGCCCCGCACGCGCGTGCTCGCGCTCAGCATGCACAAGGATTCGGTCTACGTCCGCGAGATCCTGCGGGCCGGAGCACGCGGCTACCTGCTGAAGGATGCCGTGGACGAGGACCTGATCGCGGCCGTGCGCGCCGTATCGCGCGGCGAAGGCTATCTGAGTCCCGGCGTCGCCGACGCCGTCCTGACAGATTACCGCCAGCACGTCACGGATCCGATCGACCTGTTGACCAGCCGCGAGCGCGAGGTGCTCCAACTGATCGCCGAGGGCAAGACCAACAAGGAAATCGCGACCACGCTGAATCTGAGCGTCTATACCGTCGACGCCCACCGGGGCCGCATCATGGAGAAGCTGAACCTTCACTCCACGGGGGAACTGGTGCGCTTCGCCATCCGCAAGGGCCTGGTTGACTAGCCCGCCGGAGCATAGCCGCCGTGCTGCGCGGCCGTCATAGCGCGCGCGGGAGGGTTATCATCGGTAGCGGTGCAACCTCAATCGAGTCCTTCGCCGGAAGTCCCGCAGGAACCGCGGGTTTCCGTGGTCATCGTCACATGGAACTGTATTGAGTCCCTACGCCGGTGTCTCACGGCGCTCAACGCGTCGCGCCAACGGGAGCGATTCGAGGTTCTCGTCGTCGATGCCGGAAGCCGCGACGGTTGCGAGCGGATGGACGCGGAATTCTCCAACGTGACAGTGCTGCGGCTGCCGCGCAATTTCGGCAAGACGCGCGCCCGCAATATCGGCGCACGCACCGCCAAGGCCGAATTGGTCTTTTTCCTGGACCCGGAAGTGGAAGTCACGCCCGGCGCCGTCATGGACATCGCCGCGGCGGTCGAGGCCGATCCGCAAGCCGTGGCCGCCATCCCGCATTTGCTGGACGAAGAGGGCCGTCCCGGCCCGGCGGCCGGCCGTCTGCCGGGCCGCGCCGCGCTGGCCGCAGCCTGCCGGACTGACTCCGGCCTGCCGCTCGGCCCGATCGAGGGCGATGTGGAGTTCACCTCCGACGCGGCGTTGCTGGTTCGCCGGAGCTTTCTGCGCGGCCTGAATTTCCTGGATGAAAAACGCTATTCGGAGTACTGGGGTGAGGTCGAGCTCTTCTGGCGGATTCACGACGCCGGCAAGCGCATCGTCGTGGCGACGGCACCCGTAACGCTGCACAGACGCAAGACGAGCTTCCAGGTACCCCGCTCGGAGCAGGCGCTGCTGGCGGCCGACCGCGTGGCCGGGGCAGCCGCTTTTGTCGGCAAGCACGAGGGCTGGAGCGCCCGGTTCTCGTTCGTCGCGGGACAGTTTTTCAGCGCTCTGGGCGCCGCGCTGCGTGAGCCCGGATATGGCCTCCGCCTGGCCATGGGTATCCTGAACGGCCACCGCATCGACGGCACACAGGGTGGCCAACTGGGCTGACCGGCCGCCTGGAACTGGACCGATTTTGGAAATAGTGCGGACCGGATTGGCGCCGGTTTTCAGCACCGAACCGCGAACGTGAGAGAGCGGGCAAGTTCGCTGCAATTGATTGATAAACAAGCAGATGCAACCGCTCCCTCACGGTCGCGGCTCGGTTTCGACGCACTGCTCCACTGTATAGCCGCGGATGCGCGCCGGTAGTTTGGGCGTGTACGGAAAAGCCGCAACAGCCTTAGTCGAAAAACAGCATTTTCGTGGCGATCGCAAACAGAAAGACGGCGTAGGCCCGGCGAATCATGTCCGCGGGCAAGCTTAACGTGATTTTCGCGCCAAAATAGGCGCCAATAAAGAGGCCCGCGGCGACGATTACCGCCGCCATAATGTGGATGTTCCCGCGGCGGTAGTACTCGTAGGCGCCCAGCAGGCCGACCGGCGGAATCAACGCGGCAAGCGACGTGGCGATGGCCTCCAACGGCTTCATCTTTACGACGTAGAGCAGCACCGGCACGATGATGACGCCGCCGCCAATGCCGAACATCCCGGAAAGCACACCGGCCAACAGGCCGACCGCAAGCAAGACGAGAACAGGCATGACGGGAGGAGTTTAGCATGAGAGCGGGAGTGTAATCCCCGCGCCCGGCTTGAGCGTCTTGTGGGATGGACGATGTTGATGGAAGGACAGGCGGTCGAGGCCTTCGGTACGCCCAGTTTGCTGGCCCGCTTCCCCTCGTGGATGGCCAGTGAGCAGCGCCGCGTCTTCCTGCTTTGCCTGCGGATGCTGAACGATGCCGATGAGGCGGACTCGGCGGCGCAGGATGCGTTCTTCAAGGCCTACCAGGCCCTGGAAAAGCAGGACGGTGAAATCGACGATCCTGCCCGCTGGCTGACGCGCATTGCCGTCAACACCTGTCTCGACCGGTTGCGTTCCAAACGCTGGCTGTTCTGGCGCAAACGGCCGGGAGCCGAGGACGAAGCGACCATTCTCGCGATGGCGGCGACGACCGAGCCGGACGCCGAGGATCGTCTGTTCGCCATCGAATTGGGCCGGCGCCTGGCGGAGGGCATGAAGTGCCTATCGGACCGGCAGCGCGCTGTCTTTACGTTGCGGCATTACGAGGACCGGAGCCTGGAGGAGATCGCGCAGATCCTCGGGCTAGATGTGGGCACGGTGAAGGCGCACCTCAGCCGGGCGCTGGCGAAACTGCGCAGAGAATTACAGGACGTGTACGAGCTGTCGGCCCGGCGCGGCGATGGGGTACGGAGGTGACGGATTTTATGACCGGCGAGGAGCGGCACTGGCAAGACGATGACCTGCTCCGGAAACTGTATGGACTCGAGCCCGAGCGCGCGGTTTCCGGCGAGCATCTGGCGGTATGCCCTGAATGTTCCGGGCGTTGGGAGAAACTCCAGCTTGCCCGGGCGAAGTCGCTGAGCGAAGCCGGAACCGGCGTTGTGCCGGACGAGCGGCTGCTCGCGCAGCGCAAGGCCGTCTGGGCGCGCATCGACCATCCGCGCAGATTCTGGATGTCGAAATGGGCCCCGGCCGCGGCGACGTCGCTGATGCTGGCCGCGGGTGTCCTCCTGCTCCATCCGCAGCGCCCGTTGCCGGCTCCCGCGCAGCCGGCGAGCCGGACCGCGCAGGTCTCCGCCAAAGCTGCCGCCGCGGCGCAGATCAGTGACGCGGAATTGTTCAGCGATTTATCCGCCATGGCTTCGCCTGCGGCCCCCAAGGCCGTCGAGCCAATTCGCGGACTGTTTGAATCCTCTGGCACCGATGAAGAAGGAAGCTACTGACAATGAAACTACTGTGCCTTGTAGCCCTGGCCGCGGCTCTGCCGGCGGTTGGGCAAAACATGCCGCGCGGACCCTATGCCTGGTGGGACTCGCCGGTGGTGAAGGACCTGAATCTGTCGCCGGAACAGACGCAGAAGGTCCAGGCGGCCGTTCACGAATCGCGCCGCAAGCTCATCGACCTGCGGGCCAGCGTGCAGAAGGCTGAGCTGGACGTCGAAGAGACATTCAATGCCGAGAATTTCGACTCGCGGCGGGCCACCGAAGCCGTCGAGCGTCTGGCTGCGGCGCGCGCCGAAACCGGCAAGGCGCTGGCCTTGCTGAGCGTCAACTTGCGCTCCGTGCTGACCGTTGAGCAGTGGCGGGAGCTGGAGAAGCGGCGCCCCGGCCACATGCGCGGCGGCGGGCCGATGGGACGCGGCATGCAGCGCGGGATGCGTCCCGGCAGCGGCATGAATCCGGGCCGGATTCCACCCCCGGACCGCGGCAACGCTCCGCAACCGGCGCCGCCGTCGAACAACTAGTCCTTACCGTTCAGGCCGGGTAATCGTGGCCGGCGGCTTTACCACGAGTTCGACCGGTAGCGACACCGCCGGATTGCTGCCATCCGGCGCATTGGTCAGCGTGAAGACAACCGACGCCCGATACGTTCCCGGCCGCAGGCTGTATGGCGCCAGCGAGTACGTCAGGCCGACTTGGCCGGCGATCGCGCCGCTTGCTGAACCGAGGCGGAGCCACCCTCCCAGCCGGCTTTCGTAATCCACGGAGGCCGACCAGAGAGCGACTCCGCCTCCCGTGTTTGTGAGCGCCAGAAAGCCTTGCACCGAGGCGGCGCCCAGCGGCAAAATGCGCGTGGTCGCCGAATTCGACTGGACGCGCAGCGCCGGGAACCAGCGGGCCGTGCAGTCGCCCAGCACATGGCAATCCGGCCCGGTGACAGCGTCCGTTGTGTAGCGCGGCGTCGGCAGCGCTGCGACCGGAGTGCTCGCGACGGGAACCGGTTCCAACTGCAGCGCCGCGCGCACAGCGACCAGGCCGTTCTGCTGCGTCGGCCCGGCGAAAGCGTACAGCGGGATCTCGGCTGATTCCTGTGCATTCGGGTTCGCTTCCACGACTTCATAAACGATCAGGGGCGTGCCGTCCGGCAGATAGTCCGCCTCGCTGATCGCCAGCGTATTGAGCGGATTCACGCCCGCCGCGGGCTGCCAGGCGAGCTTGCCGCCGGAGCCGTCAGCAGCGACGCCTTTCACCCGCACCAGCAGCAGCGAGTTTGCGGAATTGGTGTACAAGATGTACGTGCCGGCGTCCGGCCCTGTGCCGAACCAGCCGGAAGTCGTCGGATAGTAGGGCGAAAGGCCGGCGATAGCGTCTGGCGCAAACAGTCGCGAGCTACCCGGCAGTGCGGGGATGCGGACTCCGATCCGCGTGCCGGTGGTATCCGTCCCCAGTTTCGCGTGGAAGGCGTCCGGCACGCTCTCCGTCACGCGAGCCACGGCGTTCGGATTCATTTTCGCGATGGTGCTCGACAGATCCAGGCCGGTCACGCCGTGGCTGTTCGGCTGCAGGAGCGCATCCGGCGTCGTCGCCAGAAACGAATCGGCGCTGTAGCCGGCAACCACATTGGCGGGCTCGACGTTTGTCGGCACCTGCGCGGCGAATCCTACTGCGGCTTGCACCTTGACGGCGGTCGCGGCGCGAAACCCGCTGATGCGCAGCGTCAGATTCCCCAAAGCGTCGAATGCGGTAGCGACGCCCGTGATCATGACGGACTTGCCGTCCTGCGAGGTTGCTACCGTACCGGGCACCACGGAGAGTGCATCGGGACTGCCCGCACTCACCGTCACACCGGCCACCTGGTTCTGGGAGTCAATCACGTTGCTCAGCTTCTCGTCAAAGCCGATCAGCAGAATTCCCTGCACCGCGCCGTTCGCGGGACCCGAGTTGCAGGACACGACCAGGTCGCCCAGCGGCTCTGCCAGCCCACCCGCCAACATCGGCGACGCCTGCGACGTCAATGAGCAATTGGCGGCCCGCAGCGGCACTGCCAGCAGGCTCGCGGCACATAAGAACGCGATCGAATAATGCTGCAACATATAGCCTTCCATTCAGCGTACCGGCACAACCGTCAGGCTTTCCCCGCGTGAGCGTTCGCCGTGGGCCGCGGGATGATCCGCGTACCCCCATCATGGCCCCGGGGTCCAGGCATGTCCATTCCCCAATTTGTAAAGAATGGGGCGCTGCCGGCATGGCGCAAGGCGCCGGATAGAGGCTTGCATTCGGCGCTCCCAGCGTCATACTGATGACGCCGGAAAGGAGGCGTCATGTCTGGCTGGATCGTTTTCCTCGTTTATGCCGCGGCGTTTTCCCTGGCGACGTGGCTGGATTATTACTTCCCCAGAGTCCACTGGTACTGGCGCGTGGTGGCGCTGGCGCTGGCCTTTGCCATCGGGTTGACGCCGCCATCCCCGCGGTTGAATGGGCCGGAATTCGACCTGGCCATCGGCGGCGTATTCACCCTGCTGTTCGTGTGGGGCATCAGCGAAGTCTTCTTCCGCCTCTTCCACCTGCCCCATCACGCCGTCGCGCATCGCCACGCATAACGCGGCTCAGCCGGCCGAGACGAGAGGCGCGCCGGGCGCCTACGGCACAAGTATGCAGAGGTCCCTCAGATTCCTGTACTTCTGCTCGAAGTCCAGGCCATAACCGACCACGAACCGGTCCTCAATCTCAAAGCCGATGTAATCGGCATGCACCTCGATGCGCCGCCGCGAAGGCTTATCCAGGAAGGCCGCCGTCCGCACCGACAGCGGGCCGCGCTGTGCCAGCAAGTGCTGTAAGTAGTTCAGCGTGAGCCCCGTGTCGACGATGTCCTCCACCAGGAGCACATCTTCGCCTTGTATTGGCTTATCGAGGTCCTTGGTCAACTGCACTTCGCCCGAACTCGACGTGCCGTTGTAGCTCTTCGTCCCGATGAACTCCAGGCGTACGGGCGACGTGATGTGCCGCACCAGGTCCGCCATGAACATGAAGCTGCCTTTCAGCACGCCGACCAGCACGACCGGGCGGTCGCCGTAATCGGCGCTGATCTGCTGGCCCAGTTCTGCGACTCGCTGATGGATATCTTCTGCGGAAATCAGGACTTCGAAGCGCGGCTCACTCATGCGTCCATTCTACCGGGTGCGGCCGCCAGCGCGCTTTCCGCGAGTCTCCGCGGGCCCGCCGGACCGTCACCAAATTGCAAAAAACAAAAGGCTTGCTTGCTGTTGCGAATGTCGTTACGATACTCGGCAAGGAGACGTTCACACTGATTCCACTGTCGTCTGATCCCACCATGGGAGAGGTTCTCCCGCCCACCGTTCCATCCCCCACGTGGCTCACCGCCCTGCGAGCCGCGGAATCCAAAAAAGCGTTGGACAGCCGGGTCCTGGACTTGCGGGAAGTCACATCGCTCGCAGACTATTTCCTGATCTGCACCGCTTCCAACCAGCGGCAGGCTCAAGCCATCTGGGATGAAATTGCGAAGCAGATGAAGGAGCAGCGCCACGACACGGCGATCGGCGTAGAGGGGTACGACGCTGGCGATTGGATTGTCGGAGATTTCGGTGACCTGATCGTGCACGTGTTTACGCCGGAGAAGCGCGCCTATTACGACCTGGAGCGCCTCTGGCGGCACGCCGCCAACGTCCCGCTCCCGGCGTAGGACGCCGGAGGGCCGTATCGGGCATCGGGCGCATGCTGCGCAGCGCGCGCGGCAGCGGGATTTATGTGGTCTTCCAGCCGCGGCGTGAATGCCTGCCGCCCCTGAGGCTCCCTCCTTGCGAGACCGCTCCACCCCTGATTTGTTCGCGCGGAACGTAAAATACGCCGTGGCTTGCGCGCAGCGCACAAGCGCCGGGGCGCGAATTCGCTAGCCTAGGGGCATGGACCCCTGGGACTTGAGAGAATCTCCGGCGCCGGAGTTGTCCGGCATCGTTCATCAGGTCAGCATCTCGAAAGGCGGCGTCCCGAAACTCGCAGTGCCGGAAGCCTGGGCCACGCCGCTTGGGCTGGAGGGCGACGGCCACTTTCACCCGCAGATTCACGGTGGACCGGAAAAGGCGTTGTTGCTGGTCTCGCTGGAGGATCTGGAGACGCTGCGCGCGGCCGGCTTTCCCGTCTTTCCCGGCGCGCTCGGCGAGAACCTGACCATCCGCGGCATGGACTTCCGGCGGCTGCGCACTGGACAACGTTTCATTGTGGGCAACGCGGCGATCGAGATCACGCACCTGCGCCAGCCGTGCCACACGCTGGACGTGTACAACCCGAACGCCGAAACGCGCATCCAGCCGCTGCTCTACGACGCCCAGGCGAACGCTGGCGACCCCACGTCGCCGGTGTGGGCGATGGGCGGCGTCTATGCCTCCGTCGTGCAGCGGGGACTGATCTGTACGGGTGCTACAATCGCCTTGGCAGACCAAAAGGTCTGAGCGGACGCCCCGTTTGCCTCACAAATCCACGCTCGGCGATTCCCAACACGCGGAGGCCGCGCTGTCCCTCGTCGCGCACTACATCCCACCCGACCTGCAACAAGGGCTGGAGATCCTGCTAAGCCAGTCGGCCGATCCGCAAGCCGTCGTGCTGCGGCTGGAGCGCTTCTGTGAAGCGAACCCGGGCGAGTTCCAGCAGATCGCCTGGACGCCGTTCGGTTTGCAGGCGCTGATCTCCGTCTTTTCATCGAGCGAATTCCTTTCCGAAGCGCTGCTGCGCAATCCGCGCTGGCTCATCTCGATCCTGGAGTCCGGCACGCTGCACCGCGTGCGGTCGGCGCCGGAAATGGAAGCCGATCTGGCGGCATGGCTCGGGGAGAGCCCGGCAGACAGGAACGAAGCCCTTTCCCCGCTCACACTGGCGAGCTTCCGGCGGCGCCAGATTCTGCGCATCCTGGTGCGCGACGTGCTCGGCTTCGCGGCCCTGCCCGAAGTCACCGAAGAGCTGAGCAATCTGGCGGACACCATCATCGACGCCGCTTACCATGCCGTGCGCCAGGAGCTGGAGCGGAAATACGGAGTGCCGCGCACGCCAGACGGCAACCCGTGCGGTTTCTCCGTGCTGGCGCTGGGCAAACTCGGCGGGCGGGAGTTGAATTACAGCTCCGACATCGACCTGATGTTCATCTACGCGGCGGCCGGCAAAACGGACGGCGCGCACGGCTTGACGCATCGCGAGTTTTTCAAAAAGCTCGCCAACCGGATGACGGAACTGCTCGCCACCTACACGCCGCAGGGCATGATCTACCGCGTGGATCTGCGTCTGCGTCCGGAAGGGCGGCACGGCGAGGTGGCCATCTCGGTAGACGCCGCGAAAGAGTATTACGAAAAGCGCGGGCGCGACTGGGAGCTGCAGATGCTCATCAAGGCGCGCTGCGCGGCCGGTGACGCCGAGCCCGCACGCGCGCTGCTCGAATGGGTGCAGCCGCGCATTTATTCCACCACGCTCGATTTTTCCGCCGTCGAGTCGATGTCCGAAACGCGCGAGCGCATCAGCGACAAGCTGGCCGCGCGCCAGCGGCCCGGCGGCACGGACGTGAAGCTCGCGCGCGGCGGCATCCGCGACATCGAGTTTCTGGTGCAGTGCCTGCAGCGCGTGCACGGCGGCCGCGAAATCTGGCTGCGCAACTCGGGCACACTGCTGGCGCTGAACCGGCTGCGCGACAAGGATCTGCTCTCGAGCACCGAGTATTCGCGCCTGGTCAACGCCTATCAGTTCCTGCGCCATCTGGAGCATCGCCTGCAGTTCGCCGAGGACCGCCAGACGCACATCCTCCCCGACAATCCCGACGATCTCGATCTGGTGGCACGCCGCATGCCCGCGTCGCAACTGGGCGAGGAGAGCACGCCGGAGTCGCTGCTGCGCCATCTGAACGAGCACCTCGAACACGTGCAGGAGATTTACGAGCGGATCATCCACGCGCAGCAGCCGGTCTACTACACGCAGACGCCGGTGAGCGCCGGCCCGCCCGCCGTCACCGTGACCGCGGAGCCGCCTTCGACGGAGCCGGTGGTCAGCAATCTGGTGCGCTTCCTCGACCAGCGCGCGCCGGAATTCGCCGCCGCCGTGACGCGCGCGCGGCTGGGCCGCAGCCGCAACGCGTTCGAGCATTTTCTGGAAGCGCTCAACCATCGCGACGACTGGCTGCGCGCGCTGAACCAGGACCCGGTGCTGACCGGCTACCTGCTCGACCTGTTCCAGCACAGCCCGTACTTCGCCGAGCAACTGGTGCGCACACCGGACTATTTTGAAGAGCTGCGTTCCATGCGCACGCGGGGCCACTCGCGGATGGCGCTCGGCGAAGTGCTGCCGATGCTCGAAGACGTCAACGAAATCCGGCGCTTCTTCCTGCGCCAGATGTTCCGCACCCAGGCCGAGTCCATTTGTCTGCAGACGCCCGTCTTCGAAACGCTGGGCCGCTCCTCGCTGCTGGCCGACGCGGCGATTGTCGCCTGCTACCGGCTCGCGCTCGCGCAGGTTTTCGAGAGCCATCCGCCGGTCGGCAAGAGCTACTCGCCGTGGCAGCAGATGATGGTGGTCGCACTCGGCCGCCTGGGCATGCGCGAGTTCGATCTCGGCTCCGACGCGGACCTCATCTTCATCCTGCCGGACGCCGATCTGCCCGAGTTGCACTTCTGGACGCGCGTCGCCGAAAAGCTGGTGACCGTTCTCGGCGCCTACACGGGTGACGGGACCATGTTCGCGACGGACACACGCCTGGTGCCGAACGGCAAGGGCGGCGCGCTGGTCCAATCCGAGAGCACCTACCGCGACTACTTCGCGCATAAAGCGGAGACGTGGGAAGGGCTCGCGTACATGAAGTCGCGCGCCGTTACCGGCGACATCGAACACGCGACTCAGTTCCTGGCGGATCTCCAGAAGATCGACTGGCGGCGCTATGGGCAGAGCGGCCGCTCGCGCAAGGAACTGCGCGCCATGCGCATCCGCATCGAGCACGAGCACGGCGAAGCGAACCCGCTGAAGAGCGCCTCGGGCGGCTACTACGACATCGACTTCGCGCTCATGTACCTGCGGCTGAAGAGCGCCGGCATTTTCTTCAAGGTGTTGAACACGCCCGAGCGCATCGAGGTGATCGAAAACATGGGCCATCTCGAACACAACGACGCGCAGTTCATGGCCGACGCGGCCACCTTCTACCGCGCCGTGGACCACGGGCTGCGTCTGATCTTCGGCCACACTGAAGGCGATCTGCCGCGCTCGGAAAACGCACTCGAGACGCTCACCGAACTGGTGAAGCGCTGGGTGCCCGACTACCTGACCGACCAGCCGCTGCATCTCGAACTCCTGCAAATTCGCGAGCGCACGCGGCAACTCTTCGACCGGCTGTTTGAGACCGCCTGAGCGAGCCCCCTCGCGCACCGCGGCCTTTGTGACATAGAATTCAGGGCCAAGGAGAGTTTCCCTCATGAAGAAGAAGCTGCTGATTGCGGCGGGCGTGGTGGTTGGGCTGCTGCTGCTGATCGTGGTGCTCGTGCCACTCCTCATCAACGGTGAGAGTTTCCGGCCCCTGCTGGAGGCGCAGGCGACGAAGGCTCTCGGGCGCGATACAAAGATCGGCGCGCTGTCAATCTCGCTGCTCTCCGGCGGGGCGAAGGCCGAAGATCTGTCCATTGCAGACGATCCGGCGTTTTCCACTCAACCCTTTCTCACGGCCAAGAGTCTGTCCATCGGCGTGGAGCTGATGCCGCTGATCTTCAGCAAGAAGTTGAACGTCAAGGGGATTACGATCCAGGCGCCGCAGGTGCGGCTGATCCAGAACAAGGCCGGCGTGTGGAACTACGCCTCGCTCGGCTCCAAGGAGGAAAAGCCGGCCGGGCCGCCTGCCACGACGGCCGCGTTGAATCTCTCCATCGATCGCATCAAGATCGATGGCGGGCGGATTGTGCTCGTCCAGGAAGGCGAGAGCACGAAGCCCGTCGAACTGCAGAACGTAAACACGACAGTCGGGCCGATTACGCCGGGCGCCGCGGTGCCGCTGAAGATCGCTCTGGATGTTGCGGGCGGCGGGTCCCTGAGCCTGGAGGGGCAGGCCGGGCCGCTCGCCGAAAAGGACACCACGCGCACGCCTTTCCAATTGAAAGCGACGGTGAAGAAGCTCGATCTCGAACGCTCGGGGCTGCTGGGGGCGAAGCCGGCCTTCGCCGCGCTCACCGACTTCACGGGCGATGTGCACTCGAACGGCAGGACGGTCCTGATGAAGGGTAAGCTCAACGCCGCGCAGGCGCGTTTCAGCGCCAACTCGCCGCACGCGCCGAAGCCTGTCGAGATCGACGTCGACAGCGCTTACGAACTCGCGCAGCACGCCGGTGTTATTCAATCGATGGCGCTGCGCACGGGCGCCGCGGCTCTCCACATCACCGGCAAGTACAACCTTGCCGGCGCGACGCCGTCGTTCAATGCGCACGTCGCGGGCGATGCTCTGCCGGTGAACGACCTCGCTCCGCTGCTGCCGTCTTTCGGCATCGTTCTGCCCGCCGGCGCAACCCTACAGGGCGGCACGCTGAAGGTTGCGCTCGATCTTTCCGGCACTGCCGCCCAGCCGCTCGGCACGGGCACGGTCGCGCTGGAGAACACGAAACTGGCGGGCTACGACCTGGCTTCGCAGATGAAGACACTCTCGGCGCTAGCGGGCCTGAAGGGCTCCAAGGACACGCTGATTCAGTTCTTCGGCTCGGCCCTGGAGGCCGGGCCGCAGGGTCTCAAGGCGAGCGGTCTGAAACTCAACGTGCCCGCGCTCGGCGAGTTGTCCGGTGACGGCGCCATGTCGCCGAATAACGACCTCGACTTCCGCATGCTCGCGAACATCAACCCGAACGCCGGCATCATCGGCGGACTGAGCCGCTTGACGGGCACGGCGACCGGGCAGAGCGGCTTGCCGTTCAAGGTCTCGGGCACGGCCGCCCATCCGCGCTTCCTGCCCGATACGGGCCGTATGCTCCAGCAGCGTTTCGGCGCCGCGAGCGGCAACCAAACGGGCAATGTCGTCGATGCCGTGAAGGGCCTGGGCAAGCTCTTCGGCAAGCAGAAATAGCTGCGGGCCGCGTCCCGCACGCGACTGCGTCGTCTCAGCACCGAACCGCGAACGTGAGAGAGCGGGCACGCTGCAAGTAGCTGACAGGCAAGAAGATGCCACCGCTCCCTCACGGTCGCGGCTCCGTGTCGAGATTTGCGCTGCTCTACGATGCCGCGGGCGGATTGCCCTGCAGGCCGAGTTCTTCAGCGCGCGCCTGCATGGCTTGGATGCAAAATGCGATGTGCTCGTCCAACTCGACGCCCAGCTCCTTCGCGCCGTCGATGATGTCGGCGCGATTGACGTTGCGCGCGAAGGCTTTGTCCTTCATCTTCTTGCGCACGCTTTTCACTTCCACCTCGTGGATCGAGCGGCCCGGCTTCACATAACTGACGGCGGTCAGGAAGCCGGGGAGTTCGTCGCAGGCGAAGAGCGTCTTTTCGAGCGGCGAGACGCGCGGCACGCCGGAGTACGTCGCGTGACTGAGGATCGCGCGGCGGATCTCTTCATCCACTCCGCGCTCGGCGAGAATCGGCTCGCCCTTCATCGGATGGCTCTCGGCGTCGGGATGAATCTCCCAGTCGAAGTCGTGCAGGAGCGCGGTCAGCGACCACTGGTGCTCGTCCGCGCCGAGCTTCTTCGCGTACGCGGCGACGCACGCCTCCACGGCCAGCGCGTGGCGCCGCAGGGCATCGTTTTGGACGAACTCACAGACGATCGCCCAGGCTTGTTCACGAGTCATTCCCCTCAAATTAACACTTTGCCGGGGCGCGCCGATTGCGCGGGCGCGGACCGCGCATCGGCCGGGCTAGCCATGGATCAGACGCATCGCCCAAGTGCCGGTAAAGGTGGCGAGCGCGCAACAGAGAAACAAGTAGATGGCCGCGTCGACGCGTTCGCGCGGAGTGCGTTTCCCCATGAGCGCTAGGGTTGCCGAAAGCAGCACAGCCACCAGCGCGGTGTAGGCCAGGTGCGGCATCAGGAGCGTTCCGCCTTTCTCATCTCGAGCACATTCGACACAGCCAGCAAATTGAAGATTCCCGCCAGCGAGAGCAGCGTGGTTCCATACTCGTGCACTCGCCCATCGAGGAAAGTGTGCGAGCCGTCCAGCCACTGCGCGAGCAGAAACGGCCCGCCAGCCAGCAGTTTGGCGAACGCGCCCGCCTGGAACAGCAAGGACGTAAAGCTATCCAGGCCGCGGAGATCGGACGGCTGCGGCCATTGGCAACCGCCCTGCAGCGCCAAGCCCGCGGCGAAAGTCAGCGAAACCAGAACTGCAAATCCGGCAAACTGCAGGTACCGGCGCGTCAGCAGGTACCCTCCACCGGGCACCAGCCAGCCGAACAGGACGAGCCCGGCCGTCTTCATTGCGCACCCCCGGCGTCTGTTCGGGATTCTTGCGCGGCAGCGGAACGCGGCACCAGGAAAGTCCGCTCCCAGCGCGTGCGCGTGAAGAAGTGAAGAGCGACATCGACCGCATGATTCATGCTCCATTCCGTCAGGTCGGCGGTGGGCGCGTCGTAGGACCAGTACACAACCAGCGGCTTGCCGATGACGTAACCGCGCGGCACAAGGCCCCAGTAGCGGCTGTCCTCCGAGTCCTCACGATTGTCGCCCAGCACGAAGAGCATGCCGGGAGGAACGATCAGCTCGCCATTGCGCACGTGGTGCTCAAACATTTCGCGGCCGCGCGGCGTCGTACACGGCGCCACAGCCAGCGGGAAGTTATCGCGATACGCATCGGGATAGGCGGCGATGTGTTGTGTGTACGGTTCGATCAACCGCACGCCGTTCCGGATGACCTGCCGATGGTCGAGACGGATGTGATCGCCCGGCACTCCGATGACGCGCTTGATGTAGGTCTGCCGGACGTCTTCCGGATACAGGAAGACGACAATGTCGCCACGCGCGGGCTCACGGTAGCCCAGCAGTTGCGAGCCAACGGAGCCCGGCTGCGCATAGGCCACACGGTCCACCAGCATGTGATCGCCGATGCGCACGGTCCCTTCCATGGAGCCGGTTGGAATCACGTAGGCCTGCACCAGCGTCGTCGACGCGAAGAGATAGACCGCGATGGTGACGGCCCATTCCGCAACCGCGGTGCGCGGCGTTTGTTTGCGCCCCGCGGACCAGATCGCGGCGGCCCTTTCGCGCACTACCGTAGTCAGCCAGTCGGAGGCGAGATGCAGCGTCAGGCGCAGCAACGGCCAGCGGCCCGGAGCGTGCGATGCGTCGCGGCAGCGGTCCCGGAAAGCCTGCCGCATCGCGCCGCCATACTCCTCGCGAAAGCCACGTGGATAGGCATAGAGCAGCACGGAATAGACCCGGCAAAGCGTGCCGGCGAAATCGAATCTGCGCGTCATGCGTGACTCCCCGCCAACTTGGTTCTGGCTGCCAGCACTGCGTCCGTGAGGCGCTCCGCTTCGGCTCGCACGACGCTCCGGCCCAGGCGGGTCAGGCGATAGTAGCGCCGGCGCTCGTCGTCCAATGCGGGATCGGGGCGCTCGTCCGACTCCTCGACCAACCCCGCCGCGAGCATCCGCTTCAGGCATCCGTATAGCGTACCCGGACCCAACTGCAGCGCGTTGTCAGTCTGCTCGGCCACGTCCCGCATGATGCCGTAACCGTGCCGCTCTTCATCCGCGAGCGCCAGCAGGATATGGAACACCGCCGGGGTGAGCGGCAGCAGGTCGCGCGGCGATTGTGGCTTTCCCATGAATATATCCGTTACGGATATATTGCGGCCCGCGGGATGTTTCCGTCAAGGAGAGGATCTGTAAACTGTTCGGCCGCGGTGCAGTGCGCGAACCGCAATCCGCGAAGCACTTTCGGGAACGCCGCGGGCGAGGACCAGCGGGCCTCGCATGGCCGCTGAGTCCGGGAACGCACCCGCACCGTGCCTCAGAACGCCCGGTCCCACGGCAGCGACAGCCGGATGGCCGAGTTGATCAGGCCCACCATGCTGTACGTCTGCACGAAGTTGCCCCACAGCTCCCCGCTGGCCGGATGGATGTGTTCGGAAAGCAGCCCGTGGCTGTTGCAGTAGGCGAGCAGCTTTTCGAACAACGCGCGCGCTTCGTCCCGCCGGCCGAGCAGGGCGAGCGCATCGGCGTACCAGAAAGTACAAACCAGGAAGGCATTCTCCGGCGTGCCGAAGTCATCTTGTTCGGCATAGCGGAAAATGAAGTCGCCACGGCGTAGAGTCTGGACCACCCGCTGCACCGTGCCGGCAAAGCGCGGATCGGCGGCATCGACAAAGCCTAGCTCGGCGAGCAGCAGCAGGCTCGCATCCATCGAGTCGCCATCGAAGGTGGACACAAAGGAGTCGCGTTCGGCGCTCCAGGCATGATCGACAATCTCTTCGTGCATGCGCGTCGCATGGTTGCGCCAGTACTCCGCGCGTCCACCGAGTCCCAGCTTGTGCGCGATGCGCGACAGACGGTCGCACGCGGCCCAGCACATCACTGCCGAGAAGGTGTGTACGTGCAACGAGCCGCGCAACTCCCACAGGCCGGCGTCGGGTTTGTCGAACGACATGGCGGCCATTTCGCCCAGGTGTTCGAGCCGCCGGAACAGCGCCTCGTCGCCGCGCCGCACCAGACGCCGATCGAAGAAGACGTGCGTGGCGGCGAGCACCGCCGAGCCGTAGACGTCGTGCTGCACCTGCCGGCACGCCTGGTTGCCAACGCGCACGGGCCCCATGTCCCGGTAACCCGCCAGCGAAGTCACCAGCCGCTCTGCCAGGTCGGCCCGCCCGTCAATGCCGTAAACCGGCTGTAACCGCGCGCCGTTTGATTCCGCGGCAATGTTGATGATGTAGGAGAGGTAGCGCTCCATCGTGCGCGTGGCGCCCAGCCGGTTCAACGCGTGAATCACGAAGTAGCCGTCACGCAACCAGCAGTAGCGATAATCCCAGTTGCGCGTGCTGCCCGCCGACTCGGGAATCGACGTGGTCATCGCCGCGATGATCGCTCCCGTATCGTCGTAAGCATTCAGCTTGAGCGTGATGGCCGCGCGGATCACCATCTCCTGCCACTCGTAGGGAATCGCCAGCGCGCGAACCCATGTGCGCCAAAACTGCGCGGTCTCTTCAAAGAAACGCCGGCCGACCTGGCCGGGCGCCTCGGTGAGCGTTTCGTCCGCTCCGATGATCAGTGTGATGGTGTCCTCCAGGAAAAACGGCGTTTCCTGGAGGATGGCCGTAATCGACACGTCGGTCGTAAGGCGCAGTACCAGCGCCGGCGACACATAGCGAATATGGTTGTTGCCGCAGGTGACCTCGGGCCGCGCGGCGCCGTAGTCGCAAGCCGGACGCATACGGACGATCACGCGCGGCGAGCCGGCCACGGAGCGCACTCTCCGCACCAGCATCATCGGATGGAACATGCGTCCGAACTGATGGAAGCGCGGCGCAAAGTCCGTTACCTCGGCACACCCTCCGTGGCTGTCGTAAAGCCGCGTGATCAGGATTGCGGTGTTGTCGAGATAGCACTGCTCGGAACGCTCGAAATCAGCTACCTCAATGCGAAAATAGCCGTAGTCATCCGGCGTGCGGCGCCCGCGCAGCAACGAGCAGAACACAGCGTCGCTGTCGAAACGCGGCAGGCAAGCCCAGACGATCTCCGCACGTTTATCCACCAGCGCGCCGATCGCGCTGTTGCCGATCAAGGCGAGATTGAGACTTGCTTCCATTACGGCCGCTCCCTCCCGGAAGGCACAGACAGCGCGCCCGCCAGCCACGCCCGCGCCGCGCCGACGTTCCGCAGGTGGTAACCGGCGGCGGTCCGTCCCCGCCCCACCTTCACCGCCACACCGCCCATGCGGTTGACCGCGCGAAAGCCGTCCTCGTCCGTACGATCATCTCCAAGAAAGACGGGCCGCCGGCCGCGAAACGGGGCCTCAGCCATGAATTCCGCAATGGCGGTTCCCTTGTCAACCCCCGCCGGCTTGATCTCGGCGACGCACTTGCCGCTTTGCAGGCTCAAAGTGCCCACGGATTCCGCGACAAATTCCCGCATCAGGCGGTGCACGTATGAAGCCAACCGCGGCGCCCGACGGTAGTGCAGCGCCAGGCACAGCCCTTTGTCTTCCAGCAGCAGGCCCGGATGCCGCTCCAGTACCGGCCGCAGGCGGCGGGCAATTTCGCGCTGCGCGGCCAATCCTTCCCGGTGCGCCCGTACGGCGCCGTTCGCCGTGCGCCTCTCCAGACCATGCTGGCCCGCGCTGGGCGGACGAAAGTCTCCGAGCAGCGTTTCGAGATTGGACAGTTGGCGCCCGCTGACCAGCGCCAACGCGCCGCCGCACGCCACCTGCAGTTTGCGCAGCAAGGCCAACAGACGCGCATCCACCTTCACCGCATCGGGCGATGCGGCCAAGTCGATCAGCGTACCGTCGACGTCGAGGAAGTAGGCCCATTCGGGCCGGGCGGCCGGTGGAGTTGGTTTCACGAAATTCCCGTCAAAAGGCGAACTCACACCAGCGCCGCCGCGGCCGGTTTTTCCAGCAAGCGGCCCCGGCGGCGCATCGCGGCGGCATCCAGCAGCATGCGTCCGGCCCACCGGTATACGTTGAACTCCCGCACCAGCCCGCGCATCAATAGCATCCGGTCCCGCTGCTCCGTCGCGGGCATAGTGACCGCGGTCAGCAGCGCAGTGGCGCATTCCTCGGCATCGTAGGGATTGACGATCAGCGCCTCGGGCAATTCTCTCGCCGCGCCGGTGAAACGGCTCAAAATCAACACGCCACGTTCGTCGTCCCGCGAAGCGACGAACTCTTTGGCGACCAGGTTCATGCCATCGTGCAGGCTGCTGACAAAGCACAGGTCGGCCGCGCGGTAATGCTCGTACACCGCTTTGGGGCCGAAGTGTTCCACCTTGAGCAGGATCGGCGGCGGTCCACCGCGGAAACGCTCGTTGATGCGGGCGGCGGCGGCGCGCACCCGCTTCTCGTGAAATTGGTATTCGCCGATGCTCGACCGGCTCGGCGCCGCAATCTGGATGAACGTGAACCGGCCCACCCATTCGCGATGCAACTCCAGGAACCGCTCCACGGCGGCGAAGCGCTCCAGAATACCCTTGGTGTAATCGAGGCGGTCCACACCGATGCCGACGAATTGATCGGCGGGCAGCGCGTTTTGCTCCCGGATCACCGCGCGGCACTCGCTCACGGGCTGCTCCACAAGCTCTTTGGACGGCGGCCAGTTGATCGAAATCGGGTAGCGCCGTACGGCCGTCAGCTTGCCGCCGAAGGTCACCGAGAAGGTCTCGCGGTCAACGCGGGCTTCGATACAGCTATCCACGGTGTCCATGAAATTGTTGCAGTGGAATTGCGTGTGGAATCCCAGGATGCTGCTGCCCAGCAGCCCCTCGACGATCTCCTCCCGCCAGGGACAGATCGCGAACGACTCGGGATTCGGCCACGGAATGTGCCAAAAAGTGATGATCGTCGCATGCGGCAGCTTCTCGCGGATCATCCGGGGCAGCAGGGCAAAGTGATAGTCCTGCACCAGCACGATCGGCGCGCGCGTCTTGGCTTCGTCCACCACGGCCTGCGCGAATTTGCGGTTCACCTCGACATACTGGTTCCAATCGGCGTAGCGGAAGGTAGGCCGTACGTGAGCAATATGGCAGAGCGGCCACAACCCTTCGTTGGAAAATCCATAGTAGTAACCCGCTTCCTCTTCCGGCGTGAGCCAGACGCGACGCAACTGGTAGTACGATTTGCCGGGCGGAACGGCAACGTGGTTATGGCGATCGACGACATCCCGGTCGGCCGAGCCGCTGCCGTGCGCAATCCAGGTTCCGGAGCAGGCGCGCATCACCGGCTCGAGCGCGGTCACCAGGCCGCTGGCCGGCTGGCGCACCTCAATACCGTCACCGGCGTGCTCATGCAAATATGGTTCGCGGTTGGAAACGACAATTACATCGTCGCCGCGCAGATCGTGATGGAGCACGGCCCGCAACGTTTCCGGCGTCCATGTGATTTGGCTTTCGTCGCGCGCGCGGCGATCCGATTCCAGCTCATTGATCAGTTGCTGTAAATCACGCGCAATAGGATTGAACTCGGGGGCGTTTGAGGTCTGCCCAGGCTCGCGGAGAAAGCCTTCGCCGCGCAGCAGCGAACGCGTGCCAGCCACCCAACCGCGCCAGGAGAGTTGCGCGACTACAACCGTGATCAGCGACACAACAATCGCCAGACCGATGAAAAAGTAGAAGACGTAACGCTTTGTCTCTTCGCTGCGCCGCTCGGCAAAGCTCAAATCGTGGACCAGGACCAGCCGCGCTTCCGGCGTCATGTCGTTGGCGAGCGACTCCACGGTTACGTGCAGCAGCCCGCTCTGTCCCGGCAGGCGTAGCGTGGGCGAGTCCTCCCAACGGGCCAGTTCATTGCAGTGGATTGTGGCCGGAAACAAGGGGCTGGCCATCGGTGCGCCCTGGCGCGAAGGGCAATAGCCGATCGCGTAGAGCCGCTCATCGCGTGTGATGCGCGCGAACAGATCCTGGATACGATCCTTGTTCCCGAAGGCCAACTGCTCCGCCAGCGGCTCGGCGACGGCATTCGCGATCAGCGCGGAGCGCATATCCAGATCGCGCACAAACCAATGCACGGTCAAACGATCGACCACTGGGACAACCGCGTAAGCGATGATCACGAGCACGAGCACGAGCGGAACGATAAAGCGTAATGAGAGTCTCATGGCACCCCTCCTGGCAGCTACCGCCAAGTGCTTCGATCCCCCTGCGCATCACCAACGCGAATGTTACCGGCACTGATCCGCGCCACTCCCTTGCCAGATGATGACACACGCGAACGCCCGGTAGAAGCACAGCCAGCAGACGTTACTTACTGGTCGCGTGCGTTCATCTATGACCTGCTCGAATCAGCGCGCTACAGCTTCAGAGCGCCGCCGGTTTCTTGCGCTGCCCGAACAGTGCGGTCCCCACGCGCACCAGCGTCGAGCCCTCTTCGATGGCCACTTCCAGATCGCCCGACATGCCCATCGAGAGCCCGTTGACGCCCACCTGGCGCGCCAGTTCCCGCAGCCGGCGGAAGTACGGGCGTGCGGTTTCAGGATCTTCGGACCACGGCGGCATGGTCATCAGGCCGGCCAGCTTCAGCTCCGGCAGCGCGCGAATGGCGTCCACCAGAGCCGGCACGTCCGCCGGCGCGCAGCCATGCTTGCTCTCCTCTTCTGAAAGCTTGACCTCGATCATGACTTCCATCGGCTTGCCGCTTTCGGCCAGCCGCCGCGCGAGCTTCGCGCTGTCCACCGTCTGAATCACGTCGAACAGCTCCGTACCCTTGCGGCTCTTGTTCGATTGCAGATGGCCGATCAGATGGAAGCGCGCTCCCGCGAGGCCGCGCACCTCCGGAGCTTTGCCTTCGAACTCCTGCACGTAGTTCTCGCCGAACTCGCGCAGGCCCAGCGCGTAGGCATCGAGAATCGCCTGCGCCGGGAAGATCTTGGTCACCGCGAGCAGCGTGATCTCCTCGCGACGCCGTCCGGCGCGCGCACAGGCGTTCTGAATGCGTTCTTCGACGGCGGCAAGACGTTCGGCGAGTGTTGCAGTGGAATCCATTTTGGCGGTTGCGGCGCTCCTGTTGACGGCGGATCCGGGGATCGCGCGCGACCCGCAACGAGCGGCATGCGGCGCGATAGGCCCCTAGTCATGGATTGTATACTGGGTCCGGTGCGAGCCCCCACCAAGGCCGCCCGCGCGATGCCCGCCGCGGCATTGCGAACGGAGTTGGAGCGCTTTCTCCTTACGGCCAGCAAACCCGCGATTCTTGAGCCCGGCCAGCCGCCGCTTGAGCTGTCCGCGGACCATTACGCCTGCACGGAACGTCCCAACGGCCTGCTGCTCGAAGCCTGGGACGATGCGCAGACCTGGGCGCGCCGTCTGGTGCACGTCGAGCCCGCACGCGGCGGCCGCCTGACGGTGATCGCCGAACGCCTGGGCGGAGCACGCTTGAAGCTGGAAATCGCCGACCTCGACCGGCCCGTTTCGGCGCAGCTCCTGCAGCGCAACCTGCGCGAGAACCTGCGCGAGCGCTTCCGCTACTGGCTCGCGCGGCAGTACCCCGGCTGGCAGATCGAAGAGTTGACCGCAGGCGCCGACCTGGAACATTCGCTGTCGCCGTCCTACCCGCGGGCCTTTCTCGTACGCGGCGCGACGCGTATGGCGGCGATTGCGGCTCCGCCCGAACCCGAGTTGAGCGGCTCCGTGCTGACCTTCGGGCTGATCTGGCTCGATTACCTGCGCCGGCGCGAGGCTCCGCATCCCGTTCAGGGATTGGCGCTCTTCCTTCAAAAGAACACCGCAGACCAGACGCTGCTGCGCCTGCGGTGGCTCGACACGCGCCTGGCGTCCTTCGCCGTTTTCACTTACGACTCCGATGGCTACGAGCGCCCGGTCGATGCCGCCAACACGGGCAACATCAGCTCGCGCGTCGAGCCGTGGAATGCCGGTCCGCCGGCCGCGAGCGCATTGCCGCTGTGGGTGCTCGCCGAGTTGGCGCGTTTCGAAGGCTTCGAGGCGGTGGAACTGGGCGCGGGCACGGTCTCGTTGCGGATTCACGGTCTGGCGTTCGCGCGCGTGGAGAGCCAGCAAACCTTCTGCGGGATCGACCGGCTGAAGCGCACGCGCGACGCCGCGCGTGTTCTGGAGACCGCCCGCCAACTGGCTTTGCACCGCGCATCCGGCGCGCGCGAGCCCAGCCATCCCTGGTACCGCCGCAATCCCGAAGCGTGGCTCGAATCGCTCGCGCGGCGGAACCTGCGGGTGCTCGATCCGGCGCTGCGCGGCGCGCCCGTTTACGGCCAGGTGCCCTCCATGGCCGGTACGCAGCATGGCATCCTCGACCTGCTCGCGGTGGACGCGCGAGGCCGGCTCGCCGTCCTCGAATTGAAGTCGGCGGAAGATCCGAACCTGCCGTTACAGGCCCTGGATTACTGGATTCGCGTGGCGTGGCACGCCCGGCGCGGCGAGTTCACCGCCAACGGCTATTTCCCCGGTATCGAACTCGCGACGGAGGCGCCGCGGCTGCTGCTGGTCGCGCCCGCGCTGCAATTTCATCCCACGACGGAGACGATTCTGCGCTTCTTCTCGCCGCGCGTGGAGGTCGTCAGGATTGGCGTTGGCTTAGAATGGCGTAGAGAGTTCTGCCCGGTAAGCCGCCTGCGCGGCGCCGAGCGGCCGGGATTGTCTCTGTAGCGCGACGCGCCCCCGCACAGGGCTGGAGGGACGTAGGAAGAAGCGACGCCGTGGCCCAAAAAATGTTGACACAGATTCGCAGGGCGATCGCCCAGCTCAATCCGGACGAGATCAACGCGCGGGCGCAGCGCCCTTTGCGAATTCTCCTGCAAACGGATTCGACGGCGTCGGCCGAGGCGGTCGAAAGCTGCCTGTTCGGCCGGGCTCTCGGCCCGGTGCGGCTCCAGGAAGCGCGCGCCACGTTGCAGCGCGAAGAGGACGCCGCCGAGGGCAGCCGGTTCCATCTCATCTTTTTCGAATCCGGCCTGGAAGCGCCACCGGATTGGCGCGTGGGCTACGACGCGTTCGCGTTCCACCCCGCGCAGCCCGAACGGCTGGTGGACGATCTGCTGACGGCGCGGCCGGAGCTCGGATTGGCGCTCGCGCGGCGCTTCGACCCGTTCTATAACCGCGTGACGCAGGACATCATCCGCCGCGTCTCCGGCGAGAATGCGATGTTCGCCATCCTGAGCGCGCTGCCGGACGTGATTCCGTCGCTGGCTGAGATTCCCTGGGCCATCGGCGAGTTCGCCTCCGACACGACCGTGCTCACGGTGAACCAGATCCGCATGGCGTTCCAGCTCGCGGCGGCCGGTGACCATGTGGCGGGCTATGCGGAACAACGCAGCGAAATTGGCGGGATCGTGGCCGGCGCTTTCGGCTGGCGCAGCCTGGCTCGTGAATTCGCGGGAAAGATCCCATTCGGCGGCGGGTTGATTCCCAAAGCCGCGATTGCCTATGCCGGGACCTGGGTGGCGGGCGCTTCGCTGGAACGCCTGTACCACCTGGGCTACGGCCTCAGCCGGCCGGAGCGAAGACGCATCTGGGACGAAGCGTTTGCGAAAGGGCGTGAAGTTGCCGCGCAACTCGTAGCCCGCGTCCGGCGTCCAAAGAATGAAAAGCCGGAGCCTGTCGAAGCTCCTCTGCCAACGGAGGAAATGAAAACATAATGAAGAAACTTGTTGCACCCCTTGTTCTGCTTTGCGCGTTAGGCCTGGCCGCTCCCGCGCGGGATACGGCCCAGTCGAAAGAGATTCCCGGCGGCACGGTCGTATCGGTCCGCACCATCGACCCCGTCGATTCCCAAAATGACACCCAGGGCCAGGTTTACCGCGCCAGCCTCTCCGAGGATCTGGTCGTCAATGGAACGGTGATCGCACGCAAGAACGACCCGGCGCAGATCCGCCTGCACACGCTGAGCCAGTCGGGCAAGATGACGGGAAACACCGAGGTGACCCTCGAACTTTACACCGTCACGATCAACGGTAAGGCCGTGCCCGTGACGAGCGGCGACGTCACGCAAGACAGCTCCTCCGGCAAGGGTAAGAAGACCGCGCGCAACGCCGGCTTCGGCGCGCTGGCAGGAACCGTGATTGGCGCGATCGCCGGTGGCGGCAAGGGCGCCGCGATCGGTGCGGTGTCGGGCGGCGCGCTCGGCGCGGGCGCTTCCGTGCTGACCAAGGGCCCGAAGGTGCGCATCCCGTCCGAGACGCTGCTGCGCTTCACCGTCGCCCAGAACGCCAAGTACGAATAAGACCGGTCCCTGTGCTCCCGGCGTTGGCGGCCATGGCCCGCTCCGGGTCGCAACAGACCTCGGATGACGCGGCGTTTCGCGCCATACTGGAGGCGGAATGTGCGGCGCCGGAGCGGCTCGTCCGCGCGTGAGCACAGGGATTTTCGGATTTTGAGCAAGCGTGGAACGGGCCGGCCGCGAGCGCCGCGCCGGGGGAGAGCAGCTTTCGATGAACAGCCGTCCGGTGGCGTTGGTGACAGGTGCGAGCCGTGGCATCGGCCGCGGCATTGCGTTGGAATTGGCCCGTACCCACACGGTGGTGGCGACCTACCGCGGGCATCGCGAGGCCGCTGAAAGTCTGCGCGCCGAGTGCGGCGCCGATATCTTCCCCTGCGACGTCACCAGCGCCGCCGACCGGGCCGCGCTCATCGAGCATGTCCGCACGGCGTACGGACGGCTCGATCTGTTGGTGAACAACGCCGGCATCGCGCCCCGCGAGCGCCGCGACATCCTGGAAGCGACGGAAGAGAGCTTCGACGAGGTCGTCGGAACGAACGCGAAAGGCCCGCATTTCCTCACGCAGCTCGCGGCGCGCTGGATGGCCGAGGAAGGCGCGGGCCGCATCGTTTTCATCACTTCGATGTCGGCCTACACGGTCTCGGTGAATCGCGCCGAGTACTGCATCTCGAAGGCTGCGCTCAGCATGTCGGCCGCGCTCTATGCCGAGCGTCTCGCGCCGCAGGGCGTGCTGGTCTTCGAGATCCGTCCCGGCATCATTCGTACCGACATGATCGCGCGTGTCCAGCAATCCTATGAGGACCGTGTGAAGGCCGGCCTGCTCCCGCAGGGCCGCCTGGGCGAGCCCGCCGACATCGCGCGCGTCGTGCGCGCCGTGGCCGACGGGCTGCTCGATTACTCCGCTGGCACCGTCATCGATTGCGACGGCGGATTCCACATCCGCAATCTGTAAGTCTCTTTTGCCAGCTCGAACGCTTCATTGGCCCGTCGCCGCTACGGACGGCTGGCGATAGAGCCGTAGGGTGCCTGTCGCGCCGGTCCCGGCATCGCGAACCGCAAGACCGATTTCGTTGTCGCCACTGCCAAGCGGGATGGACTGACGAATCGTCAGCCCGTGCGCGGCGAATTCGTGGTAGGCATCCGCGGTGAGCGCTACATGCAGTTGCCGGCTTGCCGCGGGAAATATCCCATCGCGCCCCGGCACGGCCAGCCATTCGAGAGTGCCCTTCCACTTGCCGTTTTCTTCCCGCAGCGTCACACCCTGTGGACCGATATGCGCCGTGAGTCCGACCTGTCCCGGCGACGCCGGTTCAAGCTCCGTCCGCAGGCTGATTTCGGCACGCGCCAGCGGCGCATTCAGGAGGACCGCGAGCGGTTGGCTGCCCCGCCCATCCATGACTGCGTCGGGCACGGCCAGAAAGCCCGCGCGGCAGCGCACCTGAGCGCCGTGCCGGTTGACGCTTACCTTGACGGCATGGAAATGTCCGTCCAACTCCTCGCTCGCGGCATAAAAGCCTAGCGCGTAGGTCACCGCCGAGCCCTCCACCGCGCGCTCCACGGCGTGGCCGATTTCATTGGTGTTGCGGAAGACCTCGCCGCCGGTCTCCTGCGCTACCGCCGTCATCGCTTCGTAGTTGCGATCGACGCTGAAGGCCGTCGCGGCGTCCACGCCGTGCGCCGAACGGCGCCGGCGGATGTCCATCTGGTTGTCCGTCTGCACTCCGCGCGCGTCCACCACGTCGACGGTGATGTCGGCATCGCTCAAAACCTGGGTGGCGCGGAGCGCTTCGTCATAAAAACTGCGCTCGCCCACCCGCGATTGCCTGAACGACTCGGGATCGAAGCCGATAGTGAACGGTGGCGCGCTGGTGATCCAGATGAGCGTTTTACGGCCGGGGAGTCCAGCCACATGCGCCGCAATCATTTCGAACGCCCGAAGTGTCGCCCGCACGCGGTAGGCGGCGCGGGCATCGGCGATCATCTGTTCCGGCCCCTTCAGCGTGTCGCCGGATTTGACAATGTCTTCAATCCCATTCAACTCCGAGCCACCCGCAAGGAACTGCGGCGCGGGACGGTGCGCGGAGAGCGCATTGGCGAGCGCCGTGCGGTCTACGGTGAAGTCCCGCAGAATCCTGAGATCGGTACTCAGGACGTACAGCGCCGTCCCGGCATTCATCTCCGGCTTGGCGAAAACGTCCAGCAACTGCCGCCGCGCCCGGCTCACGTCCAGCCCCAACGTGTTAAGTTCATCCAGCAAAACAACCACTTGGTTTCGCTGGCCGGGCACCGGCCGGTTGCTGAAGCTGATAACGGACGGCTGCGCGGCCTGCGGGCCTGGCGGCGCATTGCGTTCCATGGAAAAAAGCTGGACTGCGCGCGGTTTGCCGTTTACCCGCAGCGTAAAGTCGCCGGCCGCGAGCCCATCGAGAGGCCTTCCCGCGCTGTCACGGACCAGCACGTTGACTTGCACCAACCGTGAGCCGGCCGTGAAAACCTGCTGCTCCTGACCGAGAGTCAAACCGCTCAGGCACAAGGCCCAGGCCATGGAGGACGCTACATACCTCTTCACGCGACACCTTTTCAGACTGTCCCACGTACGCCAGTCTGAGGGTCTGACGGCAACCGGAACGTTACCGTTGCTCCGAAAATAACTATTCCGCGCCTGCCGAGAGTTTCTTCGACGTCATGATCTTGGCGGCGGCCTCCGTATCGCCAGGGAAGCCCAACGCCCGCCGGGCTTGCGCCAGAGCGATGTGCGGGAAGTATTGCCGGTACAGCGAATAGCGCAGATAGAAGACGTTCGGGAAGCCCGTGCCCGTCGCCAGTTGCTCGTCCCAGGTGCCGTCCGCGCGCTGTGTGGTGAGCAGGTACTCGATGCCACGGCGGAGCGGCTCCGCATGGCCTTCGCCCGCGGCCAGCAGCCCGAGCAGCGCCCACGCGGTCTGTGACGGCGTGCTCGGCGCGGCGACGAAGGAGTCTTCGCGATAGCTGTCGCAGCTTTCGCCCCACCCGCCATCGGCGTTTTGAATGGACACCAGCCAGCGCGACGCGCGCCGCATGGCGTCCGCGGCCGGCGCGCCCGAGGCCCGCAGCCCGCGCAGGGCCAGGAACGTGCCGTAAATGTAATCTACGCCCCAGCGCCCGTACCATGAGCCGTTGCGTTCCTGGTTCTTCAGCAGATATTCGACGCCGCGCGCAATGGTCTCGTCGGCCGTCGTGAAGCCGCGCCGGCAGAGCGCCTCCAGCACGCGTCCCGTAATGTCGGGACACGTCGGGTCGAGCATCGCGTTGTGGTCGGCGAATGGAATGGCGTTCAGCAACTGCCAGTCGTTATCGACGTCGAAAGCCGCCCAGCCGCCGTCCTTCGACTGCATGTTGACCAGCCAGTTGATCGCGCGGCGCTCGGCGCGCTCCTGCTGCGCTTCATCCGACGCGCTCGCGTGCGACAGGGCCAGCAACACCTGCGCCGTATCGTCGATGTCCGGGTAATGTTCGTTTTCGTATTCGAAGACCCAGCCGGAAGGTTCGAGATCGGGCCGCTTCACGCTCCAGTCGCCCTTGTGCCGGATCTCTTTCTTGAGCAGCCAGTCGGCCGCGGCGCGCATCGCCTCCTGCGGACCGTTGCCCATCTCGCCGAGCGCGAAGGTCGCGTACGCGGTGTCCCACACCGGTGAAAAGCATGGCTGGAAAAAGAACTTGTCGCCATTGTCCGTCAGCAGGTTGTCGAACTGCGCAACGGCCTCGATGCGGTCAGGATGGTCGGGCGGGTAGCCCAGGCAATCGAGCGCCATCGCCAGATACATCATCGACGGGTAGATCGCTCCAAGCCCCTGCGAATAGCGCGTGTGATCGATGAGCCACTTCTCCGCCCTGCGGATCGCTTCCTTGCGCAGCGTCTCCGGGCCCCGGCGCTCCCAGATCTTGAGCCCGCGGTCAAGCTGCTGGAAAATCAGCGAGTAGCGGTCGCGGCGCGGCAGACTGAAGCTTTTGCCCGGCGCGGCCAGCTCTTTCAAGTTGAAGCCCGCCGGCACCGGCCGCGTTCCGCCCAGCGACTGCACAATCGACAGCGGCACGACGATGGCGCGCGTCCACGACGACATCTCGTACAGCACGCCGCCCGGCAGCAGCACCAGTTCCGGAGGAATCGTCGGCACATATTGCTTCGGATAAAGGCCGAACAGGCTCAGGTTGATCTTGACGTACGAGTTGACCGCCTGAATGCCGCCCAGATAAAGGATGGTGCGGCACAGCCGCAGCATCGCCTCGCTCTGCGGATCGACGCCCGCCAGCTTCAGCGCCGTGTAAGCCTTTACGCTGGCGCTCACGTCCGGATCGCCGGCCGGATAGATGTTGAAACCACCGCCGGGCAACTGTTCCTTGAGAATGGCCTGCGCGGCGCGCTTCACGCGGTCCAGCGTCGGCGGGTTCCAGCCGTTTTCGTCGGGTGGATAAAGCCAAAGCTGCAACAGGATGTAGTCGGAGGCGAGCGTGGTGTCGGCCAGCAGGTCCGCCACCCAATGGCCGTCGGGCTTCTGCAGCCCCGTGAGCGCATTCGCGGAAAGCGCCAGCGCGTGCGAACAGGCCTCCGCCATCGCCGTACGGGCCTCCGCGTTCGCCAGCGCCGTCTTTTTGAGCTGCGAGCGTCGCGCTGGCTCAAAGAATGAAGTTCCCATCGAAATCCCCCTCGCGGTCCGGTCCTGTTGGGCGCTCTGCGCGCGGACCGCCGCAACTGTGTTGACAGGTTGCACCGGATAGCGCACCTCGCTATCCTCGGCCTTTTGCTGAGCGGCCTTGGCCCAGCGCGCAGCCACGGCTTGCCGCGCAATCGCGCTGCGTTGCTCCGGAGTGAGCGCATTGGCGCGGGCCTGTCCACCCTTTGCAGCGCCCAATTTGCTCAGTTCACGAGCGGCGTCGCTGGAAAGTTCGCCCATGTCTGCCAGCTTAGGCTCGCCAATCGTGCACGTCAATACCTGCCCGAGCAAGTAGAAAGTATGCATTTTGGCAACTGCCCGTCATCGTAAAGTGCCAAGCTGCTGGTTTTTCGGCCACTCCCGCTAGACGAACATCCCGTCTCGCCCGTTTCCACCAAACGCGGCTCGGCGCGCCGCGGCGATTTCGGCTTCTCTACAGACGCCCAAACCGCCGCGACAGGTTCACCACCACATAACGGAGTTCCGCTCCAAGCCGGAGAAGTGCGTCGACGCCGAGTTCCGCCGGGAAACCGATTTCCCCCTGGAAACAAAGCTCCACCTGGAAACGGAGCCGCGACCGTCAGGGAGCGGTGGTATCCCCTTGCCTATCAGTCGTTTGTAGTCGGACCGCTCTTTTCATTCGCGGCTCTTTGCTGAAAGGGAGGTACAACCCTGGAAACGGAGCCGCGACCGTCAGGGAGCGGTAGTATCCCCTTGCCTATCAGCCGTTTGCCACCAGATAAGCCCGCACTGCCCGCCGGTAACCGCGCCATTGCTCACGAAATCAACCGTCAGCACCCCTGCAACACGCTCGCCTTTTTGCGCGATTTAGCCGCGAATCCGCTGCACTTTCGTGTCTCCGGCGCGGCTTCCGTGGCACACGCCCCGCGCCCATCGAAATCAGGCACGGATTCCCTTCGGCACTCCCGAGAAAAGGCTTGCCTTCGAATAACGATCAGTGCAAAATCCGGGTATTTCCGGAGAGGCGCGGCAAGAAAAGCCGGAAGAGGACAGCGTGAATTCCGCTGGAATGCGGTTTTCAAACCGCGTTGAGTAAGGATCTCCCTTTCAGGGGTCGGCCCCGTGCAAGTGCCGTGGTGAGGGCTATCGGAGGGCCCCGGACCTTCGCGGAGCATCGAAAACCGGGCACATCCCACTAACAACATCCCTCGCCAAGGAGGAGAGATCGTCTTATGGCTTCCACTCAGGATCAAGCCGCTTTCCGGCTGATTGTCCCGCTGGACGCATCGGGCGTTCAGGACTTTAAGCCGGATCAGGCAGTGAAGGTCGTCGCTTTTGATGCCAAAGGCCGGGCTTACCAGGACGTTGTTAAGCTCGACGCCAAGGGCCACGGCAACGCCGCCCTGGCCATCGACGGAGTGAATGGAAACCTGCACGTCGTCGTCGGCCCGGAGAGCGCGTCGGTTGAGCAGTTGAAAGGTCTGCAGACCATCTCGGTGGACGTCGGCCGCCGCCAGTGGGGCGACAAACGGGAGCTTACGCTGCGCCCGATTCTCATCCCTTACTACTACTGGTGGTGGTGGTACCGCTGGTGCCGCCGCTTCAAGATCACAGGCGTGGTCCGCTGCGCGAACGGCCTGCCCGTGCCCGGCGCGAAGGTCTGCGCCTACGACGTGGATTGGTGGTGGTGGTGGATCAGCAAACAGCAGGTGGGCTGCGCCACCACGGACCAGCACGGCGCCTTTGAAATCGACTTCACGTGGTGTTGCGGCTGGTGGCCCTGGTATTGGTGGCTGCAACGCCGCTGGGAGCTGGAGCCGCTGCTGGCCGAAAAGATCCTGCAGTTGCTGCGGCAGGAAGTAAAGCTGACGAAACTGCCGCCGCCGCTGCCGCAACCCGATCCCGTCGTCTTCGCGAACATCCTCGGGCAGCCCGCCGCGCCGCCCAGCATCGCCGGCGCCGCACGCAGCTTCAACCTCAACCGGCTGAAAGTGCCGGTCACCCATGCGGTGCAGACGCCGCAGATCGACCCCGGAGCGCTGGAGAGCCTGCGCAAGGAACTGATCGCCAAGCTGCCCGCGAGCGACGAGTTCGCGCGGCTCCGCCTGTGGCCGTGGTGGCCGTGGTGGCCGTGGTGGGACTGCACGCCGGACATCATCTTCACCGCGACGCAGGATTGCCAGGGGCAGGAGCGTCTCATCGTCGACGAGACGGTCTGGAACGCCCGCTGGAACATCCCCACGCATCTCAATGTGAATCTGACCGCCAATGAAAACGCCTGCTGCGTCACCGGCAGCACGTGCCTGGACGGCGGCGATTGCGCGTTCATCAGTGACATCTGCGACGACAACCTCGACAACATCGGCGGCAACCCCGGCGCGAGTTCCGGCGCCCCGCAGGTCGGCTTCCTCAGCCCCGGCGTAGTCAGCCCGGACGGCGACCGTCCGTACTCCGGCTCCATCCCGCTGCTCGGCTGCGTCGGCGACACCGTCGATTACGTCGAAGTCCTGTACAACACGACGGGCTTCGGCGCGGCGTTCAATCCGCTGCCAGCCAGCGCCACGGGCGGCGTGCCCCGCTCATACTGGGATCCCGGCCCGTTCAAATGGATCCCCGTCAACTTCCCCTTCGCGCCGATCTCCGACGGGACCACGAACCACAACGTCATCGAGACCCTGCCGCATTGGGAGGCGAACAACGGCGCGAAGCTGTGGGACGCCTTCACCATGAGCATCCTGCTGCAGTTCGTAACGCAGAACGTGCTGCCCGACGGAACTTACTATCTGCGCCTGCAGGGCTGGCATCGCGCCGGCTACTCGGGCAATCTCGTGGGCCCCGTCAACCTGCCGGTCTGCGGCTCGGAGGCGCTCAACGGCGTGGTGGTCACCGTCGACAACCACCTGGTCACCGGCGGTCCCACCGACCTGAACGGCCACCCGTGCGGCGGAGGGACGGTCCACGTCTGCACCACCGAACCCGATACGGCGATCCTGTCGGTCAAAATCATTCACGTCTCCGGCCCGCCGACCGACGTCGGCGCTTGCGGCAACGTGACCATCAGCGACACCGATGTGCTCCAGATCGACTTTGCCGCCTACGATCCGGATCCGCATCCGCACCTGCGCAATTACGAACTGTCGCTCAACTACGACGTCAATCTGACCACCGACCTGCTCGACCCGTCGCTCACCGGCTGGACGCTCGGACCGAGCCCGATCCCGCCGGGATGGGCGCCCGCGGCCGCCCAGGTGGGACCGAATTACGGCGACCCGAATCCGGCGCTCAGCGCGCTCAACCAGGGCGCCGTATCGCCCGAGTGGGCCGGCGGCGCGATGCGCCTGTCGGTTAACGCCAAGGCGGTCTTCCCCTACACCTGCTGCTACCAGCTCGCGCTCTACGCCTACAAGCGCACCATCGGAGGCGGCGGCCTGAGCTGCGACCACAGCAAGTGGAACCAGTGGAACCGGACGGAGTACAGCTTCACCATCACCGTCTGATCCGCCACGTTGCAACTCGTCTCAACCTGCCGTGAGCCTGCGGCGTGTCCGTGGGCTCACGGCAAAACCGGTAAGGAAGCGGCGGCAGGGCGATCTGGCGATGCACTTCTACTATCTGGCGCTCGGCATTCTGGCCGTCTGGCGCATTACGCATCTGCTCCATGCCGAAGACGGCCCATGGAACGTATTCGTGCGCTTCCGGGCGCTCTTCGGCCGGGGCTTCTGGGGCGCGCTATTGGATTGTTTCTATTGCCTGAGCGTGTGGATCGCCGCGCCGTTCGCGTGGTGGATCGGAACCGACTGGAAAGAGCGGCTGCTGCTCTGGCCGGCGCTATCGGCGGGCGCCATTCTGGCCGAGCGGCTGACGGCCGGGCGCGACGAACCGCAGCCGCCGCCGGCTGCATATTACGAAGAACCGGAGGAAAAAAACGATGTCCTGCTGCGGCAACAAGAGAGCGGAATTCCTGGATCAAAACACACCCGCTAGGAGCCAGGGAATCCCCTCCTCGCGCCCGTTTCCGAGCCCCGCGCCCCTGCGAGTCGTTTTCGAATACAACGGCCAGCCGCCGGTCGTCGTCGTCGGGCCGGTCTCCGGCAATCGCTACCGCTTCGCCGGCCCCGGCGCGCGCGTCGAGGTCGATCCGCGCGACCGCCGTTCGCTCGCTGTCACGCCGCGTCTGCGCCAGATCGTCTGACGCGGCGCCACGTCCGCTGCCCTATTCCGCCAAGGAAAAGCGCGCCCGGACCGCGTCGCTCACCACCGCCGGACGCATGGTCTGACTGTCGATCGGGCACCACAGGCTGCGCGCCTTCGCCAGCACGACGCGATCGGCAGCCCGCAGCAGCTCCACATGCCGCTCGAACTTGAGCCGGCTCGCCGGCCCGACCCACGTCCGCGCGAGAATCGTGTCGCCGAGCTTCGCCGGCCGCAGATAGTCGATCTCATGCCGTACGACCACCCACAGCACGTGCGCCTGGTCCGCCGGCGTGGCCCGCGCCGTCCAATGCGCCGTCGCGGCCTCCTGCACCCAGCGCAGATAGACGACGTTGTTCACGTGCCCCATCTGGTCGATGTCGGCGGGTTCCACCGCTATCGTCGTCTCATAGATTTCCGAAGCTGCACTCATCTCTTCTTACGGTACCGCCGGAGCGAAAGCCGCCGCGGCGGGCGCCGGCAGTAGCCGATTGCCCGCGCATTCCCTTGCACAAGCGTAGAAATCCCAACAAAGCAGCGCCGCTCCCCATCGAATCGGGCTATTCTGGGCGAGAAAGAATTCGTCAATTATGGCAAGCTCCCAACGGTTATTGGTAGAAGAACGACGGCGCAAAATCCTGGACCTGGTGACCGAGGCCGGCCGCGTCACGGTGAACGAAATTGTCCGCCGTTTCGGCGTCTCGGCCGTGACCGCACGGACCGACCTGGACGCGCTCTCCTCCAACGGCGCCGTCGTCCGTTCGCATGGCGGCGCACTCGGCCCCCAGGAGCCGACCAAGGACTACCCCGTCAGCTTCAAAGCCACGCTGCACCAGGCCGAGAAGTCCCGCATCGGCCGGGCCGCCGCCAACCTGGTGGGGCCGCATGAGACGATCATCCTGGACAACGGGACCACCACCCTCGAAATCGCCCGGCACCTGAAGACGACGAAGCCGCAGAACCTGACGGTGATCACCAACGCCTTGAACATCGCCACCGAACTGGCCGGCGTCCCGGGACTGATGCTCATCATGGTCGGCGGCCTGCTGCGCCAGATCTCGGCATCGTTCGTCGGTCCGCAGGCCGAAAAGATGCTGTCCGAGTTGCACGCGGACCGGCTTTTCCTGGCCGTCGACGGCTTCAATCTGGAAACCGGCGCCTCCACGCCGGACATCCTGGAAGCCCACTTGAACGAGTGCATGATGAACGCCGCCAAGGAGACGACGATCGTGGCCGACTTCAGCAAGCTCGGGCGGCGCAGCGTCTCCAAAATCGGCTCGGTCGAGCGCGTCCACCGGCTGATCACCGACGCCCATGCTTCGCCTGCGTTCCTCGACGCCGTGCGCCAGAAAGGCATCGAGGTCGTCGTCGCCTGAACCGCCCCGGGCTGCCGGCGCGGAACGGCGCGGTCCTCCCGGCAGACCGTGCGCAATTCCTGTACTCACGCCTCCGAATCCGCGCATCCTGGAGACAGCGGTGTCCGGTTCAGGTGGCTGAAATGCACCGTGGTGGTGGCACTGAACCAAACGCATCGGGCCGAGCTTCAGATTCTAAAAGGGTTATTCTCTGGCAATGGAATTGCTCCCTCGATAGCAGCGATTTGATGATGCCTGCGATCATGATATGGAGTACGAAATGAGACACGGTGGAATTCTCAAACCGGCAAAGCTGGCGGGCGCCCTCGCCTCCACAATCCTCTTGCTGGGCGTTTCGGCGGCGACGCTGAGCGCGTCTGACGAAAAGGGACAAGACCGGAAGCCGGCCCCGGCACGGGCCCATGAGGCTCCGGCGAAGGTCAACGAATCCGCGCCCGCGCGCAGCCGGCCCGAGGCTGCTCCGGCCCGCGCGGCCCAGGCGCCAGCCGCCCGGCCGGAGCGCCAGACGCCCGCGTACACGCCGTCGCAGCGCCCGAGCCAGGAGCCGAACCGCGTTACTCCGGCGCAGCAGACGCCGTCTCCGAGCTACACGCCGTCGAACCGGCAGGGCCGCACACCCGAACGCGAGACGCCATCCTACACTCCGTCGACCCGGCAGGGCCAGACGTCGCAGACTCCGCAGTACAACGCTCCCGCGCGCCAGCAGACGCAGACTCCGAGCTACAATCCTCCGTCCAACCGCTCCCAATCCGGCTTCAACCCGAGTGGCTCGCGTTCCTCGGAAGTGCAGCCGGGCTATACCGCTCCGGCGAACTCCGGCGGCGGGTTCCGGCGCGTCGATGGCGGCACGCCGTCCAACGGGAATTCGCATAATCCGCCTTCGACCAGCGTCTATCGCCTGCCGCCGGGCCAGACGACCCACAATAACGACGGCTCGGCGATCCACGTGACCTCCGACGGGCGGACCATGCACATGGATCAGCGCGGCCGTCTGACCAGCGTCGACGTCAAAGGCGGCGGGCAGATTCATTACGCGCCTAGCGGCCGGCCGGACCGCGTCGTCACCCGCTCGGGCGCGGTCGTCGTCAACCGCCCCGGCGGCTCGCGGCAGATCATCGTCGAGCGGCCGAATCACGTAACGATCGTCACCAATCCCCATGGCCAGGGCTACATCCAGCGGCCCTTCGTCGCGGGCGGCCACGAGTTTTACCAGCGCACCTATTACTACCGCGGACGTCCCTATGTGAACGTCTACCGGCCGTACGTCGTGCGCGGCGTCTATTACCCGGTTTACATGCCCGTACACTACTACCGGCCGGCGTTCTACGGCTGGGTGTATGCGCCTTGGGGCCGCCCCGTGGTCTACACCTGGGGCTGGGGCCACGCGCCCTGGTATGGCTACTACGGGCCGTACTTCGCGCCTTATCCGGTGTATCGTAGCCCGGTCTTCTGGCTGACCGACTTCTTCTTCTCGGTCACACTGGAAGCCGCCTATGAACAGCAGATGGCCGATGCCGCGGCAGCCGCGAATTACCAGGCGCAACAGGCCATGAACGCCCAGGTCAAGCAGATGGTCGCCGACGAAGTGCAGCGCCAGCTTGCCCAGGAGCGGGCCGACAGTCAGAACCCGAACGCCATGCAGGGCCCTCCGCCCGACACGCTGCCCGGCATCTTCAACGACGGCGCCAGCCACGCGCTGGTGGTCAACAATCCGCTCCAGGCCAATGACGGCGGCATGGGCTGCGCGCTGACCGCGGGCGACGTCATCGGTTTCGAAGGCAACATGACGCCCGGCGTCGATTACGCCAGCGTCCGCGTTCTGGCCAGCAAGGGCCAGGACTGCGCCACCAACTCCGTCGTAGGCGTCTCGCTCCAGGACATTCTGGAGATGCAGAATCACCTCCGCGAGACCATCGACCGCGGGCTCGGCCAGTTGCAATCCAATGCCGGCCGTAACGGCATTCCGGTAATGCCTTCGCAGGCCATGGGCTCGCCCGTTGCGACTTCGATCGCGTCCTCCATGCCGCAACCCGATCCGAACGCCGCGGCCGAGTTGAGCCAGCAGGCGCAGCAGGCCACGCAGGATGAGCAGGCCGTGCTCAACGAAGCGCCGCCGCTCGACACCACTTCGGCCGCTGAACCCACGCCCACCGTCACGCTGGGCATGACGCCGTCGCAGGTGCAGTCCGTCCTCGGCCCGCCGCGCCGCGTCGTCGACCTGGGCCAGAAGCGGATGTACATCTATGACGATATGAAAGTCATCTTCATGGATGGCCGCGTCAGCGACGTGCAGTAAACACATAGCGGAGCGGCTCTCCAGACCCCGTTCCGCACCGCGGAGTTCGTGCGAAGACCTTGCCCTGGGACGCCATCCAACGTCGCGCGGCAAGGTCTTTTCGCGTCATGGGTATATCGCATTGCCCGCCGCGCCGCTTCTCGTCCGCCCGCGCGAGCGTTTTATCCTTGAACAAGGGAGCCGGCGCGCCGCTCATCCGCGTGGCCCGCGCCCCCGCTGGCGAGGAGCTTATGGCCGTACTGATTGATGCGATCAACGTGAAGAAGCGGACTTTGTTCGAGTTGGACAATGCCCCATACGTCTGTCTCGACGCCGAGGTCAACACGCCCAGCGCCCGGGGCGCGCAGACGCTGGTGCGCCTCAAAATGCGCAACCTCCTGACCAATGCCGTCTTCGACAAGACCTTCAAAGCCAGCGAGAAGTTCAAGGAGCCCGACCTGCAAAAAATCCCCGCGTCGTTCCTCTACAACGACGGCGAGGGCGCGCACTTCATGGATCAGGAGAGCTTCGACACGCTCACTCTCGCGAGCGGCGTGATCGGCAATGCGCTCGACTACCTGACCGACGGCACGGTGATCCAACTGCTCAAGTACAACGGCGATCCGATCGGCCTGGAACTGCCGCAGTTCGTAGAACTCACGGTCGCCTCCACGCAGCCCGGCGTGCGCGGCGATACGTCAAGCGGCAGCGTCACCAAGCTGGCGAAGCTCGAAACCGGCCTGGAAATCCGCGTGCCGCTGTTCATCAAAGACGGCGAGAAGGTTAAAGTCTCCACCGAGACCCGCGAGTTCGCCGGCCGGGCTTAAACGCTCGCTCCTCTAGCGCACGGGTTCCCGGCCCACTTCTTTCATCAACTGGTGGATGCCCGCGAAGATGGTCTCTTCCACCTGGTCGCTGAACGGCGCGGGGAACGACTCCATCAGAATCGAATCGTGCGGCTCGTAGCCACCTTCCTTGAGCACCCGCAGCGACGGGATGTAGCACTGCCGGGCGTTCGAATACCCGGCGACGATCATATCGTTCGCGCCGTATTCCTTCTTCACCCGCAGATCGTAATCGACCACCACTTCGCCGTTCATCGCGAGCAGTGTCAGCCCCTGGCCGAAGCGGATCGCCTGCATCGCGTACGGCAGGCTCGGCATCGGCGGATCGTCCGCCTCATAGCGCTTCAGCATCCGCTCTGCGTGCTTCCGGATCAGGTTGTCTTTGTCCTGCGCCTGCTGCTCGAACTGCTCCACCGAGAAATCGGCGAACGGCAGCTCCGTGGTGAGCATCGCCGTCTTCACCGGGCCGCGCACGTTCTCCATCCGCCCCTGCATGACGCGATCGACCTCGGAACCCAGCTCGGCGCCGTACTTCTCGGCCAGCTCCATCTTGCGGCGCGGGTACGTCGTCTGGTCGCCGCCGCACAGTTGAATAAAGAGCGCCGTCGCGCCGGGGTGCGCTTTTTCGACCGCCGCTTGCGCGATGCCCGCGTAGTCGCCGCTCATGACGTAGAACTCGTACGTCAGCGCGCTCGGATGGCACGCCAGCCCGAACAGCACGCCGCGCAGCTTGCCGTCCCTGCCCATCACGCGCAGCACGGGCACGCTCTGGTCGATGGGACCATTCGGATCCATGCCGAACGTCCAGCCGCCGCCGGGCAGGCGCTGCCGCCGGTTATGCGAGAAGTCCACCTTGCCGCTGCCATATGCGATCCGCGCCGGTTGCAGATCCGCCACGGCGTCGTCCGCCGCCGCCACCATCGAGTCGAGCAAAGCGAGACGGTACTTCTCGACGCGATGCAGCATCTCCCGGTCCGCGCCGTGCGGAACCGTGACCACTGGTCCCGAATGCGTGTGCGAAATGTTGATCAGCACATGCGCGCGGTCGACGCCCTGCCGGTACATGACCCGCGCGGCCACGCGATCGAACATGTCCTTGGGCATGGTGGCCAGATCCGCCGTGATGATAATCAGCTTCTGGCCTTTGGCGTCTTCAATAGCCAGCGCCTTCGTCCACACGTCGTGCGCGACGGTCTCCGCCGCATGATTGCGGTTGTCGAAGCCCGCCAGCCAGTACGGCATCGGCGGCGTGATCTTGCGCTTCCCCAATCCGGCCTGGAAATCGGCGCCGCACAGCGCCCCGGCCAGGACCGGTGCCAACAGCAGAACAGAAAGCCTCATCACCCTCGACATCGCACTCCTTTCGGCTTGGCCTTTGAACATGTGCCGCGTAAGATCATACTCCACGCGTCATGGCAGCAACTTATCGCGCACATCTCCCGCTTGGTAACGCGTTCACTCCCGGTCCGCCGCGCCGGACCGCGCCGGGTTCGGCACGCTGCCTGCAACATGCACCGCGACGCCGACCTCACGGAAGGGCTCCGTCTCGACGTTGACCTCGGCGCCTTCATTGAAGCCGGGGTGGAACGTCATCCCGAGCGCCGCGTACTTGCCGCCGGCCGCGCGATTGTAGGGCAGCAGATCCACGCGCTGCAGCCCCGCCAGGCCGCGCACCGTCCGCGCGATCGCCACCAGATTCTCGTGCGTATCGGTCACCCCGGGAATGAGCGGCACGCGCGCGACGAACGGCACGCCCAGCTCGCTCAACCGCCGCAGATTCGCGAGGATCAATTCGTTGTCGCAGCCGGTGAACTTCCGGTGCAGTTCGGGATCGATCAGCTTCACATCGAAGTACACCAGGTCGCTCAGCCGCGCCACGCGCTCGAACGCCTGCGCCTCGCCGTAGCCCGACGTGTCGAGCACCACGTGCAAGCCGTCAAGCTGCGCGATGACCTCGGCGACGAACGCGGCCTGCTCCACCGGCTCGCCGCCCGAAAACGTGACGCCGCCGATCTCCCGCAACACCTCCGCCTGGCGGTTCAGCAGCGCGGCCAACTCGTCCGCTGCGTAGCGTTTTCCCACCACGCGTTCCAGGCCGGCCGACGCAATCGTCTGCGGCGCCGCGCTCTGCATCTCGGGATTGTGGCACCACGAGCAGCGCAGCGGGCAGCCTTTCAGGAACACCGTCGTGCGCAGCCCCGGCCCGTCATGCAGCGTGAATTCGCGAATGTCGGCGACGATCCCGCAACTCATGGGAGGAACCCTTATAACGCGTGTTGATAGCGTTGAATCACGTGATCCTGATACTCCGGCGCCAGCTCGCAGAAGTACCCGCTCCAGCCCCACACGCGCACAATCAGATTGCGATGCCGCTCCGGATGCGCCTTCGCGTCGAGCAGCTTTTCCGCGTTGAGCGCGTTGAGCTGCAACTGCTGGCAGCCGAGCCGCGCGAACGTGCGCACCAGCACGGCGCATTTGTGCAGCGCCTCCTCGTCGGAGAACGCCGCGTCGGAAATCTCCATCGTGATCGGACCGCCGTTGCAGATGCGCCGGTAATCGATCCGGCTGTACGCCTGCAACTCGCTCAACGGCCCGCGCACCTGCACGTGCGGCGAGGGCGCCAGATTCGCACTGAAGAAGTCGCCGCATTTGCGGCCGTCGGCCGTCGCGCCGATGGGCGGCCTCGCGTCGCCCGGACCGCCGCGCGCGAGCCACACATAGTACATCGCCGAGCCCGTGCCCGGCCGGATGCGCCCGCCGCGCCCGTTGTCTTCAATCGCTTCGCAGGCGCCGGCGAAGGCGTCGAACAGCACGGCCAGCAGCCGGTCCGCCGCTTCGTCGTTGCCCACCTTCGGTGCGTCCCGCAGCAGACGCGTGCGCAGCTCTTCGAAGCCTTCGAAGTTGGCGTCGAGCGCGGCGATCAACTCGTCCGCGAACACGCTCTGCTCCTCGAAGACCAGCTTCCGCACGGCCGCCAGCGCATCGGCCGCATTCGCCGACGCCGCGCCGTGAATGCCGAAATTGTTGTAGCGCAGGCCAGTCGAAAGATCGCGCCCGCGCTCCAGGCAGCCGTCCATCAGCACCGAATAATACGGCGCCGGCGGCAGCAGCAAACGCTTGTAGGAATCGACCAGCGCGCCGACCTGCTCGCGGATGTGCGCACCGGTACGCCGCACAATTCCGCTGAAGCTGTCGCCCGCGGCCAGCCCTTCGCGGATCGCCGCGTCCACCGCCGCCGGGAACGACACCGCGCCGATGTTGACCACCTCCATCCCCTCGCCGGGGATGATGAACTCCCAGCACGCCGCCACGCTGTAGTTGCGCGCGTCTTCGCTCCGGTAGCCGTGCGCGACGAGCGCCGGAATCACGACGTCGTCATTCGAATACTGCGGAAAGCCGAGCCCCTTGCGCGTCAACTGTGACGCCAGTTCGAGCAACGACAGATCGGTGTCGCGCGCGATGCGCAGATTGATCTTCGGATCGATCAGATTCGTCCACAGCGCCGCGCGCAACGCAATGCGCGTCAGCTCGTTGACGCCGTCCGTCCCATCCGGGCGCATGCCGCCGAGCATCAGGCTCTGCCCGTTGTCGCCCTGTTGCACGCCGGGATAGAGGTCGCTGTCCTTGTTCAACATCAGGAAGAACTCGGCGACCAGCTCTTCGGCCTCGTCCACCGTCAGCCGCCCGGCTTTGAGATCGGCTTTGAAATACGGCCACAGGTATTGGTCGAAGCGCCCCAGACCGACGTGGTAATGCCCGCCCATCCACACGACGGCGTGCAAAATCCGCAGCGCCTGCAACGCCTCGCGCAGCCCGCGCGGCGGCTCGGCCGGCACGCGCGCGAGCACCGCGGCCACATCGTGCAAACCCAGGCGCGCGGCTTCGTCGCGATAGCGCGCCGCCAGGCCGAGCACAGCGTCGATCGTTTCCACCGCGCCGTCCAGGAACTCCACCGCCTCCGGATCGCCGGCCATCTTCGCGCGCGTCTCCAGCGCCACCCGCCGCCGTCCCTCCAGCCCTTGCGACAGCGCCATGCCCCAATCCGCACAGATGTTGCTGACCGGTCCCAGCTCGTGCAGCGTGCGGCCCGCCGTGCGCGCCTGCCATTCCTCCGTACTGAAAATCGGCGGGACTCGGGAGATCGTACGCGTGAAGACGATCCGCTCATCGGGCTCGATCACCGCGCGCTCGGCCTCGCACATCCGGCGGATCAGCCGTGCGGCCCGGCGCGGCCAGGACCGTTGCCCGGCGTCCAGCTCAGCCAGCAGGTCCGGCGGCTCCGTCGTCCGGTAGCGGCGGTAGTCCTTGTCCAGAATGCGCTGGCGAATCGCAGCCAGCCGGTCGGTTTTCATTTCGCGCCTCCCTGCTCCGCTCCGTCTCTGCACGCCCCTTGCATTTCGCAACTGACTCCGGCCGGCCGCGCGCCTAGCCCTCCAGCATCCACACCGCCTGCCGCAGCACGGCCTTCGGCGCGTCTGCCCGCTTCTCGTACCAAATGCTGAGCAGCTTGCCGCTCGCCAGCTCCACCGTCGCCGGGTAGCCGATATCGCCTACGCCGTCGCTCGAAAGCGTCAACGCCTCCGACCACGTGCGCCCCTCATCCGCGCTGACGCGCGCCTGGTTGCCGATCGGCGCCCGCCGGTAGCCGTAAGTCATCACCAGCCGTCCGTCTTTCAACCGCAGCAGGTGCGACGGCAACCCCCACACGCCGATCGCGTGCGGCGTCGTCCACGTCCGCCCGCCGTCGCTCGATTCGCTCTGCAGCGTCTCGCCTTCGTTGGCCTTGTTGTGATTGCGAATCTGCGCAATGATCCGGCCGCTCGACGCCTGCACCGCGTGCAGTTCGTGATACTCCTTGACGGAATCGCCGGGCCGCGCCGGAATGTCCGCCAGCCAGCGCCACGTCTGCCCGTCGTCGGCCGACTCGGCCACGCCCACTTTCTGATCCGCGTCCCACAGCCGCTTGCCCGCGTAGAGCAAACGCCCGTCGGCCAACTGCGCCGGCCCGTGCGGGCTGTTCAGCGGGACCCGGAATGGCGTCGACCACGTCATACCGCCGTCGGTCGAGCGCAGCAGCCACGTCCCCAGCAAGGCCTGCCGTTGCTCCGGCGTCGTGCGCCGCTCCACCGCACGCCACCGTTCCAGCTTTTCCTCGGGCCAGTCCTTGGCCCGGGCCAGCACGTCTTCGTAAGCGAGCGACGTGAACGTGCTCACCAGCAGCGTGCCCTGCGCCGTCTCGCACACGCCCGCGTCGCGATCGTCGATCGGCGAGTCCCACACCACTTCCGGCCAGCTCCACGTCCGCCCGTCGTCGTGCGAGCGCATCAGCTCGACGCGCCCGAACGGGCAGACGTGCGACTCGCGCCCGCCCGAGTAAACCACGATCAACTCGCCGTTCGCCCGCCGCGCCACGGTCGGCCAGCCGATGTAGCTCGCCGGATCGTGCGAGATGGTCGTGACCGCCTCGACCCGCGCCCGCGGTGCTGCCTTGAGCGTGCTCGCGCTCACCGCCGCCAGCGGCAACGCCGTTGAAAGAAATGTCCGTCGTGTTTGCACGCGAGGCCTGCTCCCGTCTGCGAATGGAAAGGCGATTATACGTCGCGCTGGAGCGTGGTGGCGCGCCGGCCCACGCCTCGCACCGCAACGCCGGATCCGCCCGGCACCGCAAAGGCGACCGTCTGCGCGCAGGCGTTCCTGGCAATTTTGAAAATCGTGTGAGAGGAATCCCCCGCCACGCCACTAGATTCACATGGGACGTCTTATGCGCTCGATGGCCCTCGTTCTTCTCTTCCTGCTGGCCCTGCCCGCCTTCCCGCAGCAGGCGCAGGCTCAGGCGGCCGAGTTGGAACGCGTCGATCAGACCCTGCAGACGCTCACCGACCTGAAGGCGAAGGTCGCCGCCATGGAGACGCAGATCGATCAACTGATTGCCCAGCTGAGCGAGCAGAAGGGCGCGATTCAGAATCGCAAGCCGGCCCCGTTCGGCGGGGTCTCGGACTTCAGCGGCGGCGCCGCCGATCCGGCCAAACCGAAGCCCGTCCGTTGCGCCGCCATCACCAGCAAGGGCGAGCGCTGCACCCGCTCCGCCGTCGCCGGCAGCCGCTACTGCCGGCAGCACCAGATCGCGCATCAACGCTAAGCCACTCTGACACCACTGGCTCTGAAACGGAGTCCAACTCTGAAACGGAGCCGCGACCGTCAGGGAGCGGTGGTATCCTCCTGTCGGCCAATCACTTGCGGCATACCCGCATCCCGCTCGCCGCCGCGCCCCGTCCGCACTGTTACCTATGTCCTCGGACTGAACCACCGTACAACCGCTCGCCGGCGGTCGCAGCTTCGAAGTGGCATGTTGCCCCGCGGTGAGGCGGCTCTCCAGAGCCGCGCGGGCTTTCCCAAGCCCGCCGCCATTACTGGGTTTTCCGGCTGTTCACCGCCCGGCGTAGTTGCGCTGGTAGTAGCTCTGGTATGCGCCCGACTTGACCCGCGCGATCCACGCCGGATTCTCGCGGTACCACTCGATGGTGTGCCGGAGACCCTGCTCGAACGGGACTTCGGCATGCCAGCCTGTGGCCCGCTCGATCTTCCCGGTCGTGATCGCGTAACACCGGTCGTGGCCCGGCCGGTCGGTGACCGTCGTCATCAGGCTCGCCGGCTTGCCCAGTTGCCGCAGGATGATCTCCACCACTTCGCGATTCGGCAGCGCGCGCGAGCCGCCGATGTTGTAGATCTCGCCCTCGCGCCCTTTGCTGAGCGCCGCCCAAATCGCCCGGCAATGATCTTCAACGTACAGCCAGTCGCGGATCTGCATTCCGTCGCCGTAAATCGGCAGCGGCTTGTCCTCCATTGCGTTCGAGATCATCAGCGGGATCAGCTTCTCCGGGAACTGATACGGCCCGTAATTGTTCGACGCGCGCGTGACAATCACCGGCAGGTGGAACGTCGTGAAGTAGGACAGCGCCAGCAGATCCGAGCCCGCTTTCGACGCCGAGTACGGGCTCGACGGCCGCAGCGCGTAACCCTCATCGGCATCCGCCGGCGGCTCGATCGAGCCGTAGACTTCGTCGGTCGACACGTGCAGGAAGCGCGGCGTCTTCGCGGCGCGCGCGGCTTCGAGCAGCGTGAACGTGCCGCGCACGTTCGTCTCGATAAACGCGCCCGGCCCCAGGATCGAGCGGTCCACATGCGTCTCGGCCGCGAAGTGCACAATCGCGTCGGGCTGCTCTTCGTCGAGTAGCGCGCGCACGGCGTGGGCATCGCCGATGTCGCCCTGCACGAAGCGGTACGCCGGATCCTTCTCGATCGCCGTCAGGTTCTCCAGATTGCCCGCGTAGGTGAGCTTGTCGAGATTGACCACGCGCTCGGCCCAGTGGTTCCCGACCGCCAGCCGCACGAAGGCGCTGCCGATGAAACCGGCGCCGCCCGTCACGAGGAGCTTCATTTGTGCTGCAGCTCCCAGTCGTAGTTGAGCGCCGGCGAGTTGTGCGGAATGCGGCCCTCGTCCTTCGGGTTGTACAACCGGTCGGTCAGGTAGACGAGCATCGCCGGCACGTTGCCGATCACCTTGTAGCCGTGGCCGACGCCCGGCGGGATCAGCAACTGCCACGGGCGCAGTTGCCCGATGTAGAACGTGTTCTTCCGGCCATACGTCGGCGAAGCGGGGCGCAGGTCGATCAGCGCCACCTGGAACATGCCTTGCGTCACGGCCCAGACGTCAATCTGCTCTTTGTGGAAATGGAAGGCCTTGATCGCGCCGGGATAGGTCAGCGCCGCGCTTACCTGCGTCGTCGCCGGCGGAAACGTCTCCACCAGATCCTGACCGAAGCGCGCGACTTCCAGAAAGTAGCCGCGGTCGTCGGGCCATACGGCGATGGGCCGCACGCGCACGCCGGCGATCAGATCCGGCGAATCGGGTTTCAGAATGATCTTCCCGATGCCGTGTTCGCACTCGGGGACCTGTATTTCAACGGGGACTTTTTCACTCATGCAATTTTGCTCGGCAGGCTTTTTCCACCAGGTTGCTGGCGCGCAGCAGCGAGGCAAACGTCCCGGCGTCGCTCCACCAGCCGTCGAGGAATGAATAGGTCATCGTGCCCTCGCGGATGTAGGCGTTGTTGACGTCGGTGATTTCCAACTCGCCGCGCGCCGACGGCTTCAGCACGCGCGTCTTTTCAAAGATGGTCGCATCGTACATGTAGATGCCCGTGACCGCGTGGTGCGAGACCGGCCGCTCCGGCTTCTCCACAATATTGATCACCTTGCCGTCGCGGATCTCGGCCACGCCGAAACGCTCCGGGTCGTCGACTTCCTTGAGCAGGATCTTCGCGCCCCGCTCCTGTTTTTCGAAGTCGCGCACGGCGTCGCCGATGCCCTTTTCAATGATGTTGTCGCCGAGAATCACGCAGACTTTCTCGCCCTCGGCAAACGGCTCGGCCAGCTTCAGCGCATCCGCGATGCCGCCCTCGCCTTCCTGATACGTGTAGCCGACAATCGAAAGCCCGAATTCGCGTCCGTTGCCGAGCAACTGGAGGAAGTCGCCCGCGTGGTTGCCGCCGGTCACAATCAGGATGTCCTGAATGCCCGCGTCCACCAGCGTCTGGACCGGGTAATAGATCATCGGCTTGTTGTAAACGGGCAGGAGATGCTTGTTGGTGATCTTGGTGAGCGGGTACAGACGCGTTCCCTTGCCACCCGCCAGAACGATACCCTTCATGGGCCCTCCGTTGGAACTTCCCATGATACACTCATGCGCGTGAAGCTCCATCGCTGGAATGACATACAAGAGGAGAGCCTGAGCGCCAAGATGAGCCGCAAGGTTCTCCATACGGGCCGCATGACCATCGCGCGGCTCAACTTGAAACAAGGCTGCGTCGTTCCGAACCACTCGCACGAGAACGAGCAGGTGTGCACGGTGGTGAGCGGGCGTCTCAAGTTCAACTGGCCCGACGGCAAGGCCGAACTCGGCCCGGGCGAGTCGCTGGAGATTCCGTCCTTCACCCCGCATGCGGTTGTGGCGCTGGAAGACTCCGTCGTCGTGGATCTTTTTGCGCCGCGCCGTGAGGATTGGATCAAGGGCGACGACGCCTACTTGCGCCGCTAATGCGGTAGCGGGATGCGCTCGACGCGTTGCGGCGTCACCGCCAGTGCGTAGCCCGGCGCGCGGAACAACGCCAGCACGGGCGCGCCACTCCAGAGCTGCGTCATTTGCCACCCGCCAGCGCCGTGCCGGTACAGCCGTACGCCGTCCTGTGCGCCCACCAGCACAGCGGGCCACGCATCCGGCTGCGCTTCCAACACAAGCAGCGCGCGCGGATGGTCCGACGCCGGCGCAATCATTTGCGGGGGCCAGGCCTGCCTCTCGTCGGCGGGCCGCTCCAGCAGCGCGAAGCGCGCGGGCGCGCCTTCGCTTTCCGCCCACAGCAGATCCGGTTTCGCCCGGCCGGGCCGCCGATACAACGCCTGCCGCGCCAGCGCCGCGCCGGGCGTGTCGAAGAACGTGTTCATATTGAACAGCCGCCACGGCAGATCCCAGCGGCCCGGATTGCGCATCCAGTAATTGCCGATGAACAGATCCGTCAGCCCGTCGCCATCCACGTCGTAGGCCAGCAGGCCGCCCTGCTGCGATGCGGTGTAGATCGAATAGATCTCGTTGTACGTCCACTTACCATCGCGCTGTTTGGGGTATTCGTACAGGCGCAACTGCGCGTTGAAATGCGGGATCACGACGCCGCGGCGCCCATCGAAAGTGAACGGCAGGCAATCGCGAAACTCCGTCTCGCGTTCGATGACACGCGGCTCCCAGCGCGGGGCGCGCAGCCACAGAAACGGGCCCACGCCATTGCGGCCCTGCACCAGCAGATCGTCGCGGCCGTCGCCATCGACATCGTCGACGCACCCACCGGGTCCGAAATCGACACCGCTTTTCAAGAGCACCGGCGCGCCGCCCGCGAGCGGCCAGAATTGCAACTCCGTGCCCCAGCTCAGGATCCCCGGCCGCGGATGCTCGACCCGCGCGGCGCCGCGGATTTCCGCCATGGCGGAACCGGCCGCCAGTACCGCCGCCAGAATTGCCGCAAGCCACGCGCCGTGGGGCTCGGGCCCGGCGCTAAATCTCTTCTGCTTTCGCATGCTCGACCATTCGCACATTCCGGAATGCCAGGCGCAGCAGCAGCGGCGCGATGGCGGTAGTGAGCACGGCCATGAACACCGCTATGCCGTAGCCTTGGCCGGAGACTATGCCCGCGCTCAGGCCGACTTGCGCAACTACAAGTCCAACCTCTCCCCGGGGAACCATCCCGACGCCGACGCGCAGTGCATCGCCCCAGCCAAGGCTTATGGCGCCAAGACCGCAACCGATCGCCTTGGAGATGATAGCCGCCAATAAAACGAGGAGTGCAAGGAGAAGAGAGGGCAGGTCACGGAAAAGGCTCAGGTCCATCTGTAGACCGATGCCCGCCAGGAAGAACGGGATCATCAGGCGACTGGCCCCATTTGAAAGAAGGTGGACCCGCTTGGAGACCGTTTCGGATAGCGCCATGCCCGCAAGAAAGGCGCCCACGATGGCGGCCACGCCCGAGCGAATAGCGAGCGCGGACATCCCCAGAAGAAAAACCAAAGCGATGGCGAACTCACCCTCGCTGGTCCGCATGCGTTGCGTCAGTTTAGGCACCATCCGGTTGGCGGCCGTGGGCCCAAAGCGGAATACCGCCACTACGAACCCGATGGCGGCAAGGGCGCTGACGCCGATGCCGATGAAATCGACGTAGCCCGATGAGCCCAGACTGGAGACGGCGGCCAGAACCAGCAGGCCCAGCACATCGTCGATAACCGCCGCGGCTAAAATCACCTGGCTCGCACGGTGGGGAAGAAGGCCTTGCACCGAAAGCACTTGCGCCGTAATCCCAACACTAGTGGCAACCATAGCCGCACCCATGAACATGGACGCAGGAGTGTTGAAGCCTGCGCGCGCGAAGATGCCCCAGCCCATCACGAACGGCAGCGCCACGCCCAGCAGAGCCACCAGCAGCGCCGTGCGGCCGACCTTGAGCAACTCCGACGGCCGGACCTCCAGGCCCACCTGGAATAGCAGAAACATGACACCGATTTCGGAGAGCGCGTGCAAGACGCCGTCATATTGCACCAGCCCGAGTCCCGACGGCCCGATCAGCAAACCTGCCGCCATGCCGCCGACGATGCCCGGAACGCGTAGCCGTTCGGCGCATTCGGCGAGCAGCAAGGACGAGGCGAACACAATAAACAACCGCAGCGGCAACATGGCCTCGAGATTGCCTTCCGTCGCCAGGATCAAAGCCGGAAGATGGAGCATATTTGCCCCAGTGTGCACCGGCCAACCCATCCGGCGCCAGCCCGCGCTCGAAAGTTCTTCCATTTGCTTGACTTTCCGGTGTATCCTGATGCGCAGGGGGCCAAGGACTGAAGCTTCGGCTTTTAATGCGTGCGACCAGATCGATTCAGCGGGCCGGCAGCATGCCGGAAGTGTATCTATCGAGTCGCAGAAGCAGACAGACCCATTCGGCCACTCATTGGAGATAAACCACTACCTACCGCATGTTTCCTTCCAGGTATCCCCGTCCGCGCATCAAAGTCCGCGATAACGTCAATGAAGGCATCCGGGCCCGCGAGGTTCGCGCTGTCTTCCCCGACGGCACGGTCCAGATCATGGCGACGCACGACGCAATCCGCCGGGCCCAGGAATTGGGCCTGGATCTGATTGTCGTATCGCCGACCGCCGATCCACCCGTCGCCAAGGCCATGGACTATGGCCAATGGCAGTACGAGGTGAAGAAGAAGCAACAGGAGGCGAAGAAGAAGCAGCACGTCATCCAGGTGAAGGAGCTGAAATTCCGGCCCAACACCGACGATCACGACTACTCCTTCAAGCTGAATCACGCCATCCGGTTCCTCGCCGAAGGCAACCGCGTAAAGGCCGTGGTGCAATTCCGCGGGCGCGAGATCGCGCACACGGATCTGGGCCGCAAGCTGCTGGCGCGTTTCGGCAAGGATCTGGCGGAGTACGGCGCGACTGAAGGCTTCCCCAAGATGGAAGGGCGTAACGCGCACGTCATCATCAGTCCCATCAAGAAGGACGCGCCCAAGGACAAGCCGAAGAAGGGCCCGGAGAATCCGGCTCAACCGCGGCCCGCGGCGGCGCCGGGTCCGGCAACCAACGGCGGCAAGGCGTAGACGCCGGGGGCCGGCCTTAGTACCAGAGGTATTTCTTCCACTGTTCGTCGCTGCGTGCGAGCAGACGCATTAGTTGTCTGCTGGTGTGCACGCTGAACGGCCGCGGCTGGCGCAACAGCTTGAATCCGGCCTCGTCGGGAGTCCGGTTGCCTTTCTTGTTGTTGCAGGCGTGGCAGCACGCCACCAGATTCTCCCAGGTCGTCTCACCGCCGCGGGAACGCGGAATCACGTGATCCAGCGTGAGCTCGCTGGTGTTCAAAACTTTCTGACAATACTGGCAGGTGTAGCGGTCGCGCATAAGAATGTTCTTGCGCGAGAGCGCCCGCGTCTGGTGCGGAATGCGGCGGTATTCGAGCAGCCGGATCACACTGGGCACAGGCACGGTCTGGCGCTGCGAATGAAGCTGGCCGGGCGCGTGCGCTTCGGTCGAGGCTACCCCCTTCAACACGAGCACCAGAGCGCGCCGCGCCGCGCAGATATTGATGGGCTCATAGCTCGCGTTGAGAACCAGCACGGGGTTATGCAGCCTCTCCGGCAACAAATTCATGCAGTGACTCCTCTCGCAAATCCGGATGCTCCCGCGGCGAGCAGGATCGACGTGTCCGGCCGTTGGCCGGCGCGCGCGACCGTAAGGACGCAAACGCGCGCGGCGCCAGCCTGCTTGAGCGCTTTCGCGCAGGCGTTGACCGTGGATCCCGTCGTCATCACGTCGTCCACCAGCAAGAGCGACAACCCGCGAATCCGCTCCGGCGCGGGCACGTCGAAAGCGCCGCGCACGTTGGCGCGGCGTTGCGCCGGAGTCAGACGGGCCTGCACGGCGGTACGGCGCCGCCGGCGCGCGGCATTCACAACGGGAACGCCGACACGGCGGGAAAGCTCGCGCGCCAGCAGGTCACTCTGGTTGAAGCCGCGCTGCATCTGTTTCCACCAGTGCAGCGGCATGGGGACGAGCGCATCGAAATGTTCCAGGCGCGGATAAGCATCCGCCAGCCAACCGCCCAATACGCGGGCGAGCGGGCGCATCCGGCCGTATTTGAAGAGGTGAATCAAGTCGCGCAGCCGGCCTTCGTGGAGCGCATAGCTCCAGCCCCATTCGAATTCGGTCAGGCCCAGCCGGCAGAGCGAGCACAGCCCATGCTCGTCGAGCGGACTTGAATTCAGGAACGGCGTGCGGCAACGCGCACAACAAAACTCAGGAGCAAAGGGTTCCGGGGGCTCCAGGCAGGCAGCACAAACGGGAAGCGATCCCGTGGTGTGGAGAGGAGCGCCGCAAATAGCGCAATCGGCAGGGAAGAGCAGCGCGAGCAACCGGGACCCGGCCTCTACAGGCCAGGAAAGCGGCAATCCCATTTTCGCTGTACGAAAATCTGAGAAGGCGGCACCTCCCTTGCCACCAGTGTACCCTAACGAATTGCTTTCAGAGCCGTGACCCGCTTGTGTTTCACTGAAGATTGACCATGGCCGTTCTCCTTACCGCCCGCGAAGTCGCAAAACAATACGGCGCCCGAATGTTGTTTGAAGGCGTGTCGCTCGCCGTCAACGATGGCGAAGTGCACGGCCTGATCGGGCCCAACGGCGCGGGCAAATCCACGCTGATGAAGATCCTGGCGGGGCTGGAAACGCCGGACGCGGGCGAGGTCGCGCTGCGCAAGGGCGTACGCATGGTCTACGTCGCGCAGGACCCGGCGTTCCCGGCGGGGACGACTGTCGGCGCGGTGCTTGAAGCCGCCGCGCGCGAGCAGACGCAGGTGCCGGTGGTCCTCGGTCAGGCCGGCTTCACCGCCGCATCGCAGGAGGTGGACGGGCTCTCCGGCGGCTGGAAAAAGCGGCTCGCGATTGCCGAGGCGCTGCTGCGCCAGCCCGACCTGCTGCTGCTGGACGAGCCCACCAATCACCTGGACCTGGAAGGCATCGAATGGCTGGAAGATCTGCTCGCCGGCGCGCCGTTTTCGTCCATCGTGGTGAGCCATGACCGCTACTTCCTGGAGAATGCCGCCTCGCACATGATGGAGCTGAGCCGGGTCTACCCGGGCGGCATCCTGCGCGTGGCGGGCAGCTACAGCACGTTCCTCGAAAAGCGCGACGACTTTCTGGAGGCGCAAGCGAAAGAGCGCGAGGCGCTGGCGACGCTGGTGCGGCGCGAGACGGCGTGGCTGCGGCGCGGCGCCAAGGCGCGCACACGCAAATCGAAAGCGCGCATCGACGAAGCCAGCCGCCTGATGGGCGACCTGACCGAGTTGGACGACCGCCGCGCCAGTTCGACCGTCGACATCGATTTCACGGCCAGCGACCGCCGCACGAAGAAGCTGGTGGAACTGGACCAGATGTCGTTCGCCTACGGCGAGCGCGCGCTGTTCCGCAATTTGAAACTCGTGCTCGGGCCCGGCCAGCGACTGGGCCTCGCCGGGCCGAACGGCAGCGGCAAGACGACGCTGTTGAAACTGCTGACGGGCGAGTTGACGCCGCAAGCGGGCGAGATCAAACGCGCCCCGGTGTTGAAGACGGTCTATTTCGAGCAGGCGCGGCAACAGATCGATCCGGAGCTGCCGCTGCGCCGCGCGCTGGCGCCCGAAGGCGACTCGGTGATCTACGCGGGCCGCACGATCCATGTTAATGGCTGGGCGAGGCGTTTCCTGTTTCGCGAAGAGCAGTTGACGCAGCCGGTGGGGAGCCTCTCGGGCGGCGAGCGCGCGCGGGTGCACATCGCGCGGCTGATGCTGCGCGAGGCGGACCTGCTGCTGCTGGACGAGCCGACCAACGACCTCGACATCCCGACGCTCGAAGTGCTGGAAGAGACGTTGCTCGAATTCCCCGGCGCGCTGGTGCTGGTGACGCACGATCGCGCGCTGATGGATCGCGTCGCCAATGCGGTGCTGGGACTCGACGGTGACGGCGGCGCAACGATCTACGCCGACCTCGCACAGTGGGAAGCGGACCTCGAACAGAAGCGGCGCGCGAAGAATGCGAAGGAGCAGGCGAAGGTCCAGGCCGAGCGACCCGCCGCCGCCCCGGCGCCGAAGAAGAAACTCTCGTACCTGGACCAGCGCGAATACGACGCCATCGAGGAGAAGATCGTCGCTGCCGATGAGCGGCTGGCGGCGGCGCAGGCCCGCCTGAGCGCATCCGACGTGGTCAGCGATCCGCAGAAGATCGAAGAAGCGTATGCGGAGCTGAAAGAGGCGCAAGCCGAAGTGGACACGCTCTACGCGCGCTGGGCGGAGTTGGAAGGGAAGCTGGAGAGCAACTGAGGCGCGGTGCGTTTCGGCCGCGCCGGAGCGGAGCCGCCGTTGAGATCGCAGGCTATCGGCGGGTGAAGTAAATCATGGCACGCAAAACGAAGGCCCGGTCTCCCATTCATCCCGGCGCGACACTGCGCGAGGATTTTTTGAAGCCGCTCGGGCTGACCGCGAGCCGCTTGGCGACGGAGCTGCTGGTCCCGGCGACGCGCGTCAACGGCATCGTGCGCGAGCGGCGCGCCATCACGGCCGACACAGCCCTGCGGCTGGGACGCTATTTCGGAACGACGCCGCAATTTTGGATGAACCTGCAAGCGAACTACGATCTGGAAACCGCCGGGGACGCGCGTGGCGCCGAGATTGCCGAGCGCATCCGGCCGTACCGCGCGGCGTAGCGGCGGGCAGGCAGCGGAGGAATCCACCGGCGTTGAAGACGCCTTGACGATCGAACACTTCTGTTCGATACTCGACACACGAGGGCCAGCGAGTTCCTCCGGAAAGTGAAACGGATCGCGCGGGAAGAAGGCCGGGAGTTTCGCTGGAACCCGGCACTCGGAAAAGGGAGCCATGGAACGCTGTACCTCGGGCGGTGTTCGACGACGCTAAAGGACCTCACAAAGGAACTCGGTCCCGGCCTCCTCAAGGCGATGTGCCAGGACCTCGATATCGATCTCCGGAAGCTCTAAATAGGGAGAGCCGCAATGTTCTCGTTTGCCTACCCTGCCCGATTTGAACCCGATGAGACGGGCCGTCCCGTCGTGAGTTTCACGGACTTCCCGCACGCGCACACGGACGGCCGAGATGCCGCCGAGGCGATGGAAGAAGCCATCGATTGCCTGGGGAGCGTCATCGCGCAGCGCCTGGCCGACAAGGCGGAGATCCCCGTACCCTCCGCACTAAAACGCGGTCAACGCCTGGTGCCCGTGCCGCTGTGGATTGCCGGCAAACTCGCGTTGTACTTTGCCATGAAGGACCGGGCGCTGAGCAACGTCACGCTGGCGTCCCGGTTGGGCATCAGCGAAACCGTGGTGCGCCGGATGCTCGATCCGGGGCACGCCACAAAATCGAAAAAACTCGAGGCCGCGCTTGGAACGCTGGGCAAACAGTTAGTCATTGGAATGGACGAGAGGCGTCCGCCAAGAAGTCCCCGCCCCGGTTTGCGAAAGCGCGGCGGCGGCAAGCTGAAGAAATCGGCGTAGCCGCGGGCCGAGTGCAATCACTCAGGCCGCTCGCCGAATCCTGTGACATGGCAGACGGCGCTGCGCGATCATTTATGCGCGGTGTTCGTCATGGTCCGTCGTGGCTACGCCAGAATACCGAGCGCATCCGGCCGTACCGCGCGGCGTAGAAGAGAAGAAGCAGCGAAGGGTAGTGGGTCAGTTTCCGGCAAGCGCACTTCACCACCGCCGATCGGAAGGTTGTCCCATATCATCCCAACGACCGGACAGAAGACAATTGAATTATGTCGTCCACTCGCGCTGAACAACTGCGAAAGATGTCCCCTCAGCTCTCGGCCGACGTAACGCTGTCCAACAGTTCAGGGCGGCAGGAAGTCCGTTGCCCTTCCCGGCTGGGGGTGCCCTTGTATGGTGTCGAAATCAGAGCCGCTGACCGGATGGGACGGATGGCCGCTGCTAGATGAGCCGCTCGGTCCTGGTGAACGACGGAGGCTCGGCTTCGTCTTTCTCTCCGGCGAAAGAGCCGCCGACATCTTTCGGAAGGCAGGAAGGTTCTATCTGTGGGAAGGCGGATTCATCGGAGAGGCAATCGTGGTGGCGGAAGCGATGTTACGGTCGCGGTAGGCGCCTGTTGCCGCAACGCATCGTTTGCGCGAATCATCGCGTGTCGGTAGACTCGTTCGCGTGGAACTACCGCCTGAGTTTCTGAGCCCCTGGTTGAGCCCTTACGATCCTGGCGGGCTCGTTCGCGAACTACAGCGAGAAGTCGGACCGGATCATCCACTGTTTTCAAGACCAGCCAAGGCGCTTGCGGTGGCGAAAGACCGAGACGACGCCCTGTTCGAGATCGGTGAAGGCACGAGTCTGCAATACGCGGTGGTGCATCTTACCTGGAGCAGGAAGGAGGAGGTGTCAGCCACTTGTCCGTTCACGCAGTTCTTTGATTCTCTCAGCCTTTGGATTGAGTGGATGAAAGCCGACCATGAGGACTACACGTACGGCGAAGACGGTGAGAACGCCCATTGAGTTCCTCAGACGCCAGGTTCTCGTCGACCGGACCTGCTTCCAGTGTCCTCGGAATAGGGTGCGCTCATTAAAAGCCGCCTTACCGAAAGCTGCGCCGCCACCCGGCCGAGGCCCGCCGAGGGCTGCAGATCTCAAAAGAACTGGAAAGCCCGCGGCGCCTGGGCTAACCTGATCTGACACGGGCTGGCGCGCCGCGCCGTTCGTTGCGACCGGGCTGTCACCACACACATCCGAGGAGGCCACATGTCTCTACGTCCGATCAAGCGTCTGGCCGTCTCCAAGCCGACTTTGGAAGGCGCCGGCGTACATCTGCGACGGGCTTTCGGTTTCGGCAATACGGCCGAATTCGATCCCTTCCTGCTGCTCGACGACTTCCGCAACGATGTACCCGCAGATTACCTTGCGGGCTTTCCCTGGCATCCGCACCGCGGCATCGAGACCATCACGTACGTCCTGGCGGGCACCGTGGAGCACGGCGACAGCATGGGCAATCGCGGCGTGATCGGCGCGGGCGACGTGCAATGGATGACCGCCGGCAGCGGGATCATCCACCAGGAGATGCCCAAGGGCGACGAGGCCGGGCGCATGCACGGTTTCCAGCTTTGGGCCAACCTGCCGGCGGCGCTCAAGATGACCGCGCCGCGCTACCAGGAGGTCAAGGCCGCCGAGATCCCCGAGGTCACCGACGACGACGGCACGACGGTGCGCATCGTCTGCGGCACGTTTTGGGGCCAGCGCGGGCCGGTGGAGGGCGTCGCGGCGGACCCGATCTATCTCGACGTCTCCGTGGGACCCGGCCGCCGCAAGACGCTGCCGGTGGCGACCACGCGGCACGCCTTCGCTTACGTCTTCGCCGGCGAGGGCAAGTTCTGCAACGCGTCGGGCCCGCTGGCGGTGCCGACCGAACCGGCGGGCTGGGCGGACACGGCTCCGCCGGCGGCCGCACAGAACCGCTCGCTGGTGGTGTTCGACAGCGGCGACGAAGTGGCGGTGCAGGCGGGCGAGCAAGGCATTCGCTTCCTGCTCGTCTCCGGCCAGCCGTTGCAGGAGCCGGTGGCGTGGTACGGCCCCATCGTCATGAATACGCAAAAGGAATTGCAGCAGGCCTTCGACGAGTTGCAGAAGGGAACGTTTCTGAAGAGCGGGGGCGGACGGTAGAACTCGCGGCATGCCCGCTCTCTCACGTTCGCGGTTCGGTGCTACAGGAGTCGCGGGCGGTAGGGAGATCGCGGCGTTTGCGCCAGTCATCCGGCTGCGCCTGCCGCCGAGCGGTGCGTCTCGTCGGGGCTATCCGTCACTCGCGATATGCCCGCTCTCTCACGTTCGCGGTTCGGTGCTACAGGGGGCCGCGGGCGGTAGGGAGATCGCGCTGTCGCTGCCGAGCAATGCTGGTGGCGCGGTGCGCAGGCGAAGACAGAGAGGCAAGCGCCGGGGCGTGGTGCGTCTCTGCTCATTTGTCCGTCGATTGCTGAGAACGGACTCGCGCGCCCGCGGGTTGGTGCCACGAGGAAGTGAACGCTGCGGGGTCTGGAGACCCCGCGCGGCTCTGGAGAGCCGCCCCACTTGCGGCGGCACGTTCGTTTGCGCACAGGCGCCGCCCGGCAGTGGGATCACGGCTGCGAATGCCTGATAAGCTGGCTGCGTGAACCGACGACTCTTTCTGCAAGCAGCTTCGGTCGCGCCATTCTGCCGGCCGCTTTGTTCGATGGCCAGCAAGGCCACGGACGGCGGCGCGGGCATTTCTCCAGAGCAATACCGGCGCTGGGTGGAGACGGCGGAAGCGTTGAAGCCAACACTGCATTCCACCGTGCGCGAACCCGTGGCGCTGGTGGCGCCGGTGGCCGACGACGCCGCGTTTCTGCATTGGAAGATGGAGCGGACCGAACCGGTGAAGGCGCTCGCGGAACGCCTGCTCACGCAAGGCGACGAATTCTATCTCGACTTCGGAAGTCACGGCGCGGGCTACTTCTCGTTCCGCGTGGCGGCCGTGGGCACGGGCGTGGACGCGCCGGTGCGCGTGCGCATCACGTTCGGCGAAGTGCCGGTCGAAGTCGCACTGCCGCACGATCCGTACAAGGGGTCGCTGAGCCGCGCGTGGCTGCAGGACGAGACGGTCACGCTCGACGTGCTGCCGGCGACGGTGCATCTGCCGCGGCGCTATGCCTTCCGCTACGCGAAGGTGGAGGTGCTGGCCATCTCCTCCTCCTACAAGATTTGTCTCGACGAGTTTCGCGCCACTGCGGTCACCTCGGCGGAAGGCACGCCGGAACCGCTGAGGGACGGGCCCGGCATTTCCGACACGCTGCGCAAGATCGACGAAGTGAGCATCCACACGCTGCGCGACTGCATGCAGACGGTCTTCGAAGACGGTCCGAAACGCGACCGGCGATTGTGGATCGGCGACCTGCGGCTGCAGGCGCTCGCGAATTACGCGACGTTCCGCAATTACAAATTGGTCAAGCGCTGTCTGTACCTGTTCGCCGGGCTGCCGTACGAAGACGGGTCGCTGGCGGCGTGCGTTTTTGAGCAGCCGCAGCCGGTGAAGGGCGGCTCGTACATCGTGGATTACGCGGCGCTGTACGCGGCGGCGCTGCTCGACTACGCGAAGGCTTCAGGCGATTGGGCGACAGCGCGCGAACTATGGCCGGTGGTACGGCTGCAAATGGAACTGCTCGGGCGGCACGTGAACGCCGACGGGCTCTTCCGTGCGCCGAAGGACCAATGGGTCTTCATCGACTGGCGCGACGGTTTGCAGCGCGACGCGGCGATGCACGCGATCTTCGTCTACTCGCTGAAGCAAGCCGCGGAGTTGGCGCAAAGGGTGGGCGCGAGCGCGGAGGCCGCGCAGTATGCGGAGCGCATCACGCAGATGACGGCGGCGGCGCGCAAGGCGTACTTCGACGCGACGCAGAGCCTCTTCACGAGCGGACCCGAGCGGCAGGTCTCGTGGGCGACGCAAGCGTGGATGACGCTCGCGGGCATCGCCACGAAAGAGGAAGGCGCGAAGGCGCTGCTGGCCATGTTCGACCGGCACGACGCGGTGCGGCCCGGCTCGCCGTACCTCTACCACTACTTCACGGAAGCGATGCTCGAATGCGGGCTCAAGAACGAAGCGCTCGACCTGATCGAGTGGTACTGGGGCAGCATGGTGAAGGCCGGCGCGGACACGTTCTGGGAAGTCTACGACCCGCAGCAGCCGGGGCTGTCGCCCTATGGCAGCGTGCTGATGAACAGCTACTGCCACGCATGGAGTTGCACGCCGGCGTATTTGCTGCGGAGAGGAAGTGAAGGGTGAGAAAGGACGGCCGGCAACCGAACAGGCGGACTACTTATCCACGGCACGGGCAGTGCAGGATCTAGTCAATGGCCGCTTGTACGGGCGGCTGTTCTGAACGGCCTTGGGTGACCGGGCATTGGCGGAAACGGCGGAGGACATTTCTGAAAGGTATCGTGCCGACCGTTCTTCCGAAATGCCTTCTTCTCCAAGCGATCCCATTCGATGGCAGCGTTCATTTCGGCTTCATAGGCTGGCCGGTTGCCGCACTGGATTTCTGCACGCTCCAGGTGAATCTCGCTCAAGTACGCCAGCAGATCCAAGTTGTTCCTCCTGATGGGTAACGCCCCCAGGAGAAGGGTCAGGCCCTCTTCAATTCGAGCCTGATTCCGGCCGCGGACCTCCCCGCAGGAGCGTGAATCGATCAAGGGCTGCCCCGGCGGCAGCTTCATTCCAGTCCTTGCCGCTGCCAGATCGGACCAGACGCGGTGGATGCTGACGGCGGCTACCGCACAACGCAACTCCGGATCATCGGCGCGCAACACGAGAGCTCTGCGGTAGAGTCTTTCGGAGTCATCCATTTTGCCGAACAGATACAACATGTACGCGAGGTTTTTCAATGCCTCCGAATGCGATGCATCCAGTTCAATTACTCTCGTATATTCCCGAATTGCTAATTCACAAACGGGCACATTGGGACCAGGCTGAGCGCCAAGCGCGCACATTTCGTCGGCGGTCGTGGCGAGGGCAAAATGCGCCGTGACCATCTGCGGGTCGAGGGCGACGGCACGTCGAAGGTGCTCAAGTGCGGCAAGATGCTTGCCCTTTTCACGCTCCGACACGCCGGCCGCAAGCTCTAATTCGGCAGCGGAAACAGTCCTGTCGGAGAACGCCACGTTAATGTCGTATTCATAACAGGAATGGCGCGGCAACTCGAGATCATCAAGCCGCTCGGACAGACTTAATTTCAGGTGGGGAGGCAAATCCGTGGAGAGTCGAAAAGTTCCGCCGGGAAGCCGCTCGAACGCGTACACGCCACGTTCGTCGGTTCTGGTCTCGAATGGCTTTCCCTTTGCCTGAGCCCGAACAACGGCGCCAACGACGGGGCGTACCTCGACATCGCTTCCATGTGTGCCCAACGTCTGGAGCAACGTTCCGTAGAGAGAGGCATTTCGTTTGCCGTTCTTTTCCGCGCGCAATTGATCGATGAGGGCATGTGCGTACTTCAATTCGCGAGTTGGCCACTGAGCGACAACAACGCGTTCATCCTTGCTGCCAGCGGGCCACTCTGCTGCGAATACCAGGTACAGTTCACCTACCTTGAACTTGTCTACGAACATGGGGCCAGGAATCCCCTCGACGTCAAAGTATTGCTCTTTGGCGCCCTTAAATCTTTCCTCAACACGAAAATGATAATGCCACTTCGGACTCTCCTCCATGACCGTACCGATGAACACTGCTTGCTCATGCCGCAGCAAGTTACAAGGACCAGGTACTGTGGTCCAAGTCGTTCCCATTGAGGGCAGAGTGAGAGACAAGGCCAAACCGAGAAGATGACACTTGTGGCGCAGCACGTGGCCATAATAGCGCCATAAAGTCTCGACCGCCGGTTGGCTTGGACTGCGGGGCACGGAGCGCGTGGGGAACTCGATTGAATGGCGTTGGTCATCGGCGGCTGCGCGCCCGTTCAAATCGGGCTGCCGGTGAGTGGATACCGGAGCAGTCTGGAAGCTGGCGGTGTCGGGACTTAGCCGGACGAAGTTACAGTGGCAAACTTCGCGGCGGCGGGCGGGTCCCGATGGCACTCTCCTATGGACAGTCCAAAGGAAGTCGTGTTACCTTTCCTTTGGAATGACCAAAGAAGTCTCCGCGAAAACCGATCTGCTGCAAGGCACGCTCGATCTGATGGTGTTAAAGACGCTGGCGGCGCTCGGGCCGCTGCACGGCTACGGCGTGGCGCGGCGCATCGAGCAACTGAGCGAGTCGGTACTCGAGTTGAACGAGGGCACGGTGTACACCGCGCTGCTGCGGTTGCAACAGCAAGGGTGGATCGGCGCCGAGTGGGGCGTGTCCGAAAACAACCGGCGGGCGAAGTTTTACTCGATCACGCGCAGCGGGCGCAAGCAGCTCGCCAAAGAGACGCAGGACTGGGAACGCATCGCGGGCGTGATCGGGCGCGTCCTGCAACTCGAAGGGCAGAAGTAGGCGCGTATGAGCTGGCTCTCCTGCGGCGAATCCAAACTGCGCTATCTGCTGGCGCGCAAAGATGCGAACGAAGAGTTCGACGAAGAACTGCGGGACCACCTGCGGATGCTCGCCGAACGCTTCGAGCGCCAGGGCATGGCGCCGCGCGAGGCTTGGAACGCGGCGCGCCGGCAGTTCGGCAATCCGGTGTCGCTCAAGGAGACGCGCACGCAGATGCAGACGTTCGCGTGGCTGGAAACGCTCAAGCGCGACGTGCGCTACGGCTGGCGCTCGCTGCGCCGCAACCCGGTGCTGGCCGGCGCGGCCATGGTGACGCTGGCGCTGGGCATCGCCGCCAACTCCACGATCTTTTCGATGGTCAGCCGTTTCGTGCTGTACGCGGCGCCGGTGGCCCGGCCGGCCATGCTGATGGCGCTGCACACCACGCACGACGGCGACACGTGCTGCAACCATTTCACATGGCCGCTCTACATGGACGTGCGCGAGCAGGCCCGGTCGTTCTCGGGCGTTGCGGCCTACTACGAACTGGTCCCGGCGTCGGTGGGCGGACTGGGCGAACCGGAGCGCGTGTGGGGCCAGGCGGCGACGGCCAATTTCTTCGACGTCGCGCAATTGACGATGACGCTGGGCCGCGGCTTTTCGGCCGACGAGGAGCGGGCCGCGGTGGTGGTGATCGGCGAGCGGTTGTGGCGGCGGCGCTTCGGCGCGGACCGGAAGATCCTGGGCCGGGCGATCCTGCTGTCGGGCCAACCGTTCACCGTAGTCGGCGTGGCGCCGCCCGGCTTTCGTGGAGTCGAGCTGATCCTGAACCCTGAGTTCTGGATCCCGCTGCGCCAGCTCGATCGATTGCAGCCAAACTCCACCACCTTCGAGTCGCGCGACAACCACTGGCTGGCGGTGATCGGACGTTTGAAGGACGGCGTCACGGAGGCCCAGGCGGCGGCGGAACTCCGTCTGATTGCGGGCCGCGTGGCGCGGGCGTATCCGGCGACCGACAAGGGCGGAGGCTTCCGCTTCGAGCGCGCCGGCTCGCTGCCGCCGCGCGACGCGGCGACGGTGGAACTGTTTCTGGCGGCACTGTCCGCGGTGGTGCTGCTGGTGCTCGGCATCGCCTGCGCGAACGTCGCGAACCTGTTGCTGGCGCAGGCCGCGGGGCGGCAGCGCGAGATGGCGCTGCGCTTGGCGCTGGGCGCCCGGCGCGGTCAACTGTTGCGCCAATTATTGACGGAGAGCGTGCTGCTGGGGCTCGGCGGCGGAGGGCTGGGCGTGCTGCTCACGCTGGGCGCGACGCGCGGTCTGACGGCGTTTCACATTCCGGCTCCGGTCCCGCTCGACACCACGGTCAGCGTCGACTGGCGAGTGCTGCTGTTCACCCTGGCGCTCAGCCTGGGAACCGGACTGCTGTTCGGAATCGCGCCGGCGCTGGCGGCCACGCGCCCCGGCGTTTCCAATGCCCTGAAGGGAGAAGAGGTGCTCGGCCGAACGGGCCGGTGGTGGAGTCTGCGGAACTTCCTGGTCGTCTCCCAGATCGCCATGTCGCTGATCCTGCTGTGCGCCACCGGGCTGTTTCTGCGCAGCATGCAGAACGCCGCGAGCATGGATACCGGCCTGCGCTCGCAAGGCGTGTTGACGATGTCCATCGATCCGCGGCTCCACGGTTATACAGCGGCGCGCACGACGCAGATTCTGGCCGAATTGCGTGCGCGCGTCGCCGCGCTGCCCGGCGTCGCAGCGGTGGCCTGCACCGATGTTCTGCCGCTATCGGGCGGCCATCGAAGCGACGGCTTCCAGGCCGAAGGCCGGCCGGGCCCCGTGCAGGCCATCCCTTCCGTCGAGATGTTCATGGCAAGTCCCGGTTACTTCAAAACCCTCGGCATCCCGCTCATCGCCGGCCGCGACTTCGGCGATGAAAGCGCGACGGGCCCCAAGGTCGCTGTCGTCGACGAGGCTTTCGCGCATCTGCTCTTTCCGCACGAAAATCCCGTCGGACAGCGCGTCAGCAGCGGCGGCGTGATCTTCGAAATCATCGGCCTGACAAGGCACATCAAGTCGCGGACGTTGGGCGAAGAGGTCCGGCCGGTCCTGTTCCGATCGCTGGTGCAGTCCATTGGCAGCGAGCCGTCGATGATGGGCTACTCGATCATCGCGCGCGCCACGGGCGACCCGGCGGCGCTCGAAAACGCGGTGCGACGCGAGATCCACGCCGTCGACCCCACGCTGGCGGTCTTCAACGCCGAGACGATGGAAGAGCATCTGCGCAGCGCGCTGTTCCTGCCGCGCCTGGCCGGTACGCTGTTCGGCGTGATCGGCGCCGTCGGACTGCTGCTGGCCGCGATCGGGCTCTACGGCGTGATGAGCTATTCGATCAGCCGGCGGACGCACGAGATCGGGATTCGCATGGCGCTGGGCGCGCGGAGCGGCGGCGTGCAGCGGCTGGTCGTGCGCCAGGGCATGGCGCTCACCGCGGTCGCCATGGCGCTCGGCCTGAGCGCGGCGTGGGCCGTGGCGCACTTGGTCGCCAGCTTCCTGTACGGCGTGCCGCCGCACGACCCGGTGACGTTCATTGCCGTACCGCTGTTCCTGGGCGCCGTCGCGCTGGTGGCGTGCTGGCTGCCGGCCCGGCGCGCGGCGAGCATCGATCCGCTCGCGGCGCTGCGGTACGAGTGACAACGGCCGGCTGCAAAGGCAGAGCTGCGACAACGCTGGGTGGTGGCATACCTCGCCCTCTCCCGCTCGGAGTTCCGGACTGAGAGAACGGTCGCCGCAGGGCGAACCGCGAAAGGCTCACGCGGCCCGAGCGGCCGCCGCACGCCGACCGGCGTCTCAACGCGCGGCAAACAATCCGGCGGACCGGTTACGGGAGCGCTGCGGAGAGACGCGCGATCCGGGAACTACTTCTCGCGGTCTTGCTCGTCTTCGGCGTCTTCGGGTTGAATCGACGATTCGGTGGGCGGATTAACGGCCGGGATCCGGTAGTCTTCGTCATGCCAGTGGCCGATGTCGATCAGGCGGCAGCGGTCGCTGCAGAACGGGAACCACTGCGTTCCCAACTCAACGGGCTTCTTGCAGGTCGGACACGGTACGGTAACAGGCATCCCGAACTCATTGTACAAACGGGCGGCAAGGCCGGCTCAGGGCGACTTCAGAGATACTATGGGCCATTGATAGTTCACGATCTTGCGGGGCTGAAGCCCCGCGCAGGCTGAAGCCTGCCCCACCGCGCGGCACGCGGCTGGGCGAGAGCAGTCTACGCCGATCCAGAAACAGGTCTAGCGATGCGGCAGCCCCGCGGCGGCATGTCCGGCGACGAGTCCGCCGGGCAGGATGCGAAACGGGTTAGCCGGCTCCGTCGGCGTTTCAACCGCTTCGTCCACCAGGTCGCCGACGAGGTCGTAATCGTACGCCTTGGTGACGCGCAGCGTGCGCATCTGGCCGGGCGCAAGAGGCGCAGGGCCGGGGTCCGCAATGTAGCAGACGCCATCAATATCCGGTGCCTGACCGGCGTAACGCGCCTGCCACAGCAACTCGCTTTCCGCGGACGGGCCTTCGATCAGCACGGGCAACTCCCGGCCGATCCAGCGCCGGTTCAGCTTGTGCGAGATCTTGCGCTGCACGGCCATGAGATGCCGCTTGCGGTTGTAGATGGTCCGCGCATCGACCTTGCCGTCGAGCTTGGAACTGGCCGCGGTCTCTTCGTCCGAGTAGCTGAAAACGCCCAGCCGGTCGAGCCCGGCGGCCTCCGTGAACTGGCACAGCTCGTCGAAATCGCGATCGGTCTCTCCCGGGAAGCCGACGATCATCGACGTGCGGATGGTCACGCCCGGCACGGTGCGGCGGATGCGCTCCAGCAGCTTCAGGAAGATGTCGCCCGAGCTGCCGCGCTTCATGCGTTTGAGGACACTTGCCGAGGCGTGCTGCAGCGGCATGTCGATGTACTTCGTGAGCGCCGGGTACTGCGCGATGACCTCGAGCAGGCGTTGCGTGATGCGGTTCGGATAGCAGTAGAGGAAGCGGATCCAGACGGGCTGCGGCGTTTCGATTTGCGCCAGCCGTTCGAGCAGCGTGGCCAAACCGTCCTTCATGCCGAGATCGTCGCCGTACGCGGTCGTGTCCTGGCCGATCAGATTGATCTCGCGCACGCCCTGCGCGAACAGATGGCGCGCCTCGCGGACCACGCTCTCCAGCCGCCGGCTGCGGAAGCCGCCGCGGAATTGCGGGATCACGCAGAACGAACACGGATGGTCGCAGCCCTCGTTGATTTTGATGTAGGCGTAGTGGTGCGGCGTGGCGAGCACGCGCGGCGTGGTGTCGCGGTACAGATACGGCTCGGCGCGCTTGGCTTTGGGCTTCAACCCTTCGCATAGCGCGACGATCGAGTCGATCTCGTTGGTGCCGAGCACGGCGTCCACCTCGGGCAGATTCGCCCGGATGTCGTCGCGAAAGCGCTCCACCAGACAACCGGCGACGATCAGGCGCTGCGCACGGCCGGTCTTTTTGTACTCGGCCATCTCAAGGATGGTGTCGACGGATTCCTGCTTGGCCGGATCGATGAAGCTGCACGTGTTCACCACGAGCACGTCGGCCTCGGCCGGCGACGTGGTGAGTTCATGGCCGTGGGCGGTCAACTGCCCCATCATCACTTCGCTGTCCACCAGGTTCTTGGGGCAGCCCAGGCTGACAAATCCGATTTTCACAAGGGTTCCGTTGGGAGGAGCGATCTCGTTCTCTATTGTAACGATTCGGCGCGCATATCCGCGCCGGGGCTGGAGCAACTTCAGAAATACGGCCGGCCTCTGATCGTTCGCAATCTTCAGGGGCTGAAGCCCGATTCCGTTCGGCACGGGACGGCACGACTGAAGTCGTGCCCCGATACGGAACCGACATCGGCAGACACACGTCCCAATGCATCAGCGCCCGTTGCCGGGCGGACGCTGCGCCCACAGTTTCTGCATTTCCAGCAAGCGGCTCGTCTGAGCGTCGAACCGGCGCACGCACCGTATCAGCACCAGTTGCGAAGTTGAGCAGACTGCCGGCCCCGCCGCGGGCGCCGCGGCAACGGCGGTCTAGGCGGATCCAGAAACAGGTCAAGGGCTGTTTCGGCTTTTCCGTAGACTCCCAAACTGCCGACGCGAAGCCGCGGCCTTGAAGCGGAGCAGTGCGTCGAAACGGAGCCGCGACCGTGAGGGAGCGGTTGCATCTGCTTGTTTATCAATCAATTGCAGCGAACATGCCCGCTCTCTCACGTTCGCGGTTCGGTGCTGAAAACCGGTGCCAGCCACTTGTGCCCGCCTTCACGCTCCCGCAAGAACGGCGCCAATCCAATCCCCACTATTTCCAAAATCGCTTTAAGCCGTCTTCCGTCCCCGCATCTCCGCGCGGATGAAGCTGATCAGGAGCTTGGCCGCGGCGTCGAAGTCCGGAAACAGGTCGACGCATTGGAGTTGCTGCTCAATGCGCAGCGGCACCGAGCACGGCTCCAGCCGCGCGGGAACGAAATAGACCTGGTCGAACGGCACGCGGCGCGCGCAATCGAGCGCGAAACGCATCTCGCCCTGGAAGCAACTGCGTTTATTCACCGAGTGACGCGACAGGCAGGCGACGAAGAAATCGGCGTTCTCGATGGCGCGCTCGATGGCCCGCGGCCAGTTCTGTCCCGGCAGCAGCTTGCGGCGGTCCATCCAGGCATCGAACCCGGCCGTTTCCAGGATCTCCCACAGGCGCTCCACCCGTGCGGCGTCCTCGCTCACATAGGCCAGGAAGACGCTCGGCCGGTTCTCCGGCACGAAGCGGAAACCGCCCCCGCTGACGGGGCGGAACTCGCCGACCCGCTCGATCTCGACGCGGTGGCCCTCGCGCAGGCAGTGGCGTATGACAGCGGCGACGTGGCGCGCGGACGCCAGGCTTTTCGCGACGGGTATGGGCTGGCAATCAGTGGCGGCTTTGCTTCTTGCTGGCATCGGCCCTCTCTTTCGCGTCACCGCTCAGGAGTCTGTCGAACAGCACCGATTTCCGCGGCCCCGGCCGCAGGATGCCCAGCCCCGGCAGGCGCACCGGCGTGCCTTCTTTCAACTCCTGGAGAATCTGATAGACGGCGTCGTCCAGACGGTCAGCCTCGGCCGGCTCCGGCGTAGCCCCGCGCGGTTTGGGCGGGTTGGATCGTTTACGGCTCATCACCTGGAGAGGATGCGCACCGCTCCGTCCTGTGGGACGGAACCATCCCGGGCCGGCCTGCCGAAGCCGGCGTTAAGATATTGAATCCCGGCGGGATAGGGCCGAAGTGCCGGAAGCGGGAAAACGGCCGGAGCCGGTGACCGGCGCCGTTCATGAAAGGCGCTTCACGGGCCCGCGTCTACAGGCCCTGTCTCCGCCCGCCGGTCCACGGTCCCGACGAACGGGGAACTCCGTGTTTCGCGCGTGGAGCCGATTCCGGCGCGGCCCGCAATGCGCCTGGCACGCTTTCGGCAAGCTCAGGAGAAGAGACCGCCCGCGCTTGCCGCAAGGCGGCGCTCACGCCCGGATCGGCGCCGAATTTGTGATCGAAGTGCAGCAGGATCACGCCGACGATGAGCGCCAGCAGCGGGTCGGTCGTTTCCGCCGTCCGGCCGGGCAGGTAGATCTGCGCCACTTCCAGCAGGCCGAGCGCCGTGCCGGTAAAGATGGATGCGCCCAGCATTCCGGCTCCGGCCCGGGCAACGGCCCACACGGCGGTTCCATAGACCGCGGCCTTGCGGAAGAGCACCAACAGCGTCGGCGCCCAGTCCGGCGAATCCAGCATGGAGACGAACGGGATCCACTGAAAGTCCGCCGCCCGTCCCGAAAAAGTCCAGGGCCGCAAGCCGTCGATGCAGAGGCCGAGGACCAGCAGCAGCGCGATGCGTCCCGTGCTGAGCCGCTTCTGCAAGAACGGCACGTACCAGACCAGGAGCGCAGCAGCGGCCCCCTGGAATTCGTACAGCTCGGGGTGCTGCCCAGGGATCAGGAACCGGATCGGCAGAACGAGCGCGGCAGCCAGCAACATCGCGGGCGTCCGGCTGCGCCCCAGCACGGCGGCGAGGAGCGAACTGATCCCGAGCCAGTGACTGAAGCTGACGAGAATATGCCCCGGAGCCCAATAGGGTCCCGCCAGCATGGCCCGGATATGGCCGAGCGCGCCCGGCCGGGCCCAATCGCCCGGAGTGAAAAGGGCGGCGATCCACAGGATTCCCAGGAAGAGCGCCGAAGACGGATGGCCCAGCACAGTTTCCGATAGTGAGTCGAAGGCGTGACGCGCCTGGCGGGCAAAGATCACGCCCAGGACGCCTCCGATCGCGGCGCTGATCGTGTTCATCGCCAGGTCGATCAGGCTCGGGCTGCGCGGCAAATCCCAGTACTGCGCCGTCTCCATGCAGAGCGAGAGCGCCGCTCCCGCCAGCGTCGCATTCAGGCAGCGCCTCCACGCGGGACTGTGATGGTGCTCGTCGAGGACAAAGAAGAACCCGACCGGAATGTAAACCAGCAGATTCACCAGCAGATCGTGAATCTCGCCGCGATCCAGGCGGGTGCTCAAAGAGCTGGCGAAAACCGCCAGGACGCCGAGCGGGGACTGCCGGGCAACGAACTGAAATGGATACAGCGAACCGTAAGCGATCAGGGCGCAAGTCAGATAGAAGATGCGGCGCATGGTTCGTGGCAGTTCCGGGGAGATGCCTCTCATTGTCTAACGTCTGGCATGCGGCGGGAAAGCCGCGGCCGGGAAGCGCCTATAATCTTCAGTACGGGACCTCCCGCCTTGACGTGAGCCACAAGGTAAAATTCGGCGCCGGCATCGGGCTACTGACCGTTTTGCTGACCGTAGTCCTGTACCAGGGCTCGTTCAGCACTGGCGAATACGGCCCCATAAATCCACAACAGACCTATGTGTTCTGGGGCCTGTCCACGCTCACTTTCCTGCTGACGGTCCTGCTCGGTTTCATCCTTTTTCGCGATTCCATCAAGCTTTACGTAGCCCGCCGCGCCGGCGTGGAAGGCTCGAAGATTCGCACGAAGATTCTGGTGGCGGCGGTCAGCCTGTGTTTCCTGCCGACGACGTTTCTGGTGCTGTGGAGCGTCGAAGTGCTCAACCGCAACCTCGACAAGTGGTTCAGCCGGCCGGCGCAGGCGGTGCGTCTGAATCTGGCGGACATCGGATCCACGCTGGAGAAGGAAACGCACCAGCGCGCCGGCGCTCTTGCTTTGTGGTTGGCCGATGCGGACCAGACGCAGGATTTCGTCAAATCCGGGCACTTGCCGGCGGAGTTCTACGCGGCCGCCTGCTCGGGAACGGGCGTCGAACGCGCGTGGATCCAGCGCACCGACGGCGGCCAGATCATGGTGTGCGAAGCGCCGCAGACGAACGGTCAGTCGCGTCCGGCGGGTAAAGAGGTCCGGGGGCGCGCGCCCATTCCGGGCCTCGGCGAAGTGGTTGTGGTCGTGCGCGTCCCGCTGGATGTCGACGCAACGCAGCAGGAGCTGCGCCGCCAGATCGCCGATTACGATCAGTTGGCGGCCAGCCGCAAAGGCACCCGGCGCTTTTACGTCCAACTTCTTGTTTTGATTACGTTGTTCGTGCTTTTCATCGCGGTTTGGGTTGCCCTGTTTCTGGCTCGCCAGATCACCAATCCCGTCTCGGCGCTGCTGGATGCGGCGCGCGCGGTGCGCGGCGGCGACCTGGCCCACCGTGTGCGGGTCGCCGCGACCGACGAGTTCGCCACTCTGGTCCGGGCTTTCAATGAAATGACCCAGGACCTGGAGACGAACCGCAACGAGCTGGAGCGCCGCCGCCGCTTTATGGAAGCCGTGTTGGAGAGCATTCCCACCGGCGTCGTCTCGCTCGCCGCCGATGGCAGCGTCCGGCTGACGAACCGGGCTTTCCACAACATCTTTCCCCGCGCTTCGGACCCGCAGCACCTGGCCGAGTTGATTCCTCCGGATCTGGGCGCCGATCTTGGGCGCCTGCTGAAAAGCGCGCGGCGCACCGGGTCGTCCTCGCGCCAGTTCGAGTTTCCCGTCGCTGGAGGAACGCGCCATCTCGCGGTTACCGTCGCGGCGCTCTCGCCGGGCGTCACCAGCGGTTTCGTCCTGGTCATCGAAGATACGACCGACCTGCTGCGCGCGCAGCAGGCCGAGGCCTGGCACGAGGTGGCCCGCCGCATTGCCCACGAATTGAAGAACCCGTTGACGCCAATCGTGCTCAGCGCGCAGCGGATCCAGCGGCAGATCGACAAGCTCAACCCGCCGCCGGAAGTGCGGGCCATCGTGGAGCGCTGCTGCGACACGATCCGCGAGGAAGTGGACAGCGTCAAGACCCTGGCGGACGAATTTTCGCAGTTTGCCCGCTTCCCCTCGGCGCATCCCGTGAAGGCCGATCTGAACACCGTGGTGCGGGACGCTCTGGCGGTGTTCGAGGGGCGCCTGGGCGGGGTCGAGATGCGCGTCGACCTGGCCGATGACCTGCCGCCCGTCTTCCTGGACGCGGCGCAGTTCAAACGCGCCGTTGTGAATCTTGTCGACAACGCGGCCGAGGCGATGCAGGATGTGCCCTACCGGGAGCTTTCCGTTACGACGTCGCTGGCCGCTCCGGAGACTCTTGAGCTCTGCATCGCCGACACCGGCTGCGGCATCTCCACGGAGGACAAGTCGAAGCTGTTCCTGCCTTACTTTTCCACCAAGCAGCGTGGAACCGGCCTGGGACTGGCAATTGTGAGCAACGTCGTCAGCGAGCACCGGGGCACCATCCGGGTGGAAGATAACCTCCCGGCCGGCGCGCGCTTTATCATTGAACTTCCGGCGTACCTTTCCGCCGAGAGCGACCCGCAGCCGAAGTCGACGGTCGCTCCAGGTTAGGCCTGAATGAAACGCAATCGCATTCTGATCGTTGACGACGAGCCCGGCATCCGGGAATCCCTGTCCGGTGTGCTGGAAGACGAAGATTTTGGCACGGCTGCCGCGGCCAGCGGCGAAGAATGCCTCGAACTGCTCGAACGAGAGCGTTTCGACGTGGCGTTGATCGACGTCTGGATGCCCGGCATCGATGGTCTGGATGTCCTGCAACGGATCGAGCAGCACGGCGACCCGGAGCGGCCGGTGATCGTCATGATCTCCGGCCACGGCAGCATTGAAGCGGCCGTCCGCGCGACTAAACTCGGCGCTTTCGACTTTTTGGAAAAGCCGCTGACCATCGAAAAGGTGATGGTCGTGGTGCGCAACGCCATCGAGCAGCGCCGCCTGCGGCTGGAGCTGCGCGAATTGCGGACCGTCGGCCGCGGCAACCTGACCATCATCGGCGAGAGCGTTCCGATCAAGGCGCTGCGCCAGCAAATTGCCTTGATGGCGCCGACCAACGGCCGTGTGCTGATCTACGGCGAGAGCGGAACGGGCAAAGAGCTTGTGGCGCATGGCATTCACGCAAGCAGCACGCGCGCCGAAGGGCCGTTCGTCGAACTGAACTGCGCGGCAATCCCCGAAGACCTGATCGAAAGCGAACTTTTTGGCCATCGCAAAGGCAGTTTTGCCGGCGCGAACGAAGACAAAACGGGCAAATTCGAGAAGGCTCACGGCGGGACGCTGTTCCTGGACGAGGTCGGCGACATGAGCTTGCGCACGCAAGCCAAGGTGCTGCGAGTCCTCGACGAGCAGCGTTTCGAGCCCATCGGTTCGCCCGAAACGGTCCAAACCGACGTGCGCGTCATCGCTTCGACGAACAAGATCCTGGAAGACGAAATTGAGCGTGGCAATTTCCGCGAAGACCTCTTCTACCGCCTGAATGTGATTCCCTTTGCGGTCCCGCCGCTGCGCGAGCGCGTCGAGGACATTCCTTTGCTCGCCGAGCATTTCCTGGCTGAATTCGCCACGTCCTACGGCCGGAAACATAAGGAACTGACGCCCGAAGCGCTCGAGGTGCTGCAGTCTTACACGTGGCCCGGCAACGTGCGCGAGTTGAAGAACCTGATGGAGCGGATCGTCATCATGAATCCGCAGGTGCGCATCGACGAGCGGCACATCCCGTTGCCAGTGGCGCGCAAGCCGGAAGCCGCGCGTGGCCCCGAGCGCCCGGCCAGCCTCCACGAGGTGCGCCAGGCCGCCGAGCGCGATTACATCCTCAAAAAACTCGAAGAATCGGGCGGCAACGTTTCCCGTACCGCCGAGATCCTCGGCCTGGAGCGCAGCAACCTCTACAAGAAAATGCGCGCGCTGGGCATTGCGCCCCGGGAATAGGCGGGCCACCGCAACACCCGGCCGCATAGTCGCCTCACGCCGACTGCGCAAAGGCTCTGTCGCTGTGTGCGGCACATGAATCGCGCGTGGCGCTCGAGTACGGGAAAGCGGCGGCGTCCCGCGCCAGACCGACCGGCACCGGGTTGGATTCAATGTACTTGCTGACCCGGCCGAATTCATAAGGGTTTGACACCCGGTAGTCGCACCGGCTTGCGCCCCAGAAAGCCGCGCCGGGCTGGCCCAGCATGTCATTCGCCCGCTGCGCCGTCGCGGTCTGCAAGGCGGCGGTCAGCTTCGGCAAGGCCGTGCGCGGCGTCAACAACAGGTGCACGTGGTTCGACATGACTACGTAGGAATGCAGGTCGTAAAGATGTTCGACAGCCCCAAAGGCGACGATCGTCCGGGCCACCATCGTCGCGATCTCGCGCTGGCGCAAGTACAGCGGCCCGCTGCGGGCCTCGCCGAGCAGCTGGTCGACGGTGGTGAAGTCCTGCCAGACGAGGTCGGTCCCGTCGGAAAATGCGCGGTTCGGAGGCAGGCTATCCTGTAGAGTCCAGGTGAGAAACATGGCTGGGCGCGCCTCGGATTCGATCCGCTGGCAGAGTCGCAGCAGGGACAGATTGTGGATGCGCCGAAAGGCTCGTGGACGGGCAGAAACCGTGCGGGCCTCAACCGCGGGCGCCGCCGCCAGGGCCGTCTGGTACGGGGCCAGGGACAGCGGAATCGCCGCGGCGGCCGGCGCAAGCAACGCGGATGGGCCGGACGGCAGGGGATCGTGATTCAGGATAAACTCCTCCATTTGTTTGTGGGCTAGGTTAGAATGACGGTTTGGCTGGTTCGGCCACCATGGATCATCTCCTCAGCCTCGTTCTCCTCACCCCGTTAATCGGACTTTTCGCGCTGTTCTTTATACCCTCGTCAAAAGAACGGCTAATAAAAATCTGGGCCAACGCCGTTTTCCTTGTGGGATTCGCCGTCTCATTGCCGCTGTGGTTCAGCTTCAATGCCAAAGCGGACTTCCAATTTGAGGAGCGGGTGCCCTGGATCCCGGCGCTGGGCGCCTCCTGGCATCTCGGGGTGGATGGTTACGCGGCGCTGCTGATCCTGATGACGACGCTGGTGGGCTTCCTGGCGATCCTGTCGAGCTGGCGCGCGATCAACGAGCGGCTCAAGGAATACTACGGCAACTTCATGTTGTTGCAGTTCGGCATGTTAGGCGTCTTCGCGGCACGCGACCTGCTGCTGTTCTTCCTGTTCTGGGAGCTGACCTTGATCCCGATGTACTTCATCATCGCGATCTGGGGCGGACAGAGGCGCGGTTACGCCTCCATGAAGTTCGTGATTTACACGCTGGTCGGCAGCATGTTGATGTTGCTCGGCGTTTTGAAGCTGTATTTCCAGTACTACGATCAGTACGGCCACTACAGCTTCGATATGACCGACCTGCTGGCCGTGAAGCTCAGCTCGGGCGAGGCGTGGTGGGTGTTCTGGGCCTTATTCATCGGCTTTGCGGTGAAGGTACCGATGTGGCCGGTGCACACCTGGCTGCCCGACGCGCACACCGAGGCGCCGACCGCCGGTTCCGTGATCCTGGCCAGCGTCCTGCTGAAAATGGGTACGTACGGTCTGCTGCGTTTCTCGCTGCCGCTGCTGCCCGATACGGCGAAGGATCCCCGGGTGGTCAACATCGTGGCCGTCCTGTCGATCATCGCGATTGTTTACGGCGCGCTGGTCTGCCTGATGCAGAAGGACTGGAAAAAGCTCGTGGCCTACTCGTCGGTCAGCCACATGGGCTTCTGCACGCTCGGCATCATCGCCCTAAACCCGGCGGGCATCGCCGGCTCGATGATCCAGCAGATCAATCATGGCATTTCGACCGGCATGCTCTTCCTCATCGTCGGCATCGTTTACGAGCGCCGGCACACCCGCGAGATCAGCGAGTACTCCGGCCTGTACCGCGTGATGCCGCTCTACACGGTGGTCTTCCTGCTCGCCGCGTTCAGTTCGATGGGCCTGCCGCCGTTGAACGGCTTCATCGGCGAAATCACCATCCTGAAGGGCGCCTACGAAGTTTCGATTTACTGGGCCATCGCCTGCGGCCTCGGCATCGCGCTCTGCGCCGGCTATCTGCTGTGGCTGTTCCAGCGCACGATGCTCGGCGAAGTGAGCGAGAAGAACAAGCTGCTCAAGGACCTGGATTTCCGTGAAATCGTGGTCTTCGCTCCACTGCTCATCTGCGCGCTGTGGATCGGCATCACGCCGCGGCCGTTCTTCAACATGATCGAACGCAGCACGGCGCAGATCGTCGAGCGCGTCCAGCCCGGCTACTACGTGCAGCACAATTTAGTGAATCCGCTCGCGCCGGCTTCCGGCGCGCCGAACGCCGCTGCGCACTAACCGCGCCGGCCGCGTTGTGAACTGCTGATGAGCGTGAGACCGGGGGGCATATAATGCTCTGCGGTGTCCGCTCTCATGAAATTCCCCATCCCGTTCGTACTGTTGCTGGCGAGCTTCAGCCTGCCGGCGGTGACGCCCTCCGCCGCTGAATTCGCCGCCTGCCGCGCGTGGGCCGAGCACAACCTCGGGCCAACGGGCGGCGCCTATTCCTACCGCTACGCCGGCGCGCGCAACGCCACCGCGTCCGAGTTGACTGTGCGGCCGGAGGTGCAACGCTTCGACGATTTTCCCGCTGTCGAGTGGCTGCTGCGCTTCCAAAATACCGGCGCGGCGGACTCCGCCATTCTGGAAAACGTCCAGGCGCTTGACAGCCGTTTTGCGCTGCCCACGCCAAAGGGCGCGACGCTACACTGGGCCACCGGCGGCGTCGCGAGCTTCGACGATTTCGCGCCGCACGACGTGGCGCTCGAACGCGATCGTCCCTTCCATCTGGAAACTGCCGTCGGCCGCTCGTCCAGCGAGATTCTGCCCTTCTTCAACATCGAAGCGGGCGGGCATGGCGTGATTGTGGCCATCGGCTGGAGCGGCACCTGGAGCGCGGATTTTACGCTGAAAGACGACACGGTGGAGGTGCGCGCCGGCATGCGCCGCACGCATCTGAAATTGCTCGCGGGCGAGCAGATCCGCACGCCGCGGATGCTCGTGCTGTTCTATGAGGGCGACCGCTGGCGCGGCCAGAATCTGCTGCGGCAGTTTATGCTCGCACATCACCGGCCGCAGGTGAATGGCAAGCCCCTTGTAGCGCCGGTCACCACCGGCAACTGGGGCGGGACCTCGGCCGAGATTCACCTGGATAACATCGCCAGGATCGAAAAGCACAAGCTGCCCATCGACTACTACTGGATCGACGCCGAATGGCACGGCGCGGGCGAGTGGTGGAAGAACGTCGGCAATTGGGATCTGAAGCGCGAACTCTATCCGAACGGCATGCGTCCGCTCAGCGATGCGCTCGCGAAATCCGGCCGTCACCTGATGCTGTGGTTCGAACCGGAGCGCGTGGTCAAGGGCTCGGTCTGGTATCGCGAGCATCACGACTGGCTGCTGGAAGGGAAGGGCGACAACACGCTGCTGAACCTCGGCAATCCGCAGGCGCGCCAGTTCCTGACCGATTTCGTCTCCGGCCGTATCGACGAATACGGCCTCGGCTGCTATCGCCAGGACTTCAACATGGAACCCGGTCCCTACTGGGCTGCAGCCGACGCGCCCGATCGCCAGGGCGCCACGGAGATTCACTACATCGAAGGGCTGTACGCCTTCTGGGACGCGCTGCTGGCGCGCCATCCCGGCCTGTTGATCGACAACTGCGCGAGCGGCGGGCGGCGCCTGGACATCGAGACCGCCAACCGCGCCGTGCCCTATTGGCGCTCCGACGGGCCGCGCGATCCGGTCGCGCATCAAGCGCATACCTGGGGCCTGCTGTTGTGGTATCCGCTCAACGCCACCAGCGAGGACGACGCCGGCGACGATTACAATTTCCGCTCCGGCATGTCGAGCGCGCTGTGCCTGAACCTCTGGGTCCGCGACGACGTCCCGGGCAAAAAGATCCCGGCCGATTTTCCTTTCGACTGGACCCGCCGCACGCTGGAGCAATACCTGAGCTTCCGCGACTTCTACTACGGCGACTTCTACCCGCTGACCGAATACACGCAGAATCGCGACGCCTGGATGGCGTACCAGCTCGACCGGCCGGACCTGGGCGGCGGATTGATCGTCGCTTTGAAGCGTCCGGCGAGTCCGTTCGACAGCGCGCATCTGAAGTTGCACGGGCTGGACGCCGCGGCCTCCTATCGCGTCGAGTTCCTGGATACGCACGCGCAATCCACCCTGTCCGGCGCGGCGTTGATGAACGAGGGACTGACGGTGGCGCTGCGGCACGCCCCGGATTCGGCGCTGATTCGCTACACGCGCACCGGCGCCGACGGGAAACGCTGACCTCGCACCCGGCGCGCGCCGCGGAGCATCAGTTAGAGTCCGGTCTCTGAAGTATGTTGAATTACTTGGACGGCGGTGCGGCCGACCTCCCAGCCCGTGGCCACGCCGGCGCTTTTGCGGAGCTGCTGAACGTCTGGATGGGCCGGACCTGGAGGTCCGGCGCGGGCGTGGACGCCCGCGCCACTTGGAACTGCCGCTGCGAAACTCAGAGACAGGACACTCGATGGCAGTGCAACCACGCGTCCGTGCTCTGAATTCCGCGCCGATCCAGCCGCGCGCCCGCTACGTCTTGTACTGGGCGCAGATGAACCGGCGCGCCGAGTCGAATCACGCCCTCGCGCACGCCATCGAGCGGGCCAATGAACTCGGCCTGCCCGTGCTCTACTACGAGAGCCTGACGCGCCTCGCTTCGAACGATCGCCTGCACACCTTCATCCTCGAAGGCGTGCCCGAGCAGGCGCGGCGGCTCGCCGCGCGCGGCATCGGTTATTGCTTCTACCTGCGGCGTCGCGCCTCCGATCCGGACGGCGTGCTCGACCGGCTGGCCGCCGACGCCGCCTGCGTCGTTTCGGACGATTACCCGGTCGCTCTCGCGGCGCACAACAACGCGACCGCGCCGGCGCGGCTTGGCGTGCGCTACGAAGTGGTGGACGCGAGTTGCGTCGTGCCGATGAGCCTTTTCGAAAAGCGCGAATACGCCGCGTATACGATCCGTCCGAAGATCCGCCGCCTGCTGCCGGAGTATCTTGCGCCCTATCCCGAACCCGCAGTGCAACGGCGTTGGGATCTGCCCGTGCCCGTCTGGCACACGCCCGTGCGCGCGGCGGAGATCCCGGCGCTGGTGGCCTCGTGCGCAATCGACCACAGCGTTCCGCCGTCGCTCAGCTTCACCGGTGGACGGCTGGCCGCCGAAGCGACGCTGCGGCATTTCCTCGAAAACAATCTGCGGCGCTATGCGCGCGAGCGCAACGAACCAGCCGCGCACGCCACCTCGGGCCTGAGCCCGTATCTGCATTTCGGCCAGATTTCGGCGCTCGAAGTTGCTCTGGCCGCGCGGCAATACGCCACTGAGCACGCGCTCATCGCCGAGGAGTTTTTGGAAGAGTTGATCGTGCGCCGCGAACTCTCCTTCAACTACGCGCGCCACACCGCGCCGCCCGGCCGGCTGGAGAATCTGCCGGACTGGGCGCAACAGACGCTGCGGGAGCATGCCCGCGACCCGCGCGCGCCGTCGTATTCGTACGATCAATTCCAGCACGCCGCGACGCACGATCCGCTGTGGAACGCGTGTCAAAAGGAACTGCTGCTGCGCGGCAAGATCCACGGCTACTACCGCATGTACTGGGGCAAGAAAGTCATCGAGTGGTCGCCCACCTGCCAGGACGCTCTGGAAACGATGGTGCGCCTGCACGACGTCTACGCCCTCGACGGCCGCGACCCGAACACGTATGTGGGCATTCTCTGGTGCTTCGGCCTGCACGACCGGCCGTGGCAGACGCGCCCCATCTTCGGCAGCATCCGCTACATGTCTTATGACGGAATGAAGCGCAAGACCGGCGTGGACGCGTATCTGCGCGAGATCGCCGAACTGGAACGGACGGGTCGCGATCCGCACCGTGCCGGTTGAGACAGTGCCCACGGCGTATAATCGCGCAATGCCGTTAACTGAGCGCGTGGAACTCGACGGTCGTCTGACTTTCTCGGAAGCCCTGCGTTGTTACTACCTGCATAACCGCTGGTGCAATCTTTGGTCGAACTGGAATGTGCTCATCGCGCTGGCGGTTGTGGTGCTGACCGCCGTGCCACCCCGGCTCGTTTTCCCTGCGACGTTTGCAGAACGCTTCCTGCTTCCAGCGGGCGCGTCGTCGCTTGTACTAGCGTGCGTGCTTGTGCTCGTCCTGGCCGTCATGCCGTGTTTCGCTGCACGCCAGCGCTGGAAAGGACCGGACCAGAGTCAGGACACGCGCTACACCTTCGACGCTGCCGGCTATGAAGTCGCCCAGCCCAACTGGCGCTACCGCGTCGACTGGACCTCCGTGCGCGAGATCCGCGAGAGCCGGAGTTTGTTCTTTCTCTACCTCCTCCCGACGCAGGCGACCATCCTTCCCAAGCGCTATTTTCGCGATGCGCGTTCGCTCGCCGCGTGGCGCAGTCTGTTGGCTACATGTGCGCCGACTGTGCCCGTACGCTGCAACAGTATTGCCGGGCGCTTCCTCTGAGCGTTGCCATTTTTCGCTCGGCATTTCTGCGCTACGCTGATCGACGAAGGCCAGCTTGCCATGCGGATGACCATCACCGGCGCGACAGGCCTGATCGGCTCGGCCTTGCGGCGTTCTCTCGCAACGCAGGGCCACGAACTGCGCTGCCTCAGCCGCGGCGCGCCCACGCAGCCCGGTTGGTATGCCTGGGACCCGGACGCCGGCGCGCCGCCCCAGGAGGCGCTCGAAGGCGCGGACGCGGTGATTCACCTGGCGGGCGAGCCCGTCGCACAGCGTTGGAGCGAAGCCGCGAAGCGCCGTATTCGCGCCAGCCGGGAGCAGGGCACCCGCGCGCTGGTGGACACTCTGGCCGCGTTGCCGCATCGCCCGCCGGTTCTGGTCAGCGCTTCGGCCGTCGGCTACTACGGCAACCGCGGCGACGAGCTATTGAGCGAGCCATCCGCGCCGGGCAGCGACTTCCTGGCTGGAGTTTGCGAGGCGTGGGAGCGTTCCGCGCATGCCGCTGACGCTTTGGGTATCCGCGTCGTTTGTATTCGCATCGGGCTGGTGCTGGCCGCTCGCGGCGGCGCGCTCGCGCGGATGCTGCCGCCGTTCCGTCTGGGCCTGGGCGGACCGATCGCTGGCGGCGAGGCTTGGATGTCGTGGATTCACATCGACGATCTGGTCCGGCTGTTCCTGTGGGCGGTGGAAACGCCCGGCGTCCACGGCCCGGTCAACGCCGTCGCGCCCGAAGCGGTGCGCAACGCCGAGTTCACGCGCAGCCTGGCGGCGGCGCTCCACCGGCCGGCGTTCCTGCCCGTACCCGCGCTGGCGCTCAAGCTCATGTATGGGGAAATGGCCGGCCTGGTCCTGAGCAGCCAGCACGTCGTTCCGGACGTCGCGACACAATGCGGTTTCCATTTCGCCTGGCCCGCGCTCGATCCCGCGCTGCGCGACCTGATTTCCTGACCGGCGCCATGCTATATTAGTAGCGTTATGGCGATCCCGAACGTCCGTCGATTTCGCATTCAGGGTCCCGCGGGCCAGTGGGCCACGGTGATGGCTGTTGTCCCCAAGGGCACGGACACCGATGCCTACCTCGAAGATGCTAAAAAGCGCTTCGACTGGAAGGCTTGGGAAGAAATGCAGAACAAGCAGTTCAAGGTCCGCGTCGGCCAGCAGAAACAGAAGAAGGCGAAGTAGTTACTTCCGCACTTCCAGATATCAAGAGGGGCAGGCCTTCGGGTCTGCCCCTCTTCGTGTCTGCGTGGCGCGCCTGCGCCGGTTATGGCGCGGCGTTGCTCCAGTTGGGAAACCGCTCAAATGAGCGGCTTCTAGCCCCTATCTCATTGATTCTAAATGAGAACATTCTTAGAACCGCTCATTTGAGCGGTTTTGCCATGGTGGCGGGTTGCCGCGGTCCGGAGCGAGTTGGCCGGCCGGCGCGGATCCGAAGCCTTGCAGAGGAGCAGTGCGTCGAAACGGAGCCGCGACCGTGAGGGAGCGGTTGTATCTGCTTGCTTATCAGTCAATTGCGGCGAACTTGCCCACTCTCTCTTACGTTCGCGGTTCGGTGCCGCAAGCCGACACCAACTAGCGGCGCCAATCCCGTCTACACAATTTCCGAAATCGCTCTAGTTTCGCGAGTTGATCAGCCGGATGGCGCGGATCGCTTCTTTCGCCACTTCCGCATCGTTGCTGCGCGAGAGCTGCTGCAATGCGGGCAGCGAATCCTTGCCGCCCGAGATGGCCAGCACGTTGGCGAGGCCCATCAACTCATCCTTGTCGCCAAGGCTGCCGAGCAACTGATGAATCACCGCACGCACCTGAGGCTTACGCGCCAGCTCGGCCAGGAACGGCGTTGCCACGCCCTTCCAGGAGCGGGAGGTCAGATTCGAGCTGAGATAGCGCAGCGGCCCGTCCACCGCCTCGTCGACATCGCCCAACCCGGCCAGCGCAAAGGCCAGCGACAACTTCAGGGACGTTTTCCGCTCGTTCTGGAACAAGCCCTGGATCAGCGTCTTGTCCGCCGGCACGCCGACGCGTCCGATGCCTTCCGCCGCCGAAGCCCGCATCCCGTCGTCTTTGTCGTTCAGGTACTTTTCGAAATACGGCAGGCTGGACGGATCGGCGATCTGGCCCAGGGCCGAGAGCGCCGCGCGGCGCGCCTTCTTGTTGCCGCTCTCCACCACGCGCTTCAGATCCGGAACGGCGTCGGTGGTCCGCAGCAGGCCGACCAGATCGATGGCCGCGAGCTGCACCTTCTCGTTGAGGTCTTTCACCAGGTAGACCGCACAGGGACCGCCGGAAGCGTCGCGGATCTTCTGCAAGGCGATCAGCGATTCGTACATCAGGCCGTCACTTCGCGATTTGAGCGCGTCGCACAGCGCCGGCACTGCCGCGCGAGCGCGCAGGATACCGGCCGCGCGCGCCGCGCCGGCTCGCGCATCGTCCGAAGCGCCGCCGCCGACCAGCCGGATGACCGCCTGGGTAATCTCCGGCCGCACGGGCGTATCGGGATCGATCACCTGGTCGTTCTGCTCGCCGAACATGCCGGCGACGCTCGACCCGGCGTGCTTGACGGAGTCCACCCAGCCCTTGCCGACATAGCCCGGCAGATAGAAGTTGATGAGCCCATCCACCGCGCGTTGCTGCACATCGGCGTCGTTGTCATGCGTCGCCGTCACCAGCGGATCGAGCGTCTGGATGCCGCCGATCCCCACAATCGCCTTGACCGCCTCCTCCCGCACGATCGAGTTCCGATCGTTCAGGTAACCGGAGATGGACACGATGCCGTTTGAGCCCTGCCGGGCAAAGTCCTTGATCGCTTTGACCTTTTGCTTCTCATCCCCGTCGGGGGCCGCCGCGGCGCAAAGCGAAGCCGCTAGAACGATGGCAATCAGCCTCATGTCCCCATTGTAGAAAACCAGGGCTCCGGCGGATTGTCTCCCTGCGTCTCGCCGCTTGTCGTGCGCTGAAAACTCCTGATGCGGCAAGACCCGCGAGGCACCACTGCGGCGCTGCGCGGGTCTGTCAGAGTACGAAAACTGTTTGAAAACAGGCTACCGGACGAACTCTACCTCAACGCGATGCGGGATCACGCCCGCTTCGGCGCCCAGGTCCAGGAGCTTCTGGGCCGCGCGCGGGATGATCTCGCCGCAGTCCAGCGTGTAGTGGTTCACGTACATGCCGACGAACTTCTCGGCCAACGGATGCTCCATGTCGCGCGCGAACTGCATAGCGTAATTGAGCGCCTCTTCGTGGTGCTCCAGCGCGTACGTGATGCTCTCCTTCATCAGGCGGCAGCACTCGGTCCGGTACTCGCCGGTCACGTTGCGGCGCAGGGCATTGGCGCCCAGCGGCAGCGGCAGGTCGTAGGCCTTGCGGAACCATTTGCCGAGGTCGGCCACCAGGTGGAAGCCGCTCTTGGCGTAGGTCAACTGCGCTTCGTGAATCACCAGCGCCGCGTCGGCGACCTTCTCGCGCACGGCGTCCAGCACGTGGTCGAAAGCGACCACGACGGGTTCGAAGTCGGGCTGCATGATACGCAGGGTCAGATACGCGGATGTCATTTTACCCGGAACGGCGATGCGCTTGCCCTTCAGTTCTTCCACGCTCATCGGCGACGCAGCCACCAGCATGGGACCGTAATTGTCGCCGATGCTGGACCCGCTGGCCATCAGGACGTATTTGTCTGCGAGATACGGGTAGGCGTGATAAGAGATGGCGGTGATCTCGTACACCCCTTCAAGCGCCTTCTTGTTCAGACTCTCGATGTCTTCCAGCACGTGCCGGAACTGCACCAGCGGGCTACGGATTTTCCGCGTCGCCAGCGCATAGAACATGTACGCGTCATCGGAGTCCGGGCTGTGCGCACAGACTATCTCCATCGGACCAGCAGGATTCATAAGTAGAATCGCCTCACAGTGTTGCGTTTCAAGATGAACATTGGCTGCAACCGCCGCCTCATGCCGCCGAACCGGCCATCTTGGCCAGCTCGGGATGGACCAGGCGCATCGCTGCTTCCAGCACCTGCAGGTTCTTGCCCGTCATATCGAGATCTCCCTGGCGGGCCGCAAGCTCCACGGCATAAGCTGCCTGACGTGCGGTTTCGGCTCCGAACTGAGCCAACAGACCCTTCAGTTGGTGCGCCGCGTTGCAAGCCGCCGGCGCATCCGTTCCGGTCACGCTGCGATGAACCTCGTCCAGCAGCTTGGGATATTCTTCCATGAACATCCCGGCCAACTCCTGCAGGAGCTCAACGTCGCCGCCAACCCGGGCTAGCGCCGCGCTATAGTCTAGTTCGCCCATCCTCTTACTCCCAGTGTCGCTTACTTGCGATTCCAGCGCATCCTGTTCAAACGCCGACTCGCGTCCGCTCGCGAAATGGTCTACCGCCCGCAAGAGGTCGCTGATGCGGACCGGCTTGCTCAGATATCCATCCATTCCCGCGCGCAGGCACCGTTCCCGGTCGCCGGGCATCGCGTGAGCGGTCATCGCCAGGATTGGAACATGCGCGTCTGTGCCACGCTCCCGCTCGCGAATCGCATCGGTCGTCTCCAGCCCGTCCATGCCGGGCATCTGAACGTCCATCAGGATGATATCGAAGCGCTGCGTGCTCGCCAACTCCACGGCATCTTTACCCGTGCTAGCGATCTGCCCGGTGTGGCCCGCCAGACGCAGCGCTTTCTGCACCAGTTTCTGATTGACCGGGTTATCCTCGACCACCAGGCAGCGGTACGTGCGGCCGGCCGGCGGCGGAACCTGCGCTACCGGGCTCTCGTCCAGCAGGTCGCCGTCTTCCTCCGCGATCTCCGGTCCATGCTCCAGTTCAATGCAGAAGCCAAAGCAACTGCCTTCGCCGGGGATGCTCCCGACGTACAGCCGCCCGCCCATCAGCGCGATCAGCTTTTCGGAGATCGACACGCCCAGCCCGGTGCCGCCCTGCTTACGCGTCATCGACGCGTCCAGTTGCTTGAACGGTTCGAACACGTCGCCGGTGCGCGCCAGATCGATGCCCACGCCCGTGTCGCTCACCACGAACAGGAGCCGCAAACGGTCCTCGCTTCCGCCGCGCAGCGACACCCGCAGATCCACCGCTCCCGCGTCGGTGAACTTCACCGCATTGCCCACCAGATTGATCAGGATCTGGCGCAGCCGCCCCGCGTCGCCGCACACCGAATCGGGCACGTCGGCGTCGATTTCCCATTCGAGCCCGATGCCCTTCGCAATCGCCCGGTGTTTCAGCGGGCGCAGCAGCCGGTCCAGGTGCAGCCGCAGCCGGAACGGCGCCCGGTGCAATTCCATGTGCTCGGCTTCGATCTTTGAAAAATCGAGGATGTCATTCAGCAACGCCAGCAACGATTCGGCGGAGCTGTGAATCGTCTCCACCAGCTCCCGCTGCTCCGTAGTCAGTTCCGTGAGCAAGGCCAGTTCCGTCATGCCGATGATGCCGTTCATCGGCGTGCGGATCTCGTGACTCACGCTCGCCAGAAACTGGCTTTTGGCAGCGCTGGCGATCTCGGAGCTGGCCGCCAGTTCCTTGGCCCATTGCGTTGCGCTGGCCAGAAACTCGTTCCGCTCCCGCAGTTCGCGCTCCGCCAGAATCCGCTCGGTCAGGTTCCGCACCGCCAGCAGGACGAGGGGAACGTCGCCCGCGCTGTCAATGACGCTCCAGCTCAGCTCCAGCCATTGCGAAGTTCCGCCGATCTCGAATTCCTGCACCTCGCGGCTGAGCTTGCGCCCTTCGAGCCCCTCGCAAAAACGGCTCTGCGCGTCATCCGCGGACTCCTCGGGCCGCCGCAGAAGCGAAAACAGCGGACGGCCCGCGATTTCTTCTTCCGGCTGTCCGCACAGCGCCAGAAAGGCGGCGTTGACGCTGACGATCCGGCCCTCCGCGTCCAGCAGCGCGAGCGCCTCCGGCGCGTTCCGCCACACGGCCGCAAGCGTGCGCTCCAGTCCGGCGCGCTGACGCTCGGTCAGTACGCTCTGCGTTTCGTCCACGCCCGTGAACAGCGCTTTAGACGGCTCGCCGCCGCCGTTCTTGAGGATGTCCAGCGTCCACGCGATCCAGGCCCCGTCGGACCTGGCCGCGGAGCGCATCAGCGTCGTGCCCCGCGTCTGGGCGCCCTGGCGCATTGCCGCGCGGAAAGACGCCTCCAGTTCGCCCGCCTCGCCAGCCGCGGCGCGGTCCCACAATGCCGGAGGAGCCGCCGCGTCGTCCGGCAGCGGGCCGAGCAGGCGTTCGCATGCCGCGTTCTGGCGCACGACGCGTCCATCGTGGCCGACAATCATGAACAGCGCTCCCGCCGCGGCGAAGATGTCCCGTTCGGATTGCAGTTCGGCTTGCAGCCGTTCCCGCATCTGCTTGTGACGCGTGACATCCGTCACGACGCTGGCCACGGCATCCTCCGCGCCGGGCCACGGCACCAAAGCCTGGCGGCTCTCCAGTTGCCGGGCCGGTTGGCCGTTGCCGGCGGGAATCGAGAACTCGCCGACGGCCGCGCCGGTCGCCGGAGCCGAACTGCCTTTAACGTCCTGTCCGTTTGGATCCGGCCGGTTCGTATAGACGACGGGGCCGTTTGCCCCGCGCCGGATCGTGACATCGAGGGGCAGTTGATTCAGCAACGCTTCGAGATAGACGAGGATCGCTTTCCTGCGCGGCCGCAGAAAATAATAGCTGGCGGCGAAACCTGCGCCAGCTCCCGCAACAATTCCGGCGATCCAGCCGACCGCATCCATCAACCACGCTCCTCCCTCGCCGGTTCTCCCGCCTTGCGCGGCGGGATTGAACCTTTGTATGAATAGTACATCGCATTTTTGGATTGCCGGACAGCCCGTGGTACTGGGCCCGCGTACCATGCCGGTTGCCCGCAACGGCTTTGGAATGCCATGCTCGGGATGTGCCGTACGAGCTTGGTCCCGTCGAACTTAGGGTTCTGGGCGCGCTGATCGAAAAAGACCTCGCCACGCCTGAGTATTACCCGCTTTCGCTGAACGCCCTCACCAACGCCTGCAACCAGAAGTCGAATCGCGATCCGGTCGTCGCCTACGACGACGCCACGGTGCGCGGCGCGCTGGAGACGTTGCGCGAGGACGGTTTCGCCGTCTTCGTCTCCGAAGCCGGCAGCCGCGTGCTGAAGTTTCGCCATCGCCTCTCCGAGCGCCTGAACCTACCGCCCGGCGAATTGGCCGTGCTGGCGGTGCTGCTGTTGCGCGGGCCGCAGACCGTGGGCGAACTGCGCGGCCGCACGGCGAACCTGCACGCCTTTGCCGACCTCGAATCCGTCGAGCGTGCGCTCGAAAAACTGGCCGCCCTCGCGCCGGATCCGCTGGCTCTCCAGCTCCCGAAGCAGCCCGGCACGAAGGAGCCGCGCTGGCGCCACCTCTTTGCGCCCGCGCCAGCCGCGCCCGAGCCGGCTCTCTTTTCCGATGCCGCCACGCCGCCCGCCGCTTCACCGCTGCGCGAGCGCGTCGAAGCCCTCGAGGCCGAGGTGAAGACGCTGCGCGAGCAGTCGGCGGCGTTGCGCCGCGATCTCGACGAATTGCGCGCCGCGCTGCTTTAGGCGCCGGGCCCGTCGCCGTTGCGGAAGAACGTCAACAGATCCGCGTTGACCTGATCCTTCAGCGTTGCGCACAGGCCATGCGAAGCGCCCGGATAAATCTTCAGCGTCGCCGCCGGAATCATCTTCGAGGCCCGCAAAGCCGATGGCCCGAGCGGAACGATCTGGTCGTCGTCGCCATGCAGGATCAGCGTCGGCACGTCGAACTTCGCCAGATCCGCCGTGAAGTCGGTCTCCGAAAACGCTTTGATGCAATCCACGACGGCCTTGAACCCGGCCGTCATCCCTTGCAGCCAGAAGGAATCGCGCAGTCCCTGCGAGACCTTCGCACCGGGCCGGTTGGCGCCGTAGAACGGCGCGCTGAGGTCCCGGAAAAACTGCGCGCGGTCGGCCAGCACCGCCGCCCGGATGCCATCGAAAGCCGCCAGCGGCGTGCCCCCGGGATTCGCCGGCGTCTGCAACATCTGCGGCGTCACCGAACCGATCAACACCGCTTTCGCCACGCGTCCGGTCCCATGGCGGCCGATATAGCGGGCCACTTCGCCACCGCCCGTGGAGTGGCCAACGTGAATCGCGTCCCGCAGGTCGAGCGCCTGCACCAGCGCCGCCAGGTCGTCGGCGTAGGTGTCCATGTCGTTGCCGTCCCACGGCTGCTCCGAACGGCCGTGGCCGCGGCGGTCATGCGCGATGCAGCGGTAGCCGTGCGCGCCCAGAAACGTCATCTGGTCGTCCCAGGCGTCCGCGCTCAGCGGCCAGCCGTGACTGAAGACCACGGGTTGCCCCGTGCCCCAGTCTTTGTAGTAGAGACGGGTACCGTCTTTTGTTGTGATCGTGCCCACGAATTGTCCTCCTTCATCGCAATTCACGCTGGCGTCGGACGCCGTCCCGGTGGTTGCTCAAGGCGCTCTTTGCGCCGTGTCAAGCCGGCCTGCTCCTGAGCATGCCGCGGTTGCACAGCGCCGCCGCCGGGCCTTCGCTTATGGCAGGGGGAGCGACCAGCGCCGCCGCTACGCGGGAGTCTTCTGCCACGCCTAGAAACCGCTTTACTCCAAACACGTTACGCGCGCACCGGCCACTCGGGCCCGCTCGCGCCCTGCCGCACGTTGGACCTCACGCCTGCGCCGGCGATGTAAAAACCGCGCGCCAGCCACATTCGGGACCAAACATGTACTTGTTGATATAGTATCCTGCATAAGCATGTCAACTGCGAGACGGTCTGCCCGCCGGTGACCGGTGGAACGCCGCGCCGGCGCTAAACGCAGGGCGAAAGGAGCCAGGGATGAGCAACGTACGCGTGCTGGTTGGGACGCGCAAGGGCGCGTTCATTCTGACGGCGGATGGGACCCGGAAACGCTGGCAGGTGAGCGGCCCGCATTTCGGCGGTTGGGAGATCTATCACCTCAAGGGTTCGCCCGTCGATCCGGAGCGCCTTTACGCGTCGCAAACCAGCGGCTGGTTCGGCCAGGTGCTACAGCGCTCGAACGACGGCGGGAAGACGTGGGAAGCGGTCGGCAACACCTTCAAGTACGAAGGCGAAACCGGCACGCACAAGTGGTACGACGGCACGGCGCACCCCTGGGAATTCAAACGCGTCTGGCACCTGGAGCCCTCGCTGAACGATCCCGACACGGTCTATGCCGGCGTGGAAGACGCCGCCATCTTCCGCTCCACCGATGGCGCCAGAAGTTGGCAGGAACTGCCCGGCCTGCGCGGCCACGGCAGCGGGCCGAACTGGCAGCCCGGGGCGGGCGGCATGGGCCTGCACACGATCCTCCTGGACCCGCACAACACGGGCCGGATCTTCATCGCTATTTCCGCCGCGGGCGCCTTCCGCTCGGATGACGCGGGCGAGACATGGCGGCCGATCAATCGCGGGCTGAAGTCGCAGTACATTCCCGACCCGGACGCCGAGGTCGGCCACTGCGTGCACCGCATCGCCATGAACGCCGCGCGGCCGAACGTGCTCTTCATGCAGAAGCACTGGGACGTCATGCGCAGCGACGACGCCGGCGATTCGTGGCATGAGGTCAGCGGCAACCTGCCGACCGATTTCGGCTTTCCCATCGACGTGCACGCGCACGAGCCCGACACGATTTACGTCGTCCCCATCAAGAGCGATTCGGAGCACTATCCGCCCGAAGGCAAACTGCGCGTCTACCGCAGCCGCACGGGCGGCAACGAGTGGGAGCCGCTCACCAAGGGCCTGCCGCAGAAGGACTGCTACGTGAATGTCCTGCGCGATGCGATGGCCGTCGACAAGCTCGATTCCTGCGGCGTCTACTTCGGCACCACGGGCGGCCAGGTGTACGCCTCCGCCGATTCCGGAGACAGTTGGACGGCGATTGCGAAGAACCTGCCGGCGGTCCTGTCGGTCGAGGTCCAGACGCTCGAATGAGGTCCTTGCTGGTGGCGGCGCAGTCATGATCAGCGTCATTCTCCCGGCTCATCTGCGGGTCCTAGCGCATTGCGGCGCGGAAGTCCAGGTCGCCCTGGATGGCCCGGCTACGCAACGCGCCGTGCTGGACGCGCTGGAGGCGCGCTATCCCGCGCTGCTCGGCACCATCCGCGATCAGGAGACGTTGCGCCGCCGCCCGTTCCTGCGTTTCTTCGCCTGCGAGCAGGATCTCTCCGACGATCCGCCCGATGCGCCGCTCCCGCCGGCCGTCGTTTCCGGAGCCGAGCCGTACATCATCCTCGGCGCCATTGCCGGCGGCTGACCGGATGGCTTACCACGCGCGACAAAACCGGCCTCGAAACGGAGCCGCGGCCGGAACGGAGACATCCGGGCTGAACGGCGTTCCATGCCTGGACTCCATGTCGCGTGTGGAGCCTCGTTCAGCGCCGGCCGGACGCGCGGCGCCTCACCGCTTGCGATAAGCTCATCCTTAGCTCGCTGCTAAGGTCTCGCATTCGAAAACACTCGCACCATGCCCCGTCTCCCGCGCACGATTTGTCTCGGCCTGCTGCTGGCCGCCGCCGCGCCTTGCGGCTGGATCTGGTCCACTCCGGAGGAAGCCGCTCCGAAGAACCGCTTTACGTACTTCCGCAAGGTGGTCACGCTCGACCGCGTGCCGGCCGACGCGACGCTGCGGTTCGCCGCCGACAGCAATGCGCGGCTGTGGATCAACGGCCGGATCGTCCTCAGAAAAGTCACGCGCTATCACGAGGACCGCGCAACCGCCGACACGGTCAACGCCGCGCCGTACCTGCATCCGGGACAGAACGTGATCGTCGTGCTGCATCACAACTGGGGCCCGATCGTCACGTTCCAGCGCAACGCCAACAAGCACGCCGGGCTGTACATCGAGAGCCCGTGGCTGCGGACTGACGCAAGCTGGCGCTGGCGAACCGCGCCCGAGTTCACGCCGCACGACCGGCAGATTGTCGGCATCACGGGCGACCATCGCATCCGCTATCCGCAGATCGCCGACGGGCGCAAGGAGCTTGCGGGCAACATTCACGACACTGCGTTCGACGATTCGGCCTGGCAGCCGGCTTACGAAGTGAAGGACGGGCCATGGCCCGCCGCGCCGGCCTGGTCGGGGATTCCGCCACAGCGCGAGACCGCCGTGCATCCCGAGCATGTCGTAGCGGCCGGGCGGCTCATACCCGCGAGCGCGCTTGCCGACGATCCGCTGTCGATCGCGAAGGATATTCGCACGGCGCGCTGCGAGCCGGTGGCCGGCATGGACACGGCGTCGATCGCCGGCCGCGCGGGCGAATCGCGCTACATCACGTTCGATTTCTACCGGCCGGTGCACGGCTATCCGTTCATCGATCTGGCGGATGCGCCCGCAGGAACGGTGATCGATTTCGGTTATGCCGAGACGGCCTACATGCAATACAAGGGCGACCGGCCGGTGCATCCCGACGGCTGGCTGAACCCCGAAGCCGTGGTCGGACCCGGCTACGCCGACCGCTACATCACGCGCGCCGGGGCGCAACACTTCGAGGTCCCCGACGAACGCACGGCCCGCTGGCTGACGCTGCACATTCACTTCGTCCACGACGGCAAGCTCACGTTCCGCGAGCGCGGCATCGTAAAGTCGCAATACCCCGTCGATGTTCTCGGCAGCTTCGACGCGGGCGACAAACGCATCGCGCAGATTGTGAAGCTGTGCCTGACGCATGCCGAGGTGACAATGGTCGACGGCTATGTGGACACGCCGGGCCGCGAGGATGGCACGTGGATTGAAGACGCGCGGCTGCGCGCCGTGATCGCATCGCGCTGGTTCGGCGACTACCAGTTGCGCCGGCTGGTGATCCGCCTCCATGCCGAGAGCCAGAACGCCAACGGCGGCTTCCACTGCTTCCCGCCGAGCAACTACCCGGCGAGCCCGTGCGGCTACGACTGGAGCGTGCAGTGGGTGGCGATGCTGCACGACGATTACCTGTGGACCGGGCAGACCGATCTCATCGCGAAATACTGGGAGCAGTTGCGCCGCTTCTGGGCCGAGACGCTGTCGCATGTGGACAGCAACGGCGTCTGGCGCACCGGCAGCGTCTTTGGCGACATTCGCGTGGGCGTCCATCCGAACGACAAGCAGTCGAGCGGGATCGTCACGCCGTACCTGCTCCAGCGTCTGAACTGGTCGGTGGAGATGGCCGAGGCCGCGGGTTTCCACGACCAGGCCGCGGCGTGGCGCGCCGTGGCGCAGAAGATGCGGACGGCGTTTCTGCGGGACCACATCGTCGCCGCGCAGGGCAACGTACCGGCGCACGTGGACGATGTTTACGATCCGCAGAATCCGGACGCGCCGCGCGGCTTCAGCCAGGGCGCGCAGGCCATGGCGGCGGCATCCGGTTTCGGTTTCGCCGTGAAGCCCGCGCTCGACTACGCGTTCCCAGCGCCGGACGGCACACCGCCCGCGGGCATCCCGCGCTGGAACAATCCGACCTTCGTCTACCGCGCGCTGTTCGCCTTATCGGAGAACGGTTTTGCCGAGCGCGCCGTGGCGCATCTGAAGGAGCGTTACGCTCCGTACCTGCCGGGCGATCCGCGCAACCGCGTCGCGCCGGAGTTGCAGGGGCCGGACGGCGGACCGCCACCCGAATACTGGGTGAGCCGCGAGGATCTGGGGCTCAAGGACGGCGAGCCGAATCCGGCGCAGCCGATCGATGACACGGGCAGCCACGGCTGGCAGTCGGTTCCGCTGTTGTGGCTGCACGACTCGCTGCTCGGCGTGCGCATCTCGATGCCCGGCGGAGCGCGGCTCAGCGTGGCTCCGCAGACGGGCGGATTGCCCTACGTCGAAGGCACGACGATCACGCCCAAGGGGCCGGTGTGGCTGCGTTGGGATGGACTCAACTTCCAGATGAAGCTGCCGGCCGGCGTGGCCGCGGACGTGCGGCTCCCTGGACGTCCGATGTTCACGCAGACGGGTCCGGAGGAAAAGCAATAGGAGCTACGGCAGAGAGACGAGCAGGCGCTGAAAGCGCGGCAGGCCGCGCAGCGGTGCCAGGTTGCTGTCGTTCTCGTACCAGCCGCGCTGGGTGAGCCCGCGCTCCGCCGCGCGGTCCAGACAATCGAGCGCCTTTTCGCACTGGCCCAGCAGCGCGTAAATGCAGCCGGCGTTGTAGAGCAGCATGGCGTCGTCAGGACGCATCGCGATCGCGCGCTCCGCGTACGCTTCAGCGCGCGTGTTCTCGCCCAGAGCCGCCAAGCCGTTGGCCGCCATGTAAACGGCGCGGGCGTCTTCGGGATTCACTTTGAGATGCTCTTCGGCCAGCTTGATCCCGCGTTTGCGGCACGTCTCCGCATCCGCCGGCCGGCCGAGGTCCGCATAGATCTGCGCCATCAGCAGCGGCGTCTGATAATCGTCGGGCCGGACCCGCTGGGCTGCTTCGTAAAGGCTCAGCGCCTTCGCTTGCTGGCCGCGCACAAAACAGTGGCGAGCATAGTAATAGTGCGCTTCGAAATGCTCGGAGTCGAGATGGATGGCGGTTTCGAAAGCCTGTTCGGCCTCCGCGTCCCGGCCCGCGGAAGAGAGCGCAAAGCCGTAGGAAGCGTGCGCCTGCGCCGAGCCGGGCGCCATCTCAACCGCCTTGCAACTCGCCCACAGCGCCTGTTCCCGCACGCTCTCGCTGCGGTCGGAATAGAGGAAGATGTAGCACCAGCAGTCGGCTAGGCCCGCATAGGCTTGCGCGAAACCCGAATCCAGCGATATTGCGTGAACGAAAAGCTGTACCGCGGACTCCATGCCGCGCGGGTCGAACTGGTAGTAGTACTGGCGGCCGCGCAGGAAACAATCGTAGGCGCGGAGACTGGAAGTCGGCAGCACGCGGAGCGCCGCGCTCTCCGTGGGCGACAGGCTCACCGCGAGCGCGTCCACCACGCTGCACGCAATTTCATCCTGAATGGCGAAGATGTCGCTGACTTCACGGTCGAAGCGCCCGGACCAGCGCTGGAAGCCGGTTTCGACGTCGGTGAGTTGAACGGTGACACGCAGTTTGCAGCCGGCCCGGCGCACGCTGCCTTCCAAAACCGTTGCCACATGGAGCCGCCGGCCGAGATCCTTCAGATCGCTGGTCAGCGCCCGGGCCTGGAACGCCGCGGTGCGGGAGGCCACGCGCAGCGCCTTGATCTGCGCCAGACGGCTGCGGATCTCCTCCGCAATGCCCTCGCAAAAATACTGCTGGTCTTGCTCCTGGCTGATGTCGGCAAACGGCAACACCGCGATGCAGGGCGCGGCCGGAGCGGGACTGGACGGCGCGCCGGGCTCGGAGCCGCGGCGTTTCCACCAGGCATCGAGTTCGGCGGGCCAGGCGTAAACGGAGCCGAGCTTTTCGTGTTGCAGACGATGCACCGGCAATCCGGCCTCGCGCTCCCAACGCTGCACGGTCCGTGCGCCGCGATGAAGGTAGGCGGCGATTTCTTTCCAGGAATCCAACCGGACGCCCAGCTCGGCCGATTCCGCCGGCGCGGCATGCGAAGCCGGTATGGCAACAACTTTCGGGGACATTGAATCGCTCGTCCGGCTGCGCCCAAGCGGTAGATCGACTCCCAGCACCGCTTCAGCCGGCGGCTGGAACCATTATGCGGCGCAATGCGTCCCGTCAGGCCGCCGGAAGCGATTTGTTACGTCAGTTGTGACTTGCGCAAATAGGCGGGAAGTCCGGAAAAAGAGCGGAAGCCGGCAGTCCGACGGGAGAGGGGACCCGGCTTCCGCTTGATCTGCAATAGCCGCCACAGGCTGCGAAGAGTCCGTGGCCGCTTACATGCTGGAGGCGGGGATCAAAACCGATCGGGGATTTCCTTCGACTTTGGCAACTTCCTGTTCGGCGCGGTCGGCGAACAGCGCGGCGCCCGCGACGGCGCCAGGGGCCTTTACGCGCGTGAGGAAGTTCCGGTCGCCATAGCTGTTGAAGACCAGTGCTCCATCACTCGGCGAGCCCGGGCCTTCAAACGCTTTGACGGGCATGAAACAGCCCTGGCTGCCATCCAGGCTGCGGAGTGTGATCTGCCGGTTCGACCGGTTCAACTCCACCCGGTAGTCGCCGGCCGGAAGAACTCGGCTGCACGCGCGGAAACCGAACGGAACCGAAACGCGCATGGTCTGCGCACTGGCCAGGGAAACGAATCCGAGCGCGAGCACCGCGCTCGTGAGGGCGAATTTCGCGATCGACTGCATGTTTTTTTGCTCCTGTTTTCTGCTGTCTCTTTGTCGCTAATTCCTTGTACGTTCAAATCGCCCCGGCGTGAGTACGCAAGAGCGTGCCACACGGGCGGCGGCGCACCGTGGCGCACTTTGGCGCTGTTTGGCGATCCGTTCCGCCGGAATGTCCAGCGCGTTCAGCCCGATGGGAGATAATCAGAACGTCGCGGTAGAGCCGTTCCGGCTTACGGCGAAAATGTTTCGCGAGAGGTTGACTCACCCAACGCGAGCACCGGCGGCGCAGGCGCAAGTTCGCCTTGTCGAACGCGTCCCGCCGCGTGGCCGGCGGGCAGGACCAGAGATGAGCAGGAAACGCAGTCTTCGCCAATTGACGGCGCTGGCCTTCGGCGTTGCACTGCTGGGCATCTGGCTGGACCGGCCGCCATTGGCCGGAGGCCAGCAGGCGGGCGGGATGGCGTCGCGCGGCGTGAAACCCGCGGCTCGTCCGAAGTCTTCCGGGCTGCCGTTCTACGCGCACTTCACCGATGTCGCCGCACAGGCCGGTTTGACCGCGTCGGTCATCTTCGGCGGCGAGACGCGCAACGATTACATCCTGGAAGTCAAAGGCTGCGGCATTGCCTTCTTCGACTACGATAACGACGGCTGGCAGGACATTCTGGTGCTGACGGGTTCGCGCTGGCAAGGAGCGCCAGCGGGCGCCACGAACCGGCTTTACCACAACAACCACGACGGAACGTTTACGGACGTGACGGCCAAAGCGGGCTTGCAGCGCGCGGGCTGGTTCTACGGCGTAACCGCCGGCGACTACAACAACGACGGCTTCGACGACATCTTCATCACCGGCTGGCCGCAAAACGTGCTGTATCGCAATAACGGCGACGGCACATTCACCGACGTCACGCGCGCGGCGGGCCTGGCGCATGCGGACGCGCGCTGGGGCACCGGCGCGACGTGGGTCGATTACGACCGTGACGGCAAGCTGGATCTCTTCGTCTCGAACTACCTGAAGTTCGACGCAAAGCTGATACCGGCCGCGGGTGTGGACGCCAAATGCAACTGGAAGGGCATCCCGGTGCTATGCGGTCCCAAGGGCCTGGTCCAGGAAAGCCCGCTGCTGTACCACAACAACGGCGACGGGACGTTCACCGATGTCACGGCGCGCTCGGGCGCCGGCGCGGCGCAGTGCTACGGCTTGACAGCGACCGCGGCCGACTACGACAACGACGGCTGGCCGGACATCTACGTCGCCTGCGACTCCTCGCCCAGCCTGTTCTTCCACAACCGGCACGACGGGACGTTTGCGGAAGAAGGGATTGAACGCGGGGCGGCATTGAGCGAGGACGGAGCCGAGCAGGCCGGCATGGGCGTCGGCGTCGGCGATTACCGGCTCCGCGGCCAGTTGGACATCTTCAAGACGCACTTCACCGAAGACACGCCAATCCTCTACGAAAACGACGGCAAAGCGGGCTTCCGCGACGTCACGCTGGTCGCGGGCCTCGGCGTGGTGACACAGTACATCAGTTGGGGCACCGCGCTCGCCGACCTGGATAACGACGGCCTGCCCGACATTCTGTGGGTCACCGGCGGCGTGTACCCGGAAATCGAAGTGCGCCATCCGCAGTATCCCTACAAAACGCCGCGCATTCTGTTCCGCAATCTCGGCCAGGGCCGCTTCGAACAGATCACCGATGCCGGGCCGGATATCGCCGCCGCACACGCCAGCCGGGGCGCCGCGTTCGGCGATTTCGACAATGACGGCGACATCGATGTCGTTGTCCTGAACCGCAACGAGCCGCCGTCGCTGTTGCGCAACGACCTGGCGGGCGACAACCACTGGCTGACGGTCAAACTCGAAGGCGTGCAATCGAACCGCGGCGCGATCGGCGCGCGCGTGATCGCCACCTACGGCGGCAAGCGGCAGGCGCAGGCGGTTCTGGCGGAGGCGTCGTTTCTATCGGTCAATGACAAGCGCCTGCATTTCGGGCTCGGCGCCAGCGCGGCGGCGGACCTTGAAATTCACTGGCCGAACGGCTTGCAGGAAAACGTCGCGAACGTTGCGGCCAACCAGTTCGTGACCATCAAAGAAGGCTCCGGCATCGTGCGCCGCGAAGCGCCCGTCAAAAAGTGAATCAACGCTCGCCTGAAAACGCGTGAGCGCGCAGCTACGCGCGCCGCTCTTCGTTGCCGATGTCCCACATGGCTTCGAGATCGCGCTGGCTGAAGGCGCGGAAAGCGATCAACGTATTCGTGCTCTCGATGCCGGGGATCTTCTGGATGTGGCCAGCCACCAGATCCGCCAGCTCGTCATGCTGGCGCACGCGGGCAATGGCAACCAGGTCGTACTCGCCCGCCACGGAGTAGGCTTCGGTGACGCCCGGCAGATCGATCAGCGCCTGCGCCACCGCGGGCACCTGTCCCTGCACTGTCTTGATCAGAATAATTGCCGAGATCATCGTCGTCTGCTCCTTGAAGGCGGCATCCCGCCACGCCGTACGGACCGGCGGGAATGCCATGCCGAATGCAGTATACCAACCCCGCCCCGGAGCGGGCGCGGCATGCTCTACTTGCCCGTGAACTGCGGCCGGCGCTTCTCGAAGAAGGCGCGGATGCCCTCGCGGTAATCGTCGCTATCGTAGATTTCGCGGCGCATGCCCTGGAGCCGTTCGAAGGTTGCCGGACTGAGCGGATAGGCCTCGCCGAGCACCTGCAACTGCTCCTTCAACAGCGCGATCACGAGCGGCGAATTCTGCAGGATCTCCGCGGCGATGGACTGCGCCTTGGCGTCCAGGTCGGCGGCCGGGACGACGTAGTTGATCATGCCCGCCTCATGCGCCCGCGACGCGGGAATGGGTCGCGCGCGGAACAGCATTTCCTTGATGATCGGCAGGCTGACCGACTGCATCAGGTTCAAAGTCCCGGCGATGTTGTACGGCACGCCCAGCTTGGCCGGCGTGATCGCAAACGTCGCCGTGTCGGCCGCAATGATGATGTCGCAGGCCATCGCCATCTCGCAGGCGCCGCCCCAGACGCCGCCTTCGATCAGCGCCAGCACCGGCGTGGGGTGATGCTGGATGACACGAATCGCCTGGCGCAACGGGTCGTTGTAAGTCAGCGGATCGCGGCCGTTGGTGGGCAGTTCCTTGACGTCGTGACCGGCCGACCACGTGCGCGTGCCGGGCGCCGCGCGCAGAATCACAACGCGCGCGTCCCGCTCGCGCAGCGCTTCGAAGCCGGCGACCAGCGCATCGATCAATTGCGAGCTCAGGGCATTGCGTTTGGCGGGATCGTCGAGGGTGAGCGTCCCGATGGAGTCTTTGAACGAAACGTCAACTAAGGCCATATGTGTTAATGAATGTTCTTTCATCTTCAATTCTACCGTGACGCGCAAGAGCGTCTGTGCGAGCCCGGCGCGGATTGTGCTTCCGTAATGCAGCAATGCGGGACTGGAGCCGCCGTTCCGTCGCAAACTGGTAGGGATGAACAAACTCGCCCTCACGCTCGCGACATGGTTCGGCTGCGGCTACTGGCCTTGGGGACCGGGCACGGCCGGCTCGGCGGGAGGACTGCTGGTGGCGTGGCTGCTGGTGCGGTACGCGGGCTGGCCGGCATGGTCGCTGCTGGCGCTGGCGGCCGTTGCGACGCCCGTGGGCATCTGGGCGGCCGGCCGCACGGCGGAGATCGTTCACAAGGAAGATCCGGGCCTCGTGGTGGTGGACGAGGTGCTCGGGCAGTGGATCGCCCTGGCGGCGCTGCCGGTGTGGACATGGCAGGGCGGGCTGGCGGCTTTCGCGCTATTCCGGCTGTTCGACATCACCAAGCCCTGGCCCGTCCGCAAGCTGGAGCGTCTGCCGGGCGGGACGGGCATTGTCGCCGACGATCTGGGCGCGGGCATATACGCCGCCATTGTGTTGCGGGTTGTGCTGCTTGCCGCCGGATGGTTCAATCTGAAATAGGAAACGGTCCTGAGCCTTGTTTCGCATGCCATTCACACAAAACGCCGGTCAGCGCCCCATCATTGAGAATCTGAGCCCGCTTGCGGCCATTCCCGGCGGCGATGTGCACATCCACGGCACGGGCTTTCTGCACGATCCGCGGCCGCACGTGAGCATTGGCGGAGTGGATGCGCCGCTGGTGGTCGGCTCGGATCAGTTCATTGTCGCGCGCGTGCCCGATACCGCGGGCAAGGGCGACATCACGGTCAGCAATGGCGCAGCGTCGAGCGCGGCGGTGGATCTCGCGGTGGGCGCGCTGCTCGCCGACAGTCTGCATCCGGTAGCCAGTCCCGCGGTCGACCGCGAAGGCAATATCTTCACCACCTTCAGCGGCCCGCGCGGCCAGAAAACCGCTGTCGCCGTGTACAAGCTCGATACCGCGGGCGTGCTCACGCCGTTTGTCGCCGAGTTAATGAATGCGACGGGCCTGGCGTTCGACCGTTTCGGCACGCTGCACGTTTCTTCGCGCTTCGACGGCATCGTGTACCAGGTCACCGCGGGCGGCGTGCTTTCGGTCTACGTCGAAGGCATGGGCGTCGCGACGGGCATCGCGTTCGACACGAAAGAGAACCTCTACGTCGGCGACCGCTCCGGCACAATTTTCAAGATCAGCCCCGAACGCCAGATCTACGTCTTCGCCACAATTGAACCGTCGATTTCGGCGTACCATTTGTGCTTTGGCGCCGACGATTCGCTGTATGTGACCGGCCCCACGACGTCGAGCTTCGACGCCGTGCAGCGCATTTCGCCGGCGGGCGAAGTGGAGATCTTCTATCGCGGGTTGGGGCGGCCGCAAGGGATGGATTTCGACGCTTCCGGCAACCTGTACGTCGCCGCGTCGCTGAACGGCCGCAAGGGCATTGTGCGCATCACGCCGCAGCGCGAGGCGTCGCTGTTCCTCACCGGGCCGAATATCGTCGGGCTGGCCTTTACGCCCGGCCGGAAGCTCGCCATCACGACCACGAGCGCGCTGTACAGCATCGACGCCGGAGTGGAAGGGCTCCGCCGGTTCTAGCGCGCCCGGCACGATTTCATGAACGCTGAAATTATTGCCATCGGCAGCGAACTGCTCACGCCCATGCGCGTGGATACGAACTCGCTGTGGCTCACCAGCCAGTTGAATGAATTGGGCGTCGAGGTGACGCAGAAGACGATTGTCGGCGACGACCGCGAACGGCTCGCCGCCGCGATTGACGCCGCGCTCGGCCGGAGTTCCATCCTGATCGTCACCGGCGGACTCGGGCCCACCGAGGACGACGTGACGCGGGATGCGGTGGCCCAGGCGCTCTCGCGAGGCTTGGTGTACTCGGACGAGATCTTTGCCTGGATCGAAACCCGTTTCACGCGCTTCGGCCGCAAGATGGCCGCGATCAATAAGCGTCAGGCGTACCTGATTGAAGGCGCCGAAAAACTGCCCAATCCGAACGGCACCGCGCCGGGGCAATGGATCGACGTGCCCGGCGGGATGCTGGCGCTGCTGCCCGGCCCGCCGCACGAGATGAAGCCGATGTTCACGAACGAGTGCGTGAAACGGCTGCGCGAGCGCATCCCGCCGCTGGCCATCCGCACGCGCTTCTTCCGCGTGGCCGACATGGGCGAGTCGGATCTCGACCAGTTGATTGCGCCGGTCTATAAGCCCTACGCCAACCCGGTGACGACGATTCTCGCCGCGGCTGGCGACATCCAGATTCACCTGCGGGCGCATGGGGCGTCGGCGGACGCGGCGGAGGCGCTGGCCGAGGAGCTGGGCGCAAAGATCGAAGCCGCGTTGGGCGAGCGTATCTACTCGCGCGACGGATCGCCGATCGAAGCCGTGATCGGCGCGACGTTGCAGCAGCGCGGCGAGACCGTGGCCGTCGCCGAGAGCTGCACGGCCGGTCTGCTGGGCGGCCGGATCACCGAAGTTGCGGGATCGTCGGCGTGGTTTGCCGGCGGCGTGCAGGTCTATCAGACGGAGATGAAGACGCGCCTGCTCGGCATCGACCCGGCGCTGATCCAGGAGCATGGCGTGGTGAGCGAAGCGGTCGCCCAGGCCATGGCGGTGGCCGTGCGCGAGCGCACCGGCGCAACGTGGGCGCTCGGCGTTACCGGCGAGGCCGGCCCCGAGGCGTCTCCTGGCGGGCCGGCGCCGGGCACGGTCTGGATCGGCATTGCCGGCCCGGCCGGAGCGGCGGCGAAGTTATACCACTTACCCGGCAACCGGATGCACATCCGGGCCTATGCGGTGCAATCGGCGTTGAACCTGCTGCGGCTCACGCTCCAGCACTAAGGCCGTTTCGGTTTTTCTGTAGACACTCAGACTGCCGGCGCAGACCTGCCGCTGCGATACGGAGAAGTGCCTTGAAACGGGGCCGCGACCGTGAGGGAGCGGTTGTATCCCATTGGCTATCAGCCGCTTGCGGCGGGACCGCTCTTTTCATTCGCGGCTCTGTGCTGGCAGCGGCGTCGATCTCCAGACTCCGCAGGAACGGCGCCCATCCGATCTACACTAATTCCGAAACAGCATTAGTGCGCTGCGCTCACACTCGCGTAAGTCTGCGCAGCGAGTATGCCTCGTGCGACATGGCGGCAGCTTCCAGGCGCTTCCAGTCATCGCCGATGTGAATCAATTTGCCGCTGATGTGGTTGGAGCGCTCCGAAGCCAGGAATAGAGCGAGTTGAATTTGTTTGTCGGGCGGGATGCCGCCGTTGGTGCGAACCTGCAGAGCTTCCGCACGGTCCCGATCGCCGGTGACCTGCGCCGCCAGGATCTCGTCGGTCATGCTGGTATAGGCGGCGCCGGGATTCATGCAGTTGACCTGGATGTTGTCCTCGCGCACCTCCTCCGCCAGCGACTCGGCCAGCCGCACGAGCGCGGTTTTCGTCGCGGCGTAGGCGGTGAAATACGGGCGACCGGCCTCTGCCCCGGAGTCGACCAGCAGCAGAATCTTGCCCGCGCGGCGTTCGCGCATCGCGGGCAGCACCGCGCGGCAACTGTGGAAAGCGCCAAGCAGGTTCGTATCGACGGCCTCGCGCCAGGCGGCCGCGTCGGCATCGGCGAGCAGACCGACCGGTCCCAACACGCCGGCCGCGCAGACCAGGACGCTGGGCGGGCCGAATTGCACCGTCATGCGTTCAACGGCGGCGGCCACCTGGTCGTAGTCGCGGACGTCGGCGAGCAAACGCATCGCGACGCCTCCGTTGTGCTCGATTTCCAGGTGGGCTACGTCGAGTTCCGCTTTTGTTCTAGCCAACAGCCCAACCCGGGCTCCGGCCGCGGCAAAGCCTACCGCAAGCCGCTTGCCGATGCCCCGGCCGGCGCCGGTGATGAGTATGCTTCTGTCTTTCAGGCCACGCACAGGCTTCAATCCTGTCCAAATGGTATCAGGAGCGCCGCGGGAAAGCGTTAGCGGCCCGTCTCCAGGACGCCGGCGCCATCGCCGCGCCGCTTCCTGGATTTCAACGCGAGGTCGGCGCGCTCGATGACGCTGTTGACGTCCTCTCCGCTTTTCCATTCCGAAACGCCGACGGAAGCCTGCGCGAAGACGCCGCGCGGTTCCGTGACTCCGAGCTTGTAGCGATCGCGCAGCCGTTCGTCCAATTTCTGAGCGAGCGCCATGCCCGTTGCCAGCGAACCGTCCACCAGAACGATGAACTCGTCGCCGCCCCACCGCGCGGCGGCGTACGACGGGAGAAGCAAAGACTGGATGCGCGCCGCGACCTGACGCAGCAACTCATCACCGGCCAGATAGCCGAACTGGTCGTTGATGGACTTGAACCGGTCGAGGTCCAGCAGGACCAGGCAGCGCGGCGTGCTCTGGGCTTGAAGCTCGTCTATGCGTTCTTTCAGCGCCCGGCGGTTGAGCAAGCCCGTGAGCGGATCCCGGCGCGCCTCGTCGTGCGCAACCTTGAGTCCGGCGGCCAGTTCACGCACCTGACTCTTCAACGCCGTGGCGAGGTTCTCGCTTTCGCGGGCGGCTTCGTCCGCAAGGTGAGCAAGTTCGGCCGACTGGCGCCGCACAAGAATTCGCAGCGCCATGACGTTGTCCGATTGGCTGGCCGTATTGAGGCTCTCCGCCGCCGTGCGCAGCGCCCGATGGTGCTTGTGGCCGGTCTCCAGGATCCCGGCGATGGCCTTTTCGAGAACGGCGGAAACATCCCGCAGATCCTGCAAGGAGCAGGCATTCTGGCAAAGCCGCTCGCCGAAGGACCGGAGTTTAGCCTCGACCTCCCGGCTCACGCTTTCGAGCGCTGGCAGTCCGGCAATTGGCGCGCCGGGCCGGACCGCCAATGTCGCTTGCTGCTGTGAAAAGTCGAGCGCTTCCACTGCGAATTTTTCGGCCGCACGCTGTGAGATTTGCTTTTCGATGTCACAAAGCGTCCGGGCATAGGCTTGGAGCGCTCGCCGCAGAAGGGCGTCGACTTGGTCCCACGCTTCGATGCTTGCTTTCAGCGAAACGATTCCCACCATCTCAAACGCTCAAGAATACCTATCGGCAATACGCGCGATCGGCTTGAGCGGGATTCATCCGGCCGGCCGGGAAAGCAATCCCGCGGGGTAATCGGAAGGCGCAAGGACGCTTGCGGAAAGCTGCTAGGTTATACTTAGTCTGGGTTGGGCTGGCCAGCCAGACGGCCCTCACAACTATGGTCTCGGGAGGAAGATGAGCAAGGAAGATTGTATTGAGATGACGGGGACTGTCGTGGAGAAGTTTCCCAGCGGTCTGTTCAGCGTCCAGATCGACCAGGACCGGATCGTGCTCGCCCATTTGGCCGGCAAACTTCGCCGAAACCGGATTCGCGTGCTGGCCGGAGATAGAGTCACCATCGAGATGTCGCCCTACGATCTCACCAAAGGGCGCATCACCTATCGTCACAAGTAGTCCGCCGTTTCCCCACGGAAAGCACCGCCCCGTGCCGCAGCCGCGCCGCGAGAGCGTTCCAGCCGGCGCCAGACGCGAGTGAGAATTCTGCCCGCGTGAAGGCACTGTCTTTTGAATGCCCGGCAAGGCGATGGTCATCTTCGGGACGCGGCCCGAGGCAGTAAAACTCTGTCCGCTCGTTCTTTACCTTCGCGAGCACCGGACCTTCCCCGGCGTGCGCGTGTGCGTCACGGCGCAGCATCGCGGTCTGCTCGACGGCGTGCTGGCGACGTTCGGGATCGTCCCCGACTACGACCTGGACGTCATGGCGGAGGGACAGACCCTGGCCGGGATTACGGCGCGCATCCTGAGCAGGCTGGACCCGATCCTCGCGGCCGAGCGTCCCGACCTGATCTACGTACAGGGCGATACCACTTCGACTCTGGCGGGCGCGCTCGGAGCGTTCTACCGGCGCATCCCCGTCGCCCACGTTGAAGCCGGTCTCCGCACCGGCGATCCCGCGTCGCCTTTTCCCGAAGAGATGAACCGCGTGCTGGTCGGCCGGATGGCGGCTTTGCACTTCGCCCCGACCCTGCGCGCCGCCGCGAATCTGCATCTGGAGGGCGTGCCCGGACGCGCCGTACACGTTACCGGCAACACCGGCATCGATGCGCTGTTGTGGGTCTATTCACGGCTTGTCTCCGAGCGCCTTGACGGCTACGCGGGGCCGGCCGGCAGGAGCGGCAAGCGCCTGGTTCTGGTGACGGCGCACCGGCGCGAGAACTTCGGCGCGGGGCTGGACGGCATCTGCGAAGCGCTGCGGCGGATTGGCGCGCGCGGGGATTGCGAAGTGGTCTACCCGGTGCATCCCAATCCGCAAGTACGCGGACAGGTCAGCCGGCGGCTGGCCGGTGCACGCGGAATCCATCTGATCGAGCCGCTCGAATATGTGCCTTTTGTCGACCTGCTGCGGCGCGCGGAGCTGGTGCTGACCGACTCGGGCGGCATTCAGGAGGAAGCTCCGGCATTGGGCAAGCCCGTCGTCGTGCTGCGCGAGACGACCGAGCGGCAGGAAGCCGTCGAGACCGGCACGGCGGTGCTGGCCGGCACCGATCCGGGCGCGATCGTTCGCGCGACCGCGCGGCTGCTTGACAGCGCGGCGGCGCGGCAAGCGATGACGAAGGTTGACAATCCTTTTGGCGATGGTCAGGCCTGCCGCCGGATTGCCCAGGCAACTCTTTCATTCTTCAGGGCCAGCGGGGCCACGCAAACCGCCCAATCCGCCATTCCCGAGAGCGTCCCCGCGGCGTAGAGCGCTTGCGGGGCGGTCCTATAATCCGGGCGGAGGTACACCCCGTTGCTCCTGGAACCAGTTCCGTCCGACCGGCCGCCGCGCCCGCTGCGTGAAGCCCGCCCCCCGCTGGACGTCGCCGCAGCGCTGCACGCATCGATCCTCGGGCAGGATGACGCCATCGCGAAAATTGCGCCCTACGTGGAGCTTTCCATGGCCGGGCTGGCGCCCGAAGGCCGGCCGGCCGGCGTCTTCCTGCTGTTGGGTCCTACGGGCACGGGCAAGACGCGCACGGTGGAAGCGCTGGCGCAGGCGCTGCACGGCAGCGACCGGCACCTGCTGCGGATCGACTGCGGCGAGTTCCAACTGGACCACGAGGTGGCCAAGCTCATCGGCGCGCCTCCCGGCTACCTGGGCCACCGGGAGACGCATCCGATGCTCTCGCAGCAGAAGGTCAATGCGGTGACCAGCGAGCGCTCGCCGCTGAGCGTGATTCTGTTCGACGAGATCGAAAAAGCCGCGCCGTCCTTCAACCGCATTCTGCTGGGCGTGCTGGACCGGGCGACGCTCAAGCTCGGCGACAACACGAGCGTGGACTTCGAGAACAGCCTGATCTTCCTAACCTCGAACCTCGGCGCGCGTGGCATGATGGCGGAGCTTGACGGAGGATTCGGCTTCGCCGCCGGCGACGCCAGACCGCCCCGCGAGCGCCAGAGCAAGCTGAGCCGGATTGCGCTGAACGAGGTGCGCCGCCGCTTCTCCCCGGAATTTACGAATCGCATTGACGAAGTGGTGACGTACCAGCCGCTCGACCGCAAAGCCCTGGAGGGGATTCTGACGATCCAGCTCGACAACCTGCGGAACCACATTCATGCGCGGCTGGGAGCGGCAAGCTTCGAGTTGGAAGTCACCGTGCGCGCGCGGCACGTGTTGCTCAAGGCAGGCACCAGCCAGGAGTACGGCGCGCGGGAGCTGAAACGGGCGCTGCACCGCCTGCTGATGCAGCCGCTCGCCCGGCGCCTGACGCGCAAAGCGATCCCGCCAGGCTCCACCGTGCTGGTCGACGCCACGGCGCGCTCGCTAGAACTGGATTTCGAGACGGTGCGAAAAGCGGCGTGACCGGGTCGCCGGCCATGCCCGCGCGTTACTGCTTGTCCTTGGGAGGACGCACGAGATCCATCAGTTCGTTCAGGGCAATGAGGAAGTTGAGAAAGCCCAGCGCGCTCAGGGCGCCGCGAAAACGGTGGCTCAGGAAGAACTGCTGCCAATTGAGCGGGATGAACTGGTAGACGTTGCGCTCGTAGATCTCGATCCAGGGAACGAGAACGACCAGGATGCCGAGTTCAATACAGAACAGAGCGAAAATCGCCGGGCCCAGATACTGGTACCAGCGGCGGCGAACCGGACCGGCGGGTTCGGGCGCGGGAGGGGGCGGCGGCGGAACCGGCGCCGTGGGCAGCGGCCGGGGATCCTGCCCGCTCATTGCGCCACCTTGGCCGCCGCGGCCACAGGAGCGTAGCTCAGCCGGTGCTCGCCGGTCACGCCGAGCCGCCGCAAGGCCTCGCAATGTTCGCGCGTGGGATAACCCTTGTGGCGCGCCAGGCCGTAGCCGGGATATTGCCGGTCCATTTCCACCATGCAGGCGTCGCGGCTCGTCTTGGCCAGGATGGAGGCCGCGGCAATGCACTCCACCTGGGCATCGCCCTTGATAATGCCGCGCTGCGGTCCGTCCCAATCGATGGTCAGGGCATCGATCAGGAGATAGTCGGGCGCGGGCTGGAGCGCCTCGACGGCGCGCTTCATCGCCAGCCGCGAGGCCTGATAGATGTTGATGCTGTCGATTTCCTTAGCATCGGCGGTGCCGATCGCCCATGCTGCGGCCCGTTGGCGGATGATGGCCGCCAATTCGGCGCGGCGGGCGGGAGAAAGGACTTTGGAATCGGCCAGGCCGTCAACGCGGCGCGCGGGATCGAGAATCACCGCCGCTGCGTAGACCGGGCCAAAGAGAGCGCCCCGCCCGGCTTCATCGATGCCGGCCACGAGAGTATACCCCTCGCGCCGGGTTGCGTCCTCTTGCTCGCTGGTACAGCGCATGAAGCGGGGCGGCTAGCTCCTGATCTCCCTTGAAGACGGCGTGCCGGCCACAGCCAGGACACCTTGGAATGAAGCGCATTGCGTCTCCCCGCCCCACAGGCGGAGAGACGCAGAGATTCGTGCAGAGACACGTAGAGAGTACGCCGTCCGGCGGGATCGCCCGGCGGCAGAAGTCGTTACCAGCGGCATGGCGAGCAGTGTGCGCACGGGTGTTTGCTCAAGGCCGGCCAAAAGCGGCAACAGAACTGGCGTCCGGGCGCCTACTCGCGCGCGCGCTCCTTCAGGCGGGCCGCCTTGCCCTTCAGGCCGCGCAGATAGTACAGCTTGGAGCGGCGGACCCGGCCCGTACGAATCACGTCGATGTGGTCGATCACCGGGGCGTTGACCGGGAAGATGCGCTCCACACCGGTGCCGAAACTGGTCTTGCGGACCGTGATGGTTTCGCCGATGCCGCTGTTGTTACGGCTGATCACCGTACCTTCAAAGGCCTGCAAGCGCTCCTTGTCGCCTTCCTTGATCTTCACGTGAACGCGGATGCTGTCGCCGACCCGAAACGTCGGGATGTCGGTGCGCTTACCTTTGTTGATGATCTTCTGCAGAATGGGGTTCACCATGGCCTGACTCCGTACCTTTCAATGACTCTCTGGCCGATTCCCGGTCCGCCTCAAACTCGCGGATCAAATCCGGTCGCAACCGGCGCATCTTTTCAAGCGCGGCATTCCGGCGCCACTCGCGGATCGCCTTGTGGTTTCCGCCGAGCAGCACCTCCGGCGCGCTCCAACCTCGAAAAACAGCGGGCCGCGTGTAGTGGGGGCAATCCAACAGGAACTCGCCTCCCTCCTCTTCCGTTTCGCTGAACGACTCGTGAAGAGAGGAGTCCTGGTTGCCGAGCACCCCCGGTATCAACCGGGATACGGCATCCACTATCACCGCGGCGCCCAATTCTCCGCCGCTCAAAACAAAATTCCCGATCGAGATTTCCTCGTCGGCCAGATGCTCGCTCACCCGCTCATCCACGCCTTCGTAGCGGCCGCAGATCAGCAGCACCTCTTTAAACTCTAGCAGCCGCCGGGCGGTCTGCTGTGTGAACAGTGGACCATGCGCCGACAGCAACACAACCCTCTGCCGCGCGGGATCCCGCTCCGGCAGGATCGCCTCAACCGCTTCAAACAGCGGCTGCGGCTTCATGACCATGCCTTCCCCGCCCCCGAACGGCCGGTCGTCCACGCTTTTGTGGACGTCGTAAGTCCAGTCGCGAAGATTGTGGATTGCTACATCCACCAGCCCGGCGGCCACGCCCCGGGCCACAACTCCGTTCTCCAACGGCCCCCGGAAAAACTCCGGGAAGATCGTGAGCAGGTGAAACTTCATTCCCGCTCCGCCGCTGTTTCGCCGGCCGGGCCGGCATTCAGATCGAGCAAACCTTCCGGCGGATCGATCCGGATAACCCGTTCCCGTGGATCGACCGCCACACAAATCGATTGGACGAACGGAATCAGGACCGGTTCCCCGCCCGCTTCCGGTGTGACTTCCAACGTCACGGACGGTCCCCCGAACTCCTGCCACGCCGTCACACTGCCGACCGGCCGGCCGTCGCGGGCATTGACCACCGCGCACCCGACCAGATCGGACAGCCAAAACTCGCCCGCCGGCGCCGCCGGCCGCGCCTGGCGGTCCAAATAAACCCGCCCGCTCACCAGCGCCCCGGCTTCGGTCGCCGATTCGATCCCGGCGAACTGGAGAGCCAGCCGCCCCGAATACGTCCGGGCCGCCGCAATCTTCAATTCCCGGGCTTCCACACCCTCGCCCGCGCCGAACCACGCGCCGCCCGCGAGACGGATCCGCACGGCAGGCAGCGCCAGATACCATTCGGGCGTCTGGTCTCCCTGGGCGTAAAGCTCGCCGCGCAAGCCACGCACGCGCCCTAAGCGGGCAATTTCAAGCCATTCGCCGCCAGCCACGGTTGTGCAATTCCCGCTATTCGAGAATCTCCAGGGAGAAGCGCCGGTTCAACTTGGTGCCAACTGCATTGAGCAGCGTCCGGATAGAACGCGCCGTCCGGCCCTGCTTCCCGATGACCTTGCCGACATCCTCGGGAGCGACCTTCAGCTCGTAAACCGTCACCTGCTCGCCCTTGGTCTCATGCACCTCCACCGTATCGGGAGCGTCAACAAGAGCCCGGGCGATTTCCTCAACCAGTTCTTTCACTTCGACCATTTCCCAGCCTCCTAACCCTGGACCGGCCGCAGGCCGGCCGCCGTGGATCACGACAGGCGTCGATCACTCCGGACCGGAAACGCCTAGGCGACAGGCTGTTCCGGAACCGCAGCGGGAAACTGCTTCAGCAAGCGCGCCACCGTCGGAGACAGGCGAGCGCCGTTTTTATTCCAGTGCTCAATCCGCTCGTAGTTCAAATCCGCAGTCGCCGGCGTAGCGGTCGGATTGTAATGTCCCACCACTTCCACCGCGCTGCTGTCGCGCGCGCGTTCCTTCTGAATCACCACGACACGGTAGGTCGGCATTTTTTTGGCGCCAAAACGGGCCAGTCTGATCATCAGCATCTTCGTTGTTCTCAGCTCACTCAGCGTTAAAGTAAATCGTCAGCGATTACGGCCAGACCGCCCCGCTCAGCGCCCGAACAGGCCGCCAAGGTCTCCAGGGAACGGCAATTTGAATTTTCCCATCTTCTTGCCCAGCAAACCGCCGGACATCGACTTCATCATTCTACGGGCCTGCCCGTACTGTTTGAGAAGATTATTCACGTCGTTCACGGTGGTGCCACTGCCCCGGGCAATGCGCCGCCTCCGTACACCGTTGATAATCATATGGTTAGCTCGCTCCTGCGGCGTCATCGAATTAATAATCGCCACGGTGCGGCTAATCTCTTTCGGATCGATCTTTACGTTCTTCAGCTCTTTCAGCGCGCCCACGCCGGGCATCATGCCCAGCAGCGATTCGAGCGGGCCCAGCTTGCTGAGCTGCTTCAGCTGATCGCGGAAATCTTCGAGCGTGAAGTCGTCTTCGAGCAGCTTGCGCTGCATCTCCTCGGCCTTCTTCGCGTCGACGTTCTGCTCCACCTTCTCGATGAAGCCGAGCACGTCGCCCATGCCGAGGATCCGGGACGCCACGCGGTCCGGATAGAACGCCTCGAAAGCGTCGCTCTTCTCGCCCGTTCCGACAAACTTCAGCGGCTGGCCGGTGATGTACCGGATGGAGAGCGCCGCGCCGCCGCGGGCGTCGCCGTCCATCTTGGTAAGGATCACGCCCGTGATACCCAGCCGTTTGTGAAACTCTTCCGCGCTCTTGACCGCGTCCTGGCCCGTCATCGCATCGGCCACGAACAGCAGTTCTGTCGGATTCAGCGCGGACTTCAACTGCTCCAGCTCGACCATCAGATCGTCGTCGATGTGAAGACGGCCGGCGGTATCGATCAAAACCACGTCGCGCCCGCTCAGTTCGGCTTCGCGCTTCGCGCCCGTGGCCAGTTCCATGGGCCGCTGATCCGCCTCGCCGGCGAAACACGGAATGCCGACGCTCTTCGCCACCACGGCGAGCTGTTCACGCGCCGCCGGGCGGTAAACGTCCACCGAAACCACCAGCGGCCGGTGCCCGTTCTTCGACAGAAAACGCGCCAGTTTCCCGGTCGACGTCGTCTTGCCCGAGCCTTGCAGACCGACGATCATGATCACCGTCGGCGGCGTGTTCGCCGTGCGGATCCGGCTGCTGTGCTGCCCCAGGATGCCGATCAGTTCGTCACGAACAATCTTGATGACCTGCTGCGCCGGGCTGAAGGCGGTCAGCACGTCCTGGCCCATCGCCTTGACCCGCACACCCTCGATGAAGGCCTTCACAACCTTGAAATGGACATCGGCCTCAAGGAGAGCGACACGGATCTCCTTTAAGGCGGCCTCCATATTCTCGGCCGTCAACTTGCCTTCGCCGCGCAGGTTTTTGAAGACCCGCTGCAGCTTATCGCTCAATGAATCAAACATTTGAGTGAGGGTGCGATCCCGACCTTCCTACCCCGTGGGCGCGAAGGTCCATCGGCGGGACACACGACTGCCAAGGCAGCATCATCCAGTATAGCAGTCAGAAAGCTACGGCAAAATCGGCGCGACCGTCCGGCGGCCGGTTCCCTCCGTTAACCCGATCCTTGTGGCGTCCGCGCGGCGGCGGGGGCATGCTATGAAGTGAAAGCAACCTATGCAGAACTTCAATTACCGGAATCCCACCAGAATTCTCTTCGGCAAGGGGCAGATCGCGAACATTCCCGCGGAGATTCCCGCGGGCGCCAAGGTCATGCTGACCTACGGCGGCGGCAGCATCCGGCGCAACGGCGTCTACGAACAGATTAGAAAGGCTCTCGCCAGCTACCAGGTCGTCGAGTTTGGCGGCATTGAGCCCAACCCTGAGTATAAGACCCTGCTGCAGGCGGTCGAACTGGGCCGCCGGGAGAAGGTCGATTTCCTCCTGGCCGCCGGCGGCGGATCGGTCGTTGACGGCACGAAACTGATTGCCGCGGCCATCCCGTTCGCGGGCGATGCCTGGGACATCCTGACCAAGCAGGCCCCGGTAGAGTCGGCCGTCCCGTTGGCGGCAATCCTCACCCTGCCCGCTACCGGGTCGGAGTCGAACAACTGCGCCGTGATCAGCCGCGCGGAGACGGGCCAGAAGCTCGCCTTTGCAAATTCTCTCGTCTACCCGGTATTCGCCGTGCTGGACCCGCAAACCACGTTCTCGCTCCCGCCGCGCCAGGTCGCCAACGGCATTGTCGACGCCTTCGTGCATACGACCGAGCAGTACCTGACGTTCCCGGCCGAGGCTCGTCTGCAGGACCGCTTCGCCGAGTCAATTCTTCAGACTCTGATCGAAGTTGGGCCGCAAACGCTTGCCAAACCAACGGATTACGACCTGCGCGCGGACTTTGTCTGGGCGGCGACCATGGCGCTCAACGGGCTGATCGGGCAGGGCGTGCCGCAGGACTGGGCGACGCACATGATCGGCCACGAACTGACGGCGCTCTACGGGATCGATCACGCCCGCACGCTGGCCGCGGTCCTGCCGTCCATGCTGCGGGTGCAATCCCAGCAGAAGGCCGGCAAGCTGGTGCAGTTCGCCGAGCGGGTCTGGGGCATCCGCGAAGGCACCCGCGAGCAGAAGATCGCCGGCGGCATCGCCGCGACCGAGAAGTTCTTTGAATCGTTGGGCGTGCCGGTGCGGCTCACGGCCTATGAAGCAGTCCGGCCGGACACGCCGTCGGCGATTGCCCGCCAACTCGTCCACAACGGGCTGACACAGCTCGGCGAGCGGCACGACGTGACACCCGCCACGGTCGAAAAGGTGCTCGCGTTGAGCCTCGCCTAAGCGTGACCGAGCCGCCGGCTGCGCGTCGCGCGGCAGGCCTCTAACGACAACAAAATAAAAAAGGCCGGAGTACAACACTCCGGCCTTTTCAACCCTAATACAATCACGCATCGCCATTTGGACACGAGACGGGTAGAGCCTGCGCAACCAACACGGCGCTTGCCGCTCCGTTACAGAATCAGCATGCAGTCGCCGTAGCTGAAGAACCTGTACTTCTCCTTGGCCGCGTGACGGTACGCTTCCAACATCAACTCCCGTCCGGCGAATGAGCAAACCAGCATCAGCAGGCTCGACTTCGGCAGGTGGAAATTGGTCAGCAGCGTATCGGTCGCTTCGAACTGGTAGCCCGGATAAATAAACAGATTCGTCTCGCCCGTGCGCGCGGTGAGCCCGGCGTCCTCGTGGGCCGCCGTCTCAATCGTGCGCACGCTTGTCGTGCCCACGGCGATCTTCCGTTTGGCGCGCTGCAGCACCGCCGCCGCATCATCCGAAATCGACCAGGTTTCCGAATGAAGCTGGTTTTCTTCCACGGTGTCGTTCGTCAACGGCTGGAAGGTCCCCAACCCCACATGGAGCGTAACGCGGGCGAATTCCGCGCCCGCCGTCTCGCAGGCCTGGACGATCTGCGGCGTGAAATGCAACCCCGCGGTCGGCGCGGCGACGGAGCCGTTCTTGTCGGCGAACACCGTCTGGTACCGCTCGCGGTCGGCCGGATTGTCCAGCCGGTGAATATACGGCGGCAGCGGGACATGGCCGACCCGCTGCAATTCCTCGTCGAGGTCGCCGGTCCATTCCAGGCGAATCCTGCGCTCGCCCCGGACGCCGGTTTCCAGGATTTGGGCACTCAACCGCGGCGTGATCTCAACATGCACGCCCGAATGGAGGTGCCGGCCAGGACGGACCAGCGCGCTCCAGTAGCGCCGTTCCGCATCGAGCGGCCGCGCCAGAAAAATCTCGACCTCACGGGCATAACCTTCCTTGCGCCCAAACAAGCGCGAGGGATATACCTTTGAGTCATTAACGACCAGGCAATCGCCTGGGCCCACCATCGAGGGAAGATCGCGAAACATACGATCCGTCCACGTCCCGGTCGCCCGGTCGACCACCAACATGCGCGACGCGTCGCGTTCTGGGAGCGGCTCTTGTGCGACCAGCTCGCCAGGCAGTTCATAATCAAAGTCAGAGAGCTTCATTACCCCGTCTCTCGCAGCCTAAGGTTTCTGTCTATCCTTAACTCAATAGATGTCACCCACATGCATTCTCGCGCTCGAAACCTCCTGCGATGAAACCGCCGCCGCTATCATATCCTCGGACAGGCAAATCCTGTCGAGTATCGTTTCATCTCAGATTGACGTCCACGCCAAATATGGCGGTGTCGTCCCGGAACTCGCCTCCAGAGAACATCTGAGAGCGATCGTCCCGGTCGTACGCGAAGCTATCGCGAGCTCAGGCTGCAATTGGAGCTCTATCCAAGCCGTTGCGGCCACGGTCGGCCCCGGACTCGTCGGCTCCCTTCTCGTCGGCCTCACCTACGCGAAGTCTATTTGCATTGTACGAAAGCTTCCCCTCATTGGGGTAAACCATCTGGAGGGTCACCTTCAGGCGGTCTTCATGGAAGCGGAGCAGGAAGGTGATCCGATTCATTACCCGGCCCTCGCTCTGGTGGCCAGCGGCGGGCACACGCATCTCTTCGAAATGCAGCGGCCGGGAAGCTATCGTCTGATGGGCAAAACGCGCGATGACGCGGCCGGTGAAGCCTACGACAAGGTGGCGAAATTGTTGGGCTTCGGCTACCCGGGCGGGCCTGTGCTCGATGCCTTGGCGCCGTATGGCGATGCGCGGGGATTGCATCTGACGCTCGCGAAGATGAAGGGCAACACGCTCGATTTCAGTTTCAGCGGTGTCAAGACCGCGATGCTGCGCTGGGCGCAGTCCCGCGCAATGCAGGACGAGATCGCCGCGCGGCGGGCTCTCCAAAGGTTGAAACTGCGGCCGAGCACGGAAGAGTGGTTGAGCGTGACGCCCGCGCCGACGCTCGATGCCATTGCCGCTTTTCAGGCGCTGGTGGTTGAAGAAATGCTGAAGCGCCTGCAGGCGGCGGTCGGCGGGATTGGCGCTCGCGGCGTCGTGGTTGCCGGCGGCGTGTCCTGCAATGCCGGGCTGCGCCGGGCCGCTACGGCGGAGCGCGTCGGGTGCCGCGTGCGCTTCGCCGAGCGCCGGCTTTCCACCGACAATGCCGCGATGATCGGCGCCGCCGCGTGGCCGAAGTTCGAACGTGGCGAATTCTCCGGGCTGGACCTTCGCGCGCAGGCCAATCTGACACTCGCGTGACCACTGACGAACCATTCCCGAGTTGTTCACGGGAGATTCCCGTTCCGGGCCGCGGCTTGACGCGGCCTGTCCGCGGGAAGTCGAATAGAGCCATGGGACGACTTCCGCTGGCGGGACTTGTATTTCTCGCCGCGGTTTCCACGCAGGCGGCAGTCCGTACCGTGCATGTCGTCGAACGGGCCGATGTCCTCGAAGGCCGCTCGTTCGGCAAATCCGGACCTTACGAAAAGATCGTTGCGCGGGCGTGGTTCACGCTCGATCCCAAGCTGCCGGCCAATCGGGTCATCCGCGACCTCGATCTCGCTGTCACCAATGAGACGGGGCAGGTGGAGTTCTCGGCCGACGTGTACGTGCTGAAGCCGCGCGACCCCGCAAAAGGGAATGGCACCATCCTGTTGGAAGTGCCCAACCGCGGCGGCAAGGGGATGCTGAATCGCTTCTGCTTCGCGCGCGCGTCGCACGACCCGGCGCGTGACGAAGATTTCGGCGATAAGCTGTTGCTCGACGAGGGTTACACGTTGGTCTGGGTGGGCTGGCAGTGGGATGTGCCGGAACGGCGCGGATTGTTGCGAATGGATCCCGCCCCTGTGCGCAACGACGCCGCAACGCCGGGCCTCGTGCGCTCCGAGTTCATCCCCGAACGCCTGACCAAGACCATGCCTTTGGGCGACCGGGGCCACACGCCGGTTCCGTTGGGCAAGGCGCTCCGCCTGACGGTGCGCGACAGCGCGGAGGCCATGCCCGTGGAGATCCCGCCCGCCAAATGGAAGCTCGCGGACAACGCGGCCGGGATCGAAATGGCCGACGGCTTCCAGCCGGGCCGGTTGTATGAATTCGTCTACGAAGGAGCGGCGCCGGTCGTAACCGGCCTCGGCCTCGCGGCCATACGCGACTTCGTTTCGTATCTGAAGCACGGCGGCGGCGATGACGTGGCGCTGCTGAACGATCAGGGCCGCTATTTGAAGCGCTCGATCGGCTTCGGCATCTCCCAGAGCGGCCGTTTCCTGCGCACGTTCCTCTATGAAGGTTTCAACGCCGACGAGCAGGGCCGGCGCGTCTTCGACGGCATGTGGTCCGATGTCGGCGGGGCCGGCCGCGGCAGTTTCAACTTCCGCTACGCCCAGGCGTCGCGCGACGGCAATCCGTGGCTGAATGTGTTCTATGCAACGGATGTGTACCCCTTTGCGGCGTTCCCCGAAAAGGACCTCGTGACCGGGCGGGATGAGGGGCTGATCGACCGGGCCGTCAAGGCCAACGTGATGCCCAAGCTGTTTCTGACGTCGAGTTCCTATGAATACTGGGGCCGCGCCGCCGCGCTGACCCATCTGCGCCCGGACGGCCGCGCCGATGTGGCCTTGCCGGCCGACGTCCGTTCCTACTTCTTTTCCGGCGCGCAGCATTACCCCCGCAGCCTGCCGCTCTCGCGGGCGGGCGCGCGTCATGGCAGCAACCCGACCGACCAGCGGCCGTTTCAACGCGCGTTGCTGCGGAGTCTGGAAGCGTGGGTGCGAGAAGGCGTGCAGCCGCCGCCGAGCGTGATTCCCCGGCTGATCAAGGGTGAACTGACCCCGCTCGCCGGACTGCGTTTCCCGCGCATTCCCGGCGTCACGCCGCCGCGTCATCCGCGTCTGGCGCGCCGCCTCGACTTCGGTCCGGAGTTTGCCGCAAAAGGCTACTCGACGCAGGAGCCGCCACGCGTACGCGGCGCTTTCCCGCTGCTGGTGCCGCAGGTCGACCGCGACGGGAACGACCTGGGCGGCATCAAGCTGCCCGAAGTGGCGGTGCCGCTGGGCACCTTCACCGGCTGGAACCTGCGGGCTCCGGGAACCGGCGCGCCCGCGCAGATGGCTTCGTACGTGGGATCGTTCTTTCCCTTCCCGCAGACGAAGAAGGAACGCCTGCGCACGCGCGACAGCCGGCTGTCGATTGAAGAACGCTACGCCGACCGCGCCGACTACATGCAGCGTGTCGCGTCGGTGGTCAACGCGCTGGTCGCCCAGCGCTTCCTGCTGGAACGCGATCGCGCCTACGTTCTCGAACGCTGCGGGCTCCTGTGGGACGCCCTGGTAAAATAGGATTCGTCATGGCTACGCCTCCTCAGAACGAACCGCCGAAGTTGCCCATCGACGGCGTGAAGAACCTGGTCACCGTCGGCAGCGGGAAAGGCGGGGTCGGCAAGACCACCGTCAGCGTCAATCTCGCCATCGCCCTGGCGCGCCTGGGGCACAAAGTCGGACTGCTCGACGCCGACGTCTACGGGCCCAACGTGCCGCTCATGATGGGCATCCGCGACACGCCGTACGCCGTCGAGGGGCGCATCGTCCCGCTGGAACAATACGGCGTGAAGCTGATGTCGATGGGCTTCGTCAACCCCGGCGACAAGCCGCTGATCTGGCGCGGGCCCATGCTGCACAGCGTCCTGCAACAGTTCATCCGCCAGGTGGATTGGGGCGAGCTGGACTACCTGCTGGTCGACCTGCCGCCCGGCACCGGCGACGTGGCCCTGAGCCTGGTTCAGTCGGCGCCCGTCACCGGCTCGATCGTCGTCACCACGCCCTCCGAAGTCTCGCTGGAAGACGCCCGCAAGGCCGTGCTGATGTTCCGCCAGGTGAAGGTCGACCTGCTCGGCATCGTCGAGAACATGAGCTATCTGCTGGTCCCCGAGACGGGCCAGAAGATGGATGTCTTCGGCGAGGGCGGCGGCCAGCGGACCGCCACGGCCATGGAGATTCCCTTCCTGGGCAGCCTGCCGCTGGACCCGCGCGTCCGCGTCGGCGGCGATTCCGGCCGGCCCGTCGCCCTGCTCGGTCCGGACGAACCCCAGGCCGCGCCGTTCTACGCCATCGCGCAGCGGGTCGTCGAGGCTTGCGGCGCCGGCGGAGTGCAGCACGCGCCGAAACTCACCATCGAAGACTGAACGCGACGGCGCGTGACTTTGACCCGCGCCGCTGAAACAATACGGGGAGTCATGCCCAGTCCACCCCGGTAGTCCCTGCATGGATGACCGGAACGCCGGTCGTCGGCGTTCTGCACGTGCCGGCCTTGCCCGGCGCGCCCGCCAACCGGTTGAACTTCGAAGAGATCCGCTCGTTCGTAGCGCGCGACGCCGAGGCCTATGCGGACGGTGGCGCCGACGCCCTGATCCTGGAGAACTTCGGCGACGTGCCTTTCTTTCCCGGCCGCGTTCCGGCCGGTACGGTCGCTTTCCTCACCGCACTGGCCTGCGACATCCGCGCGCATTTCCCGCTGCCGCTGGGCATCAATGTCCTGCGCAATGACGGCGAGAGCGCGCTGTCGATCGCGGCGGCTTCGGGCGCGGCGTTCATTCGCGTCAACGTCTACACCGGCGCGCGCGTCGCGGACCAGGGCATCCTGCAAGGCCACGCGCACGAGATTCAGCGGCTCAAGCGCGCCCTCGCGAGCAATGCGATGATCTTCGCCGACGTGGCCGTAAAGCATTCCGCGCCGCTGGGCGAGCGTCCGCTGGAAGACGAAGTGGAGGACACGATTCAGCGCGCGCTCGCGGACGCCGTCATCGTGACCGGCGCGGCGACGGGCAAGCCGGTCGATCTCGACGCTCTGCGGACGGCTCGCGCCGCGGCCCGGGGCACGCCCGTCTTCGCGGGCAGCGGAGTGACAGCGGAGACGGTCGCGGAGATCCTGACGGCATGCGACGGCGTGATCGCCGCCTCGGCGCTCAAACGCGATGGCCACATCGCCAACCCGGTGGACGTGGAGCGCGTCCGCCGTTTCGTCGCGAACGCCAGAGCCGCGCAAAGCTGACGGCGGCCTTACTGTTTTGCCGGAGCCGGTGACTCCGCGCCCAGCGTCACCCAGGTCATCGGCGTACCGGGCATCAGGTGGAACGACGGCTGGTGCCGCACCATGAGCGCCGCCATGCCGGGCTTCGCGTCCAGCTTCATCCGCGCACCGGTGACATCGCTTTCCTCCTGGCGCGATTCGCGCGGATCGGGGGAACTGGCCATTTTCATGATGCCCGGCTCTTCGGCGGGGATCAGCCAACGCAGGCCCACCACCGGCGCGTCGACGCTCTTCAACTGCGCACGGAACGGAACGGCGCCTTCGGGAAGGATCAGTTGATCGAACTGGATCGTCATGGTGTACAGGAACGCCATGTAGCCGTCGTTCATCTTCATGTACTGCTGTAGGACGCCATGCACCGGCGTCCCCTTGCGCGCGACCACGCGTCCGCCGGAATGGAGATCGGAGATGAGATGCGCATTCACCGGCATGCCGATCACCGCGTTTTCCGGCCGCAGGTGTTGATCGAGCCCTAACCGGATTCGCGTTCCCGTCGGCAGCGAGTCGAGCGAGAAGGAAGCCGCCGGCTGAGCGGCGGGCGCGTCAGACGCGGCCTGCGGCTGCGGCGCCGGGGGAGCCGCCTGCGATTGGACCGGCTGCGGCGCGGCCGGCGCGGGCGCGGCTGGTTCCGCTGCGGGTGGTTCGGCCGTTGGCGCCGCCACGGGCGCTGGCGCGGGCGATTCCGCGGGCGCGGGCTGCGGAGCCGTTGGCGCGGCAGCCACGACCGGTTGTTGATTCTGCGGTCCGGGCGCCTCGTCGAAAGTCAGCGTCGAACTGGTCGAGTATTCGCGGCACTGGCCAAGATGGCTGCGATTGATGTCGAATGCATGGCTGCCCTCTTGCACGGCGTCCTCCACCGCACTGGGCAGCAGCACGTCACGCGCGCCGATGCGCACGCTCGCGTAGTCGATGCTGCGCGTGATCGCCTTCAGCGGGAAGCGCGCCGGGAATTGCGTGGCGTGCGCGACCATCCGCGCCACTTGCAGCGTGCGCGCGTCGGCCCACAGGCTGCCTTCGGCGCCGACCGTCGCTTTGCGCGAGTTCTTCGCCGCGTGCGAGTCGTTCTGAACCCTATGCGTGTCGAGATCCATACGCGCGCTGGATTGCCGGGTCGACATCTCCACGTTCCAATCGCTCTGGGCCTTCGGCACCGTGAAATCCCAGCGCAGCACTTCGCGCGCGCCAAGCTTCTCTTTGCCCACCCAGCGGAACTGCGTGCCCGGCCCGAACAGGATGTCGATCATCTGCGAGGCGTAGGCGCCCGTGCCGACCAGCCCGGTGTTCACGACGTCCCGCAGTTGGCTGTCGTCGAACATGTTCCGGCCCGGCCACGAATACATCTCTTTGTTGCCGACATGCGCCACGTCGAGCTTCACGGTGTCGCGCAATTTCGGCTTGGCCTTGGCCCCCGTGGCATGCAGCCGCTCCGTCGTTTGCAGGCACACGTAATTCGGCAGCGACTTCAGCGTAGCGGCCATCCGGGCGCGCACCGCCTGCAACTGCTTCTGCGCCGCCTCCTCCTGGGCCGACGCCACCTGCGCCACGCACATCGCGGCCGTCAACACGCAGGCATACTTCATTGCGCCCATATTGCTTTTCCTGGCAGCCGGCGTATCCGCGGGGATCCGCGACCGCTCTGCCTCCTCAGTTCTCCGTCGCCCAATAGCCGCGTTTGGCCCGCAGGGTGACCTTGTGTCCTTTGACCTCGACCGTGATCGTGCGGAACTTGCCGTCCATCGCCGCATTGGTCGAGACGTAGCCGAGCGTATAGTAATCGCGCCCCTCGGCCACGGCCTTGTGGATGCCGGCGAAAAGATCGTTGCTGTTCTGATACGACGTGCCGCCCGTGGCGGCGGCGAACTCCGTCAAAGTGAGACCGTGCTCGGCCTGGGCCTCGTTCATGGTCGACATAACGTTGCTCGTGACAGCCGGATTCGTTGCGGATCCGGACGCGCTCGATGAGGCATCTGTCCATGATGGCGTGTAGACGCCGCGCGAATCGATCGTATTGATGATGACGTTCGCGCGCGCCGCAACCTTCACCACGGCGTCGAATTCCGGCTGGACGCGGGTGAGGCTGTTTTCCGACTGGAGCGGACAACCTCCCAAATACGCATCCGCCAACCGCAGCGGGTCAAGACCGGGCGTGAGTTGAAAGCCGTCGGAGATCAGGATCAGCGTGCGGTGTTCGTGACCTTTGGACAGTTCGCGCACCAGGTCGCGCAACGCGCCGAGCATGTTGACGGTTCGGTTGCGCTCTACAGCTTCCAAGGATCTTACCTGATTACACGCCGCCGTTTTCAGCATCCCGGCGTCCTTGCTGTGTTGGTCGATCGCCGCACGGGCCTCGTCCAATGTGTTTACGAACGCTCGCATGTCGCTTTCCGCGGACGACTGGATGCTGCTTGCGATCATCTTGAAGAATGCCTTGTCGTCCAGCGCGGCCAGAATCACAGCCGGATCCCGCGTCATGTTCACAAGGACCCGCGACGGCTGTCCGACCACAAAAAGGCCGAATTGCGAGTCGCCTGGCGGCTCGGAGGCGAAGAACTTCTGTAGCGCTTGGCGCACGTCATGCAAGCTCGACACAGCCGAGTCCATCGCGTCAATGACGATCAGATAAGTATTGCGCGGCCGGGCCGCGGTTGCGGGTTTTGGCGCGACGGGCGCGACCGCGCCGGCCGGCGGAGCGGCGGTTGGCGCGGCGGTTTCAATGCCCGGCTCGCCCGAGGTCTCAACGCGGAAACTGGTGATGGTCTGCTCGACGCCGTCTTCGAGCACGCGGAAGTCCGCCGGCTTCAGGTCACTCACCGAGTGGCCCTCGCGGTTGAGCACAACCACGGGCACCAGCACCTGCCGCACGTCCACGCGGATCACCGCTTCTTCCCCGCCCGGGGCCGGCGCCGGCTTCTCCGGTACTGCTTTCGCGATGCGGTCCATCTGCGCCTGCAGCGTCTTGTTGCCGGGAGCCAGTTCCAGCGCGCGGCGCATTTCCGCGAGCGCCCCGCCATGATCGCCCGTCGCGTCGAGCGCCCGCGCCAGGTTCCCGTGCGCCAGCGCCTCGCCGGGCGCCAGCCGCACGGTTTCGCGCAGCTCGGGCAGCGCCTCCACCGCCGCGCCGCGCTCCACCAGCAAAATGCCCAGCAGGTTGTGCACGGCGTAGCCCTCGCTCATGCCGCTCAGCGCCGCGCGCGCTTCGACTTCGGCGCCTCTGATGTCACCCGTGGCGCGCAGCGCCCGCGCCAGTTGATAATGCGCCGGTGCGAGCGTCGCATCCAGCCGTACCGCCTCGCGCAAAGCTTTCACGGCCGCCGGGTTGTCGTTCGCTTCGAGCGCCGCCGCCCCCTCGGCGAGCCGCTCCCAGGCGTCGGGTTCCACCGCGCCGGCCGCGAACGCGCCGCTGTTCTTTTTCGCCTGCGCCGCGTCGTTCGCGTCGTTGCGTCCGTACAGATGGAAATCCGAGAAGCGATGCACCGCGTGCACCTGCACATCGCCCTGCGAAGCACCGTACGCCACCTGCGCGGGCAGCAGCAACGTGGCGCCCAGGGCGTCGAAATGAACGTCCGCGAAAGTGATGTCGGCGCGCTGCATCCGCGCCGCGGCGCCCGCCTGGTCGAGTGTCATCTCGCAAAGGAAGCGCACCGGCCGCAGCCGCTGGGCATCGACCCAGACCAGTCCATCGGCACGGTTCGGACCAACCAGAGCCTGCAACGCGGGGGTCTGGCTCAGCGCGGCGCCCGTGTTCAGCGCGAAGACAAAGACCACCGTATTGCCGATCCGGCCGACCGCACGCACACGGCGCTGGTCATCGAATTCGGGCAGCAGCAGTTCCGTCAGCGCGACAAACCGGTCGCCCGCGACGAAACCGTCACCGCCGGCCTTGGCGCCTTTGCTGTCCGCTTCGGAAAGACGCAGCTCATGCACGTCCAGAGAGTTCTGCGGCAGCGTCGCTACATAGCGAAACCGCTCATGCCGCGAGCGCACAAACGCGCCGTCCTTGTCGAGACGCACTTCCGAGATCTGCTCGGCGGCGGAGAGGTCGGCGAACTTGTCGAAGCTGTCGTTGACCGCTTCCAGCGCGGGTTGGAGGACCATCCGGACCAGCGTCTCGTCACGGCCGGCGCGCACCCCCGCCAGTTCGGGCACGCGGTGCAACAGCTCGTCGTCGTTCAGCTCGATCCATGCCTTCGGCGGTGAGCCGGAGGCCAGCGCGGAGGCCAGCAGCAGGCCCGCGAACAACATCGTCTTCCTACGCAGGATGGGCACGCCGCGGCCATAGTATCACAGGGGACAGGAAGGTGATCCGGCCGGCCGCAGCGACGCCGTCGCCACGTTGCGGAGCGCCTACGCCAGAGCCTGCAGCGTGCGTCCAACTGCCCCCGCAATCTGCCGGTCGATGGCCTGCCAATGGGGCACTGGCCGAATGGCAATAGGCGATTGCATATCAAAAACGGCAAACGATATGCCGTCGCATATCATCTCCCGGCTGCCCGCTTTGGCGCGGCCTTGCATGGCAATAGCATTTGCGCTGTGGAACCGCCGGAAGATTCGAAGTTCGTCTGGTTCAGCCGGCGATCTCCGCGACGCGGGTGAGCGTGCCGCCCGCCGCGGTGAAGGCCTGCAATGCGGCGTCTCCGGCTTCGCGTTTCAGCGTCTCGACGGCGTCGGTCACGATGGCGACGGGCCGACCGGTCCGCAGCAGGCCTTGCGCGGCGAGAGCGACGCAGTATTCTGTCACCACGCCATAGACGACGTAGCGGTCGGCATGGAGCGCCGCCAGCACGGCTTCCAGGTTGGCGTTGTCGAAGCAGTTGAGCGATTGCTTTTCGAGGATCACCTGCCGCGCTCCGGTAAGAGCGAGCACGGCCCACCGCGATGGCACGGTCACGCGCTGGCTGAGCAGCGTGCTTTCCGGCTTGCGTTGGCCGAGCGTCCCGGCGACGCAGTGGCCGGGCCAGGTGTGGAACTCGACGTCATTTTCCGCGTGCGCATCGGTCGTGGAGACGACGACGCAATCGTGCTCCGCCGCCCAGCGGTTCAGCCGCGCGACGGCCGGTACGATCCGCGACGCGCCGGGCACGGCCAGCGCACCTGCCGGGACCAGAAAATCGTATTGCGTATCGACGTCGAAGAAAACGGTCGTCATCGCGCCGCCAGCCGCACCTCTTCAATCAGATGCTGCAGTTCCTTCGACGTTTCCACCGGCCACGGCACGTCGCATTCGAACAGGCTGCGCAGCTTCTTCGGCAGACGGTCCAGAGAGCGCCGCGCGTGCGCCTGCGCCTCAGTCGCCGAAGGCAGTTTCTGCACCAGCTTGCCATTGAGGATCACCGGCTCCAGCAGCGCCTCGCGCGCGTCGGGATGCGATTCCTGCGAACGGGCCAGCAAGTCCTTGCGGTCGTAGCGGAAGATCTGTTTCGCGCCCGGCACGGTCGTCTTGTCGGCGCTGAACTTGGCCACGTAACGCCGCTCGCCGCCGCTGCGCATCTCCACCATCTTGTAGACGGCGCCATGATTCGGCGCGTCGCTGGACGTCGCCAGTTCGGTGCCGACGCCAAAGGAATCGATCGGCGCGCCGTCGGCGATCAGTTCCAGGATTTTGTACTCGTTCAGATCGCCGGTCGCCATGATCTTCGCGTCTTTGTAGCCGCTCTCGTCCAGGATCTTGCGCACCGCGCGCGTCAACTCCATCAGGTTGCCGCTATCGAGCCGCACGCCCCAGAACGGCTTACCCAGCGCGACGGCATTGCGCGCGCCTTCCAGCGTCTCGTAGGTATCGATGAGCTGGACGGTGCCGGGTCCGAGCAGCGTGAACAGCCGCTGGAACGCTTCCATCTCGGTCGGAAACGCCAGCACCCAGGAGTGCGCGGCGGTGCCGAACACCGGGATGCCGTAGCGAAAGCCGGTCAGCGTGTTCGACGTCCCGCGACAGCCGCCGATATAGGCCGCGCGGCCGGCCAGCACGCCCGCTTCCGGCGAATGCGCGCGCCGCGTGCCAAATTCGACCACGGAGCGCCCGCCCGCAGCGTCCACGATCCGCGCCGCTTTGGTGGCGACCATGGTTTGGAAGCCGATGGTCGAGAGCAGGTACGTCTCGGGGATCTGCGCTTCGAGCAACGGAGCCCGCAGCGTCAGCAGCGGCTCACCCGCGAACACCGGCGTGCCCTCGCGCGCGGCAAACAGATCGCCGGTGAAACGCCAGCGCCGGAGCATTTCGAAAAAGCCGTCGCCGACGCTCGCGAATTGCGGCAGCGCGCGCAAGTACTGGATCGCCTCGTCGTCGAAACGGGCGTTCAGCAGGTAATCGACCGCCTGCTCCAACCCCGCCGCAATCAGGAAATTGCGGTTGGGCGGATTTCTCCGGACAAACAGTTCAAAGACGGCGACGTCATCTGTTTTGCCAGCCTGCCAGAAGCCGGCCGCCATCGTCAGCTCATAAAAGTCGGTCAGTAAACCGTTAGTCACCTTGTCACTTTTTCTTGGGCTTGCTGAGGTCCTCTTTCAGACCCGCGGCGGCCTGATCGAGTTCCCCAACCGATGCGCCAGGAATGTAGTATATCGACGCATCGCCGTCGCGGCGCGCGAGCCAGTCGGAGCCGGACTTTGCCAGGCTCACTTTTTCGGTTTTCTTGCCGTCGATCGAGACCACCGAGATCTCAATCTCGCTTGCGCCGGGCCCATTCTCCACGAACTTCGCGGCAGTCAGGTCGCGCAGCTTGTCGAGAAACGTCTGGATCGAATTCGATTCGAGCGGCTTGCCCATGCGGAACCACTTTTCCCCGCCCTTGGAGGCGGTGAATTGCGCCTTGGCGCTGTGGTACTCGACGCGGCTCGGATCGATGAAGCCGAAATCGAAAAGCTTTTTGTTGCGGAAGTCGTCGAGCGTCCTGTCGAATGCTTTCGCGACCGCCGCCTCCACCGGGTAGCAGCCCGCGACGGCGTTCGAACGCGCGTAATACTTATCGTCTTTCGTTTTGCGTATTTCGAGCGTCTGCGTGCCCGCGGCATCCGTTACGGCAATGGCCGCCACGGGCGCGGCGGAGCCAAACGTCGCCGTCGCCTTCTTCTCATCGTCGGCCGAAAGCGCGGGGTCGAGCTTCACATTCTCCAGCCCCCGCACCAGATCGTCGACGGTGGAGCCGTCCACGCGATACGGCCGCGGCTTGACCATCTGCCAATCCCCGCCGGCGTTCTTGCCGAATTCGGTCGCGGTCTTGTGCGCCGTGAGGACCACGCGCGTCACTTTGCCGGCATTGAACGTCATCAGCCGCCGGTCGCGCAGATCGGCGGAGGTCTTGTCGAGCGCCTCCTTCGTGTACGACGCGACCGTGTAAACGCGCGGGTCGCCCGCCGCCGACGCATAGATCGACGCACCGATCGCCGCCGCCTCGCCGAGCAGGAGCTTCTTCGACTGGCCGTTCTTCAACCGCACCGTCACCGTCACCACAGCGGGAGCGAGACCGTATTGGCTCAGGTCTCCGGGTTTCTCGTCGACCGTCTTGTCCGAGGCGACATTCGACAATGCGCCGGTCAGCGCGAACATGGCGTCCGAATCCGTCGGATACGGCACCGGCGCGGTGATCTTCCACGCGCCGGCGCTGTCTCTTTCGAGGACCGTCGTCTCGCCCGCGGGACGGGCGATCTCGATGCGCGCGATGTCCGCGGTTTTTACCGTGAGCAGGCTCGGCGTCGTGCTGCCCTTGTCGGCCGAGTCCGTGCCCTTCCGGTTCAAATAGAAGATGGCGCCCCCGAGCACGATCAGCAGGCCGAGAGCCACAAGCAACCCGCGGATCTTCATCGCTTGCTAACCCCTCCTCTTCAACCACACCAGGATGCCGGCCAGGATGACGGCCGCGGGGATCAGGAACTGGCTGATGAAGCGCAGCATCATCAGTTGCGCGCGTGTGATCTCCAGGCGCTTATCTACCGGGTCCTTGGGACGGATCGAGATCAGGTCCTCGTCGTTCGCGAGCCAGCTCATCGCGTTCAGGAACAGGTCGCGGTTGCCGACGAAACGCAGCGCCGAATTCGCCGCCCAGTTCGAGCATCCGACGACGGCAAAACGCCCTTCTTTGCCGGGCGCGCCGCTACGGTAGGCGCCCGCCGCGGCCACCGGGTAGGACTTCTTGTCGGCGCTGTTCGGATCGACCTTGATGCCCTTGCCGCTCAATTGCGTCGTGGCGATGCTGTTCTGCGAACTGGACACGATCGTCTCGGCGCTCGCATTGCCGCTGGACGCCGTCGTGAGCGAACGGACGATCGGGAAGGCCACGCCCGTGCCCTTCATCTCCTTCACAATCGCGTGCGAACCGTATTGATCGGTCAGCGCGACGTCCGGCCCCAGGCCGTACAGGCCGCCCTGGCCGGAGACATCCAGCACCAGATCCTTGTCCAGCGTGACGCCCCACGAGGCGAGCACTTTGCTCAACCCTTCATTGGCGGCGATGTTCGTCTTGCCTGCAGTGATCGGCGGATCGAGCATGAACAGGCCGCGCCCGCCCTGCTCGACGTAATTCTTCAACGCGTCGACGGCCGGCTGCGGATAGTCGTAGCGCGGACCGGCGACCACGACGACGGTGCACTCGGAGGGCACCGCGGGCTTCTCCAGGAGGTTGATCGACATCGTGTGGTAGTTGTTCTTTTCGAGCGCTTCCTTGGCGTTCGAATAATCGTCGTCCAGCCCGTGCTCGCCCGCGCCGGTGGCGAAGCAGGCCAGATGCTCGCCGTTCTTCAATACGCGGACCAGCGCGCTGGTGATGTCTTCCTCGGTCAACCCGCGCGCCTCGTTGCGGCGCTCGCCGCGCTGCACAATGATCGTGCCCGCGGTCTTGACGCCGTATTCCAGCGCCATGCGGCGGTTCTTGAGCGCATCGACGTAGTGCACCTTCAGCTTGGGCGAGAGCGTGTCATAGCGGTCCAACAGGTCCTTCGCCGCCTGGAACTGGCGCGGCTCGTCGAAGTCGTAGATATCGACCTGGTCTTTCAGGTTCTTGACCACCTTGATGGTCTGGTCGGACAGCGTGTAACGTTTATTCGCGGTCAGATCGGCCGACTTGCTGTACTTGCTGGAGAGATAGTTGATGCCCACCAGGATCGCCAGCACGACCAGAATGTAGCCCGTAACATAGGCGGAGTACTTGGTCTGGCGGGTTTTCAACCAATTGGACTGCATCGCTTAGGACCTCCAGCGGAGCGACTCAAGGCTCCGTACAGACAGGAACAGACCCAGGAACGTGAGCGACAGGAAATAGATGGCGTCCTTCGTATCGATAACGCCCTTGGCGAAGGGCTCGAAGTGCGACACCACGCTCATGTAGGTCATCGTCTTGGCCCACGCCGTCGTCTCGTAGCCACCCACCCATTCGAAAACCCACAACAGCAGGCACGCCGCGAAGGTCGCCATGCCGGCGATGATCTGATTTTTCGTGAGCGTCGAAATGAAGGCGCCCACGGCGAGTAGCGCGCCGGCCTGCAGGATCAGTCCCAGGTAGCCCGCCGCCATCGGCTGCCAGTCGGGCTTGCCGTAGAGAAACAGGAACCCGATATTCGCCAGGCTGATCAGCAGCAGCGTGCCGTACAGCGCCAGCGCCGCCAGCCACTTGCCGATCACGATTTCGGCGTCGTGCACCGGCGAGGTCAGCAGCAGCTCGATCGTGCCCGAGCGCTTCTCTTCCGAGAACAGCCGCATGGCGATCATCGGAATCAGAAACAGCCCGATGACGCTCGTGTTCAGCAGCAGCGGGCGCACGATCATTTCGTTGATGTCCATCGGGAACGCGCGGCCCATCGCAACGGACTGCACGCTGATGCTGACGAAGTAGCCGATGGAATTCCAGAAGAAGAAACCGAAGAGGATCGCGAACATCGCCATCGTGATATACGCGATGGGCGACGCGAAGTAGCTGTTGAGTTCTTTTTCGCAGATGGTCAGAACGTTTTTCATTGCTGCTCTCCCTGCGCTTTCTCCGAGGCAGTGAGTTCGAGGAAGACCTCTTCCAGGCTCAGCGCGGCGGCGCGGAGTTCATTCAAATCCCACCCGGCGCCGACGACCGCGCGCGCCAGCTCGGCGCGAACGTCCTGGCCCGGTTGCGTTTCCACCTCGTACTCATGCCGGTTGACCGGCGAATCGCGGACGATCACCTTTTCGACGCCCGCCACTTTTTCGAGCGTGGCCGTCACATCGGCGTCATTCAGTTCGCCCGAGCGCGCCGCAATTTCGAGAGCAATGGACGCCTGGCCGCGCAACCGGCTGGTCAGGTTCTCCACCGAATCCTTAGCCACCATCTTGCCCTTGGAAATGATGATGACGTGATCGCACGTCTGCTCCACTTCGCTCAGGATGTGCGTGCTCAGGATGATGGTGTGCTCGCCGGCGAGCGAACGGATCAACTCGCGCGTCTCGTGAATCTGTTTCGGATCGAGGCCCGAGGTCGGCTCGTCGAGGACCAGCACGTCCGGATTGTGGATGATCGCCTGCGCCAGCCCGACTCTCTGCCGGTAGCCTTTCGAAAGCTTGGAAATCAGCTTGTCGGCGACGTCCGTCACGGCGCAGCGCGCTTCCACTTCCTTGACGCGGCGCGGCAGATCCGCGGTTGGGATACCCTTCAGCTTGCCGACAAACGTCAGGTACTCGCCGACTTCCATTTCCGGATACAGCGGCGGCGTCTCCGGCAGATAGCCGATGCGTTTTTTCACTTCCAGCGGCTGCGCCAGCACGTCGTAACCGGCCACCGAGGCCGTGCCTTCCGACGGCGGCATGAAGCAGGTCAGGATGCGCATCGTGGTTGTCTTGCCGGCGCCATTCGGCCCCAGAAAGCCCACAATCTGGCCTTTTTCCACTTCGAAATCAATGCCACGAACAGCCACAAAGTTGTCGTAGCGTTTGGTCAGTCCTTCGACCTTGATCATGGTTTCATCCTTAAAGGGATGCGGGAAGAGAGCGGCTTCACATCTGACTGGACGAATCCCCGCGTGAAACGACTCTTCGCTTGACAGCATAAAGACCTGGGTTAAGAGAAGTCAATCGCACACGCGGCTCGGGATGTGGTACGCCCGCGCGTGCCCAAATCCTCATTTCAGCGGGAGTTACAATCGGCACATGCGCCTGACATCGCTTGCCGTTGTTGTGGGTTGCGCGGCGGCCTCGCTCTACGCAGCCGAAGAATTCAAGACGTCGAACGGAAGCGTGAAGATCACGCCGGTGGCTCACGCGAGCCTGCTGATCGAAGCGGGCGGCAAAGTGATCGCCCTCGATCCCTGGAGCCAGGGCACCGAGGCCAAGTACGCCGCGCTGCCCAAGGCCGACCTGATCCTGCTCACCGACATCCACGGCGATCACATGGATACGACGGCCATCGGCTGGGTGAAGAAGGCCGGTACGCAAATCCTCGGGCCGGCGGCGGTCACCGCGGCGCTCGAGACCGGCAACACGATCCGCAATGGCGAGACGCAGCACTGGGGCGCGTTCACCATCGAAGCCGTGCCGATGTACAACCTGAAGCGCGGCCCCGCGCCGGGCAAGTTCTATCACGACAAGGGCCGCGGCAATGGCTACGTCATCACGTACGGCGGCAAGCGTTTCTACTTCTCCGGCGACACCGAAGCGATCCCGGAGATGAAGGCGCTGCGGCACATTGACGTCGCCTTCGTCTGCATGAATCTGCCCTACACGATGCCGCCCGAGGAAGCCGCGGAAGGCGTCAAGGCCTTCGCGCCGAAGATCGTTTACCCGTATCACTATCGCGGCAGCGACCTGAGCGTTTTCGAGAAGGCGCTCAAAGGGCTGCCCATCGAAGTGCGCATCCGCGACTGGTACAAATAAGCCCGCAGCGAAGCCACAACCTGAAAACGGAGCCGCGACCTGGAAACGGAGCCGCGACCGGCAGGGAGCGGTTGTATCCCCTTGCTCAGCACTCGCTTGCAGCGGAAAGCAAAACCGCGCAAATGCGCGGTTTGCGATTTCTATTGTGTTGATTCTAAATGGCTTGCAAATCACGAACCGCGCATTTGCGCGGTTTTGCTTTTTTGAGGGCCGCGCATCGCATATCGTTTTCGCAGCTTTGTGCCGCGCGGAAATGAGGATGCCGGTGGGCCGATTTTCAGCGCGAACAGGGCTTCGGCGGAACTGCCTTGCGAGCGGCGCGCCCGACGTCAGTGCAGCTTTTCGAGCTTCTTTTTAACCTCGCCGGCGTTCTTCGCGTCCGGCGCAAGTTCAAGGTACTTGCCGTAGGCCTCTTTCGCGCCCTTCCGGTCCTTCAGCTTTTCGCGCGTTTCGCCCAGAAAAAGGTACGCCTCGGCGTAGGCGGGATTGTACTTGGAGGCGTCCTCAAAGCGGTTCAATGCCGCCTTCAAACTGCCCTTTTTCAAGTAAAACTTGCCGACTTTGACCTCTTTTTCAGCCTCGATCGGATTGAAATCGTAGGTCCGCGGGATCGCCGCGGCGTCTTCCTCGGGCGGTTCTTCGACCGGCGCCTGGACGGCGGGCTTTTCCGGCGGCGGAGCGGAGGCCTCCTTCGACTGCTGGCCGTAGCCGAGCATTGCGCCAACGAGAGCCAGCAGAATCACACGTGCCACAATCAAAATTATAGGGCGCATGAGCTTGGGCGAGCCGGCATTCGAGTATCTACGCAACAAAGCCTCGCAGCTTCCCACCGAGCCGGGCGTGTACCTGTACAAGGACGCCGCCGGCACGGTGCTCTACGTGGGCAAGGCGAAGAACCTGCGCAATCGCGTGCGCAGCTACTTCCTGGAAGAGCGCCTCGCCGAAGCCAAGACCGGCAGCCTGGTCCACACGGCCGCCGACCTCGACTACATCATTCTCGATAACGAGAAGGAAGCGCTCGCGCTCGAGAACAATCTCATCAAGCAGTACAAGCCGCGCTTCAACGTCCTGCTGCGCGACGACAAGACCTATCCCTACATCAAGCTCACCGCCGAGCCGTGGCCGCGCGTCTACGTCACGCGCCGCGTCCGCAAGGATGGCGCGGCGTATTTCGGCCCGTACTTCCCGGGCAACCTCGCCTACCGGCTGGTGAAATTCATCCACCGCTATTTCAAGATCCCTTCGTGCCAGGTGGACCTGACCCGCTTCCACCCGCAGCCGTGCCTGGAGTATCACATCCATCGCTGCCTGGGCCCGTGCGTTCAGGCTCTGACGACGCCGGAGGCGTACGCGGAGCAGGTGCACAACGTGCGGCTCTTCCTGGAAGGGCGGCTGCACGATCTCGCCGACGAGTTGCGCGCCCGCATGGAGCAGGCTTCCGAGGAGTTGCGCTTCGAAGAAGCCGGCGCGCTGCGCGACGTGCTGCAGACCGTTCAGGAGCAGGACGAAAAGCAGAAGATGGCCGCCGCTTCGGGCGACGACACCGACATCTATGGCTATTACGCCGAACTGCCGCAGGTGGCCGTCAACCTCTTCCACCTGCGCAACGGGCGCATCGTGGACCGGCGCGATTTTTTCTGGGAAGACGTCACCGACTTCGAGCCCGGCGAGTTTTTCACCACACTATTGATGCAGATCTACGCTGAGGCGCAGCCCGTGCCCTCCAGCATTCACCTGCCCATCGAATTCGACGACGCCGGCGTGCTGGAGGAATTGCTCTCCGAAAAGCGCGGGCACAAGGTGGAGATCCACACGCCGCAGCGCGGCCAGAAGAAAGCGCTCCTGGCGCTGGTCGCCTCCAACGCGAAGAGCAGCTTCGAGCAGCGTTTCCGCGTGCTGAAACCGACGTCGAAGGCCATTTCCGCGGCGCTCGAAGAGACGCTCGGCCTGCCCGAACCGCCGGAGCGCATCGAATGCTTCGACATCTCGCACATCTCCGGCACCGACAAGGTGGCCAGCATGGTGGTGTGGGAGCAGGGCCGGATGAAGAAATCCGACTACCGCAAGTTCATCATCAAGACGGTCGAGGGCAGCGACGATTTCGCCTCGATGCACGAGGTGGTCACGCGGCGCTACATGCGCCTGCGCGACGAGGGCAAGCCCATGCCCGGGCTGGTGCTGATCGATGGCGGGCTCGGCCAGTTGCATGCCGCCGCCGACGCGCTCGACCGGCTGGGCATCCTCAACCTGCCGCTCGCTTCCATCGCCAAAAAAGAAGAACTGCTCTACGTCTACGGCCAGGAGGACGAGCCCATCGTGCTCGACCGCCGCTCGCCCGTACTGCAACTGATGCAGATGGTTCGCGACGAAGCGCACCGCTTCGCCGTCACGTTCCACCGCAACCGCCGCGACTCGCAGCGCCTGACCTCCGAGCTGATTCAGATTCAGGGCGTCGGGCCGCGCACGACGCAAAAACTGCTCACCCACTTCGGCAGTCTCGCGGGTGTCAAGGCGGCGAGCGAAGAGGATCTCACCAAGGTCGCGGGCAAAGCCACGGCGGCCCGCATCCGCGCGGCGCTGGCGGAGTGAAAGCGGGCTTCCCGCGCACATCGGAGTCGCCCATAATTGAAGCCGGAGGCGCACGGCATGAGCATGTTGCGCTGGGCCGTTCCGGCTTTTCTCCTGTTCCTGCTCCCCGTCTCGGTCGGAGCGCAGCGACCTACCGCGCGGGGCCCGATCATCCTGCCACCGTGGCGGATCGCGTACAAGGTTGCGCCCGAGTATCCCGCGCTGGCGCTGGAATACCGCATTCAAGGCACCGTTCGTTTCACGGCGCTGATCGGGAAAGACGGGCACGTCAAGCACCTGACGCTGGTCGGCGGGCATCCACTGCTGGTCGCGGCTGCGCGGGAGGCGGCGTGGCAGTGGGTTTACCGTCCCTCGAAGACGAGCGGCAAAAGCGTTCAGATGTACGCACAGATCGACATCCTTTTCGTACTCGACGCGCGCGGGATGCCAGCTCGGAACGACGATGTATCACCGGACGTTGCCGTTGCCCGGTAGCGCCTGACAGAAACGGCGCTGCCGCGGGCGGCGGCTGCCTCGGGATACGAAGTACAACTTCGAAACGGAGCCGCGACCGTCAGGGAGCGGTTGTATCTCATTACGTGTCAACAGCTTGCAACATGCCCGTGCGACGACGCTCGCGGCTTGGTCCTGAAGGGAAATGAGCTGAACACGGCGGGCCATGGATGGCCCGCGCGGCTCGGGAGAGCCACACCGCAATGCAACGCTTAGCGCCCGGCGGCGAGCCGCACGGCGAGCGAATCCGGCAGGCCCGCGGCGCGGATACGGCCCTGGGCCGCGCGAATATCGTAGACGACGCGGCGCAGGGTCAACAGCCGGTCGGTCGAATCCCAGATCGCGTACGCGGCGCGCGGGTCGCGGTCGCGCGGCTGCCCGACCGAGCCGGGATTGATCAGATACAGATAATCGGGATCGAGGTCCAGCACGCGCTGCGTTTCGCGCGCGCCGGGCACGCTCATCGGCTGAATGCCGCCGCGCTGCCAGCTCCAGCCGCCCTGAATGTGCGTGTGCCCGAAGAACAGCAGCTTGTCCTCGAAATAACGGTCGAGCCCGGTGACGTCGGCGGTCAGCGTCAGGTAGTCGTCTTCGTCCGCGGGCGAGCCGTGCGCCAGACCGAAACCGTCGAGCCACAACGGACCGGCCGGCAGTTCGCGCAGCCATTCGAGATCGCCCGGGCCGAGCACTTCGAGGCACCACTCAATCGCCCGCTGCGCGGCGTGGTTGAACGTCTCTTTCAAACCGTCTTCCCACAGCGCCCGGTCGTGGTTGCCCCGCACAATGCAGGTGGCTTCCTGGCGGATCCATTCGATGGCCTCGATCGGACAGGCGCCATAGCCGACCAGATCGCCGCAACAGACGACTTCGTCATACCGGCCCGAAGCATCCCGCAGAACCGCCTCCAGCGCGTCGATGTTGCCGTGGATGTCGGTCAGGATCAGATGCCGCATAGACGAATCAGCGTGACCTCGGGATCGGCCCCGATGCGCAACGGCACGCCGACCGTGCCGAGCCCGCTGCTCACGTAAAGCTGCCTGCCGTCCTTCTGGTAGAGGCCCTGAATGTAGGGCGTGTAGACGCGGACGAAGGTCAGGTTCTCGCCGCCGAGCGGGATGTTCACCTGACCGCCATGCGTGTGGCCGGAAAGGGTCAGATCGAAGCCCAGTTCCGCGGCCCGGTCGAAGGCCGCCGGCGTGTGCGACAGCAGCACGTTCAGCGCATCACTCGCCAGCCAGTTCTCGGCGCCCACCAATGGCTCTTCTCCCCAATGAGGGTAGTCTATGCCACTCAGGTTCAGCTTCGCTTGACCGAAACGCACTACCTCGCTGGCGCCGCGGAGATAGTGAATCCCCTGCCGTGCGCCCAACCGCGTCGCCTCGTCTTCCACCTGCGCGTACTGCTCATGATTGCCGTGACAGGCCCAGATACCGGCCTCGCCGCGCAGGGCCTTGAGGATCTTCAGACAGCCGCGCAGGTCGTCGCCGTAGCGCGTGATCAGGTCGCCGGTGACCACCATCACGTGCGGCTTCGTTTCATTCGCCATCGCCACGGCGTATTCCAATTCACGGCTGCCAAGAAACGGGCCGTAGTGGATATCGGTAAGCTGCGCGATCCGGATGCCATTCAGATCGGGATGCAACCCGCGGATGCGGACATTGACTTCACGCAACGCGGGGCGCGAATGCGCGCGCTCCATCCCGGCGGCCGCGACGGCGGTCGGCGCAAAGGCCACCACAGGCGCGGCAATCCGCAGAAACGCACGCCGTCCGGGGTCGATGCTCCGCTCCGGCGCACTTAAGCGCCGGTGCAGCGCCACCCAGATGCCCAAGCTGACCACGACCATCAGCCAGAGCATCGTGCCCGCCAGCATCCATGACAGCACCACTGAGTTGAACAGGCCGTGCCACGGCTGCACCAGCAGCGGCACAACGAAAATCATGTAGGCGAAGAGCGCGTAGTAGACGGCGCGCAAAGCCCATCCGCGCACCGCGCTCTTTTTCACCCATGCCGTCTCGCGCAGATAGCGGTAGAGGTAGGTCTGAAGGATCAGGGTCAGGATGTCGATGATCGAAGGCAGCAGCCAGCGGCGAATCAGTTCCATACGCGCTCTACCAGCATCCCAGACTTCGGCCCCGATTGGCTTTCGCGAGCCGGCGGCGCGAAACCTGAAAGCCGTTTCAGAATGAGCTTCGACCGGATCGGTGCTGGCTCAGCACGCCATTCAACGCCGGTGAAGCAACGGCGAACCCGCGATCGCTTTGCCACGCCGCAGAGCGCCTCTTCAGCACCGAACCCCGAACGTCAGAGAGGGGGCATCCGTCGCGCTGTCGAGGCTGATCGGGCGCCGCGTACTCGTTCGCGGCCACGGCGGAGCCGGGAGGCTCACGCCGGATGCCAGCACGAAGCCCTGGACGAAAAGCACTGTTACGCTGCAAGTGACTGACAATCATTTGGATACAACCGCTCCCTGACGGTCGCGGCTCCGTTTCGAGGCGGCAGGTCTGCGCCCGCAGTCTGCGTGTCTACAGAAAAATCAAAACTGCCGCTAACCCAAAACCGGGTTGCTGCCGCACTCCAGCGCCGTTCCCATCCACAGCAACTCCTGGTCGTAGTCGGAGTGCAGCTTGTAGGCGTACGGATACGCGCCGATGGCGCGCGGGCGTACGTCAATCCGGTTCATGTCGTATTGGCCGAGGCCCGCCTGCCAGCAGTAGTTCAGGTAGCCGATCGTCGTCGGATCGATGCCCATGACGTCCAGGCCCACACGGTCCAGCGCGATCAGGTCCGTGGAAGCCAGCGCCACGTGCGACGCCACCGCGGTCCCTTCGGTCGGGCCGTCGCCTTCCATGCCGGTGAAGCCGTCGATGACGCCGAGCCCCCAGAACGGCCGCTGCTTTTGAGCGTTCAAAAACATGTCGAAGTTGCTGCCGCGCACGCCGGAGTGGAACTTGCGCTTGTCATTCCAGGCCTCGGACGCGCTGCGCGGCTGGTGCAGCGGCGCGCCCATCACCATGTTCTTCACGCTCATGGTTGCGATGACGACGTTGTGCGTCTTCAGCATCGCGAGCGACACGATGTACGCCGCCGGGTCGAAGAGCCGCGCCGCCAGACGCACCGGTGCGATGTGCGTGTCGTGGTCGGCGACCTGCAGCACCTTGTACAGGCCTTCTTCGTGGAAGCAGACCAACCGGATGTCGCGCCCTGCATAATCGGCGATCAGTTGCGGATAGCCGAGCGCGTTGTAGCCGGTCCACGTGTCCATGGCCGAGCCTTCACCGATCACAATCGGGCCCCGAAAACGCGTCACGAAGAAATCGAGCACGGCGCGCAGCGCGTCGGGATGCGTGATGGCGAGCGGGTAGGACGGGTCGACGATATTCGGCTTGATCAGGATCGACGTCTTGGCGGCCAGGACCGGCAGGATCTGATCCTCAATCGCAGTCAGGGCCGTGTAGATGTTGTCGTAGCGCTGGTTGCCTTGAACCAGCGAGACAGTGGAACGGGCGGCGTATGGTTCAATGGAAGGATTGCTGGGAACGCCCCGGCTGTGACCGCGTTGTTGCCCCCTCGCGGCCGCGGATGCGGCGGCGGCCAGGAGCAGATTCCGGCGCGAGAATCGGTCCCTCATGCCCCGGCACTCTAGCACGGGCCGCGCTGAAAGCGAATCCCCCCGCCTTAGTTGCGGGTGAAGCTAGCAGCGGTTGGGACGTGCCGTCATCAACTCGTCGATATTGACGAGGTCGGTCGGGTATTTGCCCGTATAGCAGGCGTAGCAGAAGCGGCGTTCCGCGCCCGTATCGGCGACGGCCTGAGCGAGCTTCTCAATCGACAGATACGCCAGCGTGTCGCAGCCGATGAACTGGCGAATCTCCTCGACGCTCTGATTCGCCGCGATCAGTTCGCGCTTGGTCGGCGTGTCGACGCCGTAGAAGCACGGCGAAACGGTCGGCGGGCAGGAGATGCGCAGGTGGACCTGCTTCGCACCGGCGTTGCGCACCATGCGGACGATCTTTTGCGACGTGGTCCCGCGTACGAGCGAATCGTCCACCAGGACAACGCTCTTGCCGGCCAGGATCTCGCGCACCGGATTCAACTTCAGGCGCACGCCGAAATCGCGAATCGCCTGCGACGGCTCGATGAAGGTGCGGCCCACATAGTGGTTGCGGATCAGGCCGTGCGCAAACGGCACGCCCGAGGCGTGCGAATAGCCGAGCGCCGCGGCCACACCCGAGTCGGGGATTGGCACGACCACGTCCGCCTTGACGGGCAGCTCTTCGGAAAGAAAGCGGCCCATCAACTCACGCGAATGCTGCACCGCGACGCCGAAAACGATCGAGTCGGGACGGGAGAAATAAACGTGCTCGAAGACGCACTGCGCGGGCTTGTCGGGCAGTGTGTAAAACTCGCGCGTGAGCCCGTTCGGACCGGCAATCACCATCTCGCCCGGTTCGACGTCGCCGACGTAGTGCGCGTCGATCAGGTCGAAGGCGCAGGTCTCGGAAGCAAAGACGTAGACCGGGCCCTTGCCCGTGTTCATGCGTCCGATCGCGAGCGGCCGGAAGCCGTGCGGATCGCGCGCCACGATGATGCTGTCGCCGGCGATCACCACCAGGGAGAAGGCCCCTTCCAGCAGCATCAGCGCTTCCCGCAGCGCCTCGGCCAGCGTCCGCTGGTTGCTGTGCGCGACCAGGTGCAGGATCACCTCGGAGTCGCTCGACGCCTGGAAAATGGCGCCGTGATCTTCGAGTTCGGCCCGCAGTTCCAGCGCATTCGTGATGTTGCCGTTATGCGCAACCGAGATGCGGCCCTTGTTGCACGAGACCGAGAAGGGCTGCGCGTTCAGCAGCGAACTGTCGCCCGCCGTCGAGTAACGGCTATGACCGATGGCCATGTAGCCCGGCAGTCCGTTCAGCACCGACGCCGTGAAGATATCGGCGACATGCCCCATCGCCTTGTGCGTGTAGATCAGCTTGCCGTCCGACGAGGCGATGCCGGCGCTCTCCTGCCCGCGATGTTGCAGTGCATGCAGGCCGAGATGCGTAAGATTCGCCGCTTCCGGATGACCGTAGACGGCGAAGACGCCGCACTCCTCGTGCAGCTTATCGAACGGCAAGTCTTCTTCAAGCATGGGTTTCCGCGTGCAGTGCGCTGGCAAGCGCCGTCGACCAGATTTCCCGGATTTCGCTCACACGGACGTCGATGAGCGATTGGCCACGATTGGCGATCGTCAGGCGGTCCGAACCCGTCTTGCCGATCGCAAGCGCCGGCACGTTATGCCGGTCGCAGATTGCCTGAACCTTAGCGAGGTTGGCCGTCGAGACGATGACGCGCGACGGGCCTTCGTGGAACAGCAGCACCTCGGGCCCCAACTCGCTATCGAGTTGAATCGCAGCGCCAACGCCGTTCGCGAACGTGCCTTCGGCGAGCGCCCACGCCAGACCGCCCTGGCTGATGTCGTGCGCCGTTTCGGCCAGACCCGCGATGACGATTTCGCGCGTCGCGGCCTGAACCCGTTTTTCGAATTCCAGATCGATCCGCGGCGGCAGGCCCCACAATTGGCCGGTCACCTGCTTGGCGTACTGCGTGCCGCCCATCTCAACGTTGTTGGCCGTACCCACGCCACCGATCAGCACGATGTCGCGCTCCGCGGCGCGATAGGCGATGCCCGGCGGCAGCGTGGTCTTCATCAGGCCGACAATGCCCAGCACCGGCGACGGGAAAATCGGCTCGCCCAGCGTCTCGTTGTACAGGCTGACGTTGCCGCCCGTAATAGGCGCTTCGAAAAACTCGCAGGCTTCGGCGATGCCCTCAATGGACTCGACGAGCTGCGCCATAATCTCCGGGCGCTCCGGATTGCCGAAGTTCAGATTGTTCGTCGTGCCGATCGGTTCGGCGCCGACGCAGGCGAGGTTGCGGCAGCACTCGGCCACCAGCAGCTTCGAGCTGAGGCGCGGGTCGAGATAGGTCTGCCGGCCGTTGCCATCGAGCGCCATGGCGATCGACGTTTCCGTGCCCTTGACGCGCACGATGGCGGCGTCGAGTCCGGGGCCCGAGACCGTGTTGGTTCGGACCATGTAGTCGTACTGTTCCCAGATCCAACGCTTGTCGCACAGGTCGCCCGAAGCGGCCAGTTTCAGCAGGTCGGCTTTGAGATTTTTTGAAGCAAACGCGGGCGCCTCGACGGGCACCTCACGCAACGGCTTCGTGTACGGCCGGTTGTAGAGCGGCGCTTCGTCGGCCAACTGGCGGCTGGGGATTTCGGCGACCACCGTGCCGTGATTGCGCACGCGCATCATGCCGTCGTCGTTGACGCGGCCGATGATGACGGCGTCCAGACCCCATTTCTTGAAGACATTGAGCACTTCCTGCTCGCGGCCCTTGTAGGCCACCAGCAGCATGCGCTCCTGCGACTCCGAGAGCATGATCTCGTACGGCGTCATGCCGGTCTCGCGCTGCGGAACCAGCGCCAGATCGATCTCGATGCCCGTTCCGCCGCGGCTGCCCATCTCGCAGGTGGAGCAGGTCAGGCCCGCCGCGCCCATGTCCTGAATGCCGGAGACCGCGCCCGTCGCCATGGCCTCGATGCAGGCCTCCATCAGGAGCTTCTCCATGAAGGGGTCGCCGACCTGGACGTTCGGACGCTTCTGTTTGGACTCTTCGGTGAACTCGGCCGAAGCCATCGACGCGCCGTGGATGCCGTCGCGTCCGGTCTTGGCGCCGACGTAGATTACGGGGTTGCCCGCGCCGGTCGCCTGGCCGTAGAAGATCTGGTCGCGTTTGAAAACGCCGAGCGCGAAAACATTCACCAGCGGGTTGCCGTTGTAGCTCGGCTCAAAAACACATTCGCCGCCCACGGTCGGCACGCCGAAGCAGTTGCCGTAATGCGCAATGCCCTCGACCACGCCGGAGACGATGCGCTGGTTGCGCGCGCCGCACTGCGCGTCGTCGAGCGGGCCGAAGCGCAGCGCGTCCATGACGGCGATCGGCCGCGCGCCCATCGTGAAGATGTCGCGCAGGATGCCGCCGACGCCGGTCGCGGCGCCCTGGAACGGCTCGATAAAGCTGGGATGGTTGTGCGATTCGATCTTGAACGCGATGCACCAACCGTCGCCGATATCGAGAATGCCGGCGTTTTCGCCCGGCCCGCACACCACGCGGGGGCCCTTCGTGGGCAGTTTCTTCAGGTGCAGGCGCGAGCTCTTGTAACTGCAATGCTCGCTCCACATCACGCTGAAGATGCCCAGTTCCGTCAGATTCGGTTCACGCCCCAGGATGGCGATAATCCGCTGGTATTCGTCCGGCGTTAACTGGTGCGCTTGGACGACTTCCGGTGTGACTTCGTTCATTTTCTTACTTCGCTACAGAACAAGCGGCAATCAAGGAACGGAAGACCGCCAGGCCATCCGTGGATCCGACCAACGGCTCAGTGGCGCGCTCGGGATGCGGCATCATGCCGAGCACGTTGCGGCCCGCATTCAGTACGCCGGCGATGTCGCGCAGCGAACCGTTCGGGTTCTCGACGTAGCGGAAAGCGACGCGGTCTTCCGCTTCCAACTCGTCCAGCGTCCGCTCGTCGGCCGTGTAGCAGCCTTCGCCATGGGCAATCGGGATGCGCAGCTCGGCGCCGGCGGGAATCGCGTTGGTGAAGGGGGAATTGCGCGTGGCGGCCGTGAGCCGCACTTCCTTGCAGATAAACCGGAGGCCCCGGTTGCGCACGAGCACGCCGGGCAGCAGGCCGCACTCGGTCAGGATCTGGAATCCGTTGCAGATGCCGAAGACCAGTCCGCCCTCGGCGGCAAAGCGTTTCACGGCGGACATGATGGGGGAGAACTTGGCGATGGCGCCGCAGCGCAGATAATCGCCATAGGAAAAACCGCCCGGCAGAATCACGCAGTCCGAACCCTTCAGGTCCGTATCGGAGTGCCAGAGGTATTCCGCATCGTGTCCAAGGTTACGCGAAGTCGCATACCACGCATCATGGTCGCAGTTACTTCCAGGGAAGACGACGACGCCGAATCTCATCGTAGGAGACCTCAATTTTAGCAGAAGAAGAAAGCACGCAAAGCCGCGAACCCGGCAGGCAGGGCAGGGCGGGACTCGTTTGCTGAGGGAAGCGCACTCTACTCGGCAGCCGCGGCGGCAGCCACAGCCTTCGACTTTTTAGTCGCGCGTTTCTTGGTTTCCGGCGGCTGGCGATCGATCTTCCGGATGGAGGGAAGAGCGATTTCCAGGACGAACTTGCGTTCGCCGGACTCGTCAAACTTAATCGTGATGTACTGATCGGTGCAGAGAATCACCGTGCCGGGACCGAACTTGGAGTGTTCGACCTGGGCGCCAACGGCAAAAGGCGGTTTGCTGGCCATAAGGATGTAGGGGAAGCCTCGACATTAGTAGAATACCAGAATGGGGCCAGCGCTGTCGAATGGCTCCTCTCCGGCCATGCGCAGCGCACTCATTCCGCAAGACTTACGCGCGGCCCTGGAACGCCAGGCCAACGCTTTTCCGCCATCCGAACTGGCTGCGGCGGCGGGCCGGCTTTCCACCGCCTACCGCAGTGGCGAGCCCATCCCGCTCCACCGCCGCGTCGAGCTGGCGGCCTATGCGCTCACGCGTCTGCCCGCCACCTTCGCCGCGCTGTCCACGGTCTTCGCCGAGCTGCCCTTCGCGCCGCGCACGCTCATCGATTTCGGCGCCGGGCCGGGCACATCGCTGTGGGCGGCGCAGGCCGTCTTCGGCGCGGCTCCGGCTGCGACGCTGATCGAGCAGAACACGAACTGGGCCGCGTTCGCCGCTGAGTTGGGACTGCCTGCGGCCACCTGGCGGCACGCCGATCTGCGGCGGCTGACCACTGCTCCGGAGCCGCACGATCTGGCCGTAATGTCTTACGTTCTCAACGAGATGCCAGCCGTTGACGGCGCCGCGCTGCTGCGCCGGGCCTGGGACGCGGCGGGCACGGCGCTGGCGCTGATCGAGCCCGGCACGCCGGCCGGCTTCGCGCGCATCGTCGAAGCCCGGCGGTTGCTCGTCGAGTGGGGCGCACACATCGCGGCGCCCTGCCCACACGCGGCCAACTGCCCGATTAAGAAACCCGACTGGTGCCACTTCGGCGTCCGCGTCGAGCGCACCCGCGCGCACCGTTTCGCCAAAGGCGGCGAGTTGGGCTACGAAGACGAGAAATTCAGCTACGTTCTCGCCGTACGCCAAGCGCCAGCCGTGCCGGTTGCGCGGGTCCTGCGGCACCCTCTGCACTCCGCCGGACGCGTCGAACTGCGGCTCTGCACGCCATCCGGATTGTTGACGCTGATTGCCAACAAAAAGCATCCAGACTGGAAACAGGCGCGTAAGGCGTCGTGGGGCGACCGCTGGGAGGAGGGGGAACGCGCAAAGTAGCCTGGTTCCCGGTATCCACGTTTCCGATTCGAACCGAGCCCATTTCATGCTGCACGCCTGCCGGGGAGGCTACGTCATTTCTTTTGTGAGAGTGTGGCTTTCCATCACTGTGCTCCTGGTCTGCGCGAACGGCGTCTGGGCCGGAGAAGACCGGAATTCGACCGGCGAAGGCCGGAGTTTGAATGACGTCTGCAAGGCCGTCGAGCAGCGCTACAACGGCGCGCGGAGCCTGGCCGCTCATTTCGACCAGAAGTATCGCGCTCCGGGCCGCCTGCCGCGGGCCGAATCCGGCGAACTGGCGCTGCGTAAGCCCGGGCGGATGCGCTGGGACTATTCCGCGCCCGCCGGCAAGACGTTCGTCTCCGACGGCAAGTCGATCTGGTTCTACAGCCCGGCGGACAAGAAGGTCGAGCGCAGCCCGCTCAAGGCATCCGACGACATGCGCGCCCCGCTGGCGTTCCTGCTCGGCAAGCTCGATTTTCATCGCGAATTCGGCGACCTGACGCTGGAGCAGAGCGGCGGCGACATCGTCATCCAGGCCATGCCGAAGAGCGGCCGGCTGCCCTACCGGCGGGTCGATTTCACGATCACGCCGGCGAATCAGATCCGCCGCGTCGTCATCACGGGCCAGGATCAGTCGGTCATGGATTTCTGGTTTTCGGGCGAGAGGCTGAACGGCCCCGTGGCCGATTCGGCTTTCCGGGTCATCGCGCCGCCGGGCACGCCGGTGGTCGACGTGGAAGCGGTAGGAGAAGAGGAGCCGCGCTGATGGCGTCCTTCCGGTTGAAGTATGCGGATGCCCGCGGCGAGGTGCGCCAGCAGGTGCTGGAAGCGCCGAACGAGGGCGAACTGCGCGAGCGGCTGACCCAGCAGGGTTACCTCGTCTACTCGATCCGCCCGGCGGCCGGCGTGGGCGTTGCGTCCGCGCGCCGCGCGGGCAAGCTCGACGTCGCCAAGTTCCTCATCTTCAACCAGCAGTTCGTCACGCTGTTCCGCGCGGGCCTGCCGATCCTGAAAGCGCTGGACCTGCTGGCCGACCGCCTGACGGATAAGAAACTCAAGCCGTACATCACCGGCATCCGCGACGACGTCCGCAAGGGCGCCCTGCTGTCGGAAGCCTTCGAGCGGCAGAACGTCTTTCCGACCATCTATGTCACCTCGGTGATGGCGGGCGAGAAGAGCGGCGCGCTCGGCGACGTGCTCGACCGCTATGTCAGCTATCAGAAGCTGGCGCTGGCGATCCGCAAGAAGCTGCTCGTTTCGATGATCTATCCGGCCGTGCTGTTCAGCCTGGTGATCGCTCTCGTCATCTTCCTGATCACTTTCGTGGTCCCGCGCTTCGCGACGTTGTACCAGACCGGCTCTACGCAATTGCCCTTGCCGACGCGCATCCTGATGGCCGTCGGCGCGGCGGCGTCCCAGTATGTCGGCGGCGCGGCGGTCATTCTGCTGGCGGTTGTGATCGGCGGACGGATGTTCCTGCGCACGGACGGCGGCCGGCACTGGTCCGACCGGCTCAAAATGAAGACGCCGGTCCTGAGCGAAATCTGGATCAAGTACCAGGTGGCGCAACTCGCGCGCCTGCTGTCGACGCTGCTCGCGGGCGGCATTCCGCTGGTGCAGGGGTTGAATACGGCGTCCAACGCCACCAACAGTCCGCTGATCCGCAAGTCGCTCGACAGCGTGGAGAAGATGGTGCGCGAGGGCCAGCCGCTCGCGGCGTCGCTCGATTCCACCGGCATCTTCCCGCCGCTGGCCATCGACATGGTGGAGGTCGGCGAATCGACCGGCGCGCTGCCGCAGATGCTCAACAGCGTGGCGGAGTTTTACGAAGAGGACGTCAGCACGCGCATGCAGGCCACGCTCTCGCTGGTCGAGCCGGCCATCATGATCTTCATGGGCATCTTTGTCGCCTTCGTGCTGGTGAGCCTGTATCTGCCGATCTTCTCGCTGGCGGAGAGCTTCAACAATTAACGAGGCGCATATGGCGAACGAACCCGCAAAAACCGTCGACCCCGTCCAGGAAGCCGCGGACGCCCGCCGCCTGGCGGAGCGCTATCACTGCGACTTCGTCGACCTGAAAGTCACCAAGATCGACCACGAGCTTTTCAAGGCGGTCCCGGTCGACCTGATGTTCCGCTACAACTTCGTGCCGCTGGCCGCGTTCAACGGGACGCTCGAAATCGCCGTCGCCGACCCGCGCCATCTGAACATCATCGACGAATTGGCGATCCTGCTCGCCAAGAAGCTGAAAGTCCGCGTCGCCACACTCTCCCAGATCTCGGACCTGCTGAAGAAGACGGAACAGTCGCAGCGCGTGCTGGAAGAGGTGACCGAAGGATTCGCGCTCGACGTGGTAGGCGACGAGGAGAACGCCGACGAGACGCTCTCTATCGACCGGCTCGCCGCCGGCGACGCCGATATCGCGCCGGTCATCAAGCTGGTGGATACGACCATCTTCAACGCCCTGGAGCGGCGCGCCTCGGATATTCACATCGAGACGCGCGACGCCGAGGTCGCCATCAAGTACCGCATCGACGGCGTGCTGCAATACGCCATGCCGCCCATCGCCAAAGAGTGGCACTCGATGATCATCAGCCGCATCAAGGTCATGTCGGAACTCGACATCGCCGAGCGGCGCGTGCCGCAGGACGGCCGTTTCCGCGTCCGCTACAAGGGCCGTCTGATCGACTTCCGCGTCTCCATCATGCCGACGATTCACGGCGAGGACGCCGTGCTCCGCGTGCTCGACAAGGAGTCGATGAGCGAGAAGTTTTCGAGTCTCAATCTCGACGTCGTCGGCTTCGCCGACAAGGATCTGGTCCGCTTCCGGCGCTACATCAAGGAGCCGTACGGCATGGTGCTGGTCACCGGCCCCACCGGCTCGGGCAAGACGACCACGCTCTATGCCGCCATCAGCGAGATTCAGAACGACGAGGACAAGATCATCACCATCGAGGATCCCGTCGAGTACCAGCTCAAGGGCATCACGCAGATCCCGGTGAACGAGAAGAAGGGCCTGACCTTCGCCCGCGGTCTGCGCTCCATTCTGCGCCACGACCCGGATAAGGTCATGGTCGGCGAGATCCGCGACCAGGAGACCGCGCAGATCGCCATCAACGCCGCCCTCACCGGCCACCTGGTCTTCACCACCGTCCACGCCAACAACGTGCTGGACGTGATCGGGCGCTTCCTCAACATGGGCGTCGAGCCTTACAACTTCGTCTCGGCGCTGAACTGCATCCTGGCGCAGCGCCTGGTGCGCGTCATCTGCACGCACTGCAAGAAACGCGCGCACTACGACGACGATTTCTACCGCGAAAGCGGGCTCGATCCCGACAAGTGGCGCGACATTCCGATCTATGAAGGCCAGGGCTGCTTCGAATGCAGCGGAACGGGCTTCCGCGGCCGTACTTCGATTCACGAGTTGCTCGACCTGAGCGAGCGCATCCGGCAGATGATTCTGGACCGCCGCCCGGCCATCGAGATCAAGCGCGCGGCGCGCGAGGAGGGCATGACGTTCCTGCGCGATTCGGCGGTGGAGCGCGTGCGCGAGGGCATTACGACGCTGCGCGAGATTAACAAGGTGACCTTCATCGAAGGCTGATATGACGCTGCTCGAACGCATCAAAAGGATCGTCAAGGACCCGCCGCCGCAGTACGCCTTCGAGGTCTCCTCCGAGGGTCTGGCGTGGGCCGAAACCGAGCGCCCGGCGGAGGTGAAGCTGCAGAGTTTCCCCGCCGACGCGGTGTACGTGAACCCGGTGAAGCCCAACTTCGCCGACCCCGCGGTGCTCGCCCAGGCGCTGGAGCGATGCGTGCCGGCGCCCGCCAAACAAAATGTCCGGCTGGCCGTGCTGGTGCTCCCGGACTACTGCGCGCGCGTCGCCGTGCTGGACTTCGATTCCTTCCCGCAGGCGCCCGAAGAGCAACAGGCGCTGGTCCGTTTCCGGCTGAAGCGGACGGTCCCGTTCGACATCGAAAACGCTCTGGTGGCCTGTTACCAGCAGGAGCGGCGGAACGGCGCTAAGCGCCTGGACGTGGTCAGTGTCGCGATCAGCCGCGAGATCGCGTCGCAATACACGCTCCCGTTCCACGCGGCCCGCATTCAATGCGGGCTGATCACGCTCTCCGGCCTGGCCGCGCTGGCGCTCGACGACGCCAACCCCGATGCCGCCACTCAATGGTTGCAGGTGAAGCTCGCCGGCCGGGCGTTGACCGTGTGCCTGATGGAAGGCGAGGCCCTGCGCATGTTCCGCTGCGTCGAACTGGACCACGCGAGCGTCGAAGAAATGGTCGAGGTGCTCGCGCCGACGCTGGCTTTCGCCGAAGACGAGTTGGGCGAGCGGCCCGCCCGGCTGCGCCTGTGCGGCTTCGGCAGCCGGGACCAGGACGGCGAAGAGCTGGGCCGGCAATTGAACCTGCCCGTGGAACGCGTGAACTCGCCGCTCGGCGCGCCGGGCGCGAGCAACGCCGGATTGCTGGGCCTGCTGGCCACAACGGAGGTACGCTGACCGATGCGCGGCCCATGGATCCCCGTTAACCTCTCCTCCGAGCCTTTCAAAAAGGACCGGACGATTCAGATCGCCGCCGTTCTGGCGGCCGTGGTGCTCGTGATTGCGTTGTCGTTCCAGGTCGTCGTGATCAAGCGCGAGCGCCATGCCGCCCGCGACAACCGGAACGCTCTGGCTGGCTTGCAGGGGCAACTGCGGACACTGAACCGCGACTACAACGCGCTGGCCACGGATCTCCGCCAGCCGGCCAATACCGCGGTCTTCGAACGCAGCATCTTCCTGAACCAGCTCCTGCAGCGCAAGGGCATCAGTTGGACGCGGCTGTTTTCCGATCTCGAAGAGGTGTTCCCGCCGACGGTCCGCCTCATCAACGTGCGGCCCTATCTCACCGCCGACAGCCAGGTGCAACTCGACATGATCGTCGGCGCGACGTCGCCCGAGCCGGTTATCGAACTGGTCCGGAAGCTGGAGGGTTCGCCCGTGTTCGGCGCGACTGCGGTGCTCAGTTCGCAGCCCCCTTCGCAAAACGACCCGCTCTACCGTTATCGCGTGAGTGTCAGCTATGCGCAGAAACTTTAGCGTATCCGCCCATATCGACTGGCGCCGGTTCCTGCGCCGCGAGGCTTGGGACCGGGCCACGGTCCTGCGTGTGGCTCTCGGCACGCTGGTCGCCGCCAACGTGGCGGCAGGTTGGTTCGTATTCCATCCGCCCGGCGGCTCGCTGGAGGATCTGGAGGGCCAGATCGTCGCCGCGCGGCAGCAGATCGCCGCGCGCCAGCAGTCCATCCAGCGGCTGCGCCGCACCAGCGACAAGACCGTCCAGGCCCGCCTGGCCGGCGATGAGTTTCTGGAGCAGTACTTCCTGCCCCGCCGCCACGCCTATTCGATGCTGTTGACGGAACTGGACCGAGCGTCGAAAGCGTCGGGCATCAAGCCGAAGGATCACACGTACAGCTACGAGGCGGTCGAGGGCAGCGACACGCTCGGCATGCTGACCATTACGGCGAATTTCGAAGGCACGTACGCCGACCTTGTGGGGTTCGTGAATCAGGTCGACCGGGCCCAGCGGCTGGTGATCATGGAAGCGCTGCAGGCGCAGCCGGTGCAGGGCTCGCCGGTGCTGGCCATCACGATCAAGCTCGACGCATTTTTCCGCTTCGACGGTCCGCAGGGCGACCTGACGCCGGATGAAACGGCCGCGGATAAGCCCGTCGCCACCTCCGAGGTGCGGCGATGAAGCTGCCGATGAAGCTCGGCGCCGAGCCGAAAAAAGTCGCCATCCTGGGCGGATTGCTGGCCGTCGCCGTCGGGGTTTACCTCTGGGGACCGTCCGGCAACGAGCCGCCCGCCGCCAAAAATCCGGCTCCGGCGGCGGCCGCCCCCGCGCCGTCCGCCCGCCAGACTTTGCAGGCTCAGCAGCAGGCGGTGGAAACCGAGGCCGAGCCGGCGAAGGATGCCGCCGCGGCAACGGCCGGCAAAGCGGCTTCCCGGGACTTCCGGCCCTCCCTCAAGCGCAAGCCCGGAGACGTCACGGATCCGGAGCAAGCCGACCCCACTTTGCGGACCGACCTGCTGGCGCGATTGGCCGGCGCGCGCGCCGAGCGCGTGGAGCGCAGCCTGTTCGATTTCTCGGGCGGTTCGGCCGCGCCGAAGCCGAAGCTGCCCGAGCCCAAGATCGTCATCAAACCGGTGAAACGTATGATCGGCCCGGCGCTGCCGCCTCCGCCGCCGCAGGCGGTGAACAACACGCCGCCGCCTCCGCCGCCGATTCCGTTACGCTTCTTTGGCCGGGCTTTACCCCGGCGCGGGGGCGTCAAGCGCGTCTTCTGCATCGTCAACGACGAGGTCGCCATCCCCTCGGAAGGTGAAGTTTTGCAGAAGCGCTACAAGATCCAGCACATCAACCCGACCAACGTCGTGGTGGAAGACTTGAACTTCAGCCATCAGCAAACGCTGCCCATTGAAGAGCCGTCGCAGGGAGGTTTTTAGCGAAGTGTTCCGGCTGCGCAGAGCGCGTGTCCGTTCGCGAGGCCACCGGCAAGAACGGGGCTTTGCCCTGCTGCTCGTGTTCGCGATGGCGGCGTCCATCGCCATCCTGATCTATCTGGAGATCCCGCGCGTCGCCTTCGAGCGCCAGCGCGACAAGGAAGCGCTGCTGATCGATCGCGGCGAACAGTACGCCCGCGCCATCGAGTTGTACACCCGCAAGACGGGCCACTATCCCCAAACCATGGACGAGTTGGAGCAGGGGCAGACGATCCGCTTCCTGCGCCGGCGCTACAAAGACCCAATGACCGGCAAGGACGAGTGGCGCCTGATTCACACGAACGCGAACGGGCAGTACCTGGATTCCAAGGTGCATAAAGCGGAGGGCCCCGGGACCGGCCAGAGCAGCGGCCCGAGCGTGCTGGCGTCGCAGATCCAGGGCATCGGCCAATCGGCCACGGTGATTTCCCAAGGCCCGCAGACCTCCGCCGCACTCCAGAAGCGCGCCAGCGACCGGATCAGTCCCGGCTCCCCCGGCGCTACTTCCGGCGACGCCAGCCAGGCCGGCTCCCCGGAAGGTACGCCGGACGCCAGCCAGAACACCGATCAACAGCAGAATACCGGAACTGCCGCGGGCCAGAACGCCGCCGGCTCCGGCAACCAGTCCGGCGCTCCCGTCTTCCCATCGGTTCTGCCGGCAACGCAAGGTCAAACGCAACAACAGCAGAGTTCCGGCGCCAATGCGTCAGCGCAGGCGAGCGGCAGTTCGCAGTCTCCCGCGATCCAGACGATCCAGTCCATGCTCGGCGCCAACCGCAACCTGCCTTCGGGTGCGGCCGGGATGTCGCCGCTGGGCGGCGGGCTGGTGGGTGTGGCGACGACGGTCGAAATGGAAGGCATCCGGCGCTACAAGGACCATTCCAATTACTCGGAGTGGGAGTTCGTCTACGACCCGCGGGACACCCAGACGCAGGGCCAAGGCGGCAACGGCCAGCAGGGCGCGAACAGCGCCGGCGCCAACGCCGCGAACTCGGCCTTCGGCGGGATGTCAGGCGGCACCGCGGCGCCGGCCTCCGGCGGACCGCACTAGCGCTGTCTCCGGGTTAGTGTAGACCGTACTTGCCCGGCCGCCCGCCGCGTGGCGGGACAGGCTTCGGGCTCTGCACGGCGTCAGCCCCGCTGTCCATCTCGGCGCACATCCGAGCAGGATCGGCTTCGTATCAGGGCATGACTTCAGTCGCGCCGTGCTCGTCGGCTCCGTATCAGGGCATGACTTCAGTCGTGCCGTCCCGCGCGGAAAGGAATAGGGCTTCAGCCCCTGAAAATGGCGCGGCCTTGGAGGGCATCTGGCGCTGAGACTCGAGCACACGCCGGCCGGTAAGCCCGAATGGTGAGCCGCGTTCATCTGCCGGCCGTCAGGCGTGCCTCGCGCAAAGGAAAGCAGCAGCGGCTAAAGCCGCAAATGGCAGGCGTTCTGACGGCACGACTGAAGTCGTGCCCTGATACGTTGTGCATGCCGCTTCAACGTGCAACAAACACGTTCCGCGCGCCGCTTCGACGTGCCGCCGGATACGTTTCGCGCGTGCATTCGACTCGCCGCCGGGCAGCTTGCTTGAAATGTTAAAAACTGCAAGCGCGGGTTCGGCCCGGCAAGATCGCAAACTATCGGCGGCCTACAGTATCTCTGAAACTGCCCCAATGCGCTTTCGAACTTCGTGTCGACCGGCGATGGAACGCCGCGTCGCGTTGCTGGTGTGTCACCACCCGCTTCCAGCACAGAACCGCGAATGAAAAGAGAGGCCCCGCCGCAAGTGGCTTCCAGTCAACGGGGGTACCACCGCTCCCTCACGGTCGCGGCTCCGTTTCGAAGTCGTCGCGGCTTCGCTTCCGGGCACTTCTCCGTCGCGAAGCACGGCGCGGTTTCGAAGCGGCCGATATGCGCCCTCCGTCGGGAAATCTGCAAAAAAGCCGGAACCATCCTGCGGCGCGTTACCGCGCTTTGCGGTGCGCCTTCAGCGCCTCTAAAAACACCGGCACCAGCGAAATCAGGATGATCAGGATGACGGCCTTTTCGAAGTTGGCGCGCACAAACGAAATGCTGCCCAGCGTGTAGCCCAGCATGACCATCGAGAAGATCCAGCCCACGCTGCCCACCATGTTGAACAGGAAAAAACGCCCGTAGCCCATCCGCGCAACGCCCGCGACGAACGCCGCGTACGTCCGCACGATCGGCATGAACTGCGCATAAATGAGGATCTTGCCGCCGTGCTTATCGTAGAAGGCCTGTGTCTTCTCGAGGTGCTCGCGCCGGAAGACCTTCGAGTCTGGACGGGCAAAGAGCTTGACGCCCACCTTGCGGCCCAACGTGTAACCCGTCGCGTTGCCGCAAAGCGACGCGCAGATGAGCGCCGCGATGATGGCGAAGATGTTCAATTGACCGGCGCCGCAAACGACGCCCACCGTGAACAGCAACGAGTCGCCGGGCAGGAAGAAGCCGAGCAGCAGGCCGGTCTCCGAGAAAATGATGCTGCACAGCATCGCGTAGCCCCACCAGCCCGTAAAGACCGTGGAGAGCAGATGAATCAGCCGCTGCGGGTCGGTCAGATTCTTCAGGAATTCGAGCAAACCAGTCAGCATGTATGAGTTTCCCGGTCGAACAACACGGCGGTCAACCAGTTGGCGCGGGCGCGCGCTGGCCCGCGCCGTCCGGACATAACAAAGGGGCGCGTTCGTACGCGCCCCTGATTGCCAATAGCGGCCATGCGGTTCAAGCGGACTGCTAGCTGCGGTAGCCGGCGACCAGCCGCTTGATGTTATCGTCGTGGATCTTGATCTTCTTCTGCTTGACGAGCATATTCACCAGCCCGTCGCTGAAAAGATCCCGCCGTTCCCGCGCCGCGCGGTTCTTCAGATTGTTGATGATCTGGTCGCGCTGCGAGGCAAGCTGGGTCATGTCCGCTTCGGTCCGCGACAGAACCTTCGTGAAGTACGTGCCGCCGGAGAGCGAGAACGGCCCGGCCGTTTCGCCCACCTTCTTGTCGAAGGTGGCCTCGATCTGAACCGCGGCTCCGATCCCTTCGGCCGCGCCATCGCGGCTGAACTCGGTGGAAGTGGTCTTCACCTCGGCGCCGGCTTTCTTGGCGGCCGCCGCGAAGTCCGCGCCCGAGCTTAGCTGCTGCGCGATCTCCTTCGACTTGTCCTGAATCAGCTTCGCCAGCTTCTCCGCGACCACGGCCGCCTTGACGCGGTCCTGGACCTCGGAGAGTTCGGCGAGGCGCGAAGGATAAACCTCGACGGCCTGAACCACCGCGAGCTGTGTCGGAGTCACGGCGACCGGAGGAGTGACGCCGCCGCGCTTCAGCCCGGAAACGGCCTCGTTGAATTGTGGATTCGCGCCAATGCCGGGCACCTCATCCTGCGGCCCGATCTTCTGCGCGCTCAAAGGCTTGATGCCGTTCGCATCGGCGATCTTGTTGGCTTCGGCCACCGATTTGCCGAGCGCGGTACGAATCTGGTCGGCGAGAGCCTGCACCTTGTCGGCGGCCCGCGCCTGCTGCATTTCGTTCTGCAACTCGCCCTTGACTTCGTCGAAGGTGCGCGTGTGCGCCTGTTCCTTCTGTTCGACCTTCAGAATGTGGAGGCCATAGACAGTCGTGATGATGTCGCTGATCTGGCCGGGCTTCAGCGTGAAGGCGGCCTTCTCGAACTCCGGAACGGTCTGGCCGCGGGTAATCCAATCGATGTCGCCGCCCTTGACAGCGGAAGCGGTATCTTCGGAGTTCTTCCCGGCGAGCGCCGCGAAATCGGCGCCACCGCGAGCCTGTTTCAGCAGATCTTCCATCCGCTTGCGGAGCGCCTGCACTTCAGCCTGCGGCTTGTCGGCGGTCTTCAACAGGATGTGGCGCACGCGCACGCGCTCCGGAACGCGATACCGTTCGCGCTGTTCGGTATAGGTCCGCAGCAGGTCCTGGTTGCTGACCGTTGTCGCCGCCGCCAGCTTCTCCTGGTCGATCAGGTAGATCAGGTAGTCGCGCTTTTCCGGAATCGTGTACGCGCTGCGGCTCTTGGCAAAGTTGGCCGCAACCTCTTCCGGCGTCGCCGTGATCTGAGCCTTGAACTTATCCGGGGAGAGCTGGATGTAGGCGATTTTAATCTTCTCGTTCTGCTTGCGGTAAGCGTCTTCCACCTGAGCGGGCGTCACGACGCTGCCTTCGAGCGCCAGCGTCTCCATCCGCTGCAGCAGGATCTGCCGCCGCAAGTCGTTTTCGAACTCGGGGATCGTCGTGTTCATCTGCCGCAGGTACGCGGCGTACATATCCTTGCCCGCGAACTTGCCGCCCTGGAAAAGCTGCGGGATGTACATCTGGATGGCGGAGGCGAGTTCTTCCTCGCTCACGTTCATGCCCAGGCGTTTGGCTTCAAAAGCGATGGCGCGGTCGGCGATCATCTGCTGGATCAGCATCGGCGCGTAGACCTGCTCCAGGCCGCGCGGGATGCTGCCGGCGCGCTGCGCGCGGGCCAGCGCCTCATGAACTTCGACCGTCGTAATCGTGTCGTCGCCAATCTCGGCGAGGACCGTCTGGTCCACCCTGCCCCCCATACCGCTGTAGTTGGGCACCAGGGTCACCACCATGGCCAGGGCCACCAGGCCCAGGAGCCCGCTGAGGAGCCAACGGACACTCTTCTCTCGACTGCGAAACAGATCAAACATGGGAAGAACAACTCCTGAGGCCTGATTCAATCACGAGGCCGTCAAACTTTTCATTATACGAAGCCTGCGCCTCAGCGTCCGAGGCCACATTCTTCATGCACGGCGCGGACCGCTTTTTCGAGGCCCGCCCTTCGCACCACAATCGCGATCGTAATCTCGCTGGAGCCCTGGGCAATCGCGATGATATTCACCGCCGATTGCGAAATGGCGGTAAAGATCCGGCCCGCCATGCCCGCCATGCCCTTCATGCCTTCGCCCACGATCGCCAACAGGCCGACGTCCAGGTCTACGTCAATCGGGTTCAGGTAGCCGTGCGCCAGTTCCAACGCAAAAGACTGTTCCAATTGCTCCACCACCGCGGGCAGTTCCGACTGCCGGATGAGGAAGCAGAAATTCTGCCGGTAGCTCGAGCTGGTCACCACCAGCAACTCCGCGTTTGCCGCCGCCATGGCGTCAATCGACCGGGCCATTATCTTCGCGCCATTCAGCGCGGCGCTGGCGGGCTCCAGGGAAACCAGCGCGACGTTGCTCATCGAGGTCACCGCGCACGGGCCCTTACGCTCTTGCGCCGTCTCGGGCACGATGCGCGTTCCCGGCACTTCCGGCGAAAAGCTGTTCTTGCTCCACACCGGAATCCGCTTTTCCATCAGCGGCGCCAACGTGCGCGGATGCAATACCTTCGCGCCGTTGTAGGCCAGCTCCGCGGCCTCCCGGTACGTGATCTCGGTCAGCACCTTCGCGTGCGGCACCAGCCGCGGATCGGCGCTCATGATGCCGTCGACGTCGGTCCAGATCCACAGCTCCGAGGCATCGAGCACCGCCGCCAGAATCGAAGCCGAAAAATCCGAACCGCCGCGGCCGAGCGTCGTCGCGCGCCCGTCAAGCGTCGCGCCGTTGAAACCGGTCATGATCGGCATCCGGCCGGCCGCCAACGCGGGACCCAGCACGGCGTTCGCCCGCTCCCTCGTCTGCGCCATGAGCGGCGAAGCATTGCCGAAAGCCGAATCCGTCACAATCACGTCGCGCGCGTTCACGGCATAGGCGTCCGTACCTTGCGATTGCAGCCACGCCGCAATCAGCTCCGCCGAAAGCCGTTCGCCGACCGCAATCGCCTCGTCCACCGACCGCGGCGGACGCTCGCCCAGCATCAGCATGCCGCGGGCGATGCGGTCGAACTCCGTCGTGGTTTCTTCCAGCTTGACCAGAGTCCGCGTCAGGATCTCGCCGCTCAACAGCTCCCGGGCCGTGCTCACGTGCCGTTGGCGGAGTGACGCGAGCCGCTCTTCCACGCCCGCGCCGTCGCCGGCCTCGGCATGCCGCAGGGTATCCAGCAGCAGGTCCGTCACCTTCGACATCGCCGACACCACGGCCGCCACCGGCCGCGCGCGGCGCTGTTCGGCGCACAGGATCGCGGCGGCGCGAATGCGTTCCGCGGAACCCATACTGGTCCCGCCAAATTTCATGACGAGCAGATTGCTCAACGCTCGGCTTCCTTTCCGTTGCTGGTGCGTTCCCGCACAATCCGCAGCAGCGCCTCTTCCACCTCATCCGGCGTGTGTCCCGTCGAATCCAGATACACCGCGTCGGGCGCCTGCACCAGCGGGGCTTCGGCACGGGTCCGGTCCCGCTGATCGCGCTCCCGCATCTCGCGTTCCACTTCCGCCGCATCCGCCTCTGCGCCCTTCTGGCGCAGCTCGGCTACGCGCCGTCCCGCGCGCTCCGCCGGATCGGCATCGAGAAACACCTTCACTTGGGCCTGCGGAAAGACGACGGTCCCGATGTCGCGCCCTTCCATGACGACCGAATGAGTCTGCCCCATCCGGCGCTGCAATTCCACCATCGCGCGCCGCACGCCGGGCACCGCCGAAACCTTCGAAGCAGCCTGGGAAACCTCGGGCTGGCGAATCGCCGCGCTGACGTCTTCGCCGTTCAGGAACACGCGCGCATCCGGCGTCAGCTCGATCTGACCGTGCAGCGCCAGTTGCTCCAGCTTCAGCGGATCTTCCAGCGAGATGCCCGCGCGCAGGGCCGACAGCCCGACGGCGCGGTACATCGCGCCCGTATCGATATAAAGGTAGCCGAGACGCGCGGCAACCCGCCGGGCGAGCGTGCTCTTGCCCGCGCCGGCGGGTCCGTCGATGGCGACAATGACGTGCTTTGACACTGGGGAAACGATTAGTTTAGCGCGAGCCGCCCGCGGCCCAGTCATTGCGGAACACTTTGCCGTCCTTCATGACGAAGCGGACACGCCCCATCACCTGCGGGTCTTTCAGCGGATCGCCGTCCACGGCGATCAGATCGGCCAGCCGGTTGGGCGCCACCTGGCCCAGCTTGTCCGGGTAGCCGATCAGCTCGGCCGCCGCGGTCGTCGCCGCGCGGATCGCATCCAGCGGCTGCATGCCGTATTGGACCATCACCGGGAACTGCTTCCAGTTGTCGCCGTGCGGATAGACGCCGCCGTCGGTGCCGAACGCCATGCGCACGCCGCTCTGCCAGGCCTTCCGGAAGTTTTCGCGCTGCAGCTTGCCTACCTGGCGCTCCTTATCGAGCATCTCCGGCAGCAGGCCGTTCTTGGCGCCCTGCTCGAGGATGTAGGTGTCGTTATAAATGTCGAAGACCAGGAACGTGTGGTGCTCTTTCGCCAGCCGGATACCCTCGTCGTCGATCAGGCTGCAATGCTCCACGCTGTCGATGCCCGCCAGGATCGCGTCTTTGATCGACTGCGTGCCGTGCGCGTGCGCGGCCACTTTGCGGCCCAGCTTGTGCGCCTCCTGGGCAATCGCCGTCAGCTCTTCCAGCGTGTACTGCGGCGCGCCCACGCCGTCGCCTTTCGACAGGACGCCGCCGGAAGCGCACACCTTAATTACGTCGGCGCCGTATTTGACATCCTCGCGGACTTTGGTCCGCGCCGCCCACGGCCCGTCGGCCACGCCCTCGCCTTTGCGGTGATATTCGAAGGGCAGAAGATTCTCGTCGCAGTGCCCGCCCGTGATACCCAGCGGCGGGCCGGAGACGATCATGCGCGGCCCGATGATGTCGCCATCCTTGATCGCATCGCGCAGCGCCACGTCGGTGAACGAATCCGCGCCCAGGTTGCGAACTGTTGTGAACCCGCTCAGCAGGGTCGCACGCGCGTTCTTTGCGCCGGTCAGCGCCGCGCGCGGGACCGAAATCCCCAGGGACGAATAACCCGAGTTTTTCGGATCGCCCGTCAGATGATCGTGCACGTCGATCAGACCGGGCATGCAATAGCCCTGTGAGAGATCCGCCGCCGGCTTCATGCTCCCCGCGGGACCGACCGAAATCACCGCGCCGTTTTCGACGGTCACATCGACGTTCGAAGCAACCTCGCCCGTCGCCGGGTTCAGCAAATGACCGCACCGCACCACCAGCGGCTCAGCGGCCGCACAGGAAGCCAGTAATAAGGCAATCGACAACACCTTCCGCATATCCTTCTAGAATAGGGCATCGGAATGCGAAGCCGTGATTTCGAACAGCTCGTGGAAGCGGCTTTGGCCGAGCTTCCCATGCGCTTCCGCCGGCGCTTGCGCAACGTCGCTATCGTCGTGGAGAACGAGCCCCCGCGCCCCGGCCTGCTGGGACTCTACGAGGGCCGTCCGCTCACCGAACGCAGCTTCGCCGTGCCCGTTTCGATGCCCGACCGGATCACCATTTACCAGGGACCGCACGAGCGTGCGGCGCGCAGCCTGAACGAGTTGAAGCACATGGTCTACGAAACGGTCTGGCACGAAATCGGCCACTATTTCGGCATGGACGAACGCCAGGCGCGGCGCGCCGAACGCCGCCGGGCCGCCCTGCGCCGCCGCCGTTAGCGCTTCCCGGAGTCATAAAGTTGAATACACAAGCGACCCAACTGGCATACTCTGTAGCTGGTGAAGATCAGGAAGAGGATGGGCCATCCTCCGTGCGAGGCGCTTCGACCTCAGGAGCAAGGCTATGAGTTCAATGCAACCTCAACTCGTTCTTGATAAGTATTCCCTGGGGGTGGGCGACCGCTTCGCCCACGAGGGCCGGGCGCAACTGCGCGCTTGCGTCCAGGCGGCCGGACTCGGCGTCACGGTCGTGCCGGTCTGGAACAAGTCGAACCGCGAACATACGATCGTCGGCTCGCAGCCCGCCGATGTGCGCGATGAAGCCGACGAGGCCGTACAGGCGTTGGGTTGGAAGAGGCCCTATTTCGTCGACGCGGATCACGTCAACCTTGAAACGATCGACCGCTTCGTCGAGTGGAGCGATTTCTTCACCCTCGACGTCGCCGACGCAATCGGCCAGGAACCGGAGGAGGGCGCCGTCGACAACTTCCTGCAGGCTCACCCGGAGCTGACGGAGACCGTTGAGATCGACGGCCTGGCGAAGCCCTTCCACGCTTCGAAGGCTAACGCGGTAAAGGCCGCCGACAAGTACCTCCACGCCATACGGCAGGCGGGCGCCATCTATCATCGTCTGGCGTTGGCGAAAGCGCACGCGGGCTTCGTCACCGAAATCTCCATGGACGAGACGGACAGCCCGCAGACGCCGTTTGAGCTGCTGCTGATCCTCGCTGCGATCGCCGCTGAAGGCATCCCGGCGCAGACCATCGCGCCCAAGTTCACCGGCCGCTTCAACAAGGGCGTCGATTACCGCGGCGACGTAAAGCAATTCGAGCGCGAATTCGAGGCCGATCTGGCCGTCATTGCCTATGCGCGGCGCCGTTACGGCCTGCCCGCCAATCTGAAGCTCAGCATCCACTCCGGAAGCGACAAGTTTTCCATCTATGGCCCGATGCGCCAGGCGTTGCGCAAGTTCGACGCGGGCATCCATTTGAAGACCGCGGGCACGACGTGGCTGGAGGAGTTGATCGGGCTCGCCGAAGCCGGTGGCGACGCGCTGCTGCTGGCGCAGGAGATTTACGCCTCCGCGTTCTACCACTGGGAAGACCTGTGCAAGCCTTATGCCGCGGTCATCGACATCGACCCCGCCCGGCTGCCCACGCCGCATAAGGTCCGGCAGTGGTCGTCGGAGCAGTTCACCGGGGCGTTGCGCCACGACCCGTCGAATCCGCTGTTCAATTCCGACGTGCGCCAGTTGCTGCACGTCGGCTATAAGGTCGCGGCGAAACTCGGCGAGCGCTACACGGATCTGCTCGACGCCTGCGAGACGCAGATCGCCCGCAACGTCACGGAGAACCTTTTCGAGCGTCACATCCGGCCGTTGTTCCTGACTGACTGAGCAACTCCGCAGCCGGCCCGGTCGCAAGTGGGGCGGTCCTCCAGGACCGCGCGGGCTCTCCAGAGCCCGCTGCGTGGGGTCGTGTTCGTCTTCCGCGGCCGCAACATGAGCCCGAGCCATCAGGAATACGAAAACGCCCCGCACCGCCGGATGGCAATGCGAGGCGTTTGGGTATCAGTTGAACCGCAATCTCAGTTCGTGACTTTCTCCGGCGGAGCGACCGGCGCTTTGGGCGCCCGCGGAGCCTTGAGCGCTTTCGCCCCCTTGGCTGCCGGCGGCGCTGGTGGCGCGAGCGGCTCCGTGATGCCCGGCCCGGACTTGCGCACCGTCACTCCACCGCGGTCGGTGGCGACCTTCACCTCGGTCGTCCCGCCGAGCGCGCCGGTCAACTTTGCGCCGCGGCCGTCGGACCACTGTTTCAGCCGCTCGTCGAAATCGTTACTGATCTCGCCGTGATTGGTGGTCGCCGTCAGGTTGCAGCGCGCCGCCGACGGCAGCGCCAATTCCACGCTGCCCGAGTGCACCCGCACATCCACGCGCGGCATCGGCAGCCGGGTCTGCGTCAGTTCCACGTCGCCCTCGTCCACGTCTAGGTTCACCGAGTCGGTGACGTCGGAAAGCCGGATGTCCTTGGGCTTGGTCGTCTTGACCATCACCGGACCCACCAGGTTCGTGCCGCTCAGCGCGGAGAGCCCGAGTTGCAATTCGCCCGGCACCTTCTCCAGCCGCAGTTGCGTGATGTTGCTCTCGAAGCGGACCGGCTTGGTGATGTTGCGCATCGTCGTCTCGCCCGAGTAGCTGCCGTTGATGGTCACCTGGCCGTCGATGTCTTCGAGTTCGATGTCGCGCCCGCGTCCTTTCAACTCCACGTCGCCCTTGATGCCGGTCGCGCGGATGATGTCGCTCTTGCGCGTCTCCACCTTCAGCTTGCCGGCCAGGTTCTGCGCGCGCACGCCGGCGTTATCGCTGTACACGGTCACCGTGCCGTCCAGGTCGCCGAGGTCGAAGTCGCCGTTCTGCCCGCGCAGGTCCACCGACGCGCCCTTGGGCACCGTGACTTCCAGGTCCACCATGACCCGTGCGGCGTCCTGGATGCCATTCAATTTGGTCGTGACGTCGATCCCGTCGCCCGTCTTCTGCACCGAGCATTGCAGCGCGCCATTGGCCTTGTCCGCGCTGGCCCGGTCAATCGCCCGGATGCTCTTGCGGCCCGTCACTTTCACCGCGGTCACATCCGCTCCGGTGACGCGCACGCTGCCGCGGGCATTGTCGATCACGACGTGCGGCGTCTTGCCGGTTTCCAGGTTGGTCTCGGGCACATCGTAGTCGAAGCTCTCGCCGAACATTTCGATGCTGCCGATCTGGAAGCGCCCGAAGTTGTCGCGCACCAGCCGCTCCGTGCCCCACACGGCGGTCCCGATCAGCGTCAGGACAATGATCAGCGCCCATTCGCCGCCGGCCACGCCGCGCTCCGGCAGCGGCTTGGAAGCGAAGTACCAGTAGCCCACTTCCAACAGCCGCACGCCGCCCCACAGGATCAGCAGGAACGGCCAGTAGGTTTCCAGCCAGTCCATCAAGGGGACATCGGGCCGGATATTCTTCATTAGGAACACGAACCCGATGAAGATCAGGATCATGGGTCCGATAATCGATCCGCGTCTCATGTCCAGGAACCTCCCGCCGGCGGCGTTTGCGCGGGTCCGCCCGCCGGTGGACCCGCATGCAGTACCGCCCGCTCGGCCAGTTTCAGAACGCCGAACAGGATGATCAGGATGGGCCAGCTCCGCTGAAAGCTGAAGTCGCTGAACCGCTGCAGCATCAGCAGTACGCCCAGCGCAATCAGCAGCAGCGGCCCGCGGATGGCCCGGATCAGCATGAATGTGCGGTTCACAGCGCGCCTCCCACGTCGTGCGGGTTCTCTTCGCCCTGTGTCTTGGCAGGCTTCGGCGCGGGGCGCAGCCGCTCATACAGCAGCCACACGCCCAGCAGAATCAACGCCGCCGGCCAGTACCGCATCATCTCTTCCAGCCGCACCAGACCGAGGTTGTTCAACAGGAACAGCGCGCCGAGCAGGATCAGCAGAACCGGAATCATCGGGAACCGGCCCGCTTCCGGACGGAGCTGGACGATGGAGCTGAACTCATCGACCGGTTCGCCCAGCAACCGCTTGCGGGCCGTGTGATAGGCCTCGAACGCCATGTAGAAGGGGAAAATCCCGATCAGGATGCCCAGCAGCGGCGCCAGGCCGCCGACGTCCCCCGAGCTCTCCACGCTGATCATCAGCCCGAAGATCAGGACATGCACGATGCCTTTGGCATATTGGCCGTTGTAAATGGCGCCCACGCCGGGAATCAGGCCCAACAGAAACGCGAGGCCGGGCGATGCGCCCGCGCTCGGAGGAGCGCCCGTCGGCCGGGTTGTGGTCGCTTGCCCCACGGCCGGAACGTGCTCCGCACAGAAGACGGTCCCCTGCGCGGGGCGCGCTTCGTCTTCCGTGAGCGGTTTCCCGCAGACGCGGCAGTACGCTGTAATCGGTTTGGGTGTCGGAGTTGCCGTCGTCATAATTCATATCCTCCCGTTCAGGAACTCTTGTTGTCGGACTGCGACCGTTTCTGAATCGGCTTGTCTACTTGCTTCTCAGGGCTTGCCGTATCTCTGGCGCCCGCGGCCGGCTTCTGATCCGCCTTGCCGTCCGTGGCGTCGTTCCAATCGCTGAGCGTCTCGCGGATCTCATAGACCAGGCGCAGACTCTCGTAGTACTTCTTCGCGCGCTCCCAGCTCCGCCACGTCTTGTCTTCGATCGTGGACCACACCTTCGCCGGGGCGAGGTCGGACGGCTTCAATTGCCGTATCGGAATCTTGGTGAACTGGCCGAGCATGGCGAACGAGAGCATCGTCATCGCCATGCCCATCGCGAACTTCGGCTGCAGCACGGGCTCGAAAAACCGCCCGATCCACGTGCGCTTGCTGGTCCGGACCGGCGCCGAACCTCCGCTCCGGACTTCGAACAGAATCTTGTTGACCAGCGCGGGAGGGACTTCCACGTCCGCGGCGCGGCCCATGAACGCCACCGCCGCCCGGCCGTCGGCCACCATCTCGCGGCACGCCTCGCACCCCGCCAGATGCAGCTCGACCGTGGACCGCTCGGGCCCGCTCAACGTGCCGTCAATGTAGTCGCAAATGAGCGCTTCCAGGTCAGTGCACTTCATACGACCACCTTTTGCCGGCGCAAAATCCGCGCCAGCTCGGCCCGGCCCCGGTTCAGCCGCGATTTGACCGTGCCTTCCGGTACGCCCAACGTCTCGGCAATCTCCCGATACTCCATGCCCTCCAGATCGCGCAAAATCACGGTCTCGCGCAGCTCCGGCGAAAGCTTGGCGAGCGCGCCCTGCAGCACCTCGCTGGCCTCCCGCCCGGCCAGAACCGCGTCGGTCCGCGCTTCAATGGCCGTCTTTTCTTCGAGCATCGGCAACTGCTCTTCGATGGAATCCGTAACGCGCTCGGACTTCGTCCGCCGGTAGTTGTCGATCAGCAGATTGCGCGTCAACCGGGTCAACCAGACCGTGAACGAACCCTCGCCCGCCCGGAAGCTCTTCAACGTGCGGAACACGCGCAGGAAGACTTCCTGCGTCAGGTCCTGGGCTTCCTGCTCCCTGGACGTAAAACGCAGGCAGATCGCATACACCCGCCGGGTGTGCGTCTTAACGAGTTCTTCCCAGGCGGCTTCTTCGCCGCGCAGGCAGTGCTCCACCATAAGAGCATCCTGGTCCAGATCAGCCACCGAAGCACGCTCCTGGGGCGGCCAGAGGCTGGAAATGGGCTTGCGAACGCCCGCGGTCCATTGCGGGACATTCGTCGTAGGGTACGTTGCAACCTGCGAGAGAGATGCCATTCGAGCCCGCCGCTCCTTCCAGGAGGCGATTCCGGCGGCCCTCCCCACCCCACCCGGGGAGAGGCTGGCTGCCGGTCTTTGCCTTCCACACTGAGAAACGACGAATTATCATAAGAAGTTCGCGCAAAGTGCCAGGCAGGCGAATGGCCTTCATAATTCTAAGACATTGCTTGCCTTTCCGCAGGCCAAAGACAGCCCTCGCGTCATATCTGACCGGCGAACTGGCCCGCACCGGATGCGCTGGGCGCTGCCCCCGCGCCGCGGCCGCTTGCGCGCGACGAAAAGTACGCTTTGTCCGTCCCGCGGAGAACTTCTCTGGCATGCGCCGTTACCGCTCGTTATTCTCCTTTTGTCGTAGCTGGGCTATGCTGATTGACGCCAATCTGCGGCCCGGATCAGGTAACGCCATCTTGTACCGCGCCGTCATTTAATGGAGGCACCGTGAACTGCCCGTTCTGCAACTTCAAGGAAGACCGCGTCATCGACAGCCGCGAGAGCAAGGAAGGCGACGTCATCCGCCGGCGCCGGGAGTGCCTGCAGTGCCTGCGTCGATTTACTACATATGAAAGAATCGACGAAATCCCGTACATGGTCGTCAAAAAGGATGGACGCCGGGAGAAATTCGAGCGCCAGAAGGTCCTCGCCGGGCTGCTGAAGGCGTGCGAAAAGCGCCCCATCAGCATGGCGAAACTTGCGGATCTGGTCGATGAGGTGGAAGGCGTCCTTTCGGAGAAGAGCGAACGGGAGATCACGACAACGGAAATCGGCGAGTACCTCATGCGGAGTCTGGCTGCGCTCGACAAGATCGCCTATGTCCGTTTCGCTTCCGTGTACCGCGATTTTCAGGATGTGGAGGCCTTCTTCACCGAATTGAAAGACATGATGAAAGCGAAAGGAAGGCCATCTGCAAGTCGCAAGGAATGAACAGGTTGCAGCGAAAACGCGCCGGAGATGGAACAAACTTGCGCGCCGTGCATCCAATATACTGAGTATTAACATTTCGGGGGGAATCATGTTATCCTCATTCGGAGCGTCTTTCCGCCCTGCAATCAGCCCCTACCCCAAAACGTATGATGCAATCCCGGAAAGTGGGTTTAGCTTGGAGTAGGCTGTCACATTTCGGCTGACAGAGTGACATTTCTTCCAACGGTTCGTGCCTGGATCGGTCGTGCCTTACGCCGGGCAATCAGACTGGGTTAATCGGTTCATCCCCGGCCCGGGAGGTGGTTTTTCAGTGGATCAATTCGAGGATCAATTTCTTACCGACGCGCCAGATGGGCTCGCCCTATCGTTCGACGAGGATGCCAACTTCTTCCATCCAGAGGATGTTCAGGAAGAAGACTTCCACGCCGCGCAGCAGGTCGAGGAGTCCATCTATACCGACGACCCCGTTCGCGTGTACCTGCGCGAAATGGGTGCGGTACCCTTATTGACCCGCGAAGGTGAGGTTGATCTCGCGCGCAAAATGGAGCGCGGCAAGCTCCGCATGCAGAAGGCGATCAGCCGCTCGGCCCTGGTGCAGATGCACATCGCCGAACTGGCCGAGCGCATCTGCCGCCAGGAAGCGGACCTCGAGGATTGGGTCGATCTCGGTGACGTTGAAGAAGGCACCCCGGCTTTCGATAAGCGCATCAAGGACTTGCAGGAGCAGTTCACCGCCTTCGGCGAGATCTACAAGCATCTCAAGAAGAGCGAGGAGAAGTTCGAAGCGACGCCCGCGTCGAACCGCAAGCTGCGCAAGAAGGTTCAGTTCAAACTCTACCGCGCCGCGGTAGCCACCTCGGTGGCCATCCGCCGCTTCCCGTGGCAGAACCCGAAGTGGCGCCTGTTCTCCACCTCGATCGAAAAAGCGGTCGAGGAGATGATGCACATCGAAGCGGACATCCGCCGCTGCGAACTGCGCAAGGACGAAAATCAGGCGCGCATCCGCGAGTTGAAGCGTGAGATCCGCAAGCGCGAAAACACGGCCGGCGCGACGCTCGCGGCCCTGCGTCACACGATGCAGGTCATCCGTCAGGGTGAGCACGAAGCCGAGCGCGCCAAGAAGGATCTGGTCGAAGCCAACCTCCGCCTGGTCGTTTCGGTCGCCAAAAAATACGTCAATCGCGGCCTGCATCTTCTTGATTTGATTCAGGAAGGCAACATCGGCCTGATGCGCGCGGCCGACAAATTCGAGTACCGCCGCGGCTACAAATTCTCAACCTACGCGACGTGGTGGATTCGTCAGGCCATCACGCGCGCCATCGCCGACCAGTCCCGGACCATCCGCATCCCGGTCCACATGAACGAGTCCATGAACAAGTTCCTGCGCGCCACGCGCGAGCTGGAAAAGGAACTCGGCCGTTCTCCGACAAATGAAGAGATCAGCCGCCGCATGGACATCCCGGTGGAGAAGGTCCAGAAGCTGAAGACCATTTCCCGCGACCCGGTCTCCCTGGAAACGCCCGTCGGGCGCGACGGCGAGTCGGCGCTGGGCGACCTGATCGAGGATCGCTGGGTGGCTTCGCCGGTCGATTCGGTCATCGATTCGAACATCCGCGAAGAGACGGCCAACATCCTGAAGACTCTTTCGCCAAAAGAAGAAAAAGTCATCCGCCTGCGTTTCGGCATCGGCTGCGACCGTGAGCACACGCTCGAAGAGATCGGCCAGCAGTTCGACGTGACGCGCGAAAGGATCCGCCAGATCGAGGCCAAGGCGCTGCGCCAGTTGCGCTCGCCGGAGCGGGCCCGCCACCTGCGCGCGCTGCTCGCCGCCCGCTAAATTTTACGGCTGCAATTCGAAAAGGCCGGGGCCCTGGAGGCTCCGGCCTTTTTCATGTCCGCGGAAGACCCGCGAAAAACGCGAAAAAAGCGGCATTTTGAGGCACTTTTTGACCGTTTTTTGCCCTTTTTCACGCCTCACTTCGCGGATTTGCCGCTGCCCGGCACGAGTTTCATGAGCGCGTCGACGGCCGCCTTGATCTCCGGCAGCCGTCCCTCCAGGGCGAGAATCTCCAGGTACTGTTTCAGCGGCCGCGCCGGCACGCCCCAGTAGACCTGGCCGTTGCCGGGCAGCACTTTGCCGGTCAGCACGCCGCTCTTCGAGCCGAGAATCGCCCCGCTCTTGATGCGCACGTTGTCGCCGATGCCGACCTGCCCGCCGATCACGCACCAGTCTTCGATCACGGATCCACCAGCCACGCCGGTCTGCGCCACGATGATCACGTGGCGGCCGATCGTGCAGTTGTGCCCGACGTGCACCAGGTTGTCGAACTTGGCGCCATCGCCGATCGTGGTGGCGCCGAGCGCCGCGCGGTCAACGGTCGTATTGGCGCCCATCTCGACGTCGCAGCCGACGACGACGCGGCCGATCTGCGGGAACTTCTCATAGCCCGCCGGCGTGCGGGCAAAGCCGAAGCCGTCGGCGCCGAGCACTACGCCCGCATGCAGGATCGTGCGCGCGCCGATCTCGACATGGTCGTAGATCCGCACGCCCGCGTACAGTGTGCAGTCCGGGCCGATCTTTGCGGAACGTCCGATGAAGCACTGCGCTCCGATGCAAGTGTGATCGCCAATCACGGCGCCATCGGAGATGACGGCCAGCGGACCGACAGCGACGCCCGCGCCGAGCGTTGCCGTGGGGGCAACGATGGCCGAGGGATGGATGCCGGGCTCCGGCCGGAAGGGCGGGTGGAGGCGCGCGACGACGCGCGCGAAGGCCTCGCGCGGATCCTTGGCGCGGATGATCGTGTGGCCGCCGGCGTTATCGAAGTCCTCCGGCACGATCAGGCAGCCGGCGTGCGAAGCTTCGACTTCGCGCTGCGCTTTCTTGGGCGTGGCGAACGCGATCTGCGCCGGTCCGGCGGCCTCGATCGGCGCGGCCTGTTGAACGTCTCTGTCCGGGTCTCCCTCGCAGGGGAGGCCTAACCACTGGGCGATTGCGATGACTTTCATAATGAGCTTGTACGATAGAAGTTTATGCCAGTTGATGCGTCGGCTTATGTTGCTCCAACGGCGAAGGTGCATCCTGAGGCGATCATCGGTCCCCAATGCCGGATTGGAGAGTTCTGCGTCGTGGAGCAGGACGTCGTGATGGGCGCGGGCTGCCTCCTGGAACCCTACGTTTACGTGAAGCGCTGGACCACCATGGGCGAGCGCAACGAGATTTCGGCCGGGACCGTGCTCGGCACCGATCCGCTGGACAAGAATTTCACCGGCAAACGCAGCTACCTGCGCATCGGCAACGGCAACCGCATCCGCGAGCATTACACGATCTCGCGCGGCACGGCGCCGGAGTCCGAAACCGTCATCGGCGACGACAACTACATCATGACGTCGGGCCACATCGCGCACAATTGCATCATCGGCTCGAACACCGTGCTGGCCAGTTGCACGCTGATCGCCGGCTACGTCGAAATCGAAGACGGCGCCTTCATTTCGGGCGAGATCGCGGTGCACCAGTTCTCGAAGATCGGCCGGCTGGCGATGATCGCGGGCGGCGTGCGCGTGAACATGGACGCGCCGCCATACTTCCTGTATGGCGGGCTGTACATCACGCCGAACGGGCTGAACAAGGTCGGACTGCGGCGGGCCGGCTTCACGCGCGCCGACACGGAACCGATCAAGCAGGCCTACCAACTGCTTTACCGTTCCGGCCTGAAGCTCGCGGACGCTTTACAGCGGATCGAGACTGAAATCCCGACCGAACATACGCTACACTTGGTGGAATTCATCCGGCGCAGCAAGAGGGGGATCTGCCGGGAATAGGAGCTGCTTCTGCGCGACACCGTCCGGCCTGCCGCACTGACGTTGCTTTGCCTGTACGCCGTACCGGCGTGCGCGCAGTGGAGCTTGCGGGAAGTGGTGGAGCGCGCCGGAGCCCGCTATCCCGGCGTCGCGGTTTCGCTGGAGCAGTCGGCCGCCGCCGCGGCAGGCGTGCGCGAGGCTCGCACGGTTTATCTGCCCAAGGCGCAATCCATTTTTCAACTCAACCGGGCGACGGACAACAACGTGCCCGGGCTGCTGCTGCCCAACTCCGTCATCGCGCCAATCTCCGGGCCGATTCACGTCGTCAATGCAGGTACGAGTAGCTGGGGCTCCGCAACGGGATTCCTGGTGAGCTGGGAGCCGTTCGATCTGGGCCAACGCGCCGCGCATGTCGCGGTGGCGCAGGCGTCGCAGACGAAAGCCGACAAGACTCTGGCGCGCACGCGCTTCGAGGTGGAAGCCGCCGCCGCCGATGCGTTTCTGACAGTCCTGGCCGCCGACGCCACGGCCGGCCGCGCGCGAGCGTCGCTGGAGCGGGCGAAAGCGCTTGAAACGAGCGTGCGCGCATTGACCGAAGCAGGCTTGCGGCCGGGAGCGGACCTGGCGCGCGCGACCGCCGAACGGGCGCTCGCCGAGGCGCAAGTCGTGCAGGCCGATCTGGCGGCGCAGCAGGCGCGCATTGCCGTAGCGCAACTGACGGGCGACGCGGCGGCATCGGTCGCGCCGGTCACGGGCAAGCTGATGGGCGACGCTCCCGAACCGGCGCCGCGACCGGCGTCCGTCATGCTGACGCATCCCGCGGCCATCGAGCAGCAGGCCGCGATCGACGAAGCGGAATCCCGGCGCAAGGAGCTTGCCAAGGCGTTTGCGCCGCGGTTCCTGCTGCAATCGTCGGCATACGCGCGCGGCGCGGGCGTGAATGCGGACGGCTCCTCGATGGGCGGCGTCAATGGACTCGGGCCGAACATCTACAACTGGGGGCTCGGTTTTTCGGTGCTGTTTCCGTTTCTCGACCAACCGCAGATCCGTGCGCAACGCGAAGCCGAGGCGCATCGCGCGGCGGCCGAGGAGGCGCGTCTGCGGCGGTTGGAACAGGATCTCTCCGCGCAGGAACAACGGGCGCAGGCGCAGCTCGACGCCGCGTTACGGTTGGCGAAGCTCGCTCCCGTGCAGGCCGGAGCGGCGCGCAGCGCGCTGGCCCAATCCGAAGCGCGTTACAAGAGCGGGCTGGCGCCAATCCTCGAAGTCGCCGAAGCGCAGCGCCTGCTGCTGCAGGCGGAAATCGACGAGGCGCTCGCCAAGTTGAACGTGTGGCGGATGCAACTGGCCGTGGCGACGGCGCGCGGCGATCTGCAACCGTTCCTGGACGCAGCAAAGTGAGACCAAGCCATGCGACTCGTGCTCTTCTCTCTGCGGCGGCCGGTCACCGTGCTGGTGGCCGTGCTGGCGCTCGCCGTCTTCGCCTGGCTGGCCATCGGGCGCATGCCCGCCGACATCTTCCCGAACGTCGGCTCGCCGACCATCTACGTCGCGCAGCCGTACGGCGGCATGGACCCGTCGCAGATGGAAGGCTTCGTCACCTACTATTTCGAGTACCACTTCCTCTACATCACGGGCATCGAGCACGTCGAATCGAAGAGCATCCAGGGCGCGTCGCTGATGAAGCTGGTCTTCCATCCGGGCACGGACATGAGCCAGGCGATGGCCGAGGTGGTCGGCTATGTGAACCGCGCGCGCGCCTTCATGCCGCCGGGGACCGTGCCGCCGTTCATTACGCGCTTCGACGCGGGCAGCGTGCCGGTCGGCCAACTCGTTTTCTCGTCGCCCACGCGCCCGGCGGGCGAGATGCAGGACATTGCGTTGAACCGCGTGCGGCCGCTGTTCGCGACGCTCGAAGGCGTGTCGGCGCCGCCGCCCTTCGGCGGGAACCAACGCACGATCGTGGTGCGGCTGAACCCCGACAAGCTGCGGCAATACCGGATCTCGCCGGAACAGGCGATTACCGCCGTCAATCGCGCATCCACCGTGCTGCCGGCGGGCAACGTGCGGATGGGCGACGTGAATTACATCGCGTCGACGAACGCCGTGCTGGGCGGGAAGCTGGACGAGTTGCTGGACGCGCCGGTGCAGCCAGGCGCGAACCCGGCGGTGTACCTGCGCGATATCGCGACGGTCGAAAACGGCACGGACATCATCACCGGCTATGCGCACGTCGACGGCAAGCGTACGGTCTACATCCAGGTGACCAAGCGCGCGGACGCATCGGCGCTGCGCGTGATGGAGCGCGTGAAGGCGGCGCTGCCGGACATGCGCAAGGTGGTTCCCGAGGACGTCAGCGTCACGCTCGAGTTCGACCAGTCGGGCTACGTCGCCGCGGCGTTGCGGAATTTGGTGAATGAGTCGCTGCTGGGCGCGTTGCTCACGGCGCTGTGCGTGCTGCTGTTCCTGCGCGACTGGCGCGGCGCACTGATCGTGGTGGTGACGATTCCCGCCGCGCTGCTCACCTCCGTCGTGTGCCTGTGGGCGCTGGGACAGACGATCAACATCATGACGCTTGCGGGGCTCGCGCTCGCGGTGGGCGTGCTGGTGGACGAGGCGACGGTCGAGATCGAGAACATCCACGCGCATCTGGTGGGCGGGATCAACCGCGCGCGGGCGGTGGTGGAGGCGTGCAGCCGGACGGCGACGGCGCGGCTGCTGTCCATGGTTGCGATGCTGGCCGTGTTTGCTCCGGCGTTCTTCATGACGGGCGTGGTGCGCCAATTGTTCGTACCGCTGGCGTTGGCCGTGGGACTGGCGATGATCGGCAGCTACGTGCTGTCGAGCTCGCTGGTGCCGGTGCTGGCGGTGTGGAGTTTGCGCGGCGGTGCGGCGCGCAGTGAAAGTGGACCGTTGCGGCGGCTGTATCAACGCTGGGTGGATACGGCGCTGCGGTTTCGCTGGATCGTGGCGGGCGCGTATCTCGCCGGCGTGCTGGTGCTGATCGCGCTGATTTTCCCACGCCTGGGCCGGGAGGTCTTCCCGCCGGCCGGCGAGGAGTTGCTGCAAATGCGCCTGCGCGCGCCCGATGGCACGCGCATCGAGCGGACGGAGTTGATCACGCTGCGGGCGCTCGACATCGTGCGCGCGGAGGCGGGCCGCAAAGGCGTCGCCATTTCCACGGCGTTCATCGGCGCTCAGCCGCCGAGCTATCCCATCAACCTCGTCTACCTGTTCACGGCCGGACCGCATGAGGCGGTGATGAAGGTCGCGCTGTCGCCCGAGGCGACGCTGCGCGGCGAGGCCCTGCGCGAGCGGTTGCGGGAGCGTTTCGCCAAGGAGCTGCCGGGGACGAAGGTCCTGTTCGAGCCAGGCGACATCATCGGCCAGGTGATGGGTTTCGGCGCGGCGGCTCCGGTAGAAGTGGCCGTGCAAGGGCCGAATCTGCCGGCCAGCCGGGCGCACGCGGCGAAGATCGAAACCGAGTTGAAGAAGCTGCCGTTCCTCCGCGATTTGCAGTACGCGCAGTCGCTCGACTATCCGGCGCTCGACATTTCCATCGACCGTTTGCGCGCGGGACAGTTCGGCCTGACGCTCGCGGAGGTTGCCAAATCGATGGTCGCGGCCACGTCGTCGAGCCGCTTCGTCGAGCCTAACTACTGGCGCGACCCGGCGAGCGGCAACGCCTTTCAAATCCAGGTGGAGATCCCGCAGCACCGCATGGCGTCGGTGGACGACGTCAGGGACCTGCCCGTGATGGCGGATGGCGCGGCGCGGCCGCTGCTGGGCGATCTGGCGGAGGTGAAGATGGGCAAGGTCTTCGGCCTGGTGGAGCGCTACAACATGCAGCGCGTGGTGAGCCTGGTGGCGAACGTACACGGCCGCACGCTGGGCGAAGCGTCGCAAACAATCCGCGATGCGGTGGCGCGCGCCGGAGAACCGCCCCGCGGCGTGACGGTGAAACTGCGCGGCGAGATCCCGGCGCTCGACCAGACGGCGAATGCGCTCGCCTACGGGCTGGCGGCGTCGCTGCTCGCGATTCTGCTGCTGCTGGCGGCCTTCTTCCAGGACTTCCGCGTGGCGCTCGCGGTATTAATGGCGGCGCCCGCCGTGCTGGCCGGCGCGCTCGGCGCGCTGTGGCTCACGGGCACTTCGTTGAACGTGCAGAGCTTTCTCGGCACGATCATGGCGACGGGCATCGCGACGGCGAATTCGATCCTGCTGTGTACGTTCGCCGAGACGGCGCGCAAGGCCGGCGCCAACGCGCGGGAAGCCGTGCGCGGAGCGGCTCCCGAGCGGTTGCGGGCGGTGTTGATGACGGCGAGCGCGATGACAGCCGGCATGCTGCCGATGGCTTTCGGATGGGGCGAGGGCGGCGCACAGACGGCTCCGCTGGGACGCGCCGTGGTGGGCGGATTGCTGCTGGCTGCGGTGGCGACGCTGACGGCCGTGCCGGTGTTCTACGCGCTCTTGCTGGAACGCAGCGCGGGGCGCTCGGCGTCGCTCGATCCGAACGATCCGGCAAGCCGCTGGTATGAAGCGAGGTAGGAGGGGCGATGAAACTGCTGTCTTGTGGTGCACAAGATTTGTCCGGAGCGGCGGTTTCAACCGGTGCTTCCCGAAGCGGGGTTGAAGACCCCACGCAGGCTAAAGGACTGCCCCACCACGCGCGGGACGGCGCGGGTTTGCTTGTGGCGCGCGCGCCACAACGCGGGGCGACGGCGCGGAGGCAGGTCCTCTTGCTGTTGGCGTTCAGCATTGCCGTTGCTGCGTGGGCGCAGAAGATCGAAACGGCGCAGGTGGTGGCGCGTGCGCCGCAAGGCACGGTGAAGCTGCCAGCGGAACTGGAGCCGTGGGAGCAGGTCGCCTTGCATGCGCGGGTGAGCGGGTTTGTCGAGAGCGTCGAGGTGGACCGCGGAAGCGTGGTGAGGAAGGGCGACCTGCTGGTGCGGCTGGCGGCTCCGGAGATGCGGGCACAGCGCGTGGAGGCCGAAGCGAAGACGTCCGCCGCCGCGGCGCAGAAGGCCGAAGCCGAGGCCCGGCGCGCCGCCGCCGAGTCGGTTCTGGCCCGCTTGAAGCAGGCCGCGCAGACGCCGGGCGCGGTGGCCGAAAACGACATTGTGCAGGCCGGTCAAGCCGTCGCCGCGGTGCGGGCGCAATGTGATGCGCTGGACCGCGCCGAGGCTGCTGCGCGGTCGCAAGTCGAAGCTTTGAAGGAACTCGAAAGCTATCTCGAATTGCGGGCGCCATTCGCCGGCGTCATCACGGCGCGCTACGTTCATCCGGGCGCGCTGGCGACGCCCGGGTCGGGACCGCTGGTCGAGTTGGAACACGTGGCGCGGCTGCGCTTGACGGTCGCCGTGCCCGAGGCGGATGTCGCCGGGATCGCCCGTGGCGCGCGCGTGGAATTCACGGTCCCGGCGCAGCCCGGCCGGACGTTTACGGGCACGATTGCGCGCGTCGCGCACGCGCTCGATGCGAAGACACGGACGATGGCCGTCGAGGCCGATGTCGCCAACGCGAACGGTGCGCTCGCGCCCGGCATGTACGCCGATGCCATCTGGCCGTTAAAACGTACAGCGGCGGGATTGTTTGTCCCCGCCACGGCCGTGGTGACGACGACGGAGAAGGTCTTCGTGGTCCGCGTGAAGCAGGGCGTTGCCGAATGGGTGCCCGTCACGAAGGGCGCGAAAGGCGGCGACTGGGTGGAAGTGCGGGGCGGGCTGAGCGCGGGCGACGTCGTGGTGCGGCGCGGTTCGGACGAGATTCGGGAAGGGCAGCGGATCGGGCGCTGACGGAAACTACGGCGGGCGGTGCGCCATCGCACGGCATCGAAAGACAGCCTGCGGAGGGGAGTAACGTCTGCGCGGCGGAGGCATCCAATACAATGAATAGGTGCGCATCACCGCCTGAGCGGGACCGCGCGCCGTCTATCGAACGGCCGGTAACCCGGCCGGATCCTCCGAACGTTACTGAGATATATGAGTTTGAAATCGAACGTCTGCCCGTGCGCGCTGCTGGTCTCGCTCGGGCTGCTGGGACAGGAGGCCGCGCCCACGGGCGCGCAGGCCGCGAATGAGACGTCCGCGCCAGAACGGATCCAGCCCGGTACGCCGGCCGCGGCGGCTCCGGACGCGAGCGGCATCCAGACCGGCAAACGCATTTTCGGCGTCCTGCCAAATTACAAGACCGTGGAAAAGATGACCGTCGCGTACCAGCCGATCTCGACACGCGAAAAGTTCATGATCGCCTCCAAGGACTCTTTCGACTGGCCCGAGTTTTTCGTCGCCGGTGCGATGTCCGGGCTGAACCAGATCACCGGTCAGGACCCGGAATGGGGCCAAGGCGTCAAGGGTTATGCGAAGCGCTACGGCGCGTCCATCGCGGACCAGACCGTGAGCAACTATCTGACCGAGGCGGTGCTACCGTCGGTGCTGCACGACGATCCGCGCTATTTCCGGCTGGGAGAAGGCAGTACGGTGCATCGCGTCGCGCACGCGGTGAGCTGGGTCATCATCAGCAAGACCGACAGCAACCGCAACACGTTGAACGTGCCGGAACTGTTGGGCAGCGGCGCCTCGGCGGCGATCGGCTTGGCCTATTACCCGTCGCAGGAACGCGATGGCAGCGCGGTGTTCGACCGCTTCATCACGCAAGTCAGCTTCGACGCGGCGTCGTCCGTGCTCAAGGAATACTGGCCCGACATCCGGCGCGTCCTGTTCCACAGTCACAACTAAACGCGGCACGCCCCGGCCGGTCCGTAGCACGGTTCCACGGTGGCTGCCGGCGAGCCGGCCCGATGAGTCTCGATCGCTCGGCGAATGCCCCCTCTCTGACGTTCGGGGTTCGGTGCTGCGCGGACTGCGCGGCGGCTCTACTTGAACCGGCAGCAAGAGCCAACCCGATGAGTCTCGATCGCTCGGCATGTGCCCCCTCTCTGACGTTCGGGGGTCGGTGCTGCGAGGGGGAGACGCTTCGCGGCGCGGTCATTCCGCAACAGCGCCGGCTGGCCGATCCGCGGGCAGCGCGGTTTCATCTGCGTTGAGACCGATTTGTCGAGACCGGGGCGGCCCCTGCCACGTCCAATGAGGAAAAGGCGGCCGGGGCGAGCGCGTCTTCAACGCCGGATGCAGGCACAGGCCGTCACGCGCGCAACGAAATTTTTTCTTCCGCGGGGAGCAAGTGCGCTTGGCGATACCTCGACTGGGATTGCTGATTCTGATTCTTGTTGCTGCCAGTGCGCGGGCGCAGAACGCGACGCGTACAGGTACATCGCAAGACCCGAGTGCCCGCATCCTGCCGGGGACGCCGGCGCATCCCGATACGGCGGATCCCGGCGCGGCGCGCGCGGCCGGAAGCGTCAAAGGCGCCAAGGAGCAACCGCGGCGCATCCTCGGCATCATGCCCAACTACCGCGCCGTCACGGCCGGAGCCATTCCGCCGCCGCCCACGCCGCGTGAGGCGTTTCTGGTCGCCACGCAAAACACGTTCGATTACTCGTCGTTTCTGTTCACCGGAATCACGACGGGGGAGGCGTTCCTATCGAATACGCACCCGAAGCTGGGTCACGGCATGGCCGGCTACGGCCGCTACTACTGGCGCGGCTTCCTTGATAAAGCCGACGGCAATTACCTGGTCATCTTCGCGTTGCCGACGGTGTTTCGTCAGGACGAGCGCTACTACGCGTTGGGCGAAGGCGGGTTCTGGAAACGCGCCGCCTACTCCGCCTCGCGCGTGCTGATCACGCCGGATTATCATGGGCGGCCGAGTTTCAACGCATCGGAGGTCCTGGGGCGCGCGATGGCGCAGGGCATCTCGGCGTCGTATTATCCGGCGAGCGACCGCAGCGTGGGCGCGTTGGCGGTCAAATACGGCTGGGCGATGGGACGCGACGCGGCGGTGAACATGTTTCGCGAATTCTGGCCGGATATTTCCGCGCGCGTGCTGCGCCGGCATCGCTAGACAACGCTCTATTGCGCCAGGAAAGCGCGCACGGCGGAGGTCATCTTCGGACTCTCGCAGCCTGTCGCGCCGTGGCCGCAATTGCCCGTCAACTTTAATACGCTCGCTTTGGCTGCCTGCGCGAAGCTGAGCGCCGGCGTGGGATTCACCATGTGGTCCTGAACCGAGACGACGACGAGCGTCTTGGCGCGCACGGAGGCGGCGGCGCGCGTCATGGAGCCGCCCGCATTCGCGGCCACGTCCTGCGCCATCATCGCGCGCAACTGCGCGGCGTAGTCGAGCGGGTCCATGCTGTGCGCGGCGTTGGTCCGCAACTGCTGCCGCAGCTTGCTCCAGTCGGCGCCTTCCGGCGCAGTGGCCCAATAATCGGGCGTGCGCAGAGCGTAGTTGTGCATGGCCTCGACCGCAAGCATCGCGGTGCGCGGGTCGCAATGGCATTGCTCCGCGGCTTCGATCGCGCTCAGCTCGGCCTGCCACAGCAGCATGTCGGCGGCGGTCAGCTTCGGCGAGCCGATGATGGGCACGGCCTTGCGCATGAAGTTGGGATAGCGCGCAATCCACTCGAAGGTCTGCATGCCGCCCATGGAGATGCCGACCACGGCGTACACGCTCTTCAAACCGAGGCCCTCGGTGAGCAGGCGATGCTCCGCCTGGACCATGTCGGCGATGGTCACCTGCGGCAGGCCGGGCGTGTTCGACGGCGAGCAGCTTACGCCGTTCGCGAGCGCGTCGATGGCAATGCCGTAATACCTGGTCGTGTCGACGAGCTTGTCCGGACCGAAGAACTGTTCCAGGCCCTCGGATTTGCCGCTGAACCACGTGGGGAACGCCACGGCGTTGTCGCGCGCGGCGTTCAGCGCGCCGAACGTGCGGTAGCCGATGCGGCAACTCGGGATGGTCGCGCCCGAGGTGAGCTGGAAATTTTTCAGTTCAAAGAACTGCTGATCGGCGGCGAGCAGAGAAGTGCAGCAGAGCAGGAAGGGCAGTACACGCATGGCACTACGATATCAATCGCGACGGGAGAGGTGGCGGGCGGCGCTGCTCGGGCCGGTAGCGAGAGCGAACCCGACAAGCCTAAGTGGGCCGACGAATGCCCCCTCTCTGACGTTCGGGGTTCGGTGCTAGGGAAGACGGGCGGCGCTTTGTGCCAGGAATGGAAGACAAAAAAGCGGCGCCGCGAGTCAGGCGCCGCTCTTTGCGATTGGTTAGCGAAGGGCTAGTCCAGCGTGACGACCGAGGCGAAACGCACGGCCGGGTTGGTGCGCAACTCGGCAATCACGTTGTCGCCGATGGGCGCATCTACTTCGACCACGGCGACGGCGCGCAACGGCTTGCCGGGTTCCGGTTCGCCCTCGTCGCGGCCGAGCGAGAAGTTGGCGATGTTCACGGAGTTGCGGCCCAGCACGGTTCCCACGTGGCCGATGACGCCCGGCACGTCGTGGTTGCGCATGAAGATCAGGCAGCCTGAGAGCGGCACTTCGACGCGGATTCCGTAAACCTCCAGCAGGCGCGCTTTGCCGAGCACGACAGCGCCGAAGACCGGCGTGACGCCCTGCTCGGTTTCGACCTCGACGCGGATGCCTTCGGTAGCGACCGGAATCGCCTCATGCGACTCGTTGACGGAGACGCCGCGTTGGCCGGCGAGCTGGAAGGCGTTGATGAAATTGACGCGTGAGTTGAGCGCGCGGCTCAGTACGCCCGCGAGCGCGGAGTTGCGCAGCAGCGACGTGTTCATGCCGGCGATGCGGCCGGAGTAGCTCACGCGCACGGCCTTGACGGGACCCGTGGAAATGAGCGAAGCGAAGCGGCCCAAGCGCTCGGCCAGGGCGATATACGGCCCGATCGCCTTGTACTGCTGCGGCGTGATGGCGGGCATGTTCACGGCGTTGATGGCGACGCCATGGTTCAGGTACTCGGCCATCTGCTCGACGATGCGGATGCCGACAATCTCCTGCGCCTCTTCGGTGGAGCCCGCGATGTGCGGCGTGGCGACAACGTTCGGCGCGGTCGCCAGCGGGTTGTCGGTCGTGAACGGCTCGGGCTCGAAGACGTCGAGGCCGGCGCCGGCGACCTTGCCGGATACCAGCGCGTCCTTGAGCGCCTGCGCCTCGATCAGCTCGCCGCGGGCGCAGTTGATGATGCGCACGCCGTCCTTCATCCGGGCGAAGGCGGCGGCATTCAGCATGTGCACCGTCTCGGGGGTCTTCGGCGGATGGAGGCTGATGTAATCGGCTGCGGCGAAGAGCTTATCCTGCTCCACGATCTCCGCGCCGAGGTCGGCCGCGATCTGGGGATTGACGTAGGGATCGGCCACCAGCACGCGCATTTCAAAACCGCGCGCACGGCGGACCACCTGCTGGCCGATGTTGCCCATGCCGATGACGCCGAGCGTTTTGCCGCGCAGTTCGTTGCCGAGGAATTTCTTCTTTTCCCACTTGCCGGCGAGCGTCGAAACCGTCGCCGCCGGGACCATGCGCGCCAGAGCGAGCATGAGGGCGAAAGTATGTTCGGCGACCGAGACGGCGTTGCCGCCCGGCGTGTTCATCACGAGCACGCCCGCCACCGTGGCGGCCTTGAGGTCCACGTTGTCCACGCCAACGCCGGCCCGCCCGATGACGCGCAGCTTCGGCGCTTTCGCGAGCGTCTCCGCCTTCACCTTCACGGCGCTGCGGACGATCATCGCCTCGCAGTCCGCCAGATGCGCTTCGTATTCCTTGGGATTGGAGACGACGACGTCCCAACCCGGTTGCGCCTGCAACAGCTCGATCGCTGCCGGCGACATGGGCTCGGCAACCAGTACCTTCACTTAGTTCCTCCCTGAGCGGCCCGCGCTTCCACGGCGGCGTGTACGCTTCAGCACCGGCAACGGGGCGGGGCGCTGCAGCGCGACTCTGGAGAGCCGCCCCACCTAAATTGCGGCCGGTTTCAATGCGGCCTCGGCGTAAACCTTTTGCACGGCCGCAACACCCTTGCCCAATTCGACCGGGACGCCTTTGGAAAGCAGGATCAACTCCAGCTCCGCGACGACCGCGAAGAGGTCGGCGAAATCGAAATAGCCGAGATGCGCGATGCGGAAGATCTGACCCTTCATCGAGCCCTGGCCGTTGGCGATGATGGAGCCGAACTGCGCGCGGAAGCCCTTCACGATCTCGCCCGAATCCATGCCTTGCGGAGCGCGGATGGCGGTGACCGAGGAACTCGGGCAGGTGGGCGAGAACAGCTCAAGGCCCAGCGCGGTAGCGGCCTCGCGGGTGGCTTTGGCGAGCAACTGGGCGTTCTCGATGAGGTTGTTCATGCCCAGCGACTTGATGTACTTGAGCGACTCGGCGAGCGCGAGAATCAGGCTGACGTTCGGGGTCCAGGCCGACTCGCCTTTATCCGCCATTTTCTTTTCGCGCTTCAGGTTGAAATAGAAGTGCGGCAGCGTCGCCGTTTCGGCGTGCGCCCAGGCCTTCTTGCTGATCGAGATGAACGCCAGGCCCGGCGGGATCATGAACGCCTTCTGCGAGCCGCCGACCACGATGTCGAGGCCCCAGTTATCAATCTCCAGCGGCATGGTGCCGAGGCCGGTGATCGCGTCGACAATGCACAGGGCATCGGTCTTCTTGACGATCTCGCCGATGGCGCGCACGTCGTGCGCAGCGCCGGTGGACGTCTCCGACGCCTGGAAGGCGACGCCCTTGGCTTCGGGATGCTCGCGCAGCGCCTGTTCGATGCGCTCCGGCGAGACCACGCTGCCGTATTCGGCCGTCAAAACGACGGCATTCAGGCGGTAGGCCTTCGCCAGTTCCACCCAGCGTTCGCCGAATTTTCCAGCGGAGGCGATAATGATGGTGTCGCCATCGCTGAAGAAGTTCGATATCGACGCATCCAGTCCGCCGGTGCCGGAGCTGACCAGAATCAGTACGTCACCCGTGGTGCCGTACACCTCCTTAAGGTCAGCCAGGACCTGGGGATAGAGCTTGATGAAGTCCTGAGTCCTGTGGTGGATATCGGAATCCATCATGGCATGCAGGGCGCGAGGCAATAGTGGCGTCGGCCCGGGTGTCAGGAGTCGCTGCTTCCGGATATGCATGGTGTTAATTTTGTGCTGGTAGAACAACAGGATAACAAATATGGCCCTTATCGATCAGTTGCAGAAGGAACTGCTCGTGCTGATGAAGGCGAAGGATGAAGCGCGCCTCAGCACGGTTCGCATGGTGAAGGCGGCTTTGATGAAGGAAAAGGTCGACTCCATGAAGCCGCTGGACGAGGCCGCCGAGATGAAGGTCCTCAACTCGCTGGTCAAGCAGCGGCAGGACTCCGCCGAGCTGTACCGCAAAGGCGGGCGGCCGGAACTGGCGGAGAAGGAAGACGCCGAGCGGAAGATCATCGAAAGCTACATGCCCGCCGCCGCGACCGAGGCCGAGATGGACGCCGCCATTGCGGCAGCAATCGCCGAGACCGGCGCGACCACGGCCAAGCAGATGGGCGCCGTGATGAGCGCGGCGAAAGCTAAGCTCGCGGGCAAGCGCGTCGACGGCAAAGCGCTGAGCGGGAAGGTCAAAGCGAAGCTCGCCTGACACGGCTCGCCCCGCTGGCGTTCCGCGAAGTGGGCGCGCCCCTGGTGTGCCCGCTGCGCCAACAGTGCCGAGACAAAAAGAACCGCCCTACGCTTCCATGCGCAGGGCGGTTCGTGGTTTTGAACTCTTTACCGCGCAGCCCGATGCCGCGCGCAGCGATCCCGGAGCTTAGCCGAAATACGCGGCGTTCTTGTCGGTGAATTCCGCCTTGTCGGCCGGAACTTCGTCATTGAGGTAAATCGAGTTGGTCGGGCAGACCGGGACGCAAGCGCCGCAGTCGATGCACTCGGCCGGGTTGATGTGAAGCTGGCTTACCGTCTCGAAATCCGCTTCGTCCTTGGTCGGATGAATGCAGCTCACCGGGCAAGCTTCGATACAATGTTCATCTTTGGTGCAGGTGTCAACGATTACGTATGCCATAGAAGGGGGCTCCGCTTCTCAGTATTGCACGTCCCGGGCCAAAGCCGGGCATGGCGTGAACTGGTTGAAACGCCATGCTTTACGCAAATGTGCGATTTGGGAAATGCGCGATATGCCCCACCTGGGGCCGTCCTAATCTGGGGCACGGCGTCCTATTTCACAAAAACGCCCGGCTGAACCGCGGAACCGGCGAGTGTCGCTGTATGATGTTTTCGCGTGCATTGATCCGCTGAGGGCCTTTTGAACGTCCCCCACCGCGCCAGTTCAAGGAGATCAGGCTGCAATGGCCAGCGAAGTCAAAGAATATAAACCGTTTGTTCCGCCCACGATGAAGATGAGTGAATTCACCCTGCGCGCGGTCCTGCTGGGCCTCGTGATGACGGTGATCCTCGGGGCGGCAAACGCCTATCTGGGCCTGCGGGCCGGCATGACAATCGCGGCGACCTATCCGGCCGCGGTCATCGGAATGGCCGTGCTGCGTCTGTTCAAGGGCTCGATTCTGGAAGAGAATGTGGCCCGCACCATCGGGTCGATCGGCGAATCGGTCGCGGCGGGCGCGGTCTTTACCATCCCGGCGTTCGTGATTACAAAGGCGTGGCCGCAATTCGATTCCTCGACGGCTTACTGGCAATCGGTGGCGCTGATGGTGGTGGGCGGCTCGTTGGGCATCCTGTTTGTCACCTTGCTGCGACGCGTGATGGTGGAAGATCCAGAACTGCCATTCCCGGAATCGGCGGCCGCGGCGGAGATCCACAAGGCGGGCCAGCGGGGCAGCGACGCCGCGAAAACGCTGTTCCAGGCCATGGGGCTCGGCGGGCTGATTTATCTGCTGGGCGAACTGCGGCTGTTCAACGCCAGCACCGACTTCTTCTTCCGCATGGGCGAGATCGGCAAGAGCGCGGTGAAACTGAGCAAGGACAAGCTGGTCGCCGTCGGCGGCATCACGAAGTTCTCCATGCCCAACATCAGCCCGGCGTACTTTGGCGTCGGCTACATCATCGGACCGCGGCTGGGCTCGTTGAACTTCGCGGGCGGCATCTTCGCCTGGGGCCTGCTGGTGCCGCTGCTGGTCTACTTCCTCGGACCCAGCGTTTCGGCCGGCATGCCCGCCGATGAAGCCACGTGGGATCTGATCGGCAACCAGGTGTGGCGCAACATCGTGCGGCCCATCGCGGTGGGCGGCATGCTGGTCGGCGCCAGCTACACGCTCTTCAAGATGCGCGCGAACCTGGCGGCGGGCATCAGCCGCGCGGTCGGCGACTTGAAGAAAGCCAGCGCGCAAACCGAAGCGCGCGACCGGACGCAACTGGACCTGAGCGCCCGCACGGTGTTCGTGGGCCTGGGCCTGGGACTGGCCGCGATGCTGGCGCTGTACTTCTTCTTCACCAAGGACTTCGTGGCCGCGGCCGTCGCGGCGGTGGTGATGATCATCCTTGGCTTCTTCTTCGCCGCCATCAGCGGCAATCTGGTGGGCATGATCGGGTCGTCGAACAACCCGATCTCCGGCCTGACGCTTTCCACGCTGATCATTGCCGCACTGCTGATGGTCGCCATCGGCGTGAAGGGCGCGACGGGCGTGATGGCGGTGCTGGGCGTGGCCGCCGTGATCTGCGTCAGCAGCGCAGTGGCGGGCGAGATGCTGCAGGACCTGAAGGTCGGCCACCTCCTCGGCGGTACGCCGCGCCGCATGCAGATCGGCGATTTTCTCGGCGTGCTGGTGGCGAGCGCGGTGTTGTACTTCCCGCTGCTGTGGCTGCACCAGAGCAACATCAAGGAAGGTGGCATCGGCTTCGGCGACGCCAAGCTCTCCGCGCCGCAGGCCGGATTGATGGCGAGCCTGGCGCAGGGCATCGTCGGCGGCGACATGGCGTGGCCGCTGGTGGTGGTCGGCATCTTCATGGGCATCGGCCTGATCATGGTCGAGGTGAAGAGCCCGATGCTGTTCAGCGTGGGCATGTACCTGCCGCTGGAAACGACCTTCGCCATCTTCGTCGGCGGCGTGATTCGCTGGCTGTGCGACGTCATCCGCGACCGGCGCGACTACAATGCGGCGCAGAAGGCGCGCATCGAAAACGCCGGCGTGCTGTGCGCCTCCGGGTTGATCGCGGGCGAGGCGCTTATGGGGCTCATAAAAGCCGGAGTGGTGATGGCGACCGACAAGCCGCTGGCGTCGATCTTCCATTTCTTCGAGCAGCCCCCGTTGGCCGGCGGATTCATCGTGCTGGTATTGCTGGCGATTTACATGATCCGCTTGCCGCTGGCGAAAGCCGGCTCGCCCGACGAGCCCGCGCCGCCCACGGCCATCATGTAGCCACGGCGCCAGACTGCCGCACCTTGATTCAGCAGTCATGCGTGCCCGGGAGCAGGTCCGGGCACGCGCCATTCGGTCGCCCTGTTCATGCCCGATCCGGCACTGCCCGGGTGGGCTTCACGTTAGGATAGTAGTTTGTCAACGGTCTCCTCTCCACAAGCCTCAACGCGTCCCGCCTGGGGCGCCGTCTATGCCGGTGTCTCGCTCACGACGGCGGCGAGCCTGATCCTGGAACTCTCGCTCACGCGCCTGTTCTCGGTGATCTTTTACTATCACTTTGCGTTTCTGGCGATTTCCATCGCGCTGTTCGGACTCGGCGCGGGCGGCGTGGTGTCCTATTTCTTCCCGCAGCGCGGGCGCGCGCTCTATCGCCGCTTGGGCGTTGTCTCGGCCGCGAACGCCGTGGTGACGACGTTGACGCTCACCTATCTGTTGGGCCAGCATGGCGGAACGTCTTTTGCATCGCTGGGCACCGTCTATCTCGCGGCGTCGCTGCCATTCCTGTTTTCCGGAGTGGTGGTCTCCCTGGCCATCTCCGAGAGCATATCGCGCGTGGAGAAAGTCTATTTCTGGGATCTGGCGGGCGCGGCGACGGGTTGCCTGCTGCTGATCCCGTTGCTCGACATTACAGGCGCTCCGGGCGCGGTGCTGGCCTCGGCAGTCCTCTCCGCCTCGGCTTCGGCCGTCTGGTTCGGCCTGGCGCGAACCGTGCGCGGACGGGCTTTCGGGGTGGCGCTGGCGTTGGCGCTGGTCGTCCTGGTCACCTACAACAAGCAGTCGCATATTCTGGATTTGCGGACCGCAAAGGGCGCCGAGTTGGTTGGCGAGCGCTTTGTGCAATGGAACAGCTTCTCACGCATCGCGGTGAAGGACGACCCCGGCGGCGGGCAGATCGTCGCCATTGACGCGGACGCCACCACGGGCATCTCGCAATTCGACATCGACCACCTGAGCGCGACCGACCACGAGCATCTCTCGGCCGAAGGCCCGGGCTTCGTCTATTGTGTGCGGCCGGGCGGCAAGACGCTGATCCTCGGCGCGGGGGGCGGTTGGGACGTGGCGCGCGCGCTTGCGTCCGGCAGCCACGACGTCACGGGCGTCGAAATCAATCCGATCATCGCCACCACGATCATGCGCCGCAGCTACGCCAAGTTCAGCAACGGCATCTACCTGCGGCCCGACGTGCGCATCTTCGTCGAGGATGGCCGCAGTTACGTGCGGCGGACCAGCGAGAAGTTCCAGGTGCTGCAGGCCACGCTGGTCGACACCTGGGCGTCGACCGCGGCCGGCGCATTTGCGCTTTCGGAAAACAACCTCTACACGACCGACGCGTTTCACGATTACCTGAGTCACCTCACGCCAGACGGCGTGCTTTCCTTCACGCGCTGGGGCTTCGAGCCGCCGCGTGAGTCTTTGCGGCTGGTATCGCTGGCGCGCGCGGCGCTGGTGAAGCTGGGCGAGCCGGAACCGTGGCGGCACGTCGTTGTCGTGCGCGAAAAGGGATCGACACTGCGCCATTGGGGCGCTACGGACACGGTGCTGGTCTCACGCAAGCCGTTCACACCCGCCGACCTGCTGAAAATTCATGAGACCGCGGCGCGCGGCTTCGAAATGATCTACGCGCCCGACACGCCGGGGACGACGCCGTTCCACCAACTGCTGCACACGAATGACGTTCCCAGGTTCTACGACGGCTACCAGTTCGACGTGCGGCCCGTGCCCGACGACCGGCCGTTCTTCTTCTACACGGTGCAGCCGCGCGACGTGTGGTCGTTCCTGCACTCCTTCAACCGCGAGAACGCGGATTTCAAGGTGAACCTGGCCGTACCGGCGCTCTTTGCGCTGCTCGGCGTGAGCGCGATCGCAACGCTGATCACGCTGCTGCTGCCGCCGCTGCTGCTGCGGGCGCGGTTGCCGCGCGAGCCCGGCGTGCTGCAGTTTCTGCCGTACTTCATTCTGCTCGGCGTGGGCTACATCGTCATCCAGGTCGGGCTGATTCAGAAGCTGATCCTGCTGCTCGGCCATCCGACATACGCGCTGACGGTCGTCGTCTTTTCGATGCTGCTGTCGAGCGGGCTTGGCAGCTTCGCCAGCCGGCGTCTGATTGCACGCGACGAGAAGCGCCTGCGCTGGGTGCCGCTGGCGGTGGCCGCCGCCGTGGCGCTGCTGGCCGTGCTCGTCACGCCGGCAAGTTCGGCGCTCGCCACGGCGCCCGCGTTCCTACGGTTGCTGTGCGCCGTGCTGCTGGTCGCCCCGGCGGGCTTCCTGATGGGCATGCCGTTCCCGGGCGGCCTGGCGCTGCTCGAAAGCTGGCAGCCGGTGGCGGTGCGCTGGGCATGGTCAATGAACGCGGCCGCGAGCGTGCTCGGCTCGGCGCTTTCGATCTGCTTCGCGATTTACATGGGCTTGCGGAACACGCTGCTGTTCGGAGCGCTCTGTTACGTCGCCGCGGCCCTGGTGCTGCTGCTGACCGCGCACTACCGGCGCAATGCGGCGAAGGCCGAGGCATCGCCGCAAGCCGTCGCTTAGCGCTGCGGGAAAATGCGCAAACACGGCGCAATCGCGGCCTGTTCAGGTGCGGCTGGCGAACGGGTTTGTTAGAATGAAGTCTGCAACGGGCCACCCTAGCTCAGCTGGTAGAGCGGCTGATTCGTAATCAGCAGGTCTCCGGTTCGATCCCGGAGGGTGGCTCCAGCAATCATAAGAAAACAAAGAATTTTCCAAAAGGCGGCCGTGCAGTGGCCGCCTTTTTTCGTGCCCAGCCGGAAGAACGACAACGGTGGGCGTTCGATTGGTCCCCAAGCGGGACATAGCCCGCGTAGATGGTTGATCACGCCGCCAGCATGTAGGAAATCAATAGCTGGAGTCCTGGCAGTGGTTCCCGCTGTCAACACAAAGTAGAAAGCTCTTGATCATCGACACCGGGCGGTCCGCGCTACGGGATTTGCGGAACTGGCCATTCCCCGCGTGACGCATCGCCACGCCTCGCCGCCACTCGTTAACGCAACCGTGCGGCGCGCCCGTCTGGCGCGGCCTCGACGCCCCCGCGGCGGAGCTCGAACGCACACGCCTGCGAATGCCGGGGAAAATGGCGCATCGCGTTTGCCCAACCGCGCCGGCAGGAACTCTCTACTTTGCGCTGGCGCCCTCCCTCGCTCTTCCAGGCACCGGCGTATCATGGGCTTTGCGCCGGCTTTGGCAGGCTCGCAGCGGGCCGCGCGTAATGACGGCGCGAGCGGCGCACTCCGCTGACACCGCCGCTTGGCAGAGCCGCTAACGGGCACGGGAGAGACATGGAAAACAAGCACAAGGGTTTGACCCGGCGCACGCTGATGCAGAGCGCGATCGCGGCCGTACCGGCCTGGCAGGCGGTTCACGCGGCGGAAACAACGCAAAGCGACGAATTGTCTCAAACATTTCAGCAGCCGCCCGCTTCGGCGCGGCCCTTCGTGCGCTGGTGGTGGAACGGCGACAAGCTGACCGAAAAGGAGATCCTGCGCGAGTTGGACCTGCTCCACGCGGCCGGCATCGGCGGCGTCGAGATCAATCCCATCCGCTTTCCCAATCCCGGCGATCCGCTGAACATCCCGTCGATCGAGTGGCTGAGCCAGCCATGGATCAAAATGCTGCAGACGGCCGTGCGCGGCGCGCATGAGCGCGGCATGATCGCCGACAGCATCGTCGGTTCTGGCTGGCCCTTCGGCGGGCAGTTCCTCGCGCGCGAGGAACAGACGCACATCCTCGCGCTCGGCACGCGCAGTCTCAGCGGCCCCGGCACGGTGCGCATCCCCGCAGCCGACCTGCTGGCCGACGCCGAACTCACGCTGCACTCCAAGTGGACGTCGATCGACAAGAGCATCCGCTATCTGCGGCTCGCGCCGCGGCACATGGAGCAGTTCGCGCCCGGCACCGATGTGACCGCACAGCTCGCTAACGGCGTGCTCACGCTCGACGTGCCCGTGGGCGAGCACGTCCTCTACACGCTCGTGCAGCAGCGCGGTTTCCAGGCCGTGATCAACGGCGCGCCCGGCGCCGACGGGCCCGTGCTGAATCACTTCAACGCCGCCGCGGTCGATCATTATCTGGAACGCATGTCGGGCGCGATCGAGCCCGTCATGGGCCAACTCGGACATTCGTTCCGCGCGATGTTCTGCGACAGCCTGGAGACCGAAGGCTCGAACTGGTGCGCGGACATGCTGCCCGAATTCGAGAAGCGCCGCGGTTACGACTTGCTGCCGTACCTGCCCTTCGTCCTTTTCAAAACGGGCGAGATGGGCAATCCCACGGCCAATCAGAACCAGGCCGAGTTGAGCGCCGCGGCGCGTGACGTCATCGAGCGCGTCCGCTACGACTTCCTGACGGTCCAGATCGAGCTCTTCGCCGAGCGCTTCACGCGCACGTACACCGCATGGTGCAAGCGGCACGGCGTGAAGTCGCGCGTGCAGGCTTACGGTCCCGCGTATCATCCGCTCGAAAGCAGCATGGACATCGACATCCCCGAATGCGAGACGTGGATGAACCCGCACATGGGGACGCGCGAGGACCGCGCGCCGACGGGCATCAACAAGTTCGTCTCCTCGGCTGCGCGCTTCTCCGGCAAACGCCTGGTGAGTTGCGAAGAGCTGACCAACACGGGCATGGTCTTCAACGCGACGCTCGCGAAGTTGAAGCAATGCGCCGATCAGAGCAATCTCTCGGGCGTCACGCACTCCGTCTTTCACGGTTTCAACTACAGCCCGCGCGAGGCGGCCTTCCCCGGCTGGGTCCGCTACGGGACGTTCTTCAATGAGCGCAATCCGTGGTGGCCCTACGTCCGCCGCTTCACCGATTACAAGGCGCGCCTCTCGGCCTTGCTGCAGCACTCGGACCCGCGCGCCGACGTCGCCATTCTGCATCCCTTCGCCGACCTGTGGATGCAGCACGGCATGCAGCGCGAGCCATTCCCGGTGCTCCACATGCCGCCGTACCAATACCAGCTTTGGGAGGCGATTCACCAGCAGGGCAGCGGTTGCGACTACATCGACGAGAAGCTGCTCGCCGAGTCGAAATCCGTCGACGGCCAACTCGTGGTGCGCGGGCGGAAGTACTCCACGCTGATCCTGATGGAGTGCCGTACTGTTGAACCCGAAACCGCGCGGGCGCTGGAACGCTTCGCCAACAGCGGCGGGCGCATTGTCTTCATCCGCTATGCGCCGTCGCGTTCGCCCCGTTTCCAGAACGCGGCGGCGAATGACGCGGAAGTGCGCACCATCTGCGAACGCATTGTGCGCAATCACGGCAACCGCTGCGACGTGGTGCGGCCCCCCGACGGCGACATCCACGATTGGTATGGCCACGTCCAGATCCAGTTCGGCATCCGGCCCTACATGCGCATCGCGCGGCCGGACATGAACCTGAGCCAGATCGCATTGCGCGCCGGCGAACGCGACATTTTCTTGTTCGTCAATTCCGACCCGGCGCGTGAGATTGAAACGGAAATCGAATTCTCGACGGGCGGCAAGACGCCGTGGCAATGGAATCCGGAAACCGGCGAGCGCACGCCGTATCCCTTCGTTCGCGAACGGAACCGCCTGAACGTCCGCATGGAGCCGTGCGGCTCGCTCCTGCTGGTCTTCGAACCGGGTGCTGCCCAACCCGTCAAGCCGGCTCCGCGGCCCGCCGAAGCGGGCGCCATTCAAATTGCCGGCCCGTGGCAGCTCGAACTGAACCACGTCGACGGCACGCACAGCCAGCGTACGCTCGCTGCGCTGATTGATTTCCAAGCAGACGAGAAGCTGCGCTCGTTCGCGGGTACGGCCATCTACCGCGCTGAATTCGATGCGCCGCATGCAGCGGCGTTTCTCGATCTCGGACCGGTCAATGGCATTTCGAACGTCACGCTCAACGGTCACGACCTGGGGCTGAAGTGGTACGGCTGCCACCGCTATGCGACCGGCGCCGCGTTGAAGACGGGAAAGAACCACGTCGAGGTGCGCATCACCACCGTGCTCGGCAACTACATGAAGTCGCTGGCGGATAATCCCGTCGCAAAGACCTGGACCGCCCACCAGCCGCTTTATCCCGCGGGACTCACCGGCCCGGTACGCCTGCTCGCCGCTGTCTGAGCGGCAAAAGTGGGGCGGCCGTCCACGGCCGCGGGCTCTCGAAAGCCCGCCCCGCTTACGTCTTACCGCAGTATGCCCATCGCGCCGAGCACCACCGTGCAGACAATTGCCGCCAGCACGAAACTCGTGATGGCGACGAAGCGGTAGTCGCGGTCGACGGCGAACGCCACAATCGAAGCGACCACGCGCGCCACCGGCGTCAGAATCATCGCCACCGTGCCGAGCCGCATGATGGCGATCGGGTCGAGCGCGAACACGCCCGCGAACAACTCGCCCGGCGGATTGGGACGCAACACGTCAATCGTCCGCGGCGCGCCGTGCGTCCGGAACAGCGCCAGCAGCACGCCGATCGCGAACAGCGTCGTGCTGATCACCATGCCGATCGTCAGCGCGTGGAACACCCCCGCGTACACGTTTGCGGCCGGCTCTGCGCTCGCGCACTTCGCATTCAATTCCGTTGCATTCATGGCCCGTCTCCTCATCCCACGTGCGGCAGCACAATTCCGAAGCGCAATTGCAGCGCCTTCGCGATCATCGAATACGCCATGTAAATCACCAGCACGGTGAGCACGCGTTTCAGCACGATGCTCTTCACGCGGTTCATCACCATCGTGCCGCCCGTCGCGCCCATCGTCGTCCCGATGGCGATCGGTCCGACCAGCGCGAACTGGATCGCGCCCGCCATGTAGAACAGCGTGGAGCTGACCGCCGCCGTCACGCCGATCATCAGCTTGCTGGTCCCCACCGCGACCTTCATCGGGATATTCATGTAGCGGTTCATGGCCGAAACTTTCAGCACGCCGCCGCCGACGCCCAGCATGCCGGAGGCGACGCCCGCCAGGAAGGAAATCAGCGAGCCGACGCCGGTGCCATTCACGACGTAATCCACCCGCCGGTTCGCGGCCTGGTCGAAGTAGGTCCCGCGCAATCCCAATGCCCGGCTGACGCGGTCCTGCGGCGCCGTGGCGAATTCGCCCGTCGCAATCCGGCGGTCGTCCAGCTTGCGCGTCACGAAAGCGCTATACGCCATGTTCAGCAGCAGCGCGGAGAACAGCAGCAGCATCGCCCACTCCTGCATGTACAGCGCCATGACGCTGCCCACCAGCGCTCCCAGCGTCGTGAACACCTCCAGAAACATGGCGACTTTCAGATTCGTGATGTGCTGCTCGACATACCGCGACCCGCCCGCGTTCGATGTCGCAATCACGGACACGATGCTCGCCGCCACCGCGACTTTCATTGGCAAATGGAAGCCCAGCACGATCATCGGTACGATGAACAGTCCGCCGCCGATGCCGAGCAGCGAACCGAAGAAGCCGGCGACCGTCGCTCCCAGAAAGAGCAAGGCTACGGTCGAAAACGAATAGATCATGCGTTCCCTCCGGCGGTCTTTGCCGCCGCTTGCGCCGGGCCGCCCGCCGGTGCGTTCAAATGGTGGGCAATAATCTCCTCCACCGCTTGCAGGTGCGCGTGCATGGCCTTCTCGGCGGCCGCCGCGTCGTGCTGTTCGATGGCCGCGAGGATCGCGCGATGGCCCGCCAGCGAGCGTGCCGCCCGCTCCTGACTCTGAAACTGTTCCGCGCGCGTCGTATCGAGCAGCGACATGATCGTGTCGAGCACGCTCAGCACCACGGTGTTATTCGCCGCCAGCGCGATCGTGTAATGGAACTCCGCGTCCTCTTCGACGGCCGGTTCTTTGGCGCGGGTCTTCGCGGCTTGCCGTTCCAGAATCTGGCGCAGTTCGGCGATCTCCTCAACGCTTGCATGCACAGCGGCGCGCGCCGCCAGCGCCGGTTCGAGAATCCGCCGGAAGTCCAGCAGTTCATCGAGTTCGGCCGGCGATTTCGTGAGCACTGCGGCGAGCACGCCCGGCCACGTCCGGTCCGCGGGTTGGCGCACCACGGTCCCGATGCCTTGGCGCGTCTCCACCAGCCCGTACAACTGCAATTTGTGGAGCGCGTCCCGGATCGAGCTGCGGCTCACGCCGAACATCTCGACGAGCTGGCGCTCCGTCGGAAGCTTGTCGCCGGGCTTCAGCTCGGTCGCGATCCAGCGTTGCAGTTGGCCCGCGACCTGTTCGTAGACCTTGCCCCGGCGCAGCGGCTCGAACGGATTGCCCGGCGCGAGGGCAGGAGAGGAAGGAAGGGAGGAGGTAGTCACGGCGTCGGTTGTCGGTTATCAGTTGTCTGACCACTTTGATTCTAGCAACGCTCATCCCGCGCGGCCAAGGCGCCATGTCAGTGAATCGGGGATCGGAGACGCCCCCTATCTCTCTATCCGTTTGGAGATAAGGAGCTTGTCTCGATAATCAGAGCCAGCGGTAAGCGACTTGTGCAGTGGCGGCAGCGGGCGGCCCGCCTGCATCGAGCAACGAAGTTATTGCAGCGGTGGATGGAGGGTCGCGGCGGTGGTAGGATTCCCTTGCGGTAAGGCATTTAAGGTGGATCGAGCCGTCGTGTTTGTCATGTCGAAAATCCGGCTGGGATGCGCTAGGACGTTCCGTATCCGCTTCTCACTGTGCCATCCTGTTTCCTTTTGCGGGGCCGTCGATCCGTCGCTGGATACTGCTGATTGCCCACGCTCGGAGACGCTCGTTTCCAGCGTCTGGCGAGGGCATATCCTCAAGAGCGCGTAAGGCTTCGCGCGAAGTTGAGCATCTTGCAAGATATGCCAAAGGCCCCTTCACAAACATACCTTGCTTCAGCGTTTCAAGTGCGGCCGAATCGAGGCCGGAAAGGCAACTTGGAACCGCCGCAGACCTAAATAGCGTGTCCGCACTTTTCTCCGCAACCGGCCCGATTTGCTCGTAGGTCTTGAGCGCCGGCACGAAGAAGCGGCTGACGAAGGACGCTCCTCCGGCATCCTTCATTCCACCGATCACAGCATCAAGCCGCAACTCGTAACCGCGTGGGGTAGGCTGCACATCGGTCAGAAGCGCAAGTACCTGATCGTCGGAGAGACCCCGGCGCGCAAGCTCGGCGATGAGGATTCTGTCCCGGTCGGCGGTAAAGTCCGGACCACCCTCGAACGGCTTCACTGTTTGTCCGACTTCGCCGCGAATCCGCGCGTAGCCCCAGGACTTTGCGAGTTCGACCAGCGGAGGAAATCGTTCCGGAATCCATGGCGGGACGGGATAGAATCCATGGGTAAAGGACTTCCCAACTCGGAATTGGAAATACCATTCATTCGCTTCAAGTAAGCCGTCGAACAGGAAGTCGGCACTGTAAGAACTCGCCGAGCGCGGGGTCCGAGGCCCCCCCGAGAAAGAGGCGATCGGTAAGGCGCTTGCCGGCAAATGGATGGTAAGAACAGCGCCGGGCGTCACCCCGCCTACCTTTTGACCCGGTGCGACCTGCGGCGCATCCGACCGGAAGTTCAGCGGGGGCTTGTTCCAAACCAGCGCCGTCCTGAGGAATGCCGTCAATTCGGCCTGGCTGCGAATGTGACAGTCTCGAACCCGCAAGTTATACGTGGAATAGTAAGGCGTGTCGGTCAACACAATCGAGCCGTTTCCAAACGCCTCCTGGAACTCCCATTCCGCAATCAGCACGTCCCCCCACTGTGCTCCAGTGGGCACGCGGTGAGTGACAGCCCTCCGGAACTGAAGGCTAGGTATGTTGAAAATATTCTTGGTAAACTTCTCCGCGTCCGCGAGCAAGGTCTCGGCTGCTGGGTCGAAAACACCAGATGACACGCTAGATTCAGCTGCCCGAAATATTCCGGCTGGTCCATCCGGGGAATTGGGCGGCGTGCGGGCAAGTCCCGGCAAGAATCTGAACTCGACCAGTTCTAGAGCTTGGGCAGATGCGCCCGGACCCACCAGTCCCAGAGCGAAAATGAGTGTACAGAAGAGTTTGTGTTTCATTGTGTGAAGCCCAGAAAGACGACAGGACCCTGGGCATCTAGTCCCGTACTGTTGTTGATCCACCACTGCTGGCCACTCTTCGAGTTCTGAGAATTGTTCCGCTCATTCAATAGCTCTCTATACATTACCTGAAAAGCCAGTTGCCCGGCGGTCGTCGAAGGCAGGCCATCTACTGGGGACGTCCAAGGAGCCAGCGGCCCCATTGTGGGCATAAACGTATAGGCGCTCACCGCCTGGCTGCCCTGATTCAACGTCAAAAACCCCTCGTAGATATTTCTTGTAACTCCATCATTAAGGTAATACTTCAATGTGTCGGTCTGATTAATGTTCTGCGGGTCGAATTGGCTTTTTGGGAAAGTCGCGTCTCCGTTCGTGGTCGGATACGCAGCGAAAAGACCGACATCGATTCCAGCTTCCAGAAGTTGCACAGCACCAATCGCCGCTAGATTGAGGCAGTCCAGAGTGGCGTTCTGTCCTGGACTATCAAGCGCTACCCACGGATCCATACTGTTGTAGACGTCTGAGAGAATTTTGTCTCCAGTGCCGAAGAGGCCAGCCACGCTTCCCTGGACCGCCTGAACCGAGGCGTCTGCGTCAGTCTGTCCCAGCAGCAGGTTCGTTACATAATTGACGCGCGCCGCTGTGATGTGAGACGACGACGTGAAGCCCGTAGTGCCGGCACCAAAGCTCTCTGGCGGCCCGAGGCTCACAAAGATCTTGTGGCTAGTCATCGCGAAACCCGTCCACGTTACTCCGGAATCCAGAGATATGCTCCACGTCAGGTTCACATCCATGTTGGCAATCGCGGCGCGCAGTGTTTGCTGAGCAATAATGCCGGAGGGATAGTTCAGGCTAGCCATGCCGTTACTGAACTGAATGGCCGTGTCGGGGAACGCGAGCGTCCCCTGATCGGTCGTCACCCGGAGCAGGGCGGAATCCGAGCTTCCATCCACTCTTGTAAGGACTACGTTCGTAATGAAAGGCTTCGTACCGCCGGTGTAGGCTACGGGATCGTTCTCCTGTGGAATGCCAGTGCCGGTTGAGTTCGCCATCCAAGCGGGGTCCGTCACATTTGTGTCACCCTCGTCGGCGAGGGCGTCTTCCGACCAAACGTCGTTCGCGCTGTCGTGGTATAGGGCTTTCATCCCATGCGCAGGATTGTCGTCTAGAAGGGCCTGCCAATGGAAAGATTGCAATTGCGTGAGGGCGGGCCCTGGAATGGCGATGGGACCGATGGCGGACTGTGTGCACCCCGAAATGTCCTGCGGCCTTGCAATCACCTTGGGCGTGCGCTGTGGTCGTGCGGCGCGTTGCCGTCGACTCTGTGTTGGCACTACGGATGATTTTCCTGCTGACGATGTTCCGGGCGAGCCGACCACGATTTCCGGGTAAGCCGCCTCCCCTTGGTCCGCGCCAGCGCATGTGAACCATCTCAGCAGGGTGCCGTTCTCGTCGATTGCACATGGCTGAAGCTCTGCCTCTTGGCGCGGAAAGGTCGTGAATCCGAAGTGCATGGTCTGCCCCGGCGCCAGAGTGTAGATCGGGGCTGGGTAGTTGTATATGTACGGATCGGGAACCGAGAGGGAGCCGACCTCGACTATCGTGAAGCTGTCGGAAGGAGAGGCGGTGGCTTCCCAGTTTGCTGGGCCGTAAGGGTTTGCGGCCTCAGTCCCGGCAGGGAGTCCCAGCCAAATGTTCGCTACCCCATTGACATAGGGGTCCGGGTCCTCGCTGACGATTGATATGTTGTTGACTTCGTAGTCCCATTTGTATAAACCAGGGGCCCCTGGTACGTCTTTGTAGACGCGAACAGTAATCGTCATCTGCCCGCATCCGTCGCTCCAGGTATAAGGTCCGTACGTGTTGAGAAGAGTATCGGCGTACGAGGGGGAGCCCATTGTGACGAGCAGCACAAACCCCGCAAGAGATCGGAAGATCATTGGCAGCACCTCCGCGAACTTGACGCGAATGTAACAGCCCGCTCCCAGGCCGCTTCGCAAGAAGACAGCCCTGGCGTTCGGCACACGCCAGACGATCCGAAGTACAGGACGATGTTTAGGTAGGATTGTGCGCAACGCATACGGGTCACCTCCGCGCATACTAAGTACTTTCAGATGTGATTATCTGGCAGTACAGGAACAGAGCATACTCGCTAACTGCAATCAAAGCAAGAGACATTTCTCAAAATCCGTGTGGATAGATACGTAGATACGGAGATACGAGGATAGGGGACGTCCTAGGATAGTGGATAGGCGGGATAGGGGGATAGGGGACGTCCTGGATAGGTGGATAGGGGACGTCCTGGCCCGCCCCGCCGCTAACACATTGAAACGCAACAACTTAGCGATATCCCCACGCGCCTGTCCAGAATTGCTAGACCTTGTGGATAGGGGACGTCCTGGCCCGCCCCGCCGCTAACACATTGGGTGGGATAGGGGGATAGGGGACGTCCTGGATAGGGGACGTCCTGGCCCGCCCAGCCGCTAACGCATTGAAACGCAACAACTTAGCGATATCCCCACGCGCCTGTCCAGAATTGCTAGACCTTTGAGCCGCAAGATCCGCGCATCTGTTGCTTTCCACTAACATGTTATAGGTCAACATCTTGCGGCTAGGCGACGAGCGATTTCCAAAGCCATGCCGGCAGGATCAGTACATGTTCTTTCGCCCCAAAATGCCGTCGGGACACACCACCGCGTGCAACAAACAATTCGCTCTGTCCCTGTTTCGGCCCAGGCCCAGACCAGCGAACGCCCCGCTCCTGCCCTGCCCGACGAGCGCCGCCGCCCGTCGAAAACACGCTCCTCGCAG